>Ga0315282_10000011_pt1 | contig 527494 bp, 624 predicted proteins | sample YL17G07_20_MG_FD_203693 | JGI IMG/M metagenome (GOLD analysis project Ga0315282, IMG submission 203693) | Sediment microbial communities from Yellowstone Lake, YNP, Wyoming, USA - YL17G07_20 | ecosystem: Environmental > Aquatic > Freshwater > Lake > Sediment | place: USA: Wyoming | collected...
TCGATAGAAATTGGTAAAAATGCACTAACTTGGGGGACTGAGATATTTTTAGATGAAGAAGACTGGAAAAACGGGAAACATATAGAATTAATAATGGATAAAGAGAAAATGATAGATTTTTATCAAATTATCGATAAAGAACTAGGCGAGGCTGCTAAAATAATTCTGGAAGCAAGATTAAAATTCCAAGAGTACAAATCAGACAAAGAAAAGGCATCCAAGCTGTATGATGCTGCTTATACTGCAGTTACAAAAGTGTTGCTTAAAACATTAAGTGAGACGAAAAAATGAGATTCTTGGTTTTTGGAGATATTGTAGAAAACAAAAAAGCATTAGAAAAACTTTCAAAAAAAGATTTTACAGGTTATGATTTTGCATTGTTCACGGGAGATATTCTAACTTTACTTCCTTTTAAAAAAATAAGGGAGAAGCGAGTTTTATTAGAGGAGATTCCTGAGAATGAAGAAGAAAGGAAACGTCATTTAAAAGAAACGGTAGAGAATAAAAAGATTTTACAAAAAGAAGCCATCAAATTGCAAGGTTTAGTTAACTATTTCTCTAAGATAAATGACAAAATACCGGTATATGGTATTTGGGGAAATGCCGACCACCTTTGGATTGTCAGCCAAACAACTCTTTCTAAATACATTAAAATTTTTCATCTCAAATCTATCAAGATTAATGGATTTAATTTCATTGGTTATAACGGAAGACCTAAATACATTTTTGAAACGTATGAAAATCCAACAGAAAGAGCATTTGATGAAAATAAGACATTAAAGGAACTGTCTAAAGTTTTTGGAAAAACAAAGGGTAAAATAATTTTTGTAACTCATGCTCCACCTTATGAGATTCTTGATAGAGTTGAAAGAAAATATAGAAAATACGCTGTTGGAACCTATGGCAAAAAAGCGAAAGAAGGTCATATCGGAAGCATAGCGTTTAGAAAGATTGATAACAAGTTCAAACCAATCTTGCATATCTTTGGGCATATTCACGAGTGTAGAGGTGTTAAGAAAATAAACGGAACCACTTTTGTGAATACTGGAAGTTTTGGCAAGGGTTTAGAATATGCCGAAATTGAAATAAAAAATGATAAAGTAAGAGCTAATTTCTTAACTACTTAATTATTTAGATACTATTTCTAAAATTCTAAGAAAATTAATAATGTCCCATAAGTTAGAAGGTGTATTTTCTTTTTTAATCTCGAGATAATTTCTTTTCAAAAATTCTGGTGTTATTATGACTATTGTATCTGAAGTTTGATGTCTAAAACCACCTGCAAATTGAAATGGCAAACCTTTATATAAAATAAATTGGTCAAGGAGATTGACATCAACATTTTTTCTAATAACCATTTTATCACAAATAAATTTTAGAAACAAAATCTTATAAATCTATCTATTATTCGCTACTCACTCGTACTCACGCCATGTAAAACTTGACTTTTTCCATTGAATCCTGACTATTTTTACCGCTTGATAATGATTTACGCATAGGTAGAATTTATTTGTTTGCATTGAGGCACTGTTGACGGGTATCGAGAATGTATTAGTTATTAAAATTTTGAGTATTATTAATTGATTATGAATGTGAAATTTTTAAGCAATGTTTATAAAGACTTCGAAAAAAACCCCAAAGCAAGAAGCGAATGGGCAGAAGCACAAGTAAGAAACTTTATTGATAAAAAAATGAACTTTCCTGTGTTTTCTACAGAAGATATAATAAAAAACAAAGTTAATTTAGAAGAACCAATTAAAGTTGTTTTAGATGGGGTTTTTAAAAATGAAGAGACTTATTCTATTGACTTGGTTTTTATTTATGAAAATGAAGAAATGAAGAAGCAGAGGGAGAAAGATAGAATTTTTGTTGAAAGTATAATTGAAGCTGGGAAGCCATATGATTTAGGATCATTCTTAAGAGACAGACATTACCATTTTGACATGGAATATGAAAAAACTGGTAAGAGAGTAGGTATTCATTTAATACCATTGCTATTTTTTGTTGAGGTCAAAAGTTTTTTAACAGATTCAAAACCTCCTTTCATGTCAGAAAATGAGACTTATAAGCTGAACTACGCTTTGAAAGAGTTAGGGTTACCAATCATTATTGCTTTTGTTGAAATAGATATTAAAAAGAAAGTTGCTTACATAGGCTTGAAATTGGTAGAGAAAATCAAAGGTTTGAGAGAGGAGTGGATTAAGTTATTTCCAGAAAGGGATAAAGGATTTCCGAGCCTAAAAATACACAAGTTTAATCCTAATGTAAAAGGCGATATTCCATTGTTAATTCCAAAAAATGGCGAACCTCAATTCAATGTACAATTTATTGACCCCAAAGATCATATAGAGGTTGTTGGAGATTTGGTAGGAACTGATTTAGTAATCATTGATGAAGTTAACTGATTAAATGTTATTGCCAAAAAAATTAGAGAAAGAAGAAATAGATGCAAAATTAAGAAACAGAATATGCAAAGCTGTAGCTGACACTACCTTTAACGTCTTCCAAATCAGGTTGCCAAGAAACACCCTATGGAGATTTGCTTCTATGCTTATTGAGGAAGGCAAAGAAAATTCTTTGGAATACATTAATGAATTAGTTTCGATAGCAAGGAGCGATTCTGAAGCATCCAGAATACTCTATGATTCTGGATTTTATGCTCAATCAACTTATCATCTTCAACAGTCAGTAGAAAAACTGACAAAGGCTTTTGGTCTTTATAGCGGTTTTCTGGATGAAGGAGATCTTTACACGAAAAGGCACAAAAAATCCCTTAAGCATAGAATATTATTATTCTTGCACATAAGGGAAAAGGAAAGTGCTATAGACCACATAACTCCTAAGACATTCGTACTGCTCCTTAGAAAGAAATTTTCAAAAGAATACATCAAATTCTTGTCGCCAAAGGTTGAAAATGAGGTTTTGCAAAAAAAGTTTAAGAACATTGATAGAGAGGTAAATGACTTTGAAAGATTAATCAAAAAAAGAAAAAAGTTGGCAAAAATCTCCAAAAACGAAATCAACGATTTCCTTAAGGTCAGTAACCTCTACAAGAATGCTTTTGCCAATGTAGATAGGAGAACGTTAAATTTCAAATTACAGTCATTTAGGATAGGTTTGACTGGTAGAATGCAGAAGATTATATTACCTAAAGATTTTACAGAAGTAAAGAAAAAATTAGATAACATAGAAATTGCAGTAAAAAAAGTATTAGACAATATAGGTGTCATGACACTTTTGTATCCTTTAACTATAATAACCTACCCGCACTTCACTTATACCCGTTATCCGTCAGGAGAATTGAGCCCAAAAGATTATACTAAAAACCTTGGAATAGTTTCATCAATACCAGATATTTTAAAACCTTTAAATGATGTTATAGAAAGCTTTGAAAGCGTTATCAAGGATTAATATCCAGAATCATCAAAATTCTGCCAGATTTCTCATCATAGCATCTAATGAACCTGACGAATGCGTTTTTCTGAATTACATTCGCTTGGATGAGAGGTTTGGGTATGCAGACATAATAACTGCTCTTATCCTTCTTTAGCTTCCTTTGCCATACTTCTATATCCTTAGCCATAATCTTCTCAAGAGGATGGTTCATTTGGATCACTTTCAGCTCCCACAAACCTTATTTTAGCACCTTTAATGTGTTCTAACCTCCTTTCCAACTCTCCTAAAAGCTTCCTTTGATGAACGAATATCTTTAAGATGATTCCATATTCTTCGTTTGTTATCCTATAATCACACTTTTCTATTTTTGATACTTGCTTAGCAAACTTATCGGCACATTTAAAGACTGTACGAGGATCAGCTTTACTTATCAAATAGGCAGCTTTTATCATTCTAACCACAATCATAATAATAAACTAATATAATTATTGGAAATTCTATATTTTATTAAATAAATTTAGCCTTACATCTAATGAAATCTTTTCATTGATTTCATTTTAATTATTATTACTCCTTTTTTTCATTTCTTCTTCTACTTTTGTCACAATATTTATAGGTGTCATATATGAAACTGTTCTTTGGTGTTGCTTTTTGATTATGAAGCCTTTTTTATACAATCTTTCAAGTACTCCAGCAATGTAATTATAAGTTTTCTCAAAGTTCTCAGCAACTTTAAGAATTTCTTTGGACATCTTACAATAATATAAAATTTTAACTTCTCTATCAGTTAATTTTGAACAATCCATTTAATCACTTTCTACCTTAGAAATAAGAATCATAGGTGGTTTTGATTCTCTTTTAACTTTTCCTTCTTCTTCTAATAATGTAACATAACGGTCAATAGTCAATCTGTGAAATTTAGTTGATCTACTTAAATCTGAAATGCTTAATGACATTGAACTCTGATTAATAGTTTTCAATATTTTTTCTTTGATTTGCTCATGTTTCATAGAAACAAATTAACAAAATTGTAATAAAAATTAAGCTGACAAAATTATGATTTTTTTAATTTAACTAATTAATTGTCGTATCTGTTTTTACTCATCTAAATTTACCATTTCTAAATAATCCTTTATAACTTCCTCTTTAGAATTATAAAATTTTTCATGAATAGTTGTAAAAACAAAAGTTTTTTCAATATCTCTAATAAAATTCTTTTGATCTGAATATGACATTTTATAAGCCTTGCCTATAAAACTCCTATCAAATGGATTAATTCCAGACTTTATCATTTCATCCATAATTTTAAAATGGTGAAACCAATCATAAAGTTCTAATAAATTTCTTCCATATTTTAGTTTATTTTCTTCTTTGTTTAGATTATTAAATATAGGAAGCATGTTGAAGTATCTATGATGCTTAACTACCCATATTTTGAAATTTTTAATTCGTTCTTTTATTTCAGTATCATTAGATTCTTCTAAACGCTTCTTCTGTTTCATTAAAATGGGTCTCATACTTGCAATAAATTCATTATGACCTTTACCTTTAGAAATCTTTTTAAACCATCCTTGTTTTTCTAATCTTTTAATTGCAACTGTTATTGCACTTAGTGTGAAATATTGATTTTCATTATTTTTTACTCCAAAATCTTTAAAATCTTTAAATATTTCATAAGAATGTATTTTACCTCTTCCTATAGAATAAAGCCATATCATATCTTCTAAAATTGGATATCTAACCATGAATTATAGTGTAAAACTGTATATATTTATAGTCTTCATATGAAAAAACAGTACTTTCTTCTCGTTTCATCATCTTCTTCTGCTGATTTCAACTATAATTTCTAATATACTACTACTTTCGGTTAAGAGGTATATCTATGAAGAGAATGAATTATCATCTTCTAAAACTATAATTTCTGACAGGAATTTTGACATAATGGCAATTATGTCTTGAATTTCTTCCGTCATCTGAAATTTTATTGATTTCCATAGGATATACTAATAGAGATTAAGAAATTTTATTAAACTACTTTTTAATTAAATAATTATGTCCATCTAATTTTGTAAATTTATAACCTTTCATAACTTCTTTTATTTTATTCAAATGTTCTATATCGTTAGCTTCTACTGTCATAATCATGTTTGGATTTTCCTTTAAAAGTCGTTCTGCTCCTTTTAAAATCAATGCTTCAGCATTTTCGGCATCTATTTTCATTATATCTATTTTAGTTCCTTTTTTGAAGAAAGAATCCAATGTCGTAACTTTGACTCTATCAACTTTTGCTGTCATTTGCCTTGGATTCTCATTGAACAGACTATCCGCACCTGAATTTTCATCAATATAAAAATCAAAAACTCCCTTTTTATCGGACAATGCTCTTCTAATCACTTCAACATTTTTGAAATTATTGATCTTAACATTTCTTTGAAGTATGCTTGCTGTGTCTTTTCTTGGCTCAAATGCGTAAACATGCTTTCCATATTTAGCAAATAATAGAGTAAACCATCCGACATAGGCTCCAACATCAACACAAACAGAATTCTTGTTTATATGTTTAAGAAATAATTCAGTTACAAATGGTTCTATATGTCCCCTTACAGTCAGCCACACATTACCTGAAAGACCAACATTAAATTCAGGACGAACATACATCTTAAAGCCATATTTTGTTTTTACTAAATAAGGTTCTTTTGGATAAATATATTTCATTAAAGGAACAAAAGTTCCTGCAAACCAATCTTTTATAGGCTGAACATCTTTTCCAAATAAATATTTTCTCATGCTAAAACTTATTGAAGAACACATTTATAAATAACGTGTTAAGCACGTCTAATGTTCTTAACGTGTCTTTTGCTTATTCTACTGAAGGGATTTAATGAGAGAAAAGATTGTTAGTAAAAGGGCTAAAAAGCTCGTCCACTGGCATGACAACTATGTTGTTTTTGTAACACCTGAAGCTAAGGCTTTAGGATGGAGTGAAAGAACTATAGTAAAGGTTTCTCTTTTAAAGGATGAAAAGAAGATAGTTATAGAAAAGGGCATGGATTTGTAATATTAATCACTGAATCTCTTATCATATGCTTCAATTTTCATACAAATTCTTTCGTAATAAGGATGAGTTTGACCAGTTTTTTGATTAACTACTTGATACATTCTCATTAATTTCCACAAATCAATTATTAGTATGCCTTGAGAAGCAGCCATTTTCCAAGCCCTAAAATTAGCCTTTATACCAATAATAACTCCTACACTTCTACAAGGAGTAAATATCTGTTCTCCATTAAAAGCCATGCCTCTGGACAATGCTCCTGACATACCTAAAACATAATTACCAGAAACATATCTATCCAAGTTCCAGTTCTTGCAAGAAATTATAAACTGAGCAACATTGATCTCTTTTTCTGGGTTCCTGACCATCAGGTCTCCTATGTTGATTTTAATGTTAGCTATGTAATCGCAAGGTTCTCTATCCACTTTCTTTAATTCTAAATTCAAGCCTTTAAGTTTCATATATTCACAAAATGTCCAAGTAGCAAAATCCTCGAAATACTGACCTTTAAGCTTTGACAAAGATTCCTGAGCCAAGATTTCTTTTTCATAGTATCTTCTATAAAGCTCGTCAAATTTCTTTTCAGTCATTTGAGGATGGAAATAGAAAGTCCTCAAACCTTGAATTTGTTTAACTTGTATAAGAGGATTTCCAAAAGTTTTTTCAAATGTTTTAATGAAGATTTTGTTGAACCATGAATGAACATCTCCATAGTCTATTCCTGTTAATTGCTGAAGATCTTTTATGCAGAAAATCATGTTAGGATTCTTTAGTATCATGAACGAGGCTTGTTTAACTTTATCAGGAATTATTTCTATGAATCTTTTCCATATGGCTTTTTCAGAATAAGAGAAAAGATTACCCATCGAATGAAAGGTCTTGCCAGTAGGAATTGGGAATTTTGACTTGAATATGAATCCTTTAGCAGAGAGGTTATTCATCAAAACAGTATTTCTCATCTCTTTAAGAGCTTCTCCAACCTCTGCTGTTGTAAATGCCTTGTCTGGATTTTCTCTAAGAAATAAATATATTTTTCCAGTGATGCTCGTCTTAACCAAGTTCCTCGGATCTGGATAAAATGCACTCGGATGTTTGTCTAAAAGAATAGGCTCTACATCAGGCTTTTCTTTTGCGTTCTTGACCGCTTCCAACCATTCGAAATCCATATGACCACACATAGTACATTTGAAAAACCTATACTTCTCAGTAACTGAAAACATAGGTTTTACCCGTGGTTTTTCCAGCGGTTTTAGCCACAGGCTGCAAAACAGTCAGAAAATGCTGAAATCAAACGATTACACTGGAACGAAGCTATTCATACTCACGCCATACATGACCGCATTTCGTACATTTGAAAAATCTTGTTGGCGGTTCATCGGCAGCTCTCATTTGCTGCATCCACCAATAAGCCTCTCTATTATCACAATCTGGGCAAGGAGCATTAGTTCTAGGTAAGACATCAATCTTTGATTTTTTATCAAGAACAATTATTTTACTTTTCTTGTTTTCAGAGAAAACACTGATTTTAAATTTCCTTTCCTTTGATGTTTTTCTTTTCCCGCATTTCCTGCATAACAAAATAACATGAGCCCCAGATTTTTTAGGAATCATTAATCCGCCGCACTTTTCGCAGAACTCCATTTTTCCACCTAATTTTTACTCATTTATTTCTTGCTAAGAATATTTAAAGCTATGCTATCCCAGTGACTTTAGTAAACAAGATTTTTACCCATCCTAAAAGGGGAATTTTTAAAATAGCTTTGCCATGAATCTTACTCTTAGAAAAAGAGTCTGGAGATGAATTGTTGTCTCCCTTTGTCATAAGCGTATCTCCACTAACAGAATAAATTCTATGAATTATGGGGTATTTTCTAAGCTCTGTGTCAAATATCGCTATGTCTCCAACATCAAATTTTTTAGTGTTTAAAACAATAATCATGTCTCCAACCCCCAGTCCATCGTTAAAAATGAATGATTCAAAGTCTTCTTTAGAAATATTTTGGGATTCATACCAACTTCCACAAAGCCTCCAATAATCATCAAAATTAGTTGTATCGTATCCATCTATATCTTTTCCACAAACATCATCCTGTCTCAGGTTACAGAACCAATTGTTATATGTGTTATGCTCCATACTACATGAGAAAACAGCAACCACAGGAGTTTCAGTGTTTAGAACAAAACCTAAAAATAGGTTAAAAGAATAAGCTATTACAAATCCCAAAAATAGATAAACAACAGTTCCAAACCATCCCTCCGTATACTTGTCCCATCTCTTCTTTATCTCTTTGTATTTCATGCTCTCCCCACTGACTCGCCCAAAACAAAACCATTGGCAATCAAATGAGCAACCCTTAATGGCTCTGGTATTAAACTCATGGTTGAAGTTATCTTTATAATTTCTTCTGCATCTTCCTTTTTAATTCCATAACATTGGAAGCATATTCTCTTATTCTTTATGCTTGTCCAATAAATAGGACCAGCATTTTTAACAGCTTCTAGTCTCTTTTCTGGTTTTGGCATTCTTTTCAAAGTTTCTATAAATCTTTCCAAGTTAGGCTTTTTTCGATTTACAACTATCACCGGTAAATTCGTTTTCTCATAGATTTCTTTGATGTCAACTGTATTAAAGCCTGCAAAGGTTATTCCGTCAAGCATGATAACTCTTAAGTCTTTGTGCTTTGTCTTTAAGATTTTTTCAATTATCTTCTCAGTTGCATCTTCACCATCTATTTCAATTTCCGTTTTTAATAGTCCATCCAAGAATTGACCACCTCTAAATATAACTCCGGCAAGAATGTCTTTTCCTTTTGTCTTGAACTCAAAAGGTCCATCATCCCAAGCAAGAATTCTAATCTCTTTCTTTATGGTTCTGAATTGCATTATAGAAGTTTTATTTGATTATTTATATTATTTCTCTAAAGCTCTTTTAAACTCTTCTTTAAACTCTTCACATTGTTCTTCTAAAGCAACAGAAGCTTTGTCTAAAATTTTTGTAGGATTGGAACCCATTACAACAATTTTAGGATTTTCTATGAAAGGATGCTCTTTGATTGCTGCTGCCTCTCCGCCTTCTTTCCAAACCTGAGTTGCTAGCAAATGAGTCAAAGTTTCTGTCTCATCTAAAAACTCTATTTTAAACATCTCTTTATTTTCTTCAAGAACTTTAATATCCATAAAATCACTATTTTTCTTATATTTATATAAAGCTTTCTATTTCATCAGGATTTAAAATTGGTTTTTTGAATTCTGTTCTATTATCAATTGCTACTCTTGGGCAAGCAGTGTTAATGTAACAATCTAATTCTAATCCTTCTAGTTTCTCAGGCCTTATTTCATTAAAAATCAATATGTAAGCTTTCTTTCCTTTGCTTTCTATTTTCTTTTTTATTTCTTTTGCTAATTTTAAGTTTAATTGCCCAGGTTTAACAGAAACCAAAATCCCAAATGTTTTTGCATCCTTAGATAGAGCAATAGTAGTATATCTTTGCTTTAAGAATTTTTCTTTTAATTGTTTCAAATCTTCCATTTTGTTATTTTCTATGTTTAAAAAATAAACTGGCTTTTTAGTTTGTAGTGCTAATCCTAACGGATGAAAATGACCAGAACCTATGTATAAAAAAGCTTCAATATCATTTTCAATTGATTTTGCCGATGAAATGTCACAACCCAATATTTGTCCTGAATAGCTTTTTCCCTTGCCTATTTTTACAATCTTTCCTTTATTTTCTAAAAACTTTTTTACAGTTTCTAAAGAATCGAGAAATTGCAAGGTTGAAACCAATCCAATCCTTTTCTCTTTTATATTTATTTTTTCTAGAGGCAAATCAATTTTCTCCCTTATCTCCTTATACTCAACTGGAATGTCAGTCTCTATAAGTTTTGAATGACCGAAATGAATTATTTTATCGCATTCTAAAATCTTAGCCTCATTGATAGCTGTATCGCAAGCTCCGTAACAGCTTTCACAATCTATTAACACATCTCCAATTTGATCTGCTATTTTTAAGGCCTTTCTTTTTAACCCATCTGGAACCTGCAAAAGTTTTGTCATAAAAATCACTACTTTTTAATTCTTTTAAATCTTATTAATATTATGGTAAACAGGTCTTTTCTAATCATAATAGTTATTTCATTTATTGTCATTCTAACTGCTATTCCAATATTCTATTTCTTTTTTAACTTTTCTCCCACTGGTTATTCACTTAGATCTACAACTAATCTTTGTAGAGTCGGCTGCGAAAATGCGTTCATTGAATGTAACAGCAACTGCGAGACTGAAGCATGCAAAGAAAATTGTAAAATACAAAGAGGCAAATGCCTTTTTTATTGCTGATATCAACCAATTTCTGTTAGAAGTATGATAAGAAAAATCATTATTATAACAAAAATTATTATGGAAATTGCCCATATAAGATTCTTGTGTTGCTCATAGCTAGACTTTCCAATAAACATTTCTACTATAGATTGGTCTGGTTTTTTTGGAATAAAAGATGTTAAAACATATAGAAGCGCACAAAAAACAGTAATTCCGACAAGAGCAACGTAATAAATATATAAGTTATATTTTGAAAAATACAATGAGATTGCACTAATAACAAATAAAATTAAGAGTAGTTTGAAATAAACTTTTCTGATTTTTTTATAATTTTTATTCATAAATTCTGTGTATCCCATGGTAGAATTTGGATGATTTGATATTTATTTAAAGAATTTTGAAAGAACTGCAATATAGTTGAAAATTTCTAGATATTTGAAAATTAACCATATAAAAGGTGTTATTATTAAAAGTATCAATAAAAATAAGAGAATTATAAAGCCTTTTTTGCTTCCTTCTTCTTTAAAACCAAAGAACATTCCAGTTGCTAACCCCGCTATATGTGATATATAAGAAATATCAGATTCTTGCAAGTTTGCTGCAACCAAAAGGAAGGATGCTATATTGTAAAGAGTGTAAAGCATGGCAACAAGTATTAGAGGTACTGGAATTAAATAAGGATAAAAAACAAATTCTAACGGTTTGACGAGCATGGCGGTTCCCATTAATCCAAAAATAGCTGCTGAAGCTCCGATAACAGAACCAAAGTTTGAAACTCCGAAAAAAGAAGGAACTAAAAAAGCTAAACTTCCTACAAATGAGGATAAAAAGAAGATTAACAAAAACTTTTTTCTTCCTAGCTCTAACTCAACAACCCTTCCAAAAAAGAACAATGCAAGCATGTTTAGTACTAAGTGTTCAGGGTCTGCATGAAAGAAAATTGATGTTATAAAAACCCAATATTTTTTACTTAATAAGTTTTGAAGTGAAAACCCATAATTAACAAATAAATCTGCCAAACTGTTCTTAAAATTCTCATCGCCAAAATTTCCATGTTGAAGAGCGTAAAAAATCTCAAAGATAAAAACTATTATGCATATTGTAATTAAAAAATAAGTTAAATTCGGCTTTTCATATTGTTTTGTCATTCCCATTCATCTTATGTTATAAGCAATGAAATTAAAAATCCGGCAAATGTTCCAAAGGTTATAAATGGTAAAGCAGGCATTGGTTGTGGTTTCTTGCTCATAAAATAAATTAAAGACAAGAGAGCTAAAGTTGAACCTATTATAGCTGCTATAGCGTTTATCAAGCTAAACTTGTTCAGAACAGAAACTGAAAACATTAAAGGTATAACCATGTCGCCTACACCTAATTGAAATATATGGAATTTTTTCTTAGCTTTTTTAATTCCAACATAGGTTAATTTCTTAAATTTATGAGGCGCTGCTACTGTAAAGGCTGTTGGCCTCTCTGTTAATGCTTTAGCCATATGAATCATATGTTTTGTAATAAAAACTGAAACAAAATCATAGCATGATAGAATTAATATGAAAACTATTGAAGGCAAAACTCCTAGAGATGCTCCAAGCAAAGCTCCTACACCAGCACCAGAAATTATGGCTGCAATATCCTGACTTATGATGCTTGGCCTAAGCATTTTCCAAGTTGTTAGGATTAAAGCCAAAAAGAATCCCAGAGAAAGATACCAAATGTCTAAAGGTATTAAAAAATCAAATGTAAACCACGATGCCATGAAAATAACAAATGCTTCTAATATTCTTAAAAAAGATTTTCTAATTTTAATGAGAATTAAAATTCCTATAGTTGCAACTATGATATAACCAAATAAATAGAATGAATTCTCTATGCTTTCTGGATGCTCTAAAGCTGGGGGAACTTCCCCGGTTCTTATGAGCTTAATGTATTCGTTTCCTACGTACAATCCTAAGAATTGGGTTATTAGAAAGAATGCAATTAAAATAAATGCTGTCTTCATTAAAACCACTTGAATAAATAAGTCTATTGATTTCTTTGTTTATAAGTTTTACATTACGAATGTTCTAAAATAATTGGATCTCCTGTTTTTTGTTGCTTTACTTTACAGCATTCAATCTTACAAACATCGCAAAAATAGTAAGAGACATTAGGACCTCCATTTTTAGATGGTAAATATTGACATTGATTCGCTCTTACATACTCATAATGATTTAGAACAGTTGAAACTGACATGTTCTGACGAAGAGTTTTTTGCTGTAAAAAGAGCCCGTAATTTTTCCTTAAATCTCTTAATTGTTCTTTAGTTGGTCTTATCAAAGCCCTTCATTATATAATCCGTTTAAGTATAAAAGCTTTACATCCTTTTTAATATATTTACCAGAGAACCAAAAAATTTTTAAATCAATTTTTTTAATATTCTTTCTACCCGCAAGGGTATTTATTTTGACCCAACGGCTCAAGCAGTGACGGGTTGGGTCTTCTCTAATTGTTTTATAAATTATTCCAAAGAATAGAATAATATGTCTATTAGCACAAAGGGTTCTAGAAGAGAAAGAGAACTTTTAGAATTTCTTACAAAACAAGGGTTTGTCGTTCATAGAGTAGCTGGTTCAGGCTTAAAAGAAGAAGCTGTTTGTGATCTAATAGCTGTTAAAGATGGAAAAGTTCAGTTTATCGAGTGCAAGTCTAGAAAAAAGGTTTATTATTCAAAAGAACACTTAAACCAGTTAAATGAATTAATTAAGATAGCTAAATCTTGTAAAGCTAAGGCTGTTCTTGCTGTTAAGCTAAATTATAGAAACTGGAAAATAATAGATTTAGATAGAGGAATTCCTAAAAAAATAGATTAAACAAATATTTATATATAATCCAAAACCTTTTCTTTAATGTCAATTTCGCTTTCGCTCATTTCAACAAGTCCATGTTTTTTGTAGAATTCAAAGGAAGAGTTAAATATAAGTTCGTAATCTTTTTTAGAACCATCTGAAAATAATCTGCCTATAGCATATCTCATGTAACCTGGCTTATTAAATTTAGATTTTCCAATGTTAAAATGAGAAACTAAATCAATAAGAATTCTTTTACAGTCTTTATCTCTCTTTAATATTTCAGATATTTCATCTTTTCCCATTTTCTAAGTATTAGAAGAGTAATTTAAATTCATATGCCTAAGTTTTATATACAAATAAATTAGTAAGTCTATTATGTCAATTAACAAAGATTTTAATTTTGCACTGATAGGAGGAATACTAGTTATAATAACAGGTATTATAGAGTATGTATATAATATTTCAATGATATTTTGGAATTTAAGCTACATAGGAGCTATATTTGGTTTATTTATGATCTTAGGAGCTTTCTTAATAAAATACAAACCTTACGGAATTAATTCAAAAACTTTAGGGATAAAAAGAACCTCCAATTTTCCTTTAGGAGGTTTCATTTGCTTAATCTGTAGCTTAGTTTCTTTAACATATCTTCAAGGATTTTTAATAGGTCCAATGCTAGGAATTGTGGCTAGTACATCAAACTATGCTAGAGTTTACAGAATGAAGGGTTAGGATTTTTTGCCTTTTTGCATTTTAAATAAATTAGCTATTCTTTCAGTTGTATCTGCCTCTTCAGGCGCTTTGTCTAATGTTCTTAAACGTAAAAACCTAGGAAATCTTAATGCCCAACCTGAAGAATAAGTTGGACTTTTCTGTATCTCTTCGTAAGCAACCTCTATAACTATTTTCGGCTTAATTTTAACCTCATTTCCTTTTTCAGATTCTATGTAAGGTTTTAGCAATTTTGTCATTTCTAAGAGAGTAACATCTTCTGGATTTGTTTTCTTTTCTTTTATTCCTGTACCAAGCATTCCACATTCTAAGAACTTTCCTGTATCAGGGTCTCTACAAGCTAAGATATAAGAACCAAGCCAACCAGTTCTTTTACCAGTTCCCCATATTGCTCCTGTTATAACCAAATCTAAGCTTTCCATCACTGGCTTTACTTTTAACCATCCTCCAGCAACACTTCTTCCAGGCTGGTATTTTGCTTCAAGATTTTTAACTATCAAGCCTTCATGCCCTGCCTTTAAAGCATCTTTATAAAATTTGTCAGCCTCTTTCAAATCCTTTGTTATTAATTGATTTGCTAGTTGTATTTTTCCTGGAACTTCTTTGACTATCTCTTTCAAAATTTTTCTTCTCTCTTCTAAAGGTAAGTCAAATAAAATTTTCCCGTTTAAATAAACTACATCAAACAAATTCAATTCAATTGGGACTTCTTTTATGGTTTCTTCAATATCATATTTTCTCTTTATTCTTTGAGATATCATTTGGAAAGGTAAAGGCCTTTTTGTTTTAGGGTCTATTGCCAAAGCCTCTCCATCAACTATGCAACTTTTTGATAGAATATGTTTTTTGCACAATTCAACAACATCTGGAAACGCTTTTGTAACATTTTCCAATCTCCTTGTGAAAATCCAGATTTTATCATCTTTCTTGTGAATTAAAAATCTAGCCCCATCGTACTTGTATTCTAAAGCTACCTTATCAAAAGAATTTATAGCATCTTCTAGTGAAGGAGATTTTTCTGCTAGCAGAACCATTATTGGCTTTCCTAATTCTATTTTAACTTTTTCTAAACCATCTTTTCCTCTTTCTCTGGCAATCTCTGCTATTTCCCCATAATCTGGATTCAGGAACCAAGCGTTCTCCAAATCCTCTGGTGAAACTTTAAATGCCTCTGCAATTGCATCTCTAAGTATTCCTTCTGCAACTCCAACTCTTAATTCTCCTAGAACTGTTCTAACAATATATTTTGCTTCCTTTGGGTTTGCTTGAACTAATAATTCAGCAATTAAATTTAACTTTCTTCCCTGAGAGTCTTTACCGACTTGCCTAGCTATTAATTGCATATTTTCAAAAACCTTTTCAATTGATAGTTCCTTTCTACCTAAGGTAACTTGTCTTCTTTTACCTGAAAATTCCTCAACAGTTCTTCCTAAGTCTCCTGCTTTCTTAAAATTTTTAATAACATCATTAGCACTAATACCATAGGATTTTGCAATCGCCTTTATCATTAATTGGTTTGCTACACCCAATTCTTCTTCACCCCATGAAGGAAAGACTCTACCATTTATTAACAAAACTATTTTTGACAGCAAATCTTTCGGAGTTTCTGCTAAAATTTTAGAAATATTATGTGTTTTTTCAAGTTTACCAGAAATGCTTTCTAGTTTTTCATAAACATCTGCCAAGATTGTGTATCTCATAAAATGAATTTATCTTATTAATAAATAAAAGTTAGTTATTTGCTGTACACGAAACTCAAGCATAAAAAGCTTATTTTTCATCAAAAGATTATGAACTCGATTGCCTTAAAGTGGAGATATAGAGGTGGTTTAAAAGCTGCTTCAAATTGGAAATACAGAACCAGTTTAAAAAATTTATATAATAAAATAGGGTTTAAATTCAAAAAATTAAATGATTACATTTCAGTTAAAAGTAAATATTATGAATTGAAAGATACTAAAATCGATATTAAAAATCTTAAGCTAAACACTATTACAATGAAAGATGGTCTGTGCTTTTTCTGTTCAGATGGAAATTATAATGATAAAACAATTGAACGTGTTGAACATTATGCTTATACAACTTATCAAAAGAATTCACCTAATATTTATATACCAAAACTTATTAACTTGTTCTAACAATTAATTTTTATGCCATTTGATGTTATAAAAGATTTTGGAAAGGGAAGAAACAAAATAGAAATTCCAGAAGAATTTATTCAACCAGAACTTTACGAAATCTTATCAAATATAATTAAAAAAAGAAGGTCTGTCAGAAAGTATTTGAAAAAGGATGTTCCTGATAATTTATTAGAAAAAATTTTTGAGGCTGCTAAGTATGCTCCTTCTACAGGAAATTACCAACCCTGGGAATTCATAGTTGTTAGAAACGAGGAAACCAAAAAGGATTTGACTATGGCTGCCTATAATCAAAATTGGATGCTTGAAGCTCCTATCTTTATAGTAGCCTGCATAAACATGAGACTGGCAGCAGCTGTTTATGGTGAAAGAGGAGCAAGACTTTATGGTGTACAATCAGTAGCAGCTGCCATTGAAAACATACTTCTAACAGCAGAGTCTTTGGATTTAGCCACTTGTTGGATTGGAGCTTTCTCTGAAGTTGTGATTGCCAGACTTTTAGAATGTCCAGAATATGTAAGACCTTGTGCTATTATAACTTTGGGTTATCCTGCTGAAGAACCTAGAGTGCCTCCCAAACAATCTATCCAAGAATTCGTTCATATTGAAAAATTTGGTGAAACTCTTCTGATGAGAACTGTTGAAAAAGAGAAAAAACCAACTTATATGAAATTCCGTTAGTGTAAAAAGCCATTTTATACCAACTTATTTGGATATAAGATGGTTTATAATAAATTAAACTCGTCTTAAGCTATACTCTTCTGAAAATGATTTTTTAGCAACTCCAACATTTTCAAAATGTTCTAAGAATCTTTGAATATGTTGATAATCTTTTGTAAAATCATCACTATATTCTGCTGTTCCAAAATCAATCATCCTCAAGTCTGCTGTGACAGGATTCCACATTAGTTCTTCAGGAAATCTCCAATGATCTAATACAATACTCTCTTTATGTAGTCTTCCGAAAAAGTTGCCAACTAAATGACCAGCAAGCGATGCATCGTTTAGATTAGACAGAGGATCACCATCTAAAAATTCTTCAAATAACCATCTTTCTCCTGTCCCATAGACAATAGGTCCCAAGCCAGCTTTTGAAGCATGAGGAGCAATTTTCTCTTCTTCTTCACTCTGAAAAGGTTTTACCACATAATCTTTACCATCTAAAACCAAATAGAATAGATATCCTCTTTCTGGAGAACCACAGTATTCTAATTCTTTTTGTTTAGCAGTTTTTATTTTATCAGATAATTGTTTGATATCTTTGCATGCTAATCCAAATCCTTCTTGAACTCTTACTGATAAGTTTCCTAAACTAATGTGTTTTTTAATTTCTAGAGATGTAAGCATTACTCCATATCTTTTTTGCAGGCGAGTCAATACATCAAAAACATCATCTTCTTTATAGTTTTGTCTAAGCTTTCCATCTTTTCCAACTTCAAATTCGGGATAATGAAGAATCAAACTGTTCTGTATGGTTAAAAAATTCCTATCAGCTGAATCTTTACAATCTTCTTCTATTGTTTCTATTATAGCATTTTGTAATCTTGTTTGGTTCATAAGAATTAAATTAAAAGAAAGAAATTTAAACTTGAAACACACCCCAATTCCTTAATCTTCTATGCCCTAACCTATTTAACCAATTTGAAGAAAAATGAAATTCTGATAAAAAAAGAAAAAAGAAAGGGAAGACTAGTTGTTCTTTGAAAAAAATATTAAAAAGAAGGGAGCCTCCTCCCTCTTCTTAATTTTATCTCCCCTTATTCTATTCATCTTAAGATCACTGGTATTCCCAGTTCGCTTTCAGCTGTTCTCTCAAGTTCTTCTCTCTGAACTGGACCAAGAATATAAGGTGACTTAACGCCTGTAATAATTGCAATCACCTGGACTTTACCTGCATATTCTTGCATAATTCTTGCTCCCCAGATTACCTGAGCATCCTGAGAAAGTCTCTTAGATATTAATTCACCAGCTTCATTGATTTCTGCTAAAGTACAGTCAGGTCCACAAACCACATGTATCAATGCTCCCAAAGCTCCTGTGTAATCTACTTCAAGCAATGGATGATTCAAAGCCTTTAGAACAGCATCCTTGATTCTAGACTGAGAATCACTCTCACCTACACATATAGCTGATACACCACCGCACTTCATTATTGTCTTAACATCTGCAAAATCTAGGTTTACTAATGATGGAACGGTTATTGTTTCAGTTATTCCCTTTATCATCATTGATATTAATTCGTCTGCCAAAGCAAATGCTTGAGATATTGGCATTGAGCCAGCATACTCTAATAATTTTTGATTTTCTATTACTACGACTGTGTCAGTGACCTGTCTTAATTTTGACAAACCATCTTCAGCTTTTTGAATTCTTGTTCCTTCCATTCTGAAAGGCATTGTAACTGCTCCCACCACTATTGCTCCTAAACTTTTAGCTATTTCTGCAACCACTGGAGCTCCTCCTGTTCCTGTTCCTCCTCCCATTCCTGCAGTTACAAATACTAAGTCTGCTCCTTCTATCAATTGTTTAATCTGGGTTCTTTGTTCTGTAGCTGCTTTTTCTCCGATTTGAGGATAACCACCTGCTCCAAGTCCTTTGGTTGTATCTTTTCCTATTAGAAGTTTCTTATGAGCCTTTGTTATAGACAAGTGCTTTGCATCAGTGTTTAATGCTATTATATCTGACCCTGACGCTCCAATTTCAGTTAGTCTTGTTACAGTATTGCAGCCTGCCCCTCCACATCCAATAACCATTATTTTTGCTTTGTGCATTTGAATGTCAAATTCTTCTGAAACTCTAGCTTCCCAGTCAACTCTTTCTGCTTCTTCTATTCTTCCCTGCACTCCCGGTGATGGAGAAAAGTTTTTTTCAGCACCAAAAGCTCTATTAAAAGCGGATTGAACTACATTATCCATTTATTTTCACCTCAATTTTATGAAAACGTGTATGCCGCAGCATACTTTTTATTAAAAATGATCAGTATGTGCCAAGCACATGTTTTTTAGGATATATATTTTGTGAACGCGAAATGCTTTTTAAACATCTCGGTTTAATCATACTTCAGAGAAATAGCCCTTACAGTAGTTTGTTATTACAAAATGTTACGTTTGCCCGACGTAACGTGAAGTTAACGTTAATAATTGCCCGATTATTAACGAATAGGTAATTTATTTTTTCTTCGGTCTATTTATAAATATATCTATCCTTTAAAAAATATTTCTAAAAGTAGATTTTTTCAGTAAAAACTAAATAAAAAATTAAAAATTACATACGAAGTAAATAAATTGATGTTCTGTTTCTTTTTTCCGTATTAAAACATGTGGGTTTATTTACATAACTGCACGTACTGCAATCAACATCTTTACAAGCGGATCTTATTGTTTTATTATCATTTTTTGCATTCATTTTTTCACCTTTTCACTCTTTAAATTGAGTAAATTTACATATTTAAACTTTACGGTAAGCAACGAATATCATTAAAAACTATTTAAGGGTTTAAGAAAAAGTAATTTTATGAGTTCAACTGATTTAAAATATCTAACAAGTGTTATAGCTTATACTGTATGCAGAGCCAAAGAAAATGGAATAGAATATAAAGCAATTAAAGAAAGATTTGAAAGATTTGGTGAAGAATCAGTTAAAACAAGCTTAGAAAATTTAACATCTAAAGATCCACCACTTCTTATTTTCAATAAGAAAAATAATACTTACCGCGCTTCTCCTGAGTTAGAAAGAATACTCAACAATCCTGCGTTAGGAATTGCACTCAATAGATTAAGATTAGTTTAATTACCCAATTAATTTTATAAATTCTAAGGTATTATTCTGTTTATGCCCAGATAGCTCAAATTTCTTAAGTTAAGACTTAAGAAAGGGCAACGGAAGAGCAACTGCCTGTTAAGCAGAAGGTTGCATGTTCGAATCATGCTCTGGGCGCAATCTTTTATTTCTTTAATACAATAATTAAAACATGAAAAAATTGGTTTTGGTTTTAGTTTTAGTTTTATTGATAAAACCTGCTTTTGGTTTTTCCTACGCAGAAGAACTGATAAACGAAAATGAGACTTACAATAGTATCGCAAATATGTCATACGAAAGTAAAGACTATTTATTATATGGAATTTATCAGGATTCTCAAGAAAGGTTAATAGTCATACAGGATAGTTTAGATGTTCTGACTACTAGCAATAAAACTATCAGAGATATTTTTTATGCTTATAGATATAATATTCTAGAGTCTTCTGAAAACGAGACTGTTGAAAATCCTAAAATAGCTTCTGAAAAAGACTTTAACCTGCTTGTAAACAGAATACAAGAAAAGAAAAGCTATGTTGAAAATAAGATCAAAGACATAGAGAATGTGACTCCTCAGTATCAGTTACTCATACTTAATCTAAGTTCTCAAGGCGCTTACGCCTCAAAATCAATAAAACTTTTCTCAGATATGCAAGATTTAATCTGGCAGGCTAAGATGCTTTTTTACGAGAATAAATTCAATAATGCAGATAAAGTGCTAGAAAATTCAAAGAAAATAGCACCTAGAATAACTTTGGATGTCAGATCCTCTTTCAGAGTTAATGAAGGCAGTCTAGCCTTGGAAAAAGCTTTAGCAGATATTAGCGATATGAGAAAGCAAGGCTATGACACTAAAAGAATTGAAGAAATGTTTGATAATACAAATTCATTGCTAACTGAAGCTAAGAACAGCTATATAAGTGAGGATTACGACAATATCGATTCTAAGATTGCTTCTGTTTTAGAAGCAGCTGACAAGATTTCTTATGAGATTGAAAAATTAAAGGTAATAAAACCACAAGTTACTCAGAATGTTACTACAACTCAACAACCAACTGGTCTATTAATTAGAGATTATTCTTGGATGTCTTATGCTTTAGGAATAGTTGCTATTGTTGCAATAGCTGTTTTCTTGGTCTATAAAAAGAGAACCTCAAAGTTTGTTTATCATTACAAGAGAAGGAGATTATTTTAAAATCCATGTCTCTTTCTTAATTCTTCAGGTCTTATGCGAGCTCTTTCGGCAACAACAATAGGTATAACGCCTTGAAGAGTGGCAATTGACGGGTATGTATCTGAACATCCTAGCTGAGGACTAGAATTAAATACAGTTGCAAAGTCTGAAATATTCTCCAATGGAGAACCTCCTGTTCCTACAAATGAGTAAACTGTCATCTTAGCTTTCTTGGATTTTTCAGCTAATTCCAGGATAGTAGGCTTTTTACTTGATTTTTTCGAATAATAATTTTTCATTGCACCTGATTTAGATATGAGAAAAGCGAGATCGCCTGGCCTTGGATTCGGCGTATTTTCTCCTCCAAAAAAGTATGCATCGTCACCCAAGGCTTGTTTAACTTGTCCAAGCCTCTTTGTAAGAAGTCTAGCTACTGCTCTTCCGCCTCTCCTGCCAGCAACAAATACATTGGAATGACTCAATAAGTTATCTGTACAAGAACCAAAACAATCAGTTTCTGAATCAGCTTCTACCCATTCATCAATTTTTTCTCCTATTAGAGGTAATCTCTGTTCTATATATTCGGTAATTCTCTCATGTCTAGCATTTTCGACTATCGCCTTTCCTACGCCTTGCCAAAACCACATATTAGCAAATTCAGCTCTATCCCTTTGAATCCCATATTCAGAATATCTCATTGAATGGAGGTTTTCAGAGCCTTTTATTTCTAAAATCAATCCTCTATCTCCTATTTCTTCTATAATTTTACCTGCCTTAGATTTAGGAGTTTGAGTTACAAGTAAAGTCTTCCATCTACTATTCTTATTTTCCTCAAGATAGGAGGCCATATCATCTAATGGATCAACTGTTTCAGGTGTTTCTCCAGTAGCTGAAATAAAAATACCTAATGGGTTTTTATAAATTTTTTCATATTTCGGAGCAGCTACATCAAGAGTGTCTCCACGAATTCCAACATCATTAAAATTTTTGATTTCTATATCAGTGTTTCTTGCAATCTCGCCACCTGAAGTTTCAAAGGAGCGTTCTGATCTACCATAACTAACCAATAACCAAAGATCAGAATTCTTTGCTGTTTCATACGCATCTTTTTGTTGATATTTTTTTATTCCTAACAGACTTCGAAAATATTTATTTACAAAATTGAATCTTTGACTAGCGGTTGGCATGTCATCAAGTGATACAATTATAGTGTAAAGAAATAAATGCTTTTCTATATTTAGAATTTTTTCTTGCTCTTGAGATTAAGCTTAATATCCTACTCATTGCCCACAAAGTTTTAAATACTATTCTGAGAAACTAATTTTAGTGAATAAAATGGGTGGACGTCAAAATTTTAAAAGATGAAGATTGCCCAGATTCTTTTAGTTTCACTGCTGTTCTAGATGATAGAGGTAGAATATCAATACCTGCTTCTATAAGAAGAAAATTAAGAATAAGCTTTGGCTCTGTAATTATCACTAAGGTTAAATCTTTAAAAAGGAGAATAAAAAAATAAGGATAGTGGTTTTATGGATTTTATTCATATTAAAGATGTTTTAGAAGGAAAACATATTGGAAAGGAAGTTTTGCTTAGAGGTTGGATTTACAGGAAAAGAGAGCAAAAAGACATAGTATTTTTAATGCTTAGAGATTCTACAGGTGTTATCCAACTTACTTGTAAAGGAATTAAAGAAGCTTCTCAAGCAACCATAGAATCTTCTGTAGAAGCTTCAGGTTTGGTGAAAGAAGATAAGAGAGCTCCAGAAGGTTTTGAAATCGAAGTAAAGGATTTGAAAATAATCGGTTTGGCAGAAAGATTTCCAATAGGAAAAGACCTAAGCGAGGAATTCCTTAGAGACGTGAGACATCTTTGGCTAAGGTCTCAAAAATTAACTAAAATTTTAAAAATAAGAAGCGAAGTTATTTATGCTATCCACGAGTTCTTTAGAAAAGAAGGTTACATCCAATTCCAATCACCCAGCATTATTAGTGCTGCATGCGAAGGTGGCTCAACTTTATTTGAAGTTAAATATTTTGGTAAGAAGGCCTTTCTAACTCAAAGCTGGCAGTTGTATGCAGAAGCTGGCATACAAGCCTTGGAAAAAATCTATACTATCGCTCCAAGTTTCAGGGCTGAAAAATCAAGAACTGTTCGTCATTTAGCCGAGTACTGGCATGCAGAAGCAGAAGCTGCTTGGATGGACATGGAAGGTTGTATGAAGCTGGCAGAAGATTTGATATGTTTCGTTTCTAAGAAAATTGCTGAAAGATGTAAAGATGAATTAAAATTCTTTGGAAGAGATCCGAAAGATTTATTGATTGAACCTCATCTTGAAAAGAAGACTTATGATGAAGTTATTGAAATTTTAAAGAAAAAAGGATTTGATATAAAATGGGGAGATGATTTAGGAGCTGATGAAGAAAAAGCCATAGCAAAAGATTATAAAAAACCCATAATTGTTTATGGTTATCCTGCTAAATGCAAAGCTTTCTATCACATGCCAGACCCGAAGAATCCAAAAGTAACAAGATCTTTTGATGTTATTGCTCCAGATGTAGGAGAGTTGGTAGGTGGTGGACAAAGAATTCATGATAAAGACCAATTGATTAAAAAAATAAAAGATTTCGGTTTGAATCCAAAGGAATATGATTGGTATGTTGATTTAAGAAGATATGGAACTGTTCCTCATTCGGGCTTTGGTTTAGGAATAGAAAGATTAATAATGTGGATTGCTAAGATAGAACATATAATGGATACAATTCCGTTTCCAAGAACAATGACAAGGGTTACTCCTTAGTTTTCATATGCTCTCTTGCCAAGCATATCTTTATTTATTAATTCAACCACATCCTTTCTCATATCAGGTGGATAACCATTTGGAAAGTTTAAACAGCCTGTACAAAGTTTAAACTTAAACTTATTTTTAGTTATGATTTTATGAAGCATTTCTATACTTCCATAAGCAAGAGAATCTGCACCAATCTCTTTTGCTATTTCTTTCCAATCTTTTAGATTACCGTTTTTGTCACGTGCTATAAATTCTTTCTTGCTTCTCATATCTATTCCAAGATAGCAAGGAGCAATTAATGGCGGACAACCTATTCTAACATGAATCTCTCTGGCTCCAGCATTTCTAAGTTTCTTAATTATATTTTTCATATTAGTTCCTCTTATCAAGCTATCATCTGTAACCACTATTTTCTTTCCTCTGATAGCAGATTCAATGGCTGAAACTAATTCATTTGCCATCTCATCTCTTTTCTCTTGAGTTTGAAGTATAAAGGTTCTCATGGTATCATCTTTCATAAGCCCTTCTTCTATCGGAATTCTACTCTCCTTTGAATAACCAGTTGCGTATCTTCTTCCTGATTCAGGAATAGGAACTATTATATCTGCATCAACAGGAAAATTTTTTGCAAGCTGCTTACCAATCTCAACTCTAACTTCATGAACAGATCTTTTTTCAATTTCAGAATCTGGCCTTGAAAAGTATATCCATTCAAACATGCAGTTATAACTAGAATTATTAAAAAATCTTTTTATTATTGGTTCTTCACTTTCCATGTCTATTATCAAAACTGACCCTCCTGGAACATCCATAACATAGTCTGCTCCAAGTTTTTTGAGTACCCTAGTCTCAGAAGTCAGGTACCATGTTTTTATAAAGTCTTTAGACTTCTTTCCAAGAACTAGAGGTCTGATTTTATATGGATCTGTAATTGCAAACAAGTATGGTTTAGCTTTATTCATTGTTAAGAAAATAGCAGAATAACTACCTTTAATTTTTCTCATTAATCTTTCTCCAGCGTAAAAAATACTTTCTTCATTTATTTTTTTATCATCAAAATCTTCAGCAATCGATAAGAGTAAGCTTTGTACATCGCATTCTGTTCTTGGTTTTCTGGACAAATTACTAAGAATTTCATTCATGTTATAGATATTTCCATTATGGGTTGATGCAATAAAAGGACTTATTATGTATTCAGGTTGAGCATTATGTTTCAAATCTTCAGGAGTATCTCCACCAGCAGTAGAATATCTCGTATGTCCAATTCCAATGTTTCCAGGATAATTTTTCATTTCTTCTTCTTTCATTAAATTGCTAACCATGCCAGCATTTTTTACACAAAACATATTTCCTTTATCAAATATTATTATTCCTGCGGAAGATTGACCACGATGTTGTAAAAGTTTCAATCCTTTAATAAGTTCTTCTATAACATCACTTTGAGAGAATATGCCAATAATGCCGCAGTCCATAAGTAAAATATAAAAATCAAATATTTAAATTAATTGCAAATAATTTATGTTAGTGAAAAACATCTTGGTTGTTGGTTCTGGCGGCAGGGAGCATGCATTAGTATGGAAACTAAAGCAGAGTAAGCATGTCGATAACGTATATTGCGCTCCTGGTAACGCTGGCATTGCACAAATTGCAAAAATAGTTGATATAAAAGCAGAAGATATAAATAGCTTAGCAGATTTTGCTGAAAAAAACAAAATAGATTTAACTATTGTAGGACCAGAAGCACCTCTAGTAATGGGTATAGTTGATGAATTTGAAAAACGAAATTTGAGAATTTTTGGTCCAAACAAAATAGCTGCTCAACTTGAAGGAAGTAAAGTTTTTGCCAAGCAATTTATGAAAGAAAATAAAATACCAACTGCTGATTTTAGAATTTTTGATAATTCTGAAGAAGCCAAAGAATATGTAAACAATAGAAATGTGCCAATGGTTGTAAAGGCAGATGGCCTAGCAGCAGGCAAAGGAGTTATAGTCTGTAAAAGCAATAAGGAAGCTATTGATGCTATTGATAAAATAATGGTTGAGAAAAAGTTTGGAGACTCTGGGAATAAAATTATTATTGAGGATTTTCTAAGAGGTGAAGAAGCCTCTATATTAGCCGTGACTGATGGAAAAGATTTTGTAACACTCTTACCTTCTCAAGATCATAAACCGATTTTAGATGGGGATAAAGGAGAAAATACAGGGGGAATCGGGGCTTATACTCCAACACCAATTATTGATGATGAGATGAGTGAAAGAATAAAAAAGGAAGTTTTAAAACCAACAATAAATGGTATGCTCAGAAATCCTTTCAAAGGTTGTTTATATGCAGGTTTAATGATTACTGAGGAAGGTCCTAAAGTTCTTGAATTTAATTGTAGATTTGGTGATCCAGAAGTTCAGCCTGTTTTATCTCTACTTGAAACAGATTTTTATGAAATTCTAGAAGCTTCTATTAACAAAAACATAGATTCTATTGAAATTAAAAATAAAGATGGTGCTGCTTGTTGCGTTGTAATGGTATCTGGAGGATATCCTGGCAATTATGAAAAGGGTAAGATTATTTATGGTTTAGAAAAAATACCAAAAAATGTTTTTGTATTTCATGCAGGCACAACTATTAAAGATGGAAATATCGTAACAAACGGAGGAAGAGTTCTAGGAGTTACAGGTATCGGAAAGGATATACAATCAGCAATTAAAACAGCGTATGATGGTGTAAAATGTATTAGCTGGGAAAATGAATATCACAGATCTGACATAGGTCATAAAGCTTTGAAAAGATTAACCAAATGATCCTATTTCTTTACCTTTAACTATTTTTCTAAAGTAGTAATTCTCTGAGATAGATTTTGTATTGTCCAAGTTTTCCTTCATAGTTTCCTGCTGAAATAATTTTAACACCGTCTAAATTCGTTGAGGCTAAAATGCCTTCTCTCATTGCATTTTTCACAGCTTTCAAATCTTCTCCGTTGATGACTATCTCCATTATAGAGTTGACACCAATTGGAACTTTCGAGTCTGGTAAATTTCTTAATGAAGGGCAATAACGATAGTTTGTTGACGGCCCATAAAAGGTTTCCATTGAACCAGAGGGGCAAATATAAAAAGGCGTGACTACGTCGTCAACCTTTTTTATGGCTTCGATGGAAGCCTTGCCTGCCCTCCTACCAGCTTCAACACTATCGCACATAAGCCAAAAATTTCCTCCAGATATTCCAATGTTGCATTCTATGTTGTTGTCAATTTTAAAATCATAACCGCTCATCAAAGGGACATTTATTGTTTTACTATTTTCTAAAAAAGTCTCATATCCACCTCCGCATTTACCAACTCTTTCTTCAGTATCCATCCTATAGACAGTTTTTTTTGGTTTCTTTCCAAAAACTCTAGTTGTGCCGCCTGAGGCAGATAGGACGTCTTGCTTCAATCTTATTGACAATTCTTTTTTAAATTTTTCGGCTTGTTCCTCAAAAGACTTTTTCTTATCATAAACTCCCCAGCATTGAACCAAAACGCCTTCTCTTCCATCAGGTGTTTGATCTTTTGATAACCATTTTTCAATCCCGGCTTCGATTCTCCCGACAACAATAGAGGGGGTTGCTTCTAGTCTAAGAGCAGCAATCCTCAGCGGGTCATACTGTGGGAAAGGGCTGTTAGTATCCTCTTCTGTCAATCCCCTCTCTCCAGTTATAAGAAGCCTACAATATAAACCATCAAAAGCTTCGGCATACGTATCTTCAACTATTGTCCCACCAAATCTAAAAGTTTCCATATTTTCAAATGTGTAACTTAAATTTATAAGTCTATCCAAGTGAGCCTATCTCTTTGCCCCTAACTAATTTCCTAAATTTTTTGCTTATTTCTATTTTCTTATCAAAGTCTTTTTTATTATCCAAATCATAGACAAATGGAAAATTCATAAGCTTAGATGGATAAGAACTCTTAAATTCCATAAAAATCTGCTCGGATAAGATTTTCTCCCTTACAACTTCTCTGAGAGTTTTAATATTCCATTTTCCAATAACTTTTTTCAAAGTTTCCATATTACTATTTTCAAAAATGTCTGCTACTACTGCTGTTGTAATGCAGTTGTCTGAAACAATTGCAAAATTTGAATGCCTAATTGCATATTCATTTCCATTGAAACATAAAGCTAAGCCGCCTGCTTTTTTCGTTTCTTCAAGCATAACAACGTCTGTTATGCTATCGCCTATAGTAACAGACTCTGACAGTTTTTTATTTTTTAAGAATTTCAAAATGCCTTCATATTTCCTTGACCCTCCAATTGGTTTGACTTTGTTCAAAACATCTTTAAAACTGGTTTGAGGTAGCAGTTCAAAAAAGAAGTAATCTAATTTTTTAACTGCATCTATCTGTTCTTTATTTAAGTCATTTATCTTGCTTTTTGGTCCTATATTTAATTTTGGTAATTTTGCAATTATAGGTATCCATTCTTTAACCAATTTTTTATCCTTTTCCTCTACATTTTCTCTGTATTCATTTATTGGAAAATGAGTTCCAAAGGTATTTTGCTTTAAGATTCCAGCAAGTTTTGCAGTATATTCTATGTATTGCTTATAACTTGTAGTTATGACATTGAAATCATGAAGTTTTTTCAAAAGGGAAATAGATTTTAACGCTCCCTTAATGAAGTTTGCATTACTTTTTGCAACATTTATTAAATCCTTTTCTGTTATTTCAAAGGAAATTAAAATTGGAGCTATAAGTCCTAAAGTATCTCCAGGTTCATATTTTCTACCGCTGTATCCGAATCCTTTAACAATATAAAATCTCCAATCATCATATTCACTTATTGCATCAAAAACCCTTCCTCCAAGTTTTGGTATTGCATATTCTACCATTGCTCTTGCATGGTCAGCTGTCACCCAAGGACCTTCCCAATCAGAATTTATCATAAAAATATTATGAAAGATAAATAAAAAAAGGTTCTTAATTTAAATTATTTTTAAAGTCTCTAATTGAATTATCTTTATGGACCTGTAGCTCAGTCTGGATAGAGCGACTGATAAATAGTCGAAGCTTCGGACCAGTAGATCGGGAGTTCGAATCTCCCCAGGCCCGCATTATTTAAAATTCCAAAGCATAATCAAATTATGGATATAAAATTAGAAAATCCATGTAATGAAAGGAAAAAATTCTGTATAAATTGCAATAGCCATTTCACGGAACTTAGGCCCTTACTAAGGGAAATAGTTGTTTCTAAGCATTTTAAAAGAGATTTGAAAGATGAGGAAAAAATAAATTCTATTATTAAAAGTATTCTTGACTGCTCTCATTTAGAATTTACTGAACTTCATAAATTTGAAGAGAATGTTGATGGTATTTTAATTTTTAGAGCTAAAAAGGAAAATTTGCATGTAATCTATTGCATAGACAAAAAAATGAAAATCATATTTCTTAGAGCAATAAAAAATTTTGATGAATATAGAAGATTCTTAGACAATAAGAAAGAAATAAAAATGATGACTGAAAGTTTATAAAAACTCATAGAAAATATTATTCTATGCCCCTGTCGTCTAGCTCGGTTAAGGACTCGAGCTTCTCGAGCTCGAAACAAGGGTTCAAATCCCTTTGGGGGCACTATCATAATGGTAAAATCCCATTAAGCACTTAAAGATTAATTTCCTAATTTTTATTATGAGTGTAGAGATGAGATATGTTGGAAAAGAAAAACAATATGCAATTAAATATATAGAAAAAATAGTAAAAAAATTTATAGGAGAAGGAAAAATTACATATTTTGAAATAAATAAAGAAAATAAAGGTTTAGTAAGATTCATAAACGACGAGAGTGCTAGAAATTTTATTGGAGAAATAAGAAATGAATTTGATAGAGAACAGATTTTAATAAATTTTGAATCCTTTTATAAAAATCGTAGATAATTTAGAAGATGAATTTTCATGATTACAATTTAGAACTTCTCTTCTTTCTAAAATTCAGAATTTAAGTTTATTCTTGAATGATATTGGATTAATGAGTGTGGGATTTACCTATTTTCCTAAAAACTCTTTTTTTGAAGATTTATCCAATTTGCCTACTACAAAATATTTTCTTGGTTTGTTTGTATCAGCATACTTTATAGCTAACCTCTTTAATATCCAACCTTTTTGTACAAAATCTTTTGCCTTTCTTGGTAATAGCATTATTTCTGTATTTTCTTTTAATTCATCAGCCATACTAATCACTATTTTCTATCGCCAAGCTTATTTCCGTACATTCGTTTTCTTCTCTCTTTATTTTTCTTACCTGTCATGTTATTCTTCTCTGGCTTTTTCTGCCATACTAATCATATGTAAAAATCAGGATTTAAGGATTATTTTCTTTTGAAACTTGGGTAAATTCAAATCATTTTAAACTTCTCATTTTCTTCAAGAATTTTAACATTTATTCTACATATTCACCATAAATCTCATAAATCAATGCTGCAAACACTGTAATTACAATTATAGTCCAACTAATTATAGCATAACCAAAAAATGAAAGAATAACATAAGTTAGTGTTACTACAACTCCAGCCATAAATAAAATAGCCATTAATACTTCTGTAATTCTTTTCATATTTACAATTTAGAATTTCTGGCTTTTAAGTCTTTCAGTTTCATCTAAAACTTTAGCAATTATTCTGCACAAATCTAAGAAAACATAAGCATCTTTCTCATATTCAAATACGATCCTTATAGCCATTTTCATCACAAATTAATTAAAATAATTTTGTTTGATTGTTATTGAAATTAAAAAAAAATTAAAAAGGAGAGTCTTAGCTAGTATATTGGCTTTTTGACATATACTCTTGGTTCTTTTTTCTCATTTACTTCTCTTTCTATTTCTGCTAAACGCTCATGCTTACCAGGATACCAGGTTTTATATTTTTGTGGTAATTTTACTTCTGGTATTTTTGACAAATTTACATCTTCTATTTTGAATTCAACTAAACCTAGTTTATCATCAATTCCCCTTATCTTTTTGTATTTTCCTGATAGTATTGCACCTAATTTATTAAACATTTTATCGCCTCCTTAATTTTTTAATAAGTTCGAATACAAGGAAATGGATATCTTGGTGGTATACAAGGTGGATCAATTAACGGCTCAGGATAGTATTCACTTGGATTTTCTCTTGGTAGGTAACCAAATTTTTCTCTGACTTTTTTCTTTAAATCCTTCAAATCAGGCCATTTGAAAATTCCACCCAAAAAATCTTTATTAGCATTCATTTACATCACCTCAATCTTTAATTAGAAAAAGAGGACAATATTTTTGGTCAAAAAAATTAGAATATTTCCAAAAATTTGGATAGAAAATTAAACTTTAGATAATAAATAGAAAAATAGAAAAATTATTCTAATTGAGAAGTTTTCCCATTATTTAGTCTCCATTCTCTACATCTTCTAATATTTTCTATGACTTCAACTAACTTGAATCGAGACCAATTATTAAGAATTGGTATTATCACTTTTCTATCATGCCCGGTCTTAACCTGCAAAGAATAAGCATTATGAAATCTTGGATAATCTGATTTTAAAGTTCTATAAAGTTTAAGTTGTAAGGTTCCCTCAAAAAACAAAGAGGGAATTTTTTCATTACTTAAAAAACCAGATATGTCCTCCCTAACGCTACTTATTTTTGACATTAGATTGGACATTAAATTACCTCTTAATAATTAATCATGGAGACCATGTGCACCCTCCACTAGACCTGTCCAATATTTAAATTTTTCTTGAAATGGTTTGTCTTGTTCTTCTTTGCTAAAAACTTTAGCACAAAAACTCATCAAATTACAGCCGCCATTCGAACCATAACGTTGTTGATATTCTCTTCTCAAAGGTTCAATTTCAAAACCTTTAATAGCATTTTTTGCTTCAACATGTCCTACTCTATATTCATGTTGTATTTCTATTCTAAGATCGTCAAAACTAAGCATATAAACCCTCCTATTGATTTTTTATTTTTTCAACTACTTTTCTAAATTCAAAACATAATGGAGCGTAACTTGAATCACTTTCACACTCTATAGACTCAATCTTATCTAATACTGTTATGCAATGTAAGCTTCCTCTCCTAAATTCAGTATCAGAAAAAAATCTTTGAAAAAAGTCGTATTTAGTAAAATCTGGAATGTATGCACCGATGGTTCTATAAGCTCTTCCTGCTATACAAGTATCTTCTATTAAAGCCTCTGCTACCCCCATGTAAAGTAATTACTAATGCGGGAGCATAAAATTTGGTGATTAATAAAGATGGGTAAACATTAATAATAATAGGTAATTTTAAATAATATAACCCTAATATTAATAATATGACTAATTTTGTTCATATAATTCCTTTAGGTCTAGAGAAGGACAGAAACATTTACCTTCTAAAGAAGTTTCCTCCTAACAAGGTTTATTTCATAAATTATAAGGTTGAACATGATATCGACAAAGAATATAAAAAATTACAGGAACCTATTCGTAAAGAATTAGATTCCTTAATATCCTTAGCAGAGAAAAAATATATGTATGTTTCTTATGAGGATTTTGAAGAAATGTTTCTTACTATTTTCGATATTATGGTTAAAGAAAAGAAGCGCGGTAATGAGGTAATAGCCCATGTTTTCGGTCCAAGGATGTCAGCATTTGCTGCCTGGCTTGCAGCCTCGATAACAAACTCAAAGGGGTATTATATAAGATCGTCATCGTATGGCCCTCATGGAGAGAGATTGGATTTTACAAGCAGCGTTAAGCTTATTGATTTGATAAAATTACCTGTTATAATACCTAATGCATTACAGGCAGTTTTCCTAGAAAATTTACTTGAAAATAAAGGTTCTATAAGTGGATCTTTAAGAAGTTTTGTAGAAAAAATTGGAATTGAAAAATTCGGAAAAATAAAAAGCATAAATAGCGCTATAGTCTCAATGAGCCACTGTGTAAGAGAATTAAAAAGAGAACAATTTATAACTGTTAAGAGCATTAGCAGAAAAAGGCAAAGAGTTGAAATTACACAACTTGGAAAACTTACAGCTAAGTCCTATAAAATTTTAAAGGAAAATAAATTTGATTTAAATTCTATTAACGGTAAAGCTTAAGTAATTTAAATAATACTTTTAATACTTCTATTTATGCCGACGTGGCAGAATCAGGTATTGCGATAGTCTCGAATGTTTTCAAGAAAACTATTGTCCGTAAGGACTTGCAGGTTCAAATCCTGCCGTCGGCGTATCTTTTTAATATTCCTTACGGACCAAAAAGGTTTGAAGTAGAAGGCGATACTGTCTTTATAATATTAAAGAGAAAGGATTGAAATAAAAAGAATCAAATCATTTTAAAATGTTTAAAAGCATCTTCTATTGCTGGTAACTTTTCAATTGGACATGGAACAACTCTTTTGTATCGGCTAAGTCTCCTATGAGAAATTTTAGGATTTAAGCCAAATATCTCCTTTGCATGTGCTATCCAACATGATTTTACTGTAAATCCATATTTTCTTTTGATATACTGTTGAATTTCTTTATAAGTTGCTTTTTTTCTTGGTTTAGATTCGGATGATTTAGAACTGACTAAATCTCCAAATACTTCTTCATATGTTTTCTTTCCTTTTAGTCTGTGATATTGTATTACTAAAGAAGCACCATTTCCTTTAGGTGGTTGATTCAAAATTTCATCTCCTTCTTTCATATTTTTTCTCATTACATGACAACAAAGAGGCATTCTATGATTAGTTCCTGGATAACCTCCAATAACTCTATGTAAATCTCCAGCTTTGACGTCAACAAAAGGTTCACCGTTTCTCCATGCGTCTGCAAATATTTTATTTAAAGCATTTTGAAAGTCTTCAGATGTTGGTATGTTCATAATATCACTATTAATCTTTTTAAGAAAATTCTTATAAAGACATAGGTTTTTTTGTATCAAAAAGGTAAGAAAGTTTTTTTAGTATCAGAAGTTTAGGAAGTTAAGTTAATTAAATTATACAAAAATCAAACTTAAATCTTGATTTTTCTATATGATTAGTATGGGTATTAGTGAATGTTCTGTTTGTGGAAAAACATGCTGGTTTGAAGAGCATAAGGATAAAGAAGGAAAACTATATTGTGGAAATTGTTGGAAAAAATTAACAGAAAAAAAGAAAGATGTAGTAAAAAAGACCAAAGCAAAAAAGATGACAAATTATATAGTAGCATTTATTGTAATTATTATATTCCTATTTTTGATATTTTGGATTTTGTCTAATATATTAGCTCATTCAGGAGAAGCAATTAGAGCATCTCAATTAGCAGAAGAAGAATGTATTAAGTTGGGTTGTAAATTTATACTCGGTAATTGTGTTTGTTGAAAATGATATTATGAAATGTGGATATAACATATGTTAAGATATACGGCTATTGAATTGAAACGGTGCTAATGCCGTCGGCGTTCCTTAAATTAAATTCTAAACCTCACTTTTACTGAAAAAATAACTTCCTAACCCCATCATTAGAATTGACAAAACAATTAAAACAGCCAAACTTATATAAATTGGAAAATATGAAAAACCAATTAAAGTTGCTCTTAGTCCGTCGACACCATAGGTTATCGGATCTATAAAAGCTACGGTTCTTAGCCAAGAAGGCAGTGAATCCAACGGCGAGAAAGGTGATGACAAGAATAAAAGTGGGAATATGAGCAACGAAACTATGAATTGAAATCCTTCTATGCTTTGCATTTTAGATGCTATTATTAAGCCAATGCCTATGGCTACAAATGATGTTAAAATCATGAAAATAGGAACTAAAATTAAAAGTAAAGAGAAATTAAAAGAAACTCCCAAAAGCGATGATACAAATAAAACAATAAATCCTTGAATTAAAGCTATGGTAGCTCCCCCAAGTGTTGTTCCTATAACTATAGATAATCTGCTAACTGGTGCAACCAAAACTTCCTGTAAAAATCCAAACTGTCTGTCCCATAAAACAGATAATCCTATAAAAACAGAAGGAAACAAAATTGACCATGCGATTATTCCAGGAGCTAAAACATCAATATAATTTACACCGGAAGGCAATCCAGAAAATTTTACTGAGCCTAAGCCAAAGCCTAGTATAGCAAGAAAGAGAAATGGTTGTATGAAATTAGAAATAAGTCTGCCCTTGTCTCTAATAAATCTTTTAAATTGCCTAAGCCAAATGACATATATTGCCTGATAGTTTAAAAGCGTCATAATATCAACGATTCATAAATCTTCTTTTAAATTGCTCTAAATTGCCTGCCTCTTGGTCCCTTATTTTTCTGTCAGTATAATACAAAAACACATCCTCTAAAGTTGGTTTTCTTATGTCTATGGATTTTATTTCGATATTATTTCTCTCAGCTATTCTTACTATTATTGGTAATTTTTTCTCAATTTCTTTTGTTCCAATTGTTATGTTAGAATCATGTACTTTAATGCTCTCAACCCACTTTTCTCTTTTTAAAATATCAGCACATTTGACATTAGAGCAGCTTATAGTTATAACGTCTTTACCGATTTGACTTTTTAATTTAGAAGGCTTGTCTATAACTAAGATTTTTCCATAATCGATTATTGCGACTCTGTTACAAAGATAGTCTGCCTCTTCCATATAATGTGTTGTTAAAAAAATTGTTATCTTTTCCTTTTCATTTAGATTTTTAATATAGTCCCAAACTGATCTTCTTGTCTGAGGATCTAAACCTAGAGTTGGCTCATCCAAAAATAAAATCTTAGGAAAGTGCATCAAGCCTCTCGCAATCTCTAACCTTCTTTTCATCCCGCCTGAATAATATTTAATCAAAGTATTTGCTTTTTCTTCCAAATCAACAAGTCTTAGAACCTCTTTTATTCTTTTTTCTCTTTGCTCTTTTTTCATTCCATACATTCTTGCATGAAAATCAAGATTTTCCTTTCCTGTTAATCTATCGTCCAATGCAGGATCCTGAAAAACAATTCCTATGTTATTTCTCACCTTATCTGGATCTTTTTTAATATCATAACCTGCTATTTTGGCTGTTCCCTCTGTTGGTTTTAGCAAGGTTACTAGCATTTTTATTGTTGTAGTTTTTCCTGCACCGTTAGGACCTAAAAAACCAAAGACTTCATTGCTATTAACTTCAAAACTAATTCCATCAACTGCCTTAACATCTTTATAATATTTTTTTAGTTTTTCAACAGCGATTATTGGCATTATATTACCTAGTTTATTAAAAAGATTATATTTCGATTCTTATATATTAAATTAATATGAAATATGAAAAAGCATTTTGGATGTTTTCATTATTAGCAGTATTATCAATGACATCAGACAGGATAATTTTTGTTATACTACCTTACTATCTTCTCGACAAAGGAATTTCAGGATTGAATTTTGGTTTGGTATTCTCTCTTGCAGCTGCCTTAGTAATTATCTTACCAAGAATCTTCATAGGAAAACTTTCTGACATATTTGGTAGAAAAAAGATTTATTCTTTCGGTCTTTTGATAGAATCCTTATCAACATCTTTTTATCCATTCTTGTCAAATATCTATGAATTTGGAATAAACAAGGGAATAAAAGACTTTGCAGACACAGTTGAAGACTCTGTTGAAGACGCAATAATGGCAGATACTTTTAACAAAAAAATAAGAGCAAAATTTATAGCTGAGATAGGAACATTCATACCTTTTGGAAGGGCTATTGCCACAGTCATAGGATTTTTAATTGTAACCTATTTTTCTTTAGGTTTTGGTTTCTATGTTGCATCAGTCGTAGTCTTTATTGAGTTCTTGATTTTTACTTTTGTTTTCAAAGAACCTGTAAAAAAGATTAAGAAGACCTTTAAACTTTCCATAAAGAATTATCCATTAAGATTCAAGATTATAACAATAATAGGATTCCTGATAGCAGTAAACTTTGGCATGTCTTATTATCCTGCATTCTTCCAACTAGCCAGAAGTTTAGGAATAACAGAAGGTGCATTATTCATTCTACTCTTCTTTGATTATGTTATAAGTTCTATATTTACTTGGAAAAGCAAGGATTGGATTGATAAGATAGGAAGAACAAAAACAGTTATCATAACAACTTTAGGATTTTCAATATTTTCAATTCTTTATGCATTTTCTTCAAACATAATTCAATTCTTTTTAGTTTTAGTTGGAATTTCTGTTTCATTTTATATCTATAGAGTAGCCTTTAAAACAATCTTGATGGATGCTACAATAATTAAGATTAGGGGTGAACAAATAGGATTTGGAAAAACTTTGCAAGGTCTTGGCGATGTGATTGGACCAGCTTTAGGAGGATTCTTAATTGATTTTGTATCCTTGCCGTCAGCATTTATATTTTCTGATTTATTTGGATTACTAGCAACTTTTTTAGCTTACAAACTTAAATGAATTATTTATATTATTAAAAAATAACTTATTGATAAAGCGTCGGTAGTCTAGTCTGGTTAAGACACAAATGAAAAGTGGTTGCTTGCCAAGCTTGTAGCCCGGGTTCAAATCCCGGCCGACGCACTCAACTTTAAAAATTAGTTTCTCTATAATTCATTCATGAAAAACAAAACCTTTACTCTGTTATTAACTTGGATCATTTTATGGTCATTAATAACAATTTTTCATTTTTTAATTAAATATGGGTTTGAAATATTAGCCTTGTTGTATGGATTAACTGGAACTGGCTTTATTTATCTTATAATTAAAGAAGAGCTTTTAAGATGATTAAAAATGCCATCTAATTATGAGATTGAAACCAAGGAAATAGACTTTTTAATTAAAATAACAACTCAAATTTTAATTTTATTTGTGTTAATTTTGTTTATCTTTTCAATAATATTCCCTCAACAAAACATGGTTTTGCTAACTCTGATAATGATAATTGCTGTCGGCATATTCATGCTTAATACAAAGAATAAAATAAAGCAATGGAAGAAGAAATGGTACAAATAAATATAAATAATAATAATAATCTTTAGTGATAGTATGGATGATTTAGAAGAAATTAAAAGAGCTGTTTCTACCAAGCAATTTTACGAGCCGATAGCAGCAGAACCGCTGCCACATGAAGTTGTTGACTTGGAAAGGATGGTAGAAGAAACTCCAAAAATTGCTCCTGTTTTTGTAAGGGTTGATAGATATAAGGAAATTTTATCACATATTCAAGGTTTAAAGTCTACCATATCAAATTTAGAAAATATTTTAGCTGTAAGAAAACATGTCCATAAGATTAATGCTGATTCTGATGAAATTCTTGAGAATGCTTTGAAAAAATTTGCTGATTCTACTAATATGTTTAGCCGAGAATTTGTAACTCCTAGAGGGCCAGAGCAATTTGCAAGGGGTAATGAGAAGTCTGAAAATGCTTTTGATAATACTGTTTCTCAACTTGGAGACGAGATTGTTAAACTTAAACAAGAATTAGAAAAAATAAAATTATAGTTTTAAATATTCTAAATTGAAAGTTTAATTTATGCAGGGGTCGCCAAGTCTGGTCTAAGGCGCAAGATCTAAAATGCGAAGCTTAGGATGCGAAGCTCAGAAACAAATAAGAAACCTTGTGGGTTAGTCCCTTCGTCGGTTCAAATCCGGCCCCCTGCACATCTGATTTTCTTCACAGTTGACCTGGGGACGGCATTAATTTAAGTTTCTGTATTTCCAAATTCTAACAAGTGAGAAGAAATGATTGATATTATTTTGAAAGTTTTATCTGCTGGAGTCTATGCTTTGATAGACTATTTAGGGGCTCACGTGTTGACATGCTTGGTTCCGGCGTTCTTCATAGCCGGTGCGATGTCAGCTCTGCTTCCTAAAGATAAAATAACAAGATACCTTGGTAAGAATGTTCCAAAATACAAAGCCTATCCTTTATCTGTAGTAGCGGGGTTGCTGTTGGCTGTTTGTTCCTGCACTATACTACCTCTATTTGCTGGAATAAAAAAGAAAGGTGCTGGTATAGGACCGGCCATAGCTTTTCTATACACTGCTCCTGCTACTAACATATTAGCAATAGTCCTAACAGGAAGTGTTCTGGGTTGGGAGTTCGCCGTTTCAAGGATAATACTCTCAGTTACATTTGCAATATTGATAGGAATAATAATATCCAAAATGTTTAAGGACGAGGATACCGAAGATAAAAAATTAGTATCTTCACTTGTTAGGAAAGAGGAAAAAAAGCTGGATGGAATAGGCAAACCTTTTAATAGAAAAATTATAGATGGGTTTATACATTACCATTTGTTTATATTTTTTGCTACATTGATTGCTATATTGATTATCGGAGCGTCGAAGATAGGAACAGAAATAAAAGCCATAGCATTAGTAAGTTTGATTTTATTTCTTTTACTACAACTTAAAATTAGCTTCAAGAAAGATGAAATCAAAAGCTGGTTGGAAGAAACTTGGATGTTTTTCAAGAAAATATTTCCACTGCTTTTGGTTGGTATTTTTGTTGCAGGAATATTGACTTCATTAATACCTGAGAATTTTTTGGCTCAATACGTCGGTAGCAATACAGTCTTTGCTAACTTTGCTGCTGTATTGTTTGGAGTCTTCATGTATTTCCCAACTTTGGTTGAGGTGCCTATGGCAAAGATGTTCTTGGGACTTGGAATGGCCAAAGGGCCTTTGCTGGCTTATTTGCTGGCAGATCCCGTCATATCGCTACCAAGCATACTTGTTGTAAGAAAGATAATGGGAACAAAGAGGACTTTGATATATGTTATTTTGATAACAATATTCTGCACTTTGTCTGGTTTAATATACGGATTTTTTGTGGGGTGATTTAATGAAAATAGAGATATTGGGTCCAGGATGTATGAGATGCAAGAAATTAGAAGAGAACTCTAAAGAGGCAGTCAAGAAAATGAAAGTCAAAGCAGATATAATCAAGGTGACAGATATGGACAAGATAATAGAATATGGGGTTATGATGACACCTGCATTGGTGATTGACGGGGAAATAAAGAGTTCTGGAAGGATACCAGAAGTCGAGGAAATAGAAAAGTGGCTTTGATTGCAATAAACTTATGAAACAGCAAGATGTTAAGAGAACTGTTAAGCACACCAAAAATATAATAAATTATTACTAATATTATAGTATTATGAACGATAGTGAGGGAAAGACGATGAAAGAAGAAAACCGTAGGTTGTCCTTTTTCTTCAAAACCGGCCCCCTGCACATCTGATTTTCTTCACAGCTGACCTGGGGACGAGAATAAACATTTAAAAGACAGGAATTCTAAATAATAGTTATGATGAGAGAAAATTGGATGCTGGGATTTCTTGGGTTAATGGGACTTCAAGGAATAACAGGATTAATAAATGGAGACTATATGCAAGCTATTTGGATTGTTTGGTTTACATGGTTCATTTATTTTATGCCTAAGAAAAAATGAATAAAACTATAGAGGAAAAGATGATGAAAGAAGAAAATAATTTGTAGAATTTAAAAACGTCAAAATTACCTTCATTTCCCATGGAAAATTTAATTTATAATTTTTGATATAATTTTAAAGATAGCTTTTTATATTCAAAGGAAATATCTATTATTCCAATCAATTAAAAGGGGTGAATTTCTATGGCAAGAAAAAGAAGAGAAAAGAGAGAAGAGACTGCTGAAAGAAAAGAAGCTACCGAAGAGTCATTCTAATTTAAGGTGCACTTTTTGCCTTCTTCCTCACCGACGTGCACCGATTTTTACTTTTTCTTTTAAATACTTCTATTGCCTCTTCAGAAAATATGTAAAAAGCTAAGCATACTATCAAATAAGAAATTAAAAGCAACAAAATAATTATTATATAAGTATCATTTTTTAATTCTATTCCTAATACCAAGGCTTTCAAAATTGAAATTGATGAGCTTCCTATTGACTTAAAAGAAATATCTGACTGTTCATTAGATAATAAAAGTAAAAACAATATAAATAATACAAAGATTTTTATTGATGTCGGCTTAAAATTTTATTCATACTAATTTTTTATACTCTTAAAATAAAGAATTTAACTATGGCCGCAGTGGTATAATGGCAGTATAGAGGCCTGTGGAGCCTTTGATCCGAGTTCGAATCTCGGCTGCGGCCTAATTTTATAAACTTATTCTATTTAATTTTTAATATGGAAGAAAAGCACAATTTTTTATACATTTTTTATGTTATAAAATACGGCGAACCTACTAAAAGGAGTAGTTCATTTCCTAGAATATTAACTTACCCTTCAACAGAAAGATGGAACGAAGACAAAATAAGAGAAACTATAAGAAGCGTAGGGAATGAAAAGAGATTTCGTGTTTATAAAATTGAGGAAATAGAAAAAGTTGGCATAAAACCAAAAGCTAAAAATATTCCTATACCTACACTAAAACCTTTGAAAAATTTCTAGCTTAGAATATTCTTCCCAAACCAACTATAAGAAGAATTCCAATAAATTTGCTAATAAAAGTTAATATTAGAAAATCTCTTAGTTTATACTTTTCTATTCCAAATAATAATGCTAAAAATTCATCAGGTATTGGGGTTGCAATTATAAGTCCTGCTATTAAAGGAGTTATTTTTTTCAAGAACTTAGATTTTATTTCAGGCAACTTTATTTTTTTATTTTTATAAATTCTTACTGACTTTCCAACCTCTTTCTTTGCAAAATCATAAATAAAATACTCGCCTATCAATCCTCCAAAGGTTCCTAATAAAGTTAAAAGCCAAATGTTTAGATACTTGGCTAAAATAAAGAATGCTGCAATTGCAAACGGTGTTGTGACTCCATATGTGTAAAGAAATCCTGAAATAAAACTCCCTATATAACCATATTTTCCTAAGCTATCAAAGAATTGTTGCAAAGAGCCTGTTAAATAAGATTCTAAAGTTAGAAAAATAATCAATATTATTAAAACTGTCTTGTAATGATTCCACTCATAATTAATGAATCTTTCCTCACGCTCTATAAATTTTAGTGTTTTCTTTTCTATCTTCATGACAACCTTAATATTAAATATGAGATTCCTTAATAAAGAATATGCAATGGCACATGATGAGTATAGAATCTGTTCTAGAAAAATTGGGAACAAATAGAAAAGGAATAACACATGTTGATGCTGAGGCAAGGTTAAAGTATTACGGATTAAATAAACTTAAAGAAAAAGAAAGAAGAACGGCCTTAATAATTTTTTATGAACAATTTAAGAGCATTCTGGTTTTGCTGTTAGTATTTGCAACTCTTCTATCACTATATCTTGGAATGTATATAGACGCATTTGTTATTGGATTAATAATAATCTTAAATGCTTTTTTGGGTCTTTATCAAGAATTTAAGGCAGAAAAAGCGATTGATGCCTTGAAAAAATTAACGGTTTCTAAAGTTATAGTAATAAGAGATGGAGTACATTATGAAATTCCAATAGAAAAGATTGTTCCTGGAGATGTTATAATTTTAGAAGAAGGAAACAGAGTTCCTGCTGACTTAAGACTTCTGGAAGTTTCTAATCTTAAAATTGATGAATCTGAGTTGACAGGTGAGTCTGTCCCAGTAACAAAGCATATAAAGACTTTAAAGGACGTTGGAATTGCAGATAGAAGAAATATGGCTTTTATGGGAACTTTGGTTGTTTATGGAAGAGGAAAGGGAACTGTAGTTACAACTGGGATGTCAACTGAAATAGGAAAAATAGCAACTCTTGTAGAAGAAAGGGAAGAACCTACACCTTTACAAACGAAACTTCAGCATTTTGGGAAAGATATAGGAATTTTTGTTGTTGTACTCTCATTTTTTATATTCTTAATAGGAATGCTTAAAGCAGAAGAACCATTTAACATGTTTCTAACTGCAATGAGCCTGGCAGTGGCAGCAGTACCAGAAGGTTTGCCAGCTGTTGTTACTTTAACTCTTACACTTGGAACTCAAAGAATGCTGAAAAAAAATTCTGTTGTTAGAAGATTAGCAGCTGTAGAAGCATTAGGATCTGTTACAGTAATATGCGCTGATAAAACTGGAACAATGACAACAAATGAAATGACTGTAGAAAAAATTTGGTACCCAGACAAATTAATAAATGTCACCGGTATAGGTTTTGAACCTAAAGGTGAGTTTTTATTCAACAAAGAAAAAATAAATCCCAAAAAGGACGAATGTCTAAACTTGTTATTAAAAATATCAAAAATGTGCAATGACTCGGTTTTAAAAAATGGAATAAGTTGGAATATAATTGGAGATCCTACAGAAGGTGCATTAAAAGTTTTAGCGAAGAAAGCTGATATAAAAGAAGATTATCCAAGAATAAAAGAAATTCCATTTTCTTCTGAAAGAAAAAAGATGACAACAATTCATGATATTAATGGTGATTATTTTGCATATACAAAAGGTGCACCTGAATTTATTTTAAAGGTTTGTAATAAAATCTATCCAAATAAAAATCTTAGTGATAAAGAAAAGGAAAAAATAATTAGAATAGTCCATCACCTAGCAGACGATGGTCTAAGAGTTCTTGGATTTGCTTATAAAAAATTAGGATTTAAATATTCTACGAATTCTGTTGAAAACGATATGATATTTGTTGGATTGACCGCAATGATGGATCCACCAAGAAAGGAAACTAAAAACGCGATCAAACTTTGTAAAGAGGCTGGAATTAAAGTTATAATGCTGACAGGCGATCATCCTCTAACAGCTAAGGCAATTGCTTCTCAGATTGGACTAAGTGGAGAAGTAATGATTGGAGAACAATTAGATAAAATGAATGAAGAGGAGTTTGAAGATATTGTAGATGAAACTATAATATTTGCCAGAGTTTCTCCACAGCATAAATTAAAAATAGTTGAAGCATTAAAAAAGAAAAAGAATATTGTAGCAGTAACCGGAGATGGTGTAAATGATGCACCTGCTCTAAAGAAAGCTGACATCGGAATAGCAATGGGCATAAAGGGAACCGATGTTGCAAAGGAATCTTCTGACATGATATTGCTTGATGATAACTTCCACAGCATTGTTTCTGCTATTGAAGAGGGAAGGAGAATTTATGATAATATTAAAAAGTTCATAAGGTTTTTGATATCAGCCAACTTTGATGAAATGTTTTTTGTAGCTGCAACAATGTTTTTAGGTCTACCTTTACCATTTTTACCAACACAAATATTGTGGATAAATCTCATAACAGATGGCTTACCAGCCCTAAGCTTAGGAGCTGATCCAAAAGAAAAGGATATAATGCTGAGAAAACCAAGGAATCCAAAAGAAGCTATTATGCATTCTTCATTCCCATTTATAATCATAGCTGGAGTTTTAGCTTTTATAATCACTTTTTATATATTTTTAACTGAACTACCAAATGGCTTAGAAAAAGCAAGGACAATGGCATTTACAACAACAATATTTTTTGAAATGTTTTTTGTATTTAATTGTAGATCAGAAAAAAGGTCTGCATTTAAAATTAACCCGCTTACAAACAAAAAATTAATTGCGTCTGTTTTATTATCTGTTTTGCTTCAAATAATTATTATTTATGTACCATTTTTCCAAATCATGTTTAAAACTGTTCCACTAAATATTTCAGATTGGCTTAAAGTGTTATTGTTCTCTAGTTTAGGTCTTTTTGTACTTCCAGAAATCTTCATGAGAAAAACACATAGGGCTATAGATTATATAGCCTAGTAATAAACTTTAAATATATTTGAAAAAGCAATTATTTATATTAGTGCTCTTATATTTTCTTTTACACTTTGCCGTAATGTTGGCGTTGATTTGGATGGGCATTTGCCTTCAATGAAAAATCATTTCCATTATGGCTAAAAATGAAGTCAAGAGCTTTTTTTGGCTGATGTAGTAAAGATGTGTGGATTTTATAGAGGTAAAATGTGCAATCCGCAATTCCGGTTGATCCTGCCGGAGATCACCGTTATCAGGATTCGACTAAGCCATGCGAGGCGTGAGCTATTTGGGCTCGTCGAACTGCTCAGTAACACGTAGCTAACATAACCTCAAGTGGAGGATAATCTTGGAAAACTGAGGCTAATACTCCATAACTGTTGAGTGCTGGAATGCTTCAACAGTCAAAACTACAGTGCTTGAGGATTGGGCTGCGACCTATCATGGCTGTTGTGAGTGTAAAGTACTCACAAACCTATAACGGGTAGGGGCCATGAGAGTGGGAGCCTCGAGATGCTTTCTGAGACATGAAAGCAGGTCCTACGGGACGCAGCAGGCGCGAAAACTTTCCAATTCCTGAAAGGGTGAGAAGGGAATCCTGAGTGGTTATGTTTTACATAATCTTTTATCTTGTCTAAAAAGCAAGATGAATAAGTGGTGGGTAAGACGGGTGGCAGCCGCCGCGGTAATACCCGCGCCACAAATGGTGATCGCTTTTATTTGGTCTAAAGGGTCCGTAGCCGGTTCAACAAGTTCTTGGTGAAATCTGCTAGCTGACTAGCAGGCTTGCTGAGAATACTATTGAACTTGAAATTGGGAAAGGATAGAGGTATTCCATGTGTAGGGGTTAAATCCTTTAATCCATGGAAGACCACCGGTGGCGAAGGCGTCTATCTGGAACAAGTTTGACGGTGAGGGACGAAAGCGTGGGGAGCAAACGGGATTAGATACAAACTTCTAATCCAATGATTCTAAGATGATTGGATGTTTGCTAGAAACCCCGATAGTCCATGCTGTAAACGATGCCCGCTTGTTGTTGCAAGCTCTACGAGAGCTTGCAGTGTCGGAGCGTAGGTGTTAAGCGGGCCACCTGGGGAGTACGGCCGCAAGGTTGAAACTTAAGGGAATTGGCGGGAGAGCACACAAGGAGTGGAGGCTGCGGTTTAATTGGATTAAACGCCGAACATCTCACAAGAGTTGACAGCAGAATGAAGGTCAGCCTAACGGGTTTACCAGACAAGCTGAGAGGTGTTGCATGGCCATCGTCAGCTCGTACCTTGAGGCGTGCGGTCAAGTCCGTTAAAGCTTGAAATTGTTTTACAATTTCTTGCGATGATCGAGCGAGACCCACGTTGCCATTTGCTATCATACTTTCAGATAATATCAAAAAATTATGAGCACTATGGCAGGACCGCTGGTGATAAACCAGAGGAAGGAGTGGGCGACGGTAGGTCCGTATGGCCCGGATACTCTTGGCTACACGCGGCCTACAATGGTTGGGACAATGTGTTGCAACGCCGAAAGGCGAAGCCAATCACCTAAACCCAACCTCAGTTCAGATTGGGGGCTGTAACTCGCCCCCATGAAGCCGGAATTCCTAGTAAGCGAACGTCATAACCGTTTGCTGAATACGTCCCTGCTCTTTGCACACACCGCCTGTCAAGCCATGCGAGTAGAGTCTTGGTGAGGCTTAGCTTTAACTAACTCGAGCCAAGACTTTGCAAGTGGGGCTAAGTCATAACAAGGTAGCCGTACTGGAAGGTGCGGCTGGATCACCTCCTTAATTACATAAAACATCTTTACTACGTCATTTGTCACTCTTCGATAGTAACTTTATATACTGGCAAGACTAATATTATCTTAATAAAAAATGGTTGATAAAATGACTGCTCAACAAGTTGATAATAAATGTCTTTGGTTAATTGATAGTAGGCTTTGTGGAATCAATAAATTCCCAGAAAGAGGTTCTTATGCTTTTAAAGACTTGAATCCTGATCTTCAAAAAATTGCAGTGGAAAATAGAGGATATATAGTTTGTCAATCTGGGATGCAGGGTTGTCGTCCAAAATATTCTCAAAGATGATATTTAATTAATAATTCTTTATTTCCCATTAGAAATAATTGAGTGGACTGGAGGGGATTCGAACCCCTGGCCTCATGCTTGCAAAGCATGCGATATCGGCAACTTTTGATGAAACTTTTCTCAAAAGTTTCTTCCGCTGATCTACCAGCCCATTAGAAATTCTTATGTTTTTTCTCAATTTAAATCTTTAATAATTATTAAGAAAAAACAGTGTTATTAACATATGATTCCATAATTTGGACATCCACAAATATCAACTAAACATTTTTTCACATTCTCAGCAGTTCCCCACAATCGAGGTATACCATAATACCAATAACATAACTGTTCTAAAGTATCTTGATCCCAACCAGTATAACCTTCTGCTGCATTAAATGCATGTTCATTTAATGTTCCATTATGATTCGCATCAAAGTCGTCTACAGTGGTCCTAGCTGCCTTACAAGCACTATTACAATAAGCTGGGTTGACTTTTGCACAGGTTGTTTGGGTTGCAACTTGTAAGCTTGTTCCACTCTTGGCAGGTGACCATACACCCATAAACAGTCCTAGAACTGCTAATAGAACTAATACACCTAGAACTAGGATGATTATTGCATTGATTGCTTCTATAGACTTCATAAATTTATTTATATTAAAACTGATTTATAAAGAAATTTACTAACTATATGCAGAACATCCGCAAACTTTTTGAAGACAATCTATCACACATTGTTCACAACAATTAGGGCATGCTGGGGGATCGCTCATATCACCATCACAACTGTTAGAGCCAGCACCGTAATAATTGATACAAAGAGATCTTAAATTATCCATAAGCTCTCCAGCACTATCCTTTACACCAGGATTAATTTTTCCATCTTTATTGGCATCAAAACCATCTATAACAATGTTTCCTGTTGTCCAACAATCTTTACAAGCTGCTTCACCCATAGCAATAACTCTTGAGCATGCTGATTTTGTTGCAACTTGTAAGCTTGTTCCACTCTTGGCAGGTGACCATACTCCCATAAACAGTCCTAGAACTGCTAGAATAACTAGAACACCTAGAACTAGGATGATTATTGCATTGATTGCTTCTATAGACTTCATAAATTTATTTATATTAAAACTGATTTATAAAGAAATAATAAAAGGGCAAAGAACTAAACGCCCTGAAAAACTGATTATTTTTTTGCTAATACTATTTCAATTGAAGAAACGTTGATTTTTTCTCCTTGCTCGGATTCAAGTTCTTCTGTTCCTATCTTCACACCTTTAATTTCTGTATTTGTAACAAACTTGTTTTTAACTATCTCCGCAACATCTACTGCATGTGATATTGCTCTACCTCTAGCCCTTAGAATTACCTCACCATTGCCGTCATTGAATTGAGTTACACATGCCAAAACGTAGCTCATTGCAGGTTTTTTTCCTACGAAAACCACGTTGCTTTCTGCTCTTTCTTCTCTTTCTGCCATTTTGTACACCTCCTGTTCTTGTTTTTCTGACTATTTTGCTTAGAGCATTACTAAGATATCGTATTTTTTATAAATTTAAATACTTTAAATAAATCAAAAATAGAACTAAAAAAATGACATTTTTCTTCTCTGTTTTTTATGCTGTTAACTGAAATAACTGCCATGTTTACACTCTGATTTATTGAAAATTATTAATAACCTGGACAACTACAAACTCTTCTTGTACAAGCTTCATCATGACTACCGGTAGAGTTACATCCATAATAAATATCTGTAAAAATATCTAACTTTGGCGAATCTGTATAAGTTGTTGTTACAAGAGCTGAATCATCACATACAGGACTTTGATGCAAATAATCTCTACAACCATTATTCTTTGCTGCCTCTAAAGCTGTTGTAACACTGAACGGATTAAAACCTATGAAATAAAGAGCAACTAAACCTAGCAAAACTATAACTGCTATTGCAACTACTACTAAAATATTTATTGGTAATTCAACACCTTTCACTGTTTTTCACCTCTATCTTTTTATTGGTAATCTTATATATAAAGATTTTGTTATTCGCAACCACAAACTCTCTTTACGCAACAGTTATACCATTCTTGTGCAAGTTCTTCAGTATTTATGTTAAATTTTGTTGGATCAGTTGGATCAAATGTATCAAGTGTTGCATCAGGTGGGCAAGGATTTATTTTACAACCATACCAAAATCCACACAAAGTTTCTAAATTATCATCAACACAATAAGTAGTTATCAAACGACCTTCATACCAATGAAAATCATTTATTATTCCATTTTTATTAGCATCAAAATCATTTACAGGTATTCTAGCTTGTTTTATATCATATTTTCCATTATTACACAATGTTGGATTAATTTTTAGACAAGTTACAGTTGTTACTGCCTGTAAGCTTGTTCCACTCTTGGCAGGTGACCATACACCCATGAATAGCCCTAGAACTGCTAGAATAACTAGAACACCTAGAACTAGGATGATTATTGCATTGATTGCTTCTATAGACTTCATATTATCATGGGCATCCGCATACTCTTGTTTTACAATCTGCCTCATTAGCACCATACCAACACAAGCAAAGCATTGCCAGATTATCTTTAAAACCAGGTTTCCCGCAATCTGCAGCATTTATGCTTGATTCTGGACCAACTTCATTTAAAGTACCATCTTTATCTGCATCAAAATCTTTTACATTAACAGAACTAGGAGAACCACAGTTTGTGCTTATTAAAATTTGACAAGCACCGTTCTTTGCACCTTCTAAGTTTATTCCAGTAGAGCCTTGGGGCCAAACTCCAAAAAATAAAGCTAAAATTCCAAGCAAAACTATCAAAGCTAAAACAACTAGCACTATTACATTTATTGGTAATTCAACACCTTTCATATTATTAATTATAATTTAAAGCCAATATAAATAAATTAACCAATGGTAATAAAATGCAATTTTAAATAATCATAAGGTATTTCTTTTCCACCAACTATTATCCCAGTTTCTTCTGGTTTTAAAGGTGCAATGCAATAAAAATCATTAATTAAATCACAACTTTTATCCTCTAGTAAAACATCGATATGATCTCCAATTACAGTAACTGAAGCTGTTATTCCAAAATCAGCTTCTAAGTCTGTTTTCAATTGTGCTAATTTTGCTGGTTCTGTCATACTTAAGTTTGTATAATATTTTGAATTTTCAAAAATTTGTCTACCAACATACAAAAGCTTGAAATAAGAAGAATTTAAGGTATGATTTATTTTATGAATTATGGATATCTTTGAGTCAATTGACTTATCATAAATAGAAAAGCTTTTGTTTCCAACAACAGAAAAATTCTTTGAAATTAATAATGAAAATTTATTCCAATTTCGACTAAAGATGAAGATATCAAAAATTTTTATAACACCATCTTTATTAAAATCGCAATCTGGATTCCATTTTTTTGGAATTACCATATAAACACACCCACTATAATCTCCCCAGCAACTTCCACCAATTGGGCAAGTAGCATCATCACAATTTGAACCGTAAGCTGCATTAAAAATTTCAAAATCATCACTATCAACTACCCCATCTTTATTAAAATCAGCTATTAAAGTGGATTCTGTTCCTGGAAAATCTGTTATTATATAACTTTCTCCCCAAGTAATTGACCTACTGTTTTTAATATCTCTATTAGGTAAATTTTCTTTTATTCTATTTTCCAATTCGTTTCTTAAAGTACTAAACTTTGGATAATCTTTATTCCACGTTGCAATATTATTACCATTTACACCTCCTATTTTTCCTAAATCATAAGCAGCTCTTTTAGTGATTATTTCTAAACTTTCATCAAGAGATTTTCTCCAAAACTCTGCATAATTAGAAAGAGAAATAGCCGTACCTCCTTTTTGGACAAGGTTCACATCATATTTAGCAGGAAAAAATTTTCCCATAAGTGCGAAAATAATTGTTATAATAATCATAATTAAGGTTGCTACAATTGGAATAATTATTCCTTTTCTACTGAACATATAAATCAAGCGTTACATTTAACGGAAGTTCACGTATTTTGTTAGTTTTTTTAAGCATTTCAGCATCAATATAAACCGGTATAGAAATTCTTCTTATCTTTGTTACTTTATCAGATGTAGATATAAATTTATTTCCTGCTAAAACATATGCCTGTCCGTCAATATTAAAAATAAGCATATAATAATTTTTTCCAATCCATTGATTAAATATTCTAGTTGAAGTGTCTGTTAAATCAGCTATGGTTACTTCTTTATTACCTTCAACAAAAACATTAGTTATGTTTCTTTGATAAGCTGCATACATTAAAATTTTCTTGATTTGAAAACCTGAATGATCGTCTGTTGACTCCAAATAAGATAAAAGCATACCCTCATATTTAATTGGAGGGTAAATTGAGGATAATATCATTGTATATGGAACTTTATTTGACGCTGTATTTAAAACGATAATTACAATTCCGCCCATAAAAGCGCTTACACCAAACATGGCTAATAATGCTATTAATGTTCCTATTAATTCTATACCTTTCATTTTAAGCACCTAAAAATATTTTCAATGTTACTGGAATTATTTTACTGGTTATGTTTAAAGCACCTGGAAGAATTGAAAAAGTAGTTCTTTGATTTCCCTTACAAGAATCTGGGTCTGGATAAGGATTTTCACAAACGGTGGAATCTCCAAAACGTTTTAAAAGAGTATTATCTTCATCATAAATTTCAATATAAATTTTTTTATTATAGTTTAAACAACTAGGATTTGAATTTCTAGCTGAATTTAATGTTATCTCATCATCTATCTTTTTTTCCGATAATAAAAACTTTACTGGATAATCATTAGACAACTCAGTTATACAGTTTGATGATAAAATTGTATAACCCATAATTAAGGTTTCTCTGCTTGCCCTATTTTCTAGATATATGAGCCTATACTGATTTATAGCAAAAACCATAGCTAAAATAACTATAGCAGCATATGCAGTCGATAATATTTTCAAAAAAGTTTCACTCTGAGAAAATAATCCTCCTTTCATTTCATCCCTTCCAAATCTTTAGTTTGCACTCATTGTTTTCAAAGTATTTTTTAATAAATAAAGTGCCACCAATTTTATCGAATCTAACTTTGCTCATACATTTTAATAATATCCAACAATCACTATCATTTGAACAAGATTCTCCAGCTAATTTACGCTCTTTAAGATGTGGATCCCAGCTATCATGATTTGCTGCATTATAATCAGTATGACATTCAGGATCAGCTTCATTAGCCAATCCATCTCCATCATTATCTACTGGTTCAGCTAATCCATCTCTATTAATATCTGCATTATCATTACATTGAATATAATTTTTAGGACATATACAGTCCTTTGTACAATTATTTGGACATTCTATATCAGAAACTGTTGGATTACCAGGATCACATTCTTCTCCTTCACCTAAAATACCATTTCCACAATCTCCTATACTACTTATACACATACCTATGTCACAACTTAATTTACCACAACAATCAGGGTGACCGCTACAAGGATCACCTATAATGCCACAGTCTTTTGTACAAGTACTAACAATCTTACAATTATTTTTTAAAAATGCTATTGGAGCTGTGCTGGAAAAACTAAATTGCGCTGGGGTTTCAACAAAAATTGTAGGAGGATTGCCATCAGTTAATGATATGTCATGTTTTAAAGTTATTTTCATTTTTGTTTCAAATTCTCCAGGTGAATGTGTTGCTACTATTAAAAAGGTTCTTATATCTTCTTGAAGATAGGAAGGTTCTGCCTCAGCTAAAAACCCTAAAATATTAATTGCTATCCCTTTGGCAAAAAGCGTTTCTAATATTATAAGAACAACAAATATACCAACAACAAACAACAAAAAATCTTCCATTATACCTTTCATCATATACATACGCCTTCTGTTGAACCAAAGGGTATATCGCATGTTGGTTTTGAAGGAGGACAATTATCATTACTTCTACATCCTGATATACACACTCCGCCTTTACATATTTGTTGCCAAGAACGACATTCATCATCGCTAGAACAACTTAACTTGCATAAACCAATATTACATTTTTGTCCTGATGGACAATCATTATCTACTAAACATTTATTAAGCCATGCACAACTAGATGCTGTTGTTTTCATACAATTTTCATTTAAGACTGACAACTTTCTCCAAACCTCCCCAACTGGAGTTTTAATTGGCCATGAAAGTGAAGTATCTCCTATCATCAGTATTGCAAAGCAAAAGTCACTGGGACCAAAATGACTGCTAACGGCTTTTATATATTTATTTCCTCCTACTTCTTTGGCGAAACTTTGAAGCCAATTTGCTTTTAGTCCTTTCTTTACATTAAATGAACCAAAATTTTCTATTAAGTCAAAAAGATCGCATAGGTCTGTCGCTTTCTGATAGTTCCAATATCCCCAACCAGTTTCTTGTCTCTGCCAGCTTGGAAGATTTCTATATACTTCTGTTGCTACTCCAGCCTCTACAAGTAATGCTCCTTTGGCTCCAATACTACAAGCTTTAAGAGCTGCTCTTATATTGCCTTGTGTTGCAATTGTAAGACCTGCTACACAAATGCCAAAGACTGTCATATGTGTTATTTCTGAAGGAACATCACCTGTTGTGACTAGATTTCCTTTGCTTAAATCTTCTCCCCATATATATTCCTCACTTGCATAACAATAATTTGGAGTATCTATATTGCTTAAGCCCAAAGGTGTGGGTATGTTTAAAGGTATGTTAACATTATAATTAACATAAGGAATTGTAAATGAAACTTCACCCGTAGGGATTGCTACTTTAGGTTGTTCACAGCCACTAACATCGCACTTTTTAACTTTATCTATATTAACATAAACCGTATCTCCTTTTTTCCAAATCTTAGCAATTGCAAAACATGGACTTATGACATGAAATCTTGGATTTTCTGGTACTGAGTTATAAAATTGCCAAGTTTGTAAACCAAAAGGTGTCCTATCTCCAATAGTTGGCTTAGGTCTCCACAACTTTACCTGAATCCAATCAGGAACATTTCTATCAAGTAAATAAGCAGTAGAAGTTTGCGTTGGCCCTTCAACTTTCCCTTTTTCTATTTTACAAATAGATTGTATAGCACATCCTCCTTCTTGAATTTCTGATGCTCTTCTTAAGCCTTCTTTAGCAGTATAAGCGCTTGGAGGAAAATTGTACCATGGAGATAAATCAATATAAGGATTAAGCCCTGACACAGCCCCTACTCTAGGAGTTTCAAGCCACACAGCTCTTTTAAATCTTCCCCATGCATATCCAGCCAAATTTTTAGCCACAGCCTTATATGCTGATTCTGTTACAATTGGACTTAAATAAAAATCTGATATTACACTCTTATCTAAGAGTGCAGAGACTTGAAGTGGACCAGCAAAAATTTCTTTTTTAATTTTATCCATTTGTGACTTAAACCATTTTGCCTTGAATTCCCCTGTTACTGGATCAATCACCTTAGCTGAATCTAAAACGCCTCTTTTTAGCATAAGAGCTCGAGTGTAATCATGCATTATCTTTGCATCTTGGGTTGTTAATGTTTTTGTAAATCCCTTAGTTAATTCTGCTGCACGTCTAGTTTGTTCACTTGCTGGCAATACACCAAATTCATTTGTCCATTCATCCGCAAGCTTTCTCCATTCAACATCTGGAATAGCAGAATCTGCTATTTTATCAGCTTCGTTCTTTATCTTATTTCCCATACTTTTAAAAGCTTGAGTTGCAACTTTTTCTTGTTCACGAGCTACATATTTTTCAAGAATGTGAGAATTAAAATATTCATCATAATGACTTACGAGCATGATAATATCTTCATCAGCGATATCACTTGCATCTTTAAAGACCTTACCAGTAATTTGTTCTAAAGGACCCTTATATTCATTAAAGTTATTTGCCACTTCTTGTGTAAATTCATCACGGTTAAACATAGCCCATCTTTTAACGATTGCTGCCTCTTGTGGGGTATCAGCATTATCAAGATAATTTTGACTGTTAAAAATTTTATTCCATCCCCTTTTAGCATCATCATACTTTTCTTTTATGCCCATTACTTTTTGATAAATCCATCTATTTTTAATCCAACTACTAACTGAATACTTAAGTGGACGCCAAACTTTAACTTTAAGAGTCTCTAACCATTTAAATCTAGAAGGAACATAATATATATTTTTTAAAACAGTTTTTTCAGCTTCATCTGCTGCATTATCAATATAAAAATTCATAAAACTTGCAAATTTTTGTTTAACTATATATTTACCTGCCTCGTCTTTTTCAGGTACCCATTTATTTAGCACATGATCAAACTCTTCTTCAAAAATACCAGAATCTGCCAAAGCTAATTCTTCTTTAAGACCTGTTGATCTGAGATCCTTAATTACTGATAGAATGCCTAAATGCTCTTTCGGATAGCGGTTATAATTAAGGCGTTCTATGGCATCGTCTGGAACAGTTGTTCCAGCTGAAGATGAACCAAATCTTCTTAAGATCCATCTTATTCCCCACGTATTTCTAGCCTTATCTACAAAATTTCTCCATTTAAATCTAATTACATCAAAAACTCCTTTAGCGAAAATTGATTTAATCGCTCCCCCTGCTTTTTTAACTATCTTTCCTACAAATAATGGCAATTTATAACCATATTTAAAAAACAAATAATTTGTTAATGCACTTGCTGCACCTCCACTAAAGGGCTGAGACTCACTCCACGCAGAACCTGCTTCTGGAAAAGTTTCATAAGTTAGAATATATGTTGGTATTTGAGCTGCAAAGGTTGCTGCAAGAGTGTTAACAAAATTTCTTTCACAAAGTCTAATTGGAACAACAGCATAATGACCTGTCTCTGAATCTGGAGGAACACCTTCTCCTGCCCAAGGAATTACATCATCCTCTAAAGCAACTTTGCTTATTTTATTAGTAAGTTCTACTGCAGTAGCGTTTGCCATGCTATCGCATTCTGGAGAACCAAATATTTTAAAAAAAATGAATACTATTAGTATAAAGATTATTAATCCTATCACAATCTCTAAAGCTTGTGAAATTGTTGTCATTAGAGCACCTAACGAGGGCAATTACAAAAATCATCAAGTTGACTACTAGGTATACCTGCTTTGCCTGCTAAATCTTGAACAGTTTCTCCTTTATTATTACATACATATGTAGAAGGTGAACAGTCATAGCTAGAACTTAGACAACAGTTTCTTAACTCCGCTTTAATATTTTCAATATCAAGTTGTGCTTTAGCAGTACCTGCGAAAAAAATAAGTACTACTAATACAAAAAGTCCTGATATAATTAAAATCAGAACCATGGTTACCAATTGTATACCTTTCATTTTATCACCTTAAGGACAACATTTATTTTTACATTCTTCAAGCCATCTACTCCCATATCTTTCTTCACATACTTGTTGTAAAGTTTTAGTGCTACCTTTTTTTACTTCTATTAATATTGTGCTAGCAGATTCTTGAGTGCAACCATTACTTTTCCAATCAAGACACTTTCCCATTATTAATTGATCTGATGACATTTGAGGATAATAATTTCTAAGTATTAAATAAGTAATGATAATTCCAATAAATAAAATAAGAATAGTTAAAACAGTTGATATTGCAGTATCCCTTTCTAGTGTAACACCTTTCATATATTATTTTAAAGTTGAATTGGTTATTAAAGTTTTTTATATTCAGAAATTTAATAATTTTTATGAAAGCTGATGTTACAGCTGGAATTCCAGTTGTTTTAACTTTAATTCTTGCACTTATAGTAGCTACAGTTGTTATTGGTATTTTCCAAGGAAATACAGTAGAGGGAGGAAGCTATACACCCCCAAAAGAAAAAGTTGAGTGCGAAGGTAATTCAGATTGTAAAATCATTAGTGGTCATGGCCCAATATGTATGAGTATAAATGATCAACCAGTTTTTTGTGGTTGCTCAGACGATACTGATTGTGGTTGTGATAAATGTTGTAAATATAATAGGTGCAAATGATATGAAAGCCCTTACTATTTTTGTATACTATATCATAGTAGCTATTGCAATAGTTCTTATATCAATTTTAGTAATCAGGTTTTTTAAAATTGAACTGTTTATATCTATGTTAAGAGCTTATTTTACTATTCCCTAAAAGCCAAAAAATTAAATTTTAACCCAATATCCATCATCTTTACATTGCCATTGATCAAGAACACCATCATTATAAACTTCAACAATACCATCAGTATCCATTGGTATCAAACCTGTACCGCTCGGTAAAGAAACAACATTACCTTGACAAAGATACCACTGACCAATATTAATGCCAGCACTTTCAGTAGTATTACCGCAGAGCAGGCAATCTCTATCTGAATCTCCACACCACTTCTCTTTCATCTTATCTTTTATATTCTCAATGGGACCCATATCACGTGAATGACTATCAAATGTACCAAAACTTATTCCAACTATTTTACCACTACCTAAGTGAGGAGAATACTGAATTGTTTCAGGTATGCAACGACCACCAACTCCACTTCCATAACTACAACACTCAACAGATATTGTATTATCACTATCAGCTGCGAAAATATATTGGTCAATTTGACCAGAAGCTCCTATACTATCATCAACTACTTGAGAGCTTACCTTTCTAGTACTATAATCTAAATAAGAACCTGTTGAAGAACCGTCAGTACTAGTAATAACAACGTCAGATTTGTAATCACCATCGTCACAAGTTCCTCCCAAAGAGTTACTATAATAAATTCCTCCTATTGCAAGTCCTCCACCTGCAGTACAACTACTAGTATCAGAGTAAGGAACTGTATATGAAGCACTTGGAGGCAATCTTTTACATGAACAATCAGATTGACACTCAGGAGTTCCATACGATGCTAAACATTGTGGACTAATCATTGCTGGAGGATCGCAATCTTCTCCAGAATCTAAATCACCATCATTACAAGTTGTAGGTGGCTTACTGCAAAATGTTATAACTGGATAAAGGGGTTTTTTCCATGGACTACCTGAATATGCATTAGGCTCTACATATTTGAGTGCTACTCTAAGTTTTAATTCTCCACTACAAATACCTCCTGGACAATTCCCAAAGAGACCTCTTTTATTATTAAATTTTAAAAAATTATATATATCATTATTCCAACAATCTTCATCAAATTTAGAATAACCATATGCTTCAGTCCAACTGTTTTCATAAATACCATCATTATTATCATTACTTAACCAGTCTAAACTACTAAAAAAACTGTTATACACGAATTCATTTTGCTCCCAAAGTCTAAATCCTGTTTTTATAGCTGACTTTACTTCTTCAAGAGTATAATTTTTATCTAGGCTTAGCTTAAAGGTGTTATAAACTATAATGTCATTTTTTCCATCTTTTGTATCTTTGTAAACACTTGTAGGATCAAAATGCGTTAAAAAATCAGTTAAAAGAGTAATGCCTTCTTCATCATACTCTGCAAATGCGTCTTGTGAAGATATGTAAATATCAAATTTACAATTTCTTTGAAAATCTGGTTCAAATCTTCCAATAGATATTTTTACATTACCTCTTAGTGAGCTGATTCCTCCACCAGCCATAGAAGAATCATAAAAAACTTTTATTGGAGAATTCTCATTCCCAGAAACAAGATATAAGGGTGAATCTAATTTATTACGAAGATTAAGAACCCACAAGGGCCTTTGTTGTAAATATAATTCTGGATCAGTATTAAAATTAGAGTGTGAATATCTAAGATCTTTAGACCATACTTCAGCACTTTCAGGCATGTTAGCATAAAAAGCAACATATGCATTATGTATTGTTGGACCTTCTATTGTTACTCCATTCATTTCCTGCCTATCAGACCTACTTATCCAATCTTCTGGAAGTTGAGTAAATTCTGCATGTCCAGAACCAGAATTATCAGTTATTATTGTTCCGATAGGATTTGGTTTAGTGTCATATATATGACTATAAGGTGCTGAAAAATTGCCTAAATAAACTTGATATTCTTGGTTTGGAGTTGCATATAGAGACACATAAATTCTATAGCGATCATATGTTGTTACACCTTCTCTATAAAAAGGTGTTAATACCTCACCAACCATTCTGTCGACAGAATCAGATTCTAATCCAGACCAAGTATCTTCTGATTTAATTGAAATGTAAAAATCATGTTTCTTATTATAATCACAATAAGCTATATCTGTTGTATTGAAATAACATAATTCTTTTTCAATGCCATGACCCATATTAAGTTTTATTGGTTCATTTTTACAATCAGCTAAAATATTTAAAAAATCATTTAAAACAGTAAGATTAAAGGGGACGTTATCATTATGGTCTATTTCAGTTACGATACAACCATATTTTTTATATTTTTCTGGATCGCTTGAATAAGATGGTAAGCAGTCTCTTTTTATATCTTTGCATAATGAATATTCATCCTCTGTATCATCACAAATAGAGCACTCTCTTAAAGTTGTATTGCATTCCCAACAATTTTTAAATCTTCCAGATTTTGTTATTCCACTACAGCTATCGCAATCTGAACACTTGTAAGCCTCAAACCCTGGGTTTAAAACATTTAGGTCAATGCCAGTACAAGAAGCTGGAGGGCAATCACTACAGCCTGTAGCAATTTTCCTTGATTTTAATTCGTTAATAATGTCATATTCTCCAGCACCCCTTTCAAGAATCATTCCACCGTGTCCTAAATCTGCATTTTCTTTATAATCAGGTAAAGTTGATAATTCTTTAGGTTGAGAAAGATCTTCTATGCTTAGTGGGCCTGTAGATATAAAGCTGAAAAAATCAAATCCCAAATAACGAGAAATAAAATAAGTGCTTATTAATGCAGCAATAATAAAAAATATTACTTTTAATACAAGATTTAACTTACCACTAAGCATATGTTTAAATTTAATTTGCTGTGTATATAAATTTTATTAACAACTATTTTTCTTCCAATTACCATCAGAACAACATACCCATTTATCAAGATAGCTATTGCCAGTGCTTGAATCAAAACGATAAGTATATGTTTCATAACCAGTAGTCACATTCTGAACACCTGTTGCATATTGGTCAGGATCTGGTTCAACAACATCATTTCCTTGGCAAAGATACCAGATACCATAATTAAGACCGCCACCTCCTCCACTAGTATTACCGCAGAGCAGGCAATTCAAATTCGAGTTGCCACCACACCATTTATTTCTAATCTTATCTTTTATATAAGAATTAACATGCCATTCGTCTTGAGTATCATCAAATGTACCAAAGCCTATACCATGAAAATCTGGACTACCATCACAAATAGTAGGTGGAATACAAGGTGGAGTAGCACTGTAACCTAAGCAACGAGTACCTACACTATAAATATTACTACAACACTCAACAGATGTTGTGTTATCACTGTCAGTTGCCCAAATCCAAACATTCTTCTGATAATTAACATAAGTAGCACCAATTTCAGCAGAACTAACACCACCAGTAGTATAAGCTAAATAATAAGCTAAACCACTGCTATCATGAACAACAACATCAGACCTATAATTACCATCATCACAAGTTCCATCTATAGAATTACTATAATGCATACTTCCTACGCTATATTTACCTGAATCACATTCTCCTGGAGAAAACCATTCAAATCTATTACCACATTTACAATCAGCTTGACAAGTTTTACCTGCAGAACAACCATTGTTTGGAAGGTTAGAATTCGGATCGCAGTCTTCTCCTAAACCTATGTCACCATCCCCACAATAAGAACCAACAACCAACATTGGTGAAACAAATATTGTATTATTTATTCCTGTAATATTTGAACTATAAGCAAAGAATGTTAGTTCAACTGGAACATTACCAGAGTATTTGTAATCTAAAGGATGAACTGAATTATAATAAATATATTTATAATCTGGAATATTCAAAAAACTATAAAAACTTCCTGTAAGACTTGCTAAGTTCCATTGCATTTTATCGTTTAAAACTACAATAGTTTTATTCAAATAACAAGTGTCTAAATCTGGATGTAAGCCAGTTTTATCACAGAAGAATTTAATAGTGCTATTAACATCATAATTAAGAATGAAATAATTTCTTAATCCTTCTATAATTGCTTTTGCAATATGAGCTATATCAGCTTGCCTAGTTCTCAAGTCTATTATAAATCTCTGATTAAATTTTATACCTGTAACATTAATTTCATAATCAGGCTCAGGAGGAAGACTAGGAAACTTAAAATTCCACTGTTTTGTTGCAACTGAATGATCTGACTCACTAAAATAAGTAAAAAGTCTAGTAAAATTAAGAATAGAATCACTTTCTGAACTCGCTATAGATTCTTGTGTGCATAAGTTAATATCAAAATAACATTCATTTGTGGTTTGCTCATTAAAAGAAACATTTGAAATAACTATTTTTAAATTAACTGGTATATCACCCTCTGGAGTTCTAGGAGTTGTTTCTGAATGAAAAGTTTCTGGGTCATTATACCATACCATTGGAAAATTACCAGTAGGAATGGTTGAAATTTTTTTATTACCACAATCATTGAATAAGATACCTTCATTTTCTCCTGTCATGCTTCTAAAAGTTAACATAGAATATAATGATGGTACGTATGATCCATCACTCACAAAAGATACACTTTTCATATCAGGTCTAAATTTACAAAGTTTTTGCCTAACGCCACTAGGAAGCACCTTTTCAAGGTCTTCTATTCTACAATTGTTTAAAATATCTTTAACCGCATCATTAAAGGAATAGCTATTATCCCAAGGTAATGGCAATAATTCTTCAATTTCACAAGGTGCTCCTTCCAGTATACAATCTTTAACTTTTTTACAAAACTCATACTCATTAAGAGTTTTACATTCTGTACTTCCTTTTCTACGACAAGCATCGCATATTTTATCTTCATTTGGTAATCCACAATCATAACAAGAATAGCATCTCTCACCAGGATTTAGTTCGCATTCATTACATTTAGCACAGCTTGAAACACTTTCGTAATTAACTGTTTTATTTGCCTCATTACAATATAAACAGTTGGAACAACTATCAGCCATACCATTATCTATACCAGTGCAACTACTGCAATTAAAGCATTCAAAAAGATCTTGGTATTCAATATTTCCATCGCCATTAACATCTGAAGAATCACAAAATAAACAGCTATCACAATTGCTAGTAGTTTCATCACAAAAATCGCAACTACTACAAGTTTTAGCTGGGGTAAAATTGAATACCCTAGTGCAATTTTCACAAGTATCAGTATTTGAGCAATCTTGATCTAAGGTTTTGCTATAGAAATAATCTTCTCTTTGAGCTCTATTGGCAGTTTCAGAAACATTGTATATCAAATATCTTTCATCAACCATGGCCTCAATACCAATTTCTTCTACACATACATTATCAGAGCATATTAATCCAACATTACACCAATCACTTGCACAACATTTTTGCCCACTTCTTCCACACCCAGTAAAAGTTGAGGCAAGAAAAGGTGCTATATTTTCTGCCTTAATTGGTGAAAGAATAAAATAACCAACAATAGCAATAAGTAAAAATACAAATAATACAAGAAGTATATCTATAATCTTCATACTTTGAATTCTACCTTTACTATAATATAAAATTAACTTATATGGGAACCCCACTGCATAGATAAGGTGTTAGTGTAGGTCCAGTAATTGGAAGATACCAAACCATCATACATACAATTGAACCAAACAAGGTTCCACCAGTCATTACATCTAAAATAACTATTATAAGTATTATACATAATATTGCTAATATAATGTAAATTATTTTATGAAAAGTTTCTTCTTCAAATGCAGTTTCCATATTTTATACCTTTAAAGCGGTGCTCCAATATCACATAAATATGTGAATGGTCTTAAACTAAATATAGCTAAAATCCAAGGATCAAAAACACTTGCTATAACTTTGCATATTTTATTTGGTATTTTTTCTTTGGTTGCAGTAACATTAACTACCGGAACTATTATAACAAGAGCTATAAGTACTATGATTAAAGCAACAAGTATCATCACAGCTGTAGATGGCATTTTTAACCCTTCCAACCTAAAATAGCTAAAATAACAGTAAAAACTGAAGTTATGTAAGGCATACCTTTAAGTATTCCACTAAATATTGCTATGCTAAGTATAACTAAAACTATAACTAAAAAAACTAAAAAATATAATATAAACTTACTTCCAAATTCAATACTTTCTTTTTCAGCCATTAAATCACCTTACAACAAATTTTATTATGATTATTATCTTCAATTATCTCTATATCTTTTGGGCAGCATAAATTTTTTTCTGAGTCCATACAATTATCACCTACATTACATTTAACATTACCATCGATTGAACCACAATTAGCACCACCATATGTACTTTTAGCAACGTACTCATAACCACATTCTCTTACAGATATTTTTTGTTTCAATAAACCTCCCATCATCGCAACCGCTGCTATTACAACAGTTATTACCATTATTAATCCAATAATGATTTTAAATGCTACCTCTTCTTCCATAAATTAACCATTACACAATCATACCTTCATAATCGCATATTGTTACTAAAACATAAATTATTTTTCTTTCAGTATTAAGTGAAGTAAGAGGAGTTTCTAACCATCCAACTCTTATTTTCACTTTTCCATCGAATTTATTAGCTAAATTTCCATGAACAAAAATTTTACATTCAGTTTCAAAAAGATTAATTGGGTTAAATGATGCTAAGTTATTTTCCATATTTGAATCCCAACAATCATTATCATAATTTATTGCATCTTCATATGCAGGATTAGTACAATTCATAGGTTGCTGCCAATCAGTACCTATTTGATAAGATTCATCTGAAACATTAAAGTCTTGAACACCTTTTATTGTCATATTTGTTAAATTACCATATAGCATATCATAATTTTTTGCTCCAAGATTTAATATAAATGGAGTAAAAATTAACGCTTCATTAGGACTAATTGTGGATTTTTCATTTAAAAATAAAGGATCGAAGTTTTTAAATAATTTATATATTTTACTTTCAGGTGAATCAAAAGACGAAATACCTAAAGAACTGTAGCGAGATTCTATAACTTCTGTAACATTTTCTTTAGGTTCAGGTGAAAGATATCCTTGGGCGCCCGTCATTAAAGCAAAAATTTGATCTTTAAAATAATACAACGAAAAAATTAAAAGTAAAGCCATAAAAAAAATTCCAAAAATTAATTCAGCTTCTTTTTCCATATTATAAATTTAATTTTCTTTATATAAATTACTGTCAGAAATCTCTCAAGAACAACTAGTTTTCCAGCTACGATCAGAACAACAAGTATAAGCAATTCCTGAATCATCATAATCTACATATACTGTCTCTCCTACTGCATAAGCATATACACCAGGCCCCACATTCTCCATCCCAAGAGGGGAGTCTACATTCGGGTCACAAACTATCCAAAAAGTAGTACCTTTTATTGTTGGTGGCGTATCTTCAGCACACAACAAACAATTTACATCTTTTCCACACCAAGCTTTTCTGAAATTAGAAAATTTCCAATCCATAATGTGACTAGCATCCACAACAAAATAAATATCTGATTCATTTAAAATAGGATTCACCCATTCTGGCCAACCAGTATTACTGTAAGAAGATTTCCACATTTCATCATATCTCCCTGTAGGTGGCATATCATTACTATTACAAAGCCCATTAAAGCAACACTCAATGGCCCTAGATGCTCCAGAATTATCATGATCACCTACAGACTGCCAGATATAGGCATGAATGTTTATAATAGTTGAACTAATCTCGTTATCAGCATGAGTATCAGCAAAATAATAACCATTTGAACCATCATAACTTACTACATCAGAAAATTTATTGCTACAGCCAGCATCAACATTCTCACTCCAATAAATACTACCTTGTTTTCCTGAAAAACTACAACTACTAGGGTTTATGAATTGATATACGTAACGGCATTTACATTCACCAGGTAGACCAGCAGCTTTACATGTCTCACCCAGATTACAGCCTGTTGGTGAAGCAGCTGGATCACATTGCTCTTTAGCAGAGTGAACAAAAGGAGCAGTATCATGGATAAATCCATCGCCACAAACATTCCATGTACAATCATTTTTACAATCATTGTTATTACTAGTGTCACCATCATCACATTGTTCTTGACTAGAGTGAACAAAGGGAGCAGTATCATGAACCACTCCATCAACACAGATATTCCATGTACAATCATTTTTACAATCATCAGTATTGATGTTATTACCATCATCACAATCCTCAACTCCAGTACGAATAAATCCATCTCTACAAACATTCCATGTACAATCATTTTTACAAGCATCGTTATTATCACTGTTACCATCATCACATTGCTCTGGGTATTCTGCCACATTGTTCCCACAATCGTAAACCCATTTGGTTTCAGTTTTTGAAGCTTTGGCTCCTTCAATATCTGTTATGGTCAATTTTACAGTAAAGGTTCCGGTAGTCGAGTAAGTATGTGTAACTGTCATTCCTGTATCAGTAGTTCCATCGCCAAAGTCCCATTCGTAACTAACAATAGAACCTTCTGCAGTGCTAGAACTTGCATCAAAAGTAATAGAGCCACCAAGAGTCACTGTTGTTGAAGATTCAGTGAATCTTGCCACAGGTCTTTTGCTACTACAAAAAGAAATTACTCCAGAAATATAGTCTAAAGTTTCATCTTCACCATCACTATTTATATCTTTTTCTCTAATATCATGCCTTAATGCTATTTTTATTCTTAATTCCCCACTGCAAATGTTATCATCGCAATTAAATCTTATAGAACGCGTGCGAGAGTTTTTAGAACCGGGTTTAATTAAATCATCATAATTTGAGTTCCAACACTCTCCAGCCTTATTAATAGAATTATCTCTTGATACATCCCAATGCGGTTGAGCCCAAAAATAACCTCTTCCACGAACATTTTCATATAACCCAGATTTAATGGCATTTATAATAGTTTCAACCTTATAATCACCATCTAATTTTATATCATAATAATTCCAATAAAAAACTCTTTTTGAAAAACCACTTATATCATCATAGCCAGATATTCGAGAAAGATCTCTGATATAATATGGAACAAACTTTAGGTCGTAAAGCTCTAAATTTCTAAACAAATTGAAAATAGTTATTGTGCTATTTTCTTTAGTTCTAGCTATTGCTGGTCTGAAACAAAAATAAATGTTATATGTACAATTACCACCAATAGATGATGCATTACCTACATAAATTTTTAGTCTACCTGGACCGTTGTAAGCATTGGAAAAGGCAGTATTGTTATTTAAATTTAAGGGAGGATTAGAATAATCCCCATTTTTCATGTATAAATAATCAGGTGAAAAGAATGTTAATTCTTTTGATGAATATAATATATCAGGATATCCAACAGTCCATTGATCAACTATCGAATTATATGTTTCACCTTCTAATACCAAATAGCGATCAGAAGAATCAGGCTCAAAGGGGCTGTAAGAGCATTCACCAAAATAAAGATTTGCAACGTCACTCGCATTATTAATAAAAACTACATTGTTTGTAACAAAATGACATAATTTTTGCTTTAAACCACCTGCAATTTCTGTTTCAATTTCCTCTTCTGGGCAATTTCCTATGATAGGCCACGGCAAAGAACTTTCAAGATCATTTCCATATGCTATTTCATCAACTTTGTAAGGCTTTCCAGTTAAAATAGCATTTTTCAAAGCAGTCTTTAATTTATCACAACTATCATATGTACCTATGTTAACAGGGTTTTTGGTTAACAAATATGTTGTATAATCAAAATTGTCTGCTAAACCTGTATATGTTGAACTAACAGAAGTACTAACATTTGTAGGATTAAAATTAGCAGACACACTTAAAAAAGTTATGGATATTAGAAGTCCTATAACAAAAAAAGCTACGCAAATAAGAACAATTGTTATTATTTCCACCATAAATTTTATTTAAGGTTGCGAGTATAAATATCATAAGGGTGAAAATTTCGTTAAATCAACTTTAATAAAACCTGCAAAAAATAACATAATTAAAATAGCTGCTATTAAAAAAAGTATTACTATAAATATGTCATGCTCCATTCCTTTCATGATTTAACACCATTTATAATTTTTGTTTGAATTTTAAATACATTCCTTATAGTATACCAGTAGGATAGCAATCACAATCAAAAGTATTCCACGTAAAATCTTCACCACAAAAACCAGCGCCACATTCATGAGGGTTAACCTGGTCCCCACATGTATATAACCCACAATCTGTCTGATCAATACACTTATCTTGGAGCCATTGATTCACTTTATAACCTGAACACTTTGGACACCATGTACAATCTTCATAAATGCATTCAGACTCTTTACCATAACTTGAACATGGTTGAGACGATGGTGTGCAAGTGCCACAATCATCACAAAATGTTATAGGATCTAACACTAATTTTGCATTATCTGTTTCAAATAATTTCTTTACCCCTAAAACCATTTTTATTCTGTTGCTTAAGTTAAAATCTTGACTAAATCTAAAAATATGTCTTGAGCTTAGAGGGTTGTATAAATCTAATCTTCCGCCAATATAAGTTTCATAACTTCTTTTCCAGCATTCTGTATTAAAAGTTATGGTTGAACTTTCAGCAATATCAATAATAGGTGAATAGCTAAAATGAATATGATTTAAACTAAAATATCCTTTATCATTTTCATAATTTTTTTTATTCCACTCCCACATCCCAGCATCAACAGCATCAATTAAAGCTTCTTTATTTGCATATGTACCTGAAAAGGTAAACTCATAAGGACGAGGATAATAGCCATATAAATTACCCTCATTAACAACCAATTCACTATAATAAAGTTCTGGATTATATTGCTTTTCACCAATGTCCATAATTGTTTTAAAAATATAAACAGGAGTTTCAGTTTCAGTAGCTGCTATAGCATTTTGCCCACAAACATAAAGGCTATAAGCACAGGTTGCATAAGGATCATTGCTTATGCTAACCTTTGTAATAACTATTCTAACTGTTCCACCGTTTTTAAAATCATAACCACTATCACTTCCTCTGCCGCTATAAATATAAGTTATTTGGTTAGGATTACCAGATATGATATTATTTGTTTTTAGCTCTTCTGGAAGATAACAATTGTGAATATATGGTTCATAATCTATAAGTAAAAAATTGTCTTCACTAATTTTATTATATGTATCGATTAAAGCATTATTAAATTTGCATATTTTTCTTCCTATACCACCACTTAATTCCTCTTTTATGTCTATATTTGGGCAAGAAGATATTGAACTTTTAATGTCGTCTGGATTGAATGCTGTACAATTTTTTAATTTATAACTTATTATGCATTGCCCGCTACTTTTTATACTCATCTTTATACACTCCCTAAGCTCTTTGCAAAATGTAGGGTCTGAACCTGAAAAGTAGTAATCATGTTGCTGAGTTGTATTAAAAGCATTCGGATCATTTGAATCTAATAAAAAATTATTTATATCAAAAGTATATGGCTTGTAAGTTAAGAGTCTACTTATTTGTTCTGGTAGTTTTGAAGCAAAAGCTTTAGCTCCTAAATTTATAATTCCCAAAGTAATAAGAATTATTAAAAAACCAACGATAATAGCAAAAATAATTCTGGTAATATATTGCATATATCAAAGTTGTATCTTTTTATTTATATTCATTATAGAAACATCATACTCCCACTGGTTCTAGTATGCTTGCTATAGCTCCTCCAAACATTGAATATGTAATAATCCAGCTCATAATATAAATTAAAATTGCAATCATTAAAGTTGTCCATATACTTTGCCTCATCCCAACTGGATCTTCACCATATGCGATCCCATTTAGAAAAACTGCTAGCAAAACTCCAGTTTCAATCATATAAATTCCTACGATTATTTGGAAGACTGGAGCTGTTATTGGTAAGGTACCACCCATTGCCCATGGTACAAGAAGAAAAGTTTGATAACTATTCATATTTCCTGAAACTGACATTATACTTTGCATTGCCTCTCCTAATCTTTGCAATATCTGCAATATAACTACTGCTAGTGTAACAGTCACTCCAGAGACCATTGGTGTTAGAAACATTGCTAAGAATTTCATGCTTGAAGTTGTTTCTCCTAGAATATCATCTATCTCTTCCTTAACTTCATGAACACCTTTCAAATATCTAGAAATAACAATCATTGAACTTGCAGCTGTTTTAATGTTTTTTCTTGCGGATTGAATGGTTGTTTGCATTATTGAGTGAATAAGCTTTGAAGGATAATACCAAAGAGCACCGACATTCTTGTTGAACATAGCTTCTTCAAAAGTATAACCAAACTTTTTCATGTTTAAGCTAATAATATCAAACATATCAGCAATCTTCATTTCTTTTAAGTTTGCTTTTGCCTTATCAATCGCAGATTCTAGAGGGGCACCTCCTGAAATAGCATTTCCTAGCTGGAATAAAGCAGTTGCAAATTCATCCTCTATTCTTTCAATATCCTTTCTTACCTTCATTTTTTGATAGCTGTCTAAGAAAGCATAAGAGATAATTGTTAAACTCAATCCAAAAATAATCAAGAGAGAAAAGTTAACAGAAGCATAAGCTTCTTCGCTAGTTAAGCCAACCCATCCTAACAAAAGAAAAGGTATTGCTATTAATAAAGATAAAGGTAAAATTGGGATGAACTTTCCAGATAAGGAAAACTTACCCATTGGTGGAACTCCCTTTGCCTTGGATATGTCAGGTGGTGAAAAAGTTGGTGGTTTAGAGGCAAGCAAATAATCAACTAAAAAATATAGAAAAGCTGGCAAAAGAATATCATAACCAAAGAAAACAAAAGAAGGCTTCACGTAATCTGCTATGAATATTAAAATTATAGGAAATAGAACTAGTCCCATAACAGGAAGCAAAATGCCTAATGCATATATCAAAGTCATTGGCATTCTTAGTTCAGCAGCATAATGCCTTGCCCTCTCTCTTGTTCCGCTTAATATTACATTTAAAGTTTCTTCGTAAACCATTTCTCTTCTTGAAGATTCAACAACACAACCTCTAAGTAGATTTAAAGCTTCTGCAAATTCTCTGTTTTTATTCTTCCATTTTAAAACATAATCAACCAAAGCATAGTCAGCTGAAGCATACTTTCCAGTTTCAATATCCCATAACAATTTTCTTAAATCCCATGCCAATGGCCCTTCTAAATTTTGAGCAGCAAACTTGATTGCTCCTTCCAGATTAGGAGAGCTTCTCATGTAAATTATCATGTATAGAATAGCAAGAACAGAGTCAGCAGACATTTTTATTCCCATTGATTTTGCCCTTGAATTTGGATAGTTATAAAAATACCAGAATGTCCCGATAATTAGCATTACACCAAAAAGGCCAAAAACCATTCCAATATCAAGAAAAACTATGCAGTAAAAAACAATAGCAAAAACTAATAAGGTTGATAAAATTGTTAAAGAAAAAGCTCCTTTAGGTGTTGCATTCGTATATCCTGCTCTTAAAGCTTCTTCTAACTTTGATTTTGTTTTTTCATCAGGATTTATTGAAAAATATTTTGCTGAAAAAGCACAAACCTTCTCATACCATGTCACAGGCTTTTGTTTTAATTCTTCTAAGAAAGTTAGATATTCTGATGCATAAGGAAAAAATTCCTCTTTTCCAGGCATTTGTATTTCAGCAACGCTTAATGCTCTTTTTATTTCTTCTTTTTTAGCTTCTTCAGCTTTCTTCTCTGCTTCTTTTATATTTTTCTTTCTTCCAAAAACCATTTACTCACTTAGAATAATTCTTAAACCACTCCAACCATTCGTTATAAACTCTTTTGCTATCTATACTTCCTATATCCTCTCTACATTTCTCAGCAACAATATGAAACATTTGATTGGCTTTGACAGTAGTCTCTGCTTCAAGCAACTCAGGCTTATTATTTTTGTTAGCAATATCAAGTATTGTTTCTAAAATCTTTGCCCTTAATTGAATGCTATCCCAAACCATGTCCCATCTTCCTGCCCACCCAGGCACTCTTGAAGCAATTTGATTTAAAACAAATGATTCGCCGTTTAATAAAGTATCAGATGGTACAAGCTTGTCTTCTGAAGATCGATACTCCATTAAATTTACAAATCCACCCTCATCCATAGGATCTTTTTTCCAATGCTTTCTAACCTCTGTTAATTCTGTTATTCTTCTAAAAGTTCTTAATCCATCTGGAGTTTTTAATTTATTGCAAACAACTAAAAAATCAACTGCCTTAAAACTAGTTGGTGGAACTCCTAAATCATTAACAATTCTGTCAAAGACTCCATAAGCAGACTCTCCGTGCACAGTACCAGCAACCACATTTGCCATTGCTCCAATTCTCATTGCTTCAAACAAAGCTTTTGCTTCCACAGACCTTATTTCACCTATAAATAAACATGAATCTCCTAGCCTCAAAGCAGTTCTTATGACTTCTTCAGCAGGCAATTCCAATTCAACTCTTGTTATTACAGATCGAGATTTTAATCTCTCGATATTATAGTCTAAGTTTCTTAATTGCTCAACAGGAAGCTCTAATGTGTCTTCAGAAACTAACATGCGATAATAAGGTAGAACTTGTAGCATAAAACTTCCAAGAAAAGAAGTTTTACCTGAACCTCTTGAGCCAGCGATTAAAACAGTTCTACCATAAGAAGCAATAAACCACATTAAACCTCCAAACAAAGGATCAAAATATTTTTCCTTCAAAAACAAGGGAAATGTCCATGGCTTAAATCTATGCCTTCTTAATGCAAACCCCAAGCCATCAGGAGAAAGCCTTGGATTTATTGCAGCAACTCTTGCCACGCCGCCTGGTACAGATACCTCTGCATCTAAAACAGGGTTGGCTTCGTCTAATGGACGGCCAGATATTAATTTAAAACGAGTAGCCCATCTATCTCCATCTTGCGGTGTAGGAACAAGATTTGTTTCACATTCTTCATAGTCTTGATGGAAAATGTAAATTGGAATGCTTCCCATGGGCGAGTTTATAAAAACATCCTGTATTTTATCATCTTTTAACAAAATCTCAACAACGCCTAGACCGGCCGTATAGCGGGTAAGAATATCTGCTAATCTTTCCATTTGTCCTTTTTCAAAAGTTTTTCCCATTTGCTCTGACAAATCTCTTAATAAGTCTAAGCTCAAGGTATGAAAAATTTCCCTCATTTTTTCTTGTTCTGTTATTTCCAATTCTCTTGGCCTTCTTTCTTCTAGAATTCTTCTTGCTGCATCTAACAAGATGTACTCTTCTTCATCTAATCTGAATTCTGGTGGAACAGCATGATAAACATATCTGACCTTTCCAGGAACCTTAAAAATCTCTACGTCAGTATCTCCTACTTTATATTTTGCAACCGTTTCTCCAGGCGGTGGCTGTGCCATAAATTTTGTGTACATGAAATTTGGTCTTATTGTTGGTTTAAAGAATTTTCTGTAAAGTGTTCTATCGCCTATATGATAACCTGAAAGATAAGGCTTTGCATTCTGAATTAATCTACATTTCTCAAGTAATTCCTGCAAAGGATTTAAGGCGTTCTCAAGATAATATGAAATACAGTTCCCATATTCTTCAGAAGAAGTCATCTTGGTTTTTAAATGCCTCACTTCTCTTATCAAATTAAGATAAGCACCTACTGGGTCTCCTCTCATTTGTAAAGTTATAAGATCTCTTAACCAACCGTACCATGTAGGAAGATATTTTGTACAAGGCTCAACAGCAATATTTTTTATTGATAAAATTTTCCTTTCCTTTATAACATCAGTTATTAAATTTGCAATTTCCATAAGCATTTGAGTTTGCTCATAATCATATTCATACTCTCTTGTTTCTGCAAGAACAATTCCAACAACTTTCTTCTCTTCTATTAATTTTTCAATTATCCTTGCCATTACAACATCCGAGTCCTCCACGGTAAATCCAAATATAGAACCTAAACAACTCATTCTTAATATACCATTAGCAACCTCGGTTTCAAAAACCATTAATACACCTAAAATTTATATGAAGCTCTCATTAATTATATATATCAAGATTTAAAATAATAATTTGTGATTTAATGGCTGAAAGAGATGTTCAAGCTGTTCTTACAGAATTAGTGAGAAGAGAGAATGAAAGCTCAAGAAGATTAAGAGCCTTGGAGGAACGTTCTTCTTTAACAGAAATGCGCGCAAGCACCTTGCAGGACTCAATGTTGAAAATGATTGAAGAAAGAAAAACATTTAATGAAAAAATAAATGAACGTTTAACAAACATAGAAAACAGTATATTAAGAATTGACAACGAACTGATGAAAATAAATAAGAACTTGGAAAAGATGGCAAAAAGAACTGAATTAAAGGAATTGGAAAACATGCTATCATTTTTTAATCCTATAAAAACAAATTTTGTAACAAGAGAAGAGGTTGAAAGAATGATTGAGGAGAAAGAGTAAAATGTTCCCTTTACCTTTTAGAAAAAAGAAAGAAGAACCTAAAAAAATTTATATTCCCGTCGATCTCGTTTTAAATTATGCTGCTCAAGGATTTTCCGAACCTGAGATAATTTCTCGTTTACAAACTCAAGGATTTGCATCCGAGTATATTGACAGAGCAATAAGAATGGCTTTAAAAGAAAGAGTTACAGCTTCTGGAGTAGAAGCTCCTTCACAACCTCAACCAACTTTACCTCAACCAACTGAATTTTATGGCCCAACACCATCTCCAATAATAGAAAGACATCCTACGCCTTTAGGTTATCCTCCTGAAAGAATTATTTCTGAAGAAACGAGACCTATTTCTTTAGAAGAGGCAAGAACATCTTTCACATTTGAACCCAAGTCTATAAGGGAACCAGAATCGCCAGTCGAGGAAATAACAGTTGAAGAATTAATAGAAGGAATTGTTAATGAAAGATGGAAGGAATTCGAGGAAAGATTAGTAGATTTTGAGAAAAGGGATTTACAGTTACAATCCCAAATAGAGGATATAAGAAAGAAGTTTAAGGAAATTGATACTTCTTTGGGTGAAAGAGAAAAAGGATTATCTGGCAAAATGGATGAGTTTGGCGGATCAATGGAAAACATAGAAGGTAGAATTGGTTCTATAGAAAAAGTTTTCAAAGAAGTCTTGCCAGAGTTAACAGGAAACATTAAAACTATGGCAGAATTCGTAGAAAAAATAAAAGAAGAAAAGAAATGAAAAAAGTCACTGAAATCAAAAGTCTTATTATTCTTTAGCTTCTGAAAGCATCCATAAGACTGCAGCACCGATTACGACTAATAGCCAAGATCCTAAACCTATTGCAGGAAATGCAGTAATACCTATTAATGCAAATCCACCAGCTACCCAGAATATCAAAGCTGCTATAGCTAATACAACTATTGTCATTATAGTTGAATGTGCTGAAAATGGATGAATTCTTCCAAACTTTTTATTACCTTTTTCATCTTGTGCAACTACTCCATGAGGACCAATTTGTCCTACTTCTATTAATGCCAAGACAACTAGGAATCCAATTGCTGCTACTATCATACCTGTTGACATAGTTGCTATTGCCGCTATTACTGCTCCTGGGACTGCTAGTAAGATGAATAATCCTACTGCTATTGACACTAATGTTGCTGGTGCTCTGCTCAATATTTTAAGCTTCATTAATATTTCGAAGACCACTGCAAATGTCAATACCCACAATAGTATTTCAGGCAAACCTAAACCTGTTAGGAATGCTAAACCAGTTGTTACATCGATCATTTATTTCACCTATTTATTTATTTTAAGATTTTCCTCCGCTTTCTTTAACCAATATCCAAATACTTGCTACCATGATGAGTAGGAAAAAGATTATAGCAATCAAAGGATCTGACAATGCAAACACAGGAATGTTTAACAAACTCAATCCTCCTGCACCGATAAAGATTAAAATCGCAAGTATTAATAAGGCTGCTCCAAAAAATCTTGGATGCTTAGCAAAAATATGTTCTCCTTCAGCCTTTGTCCCAGTTATCTCTAAAAATATCATAGCAATTATCAATCCAAAAGCTACTAAAACAGAAGATGTCACTAAAGTGCTTATGAAGTCAGCTGCTTGAGTTCCTGCAGCTGCTAACAAAACCATAAAAGCTGAAACAATAGATATTACTCCTCTAGCAGTTATTGATTTTGGCAATTCTAAGTGAGATAATACACCGTAAACTACTGCTAAGGTTAAAAGCCAAAGCAAGACTAGTTGAAAGCCAATTGCTCTTAGATTAACTATCAATTCCTCTACTGGATTTTGAGCAAAGGCTGGTGTTACAGCTAGCAAAATTCCAATCATTGTTGCAAATTTTCTTAGGTTCATAGTTACTACCTTATAGTAAATATATTGTTAAAACCTGTTTATAAAGATATCTGTTATCCGCCCTTTACAGGAACTACCTGAACCTTTTCTTTTGGGCCGCTTATTTTAAATGCTGCCCAAAAGATTGCTAGAATAAAAACTATTGCAAATAGAAATATCAAATTCTGGCCTCCACCTATGAAAGGTAGTTCAGGAATTTGCTTAGCATAGAGAAATCCTATTGACAGCAAAACAAATAAAATTGCACCATTTATGAAAACAGAAGAAGTAGGTTCACGTTGTCCTCCTCTTAAACCAAAAACCTCAAATACAAAAGCTATGAAAAACATTACTATAAAAAAAGTTGTTATACTCCCAAAATAAGACCAAAGCATAGCAACAAAAGCAGTGTTAGTAATCGTAAAGAAAGCTATTGCCAATGCCACCAAGAAGTTTACTCCTCTGTTTCTAAATATTTTTGTAAGTTCTAAAACACCAAAAACTATAGCTAGAACAAATAAAAATGGGATTAAAGTTTGTTCTGATTGCAAAAATGCTATATTTATTGCCATAATCATCATAACTTTGATTCTAAATCTGCTTTTCGAGCTTTAAGATTTGCAATTTGACTTTGTATGTAAGACCTTGCAGAATCGGTTATACCAGTACTGTTTGCTTGAGATTCAAGTACTGCTATTTGCTTTTTAATTGAATCTATTTCTTCTTCTATAGCTCTTTTTTGTTTTTCCTTTTCGCCTAATTTACCAGCACTTTTGCCTATTGCTTCTGCAGTTCTCATTAGTGCAGGTCCTCTCGCAGGATGAATAACAACGCTCATTACAAAAAATATTAAAGCAACGACTATAGCGATATTTAGCCAAGTTATAAATATAGGAACAAGGGTTGTTCCAAATATTCCGCTATAAACTAGATAAATGTAAGTGACTATGCTAACCAAATATTCAAACCCTCTATGTTCTCCAACAATTCTTCCGACTATGCCTTTTGCAAACGCAAAAATAAATAAAAATAAGACAACAGTAGGAATGAGAATTAAATAAATAACTTGATCTTGAATGGTTGCATATTTAGACAAAAGTGTAGGACTAATTTTTAGTATTTCGTTGAATACTAAATTAAACAAATCTGTTGCCATATAGATTTTTTATCATTTTCTGTATTTAAACTTTACAAGTTAATTTTTGGATATAAATTCTTAAAACCAGATAGAAAATAATCAACTATTCATCGCATTTGTGCATCCTTACGATTCTGGCGTTATTAACCTTTCCATTTACCTTCAGTACATAAGTTGCATTGCCGCCTTCTCCAAAGGTTATGACATCTGCATATCCATTTTCCTTTGTTTGACTATTTTCATCTTTTTTGCTAACATTTGAGTGGCTGTGAGTTCTAGCTATCTGTCCTCCTTTTAGAGGTGCTTCTTGAATATCTACTGTATAAGTCGAGTCTGAATCAGCTTCCCAGCTTATATCCTCACCAAATTCATTTTTAGATTTTCTTTCATTAGGCATTTTATTCCCCCTTATCCAGCATTTATATTATGTTATGTTCATGCTTCCTAACAATGCCACTACCTTCTTTAAGCTTTCCTTTTATACTTAATGTATATTCTGCTTCACTACCTCCTTTAAATATCAAATTTTCACCAAATACATTATTACTTTTTCCGCCTCTTCTAGAATGATATTCTTCTTCAAGTGAAGCATAATTGTTGTATACAAAAGGTATATTCTTTATTGCTTCTGTTCCTCTGCGCAATCCTTCTCTAAAATTTTCATATAAACTTTTTGATAGAAGCCTTGCAACTTCACCTGCTCTTAGCGGTGTTAATGCGTATGCTGCAAGAGTAGTACAATCAGCAGTTTTTAACATATTAACTATTGAAATATCTTTGTGCTCTGGATTTATCAAGCCGGTTGGCATTATTTCATCAAAAGTCCATCCTGCCCCAATAACATCATCGATCCAACCAGGTTTTTCTCCGCGATAAATATATTCGTACATTTCTTTAATAAATTCTAGAGCTCCTCTGGCAGTAATTGCTCCTCTAGGTTCCTTTTCTTCGGGCATACTAATCTATAAATTAGTTATAGAGTAAACTTTAAATATCTTATGTATTTTACCACTATAGAGTGAATATTGCTATTTTTCAACCTTAAAAACACCTAATTCCTCGCAAATCTCTAGGATAGCAAACGCCCACACAATTGCTTCGAAGGATTTCAAATAATTCTTCTTATTAAGAAAATGTTTAGAATCAGCAATGTAGGCCTTCATATTTTCAAGCATTTCCTCTCCTTTCTTATCATTAACCTTTATTTTTTCAACTAAAGGCTCGATTTTTCCAAGCATTTTTATTATTTCTTCTCTCATTGAAACAACTCTAAATAATCTTTTTCCCTGAAATGTAATTTACCAGGAATTATTAAGACTGCTGGCAAACCAATTTCCTTGTTCAAAAATTCTTTAACAATATTATAGAATATTTCAGAATTTTCTCCTGCCTTAGAGAAAACAACGATTTCATCAAACTCTTTTATGATTTTTGCTTTTAAAAGCAATTTCAAAGCTTCAGCTACGCTCATAAATATGTTGGTCTCTCTATCAATGTCCAAAAGCAGTAAAGTGTGTAAGCCTAATCTTTTGTTATTTTTTACTGTAGTTTTAACATTCTCTAGTCTTCCATTCAAGGGAATGGTAGCAGTTTTTCCAAATTTATAGATTTGTAAGCCAGTTTCGCCAATCGCAGAAAATACTGAAGCATTATGTATTATTTTAACAGGAATTTTCCTTCTCTTTGCCTCGTAAACCAAGTCTATGTGCGTTGTAGCATTTAAAGGATCACCTGGAACAAACAAAGCAATATCATTTTGTTTTGCATTTTCTAGAAATATTTCCTGCCCTTCTTCTAAGTTTTTTCTTTTTAAGACTTTGATTTCCTTACCAATCAAATTCTTTAAATTTTCCAGTGAACCTTGCCATATAGACGTGTATAACTCACAATAGCATTCGCAATCTTTTGCCATTTCTATTGCTTTTAGTGTTAAATCCTTCTCATCATTCAGTCCTAGACCTATCAAGTAAAGCATAAAAGTAATTAATAAACAAAATTTAAATATGCGAATAGCTTACGATATCATCGGAAACAAGGAAAAAGCAGTAGCCTTGCTAGGAGTAAATGTAAAAAATCCTAAGAAAGTAGCAAAAGAAATAATGAAAAGACACAAGGCTGTAAAATCTGTTCTACAAAAGCTTTCTGAGAGAAAAGACATTTTCCGTCTTTATCCTTGCAAATTAATAGCTGGAGATAAAAATACTGAAGTCATCCATAAGGAGTATGGCTATTTTCTAAAACTAGATCCTCAAAAAGCTTACTTCTCTCCTCGTGAATCGACTGAAAGACAAAGAATTGCTGAAATGGCAAAGCCAAGAGAAGAAGTATTAGTCATGTTTAGCGGTGTAGCACCATATCCTATAGCCATTGCAAAAAAACAAACCCTAGTTAGTAAAATCTATGCTGTTGAAATCAATCCTTCAGCTCATAAATATGCTTTAGAAAATATTAAGTTAAATCACTTAGAAAAAAAGATTTTTCCTATTTTAAAAGACGTTAGAAAAGCAAAGGAAATAGGAAAGGTTGATAGAATAATTATGCCTTTAGTTGAAAGAGCAATTGATTATTTAGACGAAGCTTCTTTACATTCTAAAAAAGGAACCATAATTCATTTATATGGTTTGTCAAAAGAAAAGAATTTTGAAGATTTGGAGAAAAAAGTTAAAAAAATAGCAGAAAAATGCAAAACAAAATATAAGATTGTTAAAAAACAGAAAGTTTTGCCTTATGCACCTAGAATTTGGAAGGTTAGATTAGATATTAGGATATTATAATTCTTAATGTAGGCCTTCAGCTGCTTTTTCATAGTCTATTTCCAAACCAAAAACTGCTTCATATACTGTTTTTCTAGATAAAGTCTTTTTTACTTCTTCAGGTATTTTATATTCTTCTAATTTTTTTTCTAATTCTTCTTGCTCTCTATTTACTTGTCTCTCTAATTCTATTAACTTTTCGTCACTTTTAGCTTTTTTATCCTTTTTAGCTTTTTCTGATTCAACTTTTAATTTATCTTTTAAATTGTTAATAGATTCTTCTGAACTAGCCCTTATTTTCTGGATAATTGGTCCTAAAACATCATTTTCATAATTAGTTAAATCATCTTTAGTAAACTCTCTTGATTTTTGACTTAAAAGCATAATTCTTGCTTCTTCAAGAGATGGTGCTTCTACAAATATACGATTATTTGAATAGCTGAGACCTTTTAAATTATATTTTTCTTGAATATTTTTTAATGATACGTTTCGTGAATTTGATACTAGGTCCTCTATTTTTATAAGACCTTCAGTTTCATTACTCCTATAGCCCACTTCTGTTGAGAATAGATATGCTGGGGTTGGAACTGGCTCAATTTTTGCTGTGTCTGTCTTTTTCTCTTTCCTAAACCAAGGCATTTAATCACTTATTTTTATTATCAACAGAAAAAGATTTAAACTCATCGATTTTTATCAATTTTCAAATCAAGAACAACATGCCAGATTTTAGGTGCATAAGACTTTACTTTAATTACTTTAAGGATTTTTATTTTATAGTTGTTTTTCTTTCCTATATTTATAATTTTTTGTTTTATCCTTTCAATTTCTTCTTGTTTAACTGTTCTGTGAAAATGTATCACACAACTATTTTTAGCAATTTTAAAAGCATAAGGCAAAAACTTTTCAGTTTCAAACAAATAGCCCATTATTATTCTGTCTGCTGTATTTTCAAGCAAATTAGCAAATTTTCTACAATCACCTTGCAAAATTTCTATCTTGCCTTCAACATTATTTAACCAAACATTTTTTCTTAGATATTCTATTGCCTCTGGATTGATATCTATCGCATAAATTTTCTTTGGCTTTGAATACTTTGCTATAAAGACTGAAAAATAACCTATGCCGCAAAACATATCAACTATTGTTTCTTTGGGTTTAACGAGTTTGGTTAGTCTTATTCTTTCTTCTTTATTTCCTTGAGACCACATGATTTTTGAAACATCTAGCAAGAATTGGCAACCATGCTCTTTGTGTAAAGTTTGCGTGGATTTTTTACAACCAGCTATTATTTCTATTTTTGGCTTTCTTTCCACATTGTTTATCTCTTTTATCAAACAAACAGTATGAATATAAGGAAATAAATCAAGAATAGCTTCTCCTATCATTTTTTTGTGTTTTAACAAATTTTGTTTAAATTTTATTAAAAGAATCTTTCCTATTATTTGATAGCCATGAGGTAAAACGTTTAGCTCTTTTTCATTTAGTTTGTTTTTCAGCTTGATTTTTAGTTTAGTATAAAAACTCATAGAATTTATTTGTTTTAATAAAATAAAAAAGAAAAGGAAAGTTTATAAAAAGATAATGTCACTAGAACTTTGTTGAACCTGTTCTCCAAATTGCTTCTAAAGCAATTATCACTGCTGCTGGCAATACTAATGCTGCTATGTATCCAACAATAGAACTTAGGTATGACCCTATTGTTGGTATATCACCTAAAACTGCTCCTGAACCGCCAGCTGCTATTAAGGCTACAACTGCTAACAAAAATATCTGTGTGTCTGTTCTGTCAATTGTTCCCATACCTGCAGCCCCTAGTAAACCGATTACAACTCCGAAAATAACTAGCAAGCTGTGTATCGTATCTATGTAACCTGTTAAAGATGCTTCAAATACTCCTGCTATTATTGCTATTATAATTCCTAGCAAGAATAGATAGCCACTAAGTTTTACCCATCCTGCTGATTTTTTTGGCATTTGTTTCACCTATACTTCTTTTGGAAAACCTATTCTTAAAACTTTCTATCTTAAACCATTATAAACGACATTTAGCGTTCTAATTCAGAGAAAATTTTGGTTTCAAACCTGTAAATTCTGGTTAAGGGGTCCATCCAAACATCAGAGGTAAGTCCTGCTTTATAGCATAAATTCTCTAAATACCCTTCACAATTCCATTTCTGTTCAACCGGCACCTGTGGAAGAAACAAGCCACCGCAAGAACCACTTATTAAAATCAAACCATGCCTTCCTATCTCTATTTCCTTTAAATAATCTTTTGGATTTTTTACTTTTATTAATTCTGGTCTTGTTAAAATGGAAACTTCAATAAAAATATCTTTAAGCTCCTCTTTCGAGAGCAAAGGAAATCTCGGATCTTCACAAGATTCACAAGCAGCCTCTATCAAACCTTCTATTAAAGGTTTTTGTGGATACGGAAGACCGATACAACCTCTTAGCTCTTTTGGTTTTTTGTAAATTGTTACAAAAACTCCTCTTTTTTCTTTAAGCTCTTTCGGATAATCTTTAGGAATAGGAATCTTCTTTCCAGTTTTAACATAAGCTTCTATTGCTTTTCTTGCTATATCTAAAATAAATTCTTTCATATAATGTATTAATTATAAGGTATATTTATGGACTTTGAAAATGAAGAAGCCAGATTACTTTTCTTGAGCTATGCCTTCACATCTATAGATAAAGATCATATAATACCAGAAGATTATAGAGGATTTGTTCTAAAAGACATAAAACATAACGAGCATATAGAAGATATAGAAGATTTCTTTACAACAGGACTCATAAACTGTTTAAAATTATCTAGAATGAAAGGAAAGGAAAAAATAGACGAAGAAACTATTAATAGGTATTTTCTTGGAGGGCATAACAAAATTTCTGATTGTAAAGCATATGAAGGTATAGTGATTAAAGTAAATAAAAGAACTGCTAAAATTAAAACAAATGAAGGTACTAACACTTATAGAACTATTCTTGAGCCTAACATAGAAGTTGGTAATAATGTAATAGTACACGGAAAATATGTTATAGGAGAAAGAAAATGAAAATAGTTTATGTTTTTGGAAACCTTTTGGTAAAAGAAGATTCTTTACCCTTGAAATTAATAGACAAATTAAGAAATGAGTTTCCTTCTTTAAAATTCAGGGAATTTGACACTGTTGAGGATTTGGAAATAGAAGGAGAATTAAACATAATAGACACCGTAAAGGGAATTAAGAAAGTTGAGTTAATGGAAAATATAGACAAAATTATAACAAACAAAATTTATTCTATGCATGATTTTGATTTAGGATATAATCTAAAACTTTTGAAAAAAATGAAAATGATTGAAAAGATTAGGATATTTGGAATTCCTAATAAAATTAGTGAGACAGAAGCATTTGAACAATTGCGCAAATTAATTAAAAAATGCGAAGTTTAAAATGCGCAGCTATTAAATTTTAATTTAAAAAATGCAAGAGTTCAAATCCGGCCCCCTGCATTATACTTCACCAAGGGACGGCATTAAACATTAAGCAAAATCCAGATTTAATTATTAATGAATTAAGAATTCATACTTGAAATTATTGAAGAAAGTCCAAACTCTGACATTTTTTGCAAGTACTCTTCGTAATATGGTGATGTTTTTTTCCATGGATATATAAATTTTTTTATATATCTTTCACGAGCAAAAAAATCTGGCTCATAATCACCGACTTTAAACAGTACTGCTGTCTTAACGTTTTGTGGATTTTTTCCTTTCAAAATTTCTTTTGCCATTTCCATTGTAATACCAGAACCAGTATCATCATCTACTATCAATACATTTTTACCTTCAAAACTTTTTGATTTTGTGTCTCTGATTAAAACTGGGTTTGATTTTTTCACTACCTTCCTTCTTAAATAACCAAATGCAGGCAGAACAAAAAAAGTTGGGTCATGGACATCACACAAAACTAATGGTTTGTTTTGATAATAGTGTGATATGCGTATTGTATCCATTTCACAACCAAGATTAGAAGAAACTTCAAATGCAGGGTATATACCGCAATTAGCTATCCCTACAACAACATCTGGGTTATACTCAACTGATACTTTTTTTGACAAACTTCTTGAATACTTTCCTATATGACTTAAATCTAAAACCTCAAATGAGGGGATAAAAGGTGATACCACTGAAATTATTTTGTGAAGAGCTCTTCTTTCATCTCTCATAATTTTCTCTAAGAATGTTAAATATTTAAGCTTGATTGATAGTTTAAATCATGATTTTTCTATATTATTAGCACAGAGGAAAGATGATGAGAGAACGTAAACTGTCCTTTTTCTTCAAATCCAATTTACTTTAAGAAAATGAGTAGCACATGTCATGCAAGGATCATAAGCCCTTATTAATTTTTCAATTTCATGACGTATGAATTCTTTATCTTTGTCTAGGTTTCTAGAAACTAAGGTTCTAATATCATTTTCCATTTTTATCTGGTTCTGTGCGGTTGGTATGACTAAGTTTCCGTAAAGAATCTTCCCGTCCTTATCTAAGGAAATAGCATAGTAAAGGGTTCCTCTTGGCGCTTCTATCACGCCTACACCTTTTCCTTTTTTTATTTTAGATTCTAACTTAGGCTCTTTTTTAAAATCATTCCCTTCGAGAATTTCTATTGAATGATCTATGCAATGCATTATCTCAATTGCCTGAGCTAAGTTGTTATAATAAATATTCTCCGAAGGAAACATTCTAATATATTTTGCCAAGTCTCTTCTTGTTTCTTTGTGAAGCTTTTCCCTGTTTAAGTTCATTCTAGCCAAAGCTCCAACCATAAAGTCCTTACCTTCGAATTCAAATCCAGTAGCTTGCGAATAGGGAATTATAACTCTATGCAAATGCTCCCAATAATTTGCTTCAGGAATCATAAGACCTTGAGAAGATTTTATCATTCCTTCAAGAAAGCTGAAGTCAGGAGTAGTTAATGCTACGAATCTTGATCTTTTTCGAAAAGAGAAAGGACAATCATAAAAAATTCTTACTAATTCAAAAATATAAGACCTTACCTTTTTTAAATCAACGATAACCTGCTTAGTTTCATTTTTATCAGGCAGATGTAAAAACTGTCCCACTTGAGCATAGGGTGGATGGATCGCTCTACCACCAATTAATTTAGATAAATCATTGCCTGCTTTCTTAACCTCAAACGCATGATGAATAAGTTCGTGCTGTCTTTCATCGAAATCAAGAACAGAGTCTTTTTCCAAAACATCTGGCAAAGAAAACAAATAAAGATGCATTGCATGATCTCTTATCATCATTCCGTATGTCATCAGTTTTCTAAGCAAAATAGTTTGTTCAGTTGGTTGAATATTCAAAGCTTTTTCAACAGCTTCCGTGCAACAAGTCAAGTGAGCTATACTGCATGTTCCACATATCCTAGAAACTAGCTGAGGAACTGTTTGGAATTGTTTTCCTCTTATAGCTTGAGTATAGAATCTTTTATTTTCGCTGATTTTTAGCTTAACATATTCAACTTTTCCATTTCTTACTTTTACATCTAAGGAGGCGTGACCCTCTATCTTGCTTAAACCTTCTATTGAAATCTCGAAATCTTCATGCATTAAACCACTTTAAACTCTTTCAAATATTTGTCTAATACTTCTAAAAACTTATCCTCATCCATTGGACAACCTGAAACATTTTCATCGACTTTAACTATTTCGTTTAAGGCAGAAACCTTGTCTTTATGTCCAAAATTATCCAGAGTCATTTTTATCTCTTTTTTGGTATCATCACTAAAAAAGTTTCTTTGATTAGAAGGACTTCCGTTGACAGCGCAACTGCCAATCGCTACGAGTTTCTTTGATTTCTTTCTTATTTCTTTCAATCTTTTCTCTTCTTTGAAAGTTGAAATTGCACCTTCTACGAAGGCGACATCTAAATCTTTTAACTCATTTTTTGATTTCAAAAGCTTGAAATATTTGAAGTCTATAAGTTTTTCCCATTCAAAAAAATGATTGTTCATAAGCTCTAGAAATATCATTGAACAGCCTTCGTCACTTGTAAAAGAAAATAATCCAACCTTTAATTTCATAGAAAATAATAAGTGACGTTAATTAAAAAAGGTAGCGGGGACAGGAATTTCAGAGCTTTTGACTCATTTGAACCTGTGACCTTCGGGTTTCTTAGTTAAGACATATGAGCCCGACGGGCACTCCAGACTGCCCTACCCTTATAGGCATCTAAAGATACTCGCTATGGTTTAACCCCGCTATTAACTTTTAATGAATTATTTTTAATGTTTATAAAAGCATTAGATATATTTAGTGAATGTAAGTCTGACCAATTCTTGTCTGAATACTTTCTCGTGCTTAAAGTAGAATTTATCCCTAAATCACAAAGATATCTTTTTACTTTAAGTAGAAGTTTTCTATCCGTATTGACTGCTCTAATAAAAGACTTCTTAGAATTAATATTTCCTTCTGCATCTATCATTCCAGATATGAAACCGATTTTAAAATCTTTATCTATCATTTTAAAGTTGCAATTGATAAAGTCAAAGAATTGCTTTGAGTAAACCCTAATTCTGTTGCACTCGTACCTTTTGTCTTTGTAAACTATCGGGTTCATACCTAGTTTTTTTAGTAGAAATGTTAGATACTCTTGAATCTTTTTGTCTCTTTTGGAATGAAGAAAGAACTCTACGGTAAAATGACGCTGCTTGATTTCATGAAAGCGATATCCATCTCCAGCAAAGAGACCAAATAAATATCCTCTTTCTTTGGAAGAAATAGCATTAAAATTAATAACTTTCATTCTACTACCCCGCTATGTTAAAATTATAAGAGATTGAAAGTTATATAAAGGTATGTAAATAATAGGAGAAAAATATGGTAACAATTTTAGGGATCGATGAAGCAGGGAGTTAAGTTAAGTAATTATATTTAATTTACCCTAAAGGCTCTGTCATCGGTCCAATGGTCATAGCAGGAGTAATGATAGAAGAGGAAGATGAAGACAAACTAAGAAAAATAGGAGTGAAGGATAGCAAAGTGCTTTCTCCTCGTCAAAGAGAACGACTCTATCCACTAATCAAGAAAATTGCTAAAGATTATGTTGCCTTGAAAGTTTCTGCAAAAGAAATAGATGAAATGAGAAAGATAAAAAACTTAAATATAATAGAAGCAGAGAAAATGGCACAAATAATAAAGACATTGAAAGCAGACAAGGCTTACGTAGACACTCCCCAGGCTTCAACTGGAAAGTTCAAGGCGATTCTTTTAAATCTTGCACAGAATCACACAGAAATAATAGCTGAGAATTATTGTGACGAACGTTATCCTGTATGCTCAGCAGCATCGATAATAGCTAAAGTAGAACGTGATAGGGAAGTGGAAAAGATAAAGAAGATAGTTGGATTTGATTTTGGCGTTGGCTATAGTCACGACATTAGAAGCATAAATTTTGTAAAAAAATGTTTAAAAGAAAAAAAGCATTTAGAATTCATAAGACATTCTTGGGTAACCGTGGATGGGTTAAAATCTAAAAAAGAACAGAAATCATTAAAGGATTTTAAAAAATAAGATTATTATGAGAATACTGCCTATAACATTTATTATTTTAATTCTTTGTTTTATTTTAGTTTTTTCAATTTTATCTAATACCAGAATAGCTAAATTAAATTGCGAAGAGATCGACAAGACAAACTGCACTGATGATAGTGATTGTATTTGTAAATCAAGTCCATGTTTGGGAACAGTCAATAAAAAATATGCAGCATGTGAAGAACTAAGACAAAAATTAGCAGAAAGCATAGAAACCTGTACAGATGTGTGCCCACCATTTACACCTCTATATTCTCTTATGGAGTGGAAACCCTTATGTTTAAATAATAAATGCACTAATGCTTATGTGAATGAAAGTTTTATTTGTATATTACCAAATAATTGTACAAAGAGGTGAAGTATGAAAATAGAAAACAAAACAACCTTAGCATTTACAATTTTAGGAATAATAATTGGTTATGTAAGCTATCTCTTAAGAAACAATTATTTATCCTTAGCAATAGCAGTTGTTTTTCTTTATTTAGGAGCAGAAATTTTTAAGAGATTTTTTAAAATAAATGAGAAATTCAAGTGGTTTTGGTCAAATGGTGGTTGGATATATATTTTTATATGGTTTATAGTTTGGATAATATTTTATAATCTGTGATTTCATGGAAATTGAAAATTTAGGAGATTGGCAGAGAACTCATTATTCAAAAGAAATTACCCCAGAAATGGATAATCAAGAAGTCATTGTAATGGGTTGGTGTAGAGAACTTAGAGATATAGGCAAATTAAAGTTTATCAAGCTTGCAGATAGAGAAGGTTTTATTCAAATAAAAGCAAAAGAAGGAGAAGTTAAACCTAACCTGATGAAAAAAATTGAAACTCTTGGTAGGGAATATGTAATTGCTGTCAAAGGTATAGTTAAAGCAAACAAGGAAGCTCCTGGGGGAATGGAAATAATACCAGTTGAAATTAAAACCATTAATACTTCTGAAAAACCTTTGCCACTAGAATTAGAAACTAAGAAAACTCCTGCTGATTTAACAACAAGGTTAAATGTAAGATTTTTAGATTTGAGAAAACCTGAAATAAAAGCTATTTTTAAAATTTCAGATTTTCTAAAAAGAAGTTTCTTTGAATATTTTAAAAGCAAAGGATTCATTGACTTAAACACGCCACTAGTAGTTGGCGCAGCTGCTGAAGGCGGCGCAACTATGTTCAAAATAGACTATTTTGGAAAAGATGCTTTCCTTAACCAAAGTCCTCAATTGTATAAACAAATGGTTTTAGCATCTGGTTTTGACAAAGTTACAGTAGTTTCTCATGTTTTTAGAGCAGAGCCTCATGATACTTATAGACATTTAAATGAAGTTTTACAGATGGATATAGAAGAAGCATTCATAAGAGATGAGGAAGATGTTTTAAAGCATTTTGATGAATATTTAAGATTTGTAATTGAAAACATCAATAAGAATTGTGCAGATTCTTTAGAAGTTTTAAAGTTTAAAGTTCAAAGTATAGATTTTCCTATAAAAAGACTAACTTACAATGAAACTTTGAAAGAGTTAGGAAAAAATCATATTAAAATTTCATGGGGAGAAGACTTAACTCCTGAAGCTGAAAGGAAAATATGTGAAATTTTCAATCCAATCATAATTACAAAATGGCCAGCTAAGATAAAGCCATTCTATTGCATGAAAGAAGAGGATGAACCTAAATTAACTAAAGGCTTTGATTTACTTTTTAATGGAATTGAAATTAGCAGCGGAGCGCAAAGAGAACATAGATATGATGAGCTTATCAAAAACATTAAAGAAAAAGGTTTGAATCCAAAAGATTTTAAGTTCTATCTAGATGCTTTTAGATATGGGATGCCTCCTCATGCAGGTTGGTCTATTGGGCTTGAAAGATTTACCATGGCCTTATTAAAGCTGCCAAACATTAGAGAAACTAGTCTATTTCCAAGAACAACAGAAAGACTATTACCATAATTTTATATATTTTGAAAACCAATCTTTTAGAAGTTTTGAAAAGTTTCAAAAGTTGATTTAATGGTTTGGAATATAAATAATAGAAAATGTGTTAGATGTGGTGGTTGTGTTTCTGTATGTCCACTTGCAGCCTTGGAATTAAAAGAAAATATAATTTACGACGAAAAATTATGTAATCTTTGTGGAATATGTGAAAAAGCTTGCCCTGTTTCTGCAATAAAGGTGACGAAATGAGTTATGATGTAATTGTAATCGGCAGTGGTCCAGCAGGAACATCTTGCGCAAAAAAACTAGCAGAAAATGGATTTTCAGTAAAAGTTTTTGATAGAAGAGCAGAAATAGGAAATCCAAAAAGATGCGGAGAAGGCCTTAATGAAACAACACAAGAAATAATAGGAAAAATTCCAGAAAGATGTATTGCTCAAAGAATTAAAGGTGCAAGAATTTATGCTCCCAATGGAAAATATCTAGAAGCTATTTTAGAATACGGAGGATTTGTTCTTGAAAGAAAAGTTTTTGACAAGTGGTTAGCAGAAGAAGCAATAGAAGCTGGAGCAGAAATTCAAGCAAATACCTTTATTTCCAGTCTTATAAAAAACAATGGTTATTTTGTTGGTGTAAAAGGAGAATTTTTTGATGAAGAGTTTGAAGAAAGAGCAAAAATGATAATTTGTGCAACAGGAGCAGAATCTCCTTTACGTAAACAAGCCTTAGGAATTTTTTCACGACTAAATTTAATAGATTCTTGTCTGCAGTATGAAATGTCAGGAATTGAGATAGATTCTGATTTTATTCATATTTATTTAGGAAATGAAATAGCTCCTAGAGGATATGCTTGGATATTTCCCAAAGGAAAGAACAGAGCAAATGTTGGCTTAGGAATAATTCCTAGCGAAAAGAAACCAAAATTTTATTTAGAAAAATTCATTAAAAATCACCCTAAAATAAGCAAAGGATCAATAATAGAAGTCAATGCAGGATGCGTTCCTGTAGGTGGTTTGTTAAAAGATATGGTTATCAACGGCTTTTTAGCTTGTGGAGAGGCTGCTCATCATGTTAATCCAATTCATGGTGGAGGTATAAAAGAAGCAATTATTTCAGGTCAGTTAGCAGCTGATGTTATAACTGATTGTTTAAAGAAAAATGATGTTTCTAAGAAAGCTTTATCTAAATTCAATGAATTGTGGTGGGAGAAAAGAGGAAATCATTTAGCAAACGTTGAAAAACTTAGAGAAGTTGCTGAAAAACTTTCTGATGAAGATTTAAACGATTTAGCAGATGTTTTAAAACCAGAAGACTTGATAGAATTTTCTAGGGGCTCAAAATTATCTGTTCTAGCAAAAGCTTTAATGAGAAAACCTAGATTATTAGGATTAGCAAAACATTTAATATAAAACACAAATAAATAATTCAAACAAACTATAATTATTCTTATGACAAGAATAGAAAAGCTTGAATTACAAGGCTTTAAATCATTTGCCAAAAAGACCTTGATAACATTTCCAAGCAATTTTTCGGTTATAGCTGGACCGAATGGTTCTGGAAAATCGAATATTCTAGATGCTGTGTGCTTTGTTCTTGGCAGGACGTCTGCCAAAAGTTTAAGAGCAGATAGAATGATGGAAATGATTTTTCATGGAGCAAAAAGCAAACCACCAGCAGAAATTGCAAAAGTTTCTTTATATTTTGACAATTCTGAAAAGGAATTTCCTGTTGAAGAGGATAAAGTAATAGTTACTAGAAAAATAAATCAAAAAGGAATCTCTATTTACAAGTTAAATGGCAGAACTGTCACAAGGGAAACCATACAAGAAATTCTCAGGCCTGCTAGGATACGATCAGAGGGTCATAACATAATTCTTCAGGGAGATATCACTGATGTTATTGAGATGAGTCCTTTGGAAAGAAGGGAAATAATGGATGAAATCTCAGGTGTAAAGGAGTTTGATGAAAAAAGGGAAAAGGCTCAAAGAGAGCTAATGACAGTAGAAGAAAGGCTGAAAGAATCAAGCATAGTATTGACAGAAAAAAGAGCAAACCTTGAAAGACTTGATAGTGAAAGAAAATCTGCTCAGCAATATCAAAAACTAACAAATGAATTAGACAAGTTAAGAGCATCTTTAGCAAAGCAAAGGCTCGAAGATGCAGAAGAAGCTATGTCAAAGCTTGATAAGAAAATAAATGAAATAACTTCTGGAGAAATCGACAAGGAAATAGAAGAAATGGACAAAGAAATAGAAAAATTAGAAAGTAAAAGAGAGGCTATTTCTAAAAGACTTTTTGATAGAAGCAAGGACATTGCCATAATAAAAGAGGTTGAAAGAATAAGAGCTGATATCAGTAGAAAGAAAGATAGAATTGAAATGAATAAAATGGAAATAGGAAGAATAGACGAGCTGATAAAAAGAATAGAAATTATTAAACAAAAGGAAATGGAAGGTTCTGTAAGTAGAGCTGTTCAAGATGTTTTAAAACTAGGTTGGACAGGTATTTATGGCACTATCGCCTCTTTATCATCTGTTCCTAATGAATACCAAGTTGCTGTCGAGGTTGCAGCAGGTCATCACCTCCACGACATAGTTGTTTCTGATCAGAACATTGCTATTGAGTGTGTGAATTATTTAAAGAAAAATAGAATTGGTAGAGCAACCTTCCTTCCTTTGGATAAGATAAAATCTAGGGATAGCAATCAATTAAAGAAGTTCCTAAGAAAAGAAGGTGTAATTGGAATTGCTTTAGATATGATAGAATTCGATAAAAAATATTTCAATGCTTTTTCTTTTGTTTTTGGCGAGACATTGATAATTGATAAAATTGAGACTTCTAGAAAATTAGGAATAGGCGAGACCCGTTACGTGACTTTAGATGGTGATTTGATAGAAAGGTCAGGAGCAATAATTGGAGGATTTTATATTGGAAAGAAAGTTTTTACTGAAGTTGAAGATATTAAAAAATATTCTTTAAGAAAAAGCCAGTTAGAAAAAGAGATTGGACAACTAGGAGAAGAAATTATTAAACTGAATAAGGAATTTGAGCAATTAGCAACTGAAGAGCAAATAGGTAGCAAAGAAGTTTTGGAGATGCAAAAGGAAAGAGAAACGATAGAACAAAAATATGAATCCCTTAAAGCAAAGAGGAAAAGACTTTTTGAGGAAAAAATGAATTCCCAAGAAGAAATTAACAAGTTAAGAATCAAGAAAGCAAGGCTTGAGGCTGAGTTAGATAATTTAAAACTAGAATTTGAAAATTATAAAAAATCAGAAACTTATCAGTTAGCACCTTCTACTCTTGAAAATAAGATTAGGGAAACTTTAGATGCTATAAATGCTTTAGGACCAATAAACATGAAAGCTTTGGAAGAATATAATCAGCAAAAGATTGTTCATGATGAGTTAAAACAAAAAGTCGATAAGTTATCAGAGGAAAGAAATAAAATTCTTGAGATAATGGCTGAGGTTGAAGGAAGGAGAAAGGAAGTTTTCATGAAAACTCTCGAAGGCATCAGAGAGCAGTTTAAAATTGTTTTTAAAGATTTGATGGGCGGAGAAGCTGATATAAGACTTATTGGCGGGATGGACAGCGGCTTGTTAATAGAAGCTAATCCAACTGGACGTAAGCTTTTAAACATAGATGCTATGTCTGGCGGTGAAAAAACTTTAACTGCTCTAGCTTTCCTTTTTGCTATACAAAGGTATAAACCTGCACCGTTTTATATTTTGGATGAAATAGATGCTGCCTTAGACAGGCCAAACACCAAAAAAACTGTTGAGTTAATTAAAAAATATTCACCAAAATCTCAGTTTATTGTTATTTCTCATAATGAAACAACAATGCAGGCTGCTGATTGCGTCTACGGAGTCTCTATGAATGAAGGAGAATCTCAGCTAATAGGAATAAAAATGCCAAGTTGAAATTTATTTTTAACTAATATCTTGGCTTTTTATCTGATAAAAAGTTCTTAAATCCTAGAGTCGCATTAAGTAAGCGCAATTGTTGATAAGTTCTTGTTAAAGGCAACGCTGAAATTGGAACTGTTATGCATGTAGTTAACTCTTCTTTCAAAAGTTCTTTATCTGTTAATGGAAGAATCGTATTTTGAGCCTCAATTTCCTCACAAGCTTTATTTAATTTTCTTAATCGATACTTTGAAAGTTTTGGAACTGTATAAATAACTTCTATATATTCTGTAGTTATACTTCTACTGTCTTCAGTTTCTATTGCTCTAAGTTCTCCTATGCCTGTTAATTTTCCATCTTTATTTCTTCTTTCGTGCTTTCTAGGTTCACCACCACTCCACAATAAAGCTTGAAGTTCACTTTCCATATAACCACTAAACAGATGTTAAAAACTAAAATATTTAAACCTTTCTTAAGAACTTGTTTAGAATGTCTTCCAGGTTTGGTTTGCCAATTTCCTGTATCTCGTATCTAACTCTCGCAGCAGGCTTATTTATGTTTAAAATATTTCTTAAATCAACAGGCGTTCCAATAAGAACCGAATCACAATCAACAGTATTAATTGTTTGTTCTAATTCGTCTATCTGCTTTCTCGAATAACCCATTGCAGGAAGAACTGCTCCTAAATGTGGATATTCAGAATAAACTCCCTTTATAGAACCTACAGCCTTGTCTCTGGGACTTATCATGTATGCTCCAAGGTTCTTTGCAATTATACTTGCTGCACCAAAATTCAAGCCACCATGAGTCAAAGTTGGTCCGTCTTCAATAGCTAAAACTCTTTTACCTCTTATTAACTCTGGTCTGTCAACAAATCCAGGCATTGCAGCTTTTATAATAATTGCTTTTGGGTTTGTCATGTTAACATTTCTTATAACAGTTTCTATATCAACTGGATTGGCAGTATCAATTTTGTTTACAATAACAACATCAGCCATTCTCAGGTTTGCTTCGCCTGGATAATAAAGAAGCTCGTGCCCAGGCCTTCTTGCATCAGCAATAACTATATACAAGTTCGGCTTAATGAATGGTAAGTCGTTATTACCACCGTCCCATACTATGACATCAGCCTCTCTTTCAGCTTGTCTAAGAATCTTCTCATAATCAACACCAGCATAAACTATGTTGCCAGCCTCTAAATGAGGTTCATATTCTTCCCTCTCTTCGATGGTTGAGCCATATTTATCTAAGTCAGACTTTGTAGAAAATCTTTGAACAATCATTTTACTTAATTCACCATAAGGCATTGGATGTCTTATGACAACAAACTTTATTCCTTTTGCCTTAAGCAATTGACAAATCTTTCTTGTTGTTGGCGACTTGCCAGCTCCTGTTCTAACAGCGCAAACAGAAATAACAAATCTTTTTGATTCGAGCATGGTTGTCTTAGGACCCATTAATCTAAAGTCTGCACCCTCTGCCAAAACTGTGGAAGCCTTATGCATAACATCTTCATAAGACAAATCAGAATATGCTAGAACGACCTCATCAACCTTGTCTTTTCTAATTATCTGTGATAAAGTTTTTTCAGGATAAATTGGAATTCCTTTTGGATATAATTTTCCTGCCAGTTCCTTTGGATATGTTCTGTTAGCTATTCCTGGAATTTGAGCTGCTGTAAACGCAACTACCTCAAAGTCTTTGTTATCTCTAAAGAAAACATTGAAGTTGTGAAATTCGCGGACCAAAAACAAAAGCTTTTGATCAATCGCGGCCAGCAGCACCCATGATTAAAATTTTCTTTCTCACATTTTAACACCTACTTTAACTATATCACTCTTAGATAAATTTATAAGAAATCAATATTAAAGCTTTTACTAGAGAATATGCTATCTGATCAGCAATTAATCAATCTCATGGTTTCTGAGCCAAGTTGGGAAGATGTAATCATAAAAATAGTTGCAGAAGAGCAAATGAATCCTTGGTCTGTAGACATAATAAGACTTTCAAATGCTTTTCTAAATTATTTAGAAAAAATGGAATCTTTAGATTTGAGAATACCTGCTAGGTTTATTCTAATAGCAGCAATTTTGCTGAGAATGAAATCAGATGTGTTAACAGAAAGAGAGGAAAGAATTTTTATTCCTGAATCAGATAAAGAGGTAGACGAAACCCTGCGAATTCTTGCGTCTCTACCTCCTTTGCAACCACCATTAAAAAGAATACCTTTGAGAAATGTTTCTTTAGAGGAATTGATTTCAGCACTGAAAAAAGCATATGAAATTCAAGAAAGAAGAGTTGAAAGGAAATTTAGAATAAGAAGAGCTGTAGAAATTGCTGTACCGCCTGCTGAAGCAGAAGACATAACTGAAAGAATAAACAAACTTTTAACTCAAATAAATGAAGCTTTGTCAGAAGTAGAGAACATAGAATTTTCCCGCCTTGTCAAGAGATGGGGACGCAAAGAGATAGTAGAAGCTTTAATGCCTTTGTTGCATTTGTCTCAAGATGGAAAAATTAATTTGTTGCAAGAGGAATTGTTTAAAGAGATACTTGTTCGCAAGAAAATAATTTAATATACATAATTCAAGTCAGGTAACATATCGTCCATATCGCCGTCTAATTTTGTTAATCTAACTGTTTTTCTTTTCGTTTCTTTAAGTTCAAAAACATCATATTTTTTCATGAAAACTTTATAACAGTTAAAAATAAAAATAGATATGTAACCTTTAATAATTATTTATGTGATTAAATGAGAGAAGAAAGATTAAAATCAGCAATAGAAGCTGCTTTGTATATGTCTAATGATCCTATTTCTGCAGAAGAGCTGGCAAAAATGTTTAAGTCAGACGTTAATGAAGTGAAGGAAGTAATAAATGAACTAAAGAAAGAATTTGAAGAGGCTCATCACGGCGTTCATCTGATAGAAACCTCAGTAGGCTTTCAAATTCGAGTTAAACCAGAGTTTTCACAAATGGTCAGGAATTTAACTCCATATCAAGACTTGGGAAGAGGTCTATTAAGAGTTTTAGCTTTAGTAGCATACAAGCAACCTATCACACAGGCCGAAGTTGTTAAAGTCATTGGCAACAGGACCTATGAGTATGTGAAAAGGCTAGAGGAAAGAGGATTGATTAAAACTGTTAAGCACTCTAGAACAAAAGCATTGATAGCAACAAAGGAATTTGCAAATTATTTTGGTTTGGAAAAACCTGAAGATATCAAGAAATTCTTTGAGCAAATGACAAAAAAAGATCAAACTACATAGTTATAAATTCTTGCCAATTCTTTACCTTCATGAACAATTTCAATTCCATAATTTCCAGAATTCCAAATATCTTTATTTATTGTTATTTCTCCATTAAATGGAATTTCTCCTATACATTGAATACAGGTTCCTCCTTTTTTAACTGTTGCAATTGTAATAGTTATAACATCTGTGGTTGGTGCTTTAGCAAATTCAACTCTATTGATTGAATAAGAAGCCTTTAAATCATCGCAGGGCGATGTTAATATATAGCCAGAAAATTTTATTTTATTATCAGACATGGTCATTTCTACTGTTGAATTTTCTCTTGATGTGCATCTTCCATTTTCACTATTAAATGTAAAACCTTCAATTACAGAATTTTGTATGCAACCGCTGATGGAGATTAATAAAATTAAAAGTATTAATAAAATTTTTAAATTCATTTAATCACGAATATATAAGGTCCTTCTTTTTTCATCTCATATCCAGACTTGCTAGCAAGTACTGTAAATTGGTATGTTCCCTTACTAAAAGGAGGAGCATGTTCGTAAAAATCTGACCAAAAGAATTTATATTTTCCTAAACTACCATCATACATCATTGAAAATATTCCAGAAACTCCTGAAATTTTTAATTCTATTTGTGCATTGCTTATAGTATTACCTTCATTATCTCTATAGTCTGTATATATGAAAAATTCTTCTTTGGAAGAAATTTCTTTGCTATATTCGACTGTTAAGTTAGTTTTTTTGCCAGTAGTTAGCATCTGCTTAAGCATACCCAACTCAGGAATTATATGGTTATTGCCAAGTTCGTCTATAAATTCTATTTGGCCCCACAATATAAGTCTACAGTCTGTAGTAACATTTTCGACAGCATTGCCACGTATATCTTCTGAGATATACCAATTCCTACATTCTATACTATCTTCACAATTAACCTCAAAAGTAAGTTCTTTTGTAGAATTGACAGAAATTGTATTTTCTTGAGAATCATATTTAACTTCACAGCTTTCTATTATTGAATTTTCTAATCTTTCTTCATAAGGGGGTTCTTCCCAACGTGATTTAAATAGTTGTAAAATATTTTCATCTACAATCTTTGCATCTTTAATTACATATTTTATATCATTGTCTTGTTTATTAATTAATTCAATTTTAAGTTGAGTTGTTCCTCCAGACACTATGAAAGTAGGAAATATTCTCCCTACTCTCATCTGACCAGGTTGTAACTCACCCTCAACTTCTTCTTCTACGGTTAATTTTTGGTCTATAATCAAATCATTGTTATGAGACCAAGCTCCTTTTTCTTTATAATCAGTTAAATCTTCTGAAACAGCCACACTTGCCCATGGTCCTGAGAAGTAAAAAACATAATTGTTACCTTTTATTAAATCGAATTTCACGTCGCATTTTAAGTATAACAATCCCTTTTCTGGAAGTTCTGTTATGTTTCTACATGTTTGTGAAATATTATACAACTGATAAGCATGATTTTTGCATTCTACTTCTGTTGGATATAAGTTTTGGTTTATACAACGTAAATAAATATCTGTAAGATTGTAGAGAATTTCTGGTTTAGCTTCTATTTCTAAATAAGTGCTGTTTAATTCATAATTGATAAATTCTGGTTGAATTTTGAAAATTGTCAAATCATTTTGAGAATAATCAATAAGTTTTCCATAAACACTTAGAACGGGTATTTTAATTGGTGGGGTCTCTGGCGAAATCTCTGGCAATGTTCCAATACAACCACTAAATAAAATTATTATAATCGTTAATAATCCAAACAACATTTTTGATTTCATTTGCATGGTACCTCAACCTCTTCTGTTGTCTCTGAACCTTCAGGAACACCATAATACTTTTTCTGTCCTGTAACTATTCCCATGCATTTTATTTCTATTCCACAGTCTGGGCATTGAGGCTTATATTCATACTTAAAACCTATACAATCATACTCTGTTCTATGAATACCTGTAGAGGGACACCAACCACATATGCCACCAGCATCTTTTGGATAGAAGAAAATAACTAAGGTGACTGCGATAACTACTACAATTCCTATTAAAATCTTTTTCATATTTTTAGTTATTATTCTCAGAATAAATAACTTTATTTTTAATTCGGTATGAACCTAGCAAAAATGAAACTTATAAAGTTGTAAAATTCAAATCTAGATTATGGAAATAGATAGAAAAACACTAAAAGCATTGGCAGCTGATACAAGATTAGATATTTTGAAAAGTCTAACTCATAGAAGAAAAATGCCTTCTGAGTTATCCAAAGAACTAAATTTGGCTACTTCAACTGTTGTGGAACATTTAGAAAGACTAGAAGAAGCTAATTTAGTAAGAAGAGAAGAAACAGGACATAAATGGATTTACTATAGCTTAACTGAAAAGGGAGAAAGTTTAATAAAACCAAGAATTCCTGTTCAGTTTGTTTTGGTATTAAGCATAAGTCTTATAGTCATTTTTGCTGGTTTCGTTTTTGTAAAATATGCAAGTAACTACGCAGCCTTTGCATCAATTAAAGGTATTAGTCAGCCTGGAGGAATGGGTCAGCCAACAATTGGTCAAACAACTGGAACAAGTGAGTCTGAGCAAACAGGCAAAACTACAGAAGGTACAGCCGCAACCGGAATAACTGGAAATGTAACTAATAAAATAACAGAACAGTTAGCATTGGAATTAGCTAATATTGATATGCAATCAAAATGTGGTATTGTATACAATCAAATAGAAAAATTACCTTGGAGTAAAGAAGGTACTTCGTGGACTTTACTTACAAGCATTTGTCCTAATATTGAAAATTATAATTATTCTGAGGTTTGGAGAGCAGGAAGATATTTAAATGAAGCAGAATGTTCTCTACCTTATTCTGAAAATTGTGTAGAAATAATAACTCTTGTTGGCATATATGGAGAATTTACATGTTCTTATGGTTTGTATAAATTGACAGGAGCTGGTATTGCTAAGTTAGAAGATGTTTGCTAAAATCTAATGTCTAGACAATTTTCTTAACTATATTTTCTATTTCTTTTGCAACCTCTTCTATCGATCTCTCAGCATCTACAATAACCCATTTTCCAAATATATTTTTATTAGCCAATTCTTCATATTTCTTAGAAACTCTTTTTCTAAGTTCCAAATCCCTTTCAAACAAGTCTAAATCAGGCTTTTCCATTTTCTTTCTTTTCATAGCAGTTTCAGCAGAAACCTTCAAATAAATTATTAAATCAGGTTTTACAAAGTCAAACAACTCTGCAAATTTTAAAGCCTTTTCTATGGGAAATCCTTGAGAGCATTGATAGGCTAAAGTTGATGTAAAATATCTATCAGCCAAAACCATTCTACCTTCTTCTAATGCTTTCTTAATTTCTTTCATATCCTTTAACATATCTAAGGAATAAATGAAAAACTGCATATCAAGGCTAAGTTGTAATTCTTCATGAAGAAATTTATGAATGGTAATACCTACTGGATTGTTATAGTTAGGATATCTTATATGCAAGACAGGTTGAGATAATTTTTCATTTAACCTTTCCTTTAAAAGCTCAGTTTGGGTTCCACAACCCGCTCCATCAATCCCTTCAATAACAACAAATTTACCTTCCATTTCAAACCTTTTTGAATTCTTGGCTTATCTTTGATTGATCAACTTTATTTTGTTTAAAATATTTTGCATCTTTTTTCATGTAATAAGGCTTTTCAGAAGGAGAAGATAATTTCATGAAAACAAGTTTGCATATCCTCATTCCAGGATATAATGCTACTGGCATTTTTCCTATGTTAGTTATTTCCAAAACAAGTTTACCTTCCCAACCTGGATCAATAAACGTTGATGTGACGTGAACAACCACGCCTAATCTACCCAGCGAACTTCTACCATCAACTGCTCCAGCTAAATCATTTGGAAACTTTACATATTCATTAACCGTTCCTAAGATGAATTCTCTAGGATGTATTATGAAAGGTTTATCTTCATCCAATGTAATTACTTCTGTAATTTCTTCTGGAACTTTTGGATCAATTAAAGCAGATTGAGTGCTTTTAAATGCTCTGAACTCTTTTCCTAATGTTAAATCAATCCAAGCAGATTGAAACTGTTCTTCATTTAATTCCGGTTCTATGAAAAGTTTTCCAGATTTAATATAGTTCTTAATATCTCTATCTGACAAAATCATTTTATCAAACCTTATTAATCTTTATTAATTAAAAGATATAAAATTGTGGGCTCGAAGCTTGCTTATGATGGCACATAATAATTTTTTTCATTTTCCTGAAAGAGACTTTTAGAGTTACTCCTTCTGATTCATCGTTTGAAGGGTTATTAAAAACTTCAAAATGTAAATGTGGACCAATTGTTGACCAACCAGTATTGCCACTATATCCTATAATTTGTCCTTTTCTCACTTTTTGACCAACTTTAACTATCGTACCTTTATATTTCAAATGTTCATAAGCTGTGTATTCTCCATTTTTATGCTTTATAACAATTCGATTACCCAAATTCCAATATTTCTTTTTATTTTTCCCTCCAAATTTTGAATTGTTTTTTATCCAAACAACTTTGCCTGAGCCAGCAGTATAAATAGGAGTTCCCACTGGAACTAAAAAATCAATTGCATAGTCCAAGTTTTTTAATTTCTGACTCGAATGAGAAGGTAATTTTTTCTTAGGTAGGATTATATCTTTAAGTTTTACAGGTAGTTTGTATTTATTTTTACATTTCATGATTTACACTTTAAAGTGGGCCCCGAGAGATTTGAACTCTCGTCACTAGCTCCCAAAGCTAGTATTCTAGGCTTTCGCGTACTAGACCAAGCTATACTAGGGACCCGTATTTGAAATTATTAAATGATGAGATTTAAAAATGAGCCTCAAACGAGAGTTGGTAAGAGCCTCGGGTGGGATTTGAACCCACGACCCTTTGCTTTTTGTTTAATTTTACCAAGCAAATACTCTACCAGACTGAGCCACCGAGGCGTTAATATCACATATTTTAATAAGTCTTTGTTTTTTAATATCGTCTTTAAATAAATTAAATCTCTTACAAACTCTCATCTTCTTCATGCCTGTAAGAGTCAATTGATACCCTTTATTAGCACGATTATAGTATGGGCCTTCTACAGGTAAATTTACTTCTAGCATTAGATTTTTTAATTCTAAAAGAAAACCCTTTGTACTTTGTGATATGCATATTTGTGGTTTCTGTTTAAGCCATATCGGTATTTCTTTATATTTCTCTACTTTGGCTATACCTCCATCTGCATCTACAAATCCTCTAATAAATTCTTTTTTAATATTTATAGACGATTCTTTAATTATTTGAGGTATTATAAGTTTTCCTTTCTTTTTACCTGAAGGAAAATCAAAAATTTTATTAAGATAAATCCACAAGCCCTTAGAATATACTGGGAACATGATTTCTCTACTTATATTTATTTTTTTCCCATTAAGGAAGAATAATTCATATAAAATTTTTTCAATTTTATTAATTTGAAATTCAAATTCACCAAAAATCGTAACTGTCCAATCATTTTTAGTTAAACAACCATCACCCATTAAATACCCAACAAAATAAGATAGTTTAGGAGTAATTATAATAGGAAAATAACAGATTTTATTTCTTGATCCTGAACCAAAACTAATTCCTTTTAAATTAATCAAGATTTTTTCTAAATAGCTTTTGAAATCAATTTCTCTTAATAAGATAAGTAATTTATCTAATGGTATAGGTCTATTACCACATTTCCAATGATAAACACTTCTAATGTTTAAATTTAATTTTTTAGATAAAATTGGTATTGAAATTCCATGTTTATTTTGTATATCATTAAAAATTTGTGTTATTATTTCAGATAATCCGTATAAATATACATTTTCTTCATTTTCAAAAACTTTTAACAAATTAATAATATTCATATCATCAGATTAAAATAGAACAGATAATATATTTATTTCTTTTTAACAATATAAATTATTTCTTACCTTTTAATTTTTCAACTTTTACAATGTTTCCACATTTTGAACATTTAATCTCAAATCTATATTTTGCTCCTTTAGAAACTTGCTTCCATTCTTGAGTATTATAATCATAATTACCGCACTTAGGACAAATTAATTCGACATGGACGATAGATTCACCTTTTATTACTAAGGCTCTTATTTTTCCACCGTTTTCCAGAATTCTTATAGTGTGATAATCGCAAGTAGAAGAAGTTAATTTCTTTTCAGATATTATCTTATCGATTTTATCAAACATAATAAAAATTCTATATATAGTTTTATATTTTTATCGGTCTTAGAAAGTTCCAATTAAAAAAGCAATTAAGGCAATAAACATCGCAATTTTCATCATTTTTTGAGATTTTTTAGGTGAGATAAAAAGTGCAAAACAAGAATAAAGAAATATTACGTCAGCAATGGTGATTAAAAAAAGATATTTTATGTTTAATAAGTTAAAAATGTAGGGAATAGGAGAAAACAAAACCGCAAATATAATGAAAATAGTCGCAATCCAAGCTGCAAAATTCTTTCCAGCAATAATGGGCAAAGTTCTAGCCTTTATTTTCTTATCGCCTTCCACATCTTCTATTGTCTTTGCTATTTCCCTTCCTATTGTCGAAGAAAAGGCCAATAAAAACAAAATAAAAATGGTAGCTGTTATAAAACCAGAAAGTAAGCTTACAAACAAGAATACAGACGCAGATAGCCAACTAACTATAAAATTTCCTAACAAAATAATTTTCTTTAGTTTCCAGGAATAAACAACAAGTAAAAACGTATTAAACAAAGCAATAACCAGAACTTGAAAATTTAGAAAAAAAGCAAGAGCGTCTCCGGTAAGCAATAAAATCAAAGAATAAATCAAAGCATTATTCCTAGAAATTCTGTTAGAAGGCAAAGCCCTTTTTGGTCTGTTTATTTTGTCAGCTTCATAATCAAAATAATCGTTTATAACCATTCCTCCGCCAGAAATTAAAAAAATAGCTAGACAAGCAAATAAAATTTGCAAAGGATTGTAAAAACCTATTAGAATAGCAGTAACTATAACAGCAAAAATAGACATGAAAGCATTTGGAATTCTTAATATTTCTAAATAAGAAAGCATTATATCTTCCTTTCTTTAGATTTTGGTCTTAATTCTTTTGAAAAACATTTCCTACACTTTACTTTTCCAGCTGTAACTTTTCTTGGATCTGCCCTGATTTTTGCATTGCATTTCATGCAAACAAAAACTCTATCATATAATCGTTTTGTAACAGCTTCTATCTTTGCTTTGGGCATATTATCACCATATTACATAGCTCTCAATATTTTTATTCTTTCTCCAATATCAGGGTGCGTTGCAAATAAATTATCTAATGGGCTTCTGTTTGGGTCTGAGATAAATAAATGAGATATCGCTTCACTAACTTTCATCTTACCTTGGTTTACTTTTTTAATTTTTTCCAAAGCATCTGCTAATTCATCAGGATATCTTGTTAGTTCAGCTGAACCAGCGTCTGCCAAATATTCTCTTCTCCTAGAAATAGCAGCTTGAACTAGTCTCGTCACTATTGGAGCAAAAATAGCAAGTAAAACAGCTATTAAAAACATTGCTAAAATGATTGCTCCACTTTTCTTATTGTCTCCACTTCTAAGGCTACCATATCTTAAACTTCTTAAAAACATATAACTTATAATTGCCGCTAATCCAACCAAAACTGCAACTAAAGTAGCAAACCTAACATCATAATTCCTTATATGTGACATTTCATGTCCTATTACTCCTTCTATCTCATCTCTTTTTAGGTTCTCTAATAAGCCTGTAGTAACGCAAATAGAAGCATGTTTAGGGTCTTTGCCACAAGCAAATGCATTTATCTCATTGCTCTCCATCACATAAACTTTTGGTTTAGGAATTCCTGCAGCTATTGCCAAGCCTTCTACACTATCTATTAAATATCTGTGCTTTCTCTCATCTGCTGGTTTTGCATTGACAGCCTTTAAAACTATTCTATCTCCATAATTGTAAGAAAAATAAATGTCAATTAATATAAAAACTAATCCAAAAATCAAAATAAAAAATGCTATTTCTGGTAAGAAAATTTCAGATATAAAATAAATTAGGGCAAAAAGTATGATAAAAACTAAAAAACTTAGTAAAATAGAGTTTCTTTTGTTTTTTCCAATCTGGTCAAATATATTTACCTTTTCCATAGAGACACTGAAATCACTCAAACTCTACTTTAACTGGCTTCCTTTCCTTTTCTTCTATTGTTAGAAAGTCTCTAGTTTTACTTCTTCCAAGCATTGAAGCAAACCAACTTCCTGGGATAGTAGTTATCATATTGTTAAAAGATAGAATTGAATCATTGTAGAACTGTCTTGAATAAGCAATTTTATTCTCTATACCCTCTAACTGCTCTTGTAAAAGCTTGAAATTTTCACTTGCTTTCAATTGAGGGTAATTCTCTGCTATAGCAAAAACACTTCTTAATGCTGTTGCCAGAGCTGTTCCTGCTCTTATTTTTTCAGTAGGTGTTCCTGCCTTAAGCATTCTTTCTCTTGCTCTTGTTACATCTTCAAAAACTTTTTTCTCATGCCTAGCATATCCCTTTACTGTCTCAACTAAATTAGGAACCAAATCTGCTCTTTTCTTTAACTGAACATCTATCTGAGACCAAGCATTGTCTATCCTATTTGAAAGGACTATTATTCTGTTTATATAGTAAACCACTATCAAAGCTATTACTACTATTATAAACAAAGGTATTAACCACATCCACCAAATCATAAAATCACTAAATTAATATCGTATGTGAGGTTTATAAATAATTACCTAAACAAGCCAAATAGCCAATTGAAAAAATTAGAAATTGCTTTAAAAATGCTCTGGAAAAAATTTGTAAATAAATTAGCTGTGGTTTTTTCTTCTATAACTGTTATTGACTTTGATAAAGAAGTCGAGAAGTCGCTTGTACTTACAACAACTTGTATCAAGTTATCATTTTCGCTCTGTGGAACAAAACTAAATGAAAGGTTCTTAGAATCAACAACATCTTCTGTCTTAATTTGTTCTCTAAATTTAACTGTAATTTCTTGAGGAGTTTTAAGCAAGTTTCTAACATTGACAAATATCAAATATTCTTTTCCAGCATAGAATGTATCATTAGCTTCTAAAGAAATATCCAAAGGTTTGTTTAAAACAACTGAAATGCTTTGTTTATCCAAAGCTCCTTTATTGTAAGAATAAATGTTAAAATTGTTATAAGGAGCAAAAATTTCTAAGCTTTCAAATCCGTAATCGCCGCTATCAGTAAAAATATGAGAATTGGGAGCGGAAACTGTTAATTTTTCTTTAGGGGATACAGTAGTTTTATCAACCGTTAGATTTGTAAATTCTTCTTTTCTATATGACAAAGATAATGGAATATTTTTCTGTTCACCGCCATAAACTAAAACAGAAATTGGGCAAGAATATTGCATATTTTTTTGCAATTCAGGTATTTTAAAAACAGTAAAGACAGATTCTTTATTGCAGAAATAAGTTATATTATCTTCATTTATTTTTTCTAGAAATTCCTTTCCATCAGAACTGCAACTTCTTACGTCCATCTTAGTTAGCAAGCATTTATCTGAGCTTATATCTGTTTTTAAAACTGCATAGCCTTCCCATAGTCTATCTTCTAAAAATTTTGAACTGAAAGATAAAATTGGTGTTTCTTCAAAACTTAAAAGTTTGACAGAAGTATTGGTGTTTTTTAAATTGATATTAAAACTTCCAAAACCAGTTGAATAGATGCTTGAGAAAGTCCAGCTACTATCAGGAAAAGTTGCAAACTTTATATGGGTTGCATCTAAGTATCCAACCTCAGACCATGTTGGATCTGAAAGAATTCCTTCATTAGCATAAACTTCTGTCCATCCATGAGGCTGGAAATTTCCTCCAGTATAAATTTTTCCAGGATGGACGTAGCCGACTGTCACAGCCGAGTAATAGCCTAAACTTCTTAGAAACGAAACTAAAAGATTTGAAAATTCTTTGCAAACTCCTACCTTAACCTTAAGAATTTCCTTTGCAGGTATGTTAACATCAGAATAAACTGTATTATATCTTATATTTTCGTTTATCCATTTTGATAAATAAGCAACCTTTTCAAAATCAGTTCCTCTTGCACTAGATGCCATATAAGCTATTTCTAGATCTGTTGATTGGACTAAGCTCGTCGGTTTTAGGAATTCTTGGAATGCTTTAATTTCAGTTGAGTACTTCCTGTTAACAGAAACCAAAGATTTAACTTTAAATTCTATATTGCTTGTTGGATTTTTCCAATTAATGTTCAGAATCTTGTTTCCAAACTTATCGTAAACAAATTTATAAGAACATAAACCACTGCAGACACCTCTATTATCTGAAATCTCAAAACTTTCTATTTTCTGATAAGAATCCTCTTGAGGCACAGATAAATTTAATTCAATGTTATTAACATTTCCAGAAACTTCTATAGAACCAAACTCAGTAATTTCTGCTTGCATTTTATTGACTAATTGGGGATTTGTTATATCAGCTAAGGCAGGGACACTTAACAATATTAATAGTAAAAATAAAACTTTCTTCATAAGTTTAAATTTATTAAGCTCTTAATATTAAGTTGATAGTATGTTCGAGATTTGGAGTGAGAAATATCGTCCTAAAACTTTAAATGAAATAATAAATCAGAAACATGCTGCCGAAAGAATAAAGGCTTTTGTTAAAGAAAAAAATATTCCACATATGCTTTTTGCTGGTCCAGCTGGTTGTGGTAAAACTGCTACTGCTCTTGCAATTGCTCATGAATTATACAGTGATAATTGGAAACAAAATATATTGAATCTGAACGCTAGTGATGAGCGTGGCATAGATGTTATAAGGGGGAAGGTTAAGGATTTTGCCAGAACAAAGTCAATGAGCAATGTTCCTTTTAGATTGATATTCTTAGATGAAAGTGATGCTTTAACCCCAGAAGCTCAGCAAGCATTAAGAAGAATAATGGAAGTTTTTACAAGCATATCAAGATTCATATTAGCCGCTAATTATTCTTCAAGAATAATAGAACCTATTCAAAGCAGGTGTGCTGTTTTCAGGTTTAATGCCTTAAAGGATTCTGATATCGAGGAGTATATTGAAAGGATAGTGAAAGGTGAGAAATTAAAAATTGATGATAGCGCTGTAAATGCAATAATAAAGCTTTCTGAAGGTGATTTAAGAAAAGTTGCAAACATTTTACAAGCTTCTGCAGTTTTAAATAAGAAAATAACTGAAGATGTTATTTATGAAGTTTCTGCCCAAGCAGAGCCAAAAGAAGTTAGAAAAATGATAGAACATGCCTTAAATGGAAAATTTTTGGATTCAAGAGAAATTTTAAAAGAACTTTTATTAAAGAGAGGCATATCTGGAGAGGATATAATAAAACAAATTTCTAGTCAGATATACGACCTTGATATTTCTGAGAAAGCAAAAGCAAACCTCATAGAAAAAGTTGGAGAATTTGAATATAGATTGCAAACAGGAAATGATCAAATTCAAATAGAATCTCTTTTAGCTCAATTTGTTTTGTATAAAAAGGCTTAACATGTTAATGGAAAAATATAAACCAAAAAATCTAGAAGAAATTTTAGGTCAAAAAGAATTAATATTAAGAATAGACGAATGGTTAAAGAAATGGAAACCTGGGAAGGCTTTGTTTATTTATGGTCCAACAGGAACTGGTAAAACTCTTATAATAAATCTAATAGCAAAAGAAAGAAAAATGAGCTTATTTGAAATTAATGCAAGCGATGAAAGGTCTGCCTCGTCAATAAAAGAAAAATTATTGCCTGCGTCAAAAGAAGGCTCTTTGTTTAATAAAAGATTAATATTAATTGACGAGGTTGACAGTTTTAGCCAAGCAGATAGAGGAGGAATAGCAGAAATCATAAAAATAGTAAAAGAAAGTGCTAACCCAATTATATTAACCGCAAATGACGCTTACGACATAAAGTTAAGATTATTAAGAAGCTATTGTGACTTGATAAGAATTAGAAAAATACCAAGAAATTTGATAGAAAAAAAATTAACTGAGATAGCTTCAAAGGAAAGATTAAAAATTGATAAAGAGACTATAGAGAGAATAGCCCTAAATGCTGAAGGTGATATTCGTTCTGCTATAAATGACTTAACGTTAAGTGAGAACGTCTTTAGGGACAAAGAAAGGAACATTTTTGAGGTTTTAAATACTATTTTTAGAGGTAAAAATTTAAGAAAAGCTCTACAAGCTATTGATAGTTCTGATAAAGATATTGACGAATTATTCTGGTGGATAGAACAAAATATTCCATTAGAATATCAGAACCCAGATCTAATTGTACAGGCTTTTGAAATACTTAGCAAAGCAGATATTTTTAGAAGTAAAATAATAAAAAACCAAAATTATAGATTTAACAAATATATGAAGGATATGATTGCCAGCATTTCTTTATTAGAAAATCCTCAAAAAAGATTTATTTTGTATAAACCTCCTGGAAGGTTAATTACATTAGGTTCTACAAAAACTTCAAGAAAAGAAGTAGAAGAATTTTACAAAGGTTTAGGACTTCATTGCTCAACGAAAAAGATAAGAGAGCAAGCTCCTTTCTTAAAAATAATTCTAGGAAAAGATTTTATGGGCTTCTAAATTCTGTAAAAGTATAAAGCTCAGGAGTTCTTAAACTAAAATTAAAGTCAACATAAAGACAATCCGTTTGAGGACCGCCCCCAAATGAAGGTACTATATTATGATTGATTGTTAAATTTATTCCTCTTGATATCATTACATTTTTTAACAAACTTTCAGTAGCATTTATATCAATATCAAGTTTATTACAGTCTTGACTTGAAAATGAACTTATCACTGTTTTGTTTAGAGTATCTTTAATATATTGAATGTAATAAAGTTCAGACATTTTTTTTAACTGAACTAAATTAATGTCAGAAAAATCATATACATATTGAACCAAAGTCATAAAAGTATAAATCATTATCACAGTTGCCATTACAAAGAACTGTCCTTTCATTTTATTGCCTTTATAGAAGACTTTGCACCGCAAGCCTCACATTTTAAAAATGTTATCCTGCCTTCTTTTACCAGCTTCGTATCAGGCCTTTTACATTCCTTACATAAGATATAGTCATTAACATAAACTTCAAGTTTTTGCTGAATCATTTTTTGTGAAATTTTTGCTTGAAGGATTGCTCTTGCCCCACTTAAACCTGCTGGGGTTGCTAATTCTTTTGTTAAAAATTTTAAAATATGAGAAGGTTCTCTTCTTAACACTTCGGCTATTTCAGAGAAGTTTTTTATTATAGTTTGATTTCCTTGTATCATTGTTTCAACTATAGGAATTTTAAATCTATCAATATGATCTTCTATTTTTGGAAGCTTTTCATATGCTTTACTTAATAAAGATTCGTAATCCATACTAATCATAATTTTTTAATTTTGCCAGGGCGAGGCTCATAGCATACTCCAGATTCAAGCAAATCTTGAATTGCAAAATCAATGTCTTTTTCAGACAATCCAGATTTAATAAGAATATCTTGATAGTCTGCTCCTTCGCCTTTATCCAAGGTTTCAATTAACTTTAAAATCTTATTTTTAACATCATTGACAGAAACTTCCTTTTCAACAGCAGAACTCTCAATCATTTCCTGAGCTTCCAATATTCCTTCAACATCTTCTAAAGACATTAAATCTTTAACAGCAGTTTTTAACTCAACTAAATCAGAAGTTTGTTTTTGTATATCTCTAATCTTTTTTATTTTTTCTCTTTGCTCTCTAAATATTTTCTCTAATTCTAAATTTCTTAAAATTTCAAAATTAGCATCAACCTTAGCAATAATCTCAGGCATTATATAAATTTCTCCATTATATTCTCTTAGCTTGCCGAAGATATCAACTAAATCTCCAGAACCAAATCCATCAAATATTTTTGTATTGATAAAAGCCTTGCATCTTATAGTTTCAGTAGAATCGTCTAGTGTTATGGTTGCGTATCTCTCATCAGCAGAAATAAACTTATCAACTAACAAACCTAAAGCTCTTACTCTAGATAGTCTTCTTCCCAAATTAGTTAAAATATAGCTACTTTCAAAGCCACTTTTTTTAATAAACTTACCATTTACTATTTCTCCTATTGAAGCTTTTTTTGCTGTTAATCTTTTCATCTCCACAAAATCACTTTTTTAATTCTATAATATAAAATCCATATTTTTTAATTTCTTTTTCAGAATAAAATTTTTTCATATCTTTAGGTATTTTAAAAATTAAACCTGTTTTGAATTTTAGTTTTCTTCCAGTATACCTTTTTGTTTTAGGATTCCACTCATTTAAAATTAGAATATTTCCTTTTTTAATTTTAAAGTCTGCTAATCTAATTTCAAAGTGTTTCTTAATATTTTTAATTTTTTCAAATCGATCTGGCCAAATTTTCTTTTCTATAATCATCTTATCCTCTCAATATAATTTATTTTTGGTTCAAATATAGAACCTTCAGTCTTTAATCTCCTTAATACTTCTTCTGTATCATTAGCTTTAATTCCCTGTTCTTCGGCAGTAGCTATTATTTCTTCTTTTGAAACTGGTTTACCAAGTTTTTTCTCAAGCATATCTATTATATCTAATAAAATATGTATCTTACTTCTTTGTGAAGCTGAAACACCTTCTGTTCTGTCAATGTCAATTCTTCCAGTCTCATAATCATAACCTAGTTGTTGTATGGAAAATCTCATTATCTCTACTGCCCTTTCTGCATCTTGTATTTCCACTTTGTCAGATAATCTTATTTTAGCCGAAGCTTCAGCCAATCTCATTAATGCCTCATTTTGCCTTAATGTTATTGCAAGTGACTCGCCTGCATACATACTTCTCATATCTAAATAGAAGTTTTTTAATCTTTCAGCTGCGTCCCTCGTCATCGCAGGTTTGCAATTCTTTCTTGCATAAGCTATAAATTTTCTAAGAAATTCTGGTTTTATTTGAGGCTCAACCCTGCTTGGTTGCAGTCTAGTCTCAAGGATATGAGTTGCTAATTTTTCATCCATCTCTTTATCAGGAACGTCTTTCAAAGCAAATTTCAAGTCAAATCTGCTTAACAATGTATCTGGTATGTCGACCTGGTCTACTATTGACTTGTAAGGGTCAAATCTAAAGAATTTTGGATTAGAACCTGCTAAGACAGAAACCTGAGCAGGTAAAGTTGCAATAATAGAAGCTTTGGCAATGCTAATTTGCTGTTGCTCTAAACCCTCGTGCATTGCAATCTGATCTTCCTTTGACATTTTATCAAATTCATCAATAGCCAAAACGCCTTTATTTGCCAAAACCATTGCTCCTGCCTCAAGCATCCAGCCTCCACCAAATTCCTCGTCCTTAACAACAGTCGCTGTTAAGCCAGCAGCAGTTGCTCCTCTACCTCCAACATACTTACCTCTTGGAATTATACTTGATATTAATTTTAACAACTGACTTTTTCCCGTCGATGGATCCCCAATTAATAAAACATGAATATCTCCTCTAATTCTTGTTTTGTCTGGAAGGTTGTGAGGAACTCCACCAAAAAGTTGAAACATTATTGCCTCTTTTACTTTATCCATTCCGTAAATAGAAGGTGCAATTGAGGCAACTATTTTTTCATAAACTTTAGGATCTTTAGCTAAAACCTTTATAGTTTCCTCATCTTCGGGTGTTATTAAAACTTCTTCCCACTCAATTTCCGTCGGCTCAACATAATTTGCTTCAAGATACATATCCATTTGTGTTTTCATTTTTCCTCTAAATATTTTCTTTATTTCTTTAACTGTTCCAACTACTTTTAATCTGTTTCCTGGATCAGTTTTTCTTTGCATCCCAGGGTCTGTTAAGTCTTCCTTCAAATAAACTGAAACTTCTCCAGGTCTTTCTCCTGTAACAATTTCAAATGGTTCTTCAACAAAGACCCATCTAACATCAAAAAGTTTTCTATCTATTAATTGAAATCCACCCTTTCTTCCACATTCACAAATTAAAGGAGTTTTCAAAGTTCTTTCCGTCTGCTCAACTGAAAGTTTTGCTCCGCAATCCGGACATTCATAGATAGCAACAGCAACTTCTGGCTTAACTTCCGAAGCTCTTCTTACTACACCGTCCAAGCAAACAAACTTTCCAATATGCTCAGAACGAAGATTTCTTATTCTTATGTTAAATCTATCTGGTAAATTCTTGAATCTAGGCTCAATGCTTATTTTTCCTTCAGGAAGATCTATGCTTTTTAATGCTTCTCGAGCAGCCTTTAAAATATTTTCAGGGTCGTTTAAAAGTTTGTCAGCCAAAGAGGGATCAAACTTATCTAATAAAGAAAAATCAACTATAACTGATTTTTTCCCTTGAGCAGCTACTGTTAGCAAATCTTTTTCATAAAATTGTCTAAAAAATTCTTCAAACTGCTCAACTTCCATAAAAAACACTACTTCTTTAAATTTCTTAAGCGTTTGTCCGCCTTAGCTACAGCTCTTTTTACATCTTCTATACTTCTTCCACCAGTACAAATAATTTTACCACTCCCAAAAAGAAGAAAAGTAACTCTCGGATCATCCATTCTGTAAACAAGACCTGGAAATTGTTCTGGTTCATATTCTGTATTTTCTAAGGAAAAAGCAATATTATTTAGATTCAATTCCCTGTTTAGCCTAGCAGATGCAACTATATTTTCTAATTGTACTTTATAACCTTTGGGGATTCTTATTCCTATCTTGTTCATTTTTGAAATTATTTTTGCTATAACAAGCTTTGAATCCTTTGGAGATTTTGCACCTGTACAAACAACTTTTCCTGATGAAAATATTAAAGCTGCTGCCTTCGGATCTTTTAATCTTAAAACAAGACCTGGAAATTGTTCTGGTTCATATTCTACGTTATCAAGGTTAGAAACTAGTTTTTCAAGCTTTATTGGAACGTTCAAAGAAGCTGATGCAACAACGTTTTCAATCTTAATTCTAAAACCCATAAAGACACCGCTGAGTATATTTAATGTTAAAGAAAGTATTTAAATAAATACAGCATAACATAAGCATATATATTTTGAACGTTTCAAACAGAATGTTTCCATATAGCATCAATAATATTTACTCCTTTTATAGAACTAATTCATCTTCCTAATCCATATTTCTTATTGAATTCATATAAAGCAACAATGAACAAACTTTCTGCCCATCCTAAAGGAGCATTTTTATTGAAGTTAGGAGAATTTGAAAAATAAAGCTCAGGTACTACACCCTGTGGAGTAACTAATTTTATTGCCTTTTTTAAATAATGTTTAGCTTTTTTGATATCTCCCAATTTATCAAATATTATTGAAAGCCAGCTTATCCCAAATACCCATTCAGCTTCTTCGCTATAATTATCTAAGTTCTTGTTATAGTAATGATCTCCTTTGTATCTTATTACCCCCATTTTCTTTTCTAAATGATAAATAACGTTCTTTAGTATATCATCTCTCTGTTTAGGTGTTACTACATTGTAAGGCCAAATTAAAGAAAGTAAAGCAAGATCAACAAACTTCTTTTTTGATTCTCTTGGAAGTATGTTGTTTAATGCCATTTCTCCTCTTTTGATAAGCTCATCAGGTACTTCTATGCCCTCTATATTCTTTATATTCTTAAGTCCTGCAACGCATGTTCCAATGCTGCTTGTATGAACTTCCTCTTCCTCTTCCCACATGCCAGAATCTTTGTCATGCCAATATTCTATGGTATTAAGATATTTAACAAGCTTATTTACTATTCTTAAATCATTCTTATTTTCAATTATTTTTATTTTTCTAGAATGTTCTAGTTCACCTATCATGAATAATATTGCACCTATTGAATCATTTTGTTTGTTTCCCCACTCTTCCCAATACTCATCAAATGTTTCAGGATTAAATCTTGCATGTATAAACTCATAAGTATGTTCAGGTTTTTTCTCGATTGCAAAATCTATTTTACGTTCATGCTTAAGAAATATATTAATTAATGCTCTGCAAGTCTTTTTAACAGTGGCCCAGTCGCCAATTATATCAAATGCCAAACACTCGTAAAAATTGTCTCTCAACCAAGCTTTATCATAACCTGTTTTTTTATTCTTTGATGCAATAAAAAGTCCAGAGCTCTTTTGAAGACTCTTTAGTATTTTCAGGTGTTGGTTTATCAACCTTTTGTAGGTAAGTGTCTTTATCTTCATAATAATTATAATTTTGCATTTTTTAAATAACTTACTAAATTAATAACCGAATATCAAGAAATCTAATAAAAAGGATTAAAATTAAAAAATCTTAAATCACTTTGGCTTTCTAAACCACAATTCCCATCCTATTAGGATTAAAGCTGCCACTGCTATTATAACTATCCCAAGATTCAACAGATTCTTAGTTAAACCAGCAAACCATCCGCCAGTTGCAGGAGTTGTTTCTAAATTCAAAGTAACGTTTTTCGATGCCCTTACTCCCTCGGTTGATTGTGCTACAAACTCTATTGTTTTCTTTTCTGTTTCATTTTTAGGAACACTTACAACAACTAGAAAGTCCTGATAATGATAATAATTGAAATATTTATCAATATTTTAATGGAAAAATATATATTTGAGTTGCTCAATGTATTTTTTAAATCATTTATAAATAACATGGCCTTTACTTCTCATGGAGCAATTTATAAACATTAAAATTAAGAATAAGTGTTATGAAACTTATAGCTCTTTTTAGCGGTGGTAAAGACTCTATGTTTGCTTTGAAAAAGGCAATAGAGCAAGGGCATGAAATAAAATATTTGGCTACTGTTCATTCTAAAAATCCTGATAGTTATATGTATCACACTCCAAACATCGGTTTAACCCTTTTGCAGTCTCGTTGTTTAAATATTCAATTGGTTTCTAAACAATCTTTAGGTGAGAAGGAAAAGGAAGTTAAAGACTTAGAAATTCTTTTGAATAATTTGGATGCAGAAGGTGTGGTTTGTGGTGCAATTGCAAGCAATTATCAGAAAGAAAGGGTAGAAAAAGTTTGTGAGAACTTAAGATTAAAAGTACTTACACCTCTTTGGGGAAGAAACCTGGAAGAATTAATCAGAGAGATTGTTAAATCTGGTTTTGATGTCATAATAACTGCTGTCGCTGCTGAGGGTTTTGACGAGAGTTGGCTTGGAAGAAAAATCGATGAAAAATGCATAGAAGATTTGCTTCAACTAAATAAAAAATTCGGTATTAGCATTCTGGGCGAAGGTGGGGAATACGAAAGCCTTGTATTAGATTGTCCTCTATTCTTTAGAAAACTGGAAATAACTAAGGCAGAAAAGATATGGAAAGATAACTCCGGAACATTAGAAATAAAAGATGCAAGATTAGTTAATAAATAATAGAATTGTATAATTCTTATTATGATTTATACTGAAACAATAAAACTAAAAATAAAATCTCAAGGCTTTTCTGACATAACAAGCAAATTAGAAGATATTGTTAAAAAATCTAAGATTAAAAATGGTATATGCACAATATTTGCTGTTGGCTCTACTTCTGCAGTTTTAACAAACGAAAACGAACCAATGCTTATTCAAGACTTAAAAGATTCTTTAGAAAAAATTGCTTCTGAAGAAGGAATTTATCATCATGCTGAAAATGCTTATTCTCATATAAGATCTGCATTTATAGGGAATAGTCAAACAATTCCAATAAAAGATGGAAATGTCATCTTGGGAACTTGGCAGAGTATAATGGTAGCGAATTTTGATGTAGACGATAGGGAAAGAGAAGTTATTGTAACTATTGCTGGAGAATAAACTTACATTATCTAAATTTCATATTCATTAGAATTGGTTAAATAGGTAGAAACATATCCTATTAAAGAATTGGGGTATGTTTCAAAAATATATTTAAGTCATAAGTTCTATAATGTAAATAGTATGAAAAAAGGATGGTTTTTAACTATTGTGTTATTAATCATAATCATTGGGTATTTAGTAAGTTTTTATTTTTTCTTATTGATTCCTTTAATTATTTATATAATTGGCTTGAAGCCATCACCTAAAGCACCAGAAGATACAGAAATATGGAAAAAAAGAAAGAAATTATTTTATGTTTTTATAGTTTTGATTATTTTAATCTATTTAATATCGGTAGTAATTACTGGTAAATTTTATTAAAAATGAATTCAATCATATCTCCATCCATTAAGGAACTTAACCGCCACCTATTTAATCCAATTTTAAGTAAATTTCATATAAGTTGGCTTCTTATAATTTTAATAAAAATATAATTCTGTGATTAAATGCCAAACATTTATGTAGAAACATACGGTTGTTCTGCATCTCAATCAGATGGAGAAATCATAGCAGGATTGTTAAGGCAATCCAATTTTAACATTGTTGATAGCTATAAAAAAGCTGACTTAATAATCATCGTAACCTGTTATGTAAAGACTCCAACTGAACAAAAAATACTTTTTCGAATCAAGCAGCTAAGTGAATTGTATCCCAAGAAAAAACTGATTGTAGCTGGCTGTATGCCAGAGGGAATTTATAGAAAAATAACAAACGCTGCCTCAGAAGCTAGTTTGGTAAGCACTCACCATGTAAAAGAAATTGTTCAAGCTGTTGAGAAAACTCTTCAAGGAAGAAGAGTAGAATATTTAGGAAAGTCAAACGAAATAAAACTATGCTTGCCTAAGATAAGAAAAAATCCTGCAATAAATATCGTTCCCATATCTTATGGATGCAACTCCTTATGTACTTATTGCTGTGTCAGATTTGCTAAGGGAAAATTGTTCTCCTTTCCTAAAGAAATGATAACAAAGGAAATAGAGTTATCGCTAAAAGAAGGATGTAAAGAGATATGGCTAACTGCCCAAGATACTGCTTCTTATGGCTTTGATAAAGGAGAAAAATTACCAGAATTACTAAGAGAAATATCAAAAATTACAGGTGATTTTTTTGTTAGAGTGGGAATGATGAATATAAAAAACGTTATCCCAATTGCTTCTAACTTGATAGAAGCTTTCAAGGATAATAAAATTTACAAATTTGTTCACCTTCCAATTCAGAGCGGATCAGATGAAGTTCTTGCTTCAATGAACAGGGATTATACGGTATCACAATTTGAAAAAATAGTTAATTTGTTTAAAAATTCATTTAGATGCCAAATATGGACCGATGTAATAGTTGGATATCCAACAGAAGAAGAGGAAGACTTTTTAAAAACTTTAAATCTTATCAAAAAAATAAAACCAGACTGGGTTAATGTCTCAAAGTTTGGAGCAAGACCAGAAACAGAAGCTGCTATGCTAAAGCCTCTACCTTCTAAAATTGTAAAGGAGAGGAGTCGCATTGCTTCTGAGCTTGTTAGAAAAATTTCATTAGAAAAAAATAAAGAATGGATTAATTGGAGAGGAGAAGCTCTAATCTCTGAAAAGGGTAAAAAGCCTAACCAATGGATTGGTAGAAACTTTGCATATAAACCAGTTTTAATAGAGAATAAAGAAAACTTATTTGGAAAGCTTGTAAATTTAACGGTGATTGATATAAATTCCTCTTATTTAATAGGAGCGCTAAGATAACCTTTATATTCAAGGAAACTCCTATTCTTTAAAGTGAAAAATTATGAACTTTAAAATGTATATTATGGGTGGAATAATCTACGTAATCCTAGCAATAATCCTAGGTATGATAGGTGGAACATTTGCAGCATATGCAGTTCTAATCGCAGCATTGATAGCAGGTATTTACGTAGGTATGAAAGCAACAACGCCTGCTAAAGGTGCAATTGATGGAATAATTTCTGGAATAATAGGTGGAATAATTGCAGGTATAATAACAGCTTTTGTACCTATACCAACAACAACCGGTTTAGAATTAATGGATTCTATTGTTAGTATGCTATCAGCTCAGTTAACAGGATATGTAGCAATAGGAGCAACTTTTGGTTGGTACATTGCAGCAGGTATTATCCTAGGTGCAATTGGTGGATACATAGGTAAAAAGATTAAGAGATAGAACTTTTTCAGAAACAGAAGATGAGCAGTTGTCTATAGTTTTTAATATGTTTTTTTCTATATTTTTCTTTTATTTAACTGTGACGGACTTGGCCAAATTTCGCGGACGGTCAGGATCGCAGTTCCTTAACAAAGCTAATTGATAAGCAAGAATCTGGATAGGTATTATTTGACAGATTGAATTGGCTTCTTCAGCTTCTCTTACTTTTATGAAAGTGCCAAAAATTTCATTGCTGTTAGGACCGATTCCTATAATATAACCACCTCTAACTTTTAACTCTGCTGCATTGCTTAATATTTCTTTCTCAGTTTGATTTGAAGTGAAGATTATGCAAGGTGTTCCTTTCTCAATCAGAGCTATTGTTCCGTGCTTTAATTCTCCACCAGCAAAGCCTTCTGCATGAATATAAGAAACTTCCTTTATCTTTAGAGCAGCTTCCAAGGCTGTTGGATACTGCAAACCTCTGCCTATCAAATAGATATGATCTGAATCTTTGATTTTCTCAGCTAAATTTTTTATATATTTTCTTGCATTTGCAGAAGTTAAATGATAGATGTAATTAATCAAATCTTTTAGTTTTTTCTTTCCATCTTCATATCTCCCAGCAACAGCATATGCAAGCAAGATTAGTAAAGCTAGTTGCGATGTATAAGTCTTTGTTGAAAGAACGCATATCTCTGGCCCTGAATTCATCATTAAAGCTTCATGAGACTCTCTCATTAATGAAGAACCCATGACATTTACTATAGAAATTACTTTTGCTCCTTTTTCTTTTGCAGATCTAACAGCCCCTAGAACATCCGCTGTTTCTCCTGATTGGGAGACTGCTATAACCAAAGTTTCAGGAACTATAAAGTCCTTGTAATTTGAAAATTCAGAGGCTAGAGCTACATTAACATGCATTTTAGTCAGAGATGAAAACTTGTAAGAAGCTGACAAACAAGCATGATAGGAAGAACCACATCCCACAAGGTATATTCCCCTTGCTTTTTTTATGAGTTCAGCAATCTCCTTTATTGTTTTCTCATCTTGCATAATTGCTTTGTTTATGGTTTCTGCTTGTTCTGATATTTCTTTAAGCATATAGTGTTCGAAATTTCCTTTTTTCACTTGCTCCAAACTCCATTCAACAGTGTTTATTGGTCTTTCAACAAAAGAATTTTTGTTCAAGTTAAAAATTTCTATTTTATTATCTATAACTGCTATGTCTTTTTCCTCCAAATAAATTACATTTTTTGTATGTTCTAAAAAAGCTGGAACATCTGATGCAACAAAATATTCATCGTTTCCTATACCTATTACAAGAGGAGATTCTTTTCTTGCAGCTATTATTTTATTCTCTCCTTGGCTCAAGGCAACAATAGCATAGCTTCCTTCTAATTTGCTTAAAGCAAGCTTTGTTGCATTGAAAAAATCTTTTTCTCTCATGAAATATTCAATCAAATTTGGTATTACTTCTGTATCTGTTTCGCTATAAAAGTTAAAACCGTTTAAAATTAAAAATTTCTTTAGTTCTTGATAATTTTCAATTATACCGTTGTGAACAACTGTTATCTTTCCGTTGTTTGATAAATGAGGATGAGCATTTGATTGAGTGACCTTGCCTGTAGTTGCCCATCTTGTATGGCCACAACCTATGCTACCTTTCAATTCATTTAAATTAAATTTTATTTCATTTATTTTTCCAACGTTTTTTTGTAAATGAAAGCCAGAGTCTAAAGTGATTATGCCAGCAGAGTCATAACCTCTGTATTCTAGCTTCTTTAATCCCTCTAGGATAATGAGTGAAGCTTGTTTTGCCCCTTTATAACCAATTATGCCGCACATAAAAACACTAAACTAAATTTAATCTAAATTCTTTCCCATAGTCTCTGTAACCAAGCTTTTCCCAAAGAGAATGAGCTTTCATGTTTTCATACCTGCTAGTGGCAATTGATTTGTAGCAGTTTGCCTACTTTGCCGCATCTAAAACTAAATTTGCTAATGTGGTTCCTATACCTCTATTTCTAAAAGACTCTCTCACAAAAAGATCTTCAACATATCCTACAGGCCTTGGATGAGAATTTATTAAAGGATAAAAATATATCCACCCCGTTACTACTTTTCCATCTAGCATAAAAAATTTTCTTCCTTTAATCGGCACATCAGCACATTTTATTTCCATAGATCTAAATAATGGATACAGTAAGATATAAATATTATTAAAAATATTATAATAGTATTAAAAAATATTTAATAGTGGTTAAATGACATGGATAGTTGAACAAAAAAATGGCAAGGTATTTAGCTTGAATACAAAATTGCTAGAACCGAAACAGCTTAAAACTGCTTTATCGCCTTTAGCTTGGAAAATTCTTAAGATAATATCAGAAGAACCTAGCTATCCTAAGGAAATAGGTAATAAGTTAAAAGTAAATGAGCAAAAAATTTATTATCATATAAGAAATTTAGAAAAAGCTGGTTTAATAGAAAAACTTAAAGAAGAAAAAAGACAGGGAGCATTGGCAAAATTTTACACTTTAACTGATTATGCCTTTACTATTTTGTTAAAGCCTTTAGAGGAATCTCAAAAAATCTTTCATATTAAAAAGGAGTATAAAAATTTTCTAGAGCCGTTCATAAGTAATGGCAGACTAAATGCCTTAATAATTATGGGAAGTCCTGAACCTCACGGAATAGCAAAGGCTAGAGCAAAAGATGGTTTGTTTGCCACTGATCTAGGTTTATTTTTAGGAACCTTTCTTAATTATAAACCTGAAGTATTTACAAAATTGGATACAGAAGTGAAGGGAGAGGATTTAAAAAACAACTTGATATTAATTGGTGGTCCAGGAGTAAATTTTATAACCGCTAAAATCAATTCTAAGCTTCCAATAAAATTTGAGAAAATAAAGGATCAGGGAAATTTTTATTCTGGTTTTCATTCAAATGCCTCTGGTAAAAATTATTATGAAGAGGGCTGTGGAATAATTGCTAAAGTAAAAAATCCGTTTGATAAAACCAAAGAAATTCTTGTTATTGCTGGTAGAAGAATTTCTGGAACAAGAGCTGCCATATTAGCATTCTTACAAAAGTTTGATGAAATTTGCAAAGGAAACTCGTATGATACTAAAGTTTTTGCAAAGGTTGTTGAAGGCATCGATAAAAATAATGACGGTGTAATAGATTCTGTTGAATTTTTAGAATAGTCAAATTAGACTTTTAATTTCTGGTACATGTCTAACTCTTGCAAGCTTGTCGTGCCTCACGTAGTATTGCCAAGATTCATTTTTAAATTTTACAGGAATTTCTTCTGGACTATCAAACCATCTCAAAAGTTTTTTTTCTGTATCTGTAAGTTCTTCCTGACTTGCCCTTATATCAGCCTGATTTCTGGGATCAAACAAAGTCACATATTTGAAGTCTATACTTGGAACGTCTTGTTTTAAGTCATTAGCTGCTGCATGTAGCATTTTTCCTAATCCTCCACTTTGTGTTCTTAGATCCAATCCGTAGATAGGCTTTCCTTTCGATGCTCCTCGAATTAACACTCCACATAATCTTACATCATCCATTTCCCCGCTTCTAGAACTTGCTTGAACTGTATTATTCAAATAGTCTTCATGCGGAACCTGTTTTTTTCTTAAAGCATAATCAAGAAGATGGTAAGTTATCGCACCATCAACTCCTATTGGCATAATAGTTGCTGAAATATCTAATTTTTCTGTTAAGGCATTTACAGCTGCAGCAACTTTTTGATAAACTTGTTGATCATCCATATCCAAATTTTTAACAGAAAAAGATTTAAGCTTTTCCTAACTCTTCATTGAGAGTCTTAGAAACAGTCTTACCATCTATTTTTCCACGGGTTTCCTTCATTACTTCTCCCATTAACGCAGAAATTTTCTTTTCCTTAACTAAGTTTGGATGTTTTTCAAAAATCTTTTTTATTATTCTTCTCAATTCATTCTCATTTAGAGCTTTCAAACCAGATTTTTCTAAAGCCTCTTTAACAGAAATTCTATCCTTGCAAACAATTTCTAGAATATTTGGAATAGCCTCTTTTGAAATTTTCTGTTCTTTAACAGAAGAAAATAGGTCTTCGAAATGTTTTTCTGTCAAGATTTCTGTATCACAACCTTGACGTCTTAAATCTATTGTTGTTGAAGTAAGAGTACTCGCAACCAAAAGTGGATCAAATTTTTTAGAAAATTTTTCAAATGTATCTGATTTTTCACTTTTTACAATTTGTTCCGCCATTGATTGAGGAATCATCCCTGAATATATTTTTATCTTCTTTTCCCACATTTCAGGTATTTTTATTTTTGAGAGAAAATTTTTTGTTATAACCACGGTCTCGAGATCAGTCTCAGGATAAAGCCTTTCTCCACCTGGCAATGGTCTCATATATTCTGTTGTTCCATCTTCTTTAGCTACTCTAGTCTCTTCTTTTGGTTTTTCTCCTCTTTCTATTAAATTCTGTTGTCTCTTTACCTCATTCTCGATTATAGCTGGTATCATCTCAAGTTCTTGAACACCTTTTATTTCAGTTCTAGCTCCTTTTGTAATTGAAACATTCAAATCTTCTCTTGTCACACCTATTCCTCTTTGACTTTTTCCAGTAGATCTTATGATCATTCCTAGTTTTTCTGCAACTTCCTTTGCATGCTCAGGATTTTTAACATCAGGAGCAGTTCCTATTTCTATTAAAGGAATACCTAGCCTATCTAAACGATATGTAATTTCATTATCTTCTTGTTTAACTATTCCAGCAGCTTCTTCTTCTAAACAAATATTTGTTATTCCTACTTTTCCGAGAGAAGTTTCTAGAATCCCATTTAAACCTACAACAGCTGTCCTCTGGAAAGAACAAACATTAGAGCCATCTATGACGATCTTACGCATAATATGAATTTCATCTGGAATCTCTGCTTTTAACAATTTAGTCACTTGTAAGACAACTTCTAAAGCTTCTTTGTTTATAGATTTTGGAGGTTCTTCATCTATACATATCAAACAAGTTTCCTCAGGATAGCAATTATAAAAGAAAGTTCTATCTCTTAAGTATTCGTACAAAGCAGCAACATCTACTTGTCCCATCTCACCTGCTACTGCTCTTAATTTTCTCTTTATTATTTCTATTGGTTTTGATTCAGAAAATCTTGGCTTACAATTGCAGAATAATTTTGTTTTTGTATTTAAACGATTATGAATTTCTAAACCACATTTGAATCCTATTTTCTGATAGTCAATCATTTTTTCACCTTAAACATCTTACCATGTCCAGGAATTATATAATCTGCAATTTCTAGAACTCTCTTTCTACTGCTAATAAGTTCTTCTTTATTTTTCATGTAAGGATCTTCATGATTTATTAAACTTTCTTTATCTGTTTCTTGTTTTTGACTATCTCTCCACCAAAAGACATCCCCAACAATAGCAACATTACCGAGTTTTTTATCTTTTACCAAAACAGAGCAATGAAACATATCATGGCCAGGTGTTTTTATTATTTCTATACCAGTTCCTGGAACTTTACCTTCATGACTTTCTATTCTTCCATTAAAATAATAGATTTCTGTATTATCCAGAATCTTTGCATTCTCAAAAATCCCTGTTAGAAGCGAATGATCCAAATGGTAATGAGTTAGAATTACATAGTTGATTTTAGATGGAGACAATTTTTCTTTTTCCAAAGCCTTTAACAGCATTTCTCTGTTCATTCCAGGATCAACAATTATGTTTATTTCATTTTCTCTGATTAATGTAGTTGTAGAAGAGGCAAGTTCGAATCCCCTTTCTTCTTTTGCATAACCTTCAATTAAAACTTTAACTTCAGTCATTTCACCACTTCTCAAAACTCATTATTTCCTCTAATTTTTTCTTTTCTTTCGGTTTAGGATTTTCATCAGGATATCCCATTGCGATAACGTAAGGCAGTATGACATTTTCTGGTACGTCTAATATTTTTTTCAGTTTTTCCTTGTAAGCCCAAGAAACAAAACGAGCTCCTAAACCAAGCTCAGTCGCTCTGAGAACTAGGAAAGCACTGGCAAGAGACAAGTCTATTAATTGTACATTCTCTTCAAGTTCTTTTTTTGTGTCAGGTGAGATGCTTCTTTCAGCACAGCATACAATTATAACTGGTACATCATATAGCCATTCTTGAACAAAGACTCCTTGTTCCTTAAATTTTGCTATTTTCTCCTTGCTTTTAATAACTATGAAATGCCAGGGTTGCAAATTGTGAGCTGAAGGAGCCCTCCTTGCAGCATCAATAACTTCTTTGATTAAATGGTCTGGAACTTCTTTCTGTTTAAACTTCCTTATAGATTTTCTTTTTTCTATTGCTTCTTTGACATCCATTTTATCACTCTAAACTTAGACCGCCGTCAACTATTATATTTTGTCCTGTTATAAAATCTGAATCGCTTGAAGCGAGAAAAACAGCAGTCTTAGCTATTTCTTCTGGTTTGCCTAATCTTTTAAGAGGTGTTTTTTCTATAACTCCTTTTATAAAATCATCACCAGCACGCCTTGTCATTTCTGTGTCTATATTACCGGGAGAAATAGAATTGACTTGTATGTTTGGAGCTAAAGCTTGGGCTAAAGATTTTGTCAAGTTAGCTGTTCCAGCCTTGGAAGCACAGTAATGCGCAACGTATTGCCCACCAAAAATGGAACCATAAATTGAAGATATGTTAATTATCTTTCCACTCCTTTGTTTGATCATTGCTTCTGAAACAGCTTTTGAACATAAGAAAACCCCCTTGAGGTTGGTGTCCATTATTTTGTCCCACTCTTCTTCATCTAATTTTTGAAAAGGTGCAACACTAATAATTCCAGCATTATTTACAAGTATATCAATCCTTTTGAACTCTTTCAAGATCGTTTCAACCATCTTTTCAACGTCATCTTTTTTAGAAACATCGGCCTTTATAGCAATTGCCTTTGAACCAAGTTTTTCTATCTCATTTTTTACTTCTTCAGCTTCATTTTTAGACTTGTTATAATTTATAATGACATTTGATCCTTCTTTTGCAAATTCTAAAGCTATTGCTTTTCCTATACCTCTGCCAGCACCAGTTATTAAAGCAACCTTACCTTTTAGTTTCATTTTCTACACCAAGAAAGCTTCTATCTCACTTCTCTCAGTAATTTCTCCAGCCATATTTGTTAGCATTAATTCCCTAACTTTTTCCAAGTCTTTTGTATGTCCTAACAAAAATCCTAATTTTATATATGCGACCTCGCTAAGCATATCTTCAGCAGGAATAGCTTTTGCTTCGTGATAAAGAATTCTTAGATTTGTATAAACATCAGTATTAATCCTTCCATAAATTGTTTGAGGCGCAATCACAACTGGGATTCCATCCTTTATTAGTTTTTTAATAGGAGGTATCCAAGACCTTTCAGTAAATGTTGGGACATGACCCATTCCTGTTCCTTCAATAACAAATCCTTTGTAACCTTTCTTAACAAGGTATTCTAAAATATCTGGCTCACTTCCAGGATAAGACTTTAACAAAGCAACTTTAGGCTCAAACTTAATATCAGCTATAACTTTTTCATCACTTCTCTTCTTATAATTCTTATTTAAAATATCAATTTTTCCATCAGACCAGATTTTTGCTAAAGGCATTTCATTAATGCTTCTGAAAGCATCTCTTCTTGTGGTGTGGAGCTTGCGACATTTTGTCCCTCTTATGAAATAGCAGTACTGATCGTCCGTCGAACCATGCATGCAAGTTCCCACCTCAGCTATATCTGATACAGCAGCGTAAGCAGAACAAATCATATTCATGAAAGCATCGCTACTTCCTCTATCAGAAGATCTTTGAGAAGCGGTGAGAACAACCGGTTTGTATAAATTCTTCAGCATAAAAGACAAAACAGCAGAAGTATAATGCAAAGTATCAGTACCGTGAGTTATTATCACACCTTGATTTTTGTTTAATTCTCTAGCAGCTAATTCAGCTAGCTTTTGCCAGTCCTTATAATTCAAGTCTTCAGACATTTTTTTGAAAGGACTTAAAATACTTTCTATATTAACTATATTTTTTAATTCAGGAATATTTGTCAATAGCTCTTCTGGTCTTTCTAATGCATAGACACCTCCAGTTCTATAATCGACTCTAGAAATTATGGTTCCGCCTGTCATTATCAAAGCTACTTTTGGCTTTTTCGAGTCAAACTTCAATTCTCTGATTTTTTCTTTTTCCATCTCAAACTTCAATTCCTCTTTTATTTCCTTTGGCTCAGGCTTCTTAGACCTTTCAATTTTTATTCCTTTTTCATACCTTATGCCAATGTTATAACCTGAATCTAATTTTAGAACTATACATTTTTTATCACCTAGCTCTGCTCTAGGCATAAGCAAACCTTCATAAGTTTTCTTATCTTTAGTAACTGAAATTCTTTCACCTATTTTAATATTTTTCAAAGCTTTCTGAATTTCTGGAGAATAATTTTCAAGCATAATAAGAATTATGTTAAATTATATTTAAAAGAATTGTTAAACATCTCTAACTTTAACTTTCGTTGTTTCGTCCTCTTTTTCTAATAGTTTCTTAAATTTGCATTTCGGACAGTTCAACCATCTAACAAATCTACCATCTATTATAATAGCTTCCTCTCCACACCTTGGGCACCTTGTCATGTCGCTCTGCTTTTTGCTTTCTATTTGCTTTAAGGCCATCTAATCAAACCTTCCTCTCCTTATGTCAACATGAATATCTTCATGGATTTCTGGAAATTTTTCAGATAATTCATCCATATCTAAAATCATTTGAGGCTTATTAACAAAGCATATTTGCTCTCCTTCTATTTGCTTTTCAAGTTTTCCTTCTGCATTGTATTTTTTAGCCTTGGTTAAAGTCAGCTTACAAAAAGGATATTTTAACCTAAAAAGCTTGTCTAAAGTAACATCATCCAGCCTTCCAACCAAGACAGAATCATTTAAGTCAACTGCAACGACTTTTCTAAGAAATTTTCTAGCTCTTTCTTTGGATTTTTCAATTTGCGAGTACCATGATTCTGGCAAAGCGTTTTCAGCCATAATATTAATTTGATTAGAAACTATAAATGTTTATCCTATATGAATTTCTAGAATATCCTTATCTTCAAGCTTATGCTCTAAGCCAACTTTTTCTCCGCCATATTTCGAAGAACCCCAAACTCTGGCAAATCTGAAATATTTTAAAAAGTCCTTGTGCAACCTCTTAGCTGCGTCTCCAACAGTAGAGCCTTTTCTCATTACCATTGGCTTTGATTCAGGCTTCTTTCCAGGTTCCTTACAGTAAATCCTTATCATTTCCAAGGAGTTCCATATTTTTTCTTTGATTTCCTCTATATTATCATCTTTATTCACTTCAACTAAAGATTTCTTTAACCTAAATCTTGACAGTATATTTTTTAATTCATTTAATTCATCTTCACTCCTATATAATAGGACAATTGAGTCAGCATTCTGTGCTATGCTCATATATATTGGATGAAAACTTGAAGGAACTTCTATTAATTGGATTTTCACACCTTCATAATCGCAAGTCCCTATCTCTGGCTTCACAGTTGTGAAAGGATGATTAGAAATTTCTGGTTTAGCATTTGTTAACTTGGACAGCAGAGTAGACTTTCCAGATTGCGTTAAACCTAGAATACAGACTTGCGCATCTCCTTCTTTTGGAATTGCTACTATTTTTCTAGAAGATTTTGATTCTCTTTTTTGTTTTAACTTTGCAAGCCTTTGCTTTAACTGAGCTCTTAAAACTTCAGCACCTTTATGACTTGGCGCAGTGCTGATCATTTCCTCTAAAGCAGCAATTTTCTCTTCTCTTGTTTTTGCGTTAAGATATTTTTGTTGAGCCTTTACGTATTCAACTGTAACATTTGTTGGCATAATAAGAATTTAATTTAAAGATTTAATAATATTCTGTCCTGTATTCTCCGCCTTTAGGCTCAAAGTAAACTTCCTCTTTTTTCGGCTCTTTAGGAACCTCTTTTCTTTTAACTTTTTGCTTTTTTCTTCTTCCCTTGATTTTAATAATCGTTATCACAATAATTATAACAACAACTGCTATGGCAAAGTCCCATACTATAAAACTGTAGTCGGGCAATTTTCCATAAAGGTTGCTTACTTCTGTTTCTAGTTCTGTAAATTTGGTAGAAGCTTCCTCAAATTTTGCTTTAGCTGTTGCGTAATTTTCTCTTCTGTATTCTATTATTGTCTCGTTTAAAACAGCTTTTGTTTCGTTTAAAAGTTTTGAAGCATTAGTAGTGTTAACCCACATTTTGCTTAAGTAAGTAAGGTTATTTTCCAAAGAAACCACTTCTGAATATTTTTCTGAAGCTTGAGAAGAAAGATCTCCCAATATATCTAAGCTAACTGTCAATTCAGTATCTCCTACTTGGCTGAAAAAATTAACCTTTCCTGGATAAGTTCCTTCAGACAAGGAACCTGTGCTTATAGTTATTTTTACTTCAGCGCTGCCTCCAGATTCTAGAGATGATGGACCAGCCACTGTCATGTCAAAACCAGAAACACTTTTAATTATATTTGTTGCTTTGATTTGAGCAGTGTTTTCAAGTGTAACAGTTCTCTTTATTGTTTTTCTTGATACTGTTGTTATTGATATTGTAGATGGTGTGACAAATAAGCTAGGCTGTAAGAGGGTGATATTAGTTGAGAAATTTAAATATAAAACTGAACTTCTGTTACTAGAATCCTTAAAACTTATTTTAATGGTTGATAAACCGCTTGGATAACCTCTTGGTATAACATAAGAAAAGTTGTAAATACTATTTCCTTTTACAGTGAAGTTTCCTAATGAAGTTATATTTCCGTCTGACCTCATAATCTCAGCTGAAGCATAAATGTCTAAATTGCCAGAGTATGCTTCTGTTGTTCCAACAGTTAAAACCAAACTTTCAAATACATTAAAAATTTTTTTATTTAAATAAGCAAAAGGTTTCCATGCAACAACATCTATAGACTTGTTATACTCTCCTTTAATTGTTTTTACATTAATAACATATGTTCCATTATAAGAGTTTAGTCCAAGGCTGTAGTTTTTGTTCCAATAATTTGTTGATATTTTATCCATCTGTAAAGGACTTGGCGTTTCCTTTGTTCCACCAGGTCTTATAATTGTTAAATTTACCTGAGTTAAGGGTTCAAATGTGAAAAAATCAATTTTTATTGTCTCTCCTGGCTTGTAAACATTTTTATCAGTTGACAAAGTCTCTTTGGTTATAGTTTTAAAATTACCACCAACATTTCCATCACCATAGACAGTCACTTCAAGCAACAAACTGCTCATATCTGGCATGCTTTCTACATTACCGTTGCAAACATTATTTTCGCAAGTTAAAGCTCCAGAAAGAATAGCGTTATAATTAGAAGGGTTTAAAATTCTGTAAGATGCCGAGGTTGCTCCTGAAATTTTTGCACTTACAACATAATTTAAATTTGGCTTAAAATTACCAGAAGTTATATCAACAACTAAACTACCAACACTAATAGGCAAATTGAAAGAACCTCTTAAAGATTTTGAATATGCTGTTATATTTAAGTTATATTGCCTTGTTTCAGTAAGTTTTATAATTGACTTCCATAACCCATCATAATTCATGTTTCCTGTTAAACCATCAACAGTAAAGTTAACTGTTCCTTTAACTGCTTTGCCAGTCACGTTTGCAAAAATCAAAACATCTTGGTTTATAGATGCTATGCTTGGCAAAGCAAAAGCAGTTATTGACCAAGCAGTATCATTTAACATGTATAAAACAGTTCTATCAAAAATATCCCAAGTAGTATTTGAAAAGCTAGAAGGTTCGTCCAATCCCCAAAAAACTCCTTTATTATTTGTATAAAGAACAGGATAAAAATCTATTGAAGCATTTGGTGGAACGCATTCTGCAGTGATCCAACCTTCATTAGAAATATCATAGATTTTAGCAGTTTTAGGAGTAGGATAAATTGTTATGTTTTCATCGATACCAAAGCCTTCAGTTATAAATCCAGCTTTAGCAATTTTAAATGCTTTTGTAGAGCATTTGTTATCTGAAAAGTTAAAAGTTACTAAGTTTATGGACGGATGGAATGCACAGCCCTCTATGTTTTTGCTTATCCAGGTGTTTACAGATGTTAAAAATAATGGCTTGTTTTTTGAACTTGCATTTCCACAGAAAATATTTTGAAACTTGGTCTTGTCCGCCACGTTCAAGCTGTTGCTTCCGAGAAATATCATATCAGAACTATCTGCATATTCATTCCAAGTTGTTGAATTATCTTTTACATGCAATTCATTTATAACTTTTATATTATAGCCTAGATTTGTCAGCCTGTTGCAATATAAAGAGTCTGTTGTCTGTAGAGAAGAACATGGTGTATCAGTAGATGTGTTTGCAACATACAAAATTGTTTTTGCTTCTGCTAATTGACTAAGCAATATAAATATCAATAAAAAAGTTAATTTTTTGATGAAAATCACTTTATTTATATTAACTTTTTGTTCTAATAATATTATGGAATCGATTAGAAAAATATTTGTTAGCCTTATAATTTATGGTTTTTTCTTAATTTTTCTAGTTTTGTTTTTAAATAATATCATCAGCTTTGACGTATACCTTTTCTTTGTAATAAATAATCTAGCAAATCCATACTTGCTATTGTTTTTTAATTTAATAACCTACCTTGGTTCGTCCATCTTTTGGATACTTTTAATAATTTTGTCTTGGTTAAAGAAGGAAAAGAGGTTATCTCTTCATTTGTTTTATGCTTTTATTCTAGATACAGTCTCATTACTAGTTCTAAAAAATCTTTTCCTTAGACCTAGACCTTTGGAAGCAATTCAAAACATAGAATTTGAAGGTCCTAGCTTTCCTTCTGGACATAGCGAAAGAGCATTTTCAGGTGCAGTAGTTTTGGCTAATTATTATAAAAAATATAGAATTTTATTTTATATTTTAGCAATTTTGGTTTCCTTTAGCAGAATTTACATAGGCCTTCACTATCCAATAGATGTTGTCATTGGTTCTATAAATGGTATTATATTAAGCATGGTAGCATTAGCATTGCCAACTAAAAGAATTCTTAAAAAACATTAACCTTCAAATACTATCTCAGCTTTTAGATTATAGAAATTAGATATAATTTGCGAGAAAATTTCTGGTGTTATCATCATATGATTTTTTTGAATTGCTGGGATTTTTATTCTATAAACTTCTTGATTTTCTCTGTAAAGCGTGTTTATACCAGCTACTGGAGTTGGAGATATAAGCTCTTCTACAAAATCCTTAAATGTCAGGGCTTCTTCTAAAATTCTTATTGACTTCTTAAAATCCTTCGCAATTTTCTTAACTACAACTCCTTCCCTTCCAACAAGTTTTGCAGCATCCCCCCTCTCTGTTATTATTATTAAAGTTCCGCAATCAACTACCTTTAGAATTTTAATATTCCTTATGCTTCTCATTTTATCGCTTAACTTGTAAAGATATCTAGCGACTTCTACATCCTTCTGACTAATCCTTCCGCTGTTTAACTTTTCCTGACATCCGCTGCATAAAATATCAGACTTTAAGCATACTTCGCATATTGGAGTTTGCATAAGGATTATATTATTAAAAGTTGAATATAAGCTTTATATGATTGAAATAGGAATTGCTGGTGCAATTTTACTTTTAGTAGCTTGGCTGTTCGAGACGTTTGAGTCTGTTAAAAGGCATAAAGCTTTAATTGATTTAAAATTTGCACTAATTTACATAATCAGCACAATATTACTAACAATATACGCATTTCAAAGAAATGATATGATATTTTTTTCAGTTAACCTTTGCCTTATATTATTAGTTTTATTTGAAATTTTTTATACAATCCATAAAACAAGGAGATAATATGGAAATTGCGATATGTGGAAAGACTAATGTAGGGAAATCAAGCTTTTTCAAGGCAGCGACAATGATAGACGTTGAAATATCAAACAGAATTTTCTGCACCATAAAACCTAATGTGGGTATATCTTATGTGACTTCTGTTTGTCCATGCAATGAATTGAAAATAAAATGCAATCCTAGAAACTCACAATGTATAAATGGCGTAAGGCTAATACCTGTAAAGCTTTGGGACATTGCCGGTCTTATACCAGGAGCGCATGAAGGTCGTGGATTAGGAAATCAATTCCTAAATGACATAATCCAAGCTGACATGCTTATTCATATTGTAGATGCGTCTGGAACAACCGACTCAGAAGGTCAACCTACTGAAGGTCATGATCCTTCTGAAGATGTAAGATTCTTAGAAGAGGAAATTGACTTATGGTTTGCTGATGTTATTGAAAGGCATTTAGAAAAAATAAAAGATGAGAAAAAAGCTGAAGGAATTTTAGCAGGTCTAGGAATAAAAGACAAGCATGTAAAAGAAGTGATGGAAAAAATCGGTTTAAACAATATAAAAGAATTTGCAAGAGAATTGAGAAAAATTTCCAAGCCCATGCTCATAGCTGCTAACAAAATGGATTTGCCTAGATCTGAAGAAAATATCAAAAAAATGAGGAAAGACTTTCCACACCTAGCAATAGTTCCTTGTTCTGCAGAAGCTGAGATTGCTTTAAGGGTAGCTGCTAAAGCAGGTTTTATAGATTATATTCCCGGAGTTAAAGACTTTACAGTAAAAAAAGAACTAAATGAGAAGCAAAAGAGAGCTTTAGAATTAATAAAGACAAATATTTTGGATAAATACGGTTCAACCGGTATTCAAGATTGCTTGAACAAAGCTGTTTTTGATTTTATGAAATATATTGCTATATATCCAGTCGAAAATGAGCACAAATTTTCTGATAAGAAAGGAAATGTTCTTCCAGATGTCTTCTTAATGCCACCAAATTCCACTGCTTTAGATTTAGCATTTAAAGTTCATACAGATATTGGAGAAAAATTCATTGGAGCAATTGACGCAAGGACTGGAAGAAAGGTTGGCGGCGACCATATTTTGAAGAATAATGATATAATAAAAATTTTAACTCATTGACTAATGGAAATTATCTTTGCCTTTAAAGGTAAGTCAATTTTTTCTGTTTTCTTCAAATTTTCAAATCTTTTAGTAAAATTAAGTATAGTAAAACCTACAACCTCTTTATTCTTTGGGTTCATTCTAACTATTATATCTTCACCTACTTCTTTTGAAACAGCCTTTTGAGGTTTACCTATAGATATATCTAATACATCTCCCTCTTTATCGAACCAAAACATTATTTTTCCTTCCATAGTTCTTCACCTAATTTTATTCTATCTGTAATATAAGATGTAACCACAAAACCTTCCTTATTAAATATTTTGACTACTACTGTTAAATACTTTCTTAATTCTTTATAAAATTTGTAGTATAACCATACATTTGAATTGTATTGACTTTTTCTTATCAAATCCGGATACAAAGTATACTTAATCTTATCAGTTTTATTTGAAAGTTCTGGATGCTTAAAGATAGTATGATTTAGTCTATCTTCGGTTAGTCTTACCTTCTTTTCAAATGCTGCTTTAACCTCAAATACAACCTTCATACGTTTGCTTAAAGAAATTTATCAGAAATATCTTCTTTACCACTAACAGTAGTAATTTATAATTTGATTGACAATTAATTTACATGAAAATATTAGCAATAGCTGTTGTTATTTTGTTGTTTGCTTCTTTAGCTTTAGCTCAAACAAATAAAACTAATAATACAACTAGAGGCAAAGGATTAGACGAGGCAATAAAGCATGTTCCAGATTTTGTTGCAGAAAAATTAAACTATATGCGCGAGTTATTCTCAAGTGGGATAAAAGGAATTGGTCAAGCTTTAAGCGATTGGATACATTCTTTCTTTAAGCCTGTAGTTAAAGGGAATGAAACAAATAAAACAGTCTAATCATAGAAACTACCAAACTTATATTTATATATAAGAATTAACCATTCTTATGAAAACTTCGGTTCATAGATTCTTCAATTTCCTTGGAAACTGTTTTAAAGTCAGGAATAAACGTAACTAATGGTTTTAGCTCAGTTTCCCAAACCTTCCCTATAGTTTTAATGTTTGAAATTAGTAATTTTTTATCAAAACTTTTATTATAAAATTTTAATTTTTCATTTACAATCTCTTTATTTATTTTTACATTCTTTCTTAACAAAAACCAAATATCGTAAACATCCCTTGCTTTTGATCTTGTCATTATTGCCCTTATTTTTTCAGCTAAAATCTCCTCTAAACTCATAATCAGAACAAAATAAGATGGTATGTCATCGTAGATTGGAATGATTTCCTTCCTTTCTGGAACAGTCAAGATTTTTTCTCTCATGCTGATTTCTATTTTCAAACTTGAAATACTTTTATCAGTCCCAACATGGAGAGGTCCTTTAATCTTGATGTTTGATGTTATCGACTCTTTCTTTTTATTTATTTTAATGTTTGAATTAAAACCAAAGTTATTGAAATCTTTTTTTATTTCTTCTAAGATTACAATTGGTTTTGAGTTTATCCCTCTTAAAGTAAAATCTAAATCTACACTAAACCTGTTTAAACCGTATAATTTTTGAAGGGCAGTTCCTCCTTTGAAAATAAAATTCCCACTATCATGCCTTGATAAAAAGAACAGAAAAAGGTGTTGTAAATAATCTCTTTCAATTTGCCATATATTTAAACCAAGTGTTGATCTTAATCCTTCCAAGTCTTTTTTTGATTTCATATTTTTAGACCCTCATTGATAGTTAATTTCCATTTTTTATTTATGTTTTTGGATTTGGGTAGAAATGGATTCAGCAAATCATACCTATTATTCAACTTATCTTTTACTTTCTTGTGGATTTCTATACCCAACAACTCAAGCATGTAACCGAGTCTTTTAAGAACTATAATCGAATTCATCCTTAGAGCATAATCTATGAGTCTGTCTAGATAGAATTTTCTAGATTTTATAGCTTCAAAAGTTTCTGTTATCGGGCAGTACTCAGGAAGAAAAAGAGAATCTGCTATTACTTTCTCTATTTCGCCGGCAAAAATAAGTTTATTATTAAATTTTTCTCTTTTGTAACCAAAAAACCTGGATTTGTTGAGTTTTACAAATTTTATACTAAAGTCACTTAATTTCATCTCCTTCTTTGACTTTATTGTTGCAACAAATATAGTGTTGGACATCTGCGTTGTTAGGTCATAATAGTTTAGGCCTGAAAGGAAGGATATGTAGGAAGGAAATACTATGTTAGAAGATATGAGAAATGGGTGGTCGTCTATAGCATATTTACCGGATTCGAGTTCTTTTATAAATCCCCTTTTTTCTAATCTGTGAATATACAACCTTGAGTAGTTTGTACTCTTGTCTATTATTTTTGCTATATCATTTATAGTAAAAACAGACTTTTCTGATTCCCTAAGCATTTGTACGAATTCAATGGATTTCATGATTAATTATATGTGAATGATTGTATTTATACTTTTTGTTCTAATAATGTTATCAAAACTGATAACAAAATACAAATAAAAAGAAGTTTATCTGTAGTAATCCTTATTAGTTTGGTATATCTTACCATCTGTACAAGTTACTTGGTATACTGGAAGGTATGATGACCTTGAGCTTACACCCCAATTATTATTGTTTCCAGAATCTAAATAGTAATAAACTGTTTTTCTTGCCCATAAATAATTATAGCTATTATAACCGTAGGTTCCTTGAGCGCATTTGCAGAACTTTCTCGCTTGATCATTGTTTCTGTAAAGGTATTGATACTCTGCACTCCAGCATTTAACAGCTACTACACAATCTGGATCATTTCCACTATTACATTCTGGTCCGCAACAACCATCAACCAAACTACAAGCCGGCCAAACATATTGGCATGAATCTGTTCCTTCACTGCAACTATCAGCTGTACAAGCTTCCCCATCATCGCAAACACGAGCCGAGCCTCCTACACATGCACCAGACTGGCAGTTTTCTCCAACAGTGCAATAAAATCCGTTGCTACAAGAAGTTCCGTCTGGTTTTGGCTGAGCTATACAACTTTCTGTAGCTTCATCGCAGACACCATTATTACATTGATTACTTGAACTAGAGCAATCAACTGCAGTTCCTGCCTGACATACACCACCTACACATTTTTCTACACCGTTACAATATAATCCATCATCACATTGAGTATCAGATGAACATGTTGGTTGTTCAACAGCTAAGTACGCATTGTAAGCATCTATTCTTCCCCAACCATAATATTTATCCCATCCAGCACTTCCTAAATCTTTGGCTGTTGAATAAAGTATGCTTTTGATTTGGCTATCTATTAAGTTTGAATTCTTCTGTTTCATTAAAGCTACTGTTGCTGAAACATGCGGGGTTGCCATTGAAGTTCCGCTCCAAGATGCATAAGTATTGCCTGGTAAGCTTGAGTAAATACTTACTCCTGGGGCAACTATTTTTAATGCACTACCTGAACCAGACCAAGATGGTCTTACATCGCTTTTGTCAACTGCTCCTACTGATATTGCTCCACTCGCACAAGCGGGACTGCTAACTATTCCTCCTGTATTGCCCGCTGCTACTACAACTGTCACACCGTTGCTGACTGCCCAATTAACCTTTGAAGCTAAGTAATCGCTATCACAATTCGCTGCTCTTGTACCGCCACCACCTAAGCTTATGCTCATTATACTTCCAGTTTCGGTTTGATGATTAACTACATAATCAATTGCAGCTGCTATATCGCTTGTATAGCAAGATCCGCTAGCATCGCAAACTTTTGCCATCCATACACTTGCCCCAGGTGCAACTCCTTTTGCATTTGTCACAACTCCGTTAGCAGTTATTATTCCAGAAACATGAGTTCCATGTCCATTGTCATCGTAATAACTAGTTGTGTATGAAACAAAGCTTTTTCCTCCTGCTATGCTATCTGATAATTCTTGGTGATTAGAATCTACGCCTGTATCTAAAACTGCAACTGTTACTCCAGAACCGTCATAGCTTGGCCAAATCTTGTCTGCTCCTATCTGTTGGTCTGCTTGCAAATCCATTATATGAAGAATTTCATCTTTCTCAAATCTCGAGGCAATTGCTTCTGGGCAATCCATTGCAGTTGCATCATTTAACTCGTGAATTATTTTACATCCCTGTATTCTGAATAGAATTCTATCAGTTAGAGAACTTGTACGAGCTATAACTCTGTTAGATTTTATATCAGAGAATTTCATATCTGTCATTGCTAATGCCATTGAACTTAGTAGAACTATTATTACTATAGAAAATAAAATGGCTTTTTTCATTTTTACACCAAAGGATATTTGATTAGATGAGATTTAAGCTTTTGCCTATATATTTCTTTTCTTCTTCTATACTTTCTAAGTACGATTCTCCATGAGGATTTGCTATAAATTTAAATTTATGTTCTATTAAAAAATCATTTCCTAAAATATTAACATTTACGAGTGATGATTCTTTCGTACTTGCACTTACACCGACATGAAACTTATTACATTCTATTTTTTGGATTTGGCTAATGCTAGGATTAGGGAAAGTAAATATTACATTGCTCATTTTATAGAGGAATATAGCACCTCCACTTAATCCTCTTGTTGGTTGTTCAGTAGACTTCTCTAATGTATGTAGAGGAATCCTTAAATGAACTGCTTCTATTTGACCAATAAAGCTAACAGAACTACCAGTATCTATTACAAATTTAACTGGTGCAAAAATATTAGCGTGATATCGTGGTGCTCGAAATATAGAAGAAACTGTAAACAGTTTTATATCTGGAAGAAATGTTACTGGAATTTTCATTTTAGTAACACCTGTTAAAGAATTAACATTGTACCCTTTTTATGTATAAACTCTATTGAAATAACAGACGGATTTAAACCTTTATCTTCTAATTTCTTCATAAGAATTTCAATTTTAGGTGCGTTATCTATTACTTTTCCATCTTTTAAAGCTACAAACTTATCTGGGAATTCCTCTCTTAACTCACTATACTTTTCTTTTAAAAAATTTTCATTTACACTCATTTCTTTTAATAATTGTAATTCATCTGGTTGATTCATTTCGATTTCACCTTATTTAATTATTAAATACAACGTATTTATTAGTATAATTCCGACCGTATTTAAATATTTGTTTTATAATGAGCGGTTAATTTAGTTACCTTTCATTTTTGTCTAAGACTTTAATTATTGTGCTTAAATCTAGAAATTATTTCTTTGAATGTCTTCTTTTAACCAAGAATATTATTACTATCGCAATTATTATTCCTGCAACAATTGCTGTTGCCCATTCAAATGTTGTTAATCCTAGGAAAAATGCTGTTATTGAAGGTATTTGTGCTTTTTGTTCAGCTTCTTTTCTTTCTTCTGCTGAACAAGGTTGTGAATTAAAAGGTTCGTTGTTTCTAGTTCCACAATTGCTTGAGTCTGTACATGTTCTTGTTTGAATACCGTTTTCACAAGTTGACCAATCTGAACATACCCATTTTTCTTGACATCCTTGCTGTTGAGTAGTTTGAGTTGTAGTCTGGTTTGTTTGAGTTGTTACCGGTGGTAATCCACCGCCGCCTCCACCACCAGAAGGTCCACTTGGAGTAGTTCCACCACTTGCAACCAAGTTTAACTGAGTAACACCACCTGTATTAAAAATTGCTGTTTGACCGGTATCAATATTATTTACAAAGAAATTAATTATTTTTCCTGGTCTATCACCATTAGGATCTTCTATATAAAAAGAACCGATTGGATAACCGTACTTGCCGCCAGAAGTTGTTGTGCTTGCTACTTGAACCCCATTTATTTTAGCTACAACACTTGTTCCATCTGGAGCTGGCTGACCATTCCAAGTAACTATCCCATAGAATGCATTTGGTATTCCTGGTGCAGCAGCTAGAGCAATATTTGCAAAAAGCATTATGACAATTAAAATTGTTGTTAATATTTTAAAATTCGTTTTTATCACCTAAACATAGTTAAACAGAAAAGTATTAAAACTTAACTGTTTTATAAGGTTGGATACGAACATTTAAATTCTTTACTCCAAATGCAATTTGAAGCTGGTGCATAGCTGTCTTTAACATCCATTTCTATCCAATAACCTTTGCCTGCATACATTTTATCTTCAGTCCAGTATTTGTTTGCACATGATTCTAATTTATTCCAGTGAGCTGTTGTTTCATTTCCACAATTATCATAACTCCACAATGAACCCCATCTTGGGAAGCCTTGCTGTGTATCAACTAGTGTGTTCAATGCACAGTATACATAGTTTCCATATTTGTAATTACCACATTCAATAGAATCTATTTGATAAGATTGCCATTCAACTCCATAATATCCTATAAGGTTCCAACCTTTCTGTAATTTCTTGCTTGGTGGAGTTGTTATAGGACTAAATAAACTTCCTCCGATTTTTAATGTTGCATTACCGTTTGTTAATACCCAGTATCCCCAACCTGGATCTATTGAAGTTAATGTGCTATCTTCATCACCAGGTATCCATACGTACCATTTTCCATTGTCATAAGTCCAAACTGTCTTTACAACGTTTAAACCTTTAAACACTTCATTTGGATCACTGTTTAATAACACAAATGGTACTGATATCAAGTTCCATTTTGTATATAATGGAATTTCAAACGAAGTTCCTTCAACTTTAAACTTTTCTATATCGTGTAAACTTTCACTACAATCATCAATACAGTAAGCTTCTAAAGTATGATTGGATTCTTCTGGGAAGAAAATTACTTTTGGTGATTCATCAATATGCCAATCTTTCCATTTTCCATCCAATGCATATCTCCACTTAACTTTAGCACTATTTTCACAAGATAATGTTATAGACGTTAAAGTTGTGATTTTATATTCACACCACTCATCTTCGCACTTGATTTTCGGTTCACCAATTGTTTTGATTGGTGGGTTTAATGTTCTTTTACAATCTGGGTCATCACAATCTGCTAATCCATCACAATCATTATCATAACCATCTCCACAATTGGTTTCCTTTTCTGGAGGAGTTCCCCATATCCAACCGTCAATATTGTCTTTAAAACATGTTGGATTATCACTTCCACAAAGTTGATTTTTGCATGATCTTTTATCATCACATGTCCAAGTTTCAGAACAATCCTTTGTTCCTATTTTTCCACATTTATCCCCTTTGCAATCATAATCATCTCCGGTTTCCTTTATTTTATCTGTTCCTATACCAACACAAATTAAAGGAGCAGGAGTTGTACAATCATAATTATTACAATCTTCGGAATGCAACCAAGAACATGCACAAGTTGATAACAAATCACAAACTCCGCCATAGTACCTAACACTATCTACACACTTATCTTTACAATCTACATTTTCATCACATTCTGCATTACAACCACCTAATGGAACAGTATCTGTTAAATCGTTATCAGCACAAGTATGAGTTAAGGTTTGACTTCCTTTTGTGCATTCATCCTTGATTTCATCACACACAGATTTAAATCCTGATGCGTAATCCCATGTTGGATGATAATCATCTGGAATCCAGTTACATGTAGCTATTTCTTTTAAATCAAATTTAGAACAATCATAATCTTTCAAATAACCACAGTTTCCATTGCCGTCACAATGATCAACTGTGCAGAATTGACCGTCGGCTTCACAAGGAGTGCTTTCAGGATATTTAGAATAGTCTGGTATACACTTATCTTTATTCTCATCACAAATACCTTCTTGACATTTACCATCTAGATAAGAGCAGTCTATTGAAGGACCTAAATTAACACAAACTGCTGGTATTAAACCGCCTGCATTAACAGCGTCGCAATGGTCTGGTCCATCACAATATATTCCATTATCACAAGACGTACTTGTTAGGAACGGATTATATTCGCATCTATCTAATTCTTCACTGCAAACGCCATCATTACACTGATCATTTAAATAAGAACAATCTTTAGGAAAACCTTCACAAACTCCTGAATTACATTGATCATTTACAGTGCAATATAAACCATCATCACAAATAGTGCCATCGTCTTTATTTCTTGTATTGCCCGTATCTACCCATTGATTATCTGTAACCTTATATTTACATTCTACATTCTGATTTTCAGAACAATAATATTCTTTATATTCTTGTTCTTTTTCTTCCTTTTCGATACATTGATCTGTTGAAGTCCATCTAGTATTTCCTATATCCTTCCATCCGTTCTGTAGACTACAGTCTTCTACTAATTCATCATCTGCCAAGCTTGTATGGTCTGAACATTGACCATTACAATAGAAATCATGTAAAGTTCTATGTTTTCTTATAGTACTATCAGAACAGTAATATTTGTAATCATCATAATAATCTGTGTTTCTTTTTGAAACAGAATATTCACAGCTTCCTGGAGTACAGTAATAATTTCTGTCTTCACAACCTGTTTCATATTTGTAACAACCATCTTGACTATTGCAATTTTCATTTGAATAAGAGCATTCACAAGAACTAAGGTCACAATTTCCATTAAAGTATCTTGTGTCACCGTCACATTTGTTTTGACATTCTGTGCCAGCGCCATCACATTCTGCATCACATATTTGTGTTTGACTATTATAATTAAAAACGCCGTCAGTATTATCAGCATCGGCACATACATGGTTTATTGTTTTATCACCTGTTGTGCAATGTCCTGTATTGCTTCCATCTTCTTTGCATTCACTTACAAACGGATTTCTCCAATCAAAAGTTTCGCCTCTTGCATCTGGGTCATAAAAACAAGTTGAAATGCCTTCTATGTTATATTCGCTGCAATCAACTGGTGTTCCTGGGACACAACCTCCTGCACTACATGTTTCCTGTCCATTACAGTACTTATCATCTCTGCAGTCACCTGTTGATGAGGCAATGGCACATTTGGATTGGCCTTCAATACAAGTTCCTGTCTGATGAACCCAGTGATATGTATCACTACAAGAATCTTGATCATAATTATTACAGTCATCTCCTGGAATAGTTGTTTCTTTACAAGTGTGGTCGCTTAAATCACAATAATTATCATTAAACATAACGCTATTGTCTTTACAGGTATAGTAATCAGCAGGGCACTCACTATCTGTTTTACAACAGTTTTGAATAGGCGTATGTTTACAGCTTGAAGGATCACATGAATCTTGAGTGCAGACATCACCATCATCACAATTTTCTGTTACCCAAGAACATGTACAGGTTGATAACAAATCACAAAGGCCTGAATAATATCTGACATTTCCTTCACATTTGTCTTTACAAGTATGAGTAGAGTCACATTGAGCGCTACATTGATCAAAAAGACATGAATAAGAACAAGTTCCTTTGTCTACACATCTATCTCCATCACCATTATATCTACCTGGAGTAGAAGAACATTGAGGACACCACTCACATTTTGTATCAGCTATACAAGACGATTGACTTGAATATGAACTACAAGACTTTGTCACATTAAAATGAGTTATTTTAAATCCACCTGTTGTCCAACCAGCCCAAACAGTCCATGTCCCAGAAGGAGCATTTGTAAGCAATGTATAGCTATCCTTTACTTCCCCTGTTGAAGATGAATTAAAGCAATGAGTAGCAACTGTATTTCCATTAGGGTCTATATATTTTATTCCACCGCTTGATGCACAATTATATCCTGGTTTGAAACCTTCTCCAAGCAAATAAACAGTTTGTCCAGGACTAAAAACTGTTTTAGGAAATGTATAGGCGCTATCGTTATAGGTGTTAAGTATAGCCACCCAGAAAGTTTTATTACAATCAGTTAATAAGCTTCCTCCACCCCATATTTGCCAAGACCAACTTTTTCCGTTAGAAGAGATGCTTGAGTTAGCAGGCAGTGTCCAACTATCATTATAATTTTTTGAACTTGCATAAAAAGTATGATTCCAAACATATTTCCCTGTAACACCGTCTCTAACTTTAGCAGTGTAAGTAAGACCTGTTGCAAGATTTACATATCTTGCATAAATAGTATCATTTGGATTGAAAACGTAATTCTGAACAGTACGAGAAGAATCATTAAAAAGATGTACTTGTTTACAGTCATAACAATCAGTAAAATTTATTTTTAGATTGTTAAATCCATCAGTCGCGATAACATAATAATACAAACCAGCTGTTTCAATTTTATATTCATAATAAAAATCTCCATTCTCCTTGGCATTAACAAAATAACTATCTACAGAATTATCTGGTCTTATTACAGTTAAATTTATATTAGCTTCTGGTAAGAATTTTGAGCCTTTAATAACAACTGTGTCTTCTGGTAAAAAATCTGTTGCAAGATTTCCAGCAACATCTTCTGTCCAGAGACTTGGTTGAGTTGATGAATCAGTAATTAAATCAGATGGTGTTGAACTTCCAGCATCTGAAATTATATAAGCAGAAGATGGCATAGCAAAATTATAAATAAAAAACAAAGAAACAAGTAAAATTATGAAAATCATTGTTACTTTCATAGCGCCTATTAATCCTTTATTCAAGGTTCTCATCTCTAAGTTAAATTAAAAATAAAAAGGGAGTAACTGTCAGTTACTGAATTATCTAATCATAAGGCCAAACACAGTGAAGGTTTTCATCCCACATACAGTTAGTTGCTGGAGCATATTCGTCTTCTACATCCATTTCTATCCAATATCCTTTGCCTGCTTCCATGTAGTTTGGACACCAAGTATAGTAGTAGTCATAAGATTCACAACAGGCATTTAGCCATTCCCAATCTCCACAATTATATGTAAATAGTGAACCCCATCTTGGGAATCCTTGTTGCGTATCAACTAATGTGTTTAATGCACAATACACTGGTTGTTCATACCACCAATCACTGCCCCAATAGTCATTGTACATGCTGGTTGCTCCGTAGTATCCTATCAAGTTCCAACCATCTGATAGTTCTCTGCTTGGAGGACCTACAGGTCCTGAACTTAACAAACTTCCTCCAACTGTTAATGTTGCACTGTCACTTGTTAATACCCAATATCCCCAACCAGGTTTTATTGAGTCTAGGGTTCCGCCTATTTCTGGTTGCCATAGATACCATTTACCATCATCATATGCCCAAACTGTTTTTACAACATCTAAACCTTTGAATACTTCATTTGGATCGCTGTTCAATAATACAAATGGTACTGAAATTAAATTCCATTTTTTGCATAATTCTATGTCAAATGTCGATCCCTCAACCTTGTCTATTTCCCATTTTATTTCACCGCCGCCATTTCCTAATGCATCTTCACAATAGTATTCAAGTTTGTGTACGGTTTCTTCTGGGAAATAAATTGTTATTTCATTAGTTTCTTTAACAACACAGTATTTCTTCTCGGAATCCCAGTCACCATGTTCACAATAATCTTCTCTCAACTTTCCATCCAAATAATATCTGTAATAAATTGTGCTTTTGTCAACTGGGTGAGGTCCTTTGTCTTCACATGTTATGGTAATTGGAGTTGTCATTGTTATCTTATAACACGTTAATTCACTTTCACAAAGTGCAGATTCTGGATAATTTATTTTATCTTCTTCTGTTGGGTACCATATCGTCTTTGGTTCACCTAGTTCTTTGAATACTTCTGGTGCTTCGTTATCAACATATACACACTGTTTCTTAAATGTTTCTTCGTTACCAAGCTTGTCAATGCTCTTGAATTCTATGACATGGCATGAAGTTTTGTCGATTGTAAATGGTTCAGTGTATTTTATCCATTCGCCTTCTCCATCTTTTGTACAGTAGCTATCAAGTGTCTTATCACAATAATAATCTTCTATCTGTGTTACTCTGTAGTAAGTTTCCTTTTCACCTACAGCACAGATTTTTCCACCGTCTTCTGCTGTTAATGTTATTGGCGTAGCAGATGAAATCCACTCGCCTTTATCATCTTCAAAGAATGGTTGTCCATAAGTTTTCTTTGTTGTTGGCGGTGTGTTATCTACTTTATCTATTTCAGTTTGTATTTGTCCTTTGTTTCCTAGGGCATCTTCACAGTAATATTCTAATGTATGAACTGAATCTTCTGTAAAGTGGAATGGACCTGTATATTCTGTCCAATCTTCCCAATCTCCATCATCAACTTTATATCTATAGTAGCACTTAACACCATCTACATAGCAGATTTCTCCGCCATCAGTTGCTGTAAAGCTGATTTCTGTGCTTTGAGTTATCCAGTAATCACAATTTTCCTCTTCTGTGCATGGTATGTTTGGTTTACCTACAGTTTTTTCAACTGTTGGTGGTGTTGTGTCAACTTTAAAGTATTCTATATCTACTTCGCCTTTATTTCCTAAATAATCTTTACAATAAAATTCTAAGTTATGTAAAGAATCTTCCATAAAGTGGAATGTGTAAACACTTGGTGCAACAAGATCAGGTTTCCCTACGTATTCACAGCATTCTCCAGTTGTGCTATTGTATTCTCCTCCAAATTCTTCGCAATATTGTTCTGTTAACCAAGATGTTTCATCAAATGAGATTCTATAACAAATTGTTTCTTGGTCTACTGGATGCGGCTTAGGATCTGTACAATCCAAGTAGATTGGCGTGTTTTGAGTTACCCAATGATTAGTGCACATTTCTCTAAATGCAAGAGCATCTAAATTGTCTACAGTTTGACCAATTAGTGTCATCACTCCATTGCTAGTGTCAATAGTTACAAGATATGTAGGTCCACTTCCTCCACTACCACCATGTAGGGATGCGTATAATGTATCTGATGCATCAAAATCAAAGGCATTAGGACGATACCACACATCACCGCCTTCGGGCTCTATACCTTCAGGTAATGTCCAAGGATAAAGGAAAGTACCAGTACCTGTTGATGGATCTATTGTGTTAAGTCCATCTTCATTACCATGATAAACTATACCATCAGACCTAACATCCATTCCATTACCACAGCAACCTAGACCAGTCCATCCTATCCAAGTATTAGCTCCTGTAATTGGATCGATAATGCCCCAGCCATCTCCAGCTTCATTATAACAATAGAGTGTTCCATCTGGAGCAAATGATATATCAGCACAAGTATCACCTGCTGGCATATTAATAGGAGCTATAAATGTGGCAGCTCCTGTTGTTGGGTCAATCTCAATGAAACCATCATGCCCAGCTCCATATAATTTACCATCTAGCCCAAAAGCTAGACCACTAACTCTATAATTAGTTTCTCCGTCGGTTATAGGTCCTATTAATGTTGCAGCTCCAGTTTCAGGATCTATTATATATAGACTACTTGATCCTCCACCTGTAGCTCCATAAAGAAGTACTTCAGTCCCACCATCACACATAGGAATCTTTGGTTCACCTACTGTCTTTATTCCTTTGGGTGGCGTATTATCAACAAATACACATTGCTTATGAACTTGCTCTTCATTTCCTAGCTTATCAATACTATAATATTCTATCAAATGACAAGAGTCGTCTGATATAGTAAATTCAATTGAATCTGGGTTTTCATATACTTCTGTTCCTTTCCATAATCCATCACCTACAACATCAACACACTCTTCTTTACAAGCTTCATCTGGTATTTTTAATGGTGTGACTCTACTTTATTTCTTTAGGACCAACCTTTGCATCTGTTGCAGTTAATTTAATTATGGTATCTTTTGTAATCCAACGATAACCATCTTCAACTTTTGTCGGTTCTCCATAAGTTTTCTTTGTTGTTGGTGGTGTTGAGTCTACATTAAATACTTCAATATCCGTTTTTTCATTTCCTAATGCATCATAACAATCTATATATAAGTTGTGTACTGAATCCTCGTAGAAAATTATATCTTTTCCTTCCTCGCCAAACTCACCTGCATCAACTTTACATTTGTAGCCATCCCATGCCTTTTCACCATATTTATCTTTACAGGTAGTTTCATCTGTAAACCACCAAAGACCATATGAACATTCTGTCTCGTCTACTGCACAGATTTCTCCACCATCTTTAACATCTACATGCACACCATTCTCTCCGTCATCTTTAACATAACAAATATCACCTTCCTTTGTCGGTGGGCAAGTTCCTAAATGGTCATCTCCAATCATTGTTTTTGTTATTTTTGGTGGTTCTGTATCAACTTTGAAATATTCTGGTCCATCTTTTGGACCTTCATTTCCTAAAGCGTCCTTACAATAAAATTCTAAATCATGGTTAGAATCTCCTTCAAAGTAAATGGTTTTTGGAGCTGGTGCATGTTGCCAATCACCAAAAACTTTATCTACACTAATTCTCCACCACACTTCATTATTATTAACAGGATGTGGTTCTGGATCTGTACAATCCATCGTTATTGATGTTTTACTTGTTACCCAAGTAAAACCATCGCCCGGTTTTGAGGGTTCTCCAATTGTTTTTTTCGGATTTGGACCTTTATCGTCAACAAATACACATTGTCTATTAATATCTTCTTTATTTCCTACACCATCTATACTATAATACATTAATAGATGACAAGATTCGTCTGGTTTGTTAAATGGATTTGTATATAATGTCCAACCATCTGGACCACTCATTTGAGAAGCATCATATTCACATTCGCTCGGATCCCAACATGCATCATCACGTGTGATAACATCCTTGTACCAAGTTTCTTTTATTCCAGCATCATGTGGACCCGTATCACGATTACAAATACCTATTGGAGGACAATCAGTTGCTGTTAATGTTAGTTGCTGTTAATGTTATTAGTGTTGAAGAATTGATGTAATGAGGATAAGGTGCACCACTATTAATATCTGCTGGATAATGTGGGTCTCCATATATCTTTGTTGTTAAAGGTTTTGTTTTATCGACACAAATATCAATATTTATTGGTTGCCAAGTTAGTTCCAAATCTTTAGGCTCAGTTCTCATAACGCGACAACATTCTGTATCTGGCGAATCCATTGTAAAATAAAATTTATCTAAATTGCCGGGTTGAATTTGATAACCAGACATAGCATTCCACTGACAATAATTACCGAATTCATTAGTGCCGTAATAAGGTCCCCACCAATGTGTTTTGGCATTACAATTTAAATCGCTAAAATCACCTGATTCATAGATTCTGAATTCATAAACTGTATGACCTACTCCAGCGGTAACTGTTGCCTCGAACGGTTGATCATTAATACCGCTTGCAGTAATATTTGGAATAATACTCACTGTTGAGGGAGTATCAGCAAAAGCAGGAACGATATAGCTTACGCTAGCAATTACAAAGGCAAGTGTGAGAAATATTATACTGGCTTTAACAGCGCCAGAAACACCTTTTTTATTCTTTATAGATTTAAACAAATTCATTCTCACCCCTCCTTTTTTGAGAAAATTATTCATATTAACAAACAAAAGTTGAATAATAACATATTTAATTACCTATGCGCCAGAATTATGCCAAATTTTCTTAGTAAAATGACTAATTTTTATTGTGCCAGAAATGAGCCAAAATTAGACCACATCGATTTCATTTCTAGCGTCTTTATTAATATTGCACATTTTATCTAATTCATTTAAAGTATAGAAAGTCTTAAGCATATGCGAATAAATGGCTTGAATAAGATTTGGATATTTTAAGTTTAAACCCCAGATGCTTCTTCTCTCTTTATTTCCATATTTTAAAGCTTTAGCAACATCTACAATCTTCCAATTAAGCAGCTTTTCCAAATGATGAATTATCACTGAATGTCTTTTTCCAAGTCTATAAGCAATATCCTCAACAGACAAAGAATGGTTTAGATCCTTAGCTTTAATTAATAAATGAATTATAGAAGCTCTTATGGAATTATAGCAAATCCTGTTGAATTCAGGCCTAAGCGAATATATAACACTTTCCTCGTTCTCAACTCCATTTTGATTGTTCAAAAGAATCTTATTCATAATAAAGTTATGTTAACTTTAAACCTTTTATTTTTATTTGACATTACAAAAGCATTACGTTTATAATTGATAAATCTTATGAATTAAATTGCATATTAATTACGAAAAAAACACAAATTTTTTAACTACTTACGGTTGTAACAAAATTTTATTTAACAGAAAAATCACATTATAAATAATGATTCTGCATAGATTAAGCAATTAAGTTTAAATAATGTTAAATTATATCATATAATGTGATATAATATGGTGAAAAGTGTAGTTAATTTGAATGAAGAAACAAACAGAGTGATAAACATAGTTAAGGCCAAATATGGATTTAAAGATAAAAGCCAGGCTTTAAATATAATAGTTAAACATTTTGAAGACTGTGAACTTGAACCTGAATTAAGGCCTGAGTTTATCGAGAAGCTAGAAAAAATTAGAAAGCATGGCAAGTTCGTTAAAGTTAAGGATTTCGCTAAAGAGTTTGGTTTGAAGAAGTGATTGTTTGTTCGATCTAGAAATTGAAGATAATGTTATTAAAGTATTTAAGAAACTATCGAAGAAAAACCCTCAACAGCTAGAGGCTATAAACAAGAAGATAGAGCAAATAAGAAATAATCCTAAACAATTCAAACCTCTGAAATGGCCTATGATTAACATAAGAAGAGTCCACATCGGCTCGTTTGTTTTAGTTTATGAAATATATGAGAAGGAAAATCTAGTTAAATTGTTAGATTATGAGCATCATGATAAGATATATAAATAAATCAAAGTTTCGTTATAACTGCATTTTTTACTGATAAAAAAAAGTGAAATAGTATGGAAAAAAGCTGAAAGTTTGGTTTGACTTAGATATGTTAGAAATAGGATTTGCAAAGAGAAAGGGCTTTATGAAAGATATAGGGGAAGATATGTTTATTAGATTAGATCAAAAAGGAGAAGTTATAGGATTTGCTATTTTAAATGCAACAAAAAGGTTTGAAAAAATAAAAGAATTAAAATTGCCAATTAAAGGCAGGCTCATTTCATTAGCTAAGTAAATAACAGAAAGTTATTTAAACACTTGTTCATATATTTAAACATATGTTCATATATACAGATATATTGAAAATATTCTTTGAAGAGCCAAGCAAGGAATTTAACGTGAGGGAAGTTGCTAGAATTCTGAAGGTTTCCCCAGCAACGGCAAGCAAGGAGCTAAAGAAACTGGCAAAGAGGAATTTTTTGAAGGAAAGAAAGGAAAGGATTTTCATTCTCTATAAGGCAAATCTGGAGAGCGACGAATACAGGGATTTGAAATTATACTACAATATAAGGAAGCTGAAGGAATCTGGTCTTATCGAAGCTCTGAACAGGTTTTACCTTAAACCAACAATAATTTTGTTTGGTTCTGCTGCCAACGGTCTCGACACTGAGACAAGCGACTTTGACTTGTTAATAATCTCTGAAAGAATAGATAATTTTGACGTCAAAAAGTTCGAAGAAAAAATCAACAGAAAATTACAACTCATGGTAGTAAGAAGCATTAAAGAACTAAAGAATGAGTATCTCATTAACAGTGTTTCAAAAGGTATTGTCATACAGGGTAATGTAAAATGGATCTAGAGGAATGCTTTCAAAAGGGCTTGATAAAGAAAACTGAAGTGGATGAAAATCTCATCAAGTCATTAATAGAGATGTCCAAGATAAAGGAGAATACTGTAAGAAAAGCTAGGATAGATAGCGTTAACATATCTGCATACATTTCACTAGCATATGACTCTCTAAGAGAAGCGATGGAAGCAATCTGCATTTCTAAAGGCTATAAGGTTCTTTCTCATATCTGCATTGGAGAGCTGTTGAAAAAACTATTCAAGGAATTTGAATACGAAGAGTTTGACAGGCTAAGATGGATAAGAAACAGCATAAACTATTACGGAACCAAAGTTGAATTTAAACAAGGAAAGGATATTGTAAACAAAATTTTCAATATGAAAAATAATCTCATAAAAAAATACATAAATCTCTAATTTTTTAGATAAATTCAAGCTTAAATCCTTTTCTATATAATTAAATTTTAGTGAAAAAATGCATCCAGTCCAAATAAGACTAACAAAAGAGCTTATTGAAAAAATAGATAGATTAATAGAAAGTGGCATATACCCTAATCGTTCTGAAGCTGTGAGGGACGCTGTTAGAAGATTAAGAATTATGGGATAATTCTTTAACTTACGTTATTAGTAATAAAGTTTTATATAAGATAAAAATAACTTAATAATTATGAAAATAAAGTCTAAAGAATTACAATGGATTTCTAAAAATCCTGAAAAATTAAGATTGCATGAAGGTAAGTGGATTGCATTAGTAGATAATAGACTAATTTCTAGTGGGAATTCTCTTAACAATGTTAGAATTCAAGCAAAGAAAATAACAAAAAAAGAGCCTTTAGTTTTTAAAGTTCCTAGAAAAGATGAGGAGAACTATATTCTATGAAGTTGAAGCTTCCTTATATTCTTTTAAAAGATAGATTTTATCCTATAATACCTGTTGGTTTAATAACAGAAAAAGAAACTGTAAGAACAGAAGCTTTAGTAGATTCTGGAGCAAATATAAGCATATTTCATAGTGAATTTTGTAAAGAGCTTGGCTTAAAATTAGAAAGCGGAGAAAAGAAGATATTTCAAGGAATCGGTGGTAAAATTACTGGCTTTATTCATAATGTAAAGCTTAATGTTAACGAACATGTATTTTTATGTAAAATAGCATTTTCTAACGAAATGATTACTGGCTTGAATATAATTGGTAGAGAAAATTTCTTTGAAAAATTCATTGTAACTTTTGATGATGTTAAAAAAGAAATAGAGTTAAAAACAAGAATTTAGAAAATAATGAAATAGAATTTAAAGTTTAGCTTCTTAATTAAAATATGGAAAGTGTTACTGAGGAACTGATTAGAGGAAAACTAACTGACGAAGGATATTCTTTGCTTTTAGTTAGTAGGGATGCAGCAAAACTTTTTGAAAATGCTAAAATTGAAGGTTCTGCAAATTTAGATTATACACAAAAATATAATTTAAAAATAATTGCTGAAGAAAATACAGCATGCCTTCATTACAATTCAAGACCAGCAAGATGTGTTGTAGCAAGTTTTATTGCTTTTGGACAAAATAAATTATGGAAAAAACCTGTTAGAGCAGATGATTTTAAAACTTATGTTTCAAATGCTTTTGATGAATATTGTTCTAATAAAGGAATGAAAGGAGAATCAGCAAGAGAGATTAAAAGATTATCATTAAGCGAATCTCAGATTGGACATTTATTGAACAGAGATGGTAAGTGGTTTAGAATGTTATACGATAAAACTGATGATAAAGTTAGACTTAAATGTGGATTAAGAAATGTGATATTACCCGAGATTTAGAATTTTTTCTTTAGATTTCTAACTTTTTTAATAATGTCCCTCTCAAAATATTCAAATCTATTTTGAACATAAACCAATTCGTGTGTTATTCCCCTAGCAGGATATACTGTAAAAGCTTTCAAGAAAACATCACTAACAGGCAAAACTTTCTTAACTCTTACTTCCTTTAGTCTCGGCAGTCCGTAAGCAGTTGCAATGCCTCTTAAAATAAAGGATAGTAAAAATAAAAATTGTAGACCATTCAACCAAAAAAGCGTTATGCTAGAAAGATACTGAGACAAATAACCTCCTATTAAAGGACCTAAAAATAAAGCAGTCCCAACAGCCACCTTATAGTTTGCAATATATGAAGGCCTTTTTTCAGGAGGTGTTACATCCAGCAAATAATTAAAAGACGTTAAATCAAAACCGCTCCAAGCAATTCCAGAAAATATGCTGATTAATATCAGATGAAAAGGAATCTTAACAAAAAGAAAGAGAAACGGATAAAAAACTATAAGAATATTGCATAAACTCATTATTGTTCTGTCACCAAATTTGTCAGAAAGTTTTCCCCAGTATCTTAGCATTAAGATTCTTGTTAAAATTTCAGATGCAACAACTATCCCATACCATTCATAACCCACTTTCATTACACTCAGCATGTAAACTGTAAAAAATGGTGAAGCTATGTTAACTGCAAAACTTAGCAATGACATATGTAAAGTAAACGGATAAAAGTTGCTGTATTTCTTAAATTCCTTGAGAAAATTTAAAACGTTTAAGTCATGATTTTTATTCTCTGTTTTTTTATAACCTGCTTCCGGTATTTTTTTTAAATAAAAATATGAAATTAATCCAAAAATAAAAGCTATAGAGAAAATTATTGAGAAACCTAATAAATTTTTTGTTATTCCAAGTATCCAACCTGCTAATAAAGTTGTGAAAAAACTGAAAGCAGCTTGAATCGTGTTTCTTTTTCCAAAATAACTTCCTCTAATCTTTTCAGGAACCAAGTTTCCAATCCAAGAAGACCAAGCAGTATTAGCAAAACTTAAAACAACTTGAGATAAAGTTACAAGTATTATGAAAAACCATAAACTCTCTTTTAAAAAAATTATAGGAATTAAAAGAATTATTAGCCATATAAATCTTTGAATCAAGCTTAGAGCTTGACAAACTTCTTTTTTACTTCTTTTTTCTATATACTTTCCTGCAAACGATTGAGTTAAAGTAATAAAAAGGTTTGGAGCAGAGTTAAGGATTCCTATTTCAGCATTGCTAGCACCTAAGGCTAAAGCAAAAGGAGTCGAGTAAGTGCTTGTTATGCCTTCCATTGCAGAATAGGTTGCACCATCTTTTATTGAATTTGTCAAAGCTTGTTTCGTTTTTGATTTTGATAAACTCTGCATAAAAAGAATATTCAGAAGCCTACTTATTAATCAACCTTTTGGCTTAATATACTGATTTTTAAAGTAATTCAATGTTTTTCCGATAATTTTAAATAGATACATTAATTAATATATCAATTGATTAATTATATAAGAGGGTGATAGGTAATGAAAAAAGAGGAAAGTAAAACTATTTGTGTTTGTACTTGTCCATGCTGCGGTAACAGACATTTCAAAAAGAGAAAGTAATAAATCAATAACAAAATTCATAATTTAGATTAAGACTTTTACAGATTTCTATTATCCTTTCTTTAAGTTTTTTATAATAATCATTAGAAATAGATTGCTCCCATTTACCAGCAAAATCAGCATAATTTTCTTCTAAGAATGATTTTATTTTCTTCCAATGAAAAGGATTTTTTACATTTAATTTATCAAAGTATATTTTTTCAGGGTTTAATTCTGCAAATTTCTTTAGAGTTTCTTCTAAGTTCCTATCACTTATGAAAGGAAGCATTGGGCCAAAGAAAATGTAAGTTTTTATCCCAGACTTTTTCAGCTCTTTCAAGGCATTTAATCTGTCTTCAATTGAGGAAGCGTTTGGCTCAAACAATTTTCTTATGTTATCGTTTAAGGTTGTTATTGTTAAACCAACCTCGCAGTTTAACTGCTTTAACAAATCTATATCTCTTAGAACTAAGGATGATTTGGTTAAAATCGAAACAAAGAATTTTGTATTTTTTAGTTTTTCTAAGATTTTTCTAGTTATTTCATATTTTCTTTCCAAAGGCTGATAAGGATCAGTCACACTGCTTATTAAAACGTTTCCAGTATTAATTTTCCTTATTTCCTTTTCTAAAATTTCTGGAGCATTTATTTTTACATCAACAAAATTTCCCCATTTTCTTCCTTCCCGCAATATGTAGGGTGCATAGCAATATATGCAATTATTGGAACAGCCTCTATATGGATTTATAGAATACTTGCTGTCACGAAGTCCTGATTTACTTAAGACTGATTTGCATAAAACATTTTTTATTTCCATTTTTTCACTTTTAAAAAATCTATTATTCTTTTCTGCTGTAAAGTGTCTCTTAGAACATTGCTATTTTCTATCCATTTTTTAATTGGAATTTCTAATTTTTTGGATATATATTCTAAAGCTTCGTTTAAGCTTGCAAAATTGTTTGGCCTATTTTTAACAGCTTGTCTAACTGCCTCTCTCACATTCCAGACACCTACCGGCATTATATAACCTGGATGTGCCTCTCTTAGAATTACAACTCCAGCTTGTTTCCTTTCTTTGTTTAATAGCTCGTTAGTTGCAAGTCTAGCAGCATAGTAACAACCGCCGATTTCTGCATAATCCTTTCTTCCGTCATAAAATTCATAATCAGAAAACATCACAGTCTCTTTGCTAACAGGGTTCCATAATGTTTTTGGATACCAAGCTTCTATTAATTCATAACACCACTCCCTTGGAATTAGCAAAATAATCCACCTATTGTCTAATTGAGTATGTTCATAAACCCTAAACTCATTTATTGTGGGAAAAGTTTTAGTGTATTCAATCATATTTTTAGAAATAGTATCATCTACCGCTGTGATTGACCATCGTGTTGGAACAAATTTTCTGTTCCTTTCTAAACCAAAGGCTCCAACCGAGAAAGCCTTTTGTATTTTTGAAATTAAAACATTGCTGTTATAAAGATTAATAACAGCATCCTTTGCTTTCAAATCAGTATCGTAATGCGCTTTCTCAATCTTTTTATTAATCTTATAGTTTCCTATATCCAGTCTTAATAACGGTGCTGACGGACCGAATGGCTGGACCTCATCGTTTAAAAATATTCTTCCAGTTGGTTTTGTCTTGAATTCTACCTCAGCATCAGGAGAATTTTCTGCCAAAGCAATTTCTCTTGTTCTTTCTATAATTTTTCCCTCAAAATTTTTTATATTTGTTAAAAATTTTCCTCTTACTAATTGAAACCTAAAATTAACAATTTCTTCGATAGTTTTGTCATACCATAGCTCAGGAGTATCCATTATGCTAGTGTCTCCATGAATTGGTGGTAGCATTGGTCCAACAAAAACCTTTGGATAATTATAAGAACCGATAAAGCAAGATGGTGGACTTGAACCACTAAGTGTAGTAGAATTAATAAGTGGTTTAGTTTTCATATGTGCGTAGAACTTTAGTAAAAGCGGGCATCTACTCTTCCCGCATAAAAATTTTGTACCTTTACATCTTACACAAAGATTCATAATTATCACTTAGAATATATTTAGCGCCTCTATTTCCATGACGATGTTCTTTAATTAAGAGGATTTTGTTTTTTACAAATTTTTGAATAATTTTCTTGGCTAGTGTCTGACTTCTGTTTATTTCTATAGAAAGTTCTTTGCTCATTATATAGCTGTATCTTTTTTGAAGTTGGGCACAAGCATTCACATATATTTTTTGGCATCTTTTAACAGAATAATGAGGGCATTTCAACGTTTTAACTATTTCTTTCAATCTACCTTCTTTATATGATGTATAAAATCCTATTCTGTCATAAAAAGTTTTCAGATTATCTTGATGAGTTATTGACAGTACCCATCTAGAAGCTTTATCACCTTCTTTAGTCTTGTAAAAATCGGAAAATGAAATATTATTTACGTCTATATCAAACTCTTCCAATAGACGCTTTAAACCTGTAAGAAGGTTGGCCGGTTTCTCGGAAGAGGATGCTAGCTTTAAACTTATTTCTCTATCATGCCTATGTACATGAGCTTCATCATCGAAAGCCTGTTGTACATATGCTGATTTGACATTCTTTGAGGAATCGAATAAAAATTTAGGAATCGAAGGATTGTTTACGACTTTCCTTCCATAAGAAAGTCCTAATCCGTAAACAAGAACTATTCCTACTATTTTAGGGAAATATAATTGTTGATTTCTTACAGGATCGCTCTTTTTAGACTTGAACTCTCCAAAAACTTTTGTAAATGCTTCATAAATCTTTTTTCTTAATTCAATATTTTCTGGATTACAGTAATGAGGTAACAACCTAGAATCAATACCACCATCATGAAAAATTGCCGATAAGACAGTAGCACCGTCAACTGTATTGAAATTAAAAGGCAATTTAGGATTAAAAATACTGTTAGCCAATTTGTTTGATCCTCCACGTTTAGAAGAAATGACACTTATCTTCCTTTCTATGCAGCTTTTATCTATGTCTGCTCCATTAGAACTCAGATAATCTAAAATTTTATTGAGTAATGATAGGCTAAATCTTTTACATCTTGCGCTTTCAATGATTTTACAACTTCCATATTTATTTACAGAAAATCCAATATTCTTTCCTAGTTTATCCCAAGTTCTTGCATATTCTTTTGCAGATTTGAAAATTTTTTCTTTGAAACTTTTTTCTAAATCTAAATAAATTTTGTTTTCAGGCAATGACCATAAATCCACTATACCATTATCCATAATTAAATTTTGTTGGAGGTATTATTTATTATTCATATAAACTATTTCTAAAAACTAAAAAGATGATTACAACATATTTAAAATTATAGTTGTTTAATTTTTTTCTTCAATTTTTTTAAAGCAATTAATGAGACAAAGACAAATTTTCTAAAATGAGAGGTCCATCAAGATTCATAGAAGGTCTTTCAGAACCTACACGAAAACGATAAATTTCTTCGACATCAGTCCCACCAACTCCAGCATTAGCAGCAGAAACACCATCATGAGGGTTTACAAAACCATGCAAAAGATGAGTCCACGTATGTAACAAAAGTTTTTTCATTCGTCTATCTTTTGCTACTTCATCACAAAATCCTTGTGCTGTAAGTACAACATAATTTTTGCCTGTTTCTTTTGAAATATCTCTAGAAACTGCTTCAGCTTGCTGTCTAGATAATCTTCCAACACAGTTTTCAATTTTTTTAGTTCTTGCAGAATATTTTTCTATCCCCTTACCTTCTTTATATGAAGGAATAAAAAATCTTTCATCTTTATTTGGCAATTCTATTCTATCTATAATTTGTTTTATAATTTGACTATCATCTATTTGTACAGCTTTTGGAAATTCTTCAAAATCACAACCGCATCTGTCTATTTTTTCATTTATGCATGGTTTCCTTAATAAACCCACTTCAATGAGAGCATCTACAGGAGCTTTGATTTCAATATATTTCCCAGCAAAATATCTATGCGGTCCAACATCAATATGTGTTGGTTCAACAAAATATTCAACTATGCCCCTTTCTACATCTACATTTTTAATTGGATTCCAAAATGCATATGCCGCCCACATTTCAATCATTTATTACTAGAAAGTAAAAGCATTTAAGTTTATCGTTTCAGGCTTCAGACTTATTAGCACACTCGGTGGAGAAGAACCCTCCAAAAAGTGGAATCTATTAATGGCTTAACTTTGGTTTGAGCATAAAATTTAACAAGCAAAGGACATCTTTCTTTTCCGCACCAAAGTCTTCCCTTGCATTTAGCACACAAAGACTCAGAAAGCATAAATAAGAATTATTTTTAGAATTATTTAAGTTTTTAATATCAAAAACTGAATTTTATTATATGTTTAAGATACCTGGATGGTTACTTGCCATTATTGTATTTAATGTCGCAGTTTTCCTAATTTTATCAAATCCAAATCCTAACTTTAATTTTCAATTCTTTCCAAACAATCCTAACATAACTAATCAAACAAGTAATGAAATAAAAAGTCAAGTTATTCTAAATCAAAGCTCCTCAAACCAAACATCAAATATCTCTGCCTATCAGTCAAATTGTCTAAATTCCATAAGTAATTATATAAAAGCTGTAGAAAACATAACGAATTTTACAATGATTGAAACAAGAATTTTTAACAAAAGTGAAGATGCTATAAAATATGCTGAAAGAAACTGGTCAAGCAAGTTCTATGAGTTAGATGGATTGAGAAAAGATGTATATGATGTAGTAAAAATAAAAATTGTTTCTGTAAATGATTTTAAAACAAATAGAGGGAAAAACTTTACTTTGCCGATAGCTTGTGATGAAATTGGAAACATTGGAAAATACTCTTCCTGTCTTTTAAGCAATATTTCTAACATACCAACAGCTTGCCATAATATGACCGTAAACCTTACTGAGTGTGAAATAGATAAATTAGAACATGATTTTTGGGAAGATATAAATTATTCAACTTTTCCAAAGCCAGGATTTTTAAACAAATCTCAACTATTCAATTTTACAATTACCTCTTCTAGAAATAGACTAGAATATGCAGCAATGAGTATTTCGTATAAAAAACCCGGGAGTGAAGATTTGCTGTTTTCTCAGACTAAAAAAACAACTAAAGGAGATAAAGTTTCAATAACAACAACCTTAAATTTAACAGGAAAAACAGGCGGAAGCGTTGTTGCAATGACCTGGTTTAAAAAGAAATGTTACGATGTTTATATGATTAGTTAAAATTAAACTTTTAAAACCATTAAAGCAATTCTCTAATATGATTAAGGCATTAGGTTTGTTTTCAGGTGGCTTAGATTCTATATTAGCTGCTGAGCTTATTCAAGAACAAGGAATAAAAATAGAGCTTATAAATTTCACTACTCCATTTTTCCAATCTACAAATGCAAGAGAAATGGCAAAACAAATAAACTTAAAACTAAAAGAGATTGATATAACAAAAGACTACTTAAAAATGCTTAGGAAGCCTAAGCACGGCTACGGTTCTGCTCTCAATCCTTGCATAGACTGCAAAATATTCATGTTGAGAAAAGCAAAAATATACGCTAAAGAAATCGGAGCAAAATTTATTTTCACAGGTGAAGTTCTTGGAGAAAGGCCAATGAGTCAAAATAAGAATGCTTTAGAGCTAATAGAAAGAGAAGCTGGTTTAAGGGGAAAATTGTTAAGACCTTTATCAGCAAAGCTATTACCTATCACTGAAGCTGAAAGGAAATGGGTTGACAGAGAAAAGCTTTTAGATATTCAAGGTAGAAGAAGAGAGAGACAAATGAAACTTGCAAATCAATTTAAAATAAAAGATTATCCAACGCCTGCTGGAGGATGCTTATTAACAAACAAAGAGTATGCAAACAAAGTTAAAGATTTGTTAAGTTATAAGAAAATTTCTATGAAAGATCTTCAATTATTAAAAATCGGTAGACATTTTCGTTTTGAAAAAAGTAAAATAATTGTAGGTAGAAATGAAAAGGAAAATAAAGAACTTCTAAGGCTCAAAGATAGTCCAGACTATGTTTTTGAAGTTCCAAACATAGGAAGTCCTATAACTATTTTGCAAGGTCAAAAAACAAAAGAAGCTATATCTTTAGCAGCTAGATTAACTGCTCATTATTCAGATTCAAAAGAAAACAAAACTCTTGTAAAATATGGAAAAAAGAATTTATCAAAAGCCTTAATTGCTTCTGATATTAAAAGCGATGAAATAAAAAAACTTAATATCACTTTCTCTTCTTAGTTGGTTTTTCTATTTTTAGTTCTTCCCACTCTATCCAAACTAGAATAGCGCCAATGAAAACTATAAATGCTGGAACAACACCCTTAATTACTTCCCATAACTGAACATAAAGTCCTAAACCGCTCCAATCTAGGGGAATTATTGCCCATAAACCAACTATAACTAAAATTAATCCTAATATTATTTTTCCTATTCCCATTAACTCACCTAAAACCTTTATAGAACTTCTAATTTAAATAGTTTTCTTTAACCATAAAGAATAAAAAGCCTTAGAATTATAGTTAAATAAGCTTGAAACCTTGTGGTGATGTGAGATGGGATATATTAAATACCTTAGAGATTTTTGGAAAACTCCTGAATGTGATAAACTATTAAAAGAAAGACTAATTTCTTGGAGAAGAAATCCTGTTATATTAAGAATAGATAAGCCAACTCGTTTAGATAGAGCACATGCTCTTGGATACAAAGCCAAACAAGGTTTTGTTTTGGCAAGAATAAGAATTGGAAAAGGCTCTAGCAAAAGAGAAAAGCCGGCTGGCGGAAGAAAGCCTTTGCATGCAGGTATGACATCCATAACTCCTAAAATGAATCTACAGCATATAGCAGAAATGAGAGTAGCTAGGAAATTTCCAAATCTAGAAGTTTTAAACAGCTACTATGTTGCAGAAGATGGTAAAAGCAAATGGTTTGAAGTGATTTTAGTTGATCCAAATCATTCTTGTATAAAAAATGATCCAAAATTGAATTGGATATGTCAGCCTCAGCATAGAAGAAGGGTTTTTAGAGGTTTGACTTCAGCAGGAAAGAAATCAAGAGAGCTTTAATAAAGCTTATTTTTTAAACTTAAAAATCAAATTCTAAAAAGGTAAAATATGAAGTTTTACGATTTGTTTATTCAAAGCAATTTGTCTGGCGGCGAAAACACAGTAGAACAGCTGGTTGAATTTGCTAAGAAGTTAGGCTATTCTGGAATTGCTATTTGTGATAATTACCAAGGTTTGGAGAAAATAAATGAATTAAAAAATAAAATATCAGAAATCCAATCTGATATAGAGGTTTATCCTGGTGTAAACATAATAGCAAAAGATGTTAATGAAATGAAAGAAATTGTTAGCAAAGTAAGGGAAAATGTTCATGTTGTAATTGTAAGCGGTGGCGATTATTCTATAAACAGGGCTGCTTGCGATGACTCGAGGATTGACATATTAATGCATCCAGAGTTAGGAAGGCCTGATAGTGGTTTAGATGAACCTTCCTTAGAAGCTGCTGTTCATAACAATGTTGCCATTGGAATAAGCTTTAGAGAAATTTTGTATAACTTTAGAAAACCAAGAGCTTACATCTTAAATCATATATCAAGAAATCTCATGCTTTGTGAACATTTTAGAACACCTACAGTAATTTGTTCATGCGCTCAAAGTACTTGGGGTATGAGAAATCCTAGAGAATTTGTTTCATTGTTAAACGTACTAGGTTTAGATATAGGAAAAGCTTTCGCTTCAGTCACATCAATTCCACAAGCAATTGTTGAAGAAAATAAGAAAACCTTAGAAGGAGAGAAAATAACTGAGGGTGTTGAGGTAGTTGAATAATATGGTTGATGAAAAAAGGCCAAAACCTTTGCCTCCAAGCTTAAGAGGAAGAAGAAGATATTTGGCTTACCAAGTTATATCTGAGGATAAATTTATTTTTCAAGATTTGATAAATTCGATATGGCACTCTTTATTAAATCTATTAGGCGAATTAGGGGCATCTGAAGCAGAAATTTGGATTGCCAGGGATATTTATGATGAAAAAAGACAGATAGGAATTATCAGATGCTCTCATGACAATGTCGAGCAGGTAAGAGCTGCTTTAGCTCTGATAGAAAGAATAGGAGATATAAGAGTTGTTGTTAAAGTTTTGGGAATTTCCGGTTCTATCAAAGCAACAAAGCTGAAATTCTTTGGAGAATCACGACTAACTGAATTTACAAAAACTTTATAAACTTGTAAAAAATATAAAGGATATAAGTTTTAGGTGATATTATCGAAGCTATTCCTGAAATGATGGGTTATGATAGAGCAATAGTAACATTTTCTCCTGATGGAAGATTGTTTCAAGTAGAGTATGCAAGAGAAGCTGTTAAAAGAGGAACTACATCTATCGGCTTGCTGTCTGCCAATGGCGTAGTATTAGTCGCTTCTCGTCCATTAGTAGAATTAGCTATACCTGATAGTGGTGGAGACAAAGTCCATCAAATAGACGATAATCTTGGAGTTGCCATATCAGGATTTTTAGCAGACGGAAGAATATTAGTTGATGTTGGTAGAATTAAAGCACAGGTTTACAAGCTGACTTATGATGAACCATTAAATGTTTTAGGCGCAGTTAAAGAAATTGCAGACAGAATGCAATTATTTACACAATGGGGTGGAGTAAGGCCTTATGGTGTTGCATTTTTATTAGGGGGAGTTGATGAAAAGGGTCCACAATTATTTGAGATAGATCCCTCTTCTACATTTTATGGTTGGCAAGCTCAAGCCATAGGCAGGGGAGCTCCAGAGGCATTAAAAGTTTTAAGAAAAGGTTGGAAAGAAGGAATGACTGAAGAGGATGCAATTAAGTTAGGTGTACAGGCTTTAAAAGCTGGAGAAAAAGGAGTTAAGATACAAGAAGTTGAGATAGCTATAATTAATGATAAAGGCTTTAAGAAATATTATGGTGATGATAGCATAAAATTTGTTAAGAAGTTTTGGTGATATTATTACTTTAGAAAGTTGGTTAAATGATTTCTTTAGAAAAGGCTGTTATAGCCAGATTAATAAAAAGTGGAGAAAAGTTTGAAATATTAGTTGACCCTGAAAAGGCGATGGAGTTTAGAACTGGAAAAGAAATTTCTTTAGAAGAGTTGATAGCATCTGAAGAAATATTTGAGGATGCAAGAAAAGGGACAAGAGTTGCTAGCGAAAAAATAAGCAAAGCCTTTGGAACAAATGAATTAGAAATCATAGCTAAAAGAATAATAAAAGAAGGAGAAGTTCAGATAACAACTGAACAAAGAAAGCAAATGCTTGATGAAAAAACAAAGGCTATAGCTACTTTAATTTCTAAAAGAGGTGTTAATCCTCAAACAGGATTGCCTCATCCAACTGACAGAGTACTAAGAGCAATGGAACAAGCAAAGGTTAGAATTGCTTTAAACAAAAGAGTTGAAGAACAGTTAGAAGATGTTATTGAAGCAATACAAAAAATAATTCCAATAAAGCTTGAAAAAATCCAAATTGCAATTAAAATTCCACCTTCATTTGCAGGAAAGGCTGGAAGCGTTGTAAGAAGTTTGGGAACTTTATTAAAAGAGGAATGGGCGCATGATGGAAGTTATATTTCCCTCATTGAAATTCCAGCTGGAATACAACCAGAAGTTTATGATAGATTAAATAATTTAACTCATGGACAGGTTGAGGTTAAGATAATTAAAAAGGTATAATAAAGGAGTGATTAATATGGATAAAGAAAAATCGGAAATTTTTGTTAAAGAAAGGCAATTGGTAATTCCTGGAGAGATTTTGGCAAAAGGTTTAGACTTTCTACCGTCTTCAGGCTGTTACAGGATAAATAACGAATTAAAATCGAAATTGCTAGGTTTGGTAAAGTTAAAAGACAGATTCATTGGAATAATTCCTTTAGCAGGGGTTTACATTCCAAAAACAGGCGACGGCATAATCGGTTTGGTAGAAGATATGCAAACAACCATTTGGATAGTTGATATAAATTCTCCTTATGATGCAATTTTGCCTTTAGGAGAAGCAGTAGGAGAATATGTTGACTTAAACAGAACAGATATATCGATATATTACGACATCGGAGATTTGATTTATGCAAAAGTTTTAAATGTTTCAAAATCAAAGCAAGTTCAATTGACAATGAACGACCACAGAGCTAGGAAATTAATAGGCGGAAGGGTTTTAACCATAACTCCTTCCAAGGTTCCAAGATTAATAGGCAAGCAAGGTTCGATGATAGAATTAATAAAAGACAAGACGAAGTGTCAAATCATTGTTGGACAAAATGGTGTGGTCTGGATAAAAGGAGAAAAAGAAGGATTAGCTGCAAAAGCTATTTTAACAATAGAAAGCGAATCACACATAACCGGCTTAACAGACAAAATTACAGCCATGCTAGAAAAGGGTGAATGATATGAAAGTAGGTCAACCAGAAAAAATGATAATAAATGGAAAGAGATTAGATGGTAGAGACTTAGAAGAGTTCAGACCAATAACTGTAGAAGTCGGAGTACTAAAAAGAGCTGAAGGTTCAGCTATTTTTAAATTTGGTGATACTTATGCACTGGCAGCTGTCTATGGACCAAGAACCATGCATCCAAAACACATGCAAGATCCTCAAAAAGCTATCTTAAGATGCAGATATTCCATGGCTCCGTTCTCAACAAATGAAAGAGTTAGACCTGGAGTAAGTAGAAGAAGTGTTGAGATATCAAAAGTTTTAAACGAGGCTTTATCAAATGTAGTGTTCTTTGAAGACTATCCGAAGACTGGTATAGATGTTTTTGTCGAGATACTACAAGCAGACGCCTCAACAAGATGTGCCGGTCTAAACGCCGCTTCCTTAGCTTTGGCCGAAGCTGGCGTCCCTATAAAGGATTTAATAAGCTCATGCTCTGTTGGAAAAGTTGATGGTAAATTAGTATTAGATATTGGCGGAAACGAAGATCAGTTCGGTGACGTTGACATGTCAACAGCAACCATAGGAAGTGAAGATAAGTTTGTTTTGCTTCAAATGGATGGTATATTAACAAAAGAAGAATTCTTTAAATTACTTGAGCTTGCAAAGAAAGGATGTACAGAAGTTTATGAAAGACAAAAAAATACTTTAAAGGAAAAATATAAAACAGGTGAAATAGATGTTGAAAGCTAGTGAAAATTATGTTAGAAAACTAATAGAAGAAGATATGAGAATCGATGAAAGAAAGTTTGATGAATTTAGAGAAATAAAATTAGAAACTGATGTGATTAAAAAGGCTGAGGGCTCGGCGAGAGTGTTGCTTGGCAACACTAACGTATTAGTTGGTATCAAACTATCAGTCGGAGAACCATTCCCAGATACACCAGATGAAGGTATTTTAATTGTTAATGCAGAGCTAGTTCCAGTTGCATCCCCAACATTTGATCCAGGGCCACCAGACGAAAACTCGATAGAATTAGCAAGGGTTGTGGATAGAGGAATAAGGGAAAGTAAGTGTATAGACTTAGAAAAACTTTGCATAGAAGAAGATAAAAAAGTTTGGAATGTTAACATCGACATCCACGTCCTAGATCATGATGGAAATTTGATAGATGCATCTGCATTAGGAGCAATGGCTGCCTTGCTAAACGCTAAACTTCCAAGGTATGAAAACGAAAAAATCATTTACGGAGAATATGATGGTAAAATTCCCATAAAAGATACTCCTATGGCAGTTACAGTTACAAAGATATCAAACAAACTTTTAATTGATCCAAACTTAGAAGAAGAAAATGCCTTAGACGCAAGAATAACATTTGCAATAAATGAAAAAGGAGAAATATGTGCAATTCAAAAGGGCGGTGTAGGATTTTTCACAACAGAGGAAATAAAAAAAGCAGTAGATTTATCAATTGAAAAAAGCAAGGAATTAAGAGCGCTGATTAAATGACAAAAAAAGTTGGCATAACAGGCAAATATGGACCAAGATACGGAACAAAGACAAAAAAAGTAATATTAGAAATAAAAACCAGACAAAAGCAAGAAAAAGTATGCCCTTATTGCGAGAGACCAGCATTAAAAAGACTAGCAGCAGGAATTTGGTTTTGTAAAAAATGTAAAACCAAATTTGCTGGAGGGGCATATTTTCCTAAAAGTGGTTAAATGTACAAATGTTTAAAATGTGGAAAGGAAATAGAATTAAAGCAAGTTAAAGAAAAGATAAGATGCCCTTATTGTGGTTATAAAATTATAATAAAACAAACCCCAAAGACCATAGTAAAAGCTAAAGCAGATTAAGATGAATGCTGAAATAGAAATGGATTGCAAAGAGCCTGAGATAATTATTAAATCGTTAAAGCCGGATGAAGAAGCAAAGAAATTTGATGTTAAGTTAACAACAGAAAAAAATAAATTAAAATTAAGAATAGAGGCTAAAGATATTCCAAGTCTATTGGCTGGAATAAACTCTTACCTAAGGCTAATAAAAGTAGCAATTGACGCTACGGAGGTATAATATGGCTGAAATAAAAATAACTCCTGAAGCACAACAAATCTTAATAGAACTACAAACTTTTCAACAACAAATGCAAACTGTCTTGATACAAAAGGAAAGTTTGAACATTCAAAGTATAGAAATGGATAAAGCCTTGGAAGAATTAAAAAAAGCAACTACTGAAGATGTTTACAAGGCTGTTGGTCCTATTCTCATAAAATCAACAAAAAAAGATCTAGAAAAAGAATTAGATGAGAAAAAGGAAACTATAGATTTAAGATTGAAAAGTTTACAAAAGCAAGAAGATAGATTAAAAGAAAAATTAAAAGAATCTCAGGAAAAATTTGAAGAATTTTTGAAAACTCAGGAAAAGCCTGAAAAAATAAGAGCAGAATAATGCTCTATTAACAGAAAAGAATTTAAAGTCTAAAGTATAAGGTAATTGAGAGATGCATATGGCAAGGTGTCTATCATGTTTGAAAACGTTATACCGCTCATTCAGCAAATTGCTAATGATAGAACTGTACCAAGAAACATCAGGACTAAATGCGAAGATTCTATAAATATCCTTCAAGACGAGAAGGGAGACCTTGCTGTAAGAGTTAATACTGTTATATCTGAGATGGATGAAATTTCTAATGACCCCAACATTCCTACTTATACGAGAACTCAGATTTGGAATATTGTCTCGTTATTAGAAAGCATACAGAAATAGCTATTTATATGTTAGAGGTTAATTAAGATTATAATAATTTTGGAGGTTGATTAAATGGTTTTTGAAAAATTATTTGGCAGAGGCTTTAAAGAGATAGGCGAAGAAGAATTCATTGAATTAGATACTGGCGAAGCACAAGCACCTTCTGGAAAAATTCCAATAAAGGTTGATAGATTAGAGGATTTTTCAGATACAGACAGAATTCAGAAAACTATGAGAGAAGGAGCAATAGTTCTAGTTAAAATTAAAGCATTAAGAAGCAAAGACATTTCAGAATTAAAGAGAGCCATAGACAAGCTAAGAAAGACTTGTGTTGCAATGAACGGTGATATCGCAGGTATTGATGAAGATTTTGTAATCATAACGCCAGCATTTGCTCATGTTGCAAGAATATAAAATTAGTTATTTGATTAAAATTTAGTTTTTGTATTGTTTATTACATTTTTATTTAATTTTCTCAAAAAGAATCTTTCCTCTTTTTATCTTATTTTCAGGTTTTAAAACTCCCCATTTTAAATCTTCAAATGAAAATTTCTTTTCTAATCCTAATTGCTCTAAAATCCTTCCAGCAGTTTCTGGCATAAATGGATAAAGTAAAATTGCTATAAACCTTAAAGTTTCTAACAAGTCATACAAGACGCCGCTAAGTTCATTTCTATTTTTTATTTCCCAAGGTTTTTTATCATTTATGTATTTGTTTGACTCGTTTACAAGATAGAAAATGTCATTCAAGGCATTGTGAAACTGGAATTCTCCCATTGAGTTTTCAACAGCCTTAGATATGCTTAAGGCTAGTTTTTTCAAATTTTCTCCATAAGGTTTTGGAACAAAGCCATCGAAATTCTTTTCAACTAAAACCAAAACTCTGTTAACTAAATTACCTAATGCATCTGCTAATTCAGAATTATATCTATTTATCAATGCTTTTTCTGAAAAGTCTCCATCTTCTCCAAGTGGGATCTCCCTCATTAAGAAATATCTCAAAGTGTCTGCCCCGTATTTATCAGTCAATTCAAATGGATCTACAGAAATTCCTCTTGTTTTTGAAAGCTTTTCTCCACCAACATTTATAAAGCCATGAACAAAAATTGTTTTTGGTAATTCTATATCTGCAGCCAAAAGGATGGCAGGCCAGATAACAGTATGGAACCAAGAAATATCTTTGCCTATGTTTTGAACATCAGCAGGCCAGTATTTTTTGAATTTGTCATTTGGGTAATCTATCGCAGAAATGTAGTTTAACAAAGCATCAAACCAAACATAAATAACATGTCTTTCGTCTATTGACAAAGGTATTCCCCATTTAAAACTAGTTCTTGAAACACTCAAGTCTTTTAACTCGTTCTCGAGCCTATTCAAAATCTCATTTCTTCTTGATTCTGGAAGTATGAAATTTTTATTATTTTTTATATGTTCTATTATTTTGTTTTGATAATTACTGAGCTTGAAAAAATAGGATTCTTCTTTTAACAATTCTAAATTAGTTTTATGAACTGGACATTTTCCATCAACAGCATCCTTTTCTGTATAGTATGCCTCGCAAGATACGCAATATAATCCTTCATAAAATCCTTTGTAAATATCTCCCTTATCAAAAACTTTTTTAAATATTTCTTTTGCAATTTTTATGTGTCTATCTTCTGTTGTTCTAATAAAATCATTATAACTTATGTTTAGTTTTTTGCATAAATCTATAAAGAATACAGCCATCTCATTTACAAATTCTTGAGGTGTTTTTCCAGCCCTTATTGAAACCCTTTCTATTTTTTGACCATGTTCATCTAGACCGGTTAAAAATAGAACATCCTCGCCTTTTAACCTATGCCACCTAGCCATAACATCTGCAATAATCTTTTCATAAGCCTGTCCTAAATGTGGTTTTGTGTTAGGATAGTCTATTGCTGTTGTTACATAAAATTTGTTGAATTTTATCACCTATTCTATTAATTTCTTTAAACCTCTTAAATCTTTTATAAGATATTTTGCTCCAGCTTTCTTAAGATTATTTCTTTTTCCCCAGCCTGTCAAAACTCCTATAGGCAAACAACCAGCAGACTTAGCAGCTTGCATGTCAAAGGGATGATCTCCAACAAACATACAATCCTTCGGTTCTAAATCTAAGTTTTCGCAAGCTTTCAAAACAGGCTCTGGATTGGGCTTCTTGTTTTTAACATCATCACCTGCAACTATAGTGTTATAAGGTAGCTTGTAACCATTTAAAATAGCCAAAGCCTCGCTCCTTATCTTGGTTGTTACAATTCCTATTTTAATTTTCTTTTTATTTATTAAATTAAAGGTTGATTTAACAAAGGGTAGAACTTTTGCAAATTTCTTAAAATTCTTAATCTGTGTTTTTTCAAAGCATTCCTTAAACTCATAAAAATTAACTTCTGGTAAGAGTTTTGGTACAACCTCAAAAAGTCTATAACCTATTGAGTATTTCATTATTTCTCTTTTAGTTAAGATTCTAGCGTTAAATTGTTTACAACAGCTTTGAAAAGTTTTAACAACTACTTCTAAAGGAATTATTGTTCCATCAACATCAAAAAATATTGCCCTAGGTCTCATAAGAAAAGAATTATATAGTTGATTTATAAGTCTTACTTATATGCAAAGAATGACCCATCTCATAATGGCATTTCTTATTCTTTTACTTTTTGGCTTTGTCTTAACTTTCCCAATATATATGGCATTTTTCGCATTTCTAGGAGTATTGCTACCTGATCTAGACGTCCGACCTAGAAAATACCATCGAAAACTTTGCCACAATGTTTGGTTTTTAATGATAGTCTTGTTTATAGCTTATAATTTAGGATTAGATAGAACAGCTGCAATTATAATTTCTATTGGATTTTTCAGTCATTTGATTTCTGATGCATTAACGCATAAAGGAGTTGTTCCTTTATGGCCGTTAAAGAAACCAAAATTTAACGGTCCGATAAAAACAGGAGGATTTGGAGAATATCTGATTGTTTTAGTTCTTTTGCTATTAATTTACTGGGTTGGAAAATTGATATAATGGATGTAGGGAGCCGAACTTGAACCAACAAATTAAACTTATAAACTTCTTAATTCATTATTAAAAAGTGAGTTTATGAAAATAAATGAACTAAAAACTGGAATGAATGATGTAAAAATACAAGCAAAAATAGCAGAATTAAAAGAACCTAGAGAAGTTATGACAAAATTTGGATCTACAACAACTTTAACTGAAGTTACTTTGGAAGATGATTCTGGAACTATAAAGCTAACTTTATGGGGAAATCAATCTGAAGGTCTAGAAAATGAGCAAGAGGTTGAAATAGTTGGTGGCTTTACAAAAGAATTTAGAGACGAATTACAACTAGGAATTGGAAAAAAAGGTTCTATAAAAGTTATTTAGATTTTAACTTGTTTAGACTTCCAAGAAAAGTTCCGTCTAAGAGATATACTTCTGCTTCCTTCCATTTTAAAACTTCATTTTTTAACAAAGGCCCTAATGGCTCGAAATCTTTTGAGTTAAAAGCCATCCCTCCTATTAAATGGTTAAAAGATGGCATTATTATTCCTTGTTTAAATTTTGTTTTTATTTCAAACTTTTTATTATCAACTTTACATTTTAACCAACATGACTCCACACTTCTAAAATTTTCTGTTAAGAACTCCACTGTTGGGTGGACATGACCCATTACTAGATATTTTGCATTTAAATCATCTTTGTTTGGCCAGGCATGACCATGAGTTAGAAGAACATCATTAATTTTAAATCCTGAAGGCTCGTAAATGTCTACACCTTTTGGAGCTAATCTTTGAATTTGTCCATCATGATTTCCCTTAACTATTGAAACTTTAATTTTTGAAAAATGTTCTAGAAATCTTGGAATTTCTTTGTACTCCTGCCAAGAAATGTTCGGAACCAGATGCTTAACATCGCCAAGAATGATCAAATGATTTGCTTTTGTTTGTTTTAATAAATTATCTATTCTTTTCTCTAGTTTTTCAACTTGCGATGGAATAGTTATTCCTGATTGAAAGATTTCATACTCAATTCCAATATGTAAATCTGCTATAACTAAAATCTTTCCTATTAATAATGCTGGTTCTGTTAAAAATTTTATTGACATAAAGAAATTTTAGAAATTGAAGTTTTTAAACTAGCTTTCTGGACCAGAAATCAAAGAAATTTTAGTAAATCCATCTTTTTCTTTTTCCCTCTCTAATCTATACAGATAGCCTGAGACAGCGTTTTCCAATGAAGGATCATGTGTTATTAAGAAGACCTGTTCAACAAAATTAGTTATCTTATCCCTTAAAACATTCGCTAGTTCTTCTACAGATTTCGAATCCAAATTATGAGTTGGCTCATCAAGTACTAACATTCCAACATTTGGTGCCAAAACAAGAGAAAGTGCTATTCGCAAAGCTAGACAGGCTATTGACCTTTCCCCACCAGACGCGATACCATCCGCAGCAATCCAACCGCTAGAGTCTTGAAGCTGCAAGACGTAATCTCCTTCCTCTATACCAAGTCTTATGTTAAAGATATCTTTGTAAGGATAAAGTTCGCCCCAAATAGATTGCATAGCTTCGTTAACAGCGGTCACAAAATCTTTTCTCAATTGCTCTTGAGTAGCCTCTAAAGCACTTTCTAAAAATTGAAGTTGCTCTGAAATGGCCTCTACTCTTTTTATTTCTAAACTATAATTTTCCAAAATTTTCTTCTTGTTTTCAATCTCATCCAAAAGTTTTTGCTTTTCATTTATAATTTCAGCTTGATTTGTCAAATGAGTTTGTAGTTCCCTTTCCAAACCTATGATAGTTTGATATTCTTGTTCAACTTTCTCTAGAATTGACAATGAGAACGAGGAAAGCATTTCTCTTTCTATACCAAGTTGAGAAAACTTTTGTCCATATTCTTTTATTCTGTCTAATTTCACATTTGCTTCTTCTTTTTTAGAGAGCACCTGCTTGATATCTTCTTGTCTTTTCTTTAAATCTTTTAAATTATTTTCAAGCATTTCAATATTTTTTTCAAACATCTTCTTTTGGTTTATAAAAATCTTCACTTTACCTTTCAAATCTTTCAACTCGTTTGTAAGAAGCTTTAGTTGCTGTTTCGAATCTTTGATTTGGTTAAGTCTTTCCTGTAGTTTTTCTGTTTCTTTAAACCTTTTATCTAACTTACTTATTTCTTCCTGCATTTTTTCTATTAAAGGTTCTGAACTTTCAACAGTTTTCTCCAGTTCTTCCAGTTGTTTTTTCTTTTTAGACAATAAATTTGATTTTTTATTCTCAGTCAACTTGCTATCGCAAACAGGACAAGCACTTCCCGCTAAACTTAATTCATGAATGCCATCTTCAAGTTCAGAAATCTTTGCCAATGACTTTTGGACATTCATTTGAATTTTTTCAAATTCTTTTTGTTCAGATTTTAGCTCAGACTCAACTTTTTTCAATGGATTTTTCTTTAATTTTTCTGATATACTTTCAAATTCATTTGCTTCTTGCTCTATTTTTGGCAGTTTTTCTTCTTCTATTAATTTTATCTTAGCATTTTCCTCAGCATACTCCTCTTTTAACTTGTCAAGATTTGATTTTTCTTCTTCAACATGAAGAATTAACTTATCAATGTCTACAGAAATGTTATTGTTTTCATTGCTTAGCTCTTCTGTTGTTTTTTCAGCATAATCTACTAGTTCTGATTTTATTTTTTCAAGGTCAACTTCTGTGACTTCTATCAAAGCAGTATATTTTTTAGTATCCTCTCCTATGAATTGAAGTTTCTTTTGTTGCTCTTTTAAAATCAACAAGTCTCTAGCAGTCTTTATCTTTCTGTTTACAACGTCTTCTAATTGTTTTTTAAATTTTTCTTCTCTTTCCTTTAACTCAATAAACTCTCTTTTAATCGTTTCAAACTTCTTTAAACTTTCATCAGCCTCTAAACTTTTAAGTAAAGCTTCTTTCTCGTCTATAGAAGTTAAACATTTGTTTATAAGAGATTTTGTGTTCATTCTTGCCTTTTCAAATCTGTCTATGGCTAGAAGCTCGTCTATTTTCTTCATTCTTTGCCCCTTTGGAATTGTCAAGAACATATCTAACTGATTTTGTTCTGAATAAACTGCCCTAGAAAACAGCTCATAATTCATTTTAATTATTTTTTCAATCTCTTCTGTGACCTTCGAAGCTTGTGGACCTTCTATCAATTCACCATTCCTTCTTAACTCTGCAGTCGACCTGCCTTTTGTAACAGTTCTTTTAACATTCCATTCTGTTCCGTCAACATCAAAATAAACAGCTACTTCAGCCTGGTCTTTTTGAGAAGGCTTTTTCATTATTATGTCTTCTAATTTCATTTTCTTTTGCTGTAATTGCAAGAAAGTTCCAAACAAACCAAAACAAACAGCATCCATTACAGATGTTTTTCCAGCTCCAGTATGCCCGATGAAGCAGTTTGTACCCTCAGAAAAATCTAATTCACTATCTAAATGAGACCTCCAGTTCTTTAGTTTAACTTTCGTTATCATAACTATCACAAACTATGTTAAGCACAACGTTTGCTGTAGATTCATCGACTTCAAACCAACGACGAGTTTTTTTAAGCACTCTAGGTTTAAATTCAGTTATAATTTCTCTTGGATCAGCTTTACGGCAACCACATATTTTTACAAATCCTGAAGCCCTATATTTTCCTTGTTTCATCATTGCTGTATAATATGTATAACTTCCACTCTTAATTCCATCTTTAATAACATGTCCTGAAATTTCTGCTCTCTCTTTGTTCGTAAGTCTATCCAAATCTAGTCTTTGATAAACTTTTTCACCGTTTACAGTCCCAAAATCTATCATAAATTTTTCTAATTCTATTTGTTTTGATTTAGCTATCATCACGTTGTCCACTTGTTTAATCCTTCTTTCAATATCTGCTGGTTTCCGGTTAAAATGTTAAATATTAAATTAGTATCTCCTTCCACCAAGTAATCAAATATCTCATCGATTTTTATTCCGCAGTTGAATTGTTTTAGTTTTTCTTGAAGAATTCTTAGGCCGTGCTCTTCTGGTGAAAGCTTTTCCCCTCTTAGATTCTTAATCGTTTCCAACTCTTCTTGTAATGACTCAGTCTCAATATCTTTGTTAATGTTTATTATTGCCTTGTTGCTAAACTTATTTTCAATCTCAGAAAAATTATTAAGTATAGAGTCTCTTTTTATCATTCCTTTTATTTTTATGTTAATTATCGGCTTTGGCTTGGTTGTAGATATCGCCTCGATAAAGTTTTCAACAACATCCTTTATGTTTGGCCCGAACTCGTATTCTTGCCAAAAAATCTTTCTTTGAAATTCCAAAGGAATCTGTTGGATATCCCCATTATACTTGAAAATGCACTTTTGTTGTTCTGCCTCGATTTTTCTAATGGTTGTTGGAGAGGTGCTGCCAGTAAGCAATAATTTGCCATCATTCAAAATTCTTGTCTCGTGCCAATGCATATGGCCTAAAATAGTTAGGTCAAAACCTTTTGGTAAGTCTTCCAATTTCATAGATGGCGGTTCTAACGGTGAATAAATATATGGAACTATGCTGTTGTGAAGCATGAGAATATTTACTGCGTTTTCAACAGGCTTTGGATTCCACTGATCAAAGCAATCCTTGGCATATCTATCTGGCACACCACTCATACCATGAATCGCAACCTTTCCTCCTTCTATTTCAAAAACAGCTGTTGCACAATGTAAATGGATTAAAAGACCCGCATGTTCCAAGGCTTGCATTGGATTTATTAAATATTTGCTTCTTCTTTCATGAGTCCCATGAATTGCAATAATTGGTATTCCTTTCAATGCAGAAGGTGATATTTCATGTTTTTCCTTGTTTATCATTTCTAAAAAGTTTGTCCTGGATGGTACGTTTTGGGCTTTTCCAATTATTTTTGCTACCTTTGCAAAGACTTCAGGTTTAGGAATTCTTGTATCAAACAAGTCTCCTGCTATTAAAATTAAATCACAATCTGAAGTTTTATCAATAGCTTCATTTAAAGCAATAAAGCTATCCTCTCCACGCTCTTCCCCAAATTTATAGCCACAGTGGCAGTCAGAAAAAATACCTATAAGCATTTAGACCAGCTTAAAAATAATACGAAGATAAAACTAATAAAGATTTTGACAAGAGGTTATTATTACCTGTCCACTACATTTATAAATTTAAAATAATAAAATTTGAGAAGTGAGTGTGATGACCCGCCAACCAGTAACAAGGAAAATTTGAGAAGACTTTTGTCTAGATCTCTTAATAAGAATCAAACGCTAATTCTTTCCGAAGTTTCTAAAAACTCTTTTGAATCTATAACTCATTTACTGAAAAGGATTTCAAAATCTACAGGAATTTCTATATCAACTTTAAAATTAAATGCAAGAATACTCAGAAGTCTAGGTTTAATTGCCTTTGGCAATGGTTCTATTGTTCATTTGACTGACTTTGGAAAGTATATCGCAAAAATATGTTTAGATGAAGTTAAACCAGTCAAAAAAGGGTCCGTAGTCTAACTTGTCTTAGGATTTCTGCTTTGGGAGCAGACGATAGGAGTTCAAATCTCCTCGGACCCACTATATTTATTAGAAAAAGGAATGATTCACATGAAAATCGTGTTTGAAAATAATTTGAAGAACAGCGATTTGAAATGTGGTTATTTGATTTTAGAAATAGTTGTTAAAGAATCCTCTGAAGAACTGAAAAAATTGATACATGAAGAGAGTCAAAAATTAAGAAGCAAAATGAAAATTGAAGACATGGAAAATGATAAAATAGCAAAATCTTATCGAAAACTATGGTGGAATTTTAAAATAGATCCTACTAAATTAAGGCCTAGTGGTGAAGCGCTTATCAGAAGAATAACACTTGGAAAGGACTTGTATTTGATTAATAATTTTGTAGATTGCTTTAACTTGGTCTCAATTCAAACAGGTCTTTCAATAGGGGCTCATGATATAGAAAAATTGTCAGGCGATATAACTATTAGACTAGCTAAAGCTGGAGAAAAATTTACAGCTATAGGCAGCAAGGGCGAGATGATTTTAAACAGCAATGAATTAGTCGTAAGCGATGATGAAAAGATTTTAGACTTGGCATATTCTACTAGTTCTTCTGAACTAACAAAAATAACGAATAAAACGAGCAAAGCTATTTTAACTGTTTATACGCCAGCAGAAATATCAGTTGATTTTATAAACGAGTGTTTAGAAAAGTTAATAAACTATCTCATCAAATTTTCAAATGCAAAGGTATTGAAAAGAGGAGTTGTAATTGCATGAGTGAGGAGCTTGGTTTGACTGTAAAGAAATTTGAAGATTTTGGAAAGTGGTATTTAGAGGTTATTGAAAAGACAAAAATGGCAGACCAATCTCCAATAGAAGGATGTATAATTTTTACTCCATACTCCTATGCAATCTGGGAGAATATACAAAAATATTTTGATAAGAAAATAAAAGAGACCGGCCATTTGAATGCTTATTTTCCCTTGTTTATTCCAGAGTCTTTCCTTAAGAAGGAGGCAGAGCATTTTGCTGGATTTGTTCCTGAGGTTGCATGGGTTACTGAAGGTGGAAACTCTAAATTAAATGAGAGACTAGCAATAAGACCCACATCTGAAACAATAATGTATTATACTTTTTCAAAATGGATAAGAAGCCATAGGGACTTGCCACTTTTAATTAATCAGTGGTGCAACATTGTAAGATGGGAAACAAAAGCAGCTAAGCCGTTCCTAAGAACTAAAGAATTTTTATGGCAGGAAGGTCATACTGCGCATGCGACAAAGGAAGAGGCTGACAAAGAAGTCATGATGATTTTAAATTTTTATAAAGAATTAGTTGAAACACAATTGGCGATACCTATTATTTTAGGGACTAAGACTAAGAGTGAAAAGTTCAAAGGCGCTTTGTACACGACCACAATAGAAGCTATGATGCCTGATGGTAAAGCATTACAAATGGGAACATCTCATAATTTAGGTCAAAACTTTTCAAAGCCATTTAAGATAACATTTTTAGATAAAGATAAAAATAAGGCATATGTTTGGCAGACCTCGTGGGGTGCTTCAACCAGGCTAATTGGCGCTTTGGTAATGGTTCATGGAGATGATAAAGGATTGATACTACCGCCTAAAATTGCTCCTTATCAAATTGTAATTATTCCTATTTACAAGGAAGACAGCAAAGAAAAGGTTTTTGAAAACTGCAAAGAAGTCAAAAAAGAATTAGAAAAAGAAAATATTAGAGTTTTGTTTGATGAAAGAGAGCAATATACGCCTGGTTTCAAGTTTAATGAGTGGGAATTAAGGGGAGCTCCTCTTAGGATAGAAATAGGTCCAATTGATGTTGAAAAGAAACAAATTACCATAGTTAGAAGAGATGAGAAAGAAAAATTAGTAATTAAAAAAGATGAAATCAAAAAAATAGTAAAAATATTGGAAGTAATACAAGAAAACTTATTTAATAAAGCCAAGAAATTTGTTGATGAACATGTTTTTACTGCTAAGAACTTTAAAGAATTTAAGGAAATAATGAAAACTAAAAAAGGCTTCATAAAAGCTTGTTGGTGTGGTTCTGAAAAATGTGAAGAAATTATAAAAAAAGAAACTACAGCAACAATAAGATGTCTACCCTTTGAGAAAGAAAAAGTATTTTCTGACTGCGTCTACTGTGGTAAAAAAGCTAAAGAAGTCGTATTTTTTGCAAAGTCTTACTAAAATTATTTCTCTCTGAAAACCTGACCATACAAGCTGTAAGCTATTACACCTGATATGAAAAATGATATTGCAAATCCTATCCATGGAATGAAAGCTAGAACAGCTCTTAGAATTGCTGCTATTATTCCTGCTATTAACCAAGCTATAAAGTAATTGGTTTTGAGTGCTTTGCTAATAACAAAGTTAAAGTCAAAAGCCTTTCCGATTCTTTTGTTTTTCAAGTAGTTTAAAACTGCAATTGGAGACAAGTAAACTGCAATCAGTAATAGGATTAATCCTAGTAATAACAATGGAGCTATTGTAATTAAAGTTGGTAATGCTAACATCCAGTGTTGTGAAATTAACTGCTTCATTTGTTCATTGGTAACTTGGCCTGCCATCATAGAAGACATAAACCCTTCAGGCATTACTCCAATAAAAACAGTTATCAATGAACCTGCTGCATATCCGATTGCTATTACAAATACTATAATTGCTGGAATCATGTAAATAAACATTATCACATATGATAAGAATCCTTTAACGAAATAATCTCCTAAGTCTTTCCATTCTGGCATCTTCTTTGAAGGCTTATTTTTTCCTATGCCTGAGCACTCTAATATGAATCCTTGTGCAATCCAGTTAACTATTGGAACTATGCTTAGTATTATACCTAGAATCAATTTTCCTAAGTCTGTAAATGGTTTTTTTATAGCTTCTTCATAACTTGCCATCCAAATACCTCCTAACAATTTTATTATTTAAATTTTCTAGTTTATAAATATCAGCTAAAAAACTTAACCATAACCTTTATAAATATTGATTTTAAAATATCATAATTGAATTTCTGGTGAATTAATGGACGAGAAAAAAGGTACAACAACCATCGGCTTAATCGCAAAAGATGCTGTTGTTTTAGCTGCAGAGCAAAAGTCTACCATGGGTTATATGGTAGACTCGAAGGTAGCTCAGAAAGTCTATCAATTAGATAATCATGTCGGCTTAACAATAGCTGGCTCTGTTGGAGATGCCTTAGCAATGGTAAGACTTTTAAAAGCTCAACTCAAGCTTTTTAAATTAGAAAGAGGACCGATAACTCTTAAGGCTGCTGCTACTTTGTTATCAAATATCTTACAAGGTTCAAAATATTTTCCATATATTAACCAATTTATTTTAGCAGGCTATGACAAAGAGCCTGGTGTATATTCGTTCGATCCATTCGGTGGATTTGATTTTAAAGATAAGTTTTATTCAACTGGCTCTGGTTCTCCTTTTGCTTACGGTGTTTTAGAAGCAGAATTTAAAGAAAATATGACTGTCGAGGAAGCAATTGCTTTGATTATTAGAGCTATTAAGACTGCAATTGAAAGGGATATAGGATCTGGTGGAAAGGAAATCCAGGTTGCTGTTATTGATAAAAACGGTTTTAGGGAATTAAGCAAACAAGATTTGAAAAAGTATTTATGATTTATCTTATGAATTGAAAAGTTCTGTAATTGATTTAATTAATTTAAGGTGTAAATTAAATGGTTGAAGAAAAAACTACTGATTTATTTGAAAAAGTGAAGAGCAACCTCCCTGAAGATGCAAAGATATCTGACATAAGATTCGAGGGTTGTGAGATAGTCTTGTATACAAAAAGCAAAGACTTCTTTGTTTCTGATTCTTCAGCTATAAAGGATTTAGTTTCTTCATTAAAGAAAAGAATTATTCTTAGACCCGATCCTTCCATTTGCATAGACATGGAAAGTGCAACTGAAATTATAAAAAAACTTGTTCCAGCTGAAGCTGGTTTGAAAGATATTGAATTTGAACCTGAGTTCGGTTCTGTCACGATAGAAGCAGAAAAGCCTGGTTTGGTAATAGGAAAGGGTGGAGAAAATTTAAAAGAAATAAGAAAGCAAACATTATGGTTGCCAATAATAAAAAGAGCTCCCGTTATACCGTCGGATGTTGTAAAAGTTTTAAGAGGTCTTATACATAAGGAATCTGCTTTCAGAAAGGATTTCTTAGACAAGGTTGGTAAACATATTCATAGTGGATGGAAACCTACTGAATGGATTCGTCTAACAGCTCTCGGAGGATTTAGGGAAGTCGGAAGGTCTGCCTTACTTTTACAAACTCCAGAAAGCAGAGTCTTGTTAGACTGTGGAATCAAACCAGGAACAAATGAATATCCTTACCTCAATATTCCAGAAGCTGAAATAAGCAAATTAAATGCTGTTGTTTTATCTCACAGTCATATGGACCATGCAGGCTTAATTCCATATCTTTATGAAATGGGTTTTAATGGTCCTTTGTACTTAACTGCACCTACACGAGACTTAATGGTTTTAATGTGTATGGATTATATTGAGCTTACGCAGAGGGAAGGAAAGACTCCACCTTATTCAACAAAAGGAATCAAAGAGGCTGTTAAGCATTCTATATGCTTGGATTACGGAGAAGTTTCTGATATAACTCCTGATATGAGACTGACGCTTTTAAATTCTGGTCACGTACTTGGTGGCTCTTTGGTTCATGTCCACATAGGAAACGGTATGCATAACTTATTGTATACAAGCGATTTTAAATTCGATAGAACAGCCTTGTTTGAACCTGCAAGCAATGATTTTCAAAGAGCAGAGACAGTGATAGTTGAAAGCACTTATGGCGCTAGTGAAGATATTATGCCAAAAAGACAAGATGCAGAATCCCAGCTGGTTGAGATATGTAAAAAGACCGTAGAACGAGGCGGCATCTGTCTGATGCCTTCTTTTGCTGTTGAAAGAAGTCAAGATGTTATGGTTATTTTATTCAAAGCAGGATTTGAATATCCTATTTATTTGGATGGGATGGTTTGGGATGCGACTGCTATCCACACTGCCTATCCAGAATATTTTAACAGGGACTTGCAGAAACTTATTTTACAAGAAGGAACAAATCCTTTTACAGCTAAAAATTTCAAAAGAATAGGCTCTGAGGATGAGAGGAAAAAGATTTTGGAAAGCAAAGAACCTTGCGTAATAATTTCAACGTCCGGAATGCTTACTGCTGGACCAGCTGTATGGTGGTTAAAAAATCTGGCCGAGGATAAGAAGAACTCTTTAGTTTTCATAGGTTTCCAGAGCGAGGGAACTCTAGGAAAAAGAATACAGAAAGGTTGGAAGGAAGTTCCGATGGAAGTAAACGGAAAGACGGTTGCTATTCCAATAAACATGGAAGTAACAACTGTAGCAGGTTTATCAGGACATTCTGATTACAAGCAACTATTAAATTATCTTTCTAGATTGAAACAAAGACCAGAAAGAATTATTGTTGACCACGGAGAAAATAGCAAATGCGTAGACTTTGCAAGAACTTGTTACAGAATATTTAGATGTGAATCTTTGGCTCCAAAGCTTTTAGAAACTGTTAGGTTGAAATAAAAATGCTTCACTCAAAAGTAGACTTAAGGGTTATTTTTTCTTCCTTCATAAAAACTTAAAATAGATAAAACTAATATAACTAAAAAATATATCAACCAATATAAATTAAATTCAAGGGTTTTAGTAAAATAGCTACCAATCAAGAAGAAAAAAAGATGTGTATAAAAAATTACAAGAGAAAGTCCAAGCCAAACAGTAATATTTATTCCTTTTCTTAGGGATTTTCTCTCAGTAATTAAATAATAAATTAAAGATGCGAACATGTTTGGAGTTGAAAATGCTATCGATAGCAAAATTATTTTAATAGAATCTAAACTAAAGATATATGAATTATAAAAAATTAAAATTAATGTTAAACCAGGAGAAAGAAATACTAATAAAATTAGAAGTGTTCTTAATAATTTATCATCTTTCAAGTTTAAAATGTAATCCCAACTCATATTTTATTTATTTGGTTTCGAGTTTTAAATATTTAATACAAAAAGAAAGCAAACAAAATTACCATTCTACTTCATCAATTCTCCATTTCTGTTTTATCTGACTCTTTTCGATAGAAATATCATAACCTTTTTGATAAGCAAGAATTCCTGTCCACGCAATCATAGTTCCATTGTCGCCAGCATATTCCTGGGGAACAACGAAAAATTTTGCTCCTCTTTCCTCGCACATTATTCTTAGCATTTCTTGCAATCTTTTGTTTGCAGCTACACCACCAACTAGCAAAACCTCTTCCTTATCAGTATGAGCAACAGCCCTTTCCGTCACTTCAACCAACATCGCAAAGCAGGTTTCTTGAAAAGAAAAAGCTATGTCTTCTGCCTTAGCTCCTTTTTCATATTTCTTAACAGCCTCTGTTGCCAAGCCAGCAAAAGATAAATCCATACCTTTAACGACATAAGGCAATTCAATGTATTTTCCGTTCTTTGCTAAATTTTCTATTTTCGGACCACCAGGCATTTCTAGTTTTAAACCTCTAGCCAAATTATCCAAAGCATTTCCAATTGGAATATCTTGCGTCTCGCCGAAGACTCTATATCTTCCTTCAACAAAAGCAATTACTTGAGTATTTCCGCCAGACAAATAAAGAACAACAGGATCTTTTGATTGGGTGGTTAATCTTCCTATTTCTATATGTGCAATGCAGTGATTTACTGGAACTAAAGGTTTTTTATTTTTTAATGCCAATGCTCTAGCAAAAACAGCCCCTACTCTTAGACACTGTGGGAGTCCAGGCCCTGTAGAAAAGGCAATTATATCAATGTCATTCATTTTTAATTTTGATTTTTCTAAAGAATTTCTCAAAACTTCTAATGCATTTTCAGAATGATATTGAGCAGCTTCTTTTGGAATTATTCCAAAACCTTTTTTAGGAATGTAAACTGACTTTTCATTAGAGATTATTTTTTTATTATCTATAATACCAATACCAAAAGTATGTGCAGTGCTTTCCAAACCTAAGCAAATCATAAACAGAATTGAACTCTATTTTATTTATTATATTACTTTCAGCAAAGCATAAATTATTTCTCAGTTATGATTAATCATGACAAAGGCACATATGGTGGTGATAATACCTCCGGAACCCATTGAACATGAACTGGAAGGTTTGATGCTAAATCTGAACTCAAGATATCATGCTTCCAAAACCCTTTTGCACAAGCCCCACATTACGCTAAAATCTTTGGGAAGAGTTTCAGACAAAAGATTCAAAGAAGTGGGAGGCGAAATTGGGGAAATAACATGGTATGTAGAACCCTTTCCCTTGCAAATGGGAGGTCTTAGATTCTATGGTAGCAACGAAAACTTTCCAGGAGTCTACATTCCTGTCCAGAAGAGTCCTCAGCTGCTGGATTTGCACATGAGGCTTGCCACCAATTTGAAGCCTTTCAGCGACAGGAAGGATAGAAGCTATAAGGAGTTTGAAAACTACAATCCACATTTGACCATTGTCGGAGATGATATAAGTCCAGAAGATTTGGAAAGAGCCAAAAGAGAACTTGAGAATGTGAGTTACTCTTACAGTTTTCCCGTAGACAGAATGGTTCTGGTGCGACACACCGAAGGCAGAGCTTCTTTATGCCCCAATTGGGAACTTATGTTTGGTTTGGGACGTACCTAAATTTTTGTAAGACTTTTTTCATCTAAGATAGAAAAATTATTTAGCTTTTGTCTCTCCGTAGCCGCACTTGCCACATGTCACTCTGTCCTTGTGTTCAGCTAATATTGTTCCAGCTCCACATCGAGGGCACCATCTCCCCTGTGCTTTTCCATCTTTGTATTTTTTCCAAATCTGAACTGTCTTGTGCTTGCTTTTGCTGTGTGGTTTTTTACCTTCTTTAGCCATCTAATCACTCTTTCTTCTCTTCCTCTTTCGGCTTCTCCTCTTTCTTTTCCTCTTTTGGTTTTTCCTTCTTTCCTTTTTTGCTTTCAGAATAAATTGGAACTTTTTTCTCTTGCCAAATCTTTACCCAAGCTTTACCTTTAGGAATTCCAACCTCAGATAAAATCTTTGGTATCTCAACGCTATCTACACTAGCCTTAAATTGCTCTGCTATCAATTTTTGAAGCTCAGCCCTGCTTATAGTAGCTTTCCCATTGTAATCTAAAGCAATTATAATCTCTTTTCTTTTTAGCAAAGGATTTTCCTTTTCAGTTATAACTTGTATGTTCATATCAATCAAATATTTTATATATCCTAACAATATAAATTTATGTCATTTTTAAGAAGTTTAGCTGTTTTCATAATATCGTTTATATTTGTATCAACCATTTTAATGGCAATAACAGCCTATAGCATAGGAAATTTAATTCAAAAGGAATCTATGAAGGATTTTATAAAAGCCGAAAGCATGCAATTCATAGGCCAACAGTGCCAAGAAAACTGCAATCAATATACTGAATACAAAGAAGCATGCATTCAACTATGCATAGCAGATTTAACCAATCAGACACAAGCAGGTGTAGATAAAGCTGTTGATGAGATTTACCAAAAACAGATTTTTAACACAAATTTAGAAGAAATTTCCTTTTTACTATCTCAGTATATTTTATTTGCTGTTATAGGAATCTTCTCAGGAATATTGTTGTTAATCGCATCTAAGACTCCTCTCTTAACCTCAGGGAAAGACTTCATATCAATTGCAATTTCTCTTTTCATTTCAAGTTTTACTCCACAGCTTATGATGGCGTCTGTAAATCTTCCTTTTAATTTAGGAGAAGCTATTAAAGATTATTTTTCTCCAAGCTTTAACCAACTTATGAATTATGGAATAATCTTTCTGATTATAGGAATTATCTTAATCATTATTAATTATCTTCTTAAAAGAAGGAAGAAAACTAAGAAATAATTATTCTTCAGATAATTTTAAAGCTTCCTTTATCATGTTCTTAACTTTTTCCTCATATTCTTTATTAATTTTTCTATCATGTCTGCTTATGGTTCCTTTTTCAGTTTTTACATGTTCGGCACTGAAAATATTACCATCCCACAAATTCATACGGAAATTTCTTTTACCGCCTTCTCCTGGACCAGCTGAATATTTTAAATAAATTGACCTGAAAGGTAAAATTCCAAATTCAGGTATTACAAATCTGCCAATAATTTTTCCATTTGTCTCTGTTTTTTCCAATACATAAGTTTTTTCATCTATAGGATATTGGGACCTTGAAAATTTCATAAAAATAATACTATAGAAAAAGATTTAAGCTTACTTTACTCTGATAGCATACTTTCCAGGAGCAGTTATTCCAGCTTCTTTTGCAATTTCAGAGTTAGCATCGAATACAACTAGAACTCCTTTCCAACTTGTTGTCACACCACTGCTTTTACAAATAGGACATAAATTTCCCTTTACCAATCTTCTACAAGTTTTACAAGCTTTTTCTGACATTTCTTTTTCCTCTTTTCTTTTTTTCCTTCTTTTCTTTTTCTCTCTTCTCTACAAATGGCTCTGCCAACCACTTTAGACTGCCGAGCAACGGCTGTCTCATGGTTAAGCCAAGTTTGCTTTGTTCCTTAAAACTAACAGAAATTATCTTTGCTCTAACAGAGTCTCCCTCTTTTAATACCTTTCTCGTTTGTTTTCCTACTAACTGCGAGTTTTTCTCATCATAACTTACAAAATCATCCATGATCTGTGAAACATGAACCAGACCATCCAAGGCTCCGCATCTTACAAAAGCTCCGAATTCTGTTATGTCTACCACTTCACCCTCTACGACTTCATGCTCTTGAGGCATCCAAGTCAAAAGCTTAAATGTAACAGGATAATAAACAGAAGGATCTCCAGGAAGAATTCTACCCTCACCGACTCCTTCGATATCAGTTGCTGCCAAAATTACTCCTATTTCATTATCTATCTTGCCCTCAAACCTTTCTTCTATTGACTCTATAACAGCTTTTTCAGTATTAAGGTTGAGCTTGATTGGAGGTACTGGTATTTCCTCCTCCACTGTTACTATTTGGTACATTTTCTTTCCTCCTTTTGAAAACAAAAGCCAAAGCACATGTAATTAAGTAAAAAATTATTATATCAATTAACAAGTTAAAGGTATTAAAGTTTTCGATTCCCTTTCCACCTATTGAAAGATAAACAAGGGGCAATCCAATGGAAATTGAATATTGACCTGTAACATAATTTACAGGATTAGAAACATATTGGAAGAAAAAACTTAGGAATGAAAATAAGAAAAGTAAAATTATAACTCCTAAAATTTTCCTTGATGTTAATTTAAAATATTCTTTCATTCAAACTCCCTCTTGTAGAGCTCTATTGCACGTTCAACAGACTTCATAGCATGACTAGCTCCAAAAGTGTCTTCAACTTCTTTTTGTTTTAACACCTCTAAAAAGTTCTTTATCTTTTCTATTTCTTCTTTTTCCAAACTTAATAAATCTTTTGTTTGGTCTGATGCCAGCACTGCAATTAAAATGTCATCTGGTATCTTTCCTCTGAGCCTTATTATTCCTATTGGCTTAGCTTGGACGACTATTCCTTGTTTGAGTGGCTCGGTTGTTAGCACTAATACATCTAAAGGTTCTGCATCAATATGATGCGTCCTAGGAATGAATCCATAAAAACCTGGAAATGAATCTGGCAAAACTTTTTTTAATATAAATGCTTCTGATGTTTCATCGAATTCACAAAAGTCTCTTGATCCTTTTTCTGAAGTTATTAAAACATTTATTCTATTTGGAGAGCCTGGCTCCAATTTGTTTATTTCCATAATACCACAATTAAGATATTCAATATTTATACTTTACTAGTTTAGAATTAATGTTTTCACTGTGATAATTTCATTTATCCTAAAGAACATATAGTTTTGATGTAAGTTTAAGTAGGATAGATTTAGTTATGGAGGTAAAGTTGATTGTCTTTTTTCAAGCAGAATTTCTGGAATTTCTTTAATTTCTCCAACCTTAATTCCTCTTAACTCTTCTGGTGGATTAGTTAACTCAATTTTATAGAAATTTTGATTCCCTTTTCGCATTCTCTCTCTTACAACTGCACCAGCATATACAATTGCATCTGTTTGACCAGGTCTAGGAAAACATGAAACTGGTGGATTTCCAAGTTTAGGAACTGCAAACGGCACATCTACTCTCTCGCCTACTTCATAATCAAATTTTTTAATCATATTATCTAGAATTAATTAGATGACTAAATCTTTGAATGCTTATTGTAAATTGATTTAAAAAAACACCTACTAATTACTCATATAGCATATTTAACCATAAATCAAAGCATGAGCAGCAATTAAAGAAGCAAACATAGAGGCTGTCAAAGACATAACAACAAGAAAAGTATTAATAGAAGGACCAGCAGTATCCTTGAAAGGATCACCAACCGTGTCTCCTATCACAGCAGCCTTATGTGCGTCTGAGCCTTTACCGCCAAAATTTCCTTCCTCTATATACTTTTTAGCATTGTCCCACAATCCGCCAGCATTCGCCATTAACAAAGCAAATATAAGACCTGATAAAATGCTTCCTGATAAAAATCCTCCTAAAGCATTTTTACCCAAAATAAATCCAACTAATAAAGGAACTATTATCGCTAAGACACTTGGAAGTATTAATTCTTTTAAAGCTCCTTTTGTAGCAATATCAACACATTTAGCATAATCTGGCTTTGCCTTTCCTTTTATCAAACCTGGTATTTCCTTGAATTGTCTCCTAACTTCGTTTACCATTCTGAAAGCATTCTTACTCACACCCAAAATTAACAGCGCTGAAAAAACAGGCGGCAATGCAATTCCGATCAAAGCGCCTGCTAAAACTAAAGGATTCATTAAGTCTATTGTTTGGATTCCAACGATTTCAGCATAGGCTGATAGTAAAGCAATAGCTGTTAGACCAGCAGCACCAATTGCAAATCCCTTTGTTATAGCCTTTGCAGTATTACCTGCCTCATCTAACATATCAGCGATTTTTATAACCTTATTACCAAGCTTCGATTGCTCAGCTATTCCTTTTGCATTGTCAACTATAGGTCCATATGCATCAGCAGAAACAATCATCCCTGTTATTGCCAGCATACCAACAGCAGCCATAGCAATTCCAAACAATCCAGCAAAATAATATGAAACAATTGTTGCTATGCTTATTCCAACCAATGGCGGCAGAACGCTTATTGATCCATAGGAAAAACCAGTTAAGATGTTTATTGCTGCACCTGTTTTTGATGACTCTGCAGTTCTTAAAGTGGGTGACTTGTCTGTCGAAGTATAATAGTCTGATGTTAGACCAATTACAATCCCAGCTGCTAAGCCAGAAACAATTGCATAAAAAATTCCTATTTTAACATTCAAAAAATAAACTACAAGATAAGAAAATATTACAAACAAAATACATGTTATATACGTTCCGTTATTAAGAGAATTGCTAGGATTCTTTCTTGCTTTAACAAAAAAAGTTCCTATTATAGAAGCAAAAATTCCAACCGCTGCAATTATTAATGGAAGCAAAGTTCCTATCTCTCTTAATGCAACTGCTCCCAAAATCATGGCAGCCACAACGCTTGCAACATAAGAATCAAACAAATCTGCTCCCATTCCTGCAACGTCACCAACGTTATCACCAACATTATCAGCAATAACAGCTGGATTCCTCGGATCATCTTCAGGAATGTTAAGCTCAACTTTTCCAACCAGGTCAGCTCCAATGTCAGCTGTTTTTGTATAAATGCCTCCGCCTGCTTTTGCAAATAAAGCAAGCAAACTTGCACCAAAACTAAATCCTAGTACGATTTCCGGATCAGGAAAGAAATAATAAATTACGCTTATTCCTATTAAGGCTAAACCAACAACTGCTAGACCTGTGACTGCCCCACCATAAAAACCGACAGAAAATGCTTTATTCAAACTCCTTTTAGCTGCATTGGCTGTTCTCACGTTTGCTTTCAGTGCAACATCCATTCCAAGTAATCCTGCTAAAGCAGAGCAAACAGAGCCAACTACATACGCAAGGGAAGTTCTAGCTCCAATAAAAAGGTATAAAATTATTGCCATTATTATTACAAAAACTGCAAGTGTTTTATATTCCCTTTTTAAGTAAGCTATCGCACCCTCTCTTATTGCATTTGATATTTCTTTCATTCTTGGAGTACCAATGCTTTGTTTGCTAACGTAAAAATAAAAGTAAAGTGCAGTTGCTATTGAAATTAAACCTGCTACAAATGAGATTAATAACAGCATATTAATCTACTACCAAATACTTTTTCTGTCTTACGTATATAAGCTTTGCTCCCATTTTCTTTAACTTGTTTTTTAAGACTCTATCATGGGTAGCTATTGCATATCCTTCCTTAGAGTATAAAATTAAAGATTCATCTGCATCCTTTTTGCCTGTTTCTAATATTTTCAAGTTGTTCTTATTGATAAATTCTAAAGCTAGTTTTGCGAGAGAAGATTCTTTTGTTCCTCTTTTTGCTATTTTTTCTATTTCAAATATTACTGAATCTAAAACAAAGAGTTTATTTCCTGCTAATTCAGATTTTATATCAATCTTAAATCTTAAACAATCTATCAAAAAATTTGTATCTAAGATGATTTTCATAATTTGATTTTATTTTTATAATACTTAAATTTCATTTTATTCTTTGTTTCATATAGATAATTTCATTTACCACTAAGAAAATGATGCAAGTTTCAGTAGGATAGATTGATTTGTGTAGGTGGAAAGTAGTGAATAATTTAACCAATTTCAGGAAGAATTATTGCTAAAAGAACTACAATAATAATTCCTATGACTATGTAAACACCCCAAATAGCTTTTTTATGCTTTTTATAATAAGATTCTCCAACCATAGATTCCACTACTGACATGTTTGGTTTAGATTGAAGTAATATAAACCAAAAAGATGAAAAAAATCCAAATAAAATCAAAAAAATCATTGTAATATAAGAATCTTTAAAAAAATAGTAAGAAATCCCAAGCAAAACAAATAAAATTATATTTAAAATTAGATAGTAAATTCTAACCTTATTCCAGTTCTTATAAACATACTCATTCCAATTCATACACTTAATTTACAAATTCCAACATAAAAGCCTAACAAAAAATGCTCATTTTCCATTAATTTCAAGCCAAAAACAGTTAATTTCTAGCCATTTTTAATCATGTTTTACAATCAAATCAAAACTAGTTGTTTCATATAGATAATTTCATTTATTCTAGTGAAAAGTTATATTATCATTTATCATATAATTTCTTATGATTGATATTCACTGTCATCTAGAGCAACAGGTTTATTCTTCTGATAGAGATGAAATAATAGAGAAGTGTAAAAAAGAATTGAAAGCTGTTATAACGTCTTGTGCTCATCCAAGAGATTTTGAATTAACTTTACAACTAACTGAAAAATACAAGAACTTTGTTTTTGCTTCTTGTGGAATCCATCCAGAGTACATAAAGGAAGTTTCTGAAAAAGAAATTGATGATTTCATAGAAAAAATCAAACAAAATAAAAATAAAATAGTAGCAATTGGTGAAACTGGTCTTGATTTTTGGTGGATTAAAGAAGCAGAATGGCAACAAAAGCAAAGAGAATTATTCATTAGGTTAATTGATTTGGCAAAAGAATTGAAAAAGCCATTAGTTATTCATTCGCGAGAAGCTTATGAAGAAACCTTAAAGATTTTAGAGCAAGAAAATGCAAAGGAAGTAGACATGCATATGTTTGGAAACCATCACCTAACAAAAAGAGTTATTGATAATGGTTGGTTTATCTCTATTAATACTATAATCCTGAAAAGTAAAAGTCATAAGAAAATAGCAAGAGAATGTCCTTTAGAAAGACTGATGCTAGAAACAGATGCTCCTTGGCTTTCTCCTAAAAAGCTTTTAGAAGGAGTAGAAGAAAAGAATGAACCCACTTCTATAAAAACTGTTGCTGAAAAAATTGCTGAAATAAAAAAGCTTAGCTTTGAGGAAGTTTGGAAGAAATGCGGAGAAAACGCTGTAAGATTCTTTAAATTGCCTATAGAAGTTTAAATAGAGTAGTTTTAATAATATATAGGCGATTCTATGGTTTTTGAAGGATTAAAAACTGGATTTGAAAAGATTAAAAAAGGATTTGGAGAAAGGCCCAAAGTGGCTTTTTTCATAGACGGTCCAAACATGATTAGAAAAGAGTTTAACCTAGACTTGAAGGACTTGAGAAAAAGGGTTGAAAAATACGGTAGAATAGTTATTGGAAAGGTATTTCTTAATCAATTTGCTTCCGAGAAACTGATAGAGGCTGTTGCAAACGAAGGATTTGAATCTGTGATAGCATTGGGAGATCCTGAACTAAAGACAGACGTGGATGTTGCAATAGCTGTTCATGCAATGGAAGCAATACAAAATCCTGAAATAGAAGTTATTGCCTTAGCAACAAGGGATGCAGATTTTCTACCTTTACTTCAAAAAGTAAAAGAAAAAGGGAAAATTGCTTTGTTAATAAGCGTAGAAGCTGGCTTGGCTGTTTCTTTAAGGCATGCTGCTGATCATGTTGAATTATTATAATGTCTTTTAAAACCTCTTCCATAAAATATTCATTATAATTTCCATCTTAGAGTAGCAGCTATCCCGCCAAGTTGATATAACTGCTCACCTTCTCTAGTATCCCTAGAGATAATCTCAACTGTTGTATTGTATTGCTTAGCTTTTTCTGTTAAAGCCTTATCTTCTAAACCTTCATTTAATAAAATAATTTCAACTGCTCCCAATTCTAAAGCTTTTTCCACATTGTTTTTTCCATAAGTTACTAAACCACTTTCTTTTCTTAATTCCTCAAAGAATTTCTGCAACAAAGCTTTTTCCTTAGCAATGGCAGCTTCAGCTAAAACGTCTTGAGATCTTTCAACCAACTCTTCCAGCCCTTGCTCATCTGTATAACCAACATTTTTAATTCCAAGAACTTGCTTTTTTAAATCTGTTAAAAGATAATTTCCATCGTAAAAATCATTTTTAGCAGGACCTGGACCTCCAAGTATTATTCCTTTAAGAATAAACTTAGAGAGATAGTTTCTAACATTTTCTGCTATAATTTTGTACCAATCGTTTATTAAACCTTCCCTAACTCTTTCATAACGTTGAGCGGAATTGTGGACGAAGATGCCATTGGCTATGAAACTTTGGTGCTTAACAGCCAGATCTATCATGGGAGTCGTTTTTTCATACTTTTCGATTCTCATTATCTTAACTGGCAAAAACTGGCAGTCCAACAGAGACTTTAACTGCGACACAAGTTCTTCATCGCTTATCATTTTTAAGATTGAATTTTCGAAGACTGTCTTGCTCATCTGTCTTTCGTCATAAAAGAAATTGCTGACTTTTGGGAAATCTCGCTTTTTCAAGCCATAGTTCTCTATCAGATTTCTTATTCTGCTCCCCGATATCAGAATTCTTCTCACATTGCTTTTATCTGACTTCTTATCTATAAGGTTTTTTAATTTATTCTCTTTTCTTTTTAATGAAAATCCTATATGCTTTAGAAATCTTTTCAAAGATTCTTTCTCGCTTATAGCTATAGTGTATTTATATTTTTTGGAATAAGGATTGTTTCTATTGTCGTATTCCCACAGAGATGATATTATACCAAATCTTAAAAATATCAGCTGGATTTGTTGCGCCAACAGCTTGTTATTTATCCCGAAGCCGACAAACCTCTCAGAAGAGTAGCCCTCGGCATCGAAAAATCCTCGCAAGAATGCAGCCACTATACGATTGTCAGATTTTAAGATTTTTTCTGGTACCAAAGTATTTAAAGAATCTTTGTTTTTTATAAATTCTCCTCTGAAATATTTTTCTACAAGCTGACTACAGACTCTTATTTCATAATAGCTTTTGTTGTATCTGTATTTCACGTACGGTTCTGTGTTGAAAATATTTTTTATTTTATTTTTGTAGTAATATACCAATTCCTTATCGCTTTCTGAGAAGCATATTCTATTTTTGTCGTAATTACCATCACCTACAAAATACCCAATTATTTGGGACAAGTCATCGGTTAGAACATTAGGTAATAAAATTCTTTCATTTAAAGCTATAAATCTATTTTTAAAGTCACTGAAATCAGTTAACAACTCTTTGCAAGTTCTTTCGACTAATCTTACTTTATTCCTATTAAGATTTATATTTCTCTTTCCAAGTTCTATAAGTGAAATTGCAGATTGTGAAACATTTAACTTTTTTGCCAACTTTTCTTGGGACAGACCTAATTCATTTCTTTTCTTTATTAAAAATTTTCTTCCTTCTTCATTTATTTTAAACTTGAAAAAGTAGTCTGTATTTAGTTTTTGTAGTTCCCCTTTGACAGGTATTTTTTCTGGGATTAGAAGTGTATCTCCTACCTTTAGCTCTTCGGCTGGCTTTTCTATTATTTCATTGCTTTCAAAGACAAAAAAGAAATGATCTTTAGAAGTTTCCACTTCCATTCTTGGGGATGTAGTAATTATTTTATAGACTTCAGATTTTTTTGTTCTATAGATATCTAGAACTAGTGAGTTCAGAACAGAAAGTGTACTAAAATCTGCTGCCTTGACATTTGAATAGTTTTTTATGTCTTCAATCTTTACAATATTTCCGTCAGCTAAGGGCACCAAAGTACTGAGCACTTGGCATTGACCACCTTTAGCAGTTTTACCTGGAACAATAGAATCTAATTTTCTGAGTAATTCAATTTTCTTTCCTTTTAACAATCCAATAGAAGCTTCTCTATTGTCAAGAATAATTAAGCCGTATAATTCTTTTTCTGCAACCATATCTTGCAAAGGCTCCAGCTCAAATTTCTGGTCGCACCAATATTTTTTAATTCTTAAAGGCTCTGGTGGTTCAATATTCCAAACTTTAATATTAACCTGCCCTTCAACCTCAGAAACATTTCCAGCAAACAGAACCAAGCCATTTTCCGGAGTCTTGCTATAGAATCTTAATTCCTGAAGTACTTTGTCTATTGCAGCCAAAACATTGTTTCTTACAGTCTTGTTCTTAACATTTTCCGTTAAAGTGTATTCTTGCCTAAGCATGTTAACCATTTCTTGAAGGTTATGACCAGCAGGAATATAAACACTAACCAATTCTGTATGCCTTCCTTTAATTTTTTCCAATTCTTCCAAAAGTTTTCTTAGCTTATAGATATGCTCTTCCATGTTCTCACTAAAGAAATTAGCTATTCTTTAAAATTTAAAGTCAAAGTCATTTTCTCTCACTAAAAAGAGTTGTAAATAGATATTTAAATATTCGTTAAAAATGAATTGTGTATTTAAAATTTACTTTCAAAATCTTAATTATGAAACCTCGTCACACAGTCATAACAAGTTTAAGAGAAGTTGATTGCTCAAAATACGAGTCTATAGTTAAACATCCTCACGTCTTAAGGCTTAACAACGTTGACCAGTTGAGCTTTGTGGATAAGGTTTATAGGGGAGCGAAGCATAGTAGATACGATCACTCTATTTTTGTGTATCACTTTACTTATGAGATTACTAATCATCTTCTAGAAAAAGGCTGCATAACTGCTGAGGACAAAACAAACACGGAAATCGGAGCCATTCTCCACGATCTCGGTCATCCGCCATATTCTCATGCATCAGGCTCCTTGCTTGAAGCTCTTGGAAAGATAAGAGGCGAATCGATTGACCACAAAATAAAGGCTCTAGAAATAATCGATGATGAAAGAAAAGACAAGGAAAGAAGGACATTGAAGCAATGCATCGAAGATTGTGGAGGGAATGTCGATATTGTGAAATCAATAGTCGCAAAGCGAAATCCTCTCAGCCAGATAATATCCCAAAACACACTAGGTTCTGATAAGATAGGTTACTTTATTTTAGATTCTAACAGGACTTTTTACTATTCTGCTCTGCCTTTTATGCTCGATGTGTTTAAGGACTATTATTATGATGGAAAAAGATTAGGACTTGAAGACGAATCCAAAGTACCTCAGGTAAGAGTTCTTCAGGCAGGCTACCAAGACATGTATCTCAATGTTTACTTCCACCCAACTGTAAGATATTACGAGAGGCTATTTGAAAAGTCTCTCCAAACACTAATGGAAAAAAATCAGATTCCTGAAAAACTTCTGTGGAACATGGAGCAAAGCGAGCTTGACCACGTAATGAGAATGAATGATGAAACGAGAAAGCTCTTTAATAAAATACAAAATGAAGAAATGGATCAAGAGTTTCTCTCAATTGATTATGATTCTTTAGGTAGAAGAGAGTTTAAAGACATTACAGACTTTTACTCTAATCCTTTAAACCTCACTAAAGCAGAGAAGAGAATAGCTGAATTATCTAGATGTAGCATCGACCAAATAGCATGTAGTCTTACTGTCATACCAAGCAGAATAATTCCTGAAGATGTGTTTGTTTTCAGCAATAAAAAAAGTGTTTTTGAGAAGTATCCTTATTATTTTAAGAGCTTAGTTGAATATGCTGGCAAAAGCACAAGTATAAAATTGTACAAAGAACCAGAGATAGAATTAGACACAGAAAAATGCAGAGAAATTATACTAGATGCAGTAAAATCCTAAATTAACACGGTTATTTTAATCGGAAAGTTTTCAATCAAAATATCTCCCTTTCCAAAAACGATTTCCTTTACTTTAATTGTTCCTTTAATATCTTCAAAAACTCTTTCTATTCTTTTTCTCCATTTTTCATCGCATTCTATCGTTAATCTTTCTATAGGAGCGTTCAAAGCAAGGCCTCTCCTGTTTTTATACTGCCTTAATGTAGAAATTATTGAAACTGCCACATCTCCAATTTCCTCTGCATCCTTGTCAATCAAACTTTCATTTACTTTTGACCATGAAGAAATATGAACCGATATATCTCTTTCATACTTTCTAAAGAAATTCTGCCAAATCTCTTCTGTTATAAAAGGTATTATTGGAGCTAGCATTTTTGTTATTGATAAAAGCAAATTGTATAGAGTAGTGATTACAGCTTCCTTAGCCTTGTTTTCAAACAAACGATATTTAATCATTTCCAAATAATTATCAGCAACATCATGCCATATAAAAGTATGCAAAGTCTCGAAAGCCTCTGTAAATTCAAAATTATCAAAATGCTTAGTAACTTTATCTATAACTTTCTGAAGTTTCGTCAGTATCCAGAAATCCATTAATGTTAATTGCTTATTATCTGTTTTAGCTAAATGTTCAGAAGAAAATCTGAATACATTCCAGAGTTTTGTTAAAAATTTAAAAGTAAAATTCATATCCTTCCAAGCAAATGGAACATCGTTTCCAAACGCTCCCATCATTATTAAACCAGCTCTTATTGTGTCAGCTCCTTGTTTTGAAAGAACATCATCAGGCACTATAAAATTTCCAAGACTTTTATGCATTTCTCTTCCATCTGGTCCAAGAATCATCCCGTTTACTAGAATCTCTTTCCATGGCTTTCTCCCTGTCTCAAGAAAGCATCTTAACATGGTGTAATAAGTCCAAGTCCTTATGATATCATGACCCTGTTGCCTTATGTCATTTGGATAAAGTTTTGTAAACAATTTATCATCATTCCTCCAATAACCAGAAATTATTAACGGCGTTATTGAGGAATCAACCCAACCATCGCAAATGTCTGTTTCTCCAATTAATCTCCCTCCGCATTCACACTTTTCCTTTGACTCTTCTATAGAAGGATTTACAGGAAGCTCTTCTATTTTTGGAGCAAATATTTTTTCACACTTCTCGCAATACCAAAAAGGAATTGGAGTTCCATAAACTCTTTGTCTAGATATTATCCAATCCCAATCCATAGATTCAATCCAGTTTATAAGTCTTTTTTGCATATATTCTGGATGCCATTCAATTGTTTTTGACATTTCCAACATATCCTTAGAAAATTTTATTGCTTCTATTGCCCACTGCTTTTTAATTAAGAATTCTATTGGGGTTTCACAACCACCTCTCTCTGTATGGCAAAGAACATTGTGCTTAAACTTAGTTTCTTTTGATACCAAACCTTTATTTCCTAATTCCTCAACTATTTTGTTTCTCGCTTCCTTAATAGTTAAACCTTTTAGAAAGCCAGCATTTTCATTTAATTTACCATCTTCTGTTATGATATTTATTGAAGGTAAGTTAAACTTTTTCTGCCATTTGATGTCAGACTCATCACCATAGGTACAAAGATAAACAGCTCCTGTTCCAAAAGTTGTATCAACTTCCTTATTAGGAAAAATAGGAACTTCTCTGTTAAAGATGGGTAAAGTTGCTTTTTTGTTTATGAATCTTTTATATCTATCATCATCAGGATGAACGAAAATTGCGACACATGCCGGTATGAACTCTGGACGAGTGGTTGAAATTGTTATATGTTCCTTTCCAACTGGAATTTTTATATCATAAAGAACTCCTTCCCGCTCTCGATAACCCAATTCTGCTTTGGCTAATGTTGTACCGCAGTTCGTGCACCACATCACAGGATGTTCTACTCTTTTTAAAAGTCCTTTCAAAAACAAGTTTAACAGAGTCTTCTGTACAAATGCCATGTATTCCTTGCTATCAGTAGAATACTCAAAGTCCCAATCGGCAGAATAACCCATTTCAATCATTTTTGATTTCATTTTCTTTATCATGTCATCTGTCCAAATTCTGCAAGCTTCTAAGAATTTTTCCTTATCTATCTTCTTGACTTTGAAATTTTTTTCAACCTGAAGTTCAGTCGGCAAACCATGGCAATCCCATCCTTGAGGAAGCAGAACATTGAAACCTTTCATTCTCTTATATCTTGATACAACATCATTCCAAGTCCACCAAAGAGCATGACCCATATGCGGTATGCCGGATGTGAATGGTGGTGGTGTATCTATGCAAAAGCTAGGCTTATTGCTCTCTCTATCAAACTTAAAGAGCTTGTTATCTTCCCAAAATTTTAATATTTTAGGTTCAACCTCTTTTGGATTATATCTACTCTGCATGGAAGAATTTTTATAATTATAAGTAGATAAATCTTTGGAATCTATTTAAAATATCCAAGCTTTCCTTTAGACTTATCGCCTAAATAATAACTCTTATTTTTTTTTATAAAAGCAATATCTTCTCTCTTATCCAACACTCTAGATAAAACAGTTCTTTCATGCCTAGTTAAATCTTCACCAAAGGCATATTCATTTTCTATAAAATTAGAAATTCTAAGAAGAAGGTAATCTGAATTCTTTTGATTTATATTTTGCCCATATTTTGCTTTGAAATCAGATATCATTATATCAAAGAAGTTATGAAGATGAGTTCCATTTGGCAATCCTTCTAAAGCAATAGAAGCAATAGATACAGTTGAAACTTTTTCACCAAATTCTTTTTCTACTTCTATAGCTATTTTCTTTAAAGTTTTTCTAAAATCTGATTCATCAATTATTTGATCGTAACGCCTTATTATGTATTCTTTCACGTCCTCTGGAATTTTATTTCTGGGCATGAATTTATTATAAAATGATAAGAATAAAAGTTTAATTTATTTTACAAACTTGTGTAAACCAGTTTTAGGTAAATTGTCAGTATCAATCTCAACTATCTTTCTGTTAACAGTAAAAGACACATTGAAAATCGGAATTGAATCTACAAAAGCTAAAGGAGCTCCATAATGTGCGTGACCATGAACTGCAAAGTTTGTGTTTGTTTTAATTAAAACGTTTTCGAATTTTTTAGAACCCAAACCGCTATAAATTTTTGGATTTTCGCCTACCAAAGTTTTATATGTAGGAGCATAATGAGACAAAAGAATTTTTATATCAGCCTTAAGGCTTTCTAGCAATTCTCCACATTTTTTTATTCTCTCTAAATAAGCTTTTCTTATATCCGGAACATGGGTAGACTGCCACCACGTCGGTATGTCCAAAGAACCCCTTGTCCCTACTATCCCTACTTTTTTATTCTTTATCTTTAATTCAATGCTTTCGTCATCCAAGAAAGTTATTCTGTCCTTACATATTTTTTTTATTTCATCAATATCCTCATCAAATTCCCTGTTTCCAAAAACAGCAATGATAGGGCAGTCCCATTTCTTAAGTCTAAGGAAATCAAGTATTAACCCATAAATTTCAGGGTTTCTGTATTCGTAGATATCTCCTGCTAAAAGAAAAATGTCAGGTTCCTTTGCCTTTTTAATAACATCCCAAAATGGCTCAAAATCCATCCCTAAAGGGTCTAAATCTGAAATAGCTGAAACGCGCATATAAATTATCTTTTATAGTTATAATTTAAATATAGGGCCGATGGTCGAACGGAAAGACACTGCTCTCGCACAGCAGAGATTCCGAGTTCAAATCTCGGTCGGTCCATTATCATAGAAATCTTTAAGAAGAAGTTTTAACTAATAAATAACTCCAGTGATTTTTATGACGGAAAATAAAATGATTCCTAAGTCTGTTGATTGGAAACAACAAAAAAGAAAGTTGATTATAAATCATGAATTTTCTAAATTCACAAAAGCCTTTAGGGAAAACTTTGCTACTCTTATAATCTCTGCCTTAGGTTTGGTAGCTGCTTTAAGTTGGAACGATGCCATAAAATCAACAATAGACACCTTATTTCCTTCAGTAGGAAACGTTATTTACAAATATTATGTTGCAATCATAGTTACTATTATTTCTGTAGTAATTACTTATTTTATTTCTAAATTAAAACCAAAGTATTAAATTCATATTTAAAAGTGTTAGAATAATATCTTATTTCATGGGCGGGTAGCTTAGTCTGGTAGAGCGCTTGACTGATAATCAAGAGGTCGAGAGTCCGAATCTCTCCTCGCCCACTTTGTGATTTTATGTTTAATCCAGAAAAAAGAGCTGAATTAGTAAGGCCTAAAATGGTGAAAAATGGAAAATATCTAGTCACAAGAATAGGAGGAAGTGTTCAAGAAGCTGACCCTAACAAGATTCTTGACATGTATTTCAGATACAAGAATTACATAAGTGGCGACAATGAATTTGAAAATGAATGGCTAAAAGCTCCTCTTTCAGAAGTCTGGTCAACCAAGTTTTTAGGTCTTGTAGAAAATTTCTGGTCAAGACCTATAGGTGAAATTAAAAAGCTTGAATATCAAAATCCACATTATTCTGCTGCAAATGCGTTTGGAAGAAGGGATCCTAGAGATTATAACAAAGTGTTTGCAGTTCAAGTAAGTGGCTGTACGTATTCTTGCAATTTCTGCTACGTGCCGCCTGAAATAAACTTAGCCAATCCTACGTTTGGAAAGTTCTTCTCTCCAAAAGAAATAGTGGATTACTTCTTATCTGCAAAATCCAAATCAAAGGAGCCTATGAATGTAATAAGAATTACTGGCGGAGAACCGACAATAATACCTGAAATAATAGTTGATATTTACAACGAAATCGAAAAAAGAGAATTAGAACTTTACCTATGGATTGATACAAACCTTTCTATGACCAGATACCTTGAAAAAATAGAAAGTGATTTGAAGAGCATAATGCAAAGAAGAAATGTTGGGGTTGTTGGCTGTTTCAAAGGATTTTGCAAAGAAGACTTCTCTATTCTAACAGGAGCTGAACCAAAATTCTATGAAAATCAGTTTAAGACAGCTAAATTATTTTTAGATTGGAAAACTGATTTTTATGTATATCTTCCGGCCTTAATTTATAAAAACGATGTTGAAAATAAAGCTAAAGAGTTTATTCAAAGGTTGCAATATCTTAACAAGAACTTACCTCTAAGGGTTGAGATGCTTATTATAAAAGAATATCCAGGTGCTGTAATAAACATACAAGAAAAAACAAAGCAAGGAAGGCCTATGCCTCAAACCGATCAAAAGATTGTTTTTGATTTATGGTATAACAAACTTCTACCAAAACTTTATTCTAAGAAAATGCTAAATAAATTCTGTTGTGAGATTCCGCTGTGATTGTATGAAAGAAAAAGACTTTATAGAATTTGCTAAGATTGTAGGCAAATTAAAAAAAATTCCAAGAACTGGTTGGAAAGAGAGAAAGGTTAAAAGTCCAGAAAGCATTGCCGATCACTCATTTAGAACAGCGCTGCTTGGAATGGTATTGTCTGATTCAGAGAAACTTGATACGGAAAAAATAATTAGGATGCTCCTTCTACACGATATTGAAGAATCAATAATTGGTGACATTGCAGCAATATACAAGGTAAAGATGAATAAGATGGATCTAAAAAAGAAGCAGATGAGGGCTATGAAAAAAGTGCTATCACCTTTGCCAAAGGATTTGAGAAATAAATATTTCTTACTATGGAAAGAAATAGAAGAGGAGAAAACTATAGAAGCAAAGTTCTGTAAAGATGTAGATAAATTGGAAATGATGATACAAGCCTTTGAGTATGAATTAGAAGATAAAAAGAACATTAAAAAATTAAGAAAATTCTGGGAATGGGAAATGAACAAACCAAACAGATATCCATTAACTAAAAGAATTTATAAAAAACTGGAGAATGAGAAAAATGAAAATCATAAAAAGAGGCGCTGAAGCAGTTTTGTATTTAGACGATTCTCAGCTAGTTAAGGAAAGGATTAAGAAGAATTACAGGCTCACTGAAATAGATGAGAAATTAAGAAAGTTAAGGACTAGAAAAGAAGCCAAGTTACTGAACGAAGCAAAAAGAGTTGGAGTAGAAACACCAAAGATATTCTCGATTGATGAGAACGGCTTTAAAATCATCATGGAATTTATAGATGGGAAAAGGTTAAAAGAATTTTTAAACGAAACCAATGACAAAAATAGGAAAAAAGTAGCTGAAGAAATTGGAAAAACCACTGGTTTGTTACATAAGAATGGCATCATTCACGGTGACCTAACAACAAGCAACATGATTCTAAAGGATGATAAAATATTCTTCATTGATTTTGGGTTAGGTGAGTTCTCTAGCAGAATAGAGGATTTGGCAACTGACCTATCAGTTCTAAAAGAAGCCTTTAAATCAACCCATTTCAAGTATTTAGATTTATTATGGGAAAGTTTTATAAAAGGTTATAAACAAACAAATGATAACTTTAATAAAGTTTTAGATACCTTAAATGATATAGAAAAAAGAGGAAGGTACGTTAAAAGATGACTGATGAACATAAGGTAGAGCAAGAAAAAAATATAGAGCATAGAGCAGAAGAAGCTAAAATAGAACAGCCTAAAGAAGAGCATCATAAGGAAAGATTTAATTTTAAGAAATGGATAAAGGGCTCAAATAAAAAAGAGTATATAGAAAATATAAGTTTCCTAATTATTGTTATTTCTGCAATAATGGTTTCCGCAGGCATAGGTTTAGGCAGCTTTATTCAAGGAACAGTTTTTATAGCTGTTTTTGGAGCATTTTTTGTTATGGTTGGAATAGTTATTTATATGTCATCTCAGTTCATTGGTGAGTAAATGGCTAAAATGCATTCAAGGAAAAAGGGAAGGGCTGGAAGCAAAAAACCCAGTATGGTAGCCAAATGGGTTGAATATAAAGATAAGGAAGTAGAGAGACTTGTTTTAAAGCTTAATAAAGATGGTTTAAATGCAACTGATATTGGAAGAACCCTTAGGGATCAATATGGAATTCCTTCTGTAAAAAACATAACTAGAAAAACTATAACACAGATTCTAGAAGAAAATAATTTATTGCCTAAGATACCTGAAGATCTTTTTAATCTACTAAAGAAAGCAGTGGTTATTAGGGATCATTTAGCAAAAAACAAGAAGGATTATACCTCTAAGCATGGCTTAGAACTTTTAGAAAGTAAGATAAGAAGACTTGTAAAATATTACGTTAGAAAAGGAAGACTTGCTAAAGATTTTAAATACGAACCTGAAAGAGCAAAACTATTGATAGAAACTGAAAAATAATATATTAGTTAACTGTAATAGTATTCTAATGAAAGAATTAATGGATTTATTAAACAAAGCTTCTGAAAAAATAAAATCTACTGATAGTTTAATACAAATTGTTTCTCATCTCGATGCAGACGGTGTATGCTCAGCATCATTAATAGCCTCTATGCTTATGGAACTTGGAAAAAATTTCCAGATAACCATTGTTAAGGGAATTAAACCACAAATTATAGAAGACTTAAAGAAAAGGGAACCAAAATTGGTGGTATTTACTGACATTGGCTCTGGTTATTTAGACTTGTTAAATGAATTAAAATGCGATGTAATAATAATCGACCATCACGAAGTTGAAGGATATCCTTCCGAAAACATGATTCATATAAATCCAATAAGTTTTGATTTAGAACTCTCAGGATCTGGAGCTACTTATCTTCTTGTAAAAGAAGTTTTACAGCACAATTCATTAGCACCTTTAGCAATAGTAGGAACAATTGGCGATACTAATTATTCTGTTAATTCTAAAATATTTGAAACTCCGCTAATAGAAATAGAGACCGGTTTAAATCTTTTTGGAAGATTTTCTCGTCCCTTGTACAAGGCTTTGGAGCTCTCAGGAATTCCTGAAATCGGAGAGCCATCAAAGGCCCTTCAATTCTTATCTGAAATTGGAATTAAACCTCAAAAAGATGGAGAATGGAGAACCTTAAATGATTTAACAATCGAAGAAAAGATGAAACTTGCTGATGCGATTGTTAAGGAAAGCTTAAAGCATGAAAATTTTAAAAAGGAATTAATATTTGGGGATGTTTTAACATTAAAGCAATTTCCAGACGAGCTTAGAGATGCAAAGGAATTCGCAACTATTTTAAATGCTTGTGCAAATATGAACGAGTCTGCAGTAGGAATAGCCTTATGTTTGGGAAGTAAGAAGGCTTTGGAGTATGCAAGAGGAATAGTTAAGGGTTATAGAAAGCTTATAGGAAATTATTTAAGCTGGATAGAAAATAATCCACAGTGCATCAAGCAAAAGGATTTTGCAACATATGTTATAGCAGGAAATGCCATTAATGAAAACATGATTGGAACAATTGTTTCCATGCTCTTTAAGCCATCTGAGAAGACTTTGATTGGACTAGCAAATTCAGAAGACGGTATAAAAATTTCTGCTAGGTCTAAAGACATAAATATTCGTGACATTATTGTAAGTGCCGCAAAAGAGTGTAGTGGAAGTGCTGGAGGCCATATTCATGCAGCAGGTGGAACAATTCCACTTGGAACTGATGAGAAGTTCACGGAAATTTGTGAAAATCTTCTAAGAGAAATTAAAACGATTTGAATGGAATATTTAGACATAGTAAATGATAAAGATATTATAATAGGAAAGGATACAAGAGAAAATATCTTTAAAAAAAGGTTAGGACATAGTGTTAGAGTAGTAAATATATTCTTGTTTAATTCTAGAGGTGAATTGTTAATCCCGAAAAGATCTAAGAATAAAAAACTATTTCCTTGTCGTTTTGATTTCTCTTGCGGTGAGCATGTCATTTCAGGAGAAGATTATGGCTCTGCAGCTGTTCGTGGAATAAAAGAAGAATTAGGACTTTCTAATATAAAATTGCTTGAGTTAGGAAAATTAACACCAAAAGATGGGGTAAATTGTTTTATGAAAGTTTTCAAGATATTATATGATGGTAAAATAAGATATGACCACAAAGGAATAGAGTCTATAAAATTTTATTCTTTAGAAGAAGTAAGAAAAATGTTAAGTAAAATCCCTGAAAAGTTTAAGCCAGACTTTAAACCTGTGTTTAAAATATTTTTTGGTTTATAAAGAATTTATTAAGATTTATAAAGATATGGAGCATATTTAATTTCTATGGTCTCAAAGTTAAAAGGCAAAGAATGGTATCAAATTGTTGCACCTAGCTTTTTTGGAGATTTTATTATAGGAGAAACTATGGCCTTATCTTCAAACCAATTAAAGGGAAGAACAGTAGAAACAAGTCTGACAGACATAACCGGTGACCCTAACAAATATTATTTAAAATTCTACTTTAAGATTGAAGATGTGAAGGAAAGTAAGGCTGTAACGAAATTTGTTGGACATGATTGTACAAGAGATTTCTTATCAAGAATAGTTCGCACAAGGTCAACAAGAATAGACACAAACAATGTGATAAAGCTTTTAGATAACAGTGTTAGAGTTAAAACAATAGCTGTTTCTAACAGAAGGGTTAGCAATAGCATTGCAATGAGTATAAGAAAAAATATAAGTGAAATTTTAACAGATGAACTTAGCAAATTAAAAACTGAAGAATTTATAAGAGAATTAATTGCTGGTAATCTTCAAAGTAAGATAAGAAAAATTATAAGTAAGGTATATCCTTTAAGATATTTTGAATTTAGAAAAACAGAAGTTCTATAAAACTTTTTCTATTAAAGAATAAAATTTATATTATGGAAAAAGAAGATGTTTTAGTGATAATATTTTTAATAATTTTAATAGCTGGTTTGGTCTATCTTTATCAAAACTTGGGTTCTTTTGAATGTTCTGTTGAAAATTCTTTTAGCACAGCTATGAGCGATATAAACTATGAGTTTGAACCTCAAGGTTCTATCTACAGTAAAACAAAAATTTTTAGATTTACTATCTCATCTTCAAGAAAAAGATTAGAATATTTTGGGATGAAAATAACAAAAGAAAACGGTGAAATTTTATTTTTTGAAAACAGAACAGAACCAGAAGGAAGCTCTGTAGTTGCCACCATAAACTTAAATGAAACTGAAAAAATAACTGTAAACAGATTCTTTAAGAAGAAATGCTATCCTGAAATTCAACTATGATTCTTCCACTTGTATAATAGCTGTAGATATCCAAAACATGCCACCAAGCAATATTAAAACGAAAGCTATTATATAAGCAACTGCTACTGAAGTCGTGGTTGAACCAAGTACAGAAGGCTCAACCGAACCTGCTATAAGAGCTCCTGTAAATACACATATTGCTCCAATAAACCAAAAGGTTATTGTTCTTGGATCTGCCATAAATAAAGGTTTTGTGATTAGCTATTTAAATTTATGGTGTCTGTCAATTTTAAATACTTCTAGAATTTAACTATCTTTTGCAGAGGATAGACCTGGACGGCTAGGCCTCGTCTATATCGGCAAATGGTCTTTATGGCCGAGTCGAAGCTTGAGGGCGATGCTAGGAATTTATGAAGTCCTATTAGCCGACTGAGAAGCTTCGTCCTACAGAGTTATTATTATAACAAATCCTACGAGATCCGGAAGGAAGCAGTAGTAAGTTATAGTGATGACGTTTGCAGGGTCACGAAGTGGAGAAGGTTAATAGGGTCAGCTTCATAGGTTTTTAGTATCCACCAAGAGCGTTCCTCTGCATCTTTATGAAGCTTTAAATATTTTTAAGGATTAATTATTGCCTATGAAATATCGTTACCAACAGCCTAAAAGAAAAAATCTTTTAGCTATCTTTTTAGTCGGAATTTTAATAGGAAGTTTAGTAACTTATTATTACTTTACAGAATATCAAAAAGAAGTTGTTCAACCTCCTCAAAGCAACTATCAAACCGACTATAATTTTAAAGAGCCTGTTTATTCGCATGTTGAAATTAATCTTGTAGCAGTTGATCAAAGTGGAAGCGGTGTAACCACTCCATTAATAGTTGAAGCAAAACCAGGAAATGGAAAAGCATTAACAAACGTAGACAAGCTTTTGTTCTGGGTTGATACCCAGTATTCGATACAATTAGCTAAAGCTGTTGCAGAAAATGTAACAAAAATAAATGCAAGCAATTATGATTTGATATACTCTATAGAAACCAATGCCACAATAATCGGTGGTCCTTCTGCAGGTGCAGCACTAACCATTGCAACCATCGCAGCACTAAAAAATGAAAATGTAAGAAATGATGTTATGATAACCGGAACAATAAATGAGGATGGAACAATTGGAGAAGTTGGTGGAGTCTTGGAAAAAGCAAAGGCAGCAAAAGATGTAGGTGCTAAACTATTTCTCGTTCCTAAAGGACAAGGTGAACAAACATTCTTAAAACCTGAAGAAAATTGTATAAAGAAAGCTGGTTTTATTTTCTGCGAGACTACATATAAGCCAATAACTGTTAACATAGGAAAGGATGCCAATATATCTGTAATAGAGGTTGAAAACGTTACAGAAGCTTACAAATATTTCAAATTATAAAAAATTAGTTAGAAACTTTGTTTTTAGGTTTTTTTGGTATGATATCTCTAATTTCTATTCTGTTATCTGCACTTCTGAATTCATTAGCAAAAGTTTCTAGAGGATATACAATATTATTTCTTGTAACAATTTTCTTTGTTTCGCTATGATGAAGATATTGAATTACCTGTCTTCCATCTTTTAAATCCCAGATACGAACCATCTCTGTTCCTTCAGGAAGTTTTAATGATACTCTATAATTATAATCTTTTCCAATATCGATATCTGTCACAAACGCAGGAATATAATCAACAGTACCTTTTTCTGTTTTAATCTTAAAACCATAAGGAAGTTTTCTCATTGATACATAAGTTTTACTTTCTAAAGTTGTTCCTGATATAAATGGTGGTTTATTTACATCTTTTAAAAAACATTTTCCTAAATCTTTAAGAGGATTTATCGTTTCCATAATGAACTTTATTAGAAATAAAAGATTTAAATCTGGATTCCTGAGTCTTTTAGAACTTTTTCAGGATTTTTTCTGTATTCTGTTAAAATCCTAACAACGTCCTTAAAATTATTTATGTTATTTTTTTGCATCCAATTCAACAAAGCTTTTCTTCTTTCCAATTCTTTCATTAATTCTGTTACCTCCACTCCTTTATGGGCAGCTATCTCTTGTAAAAAATAAGATGTCCCACCGTATTCATATATATCTTCACTAGCAGACCAACGATAAACTTGATTAGTTCTAGCCTTTCCTGTTGTCTGGTCAACAGACTCTATTTCAACTATTTCCTTCATTCTTCTTGCAGATTCTCCTTTTTCTCTTGTATGAATCATAACAATAACCAAATCTAGCGTATCGATTAAAGCTGGTGATAAGCTTATTGGCGGAGTTTGCAATCTGTAGATGACATCCTCGACCCTTCCTGCATGCATTGTTCCCATTGCTGGTATACCAGATGCCATTCCTTGAAACATTACATAAGCTTCTGATCCTCTAATCTCTCCAACTATGACATAATTTGGAGTTTGCCTAAACGCTTCCTTTAATAAATCAAACATTGTAACTTCTCCATAACCCTTTGCAAAGCCAATCCTTGTAACCGAAGGTACCCAATTTTCATGAGGAAGGTTTAGCTCGCGAGTGTCTTCAATAGATACAATTTTTGCTTCGTTTGCAACAAACATTAACAAAGAATTTAGCAAAGTTGTTTTACCAGTTCCTGCACCACCAGTAATTAAAATTGAAGCTTCATTTTCAACAGCTAGCCATAAATATGCTAATATATCACTATTAACAGATTTCTTATTTAACAAATCTATGGGTGAAAATGGTTCTTGAACAAATTTCCTTATTGTAATTGAAGGACCTCTAGTTGTAACATCACTAGCAAAAGTTGCTTGAACTCTAGAGCCATCTGGGAGAGTTCCATCTAGCAAAGGCTCAGCATAAGATATAAATCTTCCGCATCTTTCAGCAAGTTTTACTACAAATTCCTTAAGTCTTTTAGAGTCATTAAAAATTATGTTAGATTTTATTGATCCGTATCTTCTATGAACAACATAAATAGGTATGCCTACACCGTCACATGAGATATCTTCTATGTAAGGGTCTTGTATCAAAGGTTCTATCTCATTTAATCCAACAAAATTTCTTTGAATAAAATATAAAATTTTAAGAAAAGATTCTCTGGAAAGCTTAATCTCATACTCTTCTAAAACTTTTTTAGTCTGATCTTCTAAATAACCTAAAGCCTCTTCCTTTTTCTTTACAGCAGAAAGTTCTATGTCAAGTATTTCCATTAATCCGCTTACTACATTTTCATAGATTTTTTTCTCCTCATCAGTTAGCTCTGGCTCAATCAAATTGTAAATAAGTTCTTCTCCTTTTTCATCCCATTGTATATCAGCATAAGCAAAAGGTTCTATTAAAGAGTACTTAATGCCAGTCCTCTCTTTTTCAGGAAAGGAAACTATAACATGTTTTATTTCTTCTTTTTTAGGTAACTCTTCAATTGGTTTTTCTGGAGGTTTTTCTTCTTTTTTAACTTCAAATTTAGGTATAAATTTTTCTAAAATTTCTTTTGCTTTTTTACCAACAGACTCCTTTCTTAGAATTCTTCTCTTAGTAATCTTTGGATAAGCTCTAACCACTTTCTTTGGTTTTTTATGAACTATCTTTTTTAATAACCTTTTTTGCTTAACAGGAATTTTTCTTTTTAAAACATGTCTAGGATAATGCCTTTCAATCTTTCTCTTTATTTTATGTGGATAACGCTTAGTTATTCTTTTAGTATGTTTTACAGTTTTTCTCTTTAAATGTCTGGAAACAACTTTCCTTTTAACTAAACTTTTTTTAATTGGTCTAGAACGTTTAACCTTTCTCTTTGGCATAAGGATTTATTGGTTAGTTTTATTTATTAAAGTTTGCTACCAAATCTTTAAGTATGATTCCTGAAAATGTTAAAAATGTTTTGCTGAGGCAAAGATACAAAATTGTAGGAAATCATTCAGCTGCAAAGCTTTGTCTATGGACTAAAAAATCTATTAAAACCGGAGGAAAAGAACATTGCTATAAAGAACAGTTTTACAAGGACATAGGAATAAAAAGTCATAGATGTTTGCAGTGCACGCCAGCTGTTTCCTGGTGTTCATTAAGATGTCAATTTTGCTGGCGAGCAACCGAACTTACTTTGGGACAAAAAATTACTGATGAAGATGAACCGAAATTCATAGTAGAAAATCTTTTAGATGCACAGAAACAACTTTTGTCTGGTTTGGGTGGAATACCTCATAATGAAGAATATTTGAAAGAAGCTTACAAACCTAGCAATGTTGCTATTTCCTTAAGCGGTGAACCTACTTGCTATAGCAAACTTTCTGAATTAATTGCTGAGTTTCACAAAAGAGATATGAAAACGTTTTTGGTTACAAACGGAACCTTGCCTGAAAGATTAGAAGCTTTAGAAACTTTACCCACACAACTTTACGTCTCATTATGCAGCAACAGTAAGGAAATGATGGAAAAAGTTCAAAAGCCTTTGATAAAAGATGCTTGGGAAAAACTAAATCAAACTTTAGAGCTTTTCCCAAATATTAAAACAAGAAAAGTTATTAGATTGACAATGGTTAAAAACTTAAACATGATCGAACCTGAGAAATATGCTAAGTTGATTGAAAAGACTTCTCCTAATTTTATTGAAGTTAAATCTTTTATGAGTGTAGGTTTTTCAAGACAAAGATTACCTTATTCTATTATGCCTTCTCATGAAGAAATAAAGGATTTTGCTGAAAAGATTTCTGAATCAATTGGATATAAAATTGCTGACGAAAAAAGAGATAGCAGAGTTGTTCTGCTAAAGAAGTAATGGGCCCGAGGAGATTTGAACTCCTGTCATACGCAAATTGGATTTCTTCCCCAAGCGTATATACTAAACCAAGCTATACTACGGGCCCTTGCTATAAATTATCTGTATTAAGTATTTTATTTCTATCATTATTCTAAAAGTAAAAGAGAAAACATAATTCCTATTCCAACAATAAGCATTATTAGTTGTACAAGAGATTTTATTGGCTTTGTCTCCTTATGTAATTCTGGAATCAAGTCTGAGGATGCAATGTAAATGAAACTACCTATTGCAAAAGGTAAAAGAAAATTGGTTAAACTTTCAAAATAAGAGCTGATTAATAAAGATATTACTGTTCCTGCTATGGCTGTTAAGGCTGTAATGAAATTTAAAAATAAAGCTTTCTTCCTGCTAAACCCACCATAAATAAGAACACTAAAATCTCCTATTTCCTGTGGTATTTCATGAAATATGACTGCTATTGTTGTAGCAATTCCTATTTGTAAAGAAGTTAGATAGCTTGCACCAATTATCATTCCGTCTATAAAATTGTGAACAGAGTCTCCCATTAAATTCATTAAAGCAAATGGATGTGGATGCTCTGTTGAAGTTGGTATGTGACAGTGCCTCCAGTGAATAAATTTTTCTAAAATAAATGAAACTATTACACCCGAGAGAATGTAAAATGAAAGAAGCAATTCGTTATTTAATTTTATTGATTCTGGCAAAAGATGTATGAAAGCGTCGCCTAGCAATCCACCTACTGAAAAGCTAACAAAGTAAAGAAGTATTTTTTTCAAGGTTTTTTCTTTTATTGAAAAAGTAAACAGTCCAACTAAAGAGATACAACTTACTAAAAATACACTTAACAAACTGTAAAACCAGATTTCAAGCATTTTTATCTCTTATATTTTGCTACTTGTTTGTATGTATCAGCATGTGTTAGAAACAAAGATCTGCAGCAATATCTTTTCAATCCTAATTCATCTAAAACTTTTTTAGGATCTTCTCCTGCCTGAATTCTTTTTTGGAAAGTTTCCCAAAGATGTGCAACAACTTTTCCACAACTTTGGCAGCGAATTGGAATAATCATATTATCATCACTATCTCTTCGAACGTTGCTTGTGATGTCTTGCATCACTTGGACCAGGTTTGTGAGGTTCTGTTCTTCTTGAGTCTGCTATTAATAGACTCCTATCATAATTTAAAAACTTTTCCTTTAAGTTTTTATCATATTCAACTAAAGCCTTTGCAATGGCCTGTCTAATAGCAGAGGCTTGTCCAAATATCCCACCGCCTTTAACAATAACTTCAATATCCAAGTTCTTTCCGATTTCCCCTGCTAAAATTAAAGGCTCTTTTATCATTAGCTTTAGCATTTCTGGCTCATATACCTCTAAAGATCTACTGTTGATTAAAATAATCCCATCGCCAGGCTTTGCAATAGCCCTCGCTATTGCTTCTTTCCTTTTGCCTATCGTTTGTATAAGATCTTTTTTCTTAGTCAATTTTAGCACCTAATTTTTTGCACAAGTCTTTGACGGTCATGTATTTGCACTCTATGTCCTCTTCTGTCTTACCTATTTTCTCACCTTTCAAATTATTAGAATTTCCAATAAAAACTTTTAATTTTTTAAAAGCTTTCTTTCCCCTTTCTTTTTTATAGGGAAGCATTCCTCTTACAACTCTTTCCAAAAGTTTGTCAGGTTGCCTTGGGTAAAAGGGTCCTTTATTAGGATCGCCTCTATCCCTTTTAATAAAGAATCTTCTTACTATTGCATCAGAATTTCCTGTTATAATAGCTTTCTCAGAATTAATAACTGTAATACTTTCTCCTTTTAACAATTCCTTTGCAATTTTTGTTGCTAATCTTCCTAAAATTGCTCCTTCAGCATCAACTATCATCTAATCATTCCTCAAAATATAGATTTTACCATTAATGGTTTCAGTGGTATACTCTTTTGTTTTTCTTAAAAGATAATTGAGGTGCTGTTTAGCTGTTTCTTTCCTTATTTTTCTTAATGCACTTACTAGAGTTAAAAATTCATTTTCTTCTACCATTTCTGGACTTGATAAAGCTGTATCAAGCATTTCTCTTGTTAATTCTAGTGAAGTTTTTGGCACATATTTTGTTAAAATACCTAGTCCCATTATATCACTATCCTAACATTTGTTCCTTTTGGGTCTTCCTTAACCAATTCCTCAATCGTTAAAACCTTTCCACCAGCGTTTTGAATTCTCTCTATCGCAACCATAGAAAAACTTGCTGCAGCAATTTTTAAAGGCTTTTTTAAAATTCCAGAAGAGAGAACTTTACCTGGAACTACCACCGTTTCGTTTTCCTTACAAACTCTATTTAACTTTGACAGGTCAACCTCTGCTCTTTTTCTTCTTGGGCTTTCTAGTTCGTCTGCAAGTTTAATTAAAAACGGTATGTTTTCTCGATAACCACGATTACGAATATCTTCTATCAATGCCTTAATTATCGGGTTTGTTGGCCCTGTTGGTTTTGGCATAAAATCACTTAATCGTTTACTTATTTAAATTTATAATCATATGTGCGGAGGGCCGGATTTGAACCGACGAAGGGACTAACCCACAGGATTTCTTATCATCTTTTATCAAGACTCAAGAGTCCGATCTTAAGTATCGCACAGCAGGTTGTCCTGCGCCTTATCTTGTACGCTCTGCGTACATTTAGACCAGACTTGGCTACCTCCGCGTGATTTAAAAAATAGAAAAAGAAGTTTATAAACTTTATTATTTCAACTTTCTTACTTCTTTTCCAAAATCCTTTACCTTTTCCTTTAGAATATCTATAGCAATAAGAACAATCTCCTCCGGTTTTAGAGAGGAAATGCTTTCAATATTAAATATGAATTTTGTAGAATCTCCTCCTATTTCTAATAATCCTTTTGGTTTAGCTATTTTTACACATTCCTTGCATATATCGCAGTCTAATGTAACAGAAACTTTTTCTCCATCAATCTTTAAAGCATCTTTAGGACAGACCTTCATAACTTCGTCTGTATTATCTAATTTTTCTTTTAGCTTGACAATAGGAAAATATTTGTAATGAGAAATGGCTGCCTGGTATCTTGCATGATTTTTTGCAAGACCTAAAGATGCGGAAGCTTCAAGCTTTAAGTTCTGATCATCAAAAAGTTCTACTATAGGTATATCATCATACAAAGGCTTAACATCTGGATCACTTGATTTCATATCCTTTGAATAAACCATCACCGGACCTTTTTTATTTATTACAAAAATTACTTCGCACATAGAGCACGTCTTCCCATCCTCATGTTCATCTTTAAAATGAAATTTTTTAGAATCAAAAACTAAAGGAATTAGCCCTAGTCTGTGAGCAATCACCTCGTTATATAAAACTGACTCATTTATAGAAAAATCAGCAGAATCTATTGCTAAAATCGGAATCTCAGATATCATTATCCTTCTTAATGCATTAGCAAACTGTGGATTAGAATCCTCTAAAAGAAATTTTAACTCACTTTCAGTTTTGTTCAAAACATGTATCTTCATTTTATCACGTTAGTAAAAAATGGTTATTATTATTTATTAACCTTTCTATATACGTCTTCCACGTCTACCACCCTTAGCTTTCATAAAGCCATGTCCCAAGGGCGTTACATCTTCTATTCTTCCTATCATTAGACCAGTTCTTGCCAAAGCTCTGATAGCTGGTTGAGCTCCTGCTCCTGGACTTTTTGATCTTATCCCACCAGGAGCCCTTACTCTTATATGAACTGCATTTATTCCTTTTTCTAAAGCAGCACTAGCAGCTTTACTAGCAGCTAATAAAGCAGGATAAGGTGAACCTCCTTCTCTGTCTTTATCTGTCATCATACCCGCTGAAAATCTTGCTATAGTTTCAGAACCAGTAATATCAGTGATATGAATTATTGTATTGTTAGGTGAACTAAAAATGTTTGCTATTCCCCATTTAAGATTTTTTTCAGGACTTTTTTGTCTCAACTTTTTCACCCAATTTCATTTTGCTTTTCTCATAAAAACTTATTTTGCCTTCTTCAGACAAAGGAACCAAAATGCTTGGCCATCTCACTCTTCTTCCATCTAAAGCGATGTGACCATGAACAATAAATTGCCTTGCCTGCTTTGCACTATGAGCCAAACCTCTTCTAAAAACTAAAGTCTGTAACCTTCTCTCTAATATGTTTTCAATGGCTAAAGCTAAAACATTATCCAAGCTCGCATCTGGTTTTATTAAACCAATTTTAATTAATTTATCCAAAACTATCTTTTCCTTTTCTTTATCTCTCTTTGCAGCAAGGTTTCTTGCCAGTCTTCTATAGTTTCTAAGAATTGATTCTGCTCTCCATATCTCTTTCTTTCTCCTTAAACCATAATCTTGCTTTAATTTTTTTTCAGTCTCTATTCCAGTCTTGTCCCAAGGTCTTAGTGGCTTTTCATACTTTTTCTTTTGTCTTTTCATTTAATCACTTTTTTCTCTTCTTTCTTTTCAGTCTTTGCTGGAGCAGTAGGCTTTGCTTCTGTTGATTTGGCTTCGGGTTTTGCCTCCTCTTTTTTAGCAGTTGGAGCTCCAGGAGCAGGTACAGGTGCACCAGGTCTCATCTTACCTTTAGTTACACCCACTATCATTCCTGTTCTAAAGCTTGATCTTGTTCTTTGACCTCTAACTGGCAAGCCAAGTTCATGTCTTATTCCTTTGTAACAACGAATTTTTCTCATAAAATCAATATCAGCCTTAACAGCAAGTTTTAATTCAGAGCTAACCAAATGTCTATGCTCTCCTGTAAAAGGATCAAGCCTTCTGTTAAGCATATGATAAGGAATTCCGTATTTTAATGGATTCTTAATAGCATCTTCTAGCTTTTTAATTTGTTCATCATTCAAGCTTCCTAACAAAGCTTCTGGGTCTAATCCAGCAGCAGTTACAATTCCATTTGCTAAAGATTTCCCTATACCTTTAATTCCCAAAATAGCGTTTCTTACTTTCTTGCTCCCATCCAAGTCTATTTCAGCTATTCTAACTATTCCTCTAATTCCCTCTATAATTTTTTTCCTTTTTTCAAGCTTTTTCTCTTTAGACTTTTCTTTTTTAACTTCTTCTGCTTTTTTTTCAAGTTTTGGCTTCCTCATTCCCACGAAATCATACCTCTTAAATTAAGTATTATTCAATATAAAACTATTTAAATATAAAACCAATTATTATTTAATTGGTTCAAGGATATGAAACGAGCAATCTTATTGCAAACTATTGCTACGAATAGCAAAAACAATTGCCTTAAGGAATTTATGAATAAGGCTATTATTGAATATAATCGTCTCCTATCTGAAAGATGGGATTGTGATTCTTTCATCGAATTTCACCATAAAACATTTTTGAAGAGTAAGAAAAATACCTTCTTTAATGTTCAAGTAATTTGTAGCCTCATAAGAAATTCTTGGAAATGTAAAGTTAATAAAGTTAGTGGTTTGACAGTCAAATTTAATATTCCTAGAAACTGCAAAACATTCAGTACAAAGACTAATTTCTTTATTGATGTTGGTATCTATCCGGGAAATAGAGTTGCAATTCCGATTAAACAAAATAGGAATTATCAAAGGTTCCAGTCGTTGATTCAAAATGGATGGAACTGTAAGACTTTCGGTCTGATTAAAGATTTGCAGATTGTTGCATTTCTATCCAAAGAAAAGGAAATCCAACAAAGAAAGAATATAATTGGAATAGATATCAATGCCAAACATTTTGCTATAAGTATAATCTCTCCTGAAGGAAAAGTTCTATATCAAACTTATATTGGTAAGCAGATTTGGATTAAGAGAAAGCAAATTATGGAAAGAAGGGCGTTACTTCAATCTCTGAACGCTAAAAAAAGCCTTAAAAAGATTAGAAAATATGAATCTAATTTTGTTAAAACTAATATCGGCCAAGTTGTTAGAGATATCATAAATCTTGCTATAAAACATGACGCCGATATTTCTATTGAAAATCTAAGGAAAGTCAAGCCAAAAAGTAGAAGGTTCAATAGAATCGTTATGAGAATTCCTTTTTATAAATTCAAGCAAAATCTTGAACAAAGATGTTTTGATAACAATATTTGTTTGAACATTGTGGATAGTTGGCATACGAGCAAATGGTGTAGCCACTGCGGTGCTTTGGCTATTGGACATAGTTCCAACTATTCTTTGTTCAAATGTAAAAAATGTGGTCAAATAGTAAATAGTGATAGAAAAGCTAGCTTGGCTATTGCTGTTAAATCTCTCTTGGAGCGGAATAGTCATATCCTTGAACCAGATATTTCTATCCAGATTTCCAATAGAAGAGTTGATGTAACCCAGCTCTTACGTTCAGATGAAGTTGATAGTTTACGTCCTGTGGATAATAATTATCAACTTATGGAAAGCTCATAATTTAATGGAGTAGGTTACTTTTCAATTAATTAGAACTATAAAGGTTAATAAGCTTATCGCATTTTACTTTTTTTAATAAACATGTTTTATAGAAGCGCCGTCGGCAGGATTTAGATTTAGATTAAAAAAGACGCCGAGTGCAGGATTTGAACCTGCAAGTCCTTGCGGACACTAGCTATCTTGACATCCTTTCGCCTATCACTCTTCATAAGCCGCGATTCAGAGTCAAGCCATATAGTCATCTGTCTCAAGGCTAGCGCATTATCCAGATTCTGCCAACTCGGCTTAATTAGATTAATAAACTGAGTATTTTTAAATCTTATAGAATTTTGTAAATATTAATAATAAAATCTGCTTTTTAGATATTAAAAATAATTTTATCTTCTTGCCAATTTCTTAGCTTTGATATACTTCCATAGTTTCTTTGTCATTTCAGCAGGTGATGCTTTTCCTCTACCAATTATTTTTGCCAAGTGCTCATCTGGCACTATGTGATATCCGCCGAAAGCTTTTTTCTTTACCATTTTTTCACCTCTTATTAATTAGATTACTTGCTTAATAAGTTTAATTTTATCAAAGTTCTTATGCCATCTTCAATAAAATGTCTTGTGTAAGTTCCTACAGGTATTATTCTATTATATTTTTTCTTAACATCTTCTATTTTTTCACCTATAACTTCAATTTTCTTATTTTCATAGTTTAAAAGTTTAAGATATTTTACTTCTTCAGGATCTATATCCATACATCTCGTCCCAACAATATCAACACTCAAAGCGTCGTACCCACCTATAATAATATCAGATCTAACTGGATTTGGTATGCATTCATCATTTTGATTTCCTACTATCCCATCGATTATGTTTAAATCAGATTTAAAAATCTGCATATAATCATGAATAGCATCATTTATGAAAGGGTGAATTAAGACTTTAATTCTTCCCGGTATGCATCCAAATAAATTTTTTAGACAAAGTGTAACCTTTGCAGTAGAATGGATTTTTAATTTGGCAGCATTTATTATATATTCAGAGTCCAGAACTGACTTTGCTATAGGAAATTCATTAAACCTTATCGGTTTTCTTACTTTCTTTATTATTTTCTCATCCATGTCTAAATCTATTAGCTTAGCATTGAATTCTTTTGCAAGCTTGTCATAATTATTTACGATAAATGGTTTTCCAGTTATTCCAATATTTCCTCCTATGGCCACATCACAATTTTTTAATTTTTCTAGAATCGCTTTAACAACATTTACATCTGTCGAGGCAATCTTGTTTGGATGAACATTTGCTTTTATAAAAACTTTTTTATCTCTTAATGAAAATTTCATCTTACCTAAAAGTTCTTTTGTTACTTTGTACGGATCTTTACCTTTTATTATGTATACTTTCATAATTACTTTTCCATATAGTCTACTTCAGCTTCAAAGTCCTCTGGATCTTCTCTCTCAGCCTTAACAGGCTTGGTTTTTTTCCTTTTAACCATAAAATCACCTATTTTATTAAAATATGTATTATATATTTATATGAAATTGGTAGGTATTTTTTTAATAGTTTTATTAATTTTAATTATTAAACCAGCAGAAGCTATGCCATTTTGGTCTCAAAGACAAGAGTCTGTTCCTTCTGGTTCTCAATATTCTCCTGGAAGAAATTATAGCTTTCAAATAAATTGGACTGCTGATGAAAATCATACAATAAATTATGTTATCTTTGAATCTAATTTTTCTACTTTGAATGAAACTATAGTCAATGTTAGTGCTTGGATGTACGGCAATTCTAGTTTTGTGAACTTTACTGATTTACCAGCAGGAACTTACCTTTATCGTTGGTATGCTGTTGATAATGAATCCAATTGGAATTATACAGACCAAATAAGCTATGTAATTAATCCAAATAACTCTGTTACTATTAATCTGTATTTAAATGGGACAGAAGCTAACAAAAGTTATAATTTAAATGACGTAGCTAATTCCACAGTACTTTTAAAAATACCAAACAAAACAGTTTATTTAAATTCAACATATCCAGGCTTTACTCAGCAAAATAGCTCATCTTCAATAATATATAATTTAACCAACCTAAGTTCTCAAGGACTTTTTAGTTTAACAGCGTATTGGAATGGAGATAACAACTATTCAGCATCCAGTAAAACGTATTATTTTGACAATATACCGCCTCAATATTCTAACCTAGGTGAATATCCAATAAGTCCAACAGATTATTATTTAAACAGAGTTTACACATTTAGCATAATATGGATAGATGCAACTTTAAGTCAAGTGTGGTTTGAATCTAATTATACAGGAACTTTAAAAAATTATACGGTTAGCACGACACCTTCGGTTCAAAATACTTCTAATAATTTTAATATAACTTTGTTAGATTTACCAGCTGAAACATTTGTATATAGATGGATAGCTGGCAACAGTATAAATAGTTTTAACAATAATAGTCAAAGATTTTATTATATTTTGAAAAGATTTCCACTTACATTAGATACTATATCTTCTAAAAACATTTTTAATGAAACAAAGGTCACTGTAATATGTCGTTCTATAACAACTGAAGTAAATGTTTCTAATTTTAAACTTTTTAGAAATTCAACATTAATAGAAAATGACACTTTATTTAGTAGAAAAGATGAACAAACTTTCTATGAAGGAACTTATGAATATATATGCAACAACACTGCAACTCAAAACTTCACAAATCAAACTATAATATCATTTTTAAATGCTACATTAGCCTCAAACATTATTGGAACTTTAAACTTAACTGGACCTTCTTCAATTCAATTAAATTTAAATGAATCTGTTGAAAAAAACTTTTTCTTAGAAAATAACTTGGGATATTCTTTGAACAACTTATCTTTAACTTTAACGGGAATCTCTTCAAATTGGTACAACTTAAGTGAGTTGGCAACTAGTATACCTAATAATTTTTCATTATTAATAAAAATAAATTTTAGTATTCCTTCTGATGCTGGTCAAGGAGATTATAATTTTACTATAAGAGCAATTGGCAAGTCTTTAAACGAAACAAAAATAGCAACAAAGATAGTAACCTTAACAATTACAACTGCCCCTCCACCACAGAATTTTCCACCTATTTATTCAACAAGCTCAACAATTGCAACCACTTCTGGATATGAATTTTCTTTAAAGTGGAATGATGATAATGGCTTGTCAGGATATATATTTTCTTCAAATATAACTGGAAATTGGACAAATGACTCTTGGACTCCCCTCTCAGGAACAGAAGGTTGGAGCTATACCTTAAAAAATATAAGTCTACAACCAAATTCAATAATCGCCTGGAAGTTTTATGCAAATGACTCAAACAATTTATGGAGCGAGTCAGAAGAATTCTATCTAAAAGAAAGTGAAAAAGGAAAAGCTGACATAACTTTACCTATAGTAATAGTCTCAGTTTTTGTTATGTGTTTAGCAGCCTTTCTATTGTTTATAACTCAAAGAAAATCTAAGCATAAAGCTCCAAAAAAAGAAAATGCAATATATGTTTATAGAAAAGAGGATTTAAAATGATTAAAAAATTATTTTTATTAATTTTAATTGGCTTTGGTTTATTTTATTCTGTTCTTATCTCTTTTTATGGAGGATTTTATGTTGGATTTATCTTCATATTAATAACAATTGGCTTTACATCAACAATTTATCTGCTTGATAAAAAAATTAATTATAAGCTAATATTCTACATATGGATTGCAATAATTGTTGTTGCAGCAATAACATTACTTCTTCAATGGGTTTTTAATTTAGCTACGTTATTGAAGGTTTAACAAACTTTATATTTTCCATTGATTAAATCCATACAGAATTGATTAATGTTAGCTAATTCTTTGTCTATAACCTCAAAAACTTCTTTTCTAATAGAATTTACAGAACCAGAATTCATTATAACTTGAGCAGCAACATCAGGGTGATCAACTGGTCTTCCTATTTGACTTAAGAGCCATATATAAATTTCTTTTATATCTGAAACATTATTATAAACCTCATTTGCAGTTAATAAGATTATATTTTTAATTTATAAAGCTTGCTAAACTTAAAAAAATAAGCATGTCATAAAATAGGATACGTTCCTTTTTTCAATAAAACTCTATCAGTTTTTACAGCCAAACCTTTATTTTTTTCTAAAATTTCTTTAGAATTTAAGACAGCTTTACCTATAGCAATTAGCTCTCCTTTCAAAGAAAGAATCGCAACCCATTCTCCTTTTTTTATATTATCCTCTAATCTAATGATTCCACCTATAGCTAATGGCGCGCCGTTGCAAATATTATCTATTGCATTATCAGATATGACAACTTTACCTATAGGCTCTATAACTAATTCCATTGGCAATATGATTTCTCTCAACTTTTCTTCGCTTTTATCAGCGTCAAATAATTTTTGCAAAGTTATTGCTGATTCTTCTGAAAAATTTCCACTTTTTGTTCTTCTTAATTCTTGCAAATGAGCCCCAATTTTTAATTTCCTTCCTATATCGTCTGCAAATCTCCTAACATAAAAACCAGCTTCACAACCTATTTTAAACAAAACATTTCTTCCTTCAATTTCTAAAAGCTCTAAATAATAGATTTCCCTTTCTCTTTCTCTTCTAGCAACAGCAGATTTAACTGGTGGTAGCTGTTTAACCTTTCCGATAAATTCTTTGAAAATATTTTCAATTTTTTCTTTTTCAATATCTTTATGTAAATGAATTATACCAACATACTCTTTCTTAGATGATAAAAGAATTGGCATTAATTTTGTTGCATTTTCCAAAGCTATAACTAAAACACCAGAAACTCTTGGGTCTAACGTACCACCATGTGAGCATTTTTCTATTTTCAATATCTCTTTAATCCATCTATCAACTTGATGAGAACTAGGTCCTGAAGGTTTATCTAAAATTATTATTCCATTTTTTATGTGTTCTTCTAAAGATCGTGCACCTGGGTAACAACCGAAAGGTGTTAAGGAAGCTTCTTCCTTTTTAATTAGCCAAACCATAGATAAAATGATTTTGATTTTTAGATACTTAAAACAATATATTCTAAAAAACTCTAAATTCTAAATATGATTTACATAGATATATTAGGGTATATAGCAGGAATTATTGTTGTAATCTCCTTACTTCCACAAGCAATAAAGAGTTGGAGAACAAAATCAACAAAAGACATTTCTTTACTGAGATATGTTATCTATGTAACAGGATTAGTTCTTTGGATAATTTATGCAATGTTAATTAATAATGGTCCTGTAGCTGTGATGAATTCTGTCGGTCTAATTCTTGCGCTCTCAATTTTATATCTGAAAATAAAATACGGGTAAGGTGAAGAAAAAATGAGTCCTGGTTGGTATTTGCTCATATGGTTGTTTGTAGCAATATTTATGATGCTTATCATTGCTTTTTTGTTCCAGAGGATACCTCTTTAGTTCTTTTTACTGGAACTTTTATTTCAAGCTTTTCAATTAAACCAGAATTTTTCCATAAATTTTCAATAGAAGTATCATCTTTGGAATTAATTTCAAATTTGTGTTCAGTCGGCTCTATATGATCAATATTACATTTTCTTCTCTTAATACCTGTTATAGATTTTGGACCTGTTATCAAAACAAAGTTGTCATTAATATTTTCAACTATAACAGCATACTTTCCTGCTTCACGACCTGCTATTTTCAATACTATTCTTCCAGGTTCAATCATTTTTCTTGCCTCTTAACCTTTGTTTGTCTTTCTATTATCATGTATGGAATTTTTCTATAGCTAACTAAAAACATCATAACTATTAGTAAAATAAACATAAATCCAAATAAAGCTCCCATGATAGGATAAGGTTTGTTTCCATAGAATGCTTCATATTCCATTGCAATTAACAAGGGTATGAAAATTGCAATAAAAAACCATGCAATCCATTTTGGAAAATATACCTTTTCTATTTTCATTTTCTAACCTTTGCTTTTAGATATCCTCTTTTAGATTTTGGAGGTAATTTTATTAAAGATTTTCTTTGACGCTTCTTAAGATGAATAACAGTCCTATTTCCAGGCGTTCTTCTTTTAATTCTTTTTAAAGACCTTGACCTTATCATAACTCAGCACCTATTAATTTTCTAAATAACTGACCTAAAGGAATGGAAACAATTATATACCACATAAGCCATTCAAAATCATTTCCCAAAAAAGGTAAAGTGAATGGCAGTTTAACAACAGCACCAGGGAAAAGTTGATTAAAATATGGTAAAGTTACTCCTACAACAATTAAAGTTAAAAGCATTGGTTTCATGCTCATTCTCATTTGTTTGTTCGTTAAAGTTAATGTTTCGTTTAAAACTTTATTTGCCTCTTGTGGGTTTGTTTTTTGCAGTTCTCTCATTTTTGATTGTTTTTCCTTTAAATTGGTTTTCAATTCTCTGATTTCATTTTGATTAATAAGAAATCTGTAAAAAATGGATATTATAAAGACTATTAAAGCCGAAGCTAACAATTCTTCTATAAAAATTGGCAACCCTGTTAGTGTCATTTTTAAGCTCCTATCATTTATTTTCAAAATAATTTTTTATTACTTCTAAAATTTTTGGTATCATTATATCTGGACCTGAATTTACTTTAACATCTTTAACAAGACCTTTATCATTATAAAATTTCAGTACAGGCCTTATTCTTTCCCAGTAAACTCTCAATCTTTCACGAATAGTTTCTTCAGTATCATCTGTTCTTATTATAAGAGGTCCACCACATTTATCACATACTCCATCCTTCTTTGAAGGAACGGGTGGCATGTATATATCTCCATATTTAATTTCTGCAATATTAAACATAGTTCCGCAATTCTTACAAGTTCTTCTTCCTAAATTCTTTTCAACTATAACATCATCTGGCAATATAAGATTTATTACTAAATCAATAGAAGTTATTTTTTCTAACATTTTAGCTTGATTTATGTTATAAGGTATAGCATCTAATATAAAACCTTTTTTACAATCACTCTTCTTTAAACGATCTTCAACCAATGGCATTACAATTCCATCTGGGACTGGCAAACCCTTATCTTGATATTCTTTTATTATATTCCCTATTTTAGTATCGTCGCGAGATGCCCTCAACAAATCTCCTGAAGATATTTGAGGTATCTTTAATATCTCGCTCAAACCTCTTGAATAAGTTCCTTTTCCTGTTCCTGGAGCACCTAACGTAATTATTTTCATTTAAACACCAAGGAATTTTCTTATTTTTTCTGGAATATCTTCATAGTGCTGAGCAGTTATCTGTTCATAAAACTGATAAACTATCATAACTGTTAACAAAATTCCTGTTCCAGAACCTATTGCAGAAGTTAGGTCTGCAAATGCTGCTAAGAATCCAACAAAAGCTCCTCCTAAAATAGTTAAGGCTGGGATATACTTATCTAAAACTTTTTCAACAATTCTAGGATCATGCCTAAATCCTGGAATTATAATCGAAGATGCTTCAAATTGTTCTGCAACAGATTTAGAATCCATACCAGCTGTATTAACCCAAAAAATAGAAAATATTGTAGATCCTATTACAAAAATACTTACATAAATTATTGAATGGATGATACTATCAGTTGTTATGGTAACAATGTTATATGAAGAAATTAAAAGGTATGCAACCACTGCTCCTATTACTGCTCCTAACAAACTAAATTTAACTATATGTTTCTTCCAAGTTCTTAAATTAATAAGAATAAAAATCAAGGCAAATATGCTTGCTAAAACTGTAACAATTATTATACCTACATCGCCTGAAGGATTTGAAATGAAATACATTAAACCTGAAGTTGCTTTACCTTGATCATTATAGACTCCTAAAAAAGTTATTCCTCTTTGATAAAGTACTCTCCCTAGCACTTGTAAGTTTGCTATAACAGCTGCCGTCAAAATGACAGGAATGTTTGATGTGTATAAAAATTTCAAAGGCCATCTTCTTGAAGCAAATTTTCCAAACGGCATTGAAAAAGACATTGGCAATTCAACTCTTACGTCCTGAATGTAAACAGTTAATATAAAAACTAATAATGTTGCAATTAGAGGCAATAAAATGAAAATCGATGGTATGCCTTCAATTAAAGATGTAATGAAAAGTGGTATTATTCCTGCTGAAGGCTCTCCAACTGTAGGGAATGCCCCTGCCTGTGTCAATGGATTAAAGGTTCTAACTATTATTGTCTTTGCAACTCCAGCTGCTATAAACAAGGAAACACCTGAGCCAAATCCCCACTTTGAGCAAACGCCATCCATAAATATTATAATAATTCCACCTATTGCGAGTTCAATTATAACAAATACTGTTAAAAATAAATCAGGACTTGCAGGTGGAACAGCTCCAGCCAAGACGTATGCAACTGCTTCTATTAAACAAAAAATAATCATTAAAATTTTCTCTGCAGCCTGAAACTTTGCTTTTCCTTCTTCAGTATTAGTATCCCAATTTATTATTTTGCTTCCAACAAAAAGTTGTAATATTATAGATGCGGTTACAATAGGCCCTATACCTAAAGTTATTAACGATCCAAATCTTGAACCAAATACAATTTCTAAAAACTCAAACTGAGCAACAGCAGTCGGGTTTATTCCCCAAGCTGTTACAGAACCTAAAACAAAGAATAAAATAAGTATTATAAATGTCCACTTAGCCTTTTCTCTAAAGGTTAATTTTTGTATAGGCTCTGATACTGCTGGTATATACTTTGCTATTTTTTCCCAATTAAACATTTTCTATCGCCTTTCCACCTGCTTCTTCAATTTTCTTTTTTGCTTTTTCAACAAATTTCTTAGCTTTTATTGTTAAAGTCTGAGTTATCTTACCGCTAGAAAGAACCTTATCATATCCTAATTCAGAAAGATCAATTTCATTTTTATTTAGTTTTTTGGCAAGAATATCTAAGTCTTTCAATGTTATTGCCTTTATCTCTTTTCTAACTTCTAGAGGAACTTTAAAACCAATCTTACCAAAATGATGTGGTTCATACTTAAGCATCCAAGATTTTTTGTGTTTTAACATTCCTGCTTTTCCTCTTCCACCCTGCGAACCTGCACCCCTGTGTTTTTTCTTTGCACCCCAACCATGAGTATGACTGCCTCTCATTCTTCTTACTTTTTTTCTAAACCTAACAACCATTAACTCACCGTAGATACTAAAATTACTCCTATAACAACTAATATAGAACCTAAAATACCTATTGGATTAGGTTTCAAATTAAATAATAAAAATGAAATAAAAGTTATTAAAATTGTTTTTAATGCCTCAACAGCTCCAGGATATCCTGGATTAGGAGCTGTTCCTAAAGCTCTGAAAAGAAATATGTTTCCTAAAAAAGAAAAAATTCCAGCAATAACTAAAATGATTATAATGTTTGTAGGTAAATTAAAAGATTTTTGTGTTAAAAAGGTATAGCCTACTATTAGAGGTGCAGAAACTAAAACAATACCAGAGAGCCCTAATAGAGGAGGAATGCCCCTTTCTGTAGCCATTCTAAAAAGTAAAGTCATCCCAGTAAATGAAAAAGTAGCTATCAATGAAAGTATAAACCAACTATCCATTAAATCATCCTTTTTAACAATTCATTTATTTCCTTCCCTCTATATCCTAACTCGCCTTTTGGATAGTGTTGCTTAATAGATTTTTTAAACCCTTTGGAAGGAGGAGTTAGTCTAAAAACTGGTTTGATTTCATTTGGCACCTTTTCATTTTCTTTTATTTTTTTAAAAATTTCTTCTGTTTCCACTTCAGTTAATCTTTTTTCGCCAATTTTTCTTCCTCTTTTTTCAATCAAAATTTTTAAAACTTCATCATCAATTTCTCCCCAAGTTATCCAATTCCTAACTTTCTGGAGCATTCCTTTCATGACTTCATTTTCTTTTATTAAAGCGCAATGCATTTTTCTATGAAGTCTAAGCATAGTTAAAGTATCTTTAATATCTTTTTTCAAATCAACCGAACCCCTTATTCGAATTACTGCATACATAAAATCACTTTTTTCTTTTAACCTCCCATATTGAAAGACAGGAAATGAAATACCAAAAGATTATGTCAAAAACCAACTCGAGATAAAAAAACTTTTGAGATGCAAAAAATGGAACGGGAAGACCAATTATAAGATTCGAACTTCGAAATATTATATAGTAATAAAAGTTTCCAAAAATCATTGATATCAAAAAAATAAAAAATATAATAATCTTTTCTCTTTCTGGTTTTAAAAATTCTTTCCATCCCATTTTACTCAACCTTTCCAATTGTCATTCCACTTTTCTTTTCAAATTCAGGTTTAACCTTATAAGCATTAATCTTCTTTAAAGCATCAAAGGTAGCCCTTATTAAATTTGTTCTCATTTGAGTATTACCCATTGTTTTGCACCATATGTCACTTATTCCTGCTAGCCTCAATAATTTTTTAACTTCATCAGAAACAGCTAATCCAACTCCCTTAGGTGCAGGCAAAAGCGTTATTCTAACAGAACCGCTTTTTCCAGTAACAGCAAATGGTATAGAATGGTTTGTTCCACACAAACATTCCCAGGAACCACACCCTCTTCTAATTGGTATTACGCTTAACTTTGCTTTGTTTAAAGATTTTTCAATAATTTCCTGATGCTTTCCAGGTGGGCCAGATGTTAAACCAACACCAGCGTATCCATTTTTGTTTCCAATAACAATCATTACAGATATTCTGTATCTTCTTCCACTCTTATGCATTCTTGAAGTTCTTTTAAAAGGTGTTCTTCTTATTCCACCACCTTTTCCTGTAGAACCTCCAATTAAAATTATTTCTTTTTCTAAGTTTGGAAGTAAAACATCTATAATAGGAGGTTCTGAAATCTTTAAACCTTCAGAAAAAACTTTTGATATGTCTGTTACTTCTCCTGATAGAACCTTCTTTCCCAATTCTGTCTTTGGTTTCCAATTTGCTGGAGCAGTAACTTTAATCTTTTCAGGAGTGATTTCCTCCTCTGCTTTTATTTCTAGTTCTTCTGTTGCTTCTTGTTTTTTAACTTCTCTTGGCATTTAAACACCTATTTTCTTTTTAACATCTTCAAAAAGTTTTACTAATTCCTCTGAGATATGTTCTCCCCTTATTCTTTCTTCTGAAGGTAAAATGTCTTTTGAATGAGGAACATTTATTCCTGAATCTATTACGCCTTTTAAGGCAGCATAAAGTCTTGAACCTTTTGTTGAGGTTTGTAATCCTAAATCTAAAACAGCTTCATTAATATTTTTCTCTCTTGCTTTTTTTCCTGCTAGCAATCCTGTTAAATATGCGGCAGGTATGTTTCCAGTTTTATTCCAACCAATTTTTTTCAGTTCTGTTGAAACAGCTGAAGCTAAAGTTTCATCGCCGTTGGGATTAAATTTTATAAATTGAATAGAAATATTGCTAAGGCTTTTTCTTATAACAAGTCTAGTTTTTTCAGATTTTAATAAGGGTAATCTTTTCTTATAATTTGTTTTCTTTTTTATTCTCCTTTTAAGATGAACTATTCTCTTCATTTTTTACCCTCTTTTATTAGACCTTTTTCTTTTAAGTATGAATTTAAATGAGATTTGCTTCTGAAAAAATTACCTTTGATAAGTTTGTAAATCGTTCTGTAAGCATGAGGTTTTAATTGCTCCTTTTCTTTTAATTCTTTCAAAAGTTTTCTTTGAGGTCTTACAACCTTAAACCACTCTGTCTTTTTTCCAATTCTAGCTCCTTTAGCTCCTCTCCTACTTCCAATTTTTTGTTGACTTTTTTCTCTTTGCTTTGCTCTCTTCTTTTCAGGAAGCTTTTTTATAAAACCCTCTTTTATGAATCTCCTGATATCTTTCCTTGTTATTGCTTGTTTAACCTTTGTACTAGTAGGATCTATCCAAATCCTATTTTCTCCACATTTTAAAATTTTTGCTGCAATTTTTTTCTGTAAGCTCATGTAAATTCATCCTCTTTACCAAATTGTGATTCTAAAATAAGACCAAATTCATTGAAAAAAGCATTACAAACAGGGCATCTAAAAATATTTGGTTTTCTTTTCCAAATCCTACCTTTTATCCCACATGCAGGGCAACGACCCCTTCCAATCAAGTACATGTTATCATTTCACCTCGACCTTATTTTCAATTTTAAATGGGTTTAAAACTTTTATTTTTAATTCGCTTGCTTTTTTCATGATTTCTATTCTTTTCTTTTTTCCAACATTTGACGCTATCCTACAGGCTTGTTTTTCTGGATTTATTTTTTCAATATCTTTTATGTTATAAATAATAATTTCTTTAAACCCGGAAGGATGCAAACCCTTAACAGCTTTTGGAGAACCATATCCTGATTTAGGAATATTTCCTGCTTCTTTTTTATGTTTTCTTAGTTGAGAATGAATTCCCTTAGGAGCTCTCCATTTTAAACCAAGTCTCTTGTAAATTTTTCCTCTCTTCCTTACGAAGTCTGGTTTCTTTCTTTTGATTTTTAGTCTTAATTTTAAATCATTCATAAAATCACACTAAACATTCGCCACCATCCACAGTATATACTGCGCCTGTAACATATGATGCTTCATCAGAAGCTAAAAATAGAACAACATTTGCTACTTCTTCAGGTTTCCCGAACCTTTTCATAATATTGCTTTTTCTATAGGCTCTTAACTCTTCTTCTGATTTTAAAACTCTTCTCAGTAAAGGTGTATCAATCGTTCCCGGAGCTATTGCATTTACTCTGATGCTATCTTTAATGCACTCCAATGCCATAACCTTTGTTAACATGATTAAAGCTGCTTTGGAAGTACAATAAGCAGGAGAAGTTTCTTCTGGTACTATACCTAGACTGGAAGCATTATTTATTATAACTCCACCTTTATTTTTTCTTAAAAGTGGTATTGCATATTTAGAACAAAGAAAAGCACCTTTTAAGTTAATATCAATTAATCTGTTCCAATCTGTTTCTTTCATCTTTTCTATACTTGTCAAAAGATAAATGCCAGCATTGTTAAACAAAATATCTAATTTCTTATATCTAGAGGCGGTGATTTTCATCAAATTTTTAACATCATTAATGTTTCTTACATCACATTTTACGAAAAGTGCATCACCACCTTTTTTATTTATTTGTTTTTCAACTATTTTCCCATTTTTAATATCTACATCTGCAACTATAACTTTAGTACCTTCTCTTGCAAATAAAAATGCTGTAGCTTTGCCAATACCTGAAGCACCACCAGTTATGATTACGACTTTATTTTTTAATTTCATAAAAATCACTTTCTTATATAACTACCTAAGACATTTATTAGTCTATCTTGTTTTCTTTTAATTACAAACCCTACTTTTTCATTAAATTCATTTAAAAATATTCTATTGGTTATGCCTAGACCTATTTTTCCATACCATGTTTTAATTTTTAAATCATTAAATAACTGTTTAATTTCTTTTAAACCTTCAATATTTTTAGAAGATAAAAGAATTGCCTTATCCAAACTAACACAACCTTGAGAATCTGCGAAGCCTTGCAAGTATTTAGCTTTTATTTCATCAGGAGCATTTTTTATGACATTTGGTACTCTCCAACTTTCTTCTCTAAAGCTAACTTCATAATTTAACAAATCTTCGCAAGCCGCTTTAGAATAGAGAATGACTTTATAGTGAGGTTGAGTGTCGCCCTTCCTCCATTTGAGAAGCTTAGTAACAGGATTCAAGCAATAGACTTTCTTTATGCAAAGAGCAAAATAGTCTATGAAATCTTTATCGACAGATTCTAAGCATATCCTAAAGGCACCTTCTTTAGGATATTTTTTTGGTATTTCTATAAATCCGTCACCTGGACCAACAACTCCTAGAACAAAAGCCTTCTCTAGGGTGAGCTCACGAGAACTTTGTGGTATTTCTTTTCTTTTTCCTCTTAATCGTAATTTGATTTCAGATTTGTAAAGATGTCTTTGGACAGTAAAAAAAGCACTGTTACAATTATTAGCAATCTGTTTAATGGATAATCCTTGTTTATACATCTCAATAAATTTCTTGTGCATTTCAGACGAAATTATATTTTTTGGTGCTAATCTAAACTTTATACCAGATTTCAATAAATATTTCCTAACAGTAGTTTTACCCACATTAAATTTTCTAGCTATAATATCTGTACCACATCCTTTATTATAATAATTAACAAAATCTTCTTTCATTTTTTCTGTAACTTTTTTCATTAAAACACCTTAAGGTTTTTTTATGATAAAACAACCGTCTTGAAATACGCGTCGATCTCTTTGCTTTATCCGTGTTGCACGCTCAAGTTGAGCAGCAGTTTGTCCAACATCATCTTTACTAATTCCTGAAACAAGTATCTCATCGCCTTGAATTTCAACTTTACAATCTCCAAAGATTTTTGCTTTTCTAGGTGTCTTTTCTCCTAGAAAATTGTTTATTAAAACTTCCTTTCCGCTTACTTTTACAGTAAAAGGAAAGTGCATGTAAACTATCTTTAATTTTGCTAAGTAACCTTCTTTCACTCCGATAAACATGTTATTTAAATGAGATTCTATTGTACCTATCATTGCCTTAATTTTTCTCTTCCTAGAGCTTGTTGATAAAAAAATTTTATTATTTTCCTTTTTTATTACAATATCCTTTTTAAAAATTGGGTTAAAAAAATCTTTTTCTAAAAAACCCTTCGGACCCTTGACTTTAATTTTGAAATTATTAATTTCAACTTCAACATCATTTGGAATTTCGATTATTCTCTCCATAAAACCACTAATAAACAAATCCAATTAAAACTCCACCTAAACCTTTTTCTTTAGCTTTATCATGCGATAACAAACCCTTTGATGTGGAAACTATAATAAAACCCATATCACTTGCTGGAAGGAATCTTTTTTCATATTTTTCATATTCACCGTTTCTAACAGAAACTCTAGGTCGAACTGCATTGCAATCATTAACCTTTCCTAACAACTGTATTCTAAATTTTCCTCCTTTTTTATCGTCAATATACTCAAAATCTCCTATGTAGCCATTTTTCTGCATTATTAGCAGGATATTTTTTATAAGACTCGAAACAGGAGTAAAGATTTCTTTCTTACCATATCTGTCTCCGTTCTTTATTGAAGATAAAACATCTGATATCAAATCATGCCTCATAAAATCACATGTATTTTTTAAACCCTAATTCTTTTGCTACTTCTCTTATGCACCTTCTGCAGTACATCAAACCATATCTTCTAACCAATCCCTTATGGCTACCGCAACGTCTGCATGCTCTTGAACCCTTTCCAAATTTTCTTTCTTTTTTTATTGGTTTCACTCACTCACCAGCTTACAAACATTATTAATACATGAACAATCCTTGTTAGTCGAATTGTTTATATTTGGACATTCTACTTCCCATTCCTTTCCAGATAAAATTTCTATATTTGATAAGTATTCCTGCATATGTTCTTTATTGATGCATATTTCTGCTCCACCTTTTGAAGGAGGACAAGCAGTTCCCTTAACTTTTATACAATCATCAGTCTTGTAACAAGCAACAAACGAATTAGAAGGTTCTATGAAATGAGTTGAAGGATATCTGATTCTTTCATTTTGTAACCATTTGTAACGATAATAAATATCGCTAAAATATGATGCTGTTAAAACTAAAACAATTATAATTATTATACTTGAAATTATCAATAAACTTTTTTTCATATTACCTCTACCTTATAATTTTTAATAATCCAATTCATTGCCTCATCTGGTTTTATTAAATGCTTTTTACCGATTTTATGTGAAATTTTCTTTCTTTTAATTCTAAATCCTGGCCTTTCTAACGAAACGCAAACATCCATCCCAAGAATTCCAATGTCAGGATCATACTTAACACCTGGAATACTTATGTGCTCTTTAACGCCAAAAGAAAAACTACCTTGTCTATCAAAAACATTTTTAGATAGCTTAAAATCAACAGTATCTAAGGCTTTCTTTAAAAATTCTTCAGCGTCCTTTCCCCTTAAAGTAACCTTACATCCTATAGGCCTTCCCTTTGCCATTCCAAAGGTAGTTCTTTTATGTGTTTTAGTTATAACAATCTTTTTATTGGTTAAAACCTCTAAAAGCTTCTTAGCTTTATCTAATTTTTCTCCACTTTCTCCACAGCCAATGTTTAAAGTTATTTTTTCTATTCGAATATTTTGCATTGGATTCATATCATCACTCTAATTTTATTAAAGGCCCTTCGCGACCAACAACCATAACAAAGTCTTTTGGGACTTCAACGGTCTTTTCATCTCCGATTAAGATCCTGTCCTTTTCAATGGCTTTTATTTTACCTATCTTGCCAGCGTTTTTTCCCTTAAATATTAAACAAGTTGAATTTTCAGCAAACTTAATGTGGTCAATTATCTTTTGTTCTGGAACTTCTATTAGCAAAGAATCATTAGTGGAATATTTCTCGTTTGTTAGGATATTTCTACCATCATTCAGATTGATTTGGTTCTTATTTCCCTTTAAAGACTTTTTATTAATAATTTTACATATTTTTAATTTTGCTTCTTTTTCAGGTATTTCTATGAAGCTCAATCCATTTTTAGGAATTGCTCTATAAGCCTTTTTTATAGAAGGAATTTCTATAACGTTAAACAAGCCTATGCCAAATTTTGGATCTTTTCTTTTTCTTCCATCAATTAAAATTTCTCCTTTTTTAATAATGCCTGAAGCTTCTTTATTACTTTCTGCTATCTTTAAAACATCCCTAACAAAGATCAATAATGGTAAAGAAAGTTCCTTTGTATAGGGACCTCTAGGTACAATTATAAATTTCTTGGTTTTTCTTTCTATTGGCCACCATTTAGGAGCTGCAATTCTTTTTAATATAGTCATTTCTTACCTCTTTCTATTACCTCTTTTCTTTTCGGATCATCCATGTTTGGATTTATTATCATTAATTTTGAAGGATTGACAGGAATATGAATTTCTTCACCTGAAACTTTTTTTCTTTTAATATTTTCTATGTAAACTTTTAATTTTTTTAAATCAATTTTTGAAATTTTTCCTGTAGTTCCTTTAAACTTTCCTCTCATAACCTTTACTTCATCTCCTTTCCTAACCGGCAAAGACCTTCTTTTCCATTGATTTCTTAATTCCTTTGATAAATGAGCAGCTAAAAGTTTATGTTTTTTATGTAAAGGTGCCTGATAAAAAGCTTTTCTTTGCTTACTTGGTTTTTTTGATTTCATTATATCACCGTTGTAGCAATCTTACCGATGACGGAAAATCTTTCAACAACTTCTTTTGCTATTGGACCTTTAATTTTAGTTCCTCTTGGCTCACCTTTCTCATTAATTAAAACAGCAGCATTATCCTCAAACTTAATCCTAATACCGCTTGTTCTTCTGTATTCTTTCTTTTGTCTGATAATAATGGCATGAACAATTTCATGCATTAATTTCATATCTCCAACCTTTACAGAGCAAACAATCCAATCTCCTATTCCACATCTAGGAGACCTGCTCTTTACTCCCTTGTAACCTTTTACTGCAATTATTTGCAACAAGGTTGCTCCTGTATTATCTGCGCAATTAAGATAACTCCCAACCTGCAAAGTTTTTGTTATTTTAGCTGATACTGGTTTCATTTTTTCACCCTCTCTATCACAACAAATGTTTTTGTCTTACTCAATGGCCTGCATTCAACAATCTTAACGATATCTCCTTTTTTTGCATTAATGCATTCTGGATTGTAAGCAGCAACTTTCGTATTTCTTCTTTCATATCTATCGTATTTTGGAATAAAATGAGTATAATCCCATCTAACAACAACAGTTTTTTCAGCTTTATCGCTAACAACTTCGCCAGTAAAAATTCTTCCTCGCAAACTAAGTGAACCATGCCAAGGACATTTTATGTCTTGACATCTCTTTTCTGGAGGTTTTGCCTCTATACCAATGTTCCTTATTTTTTGTTTTACCATTTTTTCACCTTTAATTTTATTCTTTCCTCAGGTCTTACTGCAATTTTATTTCCATTAACTTTAACTTTTTTTCCATCAGGAATTTTAAATATGAATACTGACCCCTTCTTTTGAATTTTTTTCAGCCTATTACCAGTTTCTATTGTTAAAATATTTTTTGTCTCGTCTACGACTGTGCCTTTAATTCCAATTTGAAATTTGTTTGTACTTTCAGCAACTTCTACTGTCAAACCTATAAGTTCGTGCCTTACTAAGTTCTTAGGAGATATCATGTTACTCAACTTCAATTTTGTCTTCTGGAAAGCCCATCTCACTTAAAATAGCTTTTAACTTATTCTTATGTTCTCCTCTGAGTTCTATCTTACCATTTTTGTATGTTCCTCCACAAGCAAGTTTTGTTTTAAGCTTTTTTGTAAGTTCCTTTGGATTTGCTTTTTCATCAATGCCCTCTACTATTGTTACAGATTTTCCAAAAGACCTTTTTACCATGTAAACCTTTATCTTTGCTTCTTCTTTTGCTATTGTCCCGCAAATGCAAAGCTCAACAGGTAACCCACAGGTCTTACAAGTCTCAACCAATTTACATCTTACCTCCTTTTAATTTTTGTTTATGATCAATTTTCTCTGCCTTTTTTAATTCTGTTAAAATTCTTGCTATAGTTTTTTTAATTTCTTTAATTTTTCCTGGATTGCTAGGACTGCCTCCTACAGCAATCTGACCTCTTTCTTTTGCTAGTTCAAGTCTTAATTCATTTAAACGGTTAATAAGATCAGGATGAGTCATTTGTTTCAGTTGCTTTTTCTTCAGCAATGCCAATTTTATCACCTGCTTCTAAGTTTTTTTCAGTTTTATTAAAAATTTCTAATTCTTTTGGTTTTTCAAGAAGTATTCTAACTTGTATACCTATTGTTCCTAGCTTTACGTTTGCTTGAGCATAGGCTGTCTTAACCAAAGTTTCCGTAAGATCTCCAGAATATTTAAGATAACCTGAAGAAAACTTTTCTACTCTAGACATATCAGACCCAAGTTTTCCCCCTATTCTTATAGCAACACCCGCAGCACCTGCAGCCATAACTTTTTCTATTGCAATATTTGCAACTCTTTTATAGTTTAAGCCACGTTCAATTGCAGACGCTATCCATTTAGAAACAATACGCGGATCCAAATCAGGATTGATAACTTCTTGAACGTCTAGTTGTGGATTCTCAAAACCAAACTTCTCTTTTAAAATTTGAGTCATACTTTCTATGTTTTTTCCACCCTTTCCTATTATTAAACCTGGTTTATTAGCAAAAACAGTTATCCTTATGCTTAAGGGTGTTCTTTGAATTTCGCAATGACTATAACCAGCTTTAGCAAATTCACTTGCTAAAAACTCTTCTACATCTTTATTTCTAATTCCTTCTTTAACGAACTTTCTTTCCAAAGCCATTTTTATCACTTAAAACCGCTTGAATATGACACATTTTCAATCTTGAACCAAATTTCCTCCATTTTCTCCTTGCCCTATGCAAAGTAGGACCTTTATGTGCTGAAATAAAAAGAAACAATGAATCTGGATCCAATTTTTTATTCCTCATATTAGCTTCTAATTGATATAAAAGTTTTAAAATTTCTTTTGTAGTTTTCGTAAAATATTTTCCATTTAAACTTATTTTTTTATTTAACAAATCTTCTAAATCCTTCTTTGCGTCAAGAAACTTTTTTCTATTTATCAATTTACAAACTTTTACAGCATTTTTTAATGAAATAGAAAATGTGCCTGATGCACAAACTTTTCCTTTTGATTTGATTGCATATTTCATAAAAATCATTATTTAAGTGGCATAAACTTCGAAGCTTTCGTAGCACCTACACCTGGTGCTGAATGAACTACTTTTTTCCTGGTAAGAGCAAACTCTCCTAAGCGATGACCAACCATTTCTGGTTTTATGTCAACTCCAACCCAAGTATTGCCGTTATGAACTAAAACTTTTTTGAAAACCATTTCAGGTATAATTACTATTTCTCTCAAATGTGTTCTAACAGGTTTATTAGATTTCCTTAATCTTTCCAAAAATTTCTTTTCTTCTTTACTTAAACCTCTCAATAGAACTCTTCTTTGTCTTGAAGGCAACAATTTTGAAAACTCTTCCAAACTCATTTTTTGTAGTTCTTCAATTGTTCTTCCCTTGAAAAGGAATATTTTAACCATATTATCACTTCTTTTTCTTTCCACTCCTTCTTGCAGATATGCTGCCTACTTTTGCACCTGGAGGCATCATTCTAGAAATTGTTTTAGGAGTTCCTGGTTTTGTATGCCCTCCAAAAGGATGGTCAACAGGATTCATCTTAACTGCTGATGATCTTGGCCAAAGCTTGTTTCTAGCATATGCAAGATAAAACATTTCACCTGCCTTAACAAAAGGCTTATCCCCTCTTCCACTACCTGCAGAAATTCCTATTGTAGCTAGGCAGTTTGGATTAAATATCTTAAACTCTTTTGAAGGCATTTGAACAATTACTTTGTCTGGATCATGAGATATTAAAATTGCTCTTGTCCCTGCTGTACAGCATAATTTAGGACCGGATCCTGGATAGTTTTCAATTGCAAATATAAAAGAACCTTTCGGAATTTTATTTAAAGGTAAGACATTTCCTGTTTTTGCCTCACCTTCTCTATCAATTGTGTCTCCAACTTTCATACCCTCAGCAGCTATAATATATTTTTCTTCACCATTTGTTTTTACTTTAGCTAAAGGTGCATCTCTAGCAGGATCATGAACAATATCAACAACTTCTGCTTTTTCAAAATTATAGCTAACAGTACTTACAAATCTGTGCCCTGGAGAACGATAACGTGGTCCTCCATGACCTCTTGCTCTTGAAATAATTCTTTTACCCATAAAATCACAACATTCCAAATCTTGTTGCAATCTCAGTTGCAGGATATTCTTTTGAAAGTTTTATCCAGGCTTTTTTTCTTCCTTTTCTATCAATTAAGGTATTAACATCAACAACCTTAACATTTAAAGCTCTTTCAGCTGCCCATTTGATTTGCTTTTTGTTTGCTTTTCTATTAACAATAAAAATAATTTTATTTTCAGTTTCTATTTTTCCAATTGCTTTTTCTGTTAACAATGGATAAAGTAAAATAGACCAAGGATTAACTAATGAAGCTCTCTCTTCCTTTTTTTCAGCCATAAATTTCACCAAGTTTTTTTATTGAACTTTCAGTGTAAATTGTAAGTCTACCAGCATAGGTTCCCGGAGCAAGTAACTCTGCATTCAAGTTTTTAGCTAAGCAGCAGTCTACACCGCTTATATTTTTTGCTGCCTTGATTATGCCTTTGTCTTCTGCTACAACAATCAAAGGCCCTTTTCTTTTCTTATAGCGTCTCCCCCTCATCTTTCCTTTTCCTGCTCTGATTTTTTTCTTGCTTGATCTTTCTAGTTCTTCTTCTAGACCTATTTTTTCTAAGAATTGCCTTAATTGCTTTGTCTTTTTAACTTCTTGTAAAGAATCGTCAACAACAATAGGTAAAATATCATTATTAATTAAATGACCTCTTTTATTTACAATATCTTTCAAGGCAGTTGCTGCTATTGCAGACTTGATTGCTAAAACTCTTTCTTTGTCATTTATCTTTTGCCAAAAAATTCTTTCAATTGTTGGGGGATGAGCTTCCCTACCTTTTCTTGCCTGAGGAACAATTCTCGCAGTAAGCTGCAATCCAGGCGGACCTTGATGAATCCTGTGCATTCTTGCCATTTCCTTGTTCATCATACTGTATCTATAATGTCTTACACCATGATAATGAGCTGAAGTTCTCTTGCCAGCCAAAGGATCTACGCCATATGGCTGTCTGTTATGGCTCTGCATTGCTAACACAGCTCTTTTTATCAAGTCTGGCCTGTATGAAATAGAAAAAACTTTAGGTAATTCCACATCGCCTTTAACATTTCCTTGAATATCAAAAATATTAGCTCTCATTTCATACACCTTGTTTGCTCTCCACTGAAATGTATTTTACATCAACCGGATATGTTTTCTTAGGTCTAAGAGCGAATCTTAATCTTATCAATCTTTTTTTAGGTCCTGGAACAGAACCTTCAATTAAAACACAATCTCCTGAAACATCACCATAACTTATGAAACCGCCTTTTATTTTGAAGCCATCCATTATCTTAATAATCTTTTTGTTAAATTCTGTTCTAGTTTGAAAACCTAACTGACCTGCTTGTGGAACAGTCCATCTAACTTTTCCAGGTTCATTTTGACCTAATGAACCTGTATGTCTTTGCATTTGTTGAGCTTTTCTTCCTAAAACTCTTATTCCAAATCTTTTAACTGGACCTTGAAAACCTTTTCCTTTTGTAACAGCTATCACATCTATCAGGTCTCCTTCTTTGAAGATATCAGAAATCTTTATTTCCTTTCCTAAAATTTCTTTTGCATACTTTAACTGTTCTTCTATACTTCCGCCTAAAGCAATTTCAAAAATCTCTGGTTTTTTCTTAAATAAAGGATTAGTATGACAAATTAAATTTATTTTAGAAATACCTTTTGGTAATTTGTTTAATTGCTCTTCTAATTTTTTAGATTTTTTAGAAATTTTTAGTTTTCTTGAAAGGTTTTTATTAAGGTTTTCAGAAAAAACATCAAAAGTTTTATTTCCTGTATAACATCTAAAGCCAAAAACAGAAATTGAGGGACAATCAAGAACTGTTACTGGTTTTGACATTTGTTGGCCCCTTGTTTTTGAGTTTGGATTTGTATCTGTTAGCATAACATGAGACATTCCGGCTTTATAGCCGGCAAATCCTAAAGGCTTAATTTCCCTTAATTTTGGCCAAGATTTTATTTTAGGATAAATACGTCTAGCTCTTTTCTTCGGGTAAAAAGCCTTGCTACCCCTCGTTGGCCTTTTTGCATACGGCATAAAATCATTTCTTTTTTTAATATATTTAAATCTTCTCAGAACACGATTACTACGAAAACTTTCCTATTTTAATAGAATTAGAATGTATTTAAAGCTTAAACTTCATAACCAGCAGTTTTTGCAGCTGAGTAAACGCCAACTCTAGCTTCTCTCTCAACATGTATTGTGTCGTTGTTTTTAGTAACGTTTCCCCTGCCACCAAGTCGACGTAATGCATCATAAACTGATTGAAAGCTTTTTCCAACCTTTGTAGAAGGTATGTTACAGGAACCATCGGTAGAACATAATACAATGCTGAGAACACCATTATTTTCTAATAATTTCAAATCATCTTTTTTATTGCTTCTACACATTATACTCACTTAGTAGACATAAACCAAAAAATATTAATGAGAATCAAGTATTTAAATTTTACTATTTTTTGCATCAAATGCTAAAAATTATCTTCAAAAAGTTTAAAATACCGAAATAACCAAAGAAAATAACTAATGCTCCAATAAAAGAACCAATAGCTATTGCAAGAAAGGATTTCTTCCAATCTAAATCCAAGAACCAGCTAAGAATAGAAGCTGTATAAGTTCCAGTTAGGGGTGTAGGCAAAGCAATAAACAAAGTTAACCCGAAAAATCCATACTTATCAACATAAGGTTTGCCTTTTTTTCTAACTCTATCAAGATATTTTCCAAATAATCCTATTTTACTTAAAAAAATATCATAAAAAAGTTTTAATCCAAAATATATTGGAAAAAACAAAAAACAGTTAACTAATAAAGAAATTAACAAAACTGTTAATGGGTCTAAGCCTAAGGTTAAACCTAAAGATATTCCGCCTATTTGCTCTGAAGCAGGCAATAAATTAGCAAATATAACCATTGCTGTTTTTTCAAACATGTGAAAATATTATCTGTTAACATATTTAAATACGCCGAGAGAGGGAATTTCACAACCTCTCCTTTTGATGCAACTTTTTGGAAAAGCTGCTTTGAACCCTCAAGGCCTTTCGACCACAGGTTTTCCAGACCTGCGCACTACCTGATTATGCGATCTCGGCATGAATAGTTATCTATAAGAATTTTTATATTTAAAGAGTTTCTATTATTAATATGCCTTCACAATATGAAATTGATACTAAATTTATTGAATTTTTATTAAACATTTGCTTTATACTTGGAGTATTTTCAATTGCATTCTTAACAGCACTAGTGCCAACCGGAGTTCAAATTAAGTTTGTTCAATCAATGTATGTCTTATTTTTAATGATTTTCGTGTTTTTTCTAGGTGTAGCATTTGGTTTGTTCATAAAATGGTATAGAAAGTATAAAACAAGTTTGTTTAAATATCGTTAATCACGCAAAGTAATACTTATAGAAACTCCATCAGGTATAGTTACACGCATTATTTGCCTTAATGTCCTTTCGTCTGCAGAAATGTCTACCACACGTTTATGAATCCTCATTTCCCACCTGTCCCAAGTTGCGTTTCCGTGTCCAGTCCCATCGCCGCAAGGTGTTTTCATTGTTACAACTCTTAATTTTTTAGTTGGTAATGGAATTGGCCCACGCATAGCTACTCCAAATTTGTCAGTTATCATTTTCAATTCATTACAAACTGCATCTAACTTTTGTGGGTCAGGACTCATCAGCTTTATTCTTGCCTTCTGCATTTTTCTCACCGTTTTATAATTCTATTTCTATTTATCAAAGTATTTAAATAATTAACTTATACAATAAGCATATATATTTTTTACTTTCTTAATACTGTCAGGTGATTTGATGGGAGACTGTGCAGGTGGCTATAGCGGTGAACTGGTTGAAGAAAAACTATGTAAAATAATTGAAAATGGAGAGCTTGTAAATTATGATTTAGTGAATGAGAGATTAGTAAAGAAAGTTTACAGAAATGATAAATGGATAGAAGAATAGTAAGAATTCATATAAACCTATATGTGCTTATAAAATCTCGTAATTTTTAAATAACTTACTTATAACTAAAAAATACAATAAAGAATTAAAAATAAAAAATTATTTAGCTGGTACAACTTCTAAACAAACACCAGCAGCAATCGTCTGACCCATATCTCTAACTGCAAATCTCGCTAATTCTGGAAAGTCTTTGCTTGTTTCAAGAACAAATGGTTTGTTTGGAACGCATTTAATTATTGCTGCGTCTCCAGTTTTTATAAAATCTGGTTTTTCCTGTATAGTTGCTCCTGACTTTGGATCAATCTTCTTTACGATTTCAGTTACCTTGCATGCAACTTGTGCTGTGTGGCAGTGAAATACGGGTGTGTAACCTTTTGTTATAACGTTTGGATGATGTAAAACAATAATTTGTGCTGTAAATTCTTTTACAACTTTTGGAGGATTGCTTGTATGTCCTACAACATCCCCCCTCTTAATATCAGTTTTGTTTACACCTCTTACACAGAAACCAACATTGTCACCTGGTCTTGCTTCTGGTATATTTTCGTGATGCATTTCTATTGATTTAACTTCGCCTTTTACACCAGCCGGCTCAAACACTACAGTATCTCCTGTTTTCATTATTCCAGTCTCTACTCTTCCTACCGGAACAGTTCCTATTCCTGTTATTGTATAAACATCTTGGACAGGAAGTCTCAAAGGCTTATCAATTGGCTGTGAAGGAAGGTGCAAAGTATCAAATGCTTCAACTAATGTTGGTCCATTGTACCAAGTCATTTTACTAGATTTCTTAACAACATTATCTCCAACGTAACCTGATGTTGGAACGAATAAAATTTTAGAAGTATCATACCCAACTGATTTTAAAAGTTTTTCTACGTCAGACTTTACAGTATTATATTTTGCTTGATCATAGTTAACAGCGTCCATTTTATTAATCGCAGTTATAACTTGGCCTACACCCAAAACTTTTATTAAGAATACATGTTCTTTTGTTTGTTCTTGAACACCTTCTTTAGCAGAGCAAACTAACAAAGCTGCATCTGCCTGAGAAGCTCCTGTTATCATGTTCTTAACAAAGTCTCTATGACCTGGTGCATCTATAATTGTAAAGTAATATTTTGGTGTATCAAATCTTTGATGCATTACATCAATAGTAACTCCTCTTTCCCTTTCTTCTTTTAATTTATCCATAACAAAAGCAAATTCAAAGGTCTCTTTTTTTAATTCAGTTGCTAATTCTTTTAATTTTCTCAAATCTTCTTCCTTTATAGCGCCTGTATCATAAAGTATTCTACCGACTAACGTTGATTTACCATGGTCAACATGACCGATTGTTACTAAGTTTAAGTGTGGTTTTGCAGCCATCTAATCACCTTTTTATCTTTAAAATGCAAGATATTTAAAGTTTTGCTAAATTTCTGCTCTAGGAAGTTCCTTTGGCAAACCTTTTCTCTCCCTTATCTTAATTGCAACCTGATCCCTTATTTCGTTTGGTATCTTTTCGAAAACAACATCCATTAAGGATTGAAATCCTTTCCCAGCAGTGGCAGATTTTAAGGCTCCCTCGAAGCCAAATAGTTCTGCTGTTGGGACTTTAGCTGTTATAACAGCAGAATATTCCTCTTGCTCAACATTTAAAATCTCTCCCCTTCTATTATTAATTTCAGCTGTAACATTTCCAATATAATCTTGAGGAGTGTCTATTCTAAGTATTTGTTTTGGCTCCAAATATGTGACTCCAACTTTCAACATACCTTGAATAATAGGATATCTAACAGCTGGCATTATCTGAGCAGGGCCTCTGTGAACAGCATCCTCATGCAGCTCAGCATCATATAATTTAACAATAACAGCTGAGCATGGTTCCTTTGATAAAGGACCGTTCTCAGTAACATCTATGAAAGCAGCCTTAACATCTTCTATCGATTCATTCAAGTACTGTATTCCCTTAGTACAGTCAAGAAACATGCAGTGATTATGAATAAGAATAACATCTTTTGCATCTTCCTTTTCCATTCCTAGCTCTACTAATTTCTTTCTTAATTCAAGATTCTTTCCTTTAATTTCAGCGTCCTTAATAATTCCTTCTGTCATTGCCTTGTAAATTTCAGGAGATATAGGCTCAACTGAAATGTAAAATTTGTTATGTTTGTTTGGTGATTTACCTTCTATTTCAGGGGATTTACCAAAAATGCTTTCCCTGTAGACAACAATAGGTGGTGATACAACGATCTCCACACCCTTTTCTCTTATCTTTCTTTCAACCTTTGCATCTAAATGAAGTTCTCCTAAACCAGAAACTAAAGTCTCACCTGTTTCTTGATTTATCTTAACCTTTAGGGTTGTATCTTCTCTACTTAATGTTTTTAAAATTTCTATCAATTTAGGCAAGTCCTGCGGATATTTTGGTTCTATAGATTTTGTAACAACTGGCTCAAAAATGTGTTTTATTGCCTCAAACTCTTCTATCGGATAACTAGGGTTACATATAGTCTGTCCAACAGCAGCTTCTGCTAAGCCGACTAAACCAACAACATTTCCAGACGAAGCATATTCAACTGGAATTCTTCTCAAAGCAATGAATGTTGTAACTTGCTGAACTTTTATGGTTTGAGTAGTATTGACAATATAAATATCCTCGCCTCTTGATAATCTTCCAGAAAAAATTCTTACAGTTGATATCATTCCTGCATGAGGATCATATGTAACTTTTGTTATTACTGCTCCCAGATTTCCATTAGGATCACAACTAAATAATTGCTTTCCTATATCAGATTTCATGTCACCCCTCCAAATCTTTTCTATTCTATATTTCTGAGCCTCTAATGGAGAAGGTAAGTGTTTAATAACCATATCAAGAACAATAACATTCATCGGAGCCATGTTTGATAGTTCCTCATCTTTTTCTTGAGAGCATAAGTCAATGATTTGCTTGAACGTTACTCCGGTTCTTTGCATATAGGGAACAGATATCGCCCATTTCTTTAAAGCTGAACCAAAAGCAACAGAGCCATCCTCAACTTTAACAACCCACTTGTCTTTAAATTGAGGCTCGACGTGTCTTTGGATAAATTTGTTAACATCAATAACTATATTTGCCAATCTTTTTTGCAATTGCTCTGGTGATAATTTCAATTCGCGTATTGCGCGGTCTACTTTGTTTATAAATAAAATAGGTTTAACCCTCTCTGACAATGCTTGTTTTAAAACAGTTTCGGTTTGAGGCATGACACCTTCTACTGCACAGCAAAGAACAACAGCTCCGTCTACTGCACGCATTGCTTGCGTGACATCAGCTCCAAAATCAACATGACCTGGAGTATCAAGTAAGTTAATCAAATGTCTTTGCCCCTCATAAGTATGTACCATTGTAACAGTTGCTCCATATATTGTCATCAACCTTTCTCTTTCCTGATCATCTACCCAAGTTAGCATTCTTTCTCCTACCAATTCTCTAGCCATCAAACCTGCTGCTGCAGCTAAGTTATCCGTCAGAGTCGTATTATGTACAACCATACCTTCAGCTATAAAGTTATGATTATCAAGTATTGTAAAATCATAAACTTCATCTTCTTCTAAAGATTCTATACTTGTTACTTCAATGAAAGCCAAATCACCAGTTGTTAACTTAGGATTAAGTAGTTTAATTCCAAATAAAAATTGATTCTTATTTTTTATTACTACTTTATCTAATGCATAACTTCCAATTACATTTTGTGCCAAAATTTCAGCTTTTAATTGCTTTTCTTCCAAAGAGAATCGTATATCATTTGCAAATATTTTTGCTGACAATCCAGAAAGGTAAACTGTATCATCTTGAATTATCGACAAACAACCAAATCTAAGTAAAAGTAGTTGCATGTCCTTTAGCATTTGAACACTTGCAGAGTTTAAAGATATTGCACCTCTTGACTTTTCAACTGTACCATCACAGTCAAAATATCCTCTTATAAATTGACATACCAAATTTTTAGGAGACTTGAAAACTAATTCAGAGATTTTAACATTATGACTTTTTTTCTTTAAGGGATAATCAAATAATGAATTTAGAATATTAATTAAAGTAAAATTAGTGGCAATTTCAGGTGTTTGATAACTATAATTGCGTAGATAGTATTTTACTTTCATATCATCTAAGATTCTTATTAGTTTTTTAGCTAAAACAGGTTTACCTACTACAAACTTATGTTCAGTACCATCTCCTACAAATAAACCAGCTAAATAAAACAAGTCTTCAAAATTTTGTGGTAGTTTCTGTTTACATGAATTTCTTCCATGTTGTTTTCCTTTTCTGAATGCTATCAAATCTATCTTATCATATAATTCTTCTAATTTTATATCAAAAATCTTGCATAACTTCACCAAGTCAGACAAGTTGTATCTATTTTGCCAAGCCCCATGATAAAGTGATTTGTATTTTTTATCAGAATTTATTTCTTTGTTTATATTTTTCAAACCTCTTGATAATATTAAGTGTTTAATCTTTTTACCAAAACTAGGTTCTAACCAAACATAAAAGTTCTTTTGAGAAAGTTTTTCCAATATGTAAGATTTAATTTGAATATTAGTATCTGGGCATAACTTTCTTGAACAAACTATTCTGTTACCTATTCTCAGCTCTTCTGCAGGTTTTTCTACAAAATCTTCATTGTCTAAAACAGTATATTTATGTTCAGGTGTCGTCTTTAATTCAGCACCATTTCTTAGTTTAATTTTTATTAATTTGCCTCCTCTTAATTTCCAAGCATATTGTATTCCTTTTTTTTCTATTTTTCCAGTATTTTTATTTAATGAGAACACCGAAATATTTTCATTTAATATGTCATATACTGTTTTATCATCTTCTTCTAAAGTTTTTACTCCTAAACGTTCTGCTTTACTAAAGATATTTTTAGCTGTATTTACAGAACCATCAGTAATCATAATACGTGTATCTTGTGATACACACTTACCGTGATGAATATGGCTAACAATACCAATGTTTCTTATATTTTTTGGATTGCTCATCAATTCTTGAACTTTTTCACTGTATTCTTCCTTTGTCATAATGACACCGCAATTTGAAATAATAAGATGCAAGCATATTTAAAGTTTTTGAAATTTAGAAAGTCTATCTCATTTGAAAGTAATATGTGAAAAGGTTAATAACTAGAAATTATAATTTTATTTATGTCTTACAGCTTACCACTTTTGCTTGCTTTTTTAGCAGGAATTTCAACTGTATTAGGAGGACTTCTAATATTTTTAATAAAGAAACCAAAATTTCGCTATCTTTGCATAGCTTTCGGATTTTCTGCAGGCGTAATGATTTTTATCTCATTTGCAGAACTTCTTGTTCAAGGCATTAAAACCACAGGATTTTTATATGCAATTATATCATTCTTTGTTGGCATTCTTATTATTTATTTAATTGATGTTTTGATACCGCACATTTACGAAGAAGAGGAATATAAAAGCAAAAAAGGAAAATTAAAAAGAACAGCAATTCTTTTGATGCTTGGCATAACTATACACAACTTTCCAGAAGGTATAGCTGTTTTTTTCTCATCGGTGGCAAATGTTAAACTTGGGATATTGATAGCTTTAGCAATTGCTATGCATAATATTCCTGAAGGCATTGCTGTCTCTATGCCTATTTTTTATGCAAGTAAAAGTAAGAGAAAGGCTTTGGCATATTCATTTTTGTCTGGTATTGCTGAACCAATTGGTGCGGTTCTAAGCTTTATTATCTTATATAAATTTTTGAATGAATTTATTTTAGGTTTAATATTGTCTGCAGTAGCAGGAATAATGATATTCATAAGCTTTGATGAACTTCTACCTTATGTCTACAAACACAAGAATCAGCATCTTTCAATACTTGGATTGTTTTTAGGAATGTTTGTGATTTCTGTAAGCATTTATCTTTTATCTTAATTCTAATTACAACAAACCTTAAAACTTCTTCCATAAAACCTATCAAGCTAGTGAAAATCAAAATATTTAAACTACTTCTTTTTTCTATAAATTGCTTTCAAACCATTACCTGCTCTCGCATCCACAATTTTTATATCTTCAACAGGAACGTTCAGTCGAAGCGAATAATCTAAAGTTATTCTTTCATCTGGACGCGGTTCTGGAAAATGAAGAATGAATGATCCAGTATCTTTTAATCTCGGATCCATATTTTCTACCCATTTATATCCTTTAATTTCTCTTTCTTTTACTTGTTTAGGCATTTTATCACTAAATTTCAATAGAAAACTAATCTTTAAATGTTTAATTAAGTTAAACTTTTTATTTACACAAACTTCAAGACTTCCATAAAGTATTCATTTTTTACTATCTTGCGCCAGCAGCTTCTCTTTCTATTCTTTCTTTTTCTCTTATCGCATGAGAATTTTGAGGGTCATAATTATAAGCTGCATATAATTCATCCGCTAAAGTGTCAGCCATCCTCTTAGGATTGTTAGTTGCCTTTTGGAAAGAACCTTGAACTATAAGTCTTAACGCAAGGTCAATTCTTCTTTGCGGAGCAGTTATAACAGCCTTTCTAACTATTATTCCTCCTACTTGGAAAGAAGTTATCTCTTCTCTTAATGCAGCATTTTCCAAGGCTTTAACAAAAACTTCTACTGGATTCTTCTTTGTTTTTTCTTCAAGAATTTTAAAAGTATCTTCAATAACTTTCCATATCTTGAAAGTTTTTCCAACATTCCTTCCGCTTGTTATTAAATGCTTTTTACCTCTGTGCCCTGAGACATAAAGATGATTTGCAAGTCTTTCGATGACGCTCATTTGCGATTTGTGGAATTGCTTTTTTGCAGTTCTTCCAAAAGTTCTAGGGATTATTATCGGTTTTAAATTTATGTAATTTTTTAAACCAGGATCATTAACAGCGATCCCTTCAATTTCCCATTTGTTGAAAAGTTTTATTTTCTCCATTACTTAACCTCTTTCTTTCTCTTACCCTTTCTAAGCATTTCTAAGGGAATGTTATTGACTTTGATAACCTTCCACCTTAAACCATGTTGAGAACCGACAGGCCCTCCCTGCGATCCACCAACGCCTTCAACCAAAACCTCGTCGTGTTCGTTGATAAAGTTTATAGCTCCTGATCTTGGAACAAATACAGTAATTTCTTTCTTGTTCTTTAAAAGCTGAACTCTAACAACTTTTATCAATCCAGAGTGAGGCTGCTTTTGCTCAATTGCTCTTTTAGCAAGAACTATTCCTCTTGCCTGTGGAGCTCCTTCCAAAGGGTCTTTCTTTTCTTTTAGATGAAGCATTCTCACATTAAATTCAGTCTTCAGCCATCTATACCTTTTTGCTCTTTTTCTCATCTCTCTCCCGCTAAACAAGCCCATTATCATCACTGATGTATTTACATGTTTAGAAGTAAGACTTTAAAAATGTTTTGGTAGCCCCGACCAGATTCGAACTGGTGTTCCGAGGTTTCTTTCATAGCAAAGCTCAATGCTTTAGTCAAATGACCAAAGCCTCGTGTCCTTGGCCGCTAGACGACAGGGCTGTTATAATAAAATAACTTAAAGCAAAGATTATATAAATATATTAACATATTAAATAGTGATTTTTATGAATAATTATATATCTGTAAATTTATCTGATTTACCAAAAAATTTTTATGTTTCCTTAGATTCTTACACTATAAAAAAAATATTTAGAAATGCTTCAAAGAGTAGAAAAGTTAGTTTACCAAAACTAGCAAAAGAATTGAATTTTAATTGGGGAAGCTTTTGGAGATGGTATTATAACAAAAGATTCATAAAAATTGAGAATTTAGAAAAAATATGTAAATGTGCTAATATACTTTTAAATAAAACTCAAAAACATGTTAATTTTATCAAGGGAGATACGTATTGCAGACATAGCTTAAAAATAAAATTTCCTTTAGTGATAAATGAAGAGTGGGCCTACATAGCAGAACTATTAAGGACTGACGGTCACATACCCAAATCTCTAAAAGAAATTGAAATAGCCAACAATGATATAAAAGTATTAGAAATATTAAAGAAATTTTTAATTTCTTTAGGCATCAAAGAAAATTCTATTCATGAAAAACCATGGAATAAAGGAAAAAATATAAAAATTTGTAATAGAACTTTTGCAAGAATAATGAATTCAGTCTTTGAAATACCTAGAGGTAATAAATGTGGAATTATTTATATACCCAAATTTATAAAAAAATCTCCAATGTCTGTTATTGCTTCTTCCATTAAAGGTGCTCTAGATGGTGATGGATGGACAACTGAATCTATAAGAAGAGTTGGTATACAATCAAAATCAAAAAAGTATATTTTAGATATTCATTTACTTTTCAAAAAATTTAAAATAAAATCATATTTTAGGGGACCTTATTTAGATAAATATACTTGTGATATAGGTAAAAGGGAAAATCTTAAAAGATTTCAAAATCTAATAGGCTTTAATAATACAAAAAGAAATCTAAAATTGGAAAGAGCATTATTATCTTATAAAAGGTGACTGTATGAGAGTGCTACAACTACACTCTGATTTCATTGAATATACTCCAATTGAAAAGGAAATAAGAAATGCTGAGGAAGCAGAGAAAAGGACTGTTAAATATGAAAATATAGCTGTAATATTTACTGCAGTTGAAAAGGAAGATTCAGTTGCTATAGCAAAAAAGGCTGTTGATGAGATAAAAGAAAGTTTGAAAGTAATAAAATGTAATAAAATTTTAATTTATCCTTTTGTTCATTTAACAAATAATCCGGCTGCTGCAGAGTTGGCTTTGAAAGTTTTAAAGGAGATGGAAAATTACGCTAAAGAAATAGGATTGGAGACTTATAGGGCGCCGTTTGGATGGAACAAAATTTTTTCAATAAAAATAAAAGGTCATCCACTAGCTGAGCAGTCAAAAGTATTTACAAGGGAGAATGTTAAGGAAATGCCAGAGGCAGTAAAGGCTGAAGAAAAATTAAAATCATTTTGGTATATTCTTGATACCAACGGTAAGTTGATTCCTGTGAATGAGTTTGATTTTAAAAATCATATTAAATTAAAAAAATTAGCTGACTATGAAATGGTAAAATCAAGAGAAGTTAAGGAAATGCCACCTCACATAACTTTAATGAGAAAAATGGAAATAGCTGACTTTGAACCTGGTAGTGATCCTGGAAATTTAAGATACTACCCTAAAGGAAGATTAATTAAATCTTTGTTGGAAACTTTTGTAACTCAGAAGATAGTCGAATACGGTGGAATGGAAGTTGAGACGCCGATAATGTATGATTTAAACCATCCAATTTTAGCTGGCTACCTGAATAGATTTCCTGCAAGGCAGTATATTGTTAAATCTGATGATAAAGAATTTTTCTTAAGATTCGCTGCTTGCTTTGGCCAGTTCTTAATGACTAAGGACGCCCAGATATCATACAAGAACCTTCCTTTCAAGATTTACGAATTGACTAGATATAGTTTCAGAAGAGAAAAAAGTGGTGAGCTAGTTGGATTAAGAAGGTTAAGAGCATTTACCATGCCAGATGTTCATGCGATATGCGCTGACATGGAACAAGTTAAGAAAGAATATTTAATTAGATTTGACTTGTGTAAAAGTGTTTTAAAAGGCTGTGGAATAGATGATGATGATTATGAAATGGCTATAAGATTTACCAAAGATTTCTACGAAGAAAACAAAGAATTTATAAACAGTTTGATTAAGCATCACGACAAGCCAGTTTTGGTAGAAATTTGGGAAAAAAGATTTTTCTATTTTATTTTAAAGTATGAATTTAATTTCATAGATAATATAGACAAGGCATCTGCCCTGTCAACTGACCAATTAGACGTAGAAAATGCTGAGAGATATGGGATAACTTACATAGACAAGAACGATAAAAAGCAGTATCCAATAATTTTACACTGCTCACCATCAGGCGCAATCGAAAGAGTCATGTATTCTCTATTAGAAAAAGCTTATACAGATTCAAAGGCAGGTAAAAATCCTTTGTTTCCAATTTGGCTTTCTCCTATCCAAGTTAGATTTTGCCCTATGAATGATAGTTATCTAGAATACTGTGAAAATTTAATGAAAGAACTGGAAAAAAATGAAATAAGAGTTGATATTGATGATAGAGTTGAAAGAATAGAGAAAAAAGTAAGAGATGCTGAGATGGAATGGATACCATTTATAGTTGTAGTAGGAAAAAAAGAGAAAGAATCCGGAAAATTAGCTGTAAGAATCAGAGAAACGTCAAAAATAGAAAATATTTCTTTAAAAGATTTAACAGAAAAAATTAAGAATCTAACAAAGGATTATCCTTTCAAATCTTTGTCATTACCTAAATTCTTAACAAAAAGACCTAAATTTGTTTAAAATTTGAAACTAGAAGCGTAATAACACTTATCTAAAATAGAATTATATTTTAAATTATTAGGCTGTTTCGATATTCTGCCAAATAAAATCAAATATTGGTTCTAAAACATCTGCTGCCACATGCTCGCTTTGGGTCCAAAAAGCTAAATCTTGAGTAGGATGAACATCTTCGTCTGTCAATGCCATCACAACATGAAATCCGTCAACAACGCAAAATCTTCCTGTTATATCTGGTTTTGTGATTTTCTTTATTTCAGCAAATTCTTTGAGTTTTTCTATCAAAGGTAAATGTTCCTTTCCATACTGAGCTACTATTCTTATTTTTACTCCTCTGTCAGATGCTTTCTTTAAGATATCATTGTGAATTGTCTGTAAATCATTTAAACCTTTTGTTGTTGTTAGAATTGAAATGTTATTCTTTGCATTCTTAAAACAAGTTTCTAATTGTTGATGTAAAGCATCCCTTCCTCTCAATGAACCTGTCATTTCTCCTGGCTCTATCAGTTCAACTCCTTTTTTGTAAATTCTTTCTAGTTCCTTCAAGGCAGGAGACTTCTGAAACTGTGTTATTCTGTCTATTGTTATTTCTGTATCTTCTTTTATTTTTTTCTTAACTCTTTCTAAAGCTTCATTAGGAACCATTGCAACATATTTTAGTGGCTTTGCTGTTTGTATCATTACAAATCCTTTTTCTGCTAAAGACTCTAGAACATCATAAGTTCTACTATGTGGAACCTTTGCCAATGAAGACAACTCACCTGCAGTTGATGTTCCTCTAGAAAGTAAAGCCACCCATAGCTTTCTTTCATAAAGATTTAAGCCAATCTGCTTTAATGCATCTAATATTGCTTGTGAAACTATCATTTCATCACTTTAATTAATATCAATATTTAATATTTAAAGTTTGCCACTTTGTGGTTAATAATTCTATATATAGAAAAGTATTTAAATACTCACTAAATAGTCGTAAAAAATGATTTTTCGCAATTCAACTGTTAGAGTAAAAATAATTCAATAAAGAATTTAAATATACAACATAAATATATAACAGTGTTATAATGAAACCATACTGTGAGATTGCTTCTCAATATTTGTTACCGACGTTACGTGCATTAGTTGCTAAAACTCTTATGGAAAAATATAAACTAACTCAGCAAGATACAGCTTCAAAATTAGGTCTAACCCAATCTGCCATATCACAATATATGAGGCAATTAAGAGGGTCAAAAATAAAATCTATTGAAAAAGACAAGAGCATTGTAGATGAGATAGAAAAATTTTCTGGCAGAATCGCTTCAGGTGAATTAAATTCTTTAACCGCCTTAATTGCTTTCTGTGATATTTGCAAAATAATAAGAAAGAAAAAAATATTATGCGAACTTCATACAAAGTATTTTCCTGAATTAAAGGAATGTAACATATGTTTAGAATAATTATTCACAGACATTTTCACCAATTTCTTGCAGCATTGTCTTGTTTATATAAATAGTAGAGTTTGTTCTAACTGCTATTGCTATCGCATCTGAAGGCTTTGTATCTAATTTCAAGACTTTATCGCCTGATCTTAGAATTAAATCTGCATAATAATATTTTCCATCAAATCTCTCTAGATTTACAGAGTCTAAGGTTATGTTAAAACTTTTTAAGACTGCTACGAATGTGTCATGTGTGTTTGGTCTCTCGTTTATAATTCCTTTGACCCCAGACTCTATGGATTCTGCCCTTTCTGGAGAAGTTTCAGCAACTATTGCTGTGCAATTATTTCCTATAAGAATTGTTGTATCTGAAACTTTCAAATAATCTGCAACAACATACTTTGACTTATCTACTTCTATTAAATTTATAATTGCATAGGCCATTATAGAGGATAGAATTAGTAAAACTAATGTTATTAAATGAACTTTAGGCACCTTCTTTTTCTTCATAAATATCTTTTTAATCTTTTCTATTTTTTACGTCTTACCATAGGTAAATGGGTCCTTGGGTTCTCAAAAACCTCTAGATCAGCAGGCAAATCAATTGCTCCCTCTGGACTCTTAGAGAAGAAAAATAGTCTACCCTTTGAATGCAAAAAATATTTTTGACCTTTGCTGTTAGTATGTTCGTAAGCCATTATTATCGCCTCCACTTTATTCTAATTTAAAATACAGATATATAAATAAATCTATTATTCTAAAAAATAGAAGCATAACAAAAACTATAAAAATTACTTTTTAGCAATTCAATTACTGATTTATTACTTTAGTGATGCCCAATCTGTCTTAACAGTTGGACAATTCTTAGCTATAATTCTTGCTTTGTTACCTACTTCAAGAGCTAAAAATGAATTGTTAGAAACTGTACCAGCACTACCTGCCTTTATTGTACTACTTCCACCATCCCCACTTTGCACATTGCCTGTTGAATCAATTACCTCAATAGTAAAGCCTGTTAAGTCAACACTCTCTGCTTCAACAATTGCTGTTACAGTGGTGGTACCAGTTAATTTTGGATAAGCAGCAGTCGCAAAGGTTAAAGTTCCGCCTACACAAGATGGTAAAGCAGATAATTGCTGTCTTGTATAACTTGAAACAAAAGTAGCTAAAATCGCTGCCAATGTCATTGTTATTGCTATTAATAAAACCGATGCTATTAAAGGAGATATTCCTTTCATATTTATCATTTCTTATTTTGAATAAAGCTGTATATAAAGATTATTGCGTGTAAGTAACATAGTATTGAACGTAATCTTCTTTAACCTCTGCTAAGTTTTGGTGAGAAGTTTCATTTAACCTAGATCTAATAACATTTCCAGGTAAATAATCGCTAAGACTTGTTGTTTTATTACACCACCACATGTACCAAGTATTAGCATTTACTAAATCGGAATAGCAAGAATCCCAACCACCAGAATTGAAGTTGTATATTAGAAAATCAAAAGAGGTTGAGCTTACATTTGTTGAGAAGTTTATAGAAATATTAATGCTATCTAAAGTTCCAGACCAACTAACTCCCGTTGTATTGTGTTCAACTTCCATCCTATATTCAGGTAGCATAGTTATTTGATAAACTAAATAATCTTCCATCATTTGATGAGTTGTAGTATCGCCTGAAGAATTTAACCTAATTCTAATTGTATTTTCAGGTGAAATATAGTTAGAAGGATTAACTGTTTTAACACATTCTATCTTAGTATAAGAATTAGTTATTGTTGTTTGAGAGCATTGCTCCCACAAATTAGAACTAAAATTGTAGATTAAAAATCTAAAAGGAATACCTGAACTTACGTTAGTCTTTAGAAGAGTTGTAACATTTATTTTTGTTATTGACAATGGATTCTCTGATATTGTTGATGAATTGTGCTCAGTTGAAATATTTGCATATGAAGGTACCGAGGTATAACCGATATAATATTGAACATATTCCTCTTTCAGAGTTCCTTGATCGATATCAGATGTAGAATTCAATCTTACTCTTACTATTCCAGTAGAAGAATTATAGTTTGATGGATTTGTTGTAACATTACACCAACTTGTGTAATAATTATTAGCAGTAATGCTTTGATTTTGGCATGGAGAAGCGTCCCATTGTGAATTGGCAAAATCATAAATTGTCATATTATAAACATCATTAACAGTGGAAGTGAAATTTAATGAAACATTTATACTGTTTAATGTGCCTGAATAGCTAACTGTTGTATTATGCTCTACTGAAGTTTGATATTGATAGAGTGGGGATCCGTAAGCAAAACTAAATTCTATTGGTGCTGAATTATCAGTGGTTACAGAAAGGTCAGCTGCCAAAGTTCCACTTGACGGTAATCTTGCAAAATTTCCTGAAGCACAACCTAACCCATCCCATCTTGTAGCAACTAAATCGTCAACAATATCCCCTTTTAAAGCAAGAGTTTCTCCATTATCAGGAGAACCGACATAAATGATGTTGTCAACATCATCAGTATTGCTTCCGCCTACATCAGATGTTGTTGCTGAAAAACCACCTGTTGTCCAACATCTAACATCTTGAGTTAGAGCATTACTGTCTGTGAAAGAAAATAATGCTCTTGTATTTCCTTTTGACCAAACAGTCGCAACATCTTTTCCAGTTGTTGTTTCTATTGCAGTATCTATATTAAGTTGATTAGTAAAACCATCTGTTACATTATTTGATTTCCAAATACCTATACTTACATCAGCTTCGCTATCAGCAATTATAATTGAAATTCTATTTGAGTCTGGATCCGAAGCAAGTTCAATCCAATTATTGTTGCCCGACCCTGTATCAGGACCTGCTGTATCACTAGCATCCCATCCTGTTCCAGGTATATATCTTCTATACTGTGTTGTTCCATCTAGAGAAGTTTTATCAAAAACCACCAGTCCTCTTCCGCTATTAGTTTCCCAAGCTAAATCAAAACTCTGGCTAGTGGTTACTGCCGCTCCTGTTCCTATGTTAAGTATGTTTGTCCAAGAACTTCCTGTCCATCTCGCTACAGCATAAGTTCCAGCACTATCTAAAACTCCAAGTAACAATTCGTTACTTCCTTGTCTTTCAATCAGTCTGATCCATAAAGGTACACCACCAGTTCCAAAATTTATTTCATTTGCTGTTCCAGGTGTAAAAGTTGAACCACAAGTAGAAGAAGGTGACCAACTAGTTCCATCCCATATACAGTAATAGGCTCTTCCTGTTGTTGGGTCATCAGAAAAAACAACTATAGCTCTCCCACTTACTTGTTCGTAAGCAACATCAAACCCTCTTCTAACAGAATTTGCTGATGAAGTTGCTCCTGTCAAAGTTCCTATTAAAGACCAATCAGCAGAAGCATCACATCCATTTGTACATCTTAAAACATCCAACCTGCCATTTGCTTTTAGATGAACAGTAACATATTCATCTTTTGTTGGTGCAGCTTTTATTTTTATATGTTGAATTGCTGAAGAAACGGTTGCTACGGTTGTATATTCTGCTCCAAGAGTAGTTGGCGAAGTATAGGTTCTTGCATAAACCATTCCTGGAGATGCTTGTCTTCCATACACCATCACCCCATTAATAATACTAATGCCAATTTGAGTTTCTGTAACATCCCAAGTATTTCCATCTCTATTAAAATTTAGATAATTATTTATAGTTGCTTGATTAATGGTAGAGGCATTTCCAGTTACGTTAGCAGAAGAGCTTTGATTGTATTGATTAGTAGAAGTTCCACCAGATTGTCCAACAGTAGATGTAACATTGTAGTTTAATCCGTCTAAAGAGTTTGTATAATCTGCAGAGGTTGTATTGAAACCTGTTATATTTTCTGTGTTATCTTGGAAATAGTTAGATTGACCTCCTGCCTCTAAACCTTCTATTATGTTATATGTGTTAATTCCTAAATCATTTAAATTATTTGGAGAAGTTGTATTTTTTCCAGTTATATTCAAAGTTTGAGTTTGATTATATTGATCTGTAAATGTTAAAAACGTTGGTGGTGCTTGAGGTGTTAATGAAATATAAATCATTTGCTTTTGAGTTGTTGAGTTATAACCATTATTTCTTATTGTTAGCGTATGATAACCTCTTCCAAATTCACCTTCACCTGTAACCATAATGCTATCATAAGACAAATTCAAGTAAACCATTCCACCTTTCCCAGTAAAGTTAATTCCATCCTCGATTTTAGAAACTCCCTCAGCAATTATTTGTGTTCTTGATTCCATAGAAAATGTAACAGAATTTGTAGCATTATCAATCTTATAATATCCTCCTGTCACGCTAAATCTTAAAACTCTTGTGGAACCTTCCCCTTCACTTAAAACATTTTTAACTGCGTTATCTATCGAAACTAAAGTGTTTTTCCCTTCTTGCATTAATAAAATTTCCTCTGTTTTTTGAGTTGAAGGTCCTCCAAGTTGTAGAGCAAGAAATATTGCAGTAATAGAAATGATAAGTATCAAAACACTTGCTATTAATGCATCTACACCCTTCATGAATATACCGTTCTTTTTATTATTAAACTATCTAACAAATAATAATTCTTTGAAGACAAAGAAACATTCATGTAAACTATAGTTGTAGGCCCTTGTGAAACTGAATAATTAATACTTTCCACGTAGCCCTTTTTCTTAAACGTGTCATTTGAAAATCTTATGAAATCATCTAGTTTATCTGAAACACTTTCCTGATTTATGAGTGCGAGGTCTATTGTTTTTATTAATTCGTTCTTAAGATTAGAAAAACTTTCGTAAAACGTTTCATCTTGCTTTACATCAATTGTTTTTGTAGATATTCTGGTTATGAATAAAGCTAATAAAACCAGAATTGAGGCTATGATAAATACTTGACCTTTCATCTTAACCAAATCCAAAGATTGATTAATTTTTTATTGTAAGTGCTTTCTCCTGCGATTAAATAACTTGAAAGATAAACAGTTTTGTTATAAGGAATTGTTGTATCTATACAATTTGAAGATGAACAAATTTTAAACTTAAAATCTGCTATCGAAGGTAAACAGTCTTTTAAGCTGTTGTTAAGTTCTGTATTCATACTGTTTATCATGTAATTTCGTAACAAACCTTTTTGATCCAAAGAATTAAGACACGAATAACCTGTCTCTGAAAAACTTATCTCTCTTTGTTGTTGAGTAGGAAAAATAAGCATAATACCAAGTAAAATTAATATTGAACCTAAAATTGCTTCCATTGTATGCATCATTTTTACCACACCTTTAACTTAACAAGAGTTGAGTTAAGAGTTTCATCAGTTTTTTCAATTAACAAAGGCACTGATTTAAGAATTATATTAGCTGTAAATGGTGGTTCTCCACCATATTCGCATTCAGAAATGTAAAAATTATCTGGAAAACCAAATTTGCTTTTTGCTTCTTCATAACTTAAAGCTTTTAAATTCGAGCATCTCTCCTGTGAAAGAACATAAACATCTTCTTCAGATAAGATTACACTTGTTATATTAGTTTCTGTAATGTTGCTTGTGTAAGTTATGCTAGTAGTTGGAGCATCATCATAAAAAATATTTACATATTTTCTCTCGTTTGGATTGAAATTTAATTCAAAAGATATATTCACTCTAATCCCATCATTTACGATTGTTGATGAAATTTCATTTAAAAAATTATCATAAACATGAATCTTGTTTACAGCAGGTATTATTGATATGTTAACTGTCTCAGTATGTGGATATCCTTCTATCTCATTAAAAGAAGCTTGGATTTTTTTAAAATTTGATATTAAGCTCTTATTATCCTGTATTTTAAAGAGATGTTTTGAAAGAGAAGATGCAGATTCCTCCAATTTTTTTGCCGTAAAAGTGTTAAAGTCATTTGTTAGTTTACTTGAGACAGAAACTAAAGAATATGTTAAAACAGTTATCATTAACAAAATTGCTATTGCAAAATCTATTTGACTCATTTAAACAATCCTATTTTTATTTTTTCATTTTGTTTATCTATCTTAATAGAAGCTGGCATAAAATACGTTCCATTTAGTTCAGCATCTATGGACAAAGTACGGTTTATTTCAATCGGTTCGTTTTTAACAGAGGCATTAACCAATAATCCATTTTGGTATAAAGTTATGCTATATTTTTTATTACCTATTTTCTCTGGTAAATTTAATTGAAATAGCCCTGTTGTGTAGTTTGATGATTGATTAGCTAAGCTGTACACTTCTAAAATTTTATTTTTAACAGAATCTGCAATAAAGTTCAATTCAACTGACGTTAAGTCCTTCTCTATTCTTGACAATGAAATGAAAATTGAAGCTGTTAATAAGCTCATTGCCAGTAGGCCTAATAGTAAAAGTATGCTGTGCGACAAAGTAGGATATGCACCTCTCATAATAAAAGATAGTTTAAACCTATAATAAAAGTTTACATGAATAACAGAAATGCTCCATAGCCAACTACTATTAACAAAAAAGAGTGTTTCAGACCTGCTAAAAGGCTTCCCTCAGCCATTTTACCTACAACCAAACCTGAAAAGAAACCTTCTATCAAGATTAACCATTGAAATATGTCAGAATAAGTTTTAGCTATGTTTTCCACATTAGCCATAGCTATCTCTGGGGATGTGAAAACAAATAAACTAGGCATAAGATATTTTTGCAAAATTATTAGAACTCCAATAAAAATGAAAAATATCATATAACCTGTAACCATTTGACTATAAATTGCAGAAAATCTTTCCTTTCTTATTTTATTTATTTCTTTTATTGTTTTACCAGTTGCATCCAAAATCTGGGTTATATCACCTCCACCAGAATAAGTTTCTACTATAGTAGAAACAGTTTTTTTAATAAGAGGTGTCGTTTGACTAGAAAATTCTTTTAAGACTTCATCAAAGGGTATAGACCAATCTATTTTTGTAACTATCTTTTTAATGTGAGGTGTTAAAGCTCCATAATATGTATTTTTTGTTGCAATAACAGCTTGGGTTAAGGTCATACCAGTTTTGATGTTCTCTGTAATATCCCTTAAAAAGTCTGGAAACCTTTCTTCTATTTCTTTGTTTTCTTTATATCTCTTATATTCAAACAAAGCTGGCCCTGTTAAAACAATGCCTATTGAAAGCAAAGTTAAGGGCAAGTAAAATATAGTAAAAAAGTTATAAAGATAAATCGAAACTCCTATAAAAACTAATAATAAAATTACTTTTGTTGACCCTTTCATTTTAATTTTCATTTAATCACATTTTTGGTTGGGTTAGGCAGAGGAATGTTAAAAAAATTAAATTTAAAGCTGCTAAGGCTACTGTTCCTAATACCATTAGCTCTTGGACTGTAAGACCAAACATAGTTCCTCCCATTATATTTAATGCAGCCAAAACAACAATAAAAATCATTGGAGCTGCTATAAGCAAAGCAGTGTAGATATCAGCATAAGTTGATAAAATCTGATTATATTTCTCCCTTTTAACTGCATACTCAAACATCGCCTTTCCTGACTCTTCAATTAAGTAAGATTTTAAACTACCTCCGCTTTGAACTGTTGTAATCATACCTTCTAAAACATCTTTTAAATCTGGTGAGGGAGATTTTGTAATTCTTTCTCTTAAAGCACTTAACTCATCCAAACCAAATACCTCAACATCTCTTGTTATTTCTGCTGCCTCTTTAGACAATTCTCCATATTCCTTAAACTGAGAAAGAATCTTAAATATTGTTAAAGGTGGTGCTCCAGATTCTGATATTGCTGCCATGTGCGTTAAGGCAAATGGCAAATTTGCTTCAATATCTCTTTTACGACTCTGTGTTACTGAAAATGGATAGATAAAAATAAGGAAAAAAGTTAAGAGCGCGAAGAATGATGGAACTACTATTAAACCAAACAGTGCAAAAACTATGTTTAATTTTAAAAAGATTGAGGTGATTAAAGTTAGAATAAATGTGAAAAGAAAAATTATAAATGAAAAGAAAAATGCTATTGATAAATAAGTTCTAAATAACATTCTTGCATTGGCAGTTATTAGAGTTTCTTTTAATGAAATAAAGCTGTTAGAAAATTTATCTGATAACTTGCCAAACAACTTTATTGCAACTCTCTTTAAAATATTAAGTTTTTCTTCTTTAGACTTTATTTTAGCTTTCTTCTTAAGCATATACTAAATTTAGAAAAGTCTATATATATTGTTACTTTACATAAGCTTCTTCTTTAGGATAAATCACTACACCTTTGCTAGTTATTCTATAAGGATGAATTTTATTTGAGTGATCAGTATCTCTCATTTTCCAAACTGTTAAAGATCTTGAGAATTGAGAGCCTACTCTTGTATAGTATAACACTATAACTCCATCAGTCACAAATTCTTCTACTCCAAATCTTGAAAGTGATTCTTGCATAGGAAGTATTTCAGAAACTAAAATAGTTGTGCAATTAAGTTTCCTTAATAGGTATGCTATATTGAAAATCATTCTTCTTATTTCTGGAGCGTCTCTGACATACAAACCTAAAGCAGACACAGAATCTATTACAACTCTTTCTGCATTTATTTTCTTTACATTAGTTTCTATTAGCTCGTAAATGTCTTCAACATGAAATGGATCATATCTCACAAATATAACCTTTTCTTTTTTCTCATAATTTGAAAAGTCCCAACCAAAGTTTAAGCTGTTCTCCTTTATTGCTTCTAAAGGCTCTTCAAAACTAACGTAAACAGCTGATTGATTAAAATCTTTTAAACCATTAAAAATAAATTGAGAAGACATTATAGTTTTGCCAGTTCCTGTTGTCCCTGTTAAAAGAGTTAAAGATTTAGGTGATAATCCTCCACTTATTATTTCATCTAATCCAGGTATACCTGTTTTAATTCTTTCTTTGTTTGGCATATTTAATTATCAGTAATTTTCATATAAAAGCTTTTATGCCCTCGACGGGATTTGAACCCGCAACCCCCTGATTAGGACTCAGGTACTCTTTCCAAGTTGAGCTACGAAGGCATATTGATTAATAGAAATTAACAATATAAAAAAGATAATATTTTAAAGCTTCTTTACATAATAATTTAGGGAAAGTATGCCAGAAATTCATAGAGATGATATACCTATTCCTTTAGTTAATTATGTAGAATTGATTAGAAAGGGAAAAGGCCCTTATTATGATGTAGCAAAGTTTATTTCAGATGAAATGATAAAAATTAAAGAACGATATGGTGATGAGTTTTACACTTTAAAAGATTATCCTACATTACAAATTAGCCCAAGATTAGTTAAAGAAGAAATTGAGAAAAGAATCAAAGATGAGAGATTAACATCTATAAATGTTTGTCGAAGTATATTAGCTACTTTATACGGAAGCAGACTAGAAAAGGAAAAAGATTTTTTCGCAACTACTAGATCTGGTGGAGGAATAGGAAGTTATCATATTAAAGTAAATCAAAGGACTTTAAGTTCAATAAGTCATTTTGTTTAAAATAGAAATTCATATAAAAACTTTGATTTCTTTCTTATTTGTTATTGCTCTTAACAAAACTTTTCCTAAGTCAGAATCTTTAGAAACTTTTATCTGTCCAGCCCTTCCAATGGTTGCTGAAAATAAATATTCATTATCAACGTAAATGTTTGCATTTTTTCCTGCAATTCTACTCTCAAATGAAAGGACAACGTAAGCTCCTGTCTCATTAATATTAAAGTTTATTTCTTTTCCTAACGACTCTACCATAGGCTGAACTTCTATTGATACACCCAACTTGTCCTCAATAGATTTTATTGTTTTTCCATCCTTCCCGATTAGTCTTGGTATTACTTCGTTCCTAACTTTTACAATTATTTTACTATCTGACATAAATTCAATTTCTGCCAAAGGATCAAACTTTTTTATTTCAGATTTTATTTTTTCAGATGCTAGTTTTTGTAAAGCTGATTTCTTCTCTTCTTTAACTGGAACAACAACCGTCTGCTCACCATACGTATAAACCTCATATTCTAAATTTCCTGTTTCAAAATCCCTAGCCTCTACCAACGGCCTTGCTAAATCTTCTTCAGTCATTCCGCTTGGAACTCTTACTGTCAAGTTTAACGAGTAAACCTTTTCAACAATTCCAGCTTTGATAAATATTATAGTGTCTATAACATGTGGTATTACTCCTAGCTCAACTTTTCCTATAAATCTTTGTATAGCATCCACTGGATCAGTCGCATGAACAACACCAATCATTCCTATTCCTGCTAATCTCATATCAGCAAATAATTCAAAGTCTTTTTTATTCCTAACATCATCAAATATTGTGTAATCTGGCCTCACCAAGAGCAATATGTTAGCTGATTTTGCAAAGCTTCCATTTAATGGAGCATATTGAGTTATTTCTGCTGGCACTTGTAAGTCTCTAGGTTGCTCTAAAGTTTTAACAATCTTTCCTTTTTTAAAGTAAAACTCTGCCAAGCTAGCTGAGAACGTTGATTTACCAGATCCAGGAGGACCTGCAATTAAAATTCCTTCTGCTCTTTTTTCTAGTCTTTCCTTTAGTTTGCTGGAAAGCTTATAGTCATCTAACGTGAGTTTAATGATAGGTCTAACCAAAGTTATTTCCAAGCCGTCTGAAAAAGGTGGTCTTGCAATGGCTATTCTTTTATCTTTTAGCTGGACAACTGTTGCTCCATACTCACCCAGTTCAATAAATGAGTCTTCCTCATATCTTGCTGCGTCAAGAATCTCAGTTGTCATCGCTTCCAATTCTTCTACACTCATTTTTTCATCTCTTAAAGCAACTAATTGAATATCTCCAGGTTTTCCTCTCTTTGCATAAGGTATTGCTCCTTCCTTTAAGTGCAAGGATAATGTATCTGTTGTTAGAAAGTCTTCAATTTTTATTTTCTTTTTCTTTTCATAAGACTCAAAGTATTTAACATTTATTCCTTGGGCCTCTGCAACTAAGGCTTGTAGCAAATCACAAGTTACAAGAACTGCATCATTTTCTCTTGCTATGTCTTGTATTAGCGCATCTATTCTTCCAGATTTTGCTAGTAAAATATCTTCATAGCTTGGTCTTTCACCTATAAACTTTAAAATAATTTTATGCTTTTCAGAAAGCTCTCTTATTTTTTTAATTTCCTCTAACCCTATAAAACCAGTCTCTTTTCCTCTTGAAGCCTGAGATTGCAGTTCACCAGTAACAATCTCAGGAATTATTATCTCTGTTCCATCTAATTTTTCAGATTTTATTAAATCAGTAATCTTTCCATGAATCAATACAGATGTGTCTATACAAATCTTTTTCATTTCTATTTGCTTTTCTTCAGGCCTTTTTCTTTTTTTCATAAAAATCAGTTAATTGCCGAAGTATTTAAATAGATTTCTTAACTCGCATATCCGTGTATATTCTTTCAAAAGCATGTTTCATAAAAAGAAAAAGTTTAAAAAGATTTGGAAGTTACTTTTTAATATGAGAATTGTCTGCCCTGAGTGCGGCTCAGAAAAAATTGTTAGAAAGTTAGGAGAAGTGAGTTGTAGGAAATGCGGATTTGTCATTGATGAAAATATAGTTTTCTGCGAGTAATTGGTTTTATACTCCTAACTAGATTTTCTTAGTTCGAAATAACCAATTTTTATATTCAGGAAATAAAATAGTTTAATTATGAAAGCAGTCTTTTCAATCTTGCAGTCTTTGCTTATAATGATTGTTGTCTTGTCTATGTTATCTATGGCAATGCCTTGGTCAATTAAAACAATAGGAGAATCTATGGATTTAACTGAAGTAAAGACAATTAAACCTCAGTTTGATAAATGCAGTGAAGGAATAATTGAAACTGCAAGAACTGGTTCCACAAACAAGTGTTTTTTTAATATTAATAGAGGGAAATTGACAGGTGATATAAGAGGCTTAGATTATAAATTAATAAGTTCTGCAAATATATGTGATCCACATGAATTAATAAAAATTGATGAAAAAAGATTTATATGGCAAAGTTGCTCTATTTCAGGCGGAAATAGAATTTTTGAAATGCTCTGGATGTTTCCTAAAGAATTAAATGTGACAGGAGTGGGGGTAGAAGGAAATAAGATGAAGGGGGAAAGCTCTTTGGGCAGTATAGATTTTGATGAAAAAATTGAATTCAAAACATTGAGTCTTAATATTAATTTTCAGTATCAACCCGGCGAGTCTGGAAAAATTGTTGAAATGAGCAGGGTTAATATAACTGAACAAAACGTAACAATAAGAGTAAAATTTGTGGGGTGATTTGATGAAAAAATATCTTTTTGTTGCAACAATAAGTTTGTTGCTCTTTGCTAGCATAGCACTAGCTGATATACCAAAGTATATCAGCGTTCAAGGAATTTTAACTAACGCGAATGGAGGTACACTTCCTTCTAGCGTTAGCTATAAACTTCTATTTAAGATATATACATACGAATCATGCCCAGGAGGGAGTGATGACAAATGGAACGAAACAAAAGATAATGTAAATATTGATGATAACGGTTTCTTCAATGTTAATTTAGATTTTACAACTTCAACTATAGGTTTTAACGAATCATATTGGTTAGAAGTTCAGGTTTGGAATACTACTTCATCTTCATGGAATGTTTTATGCCCTCATATAAGAATGACAAGTACTTCATATGCTTTCTCTGCTGGTAGATTGCTTCCAACTTCATATCCGATAAGTATTAATCTAACTAATAAGTGTGCTGGTGCTTCATGCCCTGAAGGAAGAGATGCGATTGAGATGCTTGCTGACACTAATAACAACGAAGCTGTTATTAAGACAAATCAACCTACCTTTTGGTTATGGTCTTCAACAGCAGATAATTGGGCAAATCTGAAAGTAAGAAACCTGAATGCTACTGAAAATTTGTATGTGGATGGAAATTTGTCTATAGATGATACTATAATATCGAAAAGAGGGGAAGCAAATTTTAAAACATATCCCGACTGGCTTAGTCGGTGGACATTCTCATCATATAATTATACTGGTTATTACGTTGACAATCTTATTCTGATAAACGGAAAAGTTTATATAAGAAATAGTATGTTATCAAATGATTTAGATGCAAATGGTAATAATATTTGCTTGACAAATGGTTGTAGAAATAGTTGGCCTAGTGGAATAGGTGGAAGTGGAACAGATAACTATTTATCAAAATGGACATCTGGCGGAACGAGTTTAACAAATTCTATAATTTATGACACAGGAAGTAATGTTGGGATTGGGACAAATAATCCAAGTGCCAATGTCGGTTTGGACATAAAAAATTCAGAATCACTTGGAAATCGAGGTCAAATTATAGCTGATACTTATTATTTGAGAAATACTACAGGACTCGCATATGCACCCTCTGATTTTGCAGCGTGGATAGATAATAATAACGGTTATCTGATTTTAAATCAAAAGAATGGTGGGTTGGGTGTTAAATTTAACATTCCAGGTGGTCCTGGTGGTAGTACTAAAATGTCTATTTTGGCAGATGGTAATGTTGGGATTGGGACATCGACTCCAGGAGCAAAACTTGATGTAAGTGGAACAATCAGGTCAACAGATGTATCATCTCCACCAAGTGGTGTTGGACTCGAGTTTTATTATAGTCCAGGTGTTGGCAATGCTTTAATAACAAGCATTGATAGAAGCACTTCGACTTATAAGCCATTAATAATTAGTGCTGAAAATATTTCACTCGCCACACATGGTGCTGTATCACAATTTATCAATAGCAATGGCAACGTCGGCATCGGGACGACTAGTCCAACAGCAAAATTAGATGTTAATGGTACAATTAAAATTGGAAAGGAACGTGGCTCATACCCGCCAAGTTTATACTGTACTGCGGATGCTGTTGGTTCTATAGAGTATAGAGAGTATTGCATAAGTATGACATTTCATGCTATATTAGAAATGTGCATGCGAACTGGAGATTCAACATATGCGTACCAAATAATTAAAGAAGTTACTTGGGTAACAAGTGGGTATTGTGTTAATTAGTAGGCATATTTAATATAATAGAAAATAAAATAAATGTGGTTAACTTGAGGATAAAAATAGCGTTTTTAATTTTTTTAATCTTTTCTTTATCTTTAGTTGTAACAAGCGCATTCGTAATAAATGATGGTTATAAAATAAAGGGTGTTATATCTGGTGGTGGAAGAAATTTAACAGGAGCATATGGTTTGAAATTGGCTATAGGTCAACCTATCACAGGAACAACATATGGAAATTATAAAGTTTGCTTTGGTTTTTTCTGTATGCTTGCCTCACCTGGTGAAAATGTTATGAATTTCACAGGATCTTTAAATTATTCAAATGGTGAGCCTGTAAAAAATTCTTTAATAAGAATAACATTAAAAAACGAAACTCTTGGTTTTGAGAGAGTAGGAACCAGTCAAACAGATGATTTAGGAAATTTCTTTATTAAAATTACAGGTCTTCCATTAAATATAATGAGTTCAAATTTAAACATTTCATTCCAAGTTATAGGCGAAGTAGAAGCGATTTATGAATGTTATTATAGTGTATTATCAGGGAAATGTAGCTAAAATTTTTTAATTATTTCATTTATTTTTATAACTTCTTCTTTTCCTGTTTTCATGTTTTTAATTTTTACAGAATTTTTTACTAATTCTTTTTCTCCGACTATAACTGCAAAGGGGATTCCAAAAGAATTAACATAATCTAATTGTTTAGACAATGATCTAAATCTTAAATCATAATCTGTTGCTATCGATTTGTCTCTAAGCATTTGAGCAATCTCTAAAACCTTATCTCTTATCTTATCATTAACAGCAACTACAAAAACTTTTGTCTTATTTTTTGTTTCATCAGCCATTTTTCTTTCTCTCATAACTTCCATTATTCTTTCTATTCCCAAGCTAATTCCAGTAGCAGGTACGTCTCTTCCTAAAAATAATCCTATCATTTTGTCATATCTTCCTCCACCCGCTATACTTCCTATGCCTTCCTCGGCAAACACCTCAAATATAGGCCCTGTATAATAGTCTAGACCTCTTGCTAGACTTAGGTCGACTTTGATTTTCGAATCAAACTTCATTATCTTCAAATAAGAAATTATTTCCTTTAATTCCTTAACACCCTCTCCTAGCTCTTCTATTTCTTTCAAAACATTTTCAGGTTCTCCTTTTATTTCAATAAAGCTTATCATTCTTTTAATAGAATCTTTTGAAATTTTCTTTTCTTCCAACTCTTTCTTTACAATATCTACCCCAACTTTATCAAGCTTATCAATGGTCCTTAAAGTATCTGTGATTTTTTCCTCCTCAATCTTAGATACTTTTAATAATTCTGTAAGAATCTTCCTGTTGTTTAGTCTTACAACAAATTTCTTAAATCCTAAAGCATTAAAGCATTCAATTGTGCACGCAATAACTTCTGCATCTGCTATTGCGCTGTCCGAACCAACTATATCTATATCTGCTTGAAGAAATTCCCTAAATCGATCCTTCGCTATGTCTCCATATCTCCAGACTTTTTCTATCTGATATCTTTTAAAAGGTAAAAGCAAATTAGGATTGTCTGCTATTACTCTTGCTAAAGGAACAGTTAAGTCATACCTTAATCCTATCTTTCTTCCTCCTTTGTCCTCAAAGTTGTAAGTTTCATTGAGAATTTCTTCACCGCCAGCTCCTTTAGCAGATAAAACTTCCCATGCTTCCAAAACAGGTGTTTCTAATGGTTGAAAACCAAAAGTTTCAAAAACTTTTCTTATTTTTTCTAGCACTTGCTGTCTTAAAATCATTTCTTCAGGTAAAATATCTCTAGTTCCTTTTACGTTCATAAACATACCTTTCTTATTATTTTCTCATAAATCTTAGTTGCTTTTTTAAGGTTTTTAATTAGTATATATTCATTTGCTGTATGAGCTAATTCTGAAATTCCTGGCCCAAAGCTTACGCAAGGAACTCCTGCATCTCTATAAAATAATTCAGCTTCTGTATAACCTGACTCACCAACTAAATTTGTTTTTGTTATACTCTTTAAAATTTTTATTAACTCTAAACTTTTACTTAATTGCAGTGGCAATCTACTCTTTCCAAGCTCAATATCAGCTTTTAATTTTAATTTTTTCAGTATTTTTCTAATTTGTTTAATAGCATAATCAGGAGTTTCTCCTGGTATAATTCTTCTATCGATTTCAACATTACAAAAGTCTGGAACAACATTTATTTTGGTTCCGCCATTAATTGTTCCGACATTTATTGTTCCGCTTCCTAAAATTATGTTTCTTCTTTTCTTTAGCTGTTCTATCAATCTTTTTAATTCTTGTATGAAATCAGTAGCCTTATAGATTGCATTATCTCCTAACTCTGGTTTAGACCCATGAGCAGCTTTTCCTTTGAATTTTACTTTTATCTGAACAATTCCTTTTTGTGCAATCCTCACTCTAAGATCTGTACATTCTCCCATTATCCCGTACTTAATATTTTTGAAAATTTCTTTTCTATTTTTAATCAAATGTTCCGAACCTTTCAATGCAACTTCCTCGTCAGCAACAAATGTCAACAAAAGCTTTTTCTTGAATTTTTCTTTTGAAAGATTCTTTACTGCAATTAAAATCGCTGCTAAGCCACCTTTCATATCGCTAGCTCCTCGTCCATAAATCTTTCCATTTACAATCTTTCCTTCAAAAGGATTGTACTTCCAATTTCCTCCAGCTGGAACAGTGTCCATATGACCGTTTAGCATCAATCCTTTTCCACTTCCAATGGAAGCTACCGCATTAAATCTGTTTGGCTCAAACTCTATAAGTTCTGTAGAAATTTTTAAATCTTCTAGAAAGTCTTTTATGAATTTGGCTATTTCTCTTTCATTTCCTGGCGGATTTTCAGAATTTATTCTAATTAATTCTCGAGTTAACTCTATTTCATTCACAATACCACTTATTATCACTTCAACTTTCCTACAGCTTTTTCAACAGCTTCTAATATTTCACCAGACCTAACAACTTCTGATAATTTAATAATATCATTGTATAATGGTCTATCCTCCTCAAGATGCTTGACATATTTTCTTATAACATCATAAGCAGCTTGTGTTCCTTTTCCTGGTTTCAATGGTTTCCTAAAATCTAAAGCTTGTGCAGCAGCCATCAATTCAATAGCAAATATTGCACTTGAATTTTTCAATATCTCCTTTGTTTTTATGGCAGTTGTTGCTGCCATGCTTACAAAATCTTCCTGATCAGCAGCAGTAGGTATCGAGCCTGTTGCAGCTGGTGTAGATAAAACTCTGTTTTCACAAACCAATGAAGCTGCAGTATATTGAGCAAGCATCATACCAGAAAACATGCCAGCCCCCTTTGTTAAGAAAGCTGGTAGACCCATGCTTAGGTTTGGATTAACAAGTCTGTTCATTCTTCTTTCTGATAGTGCTCCAAGAGTTGTTAGACTTATTCCTAAATATTCGAGTGCAAAAGCTAGTGGTGTACCTTGGAAATTTGCTCCGGTTAGACAGATACCACCTTCATCTTGGAAAAATAAAGGATTATCACCAACACCATTGATTTCGATCTCAAACATTTTTCTTGAAAACTTTAGCGTGTCTTTAGCTGCGCCTACAACCTGCGGAGTGCTTCTTAAGCTGTAAGATTCTTGAACTTTTTGTGGTTTCTGTTTTAAAATCTCACTTCCTTCAACTATTTTTCTTATATTTGCAGCGCATTCAATTGCCCCTTCATATCCTCTTGCTTTATGAATCCTCTCATCATATGCCAGCATATTCGGTAGCAAAGCTTCGAGGGTCATTGCAGCAGCAATTTCAGAAGTTTTTATTAATCTATCAGCATCATAAATTTGCAAACATCCCATTCCTGCCACTAAATTTGATCCGTTTATTGTAGCTAATCCATCTCTAGCCTCATAGGTAATTGTCTTTATTCCTGCTTTTTCCATTGCTTCTTTTCCGCCCATCTTTTTACCTTGATAGAATGCTTCTCCTTCTCCCATTAAAACCAATGCACCTTGACCCAAAGGAGACAAATCACCACTTGCTCCAACAGAACCCTTCTGACACATAACAGGTGTAACTCCCTTGTTCAGCATTTCAGCCAGTGTCTCAACTATAACTGGTCGTAATCCAGAATGTCCTTTTGATAGAATATTCACCCTAGTTAGCCAAGCAGCTCTTGCATCATCTATTGCCACAGGGTCACCCCAACCAGCAGCATGACTGTAAATTAGATATTTTTGGAAATCTTTTACCTGCTCTGGCGTTAAAAATACGTTTGATAACTCTCCTATACCTGTAGAAATTCCATAAAGTTTCTCTCTTCTAGCAATAAGTTTCTCCACAACTTCTCTAGATTTTTTAATTTTCTCTAAGGATTCGTTTGATAATTCAATTTTCTCATTTCCCCTAGCAACTTTTACAATGTCTTCAATTGCTAAAGATTCTCCATTTATTTTTATTACCATACTAATCACTCCACTTAATTTTTGATAAATTTAAATATAAGTATATCTTCGTAAGTTAAATTTTATCACCTTTCTTAGGGTCGCGAGCGGGATTTGAACCCGCACCCTCAGCTCCACAGGCTGAGACGCTATCCGTTACGCTATCGCAACCATTGGATTCTCTTACTATTGCTTCAGCAAGTATCTGAATTGTATCAATCGTTCTAATGCTAGAATTTTTGAAAAGCAAGGGAAGTTCTGTGCAACCTAGAACTATAGCATCAGCACCTTCCTTAATCATTCTTATTGCTATTTTTTCTAGAATCAATTTATCAGTAGGAAGTTTTTTTCCAGCTAGTATGTTTAAAATTATATTGGTTATTTCTTCTCTTTCGCTTTTTGTTGGCAAAACAAAATCTATTCCCTCATTTCTTAGCAAGGATTGGTAAACTCCTGTTTTTAATGTTAATTTTGTGCAAAGTAACCCAACTTTTTTATACTCACATTCTTTTACTTTTCTAACAGTTTCTTTAACTATGCTCACAAAGCCAGGTATGTTTACATTCTTGTCTATTATGCAAGTGACTGTGTTGCAAGGAACTGCTATAATTTCTGATCCCATTTTCTGAAGTTTTCTCAAACTGTCTATTAGCAATTTTAAAATATCATTTTCCTTTTCAGCAACATCAGGAGAAGGTAGATTATAAATGTAAATTGAAGGGAAGTCTTTATCATAAACAGCTCCTCTTGCTTGGAATGCTTGTACCAGTCTTAAATAAAGTTCAACAGTCGCCTCTGGCCCCATGCCGCCTAGAATTCCTATGGCTTTCATGAAAATCTACCTATTTTGCCTTCTACAAATGAAGAACATCCTCTTTTCTTGAGAGGAATAGAAAATCTTCCTCTTTCATCGATTTTGGAAACAAAACTAGAGCCATTTACCTTAACAAAAATTATGGAACCGTAACTTAGCCTTAAAATTTTTCTTATACGAGCAGAAATTAGAGCTCTTCCCTTTTTGTCAATTTTAGAGGTAAAGCTAATTAAATCTTGTGCCTTTTGTGTGAAGGCACTCACTCCAAAGAGCTTCACCTTTCATTTTTCCCACTATTAATGCTTATTTTACAAAGGTATTTAAAATTATGTGGGAAATTTCTAATTAGCTGAGAAGATGAAAAAATTAGAACTTGATCAACGAGAAAATTGGAAGAAAATTGAAGTTGTTGAAGGATATAATAAATGGTCTAGCACATATGATAGAAATCCAAATCCTCTTATTGCTATAGAAGAAGGTATAACGTTGAACATGATAGGTAATGTGAAAAACAAACGCATTCTTGACATCGGTTGTGGCACTGGACGTTATTGTACACTGCTTACTAAAAAAGGAGGTAAAGTAATTGGATTGGATACATCATCAGAAATGTTAGAATATGCAAAAAGAAAAATTACTCCTACTTGTAAATTTGAACTTCATCTTAGCAATATAGAAGATGCAAAATTTCCTAATAGATACTTTGATATTGTTGTTTCTGCTCTAACTTTAAGTCATATACCTGAATTGGAACCTATTGCACAAGAGATTTCTCGTATTATAAAACCTAGAGGAAGACTGATAATATCTGATTTTCATCCATTTTGGCCTGCTTCAGGCCATGACTATACAGAATTTTTTGAGGGTGAACAAGAATATAGAATTCCTGTGTATACGCATTCTTTTGAAGAATATTCAAGACTTTTAAGAAAATTTGAATTTGTTATTAAAGATATTAGAGAACCAAAAATTGATTATAGACTAATTCAAAGCTTTCCAGAATTAAAAAGTTATGAAGGAATACCTTTAGCTATGATATTAAAAGCAGTAAAAAATTCTTAATCTGTTTCAAAACTTTCGAACTCTCCAGTATAATTTTCAAAATCAACTTTTACATTATCAACTCTAGCAAAATTAGGCCCTTTCCTGCACCATTCTATCATTTCCTTTACTTTATCTTCCTCACCCTCAAAGACAGCTTCTACTTCTCCAGATTCAAGATTTCTAATCCAACCTTTTAATCCAAGATTTCTAGCTTTTATTCTCGTATGAAAGCGATAACCGATTCCCTGCACATCTCCAGAAATAATAACATGAGCTCTAACGAACTTCAACCACATCGCCTATTGTTAACTCTTTCTTATCTGTTTTCCTTTCTATTTGCTTTTCTTCTATTTCTTCTGTTAATTTTATATTAAAAAATCTTTCAAGCTTTTTAATTATTTTTATTGAAGGTTCCCACCCATCTTCTACTCTTTTTATAATAGAAGCTTTTTCATTTAATTTTTTTGCAAGTTCTTCTTGTGTTAGATTTCTTTTATTTCTTTCGTTCTTAACTAATAAATGGAAGTTTGATTTAATTGCTTCTTCCAACTCTTCTAACTTTGGAATTATCTTTCTTTCTTGTTTTATCTCAACTGTAAGAATCTCTTCTCCAAAATTTACACATTCTTCACAAACAGTTAGAATTGCATTATCTATTTTTGTCTTTCTGCTTGCATTTCTAGAACCACATATCTCACATTCTACGATGTTTACACCCTAAATATAAATACTTCTCATAGAAATAAATATTGGGTTGGTATGGCCGGCGAATTACAAATCCTGTTCTAAAGATTTATATAAACATAATTATCTAATTCTAAAGTTAGGGAGTGTTTAAAATGGTAGAATATAATGCCCAAGAAACAGAAAAGAAAATACTTAGCTTTTGGGAGAAGAATAAGATTTTTGAAAAATTAATGAAGCTGAGAAAAAATGAGAGAAGATTTTCTTTTATGGATGGTCCTCCAACTGCAAACAATCCGATGGGCGTACATCATGCTTGGGGCAGGACTTATAAGGACTTATACTTGAGATTCAAGGGAATGCAAGGATTTGAAACTAGAAGGCAACCTGGCTTTGACTGTCAAGGTCTTTGGGTTGAGGTTGGAATAGAAAAAGAACTTGGATTCAAATCAAAGAAGGATATAGAAAAGTATGGCATTGACAAATTTACAGAAAAATGCAAAGAAAGTGTATTAGATTATGTTAAAAATTGGATCGACTTATCAAAGAAATTAGGAATGTGGATGGATTGGGAAAATCCATACCTGACGCTGACTGATACTAACATCGAATATGTTTGGTATTTCTTAAAGAAATGCTATGAAAAAAACTGGCTTTACAAAGGGTTGAAAGTTTTGCCTTGGTGCCCTCGTTGCGGTACAAGCTTGTCAAGTCACGAGGTAGCTAGTGGATATAAAGAAAAGACCCATCCAGCAATTTACGTTAAGTTTCCTATAAAAGACAGACAGGCAGAATACTTGTTGATTTATACAACCACTCCATGGACTTTAGCTTCTAACGTTGCAGTAGCTGCACATCCTGACTTAGAATATGTAAGAATAAAAGTAGGAGAAGAAACTTTTATTTTAGCCAAGAATCTTGTTGAAAAAGCAGTTGTTGAAAAATATTACAGCACTTTGCAAACTTTTTATGGTCGTGAGCTTGTAGAAATACAATATGATAATCCTATGAAAGATTTGCTTCCTATTCAATGGAACATAACTGGAAAAGTTGTATTATCTGACAAATATGTAAGTGCAGAAGAAGGAACCGGACTTGTTCACATTGCTCCTGGTCATGGACCAGAAGATTATGAAATTGGAAAAGAGTATAAGCTATCTGTTCTTTCTCCTTTAGATGAGGCTGGAATTTTTAATGAGGATGGTTTTTTAAAAGGAAAGAATGCAAAAGAAGCAAACGAACTAGTCTTGGAAAAACTTAGAGAACGTGGTCTTCTATACAGAGAGGAAAAAATTACGCATAGCTATCCTTGCTGCTGGCGTTGTGATGAAGAATTAATCTATCGAACCGGTGAAGAATGGTTCATCTCAACCCAGGATATCAAGCCAAAACTTTTAGAAGAAGCTCAAAAAGTAAAGTGGTATCCTGAATGGACAATGAAAAGCATGACTGATTGGTTAACAAACTTAAAAGACTGGAACATTTCTAGAAAAAGATATTATGGCTTGCCTTTGCCTTTCTGGTTCTGTGAAAAATGTGGTTATATGGAAGTAATAGAAAGCAAAGAAGAATTAAAGAAAAAAGCTATCAAAGGTTTTAAAGAATTGAAAGAACTACATAGACCTTGGGTTGATAATGTTATTCTTAAATGTTCTAAATGTGGAGGTGAGATGAAAAGAACTGAAGAAACCGGAGATTGCTGGCTGGATGCTGGAGTTGTTTTTCACTCGACCTTAAAATATTTAGAAGATAGAAAGTATTGGGAAAAATGGTTTCCTGCTGATTTTATAACAGAGATGCATGAGCAAGTCAGACTATGGTTTTATGCCAGCTTGTTTGTTTCTGTCATTTTAGAAGGAAAAGTTCCTTACAAATCTGTTTTAGCTCATGGGATGGTTCTTGATGAAAAAATGAGAGAAATGCACAAAAGCACTGGAAATGTCATTTGGGCAGACGAAGCTTTGGAAAAAATGGGTGGAGATGTGATGAGATGGATGTATTGCTTACAAAACCCAGGACAGCCAATGCCTTTTGGTTTTACTCTTGGTAAAGATGTGAGAAGAACTCTAAATGTTTTGTACAACACTGTAAAATTCTTACAAATCTATTGCGATGCCAACAAATACAAACCAAAAAAACCTAAAAGCTTTGATATGTCAAGTCAATGGATTTTATCTAGACTTCAGACCATTAACAAGGAAGTTACAAACAATATGGAAGAGTTGAAACCGCACTTAGCAACCTCTAAATTAGAAGAATTTTTCTTAAACGATTTATCAAGATTTTATGGTCATATAATCAGAGAACATATTAAACCAAGCTTAGAATCTGAATACAAGGAAGCAATGCTTTATACTTTTTACATTGTTTGTTTAAACACTTTAAAGTTTTTAGCACCTTTCCTGCCTTTCATAACAGAAGATTTGTACCAAGACTTCTTCAAAAAAATTGAAAAAGAAGAAAGCATACATTTATGTGATTGGCCTGTTATTGAAACTGAACTAATAAACGAAAAGCTTGAAAAAGAGATGAAAATAGCAAGGGAAATTGTTGAAACTGCAAATTCGTTAAGGCATGAGAAAAATATTAAATTAAAATACTTGTTGCCTTCTCTAAGCATAGATGGAAAGGATAATGTAAAGGAAGCTGCCAGGGACTTGGAAGATGTAATAATAGAAATGACGAATGTTAAGGAAGTTAAAGTAGAATTAGTAGAAGAAGGAAAGGAAATAGAAAACGGAAAAATATACTTAAACTCAGAAATTACACAAGAAATTAAAGACGAATGGCTGTTAAGCGAATTAATCAGATGTGTTCAAGACACTAGAAAGAAGATTGGTTTGGAAATCAAGAACAAAATTGAGTTGTATCTTCTGGAAGAAGAGGTGTTTAAAAATAATAAGCAAAGGATAGAAGGTGCAACTGGAAGTAAAATAACCTTTGGTAAGATTCTTGGCAATAAAGCTGAATTTGATTTTGATAATAAAAAGTATGAATTTGGAATTAAAGCATAGATATTTAAACTATTAAACAGCTCTTATTAATTAAAGGAGAGTTAAATGCCGTTTGAAAATAGACGTTTCGACAGAAGAGGTGGCAGCTTTGATAGAGGTCCAAGAGAAATGCACAAAGCTGTTTGTTCTGAGTGTGGGAAGGAATGCGAAGTTCCTTTCAAACCAACAGAAGGCAAGCCTGTCTTTTGTAGAGATTGTTTTGCTAAAAGAAGAAGATTTTAGTAATTTCTAAGAGATTAGATTACTATTTTTGCTAGTGTAAACTATCTTTTTAGTTTTCTTTTCCATTCTTCATGAGAGTATTTTAATTGAGCTTTCTTAGATCCGCCACGTGTTGCCATGCTAAGAATGTGTAAAGTAAGAATTTATAATTTATATGAGTTGTTTCCACTAGATAATTTCATTTATGATATAGAAATTATTTGATTTTCTTCTTTTTAACAACAACCACAATATAACCTGCTATTTTATTCCTAATCGGCTTGTCGTCTATTATTTTCAATTCATCAAGAATTTTCTTATTCTCTTCAAAACTCTTGCTAAATTTGTCTGGATATTGCTCTACAAGTTTCTTTGATATGTTCTTTATAAATTTTCCTCTTATCCTTCCCATGTAATCATCATTAACTTTTATTCTTATACCATATAATAAATATCTATGCATTACCTAGTTGTATGCGTAGCAGGCCTGTTTGTATTTAATGAAAAGAATAAACTTGAAAGATTTAAACTTTTTGATAAGAATCCAGAAGAGATTGCCAAAAAGATTGATTTGTTTGAAAAAGGGGAAGAAATACCAGAATTAAAAGAGTTAAAAAACGAATTTAAGGACCTAGAAACCAAACAGCCCAACCAAGCATCCGAATTTCTTAAAGAAAATTTTAGAAAAATTATAATGAGTACAGAATTCGTCAAGAACGAATCTGAGTTAAACCAAATTTTAAATTCATTTGCAATAGCAAAGTCAAGATTAAGCATATCCTTAATCGAAAGAAGGGACAAGCTTATTATTCAAACTGTTTCTGCTCTGTCTGACTTGGAAAAAATTTTGAATGCAATGTCTGAAAGATTAAGGGAATGGTATGGCTTGCACTATCCTGAGCTTGAAATAAAAGATCATGAAAAATTTGCAGAAAAAGTAGCTGAAAAAGGACTGAGGGATAATTTTGAAGAATTTAAGAAAAGCATGGGCATGTTGTTAAAAGAAGATGATATAAAAGTTTTGCAGGAATATGCCTCTCGCTTAAAGGAATTGTATGTTTTGAAGAAAAATGTTGAAAAATATTTAGAAAAGATTGTCCCTGAAGAAATGCTAAATATTAATGCCTTATTAGGAAGTACTCTAGCTGCTAGGCTTTTAGCTTTAGCCGGATCATTAGAAAGACTTGCTAAGATGCCTTCGTCAACAGTTCAGTTACTCGGCTCAGAAAAAAGTTTGTTTAGGTTCTTGAAAGAAAAGAAGAAAGGCAAACCTCCGCGCTTTGGATTACTTTATTTACATCCTGATATCTCTACTAACAAGAGAGAATTGCAAGGAAAAATTGCAAGGTTGTTATCTTCTAAGCTTACGTTAGCCGCTAGAGCTGACTTCTATACAAAGAAGGATATGGCAAAAGAACTTTTAGAAGATTATAAGAAGAAACTAGAAGAGATTTTGAAGGCATAAAAAGATTATTGTTAAATTATTCTTATAGAAATATACGTAAGTGGAAAAACTAGAGAAATTCTTGAGAATAGAGGTATTTATAGTCTTATGATAAGAGATGCGAAAGAATTTGATTTCTCACCAGAGGTCTTTGAAAGGATGTTGAGAAGGATTGATAAGAGTTTACTTGATGAATACAACATAAGATTCATGCTACCGAACAGTAAAAAATATGATGTAAGTTTTTGCTTAAATAAAAAAGAAGTAAAATCTATTTCTTAGTTCCAATTATCTTATCTGCAAGTTCATAGCCGCCTGTGACTTCTGGTGCAACTATTATGTCTGCTCCTGCTCTTTCAAATTCTCCTCTTGCTTTTTGATCGCTAATCCTTGTTGCGACTTTTATTTTTGGATTCAAATCTTTAGCAGTTAAAACTACGAAAACATTCTTGTTGTCCTCTCCTGTGCATGCCAATATTCCTTTAGCTGTTCTTATTTTTGCTTTTTCTAACGTTTCCTCATTCATGCAGTCTCCTTCCACAACTATGAAGCCTCTATTCTTTAGAAATTCTGCAGTTGGGCATTCACTTTCAATTATAACAACTTTTTTGCCAGCTTCTTTCAATTTTTCTGCTGCATGTGTTCCAACTCTTCCTGCGCCGCATATAATGTAATGGTCCTTTATCGAAGAGAGACTTGCTCTCATTAAAATTCCCCCTATCCTAATTTGACTTAATAAAATAATAACCTTTTCAAACATATAAAAAGTAACACCCAACGTAAGAAATATTAAAACAACATAAAACATATTTCCTAATACACCACCTGTCCCAGCAGTTAATATTTGCATTACAGTCATTCCAAAAGCATTGATAATATCTGTTCTAGAATAACTGCTTATTATAAGAGCTGCCAGAATTAGAAATATAAGAACTATTATTAAAGCTACTTTTAGTTCCCTTAAAGCCTGTCTTGCTTCTTCCTTCATAGAATAAATATTAAAATAAGTTTAATTTAAATAGTGTTGGTTATGAGAGAGATGTTTCCTGGAATTTTTTTGATAGATAAGAAGTTAGCAGTAGAAAATCCTATTCCCGGATTTAAACCATTTGATGAAGAAATTTTAAAAATTGATAAAAAAGAGTTTAGGATTTGGAATCCTTATCGTTCTAAGCTTGCTGCAGCAATAATGAAAAATATTAAAGAAGTTCCACTCAAAATTGGAACTAAGATTCTATACCTTGGCGCTGCTCATGGAATGACAGCTAGTTATATAGCAAACATAATAGGAAATGAAGGAATAATTTATGCTGTTGAATTTTCAGAAAGATGTTTTAACGAGCTTTTACCTTTATGTGAAAAATATAAAAATATTTTACCTGTCCTAGCAGATGCTCGTAAACCCGAAGATTACTCTTGGATAGAAAAAGTTGATGTCGTTTACATAGATGTAGCCCAACCAGATGAAATTGAAATATTTATTAGAAACTGTAAGGAATTCTTGAAAAAAGAAGGTTATGGAATGATTGCAGTAAAATCTAGAAGCATTGATGTAACCAAAAGTCCAAAAGAAATATATAAAGAATCTTTGAGAAAATTAGAAGAAGGTTTTGAAATAATAGATTGGAAAATTTTGGATCCTTATGAAAGGGCCCATGCATTCATAGTTGTAAAATCTAAAAACTACTAACCGACTGCCTCTTCTGACGCTTTATGAACAACGCCAGCAATTGCATATCTTCCTACACTATCTCCGATTGTATAAGCTCTGCCTGCTCCGCAACCGATAGTCATTCTCCCTGAACCGCCTGCCTCAATAGAGTATACTGGTAATCTTTTTCCATCATCTCCTATTGCACCCCAATCTTCATCACCAATTGTAAATGGAACAATTGCATGATCTCCAAATTTTAAAATTCTTCCATCAGTTCCTTCAGTCATTAAATCACCAAATAATAATTGATAGAATCAATATTTAAACATTAAGAAATTCTAGCAACTTATCTGCACCCATTTCTAAAACATTCTTATAATCTGAAGCATAATTAACAGAAATCCATCTATCTACTAAGAAAACAGCAACCTTGTTTTGTTTAGCCAGTTTAGGTATTACTTCATGTTCTGGATTAGTTAGTCTATCTAAAGGAACATTCTTAAATTCTTTCATTGCCTCTGGTAAGAAAAGTATCATTCCAGTGTTTGCAAAGTGATTATCTATCAAAGGCAACTCAGGCTTTTCTTTAAAATATTCTAATTCAAAAATATCTCCTACTTTTCTTGCTATACCCACTCCAAAAGGATTTACTGTATATTTTGCCATTACCATTACCATAGATTTTCCCTTTCTCTCAGCATCAGAAGCATAATCTACTAGCTCTTTTATTTTAATGGGTATGAAATCATCTGGATGAGACATTAAGTAAGGACTTTCTAAGTCTATTATCCCATTTTCAATCCCAAGTCTTATTACACCCGCTCTCCCTAATGGCCTAGGTTCTACTATAGAAGATAGTGGAATATTAAGTTCATTCTTTATTTTTTCTATATAATCCTGAACAGATTCATGCTGATGTCTTAATGTGATTATATATTTTGATATCATTTTAGATTTTATCAAATGCTGTAAATGAAACCACAACAAAGGCTTATCTTCTATCGGAACCAAAGCCTTAGGTCCATCAAAGAATTCCTTAATTCTCGTCGAGTCTCCACCAGCATGGATTATTGATTTTATCATAATTAGAATTTATTAGAAATTTATTTAAATAGATGTGCGGAGGGCATGCTACAGGGCCGTGGTTCGTATCTACAATGTTAAAATGAGTGTAAAGATGGTATATGTAAAAATAAGGATTTAAACTTTTTTGAGGTTTTTTTCTTGATTGAACCTGATAGAAATTATTTTTTTATCTTCTTCTTTACATTCCCATGCATCTGCAATATCCTTTTTAATTTTGTATTCTATATTATCTTTTTTTATTTGTTTTATTAACTCGTCTAATTTTTCTTTTAATTTAGATTCTATTCTTACAAGTCCTAAAGGTTCATATCTGGCGGAAGATTCTACACCTTCTATTTCCTGATAGAAATCTTCAATAGTCATATCAGAGCCTTTCATTTCGCAAGAAAGATATGCACCAGAATAACGTTTATCAGTTACATAAAAGACATGATTATTTTTTTCTTTTTTGTATTTGAAACCTTGGATTGATTTGATTTTATTAATTAATATATCAAATATTTCTTTGCTTTTAGATTCCCCAGTAGTTAATGAGAAGTATATCTTTTTTATTGAAAAGTACTTCAGAGTTACTGATTCAGGTGCGATAGAATACCATGCGTTTTTATCTAAATGAAAAGCTTTTTTCAGAGCAGAAAATTCTGATTCTGTTTCTATAACTCCTTTATATACATGTAGTTTTTTAACATAATCAAAAACTTTTTTTAACAAATCTTTATTATATGAAGCAAAGACGATCGTCTTACTTTCCGATAAGTTACGCAATAATACATGTTTAAAAAACTGTTTTTTGTAATCCTGCATAAGGTCTGATAACATGTCTCCGACATTTTCTTCAATTATAAGCCAAAAGGCTTCTGCTTGCTTTCTATCCTTAAAAGCAAGCCGAGAATTATAAATCTTCAATAGCGGTGAATCAGTAATTTCTGTTATTAGTACAAGAAGAATTAAACTTATAGGTACTATAAGAAGATATAAAAGAGGATTTTGACTATTTTGTACTACAGTAGCAAATAGAGCACCGAAAATAAACAGAAGAACATCTTTTATGGCAGATTTAACGTCACTACTAACCATTTGTATCAAAATATTATTATTTTAAATATTGATAAATCTTTCTAAAATCAGAATAAGTCTAATTAAAAGAACATGCACTGAACTTGGAGTATGGTGCGGAGGGCAGGATTTGAACCTGCGAACGGACTAACCGACAAGATCTTGAGTTTCGCTATCATCTTGAATCAATACTCGAGATGCCTTGCGCCTTTGACCAAGCTTGGCTACCTCCGCATATAGAAAAATGTTTTTCAGAATAATATAAATATGATTGAAAAATAAAAAATAGAATAAAAAATTATTGAAAATGAATTGCTTTTACAAGTCACACGGGCGAATAGTTGCTCTTCCATTATCCTTTGCTCTTTTTGCAGCATCTCTTAGAGTGTCTTCTACCTTTTTATCTAGAGCATTATAAAAGTCTCCTGCAAATCTCATTCCTTTTATTGTAGACTTTACTTTTGACCTTACTATTAAACTCATCAAATCACCTTGTAAATACTATTTTTTAATATTATAAAAAGATTATGCCCTCGACGGGATTTGGACCCATATTTGCGGCTTACCTCATTCATCTTTTTATCATATCCTTCGATAAACTCGAAGGGCCACTGTCCTTAACCGGGTTAGACGACAAGGGCTTGATAAAGATTTCTATTTAAAAGGACTTAAATATCTTGTCCTTTTACTTTTAATCTTTCTTAAATTGTCATTTATGTCTGGAACATCTACACTTGACCCAAAAATAGAATGTAAAGCAGAATTATTTATTTTAACAGTATAATAAATTATATTTCTTCCTCTAATAGTTCTCCTATAACTATCTACTATAGTTACATCTGTAATTGCTTTCAAAACCCCATTCATACCAATTTGACAAATAGGTGTAGTTAATTTTGCTATTGCTACCTGCTCTTTTTTGAATCTGTATCTATTGGTCATATTCTTAGTAGAAATGGAAAAAGATTTAAACCCATTTTGGGACTATCCAGAATCGGACTGGAGTCTCAACTCTGTGAAAGTTGCGTCGTACCATTAGACCATAGTCCCATTAATATTTTGTAATGCAAGTTAAAGTTTAAATGTTTCTAATCTAAAAACAAATCATGAAAGCAGTTATTTTAGCAGCTGGTATAGGAACCAGACTTTTACCTTTAACTGCAAATATACACAAAGTTCTTCTGCCAATAGGAGACAAACCTTTGCTAGAGCATGTGCTAAATGCTCTTGTAGAAAATAAAATAAGAGATATTCTCTTGGTTGTACATCATAGAAAAGAGCAAATAGAAAAATATTTCGGAGATGGAACAAAATTTAATGTTAAAATAGATTATTTGTATCAAGAAAATCCAAAAGGAGGAACTGCTGACGCTGTAAGATGTGCAAAAGGGAAGATAGAAGGAAACTTTCTCTTGCTCAATGGCGATTTATTCTTTCATCCTTCAATCATTAAGAAATTGTTAGATTCTTTTGAAGAGTGTGATGGTTTAATTGCATGTAAAGAAGTTAAAAACCCACAAGAATTTGGAATTTTAAAAGTTGAAAATGATATTATAGCTAAAATTTTCGAAAAGTCTCAAAATCCTCCTTCTAATTTAGGAAACTTAGGAATATACCTTTTACCGAAAAAAATATTCGAAGCAATCGAAAAAACTCCCTTATCTAAAAGAGGAGAGTATGAACTGACAGATTCTATTCAAACTCTTATAGATAAGGGCTTTAAATTCAAGCCGGTTTTTATCGATGAATTCTGGGTTGATATAGGAAGGATTTCAGATTATGAAAAAGCAAATGAACTATATAAAACTTGGAAGAATTCAATTCGATAATTTTGTCTTTCCTGTGTTTACAATTAAGTATTTCTTGTTTTTTGGTAAAGAATTTTTCATTTGAAGCATTAAAGCAAGTCCTGCAATTCCAGAGGGCTCGCAATTAACTCCTTGTGATTCTGCTATTTTCATAGCCTCATCTAAATAATTTTCCTTAATCGTATAAATTCCTGTTCTAGGTCCACAAAATCCAGATAATTTATAGAATTTCAACCATTCATCATCTATTCTTAAAAATGGCAAATAATGTGCATAAAGTTTGTCTGCTTTTGACTTTGGATTTTTGGTGGTTGCACCTATAAAATTACAATTTCTCAGTATTTTTACGTTACCGTGGAATCTAGGATCATGTTCTGTACGTTCAACTTCTGTCTTATTTATTTCTAGAACCTTTGAGAAGAGAATTCCTGTTCCGAATGGAATAAAACAGTAATCTGGAGAATTATTAAGTATTTCATAGCTCATCCAATCATAATTTCCAATTTCCAAGGTAACGCCTTCGTTTGAAGTTAAGTCAAATCCATTTCTATTTTTTGTAAGAGAGAGAATTTCACTTGCACTAAGTGGTTTTCTGCTTAAATTTGTCACAAATATTTCGCAATGAGATTTTTTAATAGCATCATAAATTTTTGGATCCAAATTCTTATCTACTAAAACTTTTAGATGAGGTAATTCATAATCTCTTAACATACGACCTATGGCAATTGCTGCAGACCCAGAAGAAATTATAGAAAATCTCGGTAAATGCCCTTTTTGTTGGCCTATCTTCTTTGCTAATAAAAAATTTCTATAAAGGACAACCACTTCCCAAGCTAAGCGATCTTTGTGAGTTCCGCTATATCGGTTTATGCTGTCATCTTTAAGCCAAACGTTAGAGAAGCCTGGAACTTTGATTTTAAATGTTGGTGTGGCTGGAAATTTTGGATTATATGGAGGGAACTCTGGTTTGTTCGGATCATTCTCAGAAGGAACTTTTATGCTTCGTAAGATTTTTTCTTCGTTTTTTGAAAGGGGCATACTTATCCTTTGTAATTTTAAGTTAATATATTTATTTGGAAATAATAACCATTTGTGCAAAATTATAAACGTCCAATGGTACGAATTTTATCTTTTCTTTATTTAGCCAAGATAAATAGTCATAAATTTTATCTTTTGTAAATCTTTGACTCCAAAAGCCTTCTTTAGTTGCTGTAAAAGAATCATTTTTAGAAGCTAAAATGATCATACCACATTTTTTGTAAAATTCTTCTTGCCTTAATCTATTAACGTTATTATCAATATAAGTTGAACCTAGAACAATCTTTCCATTACGCTTTAGTAATTGATAAGCAGCTTTGAAAATTTTAACAAAATTTTTATTAGGTTCTAAACAACTCTTAGGATAAGATACAATTAAACCATTTTTATCAGCTTTTATTTTTATCTCACTAGGTTTAAAATCTCCAGCAGTAAAATAAGTACAAATTATCAGATCGTATTTGTGCTTGAAAATCTCATTTGAACTCTTTTTACCCAAATTTATTGCATCAAAATAAACAACTTTAACTTTGCTAAGGTTTCTTTTCTTTACTGCAATTTTAGATTTTTTAATTTCAAAATTGCTATTATCAAAACCTACATACAATTTTATTTTTTTCCAAATTGATTCTTCGCTGAGAAGTAATGGAATTCTACCATTTCCAATGCCTATATCAAGTATTGCTAAAGTGTGTTTAGTTTCTAAGTAAACTCTCTCTATGATATTTTTCAGCTCTTTAAACTCTGCTATTTGAGCTTTTTTAAGAAACGGTGTCATAAACTTTTTATCTAATGTTCTTTCAATCATTTCATTTTTATACATTACAAAAGTTTGTTGCATAATAGTTATTCGAACAAATAAGTTAAAAACTTAGCGCTGAGAGAGGGATTTGAACCCTCAAGGACTTTCGCCCACTAGCTATCTACCAATGGTAGCAGGTTCGCCTTAATAAGGATCTAGCGCACTACCAGGTTATGCGATCTCAGCATATTAAAAACTTTCCCCTAAACTTTATATATCTACAACTTAATTTATTATTATTAATTTTGGAGGATTTTTATGCCTATAACAGTAAAAAATATCTCTGAAGTCTTTGGAAAGGACGTTTTTACAAACAGAGGAGCTTTTTGCGGAAAAGTAGAAGATATAGATATTAGCTTAATAAAGTTTAGAGTTAGCTCCATAAGAGTAGAAACTGCAAGAGGTTCATTTTTAGGAGACATGCTCGGCGGCAAGAGGGGTGTTATAATTCCCTACCAACTCGTGGAAAGCATAGGGGATGTGGTTATAATAAAGCATGTAACACCAACAATGCCAGAAGCCACAGCTCCTGAAGAAGCAATCACTGAAGAGATTTAATAATTTCAGCTATTGAAGAGTAAACAAGTTTTCCAGCTATTAAAGCATAGGTTAGATTTTCTGTTGGAACAAATTCTACAAAATCAATTGCTATTAGATTTTTTGCTAAAACCTTTATACCTTCTAGAACCTGGTTAAATGTTAAACCATTCGGTTCAGGATAAGCAACCGAAGGCATAATTGAGGGATCTAAAACATCAAAATCTATTGATAAATAAACAGGTTCATTAATTTTTTTTAAATCTTCAATGCTTGCTATTTTTATTTCGTTTTTATTCAAAAATTTTGACTCTTCTTTTGAAATTGTTCTAACCCCATAAAGAATCGTCTTAAAACCTTCCTCAAATATCTTTTTTGTCACAGATTTTGGAGAAAGTTCATTCCCATCGCAATCAGGATGGGCATCAAAGCTAACAAATACCTTAGGCTTCAATGCTTTAACAATCGGCAGTGTTATCGAATGATCTCCACCAAGTATTATTGGAAATGATCTTACTTTTGCTTTTATTTGGTTCTCTATATCATCATAGTTTTTAGGAATTATGTTTCCCAAATCCTTTAGCCAGTGCTCTTGTAAATCTATTCCATCTAAAAAAGTTTCTATGTTTAAAAAGGCATTTCTAAGCTCGTACGGAGCTTTATCAGAACCTCTTCTAAACTGTTTTCTATCTAAACATACGCCAACTAATGAAAATTGCATAATGAAATTTAAATTATGAAGAATTAAAAGATTACTATGTGGCTTAGGTTCGATGCCGTAAATGCTTTGGAAAATTGTTAAGAATTGATTTGGAAGAAGGTTTACAAAACAATTAAATATAATTGATGAGAATTGATTTATATGAGTGATTTTGTAATAGAAACGCAAATTGATAAGTTAATTGATTTGCTTAGCAAAAGGAGAAAGATTGCGTTAAGTGAGGCTGCTAGAATTTTAAATGTTAAGGAAAGCCAGTTAGATGTATGGATTAGCACTTTAGAAGACAATGGGGTAGTTGAATTAAAATACCCTGTCTTAGGAGAACCTGAAATAGTTCTTAAGGGAATATTGCCTGAAAATTTAAAAATAATTTCAGAAGCTAAGAAGCCTGAATCAAAAGAAGTTAAAGAACCTGAAATAAAAGAAGGCGAGAAGGAAATAGAACCTTCTTTAGAGGCTGAAGAAAAGGAAATAAAAGGCTTGGAGGAAAAAATAAATGGTTTAGAAAAAAGGGTTTCAGAAGTAGCAGAAGAACTTGATATATCCAAACTTAAAGAGGAATTATTTGAAACCTTGATAATTATTTCTTCTTTAAATGATTTTGAAAAAATATCTTCTTACCTTAGTTTTATTGAAAGAATTGTCCTTGTTTTAAAAGCAAAGAAAGCATGGGATAAGGTTGATAAAGATTTAATGATTTCAACATTAAAAAGTACAACAGAAAATTGGAGAGACTCTGGAAAAGAGGATATAGCTAAAATATTTGAAGAAACAGCTAAAAAAATTGAAATGATTTAAATAAAGAATACTATAAATTAAATGTGATTTTATGGCCCTATTTAAATTATTTGGAAAATCTAAGAAAAAAAATCCTTCTAAAAAAATAATAAAAAAGAGAGTTAAAATAAAACATAAAAAGCTAGTTAAACCAAAACTTGTTAAACCAGAAATCAAAAAAGAGGTTAAGAAGGAAGTTAAATTAGAATTTAAAAAAATGCCAGATATAAATGCATATGAAATGCTGAAAAAATACAAAATACCACTGCCTGAATATGCCTTTTGTAAGAAAGAAGAGGAGCTAAGAACAGCCTTAAAAAAGTTCGGATTTCCATGCGTTATGAAAGTTTCTGGAAATATCATTCATAAAACAAATGTAAACGGAGTTAGACTAAACATAAGAAGTGAAGATGAAGCAATAAAAACGTTTCAAGAATTAATGAAAATAAAAGGCTGTGATAGGGTCTTGATTCAAAAAATGATAACAGAAGGTTATGAAATAATAGTTGGTGGAAAAAAAGATCCTCAGTTTAATAGAGTAGTTGCATTAGGTGCTGGCGGAATTTTTACAGAGTTCTTAAAAGATGTTAGCTTTAGAGTATGCCCCGTGAGTAGGAGTGATGCTGAAGAAATGTTAAAGGAAGTTAAATTCTCTGATTTAATTCTTAAGGGGTTTAGAGGTCAAAAACCTGCTGATGCTAACTCAATAATAGAAGTAATTCTTGCAGTATCAAGAATAATGGAAAATAATCCTCAAATAAAAGAACTTGATATTAACCCTTTATTTGCAATGCCAACAAAGGCACTTGCTGCAGACATTAGAATAATTCTAGATTAGGTTAATTAAAAGTAAAAGTTTGAATAAAATATTATTGTTGCTTAAGCAACAATTGGTGAGAAGAATGGCAAGAAGAAGAAGAAAAGCGTAATTTCTGAAATGTTTTAGATTTTTAAATTTAATTCTTTTTTGGAGGCTTAATTGCCTCCGTTTTTCTTAAAATTAATATTTTTCACTTGGATGCCAAACAAAATCTTCAGAAAAGATATTCGCTGATTCTAATCCAAAGCTTTCTCCACATTCTTCACAAAAAAATTCAGAATCCTCCATGTTCACTTCAATCTCTTTTTTACATTTTGGACAAGAAATCATTTTAGTGTTTTTTAAGTTATCAACAAAAAGAGTTTTTATCATAATAAAAATACGATAAACAAATATTTATCCTTTACTTTTATTTACTTTTGTAGCATGAACAGAATAAACCTTTAATTATTATCATTATTCCTAAAACGAAAAAAGCAGCTGGCCAGTTTAGGTTAGTTGTTAGAGCTGTTGCTGAACTACTGAACCAAAGAACAATGCTGAATATCATTACTCCTATGCCCAAAAGTATTTTATGACCTTTGTATTCTTTTTCAGTTTTTATCATAATAAAAATAAGCTGTTTTAAAATATAAAGTTTTTATAGTTTGAATTTATAATATTTCTAGGTGAAAATATGGTAGAAAAGAAATTGATAGGTAAGATATCACACTTTTATCCAAAGATATCTGTTGCTGTTATAGACCTTGAAGATACTATCAGAGTTGGTGATAAAATCTCAATAGAAAGAGAGTCAGGATCATTTGAACAAACCGTAGACTCAATACAAATAGAGCACGAAAACATTAGTGAAGCTAAAAGAGGACAGTCCATAGGTTTAAGGGTTAATGAAAGAACCAGAGAAGGCGCCAAGGTTTTTAAAGTCATAGAATAATAATAAATAGCCAAAAGTCTATAATAGTCTGCATGAACTTAGATAAATTCTTTAATCCAAAGTCAATAGCTGTTGTTGGGGCCAGCAGAACTTCCGGAAAACTAGGATATACCATATTAGAAAACCTTAAAATATCTTTTAATGGAAAAATATACCCTATTAACCCTAATGCTGGAGAAATATTAGGTTTAATAACATATCCTTCTGTATTAGAAGTTAAAGATCCTATTGACTTAGCTGTAATAGTAGTACCGGCTGAAATAGTTAAAAACGTATTAATAGAGTGTATAAAAAAGAAAATAAACCATATTATCATAATATCTTCTGGTTTTTCAGAGATTGGAGAAAAAGAAAGAGAATTAGAGCTTAAAAAGATAAAAAAAGAAGCTAGAATTATTGGACCAAATTGTATCGGAATATATAAAAAGGATCTGGATATGATATTCTTTCCTAGAAATCGTTTAAAGAGGCCTCCAGAAGGAACAATCTCTTTTATAACCCAATCAGGTGCTTTCGGCTCTATTCTTTTGGATATGATGGCAAATGATGGTGTAGGAATCTCTAAATTTATTTCTATCGGTAATAAAATAGATGTGGATGAAATAGAGCTAATCAAATATTTAGAAAATGATTTATCAACCAGATGCATTACTATTTATTTAGAGTCTGTTACAAACGGAGAAGAATTCATAAAAGTTGCTAAAAAAGCTTCAAAAATAAAGCCCATAGTTTGTTTTAAGGCTGGTAAAACTGATAAAGGAGTCGAGGCAGTAGCTTCCCATACAGGAGCTTTGGCAGGTTCTTCTGCTGTTTATTCTGCTGCATTCAAACAAGCAGGTATTATAGAAGCTAAATCTTCTGAAGAAATATTTGATTTTGCAAAAGCTTTGGCTAATCAGCCAATTTTAAAGGATAATAAAATAGCAGTTGTGACAGATGGCGGTGGTTTTGGAATAGTTGCCACTGACTCTGCTATACAATTAGGTTTAGAACTTCCTAGCTTGTCTAACGATTCTATTAAAGCTTTGAAATCCTTCTTGCCTAGTTATGCTTCTATAAAAAATCCCATCGACTTAACAGGCGATGCCACTGTTGAAAGATATCAAAAATCTTTGGAAGTTGTTTTAAAGGATAAGAACATTGCTGGTGTTGCCTGCATAGCATTAATGCAATTACCAACTTTAACTGATGAAATTATAAATGTTTTAAGAGATTGTAAAGTGTTTGGTAAACCTTTGGTAGTTTGCTCTGCCGGTGGGCAATATATCTTAGAAAGAAATAGAAAATTAGAAGCTTTTGGAATTCCTGTTTATCCTAGTTCTGAAAGAGCAGTTAAAGCTTTGGCTGCTTTATATGAATATGGAAATATTTTGAAAAGAGAAGAAACTGAGAAGAAGTAAAGTTTCATATAGATAATTTCATTTATTCTAGTGAAAAATTCTATTACTACTCTAAGTGGTAAGAGAATAATTTGCTAAGGTTTATTCTTAGAAAGCTTATGAACAAAAAATATTTTGTATTGGCAGGTTTGGTAACTCTAGGCATAGTAGCAGCAGCTGTTATTTCTAGCTATGGAACAATCACTGGATATACAACAGTTGAACAAGCAATAAAACTAGACATTATGGGTTCTTCAAACGATGAAAATTATACTCTAAATACTAAACAAGGTGAGATAGAATATTCGCCACAAATAAAAATAGATAATTCGGCAAATGCTTCTATATATGCAAACATAACAGCAGAAATTTTACCTGAAAGTGCTGGGAATGAAAACGATGTCACTTTGTCTTTGGTAAATGAGTTCAAAAACGAAACTATTTCAAACCCAGTGTTAGTCATGTCAAATGATTTCAGATTTTATTTAAAACATGAATTTAAACCTAATGCAAATCTAGGCAATTATTCTTTCAGAATAACAGTTATTCCAGCTTAAACTTTTTGATTTTGTAAGCCTTGCAAAAGCCTGAAAACGGACAATTTTTAGGACTTTTAATGCATAAGGGATTTAAAGGCTTACAAATTTCTTTCCCAAAATTAACAAAGCCTAGGTTAATCAAATACCATTTATTTTTAGGGAATATGCTTTCTAGACTTTCTCTTACTTCTTCTACACTAGCTTTTTTATCAACCAAACCTATTCTTTTAGGAACTCTGTTACAATGAGTGTCTATAGCTATTCGAGGAATTCCAAAACCATACATTAAAACTATATCTGCTGTTTTAAAACCAACTCCTGGTAATTTCATCAACTCCTCTCTGTTGTTAGGAACTTTTCCTTTGTATTTTTCCAAAATTATCTTAGAAATCTGTTTTATTCTCTTAGCTTTCTGCCTATAAGGACCTGATATTTTTATCAATTTTTGCAATTTTTTCATAGGCAATTTTGATATTTGTTTTGGTGTTTTAGCAACAGAAAAAAGCTGTTTAGCTACTTTCTCTGAATTTTCATCTCTAGTTCTTTGTGATAAAACAGTTCCTATTAATAATTCAAATATTTCCTTATTCTTCAACGGAGAAATATCAATATATTTTCCATATCTTTTTTCTAGAAGTTTTAGAATAACATCAACCTTATTCATAAAACTTTTTAAGTTTTGAAAATATATTAAGATTTGATACGGGCTTGTATGGAAAGTGTATTCAACATATTAGATAATAGAATAAAAGAGCTAGCCGTATCTAGATTTGAGAAACCTACTCTTGTACAAGAACTAGCAATTCCAAAAATTCTCGAAGGTAAAAATGTTTTGGTTATAGCTGAGACTGGTTCTGGTAAAACTGAAAGCACGCTCTTACCAATTTTTAGCAAACTAGTAACAAACGAACATATGCCGATAGCTTTGCTTTACCTTACCCCTCTTAAAAGTTTGAACAGAAATCTTTTAGATAGGTTGATTTGGTGGTGCAATAAGTTGGATATTGATATCTCTGTTAGACATGGGGATACAACTCAGTATGAAAGGAAAATGCAATTGGAGCATCCTCCACATATTCTAATTTCTACAATCGAACAAATAGGAGCTATGATGGTTGGAAAAAGATTTAGAGAACATTTAAGAAATATAAAATTTATTGTAATTGATGAAATTCATGAAATCGTAACAAGCAAAAGAGGTGTTCAACTAACTCTAGCACTGGAAAGATTGAAAAGACTTTGTGGAAATCCACAAATGATAGCATTGTCAGCTACTGTTGGTTCTCCTGAGATCGCTGCAAAATTCATTTTTTCTGATAAAAACTATGAAATAGTTAATGCCATTTCTCCTAAAGATATTGAGCTAAAGGTTGAAAGCCCTTATCCAAATAAAGAAGATAAACTGATAGCAGAAAAAATATTCATTGGAGACTCTGTAGTGGCAAGGTTAAGAAGAATTCGTGACTTAATTTTAGAGCATCGCTCTACCTTAACATTCACAAACACTAGGGAGGCTGCAGAGATTTTATCTTCTAGACTAAGATTATTTGATAAGAGCTTGCAGCACGAAATTCACCACTCCTCTTTAAGCAAAGAAGTAAGAATAAAGGCTGAGAAAGACTTTAAAGAAGAGAAATTAAAGAGTATAATCTGTACAAGTTCTTTGCAGTTAGGCATAGACATAGGAAGCATTGATCTAGTCTTACAATATCAGTCTCCGAGAACTGTCACGCAGTTCTTGCAAAGGTCTGGACGTTCAGGTCATACTGTCGGAAGAACTTCTAAAGGTTTTATAATTGCCAGTGATGGAGACGATATTTTTGAATCAGCTGTAATAGCAAGAAAGGCATTAAGAGGAGAGTTAGAGCCTTTAAGAATTCATAAAAATTCTTTGGATGTTTTAACTCAACAACTAATTGGCTTAACAATAGAAGATTATGAAATAAACCCTAAAACAACATTTGAATTGGTTAAAAAAGCTTATCCATTTAAAGATTTGAAAGAAGAAGAATTTAATTCTCTTGTAAATTTCTTAGGTAATCAACTAAGATTAGTTTTCTCTGATAATGGGATTAAAAGAAGAAGAAAAGCATTTGAATATTACTTTGAAAATTTGTCTGTAATCCCTGATCAAAAAAGCTATAAGGTTATAGACACTGCTTCTAACAGCTTTGTCGGGACATTGGACGAGGAATTTATAGCCTCTCATGGTGAAACAGGCTCTAGCTTTATTGTTAAAGGAAGACCTTGGAAGATTTTATCTGTAGAAAATGAGAAAGTTTTTGTTGAAGGTATAGAAGATATCGAGTCTGCAATACCTGCATGGGAAGGAGAGTTGATACCTGTTCCATTTGAAGTTGCTCGAGAAGTTGGTATTCTTAGAATGGAAATTAAAAAAATGATTGAAGAAAAAATAAACAACAATGAAATGATTGATAGACTTAAAAAATCTTATCCTATTTCATCGCAAGCAGCAGTAAAAATTATTCAACTTATAAAAAGACAAATAAAGAAATATCCTTTACCTGACGAAAAAAGTATTTTAATTGAAAAGTTTCAAGATTATGTTGTTTTACATTCCTTGTTTGGAAGCTTGGTTAACGAGACATTGTCTCGCCTCATAACCGCAATTCTTTCTGCTGATTATGGAGAAATAATAACAAGTAAGATAGATCCCTATAGAATAATAATTAAAGGTTGTAGTGTTGAGGACGTTAAAAAGGTTTTACTTGGATATAAGCCTGAAGATATTGAAATTATTCTTGAAAAATCTTTGCCTCGTTCTTCATTATTTAAGTTTAGGTTTATTCATGTTGCTAAAAGGTTTGGGGCAATAAGCAAGAAAGCTAGCTTTGATACGATAAATATTGATAGGCTAATAGATGTTTACTGGAATTCTCCCATCCATAAGGAAACTTTGCAAGAGTTATTTACTGAAAAACTTGATATAGAAAAAACTAAGGAAATAATAGAAAAAATACAAAATAAGGAAATTAAAATTAGCGAATTTGAAGGTTTATCTCCTTTGGCTGAATTAGGTTTCAGATATGAATTGCAAGATGTAGCAAAACCAGAAAGACCTGAAAAAGAAATTTTTAAAATATTTAAGAACAGGCTGTTGAACTCAAAGGTAAGATTACTTTGTATTAACTGTGGTAAATACTCTATTGTCGAAACTGTAAAAGATATAAAAGAATTAAGATGTAGACTTTGTCAGTCAAAACTTATAGCTGTTCTTAAACCTCATAGAGAAGAAGTTCAAAAGATTGTTAAAAAATGGCTTAAAGGAGTAGAATTAACAGATGAAGAAAAGGAAAAATTAGAATTTATTAAGAAATCTGCTGATTTGGCTATAGTCTATGATAAAGATGCTGCTTTAGCCTTAGCTGGAAGAGGAATAGGACCTCAAACAGCTACTAGGATATTGTCCAAACCTAGAAGAAATGAAGATGATTTATTTAAATATATACTAGAAGCAGAAAGAGAATTTATAAAGAATAAAAAATATTGGCAGTAAAACTAAAAATAGCAAAATACTAATTAATCACTGTATCTTATTATTAACTTACCCAAATATACCATGTGACATTTAACTTGTCTCCACCCTGCAAAGTTACTGAAGCTGCAAAGTTCTTTCCTGCAAACATCGTTCCTGTCGAAGATGCATTGAACAAAGCAGTTGTATTAACAATCAAATTAGTTGCACCAGCACCTACTGTAAATTCCTTTGATATCGACCAATTACCAATGCTTTGTGGGATTAATCCATAAGTACCTTCAGCCCTTGCCAATCCAGAGAATGTTACTTCACCTACTAAAGCTGCTAATGTCGCATCTTCTGCAGTACTGGAGTTTCCAACTGCTATATAATCAAAAGCGACTGCGCTGCATGCTCCTGCCTTTCCTAAACAATCTCTTGTTGCATTTAAAGATGCGTTCATCATTGTATTGTGAGTACAAGGTCCTGTCAATTGACCGTTCTTGTATATACAAACTGCTGAATGAAATGCTATTTGTGAGCTGTCTTTAGTTGTTTGTGCTACTGGAAAAGAATAAATCATCACTGATAAAAAAGCTACTAAAATTGCTGTTATTAAAAAATTTTTATTCATTTTTTCACCTTTTCACATTTCATAAATTTATATTCTAAATACATCACTAACAATCCTAAGGCAATGCTGGATGCATCACCTGACAATACATATGCTATAATTGCAAAAATTATTCCATAAATTAAAATTTTTATATATTCTAACAAATTTGATTTCTTAACCATTTTATCTCCTTTTTATTTTAGTTTTTCTACCTTTTATTGCTTTCCTATTTTTAATTTCTATTATAATTAGAACTGCCGTCAATATAAATATTAATGTAAAAAATGCATCATGATAAATTCCTATGTTACCTAAGCCTTCTGTATAGACTGGTAAATAAATTAAACCGAAAAAATAAGGTCTTCTTACAGAAACTCCTATAGCCTGACCTATGTTTAGGACTTCTCCAGTTCCGCTTTTGGAACCTTCAGAAAAACTAGCTGATTCAAAACTCATTTGAGATAAAAAATCAACAAAAAATATGTAAATAATTATTAGAATTGGTATCAACAAAAACTTTTTCATATAAAATTTATTAAAGTTTTTTATTATTAAAGCTATCACTTAAATTTTGGCAACAAATCCCTTCTTCTGAAAACATACTTAACCTTCTCTTTCCTCTTAAACCTGTCTCTTGTTTTGTAAATAAAGAAGGCTAATAAAGCTATTAGGATTAAAGCTATAATCCACCAGTAATTGCCTATCAAAAAGATGAAGAAATTTTCAAGAGCATAAACTTCTATAGCAAAATCTCTAATTACTTTCTTATCCTCATATTCTATTTTAATAAATCCTGTAAAACTTCCAGATTTTTTAGGAATAAATGTAAATTCAATTATATCCTCTGCGAAAGGATCTAACGAAAGATACTTAGTTGTATTTTGAGGGATAAAGTTATAAGGTAAAAGCAAAGTTATATTTAAATCTGTTTTTTTATTTTCTTGATTTTCAAGAATAACTTTAATTGTACTGTTTTCATTAACTAGAATAAATGGAACGTCAACCCTTTTTATTATTATTGATGGTTTTATTAGCTTAGTTGTAACTTGGAAATTATCGAAAGAGTAATCGGTCGCGTTGTTATATTGCGCTAAGGCTTCGAACGTATAAGTTCCTGGAGAAGCAGCAATAGGCACTACTAAAAAGTATATGTCACTTCTTATTGTTTCAGCACCGACAACAGTTTGCTTCATCCCAAGTACATTTCCTGATATATCCTTAATTGAATATGTAAGATTAATATTTACAACTCCCTTAGGACCCTCTACTTTCATAATGGTTATAATAGCGTAGACCTTATCTCCTGGATTAACTTCTGGTGTTTCTACGTGTACAGAAGTATCTAGAACTGCTTTTACTTCTGGAGTTACATTTGTTACGGGCGGTGAAATCCAACCACCTCCGCCACCGCCGCCACCTCCACCGCCACAATCAGCTGGGCAATTTGCAGTTGTTTCTCCACTTTCACAAACTCTATTACCACATACAGAACAAGTTGTTGCTTGACAAGCGCTAGTACACCAGTAACACCCTGAACCTGCACAACTTTCTTCATCTCCCATTAACGGACAGAAAAATTTGCTAAAATTAATCCAAATACGCTTGATTATTTGTACTACAGAAATTGGTTGATAAATTGTCCTTATTAAGGATTGGATTCTAAAGACTGTGGTAGATAAGTATATGCTTTCTGACACTATTTTTGGAATTGTAAATAGCCTACCTGTAATATCTGTTATTGCTATTCCAGATGTAACAAGTTTGAATAAAACAGTTGTTCTAGATGTTATTTGATTCATTGTAAATGAAGATGATGTTATTCTTAAGAAAGCAGATATTCTGGATGAAATCGTAGCTATAGAAAGTGATTGTGAAATGGATAAAGGTGCTTCACGAATTCTAGATGTAACAAAACTTATTGTAAATGAAGATGATATAGATTTGATTAAAAATAAAGTCCTAGAAGAAATTGAGCTTATTGATAATGAAGATGAAAAAGATCTAAATAATAAGAATGCTTTAGAAGATATTGTAGTTATGTTTAATGATTGTATTAAAGGTTTAAGAAAAGTAGGTATTCTTGATAATATTAAATTTGCTGTGATTGAATCAATGAAATTTCTGGTTAATATCTGAACTCTATCAGTTAATGTACTTGTTAATAGAGATTGAGTTGTTATTCTGGCAAATTCTATTGTTCTTATTATAAATATGTTAGCTGATATAGAATTTGATACAGATGCTAAAAACATCCCAGTTCTTGATGTTATAGTATTAAAAATAAGTGATTGAGATAGTAAATTGTATATGTTAAGCATTCTAGCTGCAGAGTCTGTTATAGTTAAGGATAAGCTCACTATTCTTTCATTTATTCCTCCTATTCTTGTTACTGTTGAAATTAAACTAGCATAGATAGGCTGAGCAATGTTCATCAGTAACAATTGATATCTGCTTGCTATACTTGAAAGAGTAAAACTATCAGATAATTCTTTGATTAAAGTTCGAATTCTGTCAGTCACTATATTTGTAGTAAATGTATCTGTTACTGTTTTTAAGAATAGTCCTGTTCTAGATGTAGTTAAAGTTGTAGTAAAGAATGTTGATATATCTATTAGAGAGTTGTATATTCTAGAAGAAATTTGAGATATAATAAGAGGTTGGGATAAAGCGGTGAATAGAGATTGTATTCTAGAGATGGATTGAGATAAAGTGAAATAGGATGTGATTGACCTAAAGACTGAAGATACTCTAATAATTATTAGATTGGTTGTAAATGAGTCTGATATAGATCTGATTAAAATTAGAATTCTAGTAGAAGTTGTAGTTATGGTGAATGCATCTGTTGACAGTCTTACAAATCCAATAATTCTAGAAGTTATTGCATTTATATTTATAGATTGAGATGTTAATCTTGATAATAAGACAATTCTATCAGTCATTATACTCATGGAAATGCTCTCAGACAATAATTTTATTAATCCTTGCATTCTAATGATAGAATCTGTAACAATGAAACTACCTGTTATGCTTCTTGTAGCAAAAGCTATTCTTACCGATATTACATTCAAAGAAAATGAATCTGTTAATGATTTGAAAAGTATTGATGTTCTGCTCAATAAAGTATTCAAGTCTAATGTCTGACTTAATGCTCTGGAAAATATTCCTAGATTTGATGATGCTAAATTAATTATAAATGAACTTGTGATTGATCTGAATGGAGAGAATGCTCTGGTAATTGTAGATGATATGGTGAGGGTAGTGGATAATGATTCTAGAGATGTTTGGATTCTTGTAGATATTGTGTTAATTGTGAAATAACCTGTTATAGACCTTGTATATGAAGATAAGCTAGATATTATTGAGTTTATTGATAATGTTTGTGATAGAGTTTTGGTTAAACTAGTTATTTTTGATGAGAATGTATTTAGAGTGAAATATGATGTGATTGTATTGTAGAGTGATGAGATTCTGGATAGAGATTGATTAATGGAGAAGGATGAAGTTAAGGATTGATAGAAAGTAGATAGTTTTGATAGAGATTGTGAGATTGTAAATGAGTCTGATATAGACTTGAATAAAGTTCGAATTCTGTCAGTCACTATATTTGTAGTAAATGTATCTGTTACTGTTTTTAAGAATAGTCCTGTTCTAGATGTAGTTAAAGTTGTAGTAAAGAATGTTGATATATCTATTAGAGAGTTGTATATTCTAGAAGAAATTTGAGATATAATAAGAGGTTGGGATAAAGCGGTGAATAGAGATTGTATTCTAGAGATGGATTGGCTAAATGTAAAGTAGGATATGACTGATCTAAGAGATGTCAGTATATTTGTTATAATTGATGATATATTAAGATTATAAGAAAATAATCTTAAGAAAGAAGATAAAGAAGATGTCGAAAAATTAGTTGTAAATGAAGAAATAAAAGATTTTACAAAATTTGTTGCTTTTGTCACCGTCAAACTTGAAGTTAAGGTTTGAGAAAGTATTTTGAAAAAAGTGCCTATTACAGATACATCAGATTTAGTATGTGTAACATTCAAATATGCGAAATCAGATGACAAAGTCAAAGTATGACCTGTCCTGCTTTGATTTCCCCTTGCTGAAAATTGAACGAGCTTGGAAGTAGAATTATAAGCATCAGTCTTGTTAGTTGAATCAAAGTAAATGCAGTAAGTATTTTCAGAGTTGTAGGGCAAATCCTGCCACGATCCCCAAGAAGCAGAAGTGTTGTTATACCACATCAAGTTAGAATTATTAATCGCTCCAGTTGAAGAATATTTTCCTTCCCAGCAGAATGTCAAATCTGTTATAGTATCAAAGTCATAGCTTGAAAGGTTGAAAGTGAATCTTTGGAATGTAAACATTCCGCAATAGCTTTGATTTTCGCAACCGTTCGCATCATTGCTGTCGCAGGAATAATTACCAGCATCACATGTATAAGTACAAGAACCACTTGCTGTACAGCTTCCTGTACAAGACCCAACACACATACCTTCCAAACATTGACAAATACCAGAAGCTGAACAACCGTTATAACATCCACCAGTTCCACCAGAAGTTGCATTTGTTATACTACTAGGACAAGACACAGTGCAACTTCCTGTATCACAATCTCCATCACAACTACTTGAACAAACCTCGGGCACACCACAAACACAAGAAGAGGTCCCACCCGCAGAGCAACTTGCAGTTATGCTTTCTACAGCAGTCGATGTCGTATAGGCATTGTTTGAAGTATTTACAGTGCCATACTGTGCTGAAGTGAATTCAGTTGTGGCTTGGTTTGGTGAATCTGTTGAAGTAGAGGAAACAAGATAAGCTTTGTGTATTGAAGAGCTGGGAACAAGCTCATCAGTTATAAGCCAAAAAGTTATGCTTTCTGAAGTTTCCCTAACAAAATTTCCTGTTTTTGAAGAGACTCCTGTAATAGTTAAATTTGATGTTACGTTTGGCATATAAGTTGTTGCAGCATATGTTATTCCTTTATAGCCCGAAAAGTATAGTTGATAAAATATAACAAATGTAAATATTATCGAATATATTATAAGTCTCGTAAAGGCTTTCCCTTTAAATCTATGTTCAAATAAATGAAACTTATATGTTAATAAAAGAAAAGTCCAAAAAGAACTTAGAAGAATAAGCGTTATTGTTTGAATATTAAGAATAAATAATAAATAATTTAAAGCATTAAGCTGATAGAATATAAACATTAAAATTAATAATGAGTATGTCAAAAAGCTCAATTTTAAAAAAGGTTTGATTTGACCTTTTAATGATTTATTCATTTTTATCAGCTTTTATTTTAAAAATTTTAGATACACCTATTTCCCTACATTCCACAGTTTTTTCAGCTTCCATGATTGCTAAATACTTTGAAATGGTTAACCTATTTCTTCCAGTTAACTTTGCTACATCTGAAATTGTCAAACCATCAGCATGTTCCTTGAGAACTTCAATTATATATTTTTTGATATTTTTTTCGTCATGATTTATCTTAGCTATGAATTTCTTTTTTATCTCTTTTACAATAGAAATATTATTTTTATCAATTTCCTTTGCTTCGATTAGAATTTCTATTTTATGATCGCTTATTATAAGGCCAATTCCATGTTGTTTTAAAGTATCAATAGTAGGCTGTGATATTAAGTCTTTTTCTTCAGGAGATATCACAATACAAACGTTATTAGCATCGTTGAGATAATGCAAGCATTGCCCCATAGCAGTTGAAATTTCAAGAGCATGCTTTATAAATTCAAATGCAGTTATTTTGTTGTTTTTTATTGCTACCAAATGAGCAACTTTTCCTCCTAAAGAAACATTATTAAAACACTCATAACCATCGCTATGTAGTTTTTTTAAGACATTTTCCTCAATCATAGTATCCACTATTCAAAGCTTGATAAACATTTATATGATTAACAATACTGTGATTAACAATACTGATTGGTAGGTTTTAAAGATTTAGGTAGAAAAAAAGATATTTTAAAGGCTTTAAAATTGAATAGAAAGCTAATTACTTGTTCTCAATACTAAAACAGTTCTTATATAGTTAATTATTTCTTGAAGATCAAATTTTGATTTTCCTTTCTTTCTTTCAATAGAAATATACGGAATTTCTTTGATTTTTTTGTTTCTGTTTTTAACTAAGATATTTAAAAGTATTTTAAAGCCAACAGCATTGATACTTGTTTTCTCTAGAATTTTTCTTTTACAGAAAAAGAAACCACTTAAAGGGTCTTTTATTTTTAAACCAAAAAATAATTTAGCAATTATCGTTGCTCCCCAAGATATAGCGCTTCTAAAAATTGAACGATTTTTAACTTTACCGTTTTTTATATATCTGCTACCAATTACTATGCCATTATCTTTTGTTGCTTTAATTAATTCTGGTATCTTTTCTGGCGGATGTGAAAAATCAGCATCCATTACACCTATAACATTTCCTTTTGCTAATTTCAAACCATCAAGAATTGCACTTGTTAATCCTAATTTTTTGGGCCTTTTTAAGAATTTTACTTTATATTTTTTTGATAGAGGTTTAATAATTTCAGCTGTTCCATCTTGTGAATTGTCATCTACGACTATAACTTCTAAACTTAAATTTTTTGAAATTTTAAAGATTCTTTTTATAAGTTCTTCAATATTTTCCCTCTCGTTATAGGTTGGAATTATTATACTTACTTTCATGTTTTTAACCTATAAATTGAATAATGTGGTATTCCTTCTATTTCTTCTTCAAGTACATAGTCACCAACAATAAAATCTTTGAAATAAGAATTCAACATATAATAATTATCCATTTCAATAAAAAACTGTGGCTTGTCTTTTTCGAGATTTTTAATAACTTTTTTATCATCTTCAAAAATTAAATGACCTAAATAAGAATCTAAATAATTTGAAGAAATTTTTCTGTTAGTAACAAAAGAAACATAGTTTGTTGCTATTGGCTCGCCGAAAATGCTATCATTAATGATTGTTTTATTTTCTATGAGGTTTGCCATATAATAATATTTTTCAGCATATACTGGATTTAAGTAAAAATCTATAGTCTCTAAATTATAGATTATTGATATTAATAAAATAATTGGAATAATAATTTGAACTATTCGTTCTTTTGAAATAATCAAAGTTCTTCCTAGAGCTATTATGAAAAGAGCTAATGATATTAAAAAGTAATGATAAAAAAATAACTTTAATCCTAATAAAATTATAATATCTATTATTAAAGGGTATGAAGAAAAAAGTAATAAAATTTTATCTTTGCTTACATATGCAGTAACTATTGATATCAACGCTAAAAATATAAAGAAATATCCTATACTCCAATACTGCATTTGAACTCCAGAAGCTTCCATAGAAATTTTTGAAAATATTTGATATGATATCGTTTGTTCAATATATTGCGAACCAAAAATAGAAATTATTAAAAGAATTGAAAAAAAAGTTGTAGAAAGAAACCAAACTGAAAATGTTTTTAACTTCTGCTTTCTTAAGTACAATAAAACTATCAAAAATGGTAAATAAAGAAGAGCTATATATCTGAATAAAATAGCAATTAAAAATGATAATCCAGCAAAATTTAGCTTATTTTTTATTATTAAATAGATAGACAATAAAACAAAAAGTACTGCTTCCCACATTCCATAACCTATAGTAGAAAATGATAGAAAAGCTGGTGTTACTAAGAAAATTAAAGTTGCTAGAAATCCTGATTTTTTATCATATAATTCTTTAAGAATTAAATAAATTAAAAGCACGGATAATGTGCTTGTAGTTAATGATAACAATTTTCCAACTAAAAATGAAGTTCCAAATATTTTGAATAAGAATGCTAAAACATAGATTTGTAAAGGAGGATGCGCAAAAAAGAAATCCTTGTATGGGAACTTTCCATTTATAATTTGTTTTCCAACATTAAAATAAAAACTTTCATCAGAAAAAGTTGGGTGAAGTAAAAAAAGTCTTATTACTACAGATAAAATAAGAATTAAAATTAATATTAAAAAATGGTTTTTAGAAATTTTTGAAGTCATAATTTCAACTCAAATCTCAAAGCTTTTAAACTTAATCAATGACCATAATCCATATAAATATCTTTTTAATTGTCTTGGATTTTTTATATTTAATGCTGTTCTTAAAGCAAATTTTGGTCTAAAATAAAAACGTCTAAAAGCAAGTTTTATCCAATTGTCTAAATTTGGAAATTGATAAGGTATTCTTTCATTTGTCTTGCCAAGAACGAATTTTTCCCAATAATTTTTATCTTTTAGCAATTTCATTTCATATGCCAATTCTAATAATTCTGTGTTAGGAAATGGCACAACATTTGAAAACATAGCCCAATCACTATCTAACTTTATTGCAAAATCTATTGTATTTTTAATTTTTTCCTCATCCTCACTAGGATAACCGATCATAAAAAAAGATAGGGTTTCAATGCCAAGCCTTTTGGTCATTTTAATTGCTTTCTCTGCAGTCATCAAAGTTATTCCCTTATTCATTAAATTTAAAATTTCTTGATTACCACTTTCTATTCCATACCTTATACGATAGCATCCAGCCTTTTTCATTAATTTTAATAAATCGTAATCAACACAATCAACTCTAGTTATGGCTGTCCATTTAAATTTTAAATTTCTTTTTAAAATTTCAGAACAAATATCAGATGCATGTTTTCTGTTTACCGTAAACGTGTCATCATAGAACCATAGCTCCTTGAATCCCATATTCAAACAAACTTCTATTTCATCAACAACATTTTTAGGGCTCCTAAATCTTGTAATCCTATCAAAAACACCTCTAAAGCAATAACTGCAATTGAATGGACATCCTCTACTAGTTATCATTGTCGTAAACGGAAAATCTGCATGTATTGAGGAATATTTTTCATTTGGAAGCAAATGTCTTGCAGGAAATGGTAATGAATCTAAATTTTTAACATACCTTTTAGGTGGATTTATTTTTATTTTATTATTTTTCTTATAAACTAAACCATCTATATCTTTAAGCTTCTTTTTTCCATTTAAAGCAGATATTAAATCAGGAAAAACAACTTCTCCCTCACTAATAACACCAAAATCAACATGATTATAACTTAAAGTTTCTTTTGGAAATACAGACATATGCGGACCACCAAAGACAGTAATTATATCTTTAGACACTTCTTTTACTAACTTTGAAATCTCCAAAGAAGCTTTTATTGTTGGCGTCATACATGTTACTCCCACGATGTCAGGATTGATTTTTCTTATAGCATCCTTTATTTCTTTTCTTGTTAAATTAAGTACCTCTGCATCTAAAATATTAACATCATGATTTTTCTCTAGAACACCAGCAACATATGCAATGCCGAGAGGAGGATAAACACCTTGTATTTTATTAATATTTTCAGATAATCTTGTATTTATGCTTGGTTTATGATGCCTTACCAGTAGAATTTTCATAGTATTTTATTTAACTATAAAGTATAAATTATAATATTATGAGAATTCAACTAGATAAAAAAGAAAAGGTTTTATGGACAATAGTTATTTTATTAATATTATTATTTCACTTTTCTTCTTACTTTAGTTCAACTCTAAGAAAAACCATAGGTATATTTTTAATTTTTTTCGTCCCAGGATTATTAATCCTATTCAAAAATAACAAATTAGAAGAATTGATTGCTTTTTCTCCTATAATTTCTGTATCACTAATTATAATACTAACTTTTTTTCTAAACATTTGGTTTGGAGTAAAAATTGACAACCTGTTTTTAGATAAACTCTTTTTGATTTTATTCAGTATTATTTTTTTCTATAGACTTTTCATGCAAAAAAATAGTAAATTGAAAACAAAAACTTCTAAAATCAATCAATGGTTTCTATTAATATTAACAATTTCAGCGATTTTTAGGCTTATGATAATTTATAAGATAGGCTCACTTATAGGAACTGATATAGCAAAATTTGCTACTATTTCTCATGTAATGATGCTAAAACAAAAAATAACACCTGATTTAAGGCCATATGAATTAGCGCAATCATTTTTTTATTTTCCATTCTCTTTCGTACTATCTTTAGTTATAGAAACAATAGGTATAGATTCTATAACCTCAATAAGCTATTTTTCATTTTTCTTCAATATTATTATAATAGTAGCATTCTATCTTTTTGCTAGTAAACTCTTGAATCAGAAAAAATCTTTATATGCAACATTTTTTTATTCAATGTTTTTTGATGTTTCACTAAATTATTTAATGGGAAGAGGTGTCTTTACATTTGCAGTATCATTTTTACCGATATTTCTTTGCATGTATTTGTTTCTTGAATATTTTGATAGGAAAAAAAATATCGGCCTCTTATTTTTTACACTAGCATTTTTATTTTTTGTTCACTGGTATCTAACAATAATATTGTTAGCTTTCCTTTTTTCATTGATTCTATACGAGTATCTAAAAGACAGTTCTTTACACAAAAGCAAAATGCTATTTATTGATATTATTAAAATTGTACCTGTAATTTTTGTTTCATCTTTACCATTTCTATGGTTGTTTGGACAGAATTTTTTAGAGCTTTACCAAATTGAAAAATTAGCAGATTGGAAAATGTATGAAATAGCTATTGAAAATGCTCCTATCCAAGAAAAAATATTTGCCTTAATTTTTAAAGATTTTGCCACAATAACAGCAGGTGTAACATATTCCTTAGGATTTTTAGTTACTTTATTAGTAATTAATCAGTTTCTTAAAAACAGAAAAATAACTATAGTTTTATTTTTTATCATGCTTTTGTTCTCTTCATTTTTCTATCTAAATTCTATCACATGGAAGAGAGCAGGAGACTATGTTAAGGTTGTTTATCCTTTTTCATTTTCATTAATTTTTAATCATCCAATTTTTTTAGGACTTTCTCTAATAGGGTCACCTTTTGTAGAGAATACGCCAATATGGTATCTCTATAATGTACCAGATAAACTTACTGAAGAAGATAAACCATTTTATGATGTAGTGAATAAAGAAGAAATGAAAGCATTTGATTTTATAAAAGAAAAAACGCCTGAGAATTCAATGTTTCTAATAGATAGTGGTGGTGCCGGATGTGTTGGAGGGCAGACCTTCTCTCATGGAGAAAGAATTTTTCCTTTAACATCTAGAAGAGTATTTTACTTTTCAAATAGTTGTCCTTTAAATATCGATTGGAATGAATATCAAAAAAGAGTTGACTTATATCGTCAAATTTCTATTAATCCGGACGATGAAAAAGCTCTTGAAGAATTAAAAGAATATGGAGTAACACATGTTTATATCGGACCTTATCATGTAGGCTTGAAACCAGAAATGTTCATGAATTCGAATAAATATGAAATGGTGTATAATAATGAAGTTTATATTTTCGAAATTAAATAAAATTAAAAATAAGAAGAAGTGGTTTTCCTTATTTTTAATTTTTATTATAGTATTGATAATTCCATCTTTTTTTGTTATTAAAAATTCTAATATAAATGCAGATATTAAATGTCAAAAAATTAAATTAGACGAAAAAAGTTGTCAATTCGAATGTAACGTAACTCCAAATTATATCATATCAAAGGAAACAAATAAAATTCAGACAAGAATAATAGTCATGCATTCTGCTTGGACAGCTATCTTCGATAAAACTTATGAATTTAATGTTAATAAAGAAAATAAATTTACATTTCAAATACCAAGAAGAAATTATGATTACTATCTTTACGTCTCGATGTGGGATAATGAAAAGAATATAGGATCATTGAAAGAACCATACTCAATTTTATGTTAGTTTATTTTCAGTAATACTGTCTATGACAACACCTTAAGTATTTTTTGATAACACCTAAAGATTTAATTTTTTTTATTTCTTTAATTAGATATTTCGGTCTTAAATAAAATTTTTTATATGCTAAAGAAATTAATGATTGGATTTCATTTTTTGTCATTGTATAAGGTGTGAAAACTATTTTATGTGTTGTATAGTCATCCCAATTATTAGAGATTACTTTTCCATATTTTTTTATATTATTAAATAACTCTGTTTCAGGGAAAGGAGTTATAGCAAAAAAAATCGCGTAATCAGGGTCCAACTCTATAATTTTATTTATAGTTCTAATAGCATCTTTGTAACTTTCTCCAGGTAAGCCAAACATAAATGAACATTCAGATTCTATTCCAATTTCTTTGCACCATTTTATAACATTAAAAATTTGTTTAAGCTTAATATATTTTTTAATTGTATTCAGATTTTTCTGTATCATAGACTCAACACCAAAAAACATTTTCCAACAACCTGAATTTTTCATTTCCAATAAAAGTTTTCTGTCAACTGTATCTATCCTACTATTAACAGACCAAGAAACATCTATTTCATTTTTTCTCAATAGTTTGATGAATTCTATTACTCTTTTTCTATTAGCAGTAAATGTATCATCATGGAATTGTATTTCTTTTAGTTTATAATCACTTATCAACTCTTCAATTTCTTTTATTATATTCTGTGAACTACGAAATCTTATTATATTACCATTAATTTTAGAGCAATAAATACATTGAAAAGGGCACCCCCTTGAACTTATCATATGAGTCATGGGTAATTCTTTATATTCTTCTAAAGCTGGTATGTAGCTGAGTATGTCAACAGCTTTTCTATCTGGAAAAGGCAGTCTATCTAGATTTTTTATTAAAGATCTTTGTTCATTTTCTTTAATTACTCCATTATTTCTGAATATCAAACCTTTAACATTTTTAAGCTTCTTCTTGAATTTAAGACAATTTACTAGATCTAGAGTTGTGTACTCTCCTTCACCAACAACAGCAGCATCGATAAAAGGAGATTCTTCTAAACACTTTCTTTTTAAAACAGTAGGATGAGGCCCACCAACAACTATAAAGCTACTTGGAACTTCACTTTTAATATCCTCTGCTAATTTTTTTACTTTATTCCATGTAAAAGTTAAACAACTTATACCTACAACATCGGGTGACTCCTTTTTTACTTTACTTATCATTTTTTTATAATCATATTTGCTTCCATCAATAACAGAAACCTCAAATCCATTTTGTTTTAAAACAGCAGATATGTATAAAATTCCTAGAGGCGGTACATTACCAGTAACTTTACTGATTACATCTCCGTATCTTTCTTTTAATGTAGTTGGTGGTGAGATAAGATGGATCTTCATATTTACCCTAATAAAATTGTTTATGACAACAACTAAAAATACAATAGCCTTTTTGAATTTTTATTCTAAATTTTCTAAATTTATTATTATTCCAAATTTTTTTAAGTGACTCATTTTTCACATTACCAAATCCTCTTTTTAAATTTGATTCTTCACAAGGCATTACATCCCCATTAGGCAAAATAGTTAGTGTGAACCATGGCTTTAGACACTTCTTTTTATGAAAATTTAAATCATTATAATAATTTTTTATATCTCGAGTCTTAATTAAAGGAAAAAATCTAATTCGAAACTTAGTTTTTTCATTACATTTATGTATTTTATATATTTGAGATAAAAGTCTATTCAGATTCGATCTACCAATATTTTTAGGATTAAACATCACATGTTGAAATATTAATGAATCTATTCTTGTATCCTCAAATAATTTCAAGATTTTGATAAAATTATCATTAGTATTGTTTTTAGAAAAAGTATAAACTACATTTATTTTTAAGTTTTTATTTTTTTTAAGTTTCTTTATAACAAACTTAATATTTCTTCTCCATTTTTTTGGGTTTAATGAGATATTAATTTCTTTAAAATTCCTTAATTCTGAAAATTTTTTTGCAAATTCTTTCAATTTAGTTCCATTTGTTGTCAAATATATTTTATAATTTCTTTCATCAAAAAATTTAATTATATTTAAAAAGTTTTTATGTATAGTCGGTTCCCCACCATAAATATGTATTCTTGGCTTAAAGAGGAAAGTATCTATATTTTTTTCAATAATTTTTAAATCATTAAAATTTAAATCTAAACTTTTAATAGAATTTTTTAATCGAAGTTTTCGTTGATAACAAAAATCACAATTCAAATTACAACGATAGGTTATTATAAATGAAATAAAAAATGGAAAAATGCCATAACCTGAAAAATATCTTATAAAATTAGTTATTTTTCCTATCCAAGTGTTCGGTAAGTTTTCTATAGTAATCAAATCTAACATTTCTTCACCACAACTGCCATTAAAATACCGAAACTTTTCGGTATTGTTTCTATTTTATATTCTTTGGAAATATTAGAAAGAACTTTATCAAAAATATTCTTGTATTCTTTTGTAGTTTTTATTTTTTCTTTATCCCAGATATATATGTAATTAAAAAGCATTTTTCTAATAAAATCTCTATTTGTTAAAATTGTTATCAAATAACCTCCTTTTTTTGTTACACTATACATACCTTTAATTAGTTCTTCTATTTTTTCAGTGTAGTGTTCAATTAGTCCATCATTTAATACTAAATCAAATGTATTATCAAATTTAAGATTGAATGCATTTCTAAGAATTAAAGAAGCTTTTCTACATGCTAAAATTTTTTTTGCTTTTTTCAGAGCAAATGGAGATATGTCTAAACCTGTAATATTAATATCTTTGGAAAAAAAATTTAATAATCTACCATCTCCACAACCAACCTCAAGTATAGATGAACCTGATAAAAATTTCTTAATATAATCTGCTTTAATTTTTGTAAAATACAGACTCTTAACAAGAGAAATAGGTATATAAATTGTTTTTTCTGATCTCCAAAAGTTATTCCAATTTTTCATATTTTTCAAACTCTTTAAAATAATCCTTACATGTTATAAATTTGCATTCTAAACTTGAGAAAAAATCCTCAAGAATCTTCCATGCCTTTTTTCCAATGTTTATTTTATATAATTGTCTATAAATAAAAGGAACTTCTTTTCCTGGTTTCGATTCTAACAGTTCATAAGGATGCATATAAAAAACAGATGATTCTTTTATGCCAGAAATTGGTAGATGAAACCTTTTTGCTAAACGAATAAATGGTAATCCTAAAGGCATTCTTATAAAAGAAAAATTAGACACAGGAATTTCTAATATTTTATTATAAAGATAATAAGGTCTGTTTGATAAAAAAATATTATTGTATCTTCCCCATATAAAACCTTTAGATACCGAAGAATCATATTTATAATTATTTTTTTCTAAGATTTTTCCTAAACTTTTATGTAGCAAAAAATATGGTGATCTAAACCCAATACAAGGTATGTTAATTTCAGTCAAAATTTGTTTTGTTAAAGAAATTTCTTTTTCTAGTGATTTTTCATCTAACTTTCTTAAATCTTTATGTAAAAATCCATGTGATGCTATCTCATGTTTTTTAGCTATTTCTTTGATATAATTTTCATTTTTTTCTATCAATTTTCCTAATACAAAAAATGTTGCTTTAATATTATAATCATCAAAAAAATCTAATAACTTAGTTATTAAAAAAATGCTTTTAGTTTTTCTACTTTCCCAATCATATTCTAAATCAATTGTGATTATCATATTAAATCATTTGAATCCTTTATTTTAAGTTTCAATCCTAAAAATGTAATTATTTTTATATTGTTTTTCTAATTTCAAAAATTCTGAATCTTTTAAAGATTGTTCGTATAATACATCCCAATTTTTATATTTTTCTGAATTATAAATAACATATTTTATGTTGAAACTCTTTATAAAATAATAACAATTTTCATTGCTAACATTCAAAATTTCTCTTCCACAAGCATTTAAAAAACTTTGAAATGCCTCAGGCGGTGTAGTAGCACAGCCTCCTATTAAGTTTTTTTTATGAAAAATTATATTTAAAATAGAATTACATGAATTAGGATATTCTACTATTGAAAAATCTTCTGGATTTGATGATATTGTCTCGTATAATATTATTTTTTCATTTTTAATATCTTTATAACTAATGAAATCAGAAAAATAAGCTTCTGGTCTAGAAAAATATAAGATAAAAATGAAAAATAAAAGTAAAAAGTAAGTTATGATTTTAGATTTTTTATATATATAAGAAAAAAACAAACCAACTGAAATACATATAAATATCATCATGAAGTTGAACATATAGAATGGTGTTCTAAAAGCATCATAAAAAGGCCAATATTTAAAAAGAATAGTATAAGGAGCAAAGTTTGAAAATTGGCCAAAACTACAGAAAAGTGTGAAAATACCAATTATAAAAAATGGATAAATTTTCTTTAATTTTTGCTTAAACACAAGAGCTATACCTATAAATGAAGGTAATAATAGTACAGGATGCCAAAAATCTAAGATATTATTAAAATTAATAGAATATTTTAGATTTTCTTCTATAGTTCGAGGATAATATTTTCCTATAAAAAAAATCATATACCATGAAGTAAAAATGAGAAATAGAAAAATAGAGAAAAGACATAATTTTATGAATTTTTTATTTTTAAAAAACTTGTAATCTGTTAAAATTAAGTATAATGGTAAAATAGTAGTAAGATAAATTGTATATTGCTGAGATGATAAAAATTGAAGAGCTCCAAAAAAACCCAATAAGATTCCATATTTCAATTGAGGATTTTTAATTGATTTTTTTAAGTATAAAAAAATTAGTGGGATCCAAGCTAATTGTACAAGATCTGGGTGACCAATAATTGCATCTGAAAGAATAATTTGAGATGATGTCATAAAAAGTAATCCACCTGTTATTGATGAAATTTTATCTTTTGTCAGCTCATGAATTAACAAATACATAGCATATCCTGAAAGAAAAACACTAAAAATAATAAATATATTATGAAAAATTATTTCATCAATTTTAGTTAACATAGAAAGAAATGCATTTATAAAACAGTAAAGGGGTATAATAGAACCATATACAGGAGCTAAACCTTCTGGATAAAAATACTTTTTAATAGGAATAGGAAATTGAAATTTTAATAATGACTCCTTGAAATAATTAATATGATAAACATATTGAGGTGCATCATACCAATCAAAATTATAAAGATATTTAGAAAAACTATCTAAATTAAAAATTAATGGATTAGTAAAAAATAAAGATAATAACAGAAAAAGCAATATTAAGAATATTTTTTCTATAAAAAAATATTTTTTAAAGATATTTTTCATAATATTATAATTCTTTAAAAATAATTTCTTTCCATATTGTTGCTTCTGCATCGCATACACCAAATTTTCCTGATTCTATTTTAATCGAATGAATACCTAGTTGGATATCTGTAGTCAAATTTTTTTCTATGCATGAATTACTAGGAATAAATATTTCTGTTTTCATATCATCTAAATAAAAATTTCCAATAGTACCATCACCACCTGCAGATAAACTACAAAGTTTAATAGTAATATTTACCTCTTTAAAAGAAATTCCTATATTTCTTGTAGCAAATGAATTATAAGCACAAAAACAAGGATCTGTTGCTATTCCATTTAAACTGAAATTAGGCTTACAGTCTTCTCCTCCTTTTATCCATTTAGTTTGCTCAGCTGGTGATGTTAAATAATAACTAGTTTTGTTCCATTCTACGGCAGGATACCAAGGCCATAAAACTAAATCATAAGAAACTAAATTAGCGTCATGTTCATAAGTCCAATCAGCCCTTATGGCCAAAGAAATCACATTCAATGTTGATAAGATAACCAAAATAATAAAAAGCATTATAATAAATTTTTTGTTTGTACCTTTTCTTTTAAAAGTTTCTTGAATGTAGTAAAATGAAAAGAATGTTAAAAATAAAATCGGTATATTAAAGAACCTCACATATCTAGGTATCACACCGCCATACCACATAAAGTGGAACAAACCATATATTAATATTATTAGTATAATAGATGCTAACAGTATGTTTTTCTTTTCTTTTTCCTTATAAATAAAAATTCCTATTATTGAAAAAATAAGAAAAACAGAATTATATACAAATCCTTTAGGTCCAAATAAGGATCCAAATAAACCATAAAAACTTAAAAAGATTGCATTACCAGGTTTCTCTAAAAATATATAAAATGTATTAAATGATCTATCAAGTTTCCAAAGAGATGTAGGATCATGATAACCATATATAGCATAATCTAATGCTGGTATAAAATTTGGAAATATTGTTATGAATGATACTGGTTTTTCTCTTTCAAATACCTCGATTGGTTTAAATTCACTAACATATGAGTAATTTAATAATATTAATAATATAGTGATTATTACTATAATTGACAAATAACTTTTTACAAATTTTATCAATTTATTTTTAATTAAGATATAAGAGAAAAAAGTAGAAAATGCAATTAATAACAAGGATGATTTTATATCAACAATTAAGAAAGCTAAAAGTGTCAAAATAAATAAAGTATCATTTTTAATACATGCCTTTTTACAATTTAAAATCTGATAAATTAATAATAAGAATAGTAATGTAGATAACATATCATTAATAAAAAAATATCTACTGTATATCAATATTGAAGTTGCAATTCCTGCAATCAAAGTACTTAATAGCCGATATTTTATTTTTAAACCAAGAATTTTCTGAATGTAATAAAAAACTATTAATATAATAGCAAAAAATAGTACATTTGTTACTAACATCATTTTAAATAATTCTAAATCAGAAGAAAATGAAAATGGTTTTAAAAATAGTGCATAAACATAATTTCCTAAAAAAGAATAATTTGGATAAAAATTTCCATTTTTTTCTGATAGGTCATAAAAATTTTCTACATGCATATTATTAATAGTATAATTTCTAGGAAATGAAATAGAATTATTTTGAATTATATTTTTAATCAAATAAAAGTTAAGTGGAGATCTTCCATCATACCATGTTAAACTATAATTATCCGTAATGAGATTATGAAAACCATTTATTTCATCATAAACTGGTAAAAATAATGAAAATAAAATAAAAAATAAAATAACGCATGCTATTAAATAGCATTCTTTCAAGCATCTCACCAAAAAATATTAAATGATTTTTTAAGTCTTTCTAAGGCTGTAAGAGCTATGTTAAAAAACATAAAATATGAATAAATCAAGCGCTCCTTTAAAAGAATATTAAAGTTTAATAATATAAATAGTAACATTTCAATACGGCTGGGCTCATCTATTTTTTCTATTTCATATCTATGTTCAATTATCCAAGAACAAAAATCACATTCTGAAAAATATTTTTCATTTAAAAATTCCTTTTTTAGTTTTTCATTTTTCTGAATTTTTAAGTATATATTTAAAAATTTGTATTTATCAGAAGTAATTTCTTTTATCATTGAACTTGATTTTTTAAAAACATCCTTAATTGGATTAGTTATCTTACAAATAGAATAAAGATGTGGCATATTTATAGAAGTGAAACTACAACATGGTAAAATGTTGTAATCACCATCAACAATCAAGGCATTCGGAGCATCATATTTACATGCTTGGAAAGCTAAATTTTTATGTTCGATTTGCTTATCATTAATAAATTTATAATTTTCTTTATTTACAATAATTTTCTCTATGATTATCTGAATAATTTTATTTTTAATTATAATTACAGATAAGCCACGCATTCCCATGAAAGGTATAATTGTTATTAACTTACCTTTTAATTTTTTAGCAATTTTTTCTAATAATAATTTATTTTTATTTGTGATATTTTTATTGCTTGCTACTTTTAATATTACTCTAATATTAGAATTCATGGCTTCTTTAATTATGTTAATTAAAACATCAAGAGAAATAAATTTCAAGTGGTAATAATCTATGCTTATTCTTAAAAAATCTAGTCCGGCTTTTTTAAGTTTTTTTATTGAATTTCCTATACCTTTATTTATAAAAAAAGAGCCATTTGTTGTAATAATTGTTTGCATTCTTTTTTCATGTGCTATCTCTATCATTTTAATAACATCATTAAAAAATAGAAATGGCTCGCCTCCACCACTTATGGTAAATTTTTTAACATTGTTTTTAGCTGCAACTTCTAAAATTTCTTTTGCTAATGAAAGACTTAAAGATTTTTTAACTTTTTTATATTTTTTAACACCACAAAAAGCACAATTAAAATTGCAATAACGAGGTACAATAAAACTTAGTAAACTTAAGTTTAGTTTTTTCATTTTATTACTATTCAATTTGATTTATTTAATATTAAGTAACTGTACTAAAACTAGTAAATAGAAATGGTCTTAATGGCGATAAAGTAAAAGTTTTAATATTAATTTTTAAATCTGTATTCGTTTCTGTATAGACTTTATCAATCCATAAACGAATTATTTTACTATTATTAAAAAGATTTGAAGCAGTTTTAGATAATTCTAATTTGCCTTTTAGTAAATAAAATAAAATTTCAAATTTGTTTTTATCTAATAAAATTTTGAAAAATATAGGTATACTTTTTATTAAAATTTTTATTTTATTTTTTTCATATAATAATTCATTAATTTTTTTATTAACCTTAGAAAGTTCTTCATTATCAAAAAGCAATTCATAGCTACCTTGACTATTTTTGATTAATATAACATCTACTGCAACTTCAGGATAAATTTTTCTTGCTAAATTTTTTCCAAAAATCTTTAAAAATAATCTGTATAAATTCCATCTAAATCTTTTATATTCTATAAAATCTGATAATTTTATTCTCCTTTCTGTTGCTGCTTCTATCATTTTAGCAACATCACTCATAGTAAGAATATTTTCTATATTAGAATTTGTAATTACTTCTCCACACTCTATAGGACGCATAAATATACCTTTTATGAAGTCATTATTTTTAATAGCAAAGTTTATTGTTCCTGCTATTTCTTTTTTCATATCTTTTGTAATTGCCATAGACAATAAAACTTTAAAACCAAGTTTTTTCATATTCATTAATGCCTGTAATTTCTTTTCAAGAATATTTTTATTACCATAAGCTTCTTCATATATTTTATTATCAAAGCCGTTAAATGATAAGTGAACATACTTTAATCCAGCTTTTTTCAATTTTTTTGCATAATTAAAATCTGATAATTTTATTCCATTTGTTTGGAGCATTGGCATGTTATTACTTTTTACTATTAAACTTGTAATTAGAGGCAAGTCTTCTCTTATTGTAGGTTCACCGCCAGTTACTGTTATCCATTTATTTTCAATATGAGAGAGTAAATCTTCTATAACGCTTGTAGATAAATCTTTATTTTTATTTTGCTTTAATCTAAAGCATATTGGACAATTTAAATTACATCTATCAGTCACTATAACAGATATTGAGCTAAAGTTCTTGTTATATTTAATTTTATCAAAAGGCATTATAATAAATGATAAAAAGTTTTTATAGAATTCATTATAATAACCATAAATGTCTTTAAAAAAATTTACATCATTCTCTTGCAATGTAACCACTTCTTTGTTGCAGAAATTACATTTTTTTTGAAGATATACTTTATTTTCAATAATAATTATTTTAGCATGAATAATACTGAAACAATTGTCACAAAAACTAAAAGTATCATATAATTTTTGAATATTTTTATTTTGTAAAAATTCTGATTTAACTAATTGCATGGTTTCAAGACTCATATAATCCTATAATATTTTATTTTATATATATATATTAATTATATGGAAAAAATATCAAAATTATTATATTTTTACAGAGTTAAAGATTGGATTAAAAACTTAGGATTTTCTATTTTAGGTTTGTATATTTCAACTTTTAATCCGATCTTATTGATTTTGAATTTGATTCAAACTTCTTTTCTTTTTTCTTTTTTATTCTCTATAAATGATTTTTTTGATCATGTTATACACAAAGAAAAGAATTTTATTGGAAATTTATTAAAACAATCTATTTTATCTAAAAAACTAATACTTTTATTTTGTTTTTTACCATTATTCTTATCAATAATTGTTTTAATTTTAAATTTTTCTATACAGTATTTCATTTTTTATTCAATATTTGTAATTTTATCAATTGCATATTCATTTCCAAAAATTAGGTTAAGAGATAAACCTATTATTGACATTATTTGTAATATATCATTTTTCTTATTAATTTTTCTTCAATCATATTTTTTTGTAAAAACTATTCCTATTATAAAAATGTATTTCTTTTTATTCTGGATAATTTTTTATATATTTTCACAAGAAATAACACATCAATTATCGCACTTCAAAAAAGATGAAAAAACAGGAAGAATAAGTACTGTAATATTAATTGGAAAAAATAAATCAATATATATTTTAAAATTTAGTTTTATTTTACCAATTATTTTTGGTATTGTGACATTTTATTTATTTCCCATTCTTAAAGTATTTGCAATTATAATGATTTTTTCAAATCTTATAAGATTTTTTTATTTAAAATTTGATGAAAAGTTAAAATTTGAAAAATTACGTAATAGATTAGGTGGAATTTTAGAAGGAGGATTTTATTTTTTATTGTGTAGTTTAGGATTTTAATGCAATCCAATAACAATATAGAAATGGTTTAAGATATTGATAAATTTTTAAGTTTTTGAATTTATTTTTTCTCTTATCAAGAGAATTAAGAGGAACAATCTTAAAAAAATTGAAACCTGCCTTTTTATAATTTTTTTTAATTTCCCATGGAAAAAATAAGTGAAAAAATATTACCTTATTAAACTTTTTGTTAAAAATGAGAATGTCATTTATTCTAAGCTTTTGATTATTAAATAGAGTAAGTTTTATTAAATATTCAATGTTATGAAAAAATAATCTAAATGCTATTTTAATTGGATAAAAATACGATTGAAAAGAGGCGATAAATAAACCATTCTTTTTTAGGAAATTATAAGCATTCTTAAATATAGCCTCTCTTTTTTCTTTATATGGTATAATCTCTAATGAATTTTCCATTATTAAAACATAATCAAATTGTTCTTTTTTGAATTTTACTTTAGAAGCATCAGCACAAACAAATTTTATATTTTTCAAATTGAATTTTCTTTTTAGTTTATCTGCTGCTTTTATCATTTTTAAATTGTTATCTATCCCGACAACATCAAATCCCATTTTAGCAAGAGGAATAGCAACCCTTCCTGATCCGCAACATAAATCTAGAACTTTACCTTTTTTAAGGTATTTTTTAAATAATTTCTTTTCAGATAAATACAATCTTGGCCTAGAATAATAAGAAATTACTTTTTGAGATGAAAAAAATTCTTCTACTATTTTTTGATTGATAGTAAATTTTCTCATACTTATTTATTTATTTCATAAAGCCTAATATATTCCTCATTTACTCCAAATTCTTTGATGAGAGTTAAATTTAATGAGCCTATAATTTCCAAAATTTCATTTTGAGATGATGAATATGGTGAGTAAAAAATTAAATCAATATTTGATATATCTTTATTGATAGCAGAAAAATGTCTACTTTTTATTGACTTATTCACATAACCATAAGAAGGTTCTGCTAATTCCCAACATTGAGGCCAGGCTGCTAAAACAAAGCTGTCAGAAAAATTTGTTTCTATATAATTTGCCATCTTTTGATCTGCTTTAACAATATCCAAATATCTCAAATTAGTTTCAGAATACCCTTGATAAAAAGGTCTTACACCCTGCCAATCACTTATAAAAAGAATTATTAATGCTGAGACTACTAAAATTAAAACATATTTATTTTTTAAAAGATTACTTAGCGAATTTATAGTAAATATAAAGAAAATAGGATAAATGTGTAATGAATATCTTATAAGAAATCCCATATCCTTTCTCATAAAAGAGAAAATTGAAAAATAAACTAAAATTATAAATAATAGAAGTAATACTTCTCCTCTTATTTTGAATTTTTTATTTTTTCTTTTCATAACTAATGTTAATAAAAAAATAATATTAATAGATGTCAAAATCCAAATATTATTATAAATAAAAATTGATAGAAATCTATCAAGAAAGCTTTCAAAAGAAGGTTCTATAAACATAGAAAATTGATCTGAAGATAAAAAAGAACCAAATACTAATTTGTTCCATAACATCCAAACTCCAAAAATAAACAGAGGAATACTATAAAATAAAAAATTTTTAATTAATTCAAATTTATTTTTCTTTAAATTTTGACATAAAAAGTAAATTAATATTATAAAAATTACTATTATTGACATTTCTGTAACCATTATCATAAAAATACTGCTTAAGATATAACCAATTTTATTTCTTTTAATGAAAAAATACAATGTCATCATCATAAATGCTGTAAACGGTATAGACCATTGATATAAAGTTGTTTGAGCGAAGAATAAAGGAAAGAAAAACAAAATTAAAGATGCCATAAATCCAATTTTCTTATTATACAAGTAACTTCCTAACAAATATGTGAAGTATAAAGTCAAAAAGCCAAAAAATATTATAATTAGGTGAGGTATCCAAAGAGATTCTCCAAAAATAGTAAAGAAAATGGCCAAAATTAAATAAAGAAATAATGGATCATACTCATAAACAAAGTTTTTTGGAAAATAACACATTGAAAGTAAATTTAGGTGGTTTGTTGTTAACCATTTAGTTAAAGGCATATACTGCATAGAATCCCAAAAGTAGGGTACATTTAAAAAGGGTAATTGCAAAAAAAAGGTTAAAAGAAAGAAGAAAATAACTGGCAGTATATTGAAAAATATTTTGTTATATTTTTTAATTAGCCTCTTATACAACATATTTAAAAATATTTTATTTTTCGTATATATATTAGAGTAATTTTAGATTAAATATGTTAATAAATTAATAATAGATATATGCAAGCTACCATAGGAATGACTGCTTATAATGAAGAAAAAAATATAGGCAAATTGCTAGAATTTTTAATAAATGAAAAATTTTCTTTTAATTTGAAAGAGATAATAGTTGTCGCAAGTGGTTGTACTGATAAAACTGAAGAAATTATTAAAATGTTCATAAAAAGAAATAAAAAGGGAAAATTAATAAAAGAAGAAGTAAGAAAAGGCAAAGTTTCTGCTGTTAATATAATTTTGAAAAAAGCAAAAGGAGATGTAATAATTTTTGTTTGTGCTGATAACTTACCAAAAAAAGATAGTATAAATAAACTTATAAAAAAATTCTCTAACAAAATGATCGGAGCTATTTCTGGAAGACCTATTCCAATGGAAAATAAAAATACTTTGTTTGGCTATGTATCTCATTTAATCTGGGATATGCACCATAAAGTTTGTATTGTAAACCCAAAAATTTCAGGAGAACTTTTTGCTATCAGGAAAAAAATTGTTGAAAACATTCCATACAATATAATTAATGACGATGGATATATGACAGCAATAACAAGAAAAAAGGGTTATAAAATAGTTTACGAAAAAGAAGCTATAACTTATATGACTGGAAAAAATAGCTTATTAACTCATATGAGAAGAAGGAGAAGAATAGCTAGAGGTTATATACAGTTAAAAAAGCTGGGGCTTAATGTTAACATTCCACTTAAAGTGATTTTTAAAGCTCTAATTAAAAGAAATGAGAAAGAGCCTTTAAAAACATTATTTGTTCTCTTTCTAGAGATAATAGCAAACTTATTAGCTTATTATGATGCTTTGCTTGGAAAAACACCATATTGCTGGAAAAAGTAATTGCTGTTTTAAACAAATTCAATTATAAGTTATATATGAATGAAAAAGAAACTGCAATTAAAAAATCTAACTTAATTTCTTTTCTATGTATTTTAATTTTTCTTCTATTCTCTTTACTCTTTCTAGTATTTCAAGTAGTGGCGGGTGTCTATCTGTTTGAGTTTGCATCATTTCTTGCATATACTTAACCTTTATATCAAGAACGTATCCTATAAACCAGGTTACCAAAATAGTAGTTGGAACAATTAATATTAAAATAGTGATTGTATCAAAAGGTAAAAAAGTTTTAAGTTTATCACTAGATGCTATTATTAACAAAATAAAATTCAGAAAACTAATAAAACTAAGGCTTATCATTATTCTAAAATACTGCTCTACTAGCCATTTACGTATTTTTTCTACCATTAATGAGTCGCCCCACTAGTTAATTAACCTTAAAATATGTATATATTATGATTAATAAAAAATAATAATATGAAACTCTACCTCTTGGACATAGATTATTTTGATGAAAATCAATCTGTAATTAGATTATTCTGTAAAGATAATAACAGAAAAACAATAGTTTGTTTAGACTATAGTTTTGAGCCTTATTTCTACATATTGCCTAAGAAAGGAAAGGAAAACGAAGTTAAAAAAAGAGTAGAGGGAATAAAATCAATAAAAATTAAAAGAGTAGAAATTGTTGAAAAAATAATTTCTGAAGAAAAGAGAAAGTTTGTAAAAGTTTTTTGCTTTCTCTCAACTGATGTTCCAAAGGTTAGAGACATTGTAAAAGAATGGGAAAAAGAAAAAGGCGACCCAAGTATTGTAGAAGAAGAGTACGAATATAGCATATCATTTTATAAGAGATACATTTTAGATAAGCAAATCAGTGGATTTATAGAAGTTGAAGGCGAAGAAATAAAAGGAAATTATAAAGCTGACAAAGTTTTAAAAATCAAAAAAATAAAGTCAATAGAAAATAAAGAAATACCAGAACTAAAGCTTATGTCCCTTGATATAGAATGTGTAGAAGAAGGTGGGAAACAGAAAATAATAATGCTTTCTTTAATGGGGGAGAAAATTAAAAAAGTCTTAACCTATCAAAAAGATGATTATCTCGGTTATGTTGAGATTGTTAAGGATGAGAAAGAACTTCTAGAAAAATTTGTTGAGATTGTAAACAAGGAAGATCCAGATATACTGGTCGGTTATAATTCAGATCTTTTTGATATGCAAATAATTCAACAAAGGGCTGATGAATTAAAAGTTAAATTGACATTATCAAGGGATCTTTCAGAATTAAAGTTTGCTAGAAGGGCAAGAATAAGTGCTGCAAAATTTAAAGGTTTGGCTCATATAGACTTATTCGAGTTCATTAATAATATCTTGTCTCCACAGATGCAGACAGAAGTTTTAACCTTAGATGCAGTTTCTGCTGAGTTGTTAGGTGATAAAAAAATTGAGATAGAATACGAAGAAATTTTGGAATCATGGAGGAAGAAAAAAGACTTATCAAGACTAGCTGAGTATTGTCTAAAGGATTCTGAATTAACCATAAGATTGGGAGAATTCATTTTACCTCAGATTTTCGAGTTATCAAAGCTTTGCGGGCAATTACCTTTTGATACCTCTAGGATGACTTATTCTCAGCTTGTAGAATGGTATTTATCAAAAAGGGCATTTGCAATTAATATAATTATTCCTAATCAACCAAAATGGGAAGATATACAAACTAGAAGAGAAGTTTCTCCTTACGTTGGAGGTTTCGTTAAGGAGCCGATAGCAGGCTTACATGAAGATATAGCCGTAATGGACTTTAGAAGCCTATATCCATCGATAATTGCTACGTTTAATATATCTCCAGAAACTTTTAACTGTGAAGATTGTAGAGACGGCTACAAAGTTCCTGAAACAAAATACTGGTTTTGTAAAAAGAAAAAAGGTTTTGTATCTGCTGTAATTAAAGAGCTCATAGAAAGAAGAACAGAGATAAAAGAAATGATGAAAAAATTAAAAAAGAATTCTGAAGAATTGAATAGACTAGATAAAGAACAGTTTGCAGTTAAAACAGTTTCTAATGCAACTTACGGTTATTTTGGTTTCGCAGGTAGCAAATGGTATTGTAGAGAATGTGCAGAATCTTCTGCTGCATTTGGAAGATTTTACATCAAAAAGGTTATTAATGAGGCACAAAAAGAAGGTTTTACAGTTATTTATGCTGATACAGATTCTATGTTTGTTAAAACTATAGGAAATCTAAGAAGTAAAGTTGAAAGCTTCTTAGAAAAAATAAATAAAATACTTCCAGGAATAATTGAACTTGACTTGCAAGGCATCTATAAAAGAGGAATATTCATTCCAAAGGGAATAGGACCTGGAACTGCAAAGAAGCGTTATGCTCTGATTGATGAAAAGGGTGTTCTAACCATTCGAGGTTTAGAAAAGGTAAGGAGAGATTGGAGCAATGTTGCAAAAAATACGCAAGAAAAGGTTTTAAGACTAATTCTAGAAGAAAAAGATGTTAAAGGAGCAGTAAAATATGTAAAAGATGTTATTACTGAATTGAAGAAAAGAAAGATTCCATTGAAGGATTTGATTATTATAGAGCAACTGACTAAACCCTTATCTGAGTATAAAGCAATTGGACCGCATGTTGTTGCTGCAAGGAAAATTAAGGAAAGAGGAAGACCTCTTGGTGAAGGAATGCCGATAATGTTTATTATAACTAAAGGTAAAGGTTCTATTTCTGAGAAAGCAGAACCATTTGAAGATGTTAACATAAAGGATGTTGATAACGATTATTACATCACTCACCAAATTGTTCCTGCTGCTTTAAGAGTTCTAACAGTTCTAGGAGTAACAGAAGAAGAATTGCTTGGAGAAAGTTTGAAGAGTTTTTTAAAGTGAAATTATGAAAACTGTAGATATTGTAATAGGCGTAATATTCAAGAATAATAAATTCTTAATTGAAAAAAGAAAGCAAAATGAAAAAATAGACCCTGGATTAGCTGTTTTTCCTTCAGGTCATGTTAATCCCAAAGAAACTAGAGAAGAAGCATTAAAAAGAGAAATGAAAGAAGAGTTAAATATTAAAGTAAAAAGAATGAAGTTTATTAAAAAAGATTTTTGGATAGCAAGTAATAGAGAAAGACAAAATCTCTATTACTATCTAATTTTAGATTATGAAGGAGAACCTATTTGTAAAACAGCAAAAGAATTAATATGGACTAAAAATGTTGATGAATTAGATACCGATGTTGACAGAAGAGTAATAGAAGATTTAAATGTAAAGTGATTCTATGAAAACTGGTGTCGCTGATTTACCTCTCCACTATGGCTCTTGCCCTAGATGGCTTTTTGGAAGAATGAAAAATCTAGGTAAATCTATAAGCGAGATAATTGTTTTAGAATTTGGAAGGGATGAGTTTCTAAGAAGAATTTCTGATCCATTTTTCTTTCAATCCTTTGCATGCGTTCTCGGCTTTGATTGGAATTCATCTGGCGTTACCACAACAGTCACAGGAGCCTTAAAAGAAGGCTTGAAATCAGGAGAATCAGGAATTTTGGTTCTTGGAGGCAAGGGCAAGGCTTCAAGAAAAACTCCACAAGAAATAGAAAGTCTTGAAAAAATATTTTCTTTATCCTCCTCTAAGATAGAAGAATTAAAAACTGCCAGCAGGCTTTCAGCAAAAGTTGATAACTCAGCTCTACAAGATGGTTTTCAACTATATCATCATAGCTTTATTGTCTCTGAAGATGGTAAGTGGTGTGTTATCCAGCAAGGTATGAATACGGAAATCCATTATGCCAGAAGATACCACTGGTTATCAGAAAATGTTAAATCGTTTGTTGTTGAACCACACCTAGCAGTTTGCTGTGATTACAAAGGAAAAGCCTTGAACATGGTTGCCATAGAAAGTGAAGAGTGTAGGAAAACTTCTGTTGATTTGGTAAAAGACAACCCTAACAATTTGAAAAAATACTTGTTATTAGATAAAAAGCATGAGATTGATTTAAAGAATTTCAAAGGATTGATGAATGCTTACGAGTTTCAACCAAAAAACTATGAAGATTTGTTATTGGTAAATGGTATGGGACCTAAGTCAATTAGAGCACTAGCTTTGTTAAGTAAACTAATCTTTGGAAAAGAACCTAGCTGGAGGGATTCTGTCAAATTTTCTTTTAGCCACGGAGGAAAGGACGGTTACCCATATCCTGTTGACAAGAAAACTTATGATAAGTCAACAGAAATTCTTAAAACCGCTGTGGAAAATGCAAAAATAGGAAACAGAGAAAAAATTGAAGCAATAAAAAGATTACAAGAATTTTTGCCTAAAGGGTTTGAATAGAAAGATGTATAAATTTAAGCTCCTTATTAAGATATTATGTTTCAAAAAATTAATTTGAAGAATTATCAAATTCCTGAAAATACTGTAGTTTTAGATGGAAGTGTATTTGTAGATTCTTACAAAGAAAATAGAAAACACTCTTCATACAGTGTAAAAATTGTTGATGCTGCATGCAGAGGAATGCCTAGCATGATTACTGATTTAGAATTAGGAAAATTTAGAAGAATTGCTGGTCAAAATGCTGTTGGTGAAATTCTTCAGAGAGTAAAAAGAAATCCTAGTTGCTCATTCTATGAAGTAATGATAGCTGATTATTTAATAGAATATGGAAAAAATCCTGCATATTGCAAATTATTTGCATTGTATAAAAGTACAAACCTACACGTACCAGATTTAACTTCTATAATAGCATCAGTAGAAGCTGACAAAATCTTAGTAACTAATGATAATCATCATTGGCAGCAACAAAATAACATAATAAAAGCATACAGAGAAAAACATGCTGAAAAAAGAGCTAAAGAGATGATAAAAAAAATGGAAACTAATAAGCAATTGAAAATTAGTGATATGAGAATGTTCGACTCTAAGGATTTTTGTGACTTTGTTTTACATATTTGATAATTAGTATTAATTATATGAAAATAAAGTTAAAAAATTCAGCTATAGAAACTGAAATCGCTGATAATTTCTGGAAAAGAATGATTGGTTTAAGCTTTTCTAAAAAGAAGAACATGTTCTTTCCTTTACCTCATGAAGACAAATGTTCCTTATGGATGTTTTTAGTAAGATATCCGTTGAAAATGATCTTTATAGATAAGAACAAAAAAGTCATAGATATTAAAGAAGCTGAACCCTTGTCGCTAAATCCTAGCACATGGAAAACTTATTTTCCTAGAAAATCCTGTAAGTATGTTCTAGAAACTCCCTTTGATTTGAAAATAAAAATTGGGGATAAATTAAACTGGTAGTTTATCTTTATAGTCCCATGATTTAATTTTTGATTTTTTAATAGATTTGCTTAGTTTTATAATACTTTTTGCCAGTAAATCTAAATCTTTTACAGACCAATTCCAATCTCCTTCAAAGGCAGGATAATACATCATAGCGTAAGGAGGTATTATTAATCCCATATGGTTAAGTATAGAAGCCATAAGCATAGAAGGTACAATATTTCCTCCTTCATCTTCTTTAGAAACTGAAATAAAACCTGCTATTTTACCTTCTAGCATAAACCCTGAACATTCTAAACAAGTTAATCTGTCAATAAAATTTTTCATTAAACCTGTAACATTAAACCAATAAATTGGAGATGCAAAAATAATTGCATCTGATTTCAATAAAATCTTGTAAATTTCTTGCATATCATCTTTTTGTTTGCAAGGATACTCGCAAGAATCATGTTTAACACTATAACAACCCAAACATTGTTTAATGTTTTTGTCTACAATATCAATCAAAAATGTTTTTGCACCATATTTTTTAGCAGAATCAAGAGCTTTTTTAAGCAGCTTTGCTGTAGTACCTTTCTTATGAGGTGAACCGTTTATTCCAACAATAAAAACTTTATCTTTCATAAAATTACCTTAAACAAGCAGGCATATCGCCACACTCTTTATGATATTTTATGCATAAACAACATATTCCGTGCCTTTCACAAGTTGTTGATGTGCAAGGGCAATCTTCCTCATTTAACTTTTTGTTTAAGCACTTTTCCCTTTTCATATTTTAACACTTTATTTTAAAGAGTTTAGCTGCATTCTCAAAAAGTAATTTTTTAAATTCATCTTTGGTTAACTCTAATTTACTTATAAATTTAAGATAAAACTCATAATTAACAAGCGGATAATCTGTCCCAAACATTATCTTATCGATGTTTGTATCAGAATAGTATATGCCTCTCATTATTGTTCTCAACCTGTCCTCATAATATTTTATATGGTCCGGATTCTCTTTACCAACTATGAACCCTGACAGATCAGCATAAACATTTTTATTCTTATATATCAATTCTGCAGAATCCATTACCCATGGATTTCCTAAATGGCATATCACAAAATTTACATTTGGAAATGACACTGCTACATCATCAATGTTTAAAGGATGTGAATATTTTACTCTTGAGTGTAAACTTGAAGTATCCCCTGCATGAAATAAGACAGGAATTTTATTTTTTTGTGCCAATTCATATATGGGTTCACATTCTTTTTGATTAGGATAGAAAAATTCATAGCCTGGAAACAATTTTATTGCCTTGAAAACTCCATTTTTTATATCATCTTCTACTGTAGGCAAATCTCCAGGTTTGTAATTCAAAGGACTTATTGTACAAACTCCTATGAATATTTCTGGATGCTCTAAGACAAGTTTTTTAATCTCTTTATTTCCTGCAACAAAGTGTTGAGCTATTTCTGCAGGTATTGCAACAGCCTTAGTTATGTTGTACTTTTTAAAATCTTTTAGCAATTCATTTAAGGTAAAATTTATACCAGCTTCTTTAGCCTCTTGAATAGATGAAGCGTCGTTAAATGCTGGGTGAATGTGGGCGTCTATAATTTTCTGTTTCATAATAAAATATTGAAAAGGATTTATATTAAAGCTTGAATAAAAGGATTATGGAAAAAGAAATCTTAGAAAAATACATCAAAGCAGGAGAAATTGCAGCAGAATCCTTAGGCTTTGCTAAAGGAATTGTTAAGAGTGATATGCTTGTTGTTGAATTAGCAGAAAAAATAGAGAAAAAGATATCTGAGCTTGGAGCAAAGTCTGCTTTTCCTGTTAATATTTCTATAAATGATATAGCAGCTCATTATCATCCTGTTTTAAACGATAAGCTTACAGTAAAAGAGGAAGACTATGTAAAAATAGATATCGGTGTCCATATAGACGGCTATATTGGTGACACTGCTGCTACTGTTCGTTTGGCTGGAAAGGATGAATTAATCAAATGTTCTGAAAAAATGCTTGAAAATGCAATAAAAATAATAAGACCTGGAATAACTGTTGGCGAAATCGGAGAAACAATTGAAAATACTACCAAGGAATTTGGATTCAAGCCGATAAGAAACCTGACAGGCCATAGCTTGGATAGGTATGATGTTCACGCCGGTCTGACTATACCAAATATCAAGACTGATTCGAAGTATCAACTGAGGGAAGATGAAGTGATTGCCATCGAACCATTCTGTACAGAAGGAAATGGTCTTGTAAAAGATTCTGGCTCAGCTTTGATATTCAGATGGATTATGGATAGACCTTCTCGTCTAATTGAAGCAAGAAAGATTATGGAACTAGCAAGAGATAAATATGAAAAACTTCCATTCGCAAAAAGATGGATTCAAAAGGAAATTTCTCCATTAAAAGTTGAACTTGCCTTAAAAGAATTATTAGCTGTAAATGCCTTGTATGGCTATCAGCCGCTAAGGGAAGTTTCTAACAAGCCAGTAGCCCAGTCTGAACACAGTGTCATTGTCAAGGAAAAACCTATTATCCTAACAATTTTAAAACAAAAGTAAGAATAGTTTTTAAAACTTCTTTAGCTAGAGCTAAGCCAGTCATACCCACTTTTACAAAGAAACCTGTAATTCCAGTGTCTGGAAGTTTAATAGAAATTGCCAAAATTAGGAGTATTAGTGCTAAAATGATAAGTTTTTTCATAATCTTATTTGTAATTATGCTTATTTATTTTTTCTCTTTCTAATAAGATTTATTCTAAGTCTTAATTTAGAAATCTTATGAAGTTTGCTTCTAACTTCAACCTTTGGAACTGAAATTTTTGGTAAGTTTCCTTTACCTGAACGCCCTCTTGTAAAGGTATAAGTTATCTTATCTCTAAATATGAAAATTAATCCTATGGCTATAATGCCGAAGAATAAGACTATATTTCTAAAATCTTCAGGTCTTATAGGCATTAAACCTGTTGGACCTGCTGTTTGATTTGTTTCGCCTTCTACAGTAGTTGTTACATTAGCTGTTTCTTCAGTCTCGGTCTCATTTGTTATGTTTGTTTGTTGTGGGACTATTTGTGAAGGATTAACGTTTAAAGTCATTGTTGTTTCAGCAGTTTTTATTATGCCTCCAGAACTTTTTCCTGTGATATTTACTTTTACAGTATAGTTTTTAACTTCAGCATTAGCAGGAACGTTAAATGTTATTGTTATTGGCTCTGTACCATTGCTTTTAACAGCAATATCATTTCTAGACAAAGAATACCAATTACTAGAAATATTTTTTAACGTTGTTGAAACTGTCATATTAAATTGATAAGTATTTCTTATATTGAAGCTCGCAGTTTCACTTTCACCAGCATTTACAGAAACTTTTGAAGGTAAGCTTTGAATTGCAAAAGTAAAGGTTGACGGTGGTGTATAACCTGAACCCTGATTAGGATTTGAGCTAGATTGGGTAAATGAAAGTGTACCGAATAAGGTACCAGTTGAATAATTATTACTATCTTGAGGATAACAACTAAAATAGTAAGTGGTTGGGCTTGAAGGTGATATTCCAGAAACAGATACCAACCCTAACGTTGTTGAATGATAGTATGTATTAAGTTCATAAAAATAAATGGTTAAATTTATCGCAGGAGCAGAAGAACAAACTACAGTAACTGATGAACCAACTGTAGATGACCAGAGACCACTAGAATCTGGTGATGCCCAAGAGAGAGTAACTGGAAATGGATTTATGACATAATTCCATTGATCTGATAAACTTATGTTACCGTTTGTATCATTAACATATAAATGATAAGAATATCCAGTTTGATTTGCTGCTAAATCTGTTCTAATAAGATAAAATTCGGTGGTATTATTATCAATGGTTCTATTACCTGTAGGTGATTCTCTTACATCGTTCCATACAAAATAAACATTATAAATAGGGGTTTTATTTTGCCAAGTTATATTAAATTGATAACTTCGATCTGATGAATAAGTTGTTGGCAATGATGGTAATGTTGTGCTTTTTGACCATGATGTAACATTGAAGTAATGAGCTGAAAAATTTGCAGAATAATTTTGATCACCATCAAAAGAGGCATTAAGATAAAACAAACCTGAATAATTCAAATTAATTATTTGTGTTACTGGAGTTATATTGTTTAAAGTTCCAAAGCCTGTCATATTTGAAGTTAGGGTTACGTTTTTTCCTAAAACACTTAATGATGCAGTAAAATTAGCATTTGGATAATTTAGATTATAAATTCCATTACTTTCATTTCCATCTAAGAATAATCTAATTTCAGTAGGTACTTTGTTTATGTTAAAATTCCACTCGTCTGTTGTACTCCAGGAATCAGAAGAATCATTTGCGTAAAACTTCCAACCTGCATTTGAACATGCAGGTAAAGTAATGCTTATATAAGAAATATTATCGATTCTTCCAGTTGTGTAATTCCGCCAACTATTATCATTTGTACAATTAGTAGAAAACCAAGAAAAATTATAACCATTTGAATCATCGCTACTCCACTCTACTTGAAAACTAGAAAGCACTAAAGGGTTATAAATTGTAGTTGTATTAGACCAATTACCGCTCGGTTGTGGAGCTGCTAATGTTAATGAAGGAAAGAATGAAATCCCTAAAATAATAAAAACCAACAAATTAGCAAACTTTCTCATATTATCAGCTTTTTAATTGTAGGATGGAAACGTATTTAATCTTTTTTGTTACACGCATATTTATAAATATTACCTTTTTGAATATTCTCTTTATGCCAAGAAAAAGGTCTATAATAGCTGCTGCTACTATGGCAGAAATTCTTAGGAATGCAGGAGCAGAAAGAGTCTCTGAGCCAGCTGCACAGGCCTTAGCTTCTGTTATCAAGGAAATAGCATTTGAAATATCTAAAGACGCTGTCAAATTTTCTCATCATGCAGGCAGAAAGACAATAAAAAGAGAAGATATTGAACTAGCTAGAAAGAATGTTTAGCTATCTTACAGATTCTAACGGGTTCTTTTCTGTTGCAGAATCAAGTAATTTTTTAGTTTCTTCAGTACCAAGGTTAAGAGATTTGGCAATTACTCTTACCAATCTCTCATAACCTAAAGATGGAAAACTAGTATAATTACAAGCTCTTAAGTTTAAACTCAAGACATTAGCATAAACATTAATAACTCTTTTTTCTTCTTCAGTTAATTTTTCCATGAAATTATTAAAACAGAAAAGAATTTAAACTCAAATTTACCCTAAAATTTCTAACCATTGTTCTGATATCTTATTCCAATCGCAGAATCTTTTAACAAACTTTAAACCATTTTCACCCATTTTTTCTCTTAAAATTTTATCGCTATAAAGCTTGTTCATAGCATTGACAGTGTCTTCAATGTCACAAATTCCGTGATCAACATAATATCTCATATCTGTTATATGGGTTGCTATCTTGATTCCTATTCCTCTGGTTCCAACACCATTTGTTTCTTCTAAAATAAGCTCTTGCGTAGTTGAGAAACTAGGAGCTATTACTGGTTTTTTACATGCCATAGCCTCGATATAAGGTAAGCCAAACCCTTCTCCGTAAGTGGTAGCAATGTAAACATCAGCTATGTTGTAAAGTTCATTCATGAGCTCTTCTGCGTCAGGTTCGAGAAAAGCAGAATCTGAGAAAAATAATTTCTTTTTTGAAAACAATTCCTGGAATCTATAATTTGTAAATTCAATAAGATTCAAATCTTTTTCTACAGCATTGGTCCTTAAAATTAAAATAACATTGTCTTTATCCTTAGCGAACTCATTGAAACAATATATTAATCTACAAAGCAATTTTCTTGCTATGTTTTTTGCTATACTTAAAAACACAATTTTGTTATTTTCAATTCCAAATTTTGATCTCTCTACTGAAGTTGGTTTATAAACATTCGTATCAACCCCATGATAAATTACCTCTGAGTCAAATCCTTCTTTTTTTGCAATGTCTCTAGCAAACTTGCTTATAGCAACCCTTTTGTATGCCTTTTCTAAAACTTGTTTAGAACCAAAAAGCAATTGCTCGCTATCAACTGGGAAATATGGAATGAATTTTGAATTTCCTAAATCAATGCTTAAAATCGCTCTCATTGTAATTAAATCCGCTAACCAAACTATAAAATCTGGTTTTAAAATATTTGTAATTTTATTTAGACTGTTTATGTTTTCAAAAGAATGCAAAAAATAATTTTCTACTGAAATGGGTTTTCCTAAATAACCTTGTCCCAAAACATGAACCTCATGAGACTTTCCAATCCTTTTGCAGATTTCATGAGTAACCTTCGCATATCCAGTATTTGTTAAAGGACTATCTGAAACCCACAATATTTTTTTCATGTTATCCTATATACCTAGTTGCCTCAACCTTCTCTACTTTTTCTTTGTCCTTCTTTTGTTTAGGAATCTTTATACTACCAAAATTCTTCTCATATCTTTTAATATTTTGCTGAAGTATGTTTGAGAAAATCTTTGCAAACTGTGGGTCTAAAACTAAAGTCTTGTGCTTTATCACAAACGTCTGCTGATTTTTGTCTTCAAAGCTGTCAAATCTTGGAGTTGTTTGTGAAAAGTCAATGACAAACTTGCTTGAAGAATGAGACACAGTCACGTTATCTGAGAAAAAAGCTGGTTCAGTATGATCTAAAGCTACATTAATTCCTCTCTTTTTTTCATCCATATTTATCACCCTATGTACCTAGGTTCTTCCATTTTAGTTTTCTTTAAATCTTCTACAGCCTTCTGATATTTTGTTGAAATGTCTTCTGTTATAGAAGGCTTGACCTTTTTCAAAGCTTTTTCAAATTGCTTCATTGTAATTTCCTTTGCTTTTTGGTCTTCTCTTAATGCAAACATTGCTGCCTCTCTTGCTAAAGCTTCAATGTCTGCACCCGAATAACCGTCAGCCTCCTTTGCTAGTTTATCTAAACTAACCCCTTTCAAAGGCATTTCTCTTGTATGAACCTTGAATATTTCTAATCTTGTCTTTTCATCTGGAGCAGGAACATAGATTAAACGATCAAACCTTCCTGGTCTTAATAATGCTGGGTCAACAATGTCTGGCCTGTTAGTTGTTGCAATAACAACTACATTTTCAATTTCTTCTATGCCAGACATTTCAGCAAGTAGTTGTGAAACAACTTGTTCTGTCACCCGAGTTCCAACTTCTATTCCTCTTCTAGGAGCTAAAGCATCTATCTCATCAAAAAGGATAATTGCCGGAGCTACTTGCTTTGCTCTTCTGAAAATGTCTCTTAATTTTCTTTCTGATTCTCCTACCCACATTGTCATAATTTCAGGACCTTTAACTGCTATAAAGTTTACACCTGCCTCGTTTGCCAATGCTTTAACAATATAAGTTTTTCCACAACCCGGTGGCCCGTATAACAAAATTCCTCTAGGCGGTCTTATGCCAAGTCTTTTGAAGCTATCAGCATTTTTCAAAGGCCACTCAACTGCCTCTTTCAAAGCTTCTTTAACCTCTTCCAGCCCCCCAACATCTCCCCATTTAACTTTTGGGATTTCAACCAAAACTTCTCTCATTGCAGAAGGCGGTACCATTCTTAAAGCATAATCAAAATCTTCTTTTGTAACTCTTAACTTTTCCAGAATCTCTTTTGGTATTGGTTCATCTTCCTTTAAACTAGAAATCTCTGGTATGACTCTTCTTAATGCGTGCATGGCAGCTTCTTTTGCTAATCCTGCAATATCAGCTCCGACGTAACCGTAAGTGATTTCTGCTAATTTTTCTAAATCAACATCTTTATCTAAAGGCATTCTTCTTGTGTGAATTTGTAAAATTTCTTTTCTTCCTTTTTTGTCTGGAATAGGAATTTCTATTTCCCTGTCAAAACGACCTGTTCTCCTTAAAGCTGGATCAAGCATGTTCGGTATGTTCGTAGCAGCAATAACTATAACTTTACCTCTAGATTTCAAACCATCCATCTGTGTTAACAAAGTAGATACAACTCTTCTCTCAACCTCACCTACTACCTGTTCTCTTTTCGGAGCAATTGCATCTATCTCATCAATAAATATTATACTTGGAGCATTCTTTTCTGCTTCGTCAAATATTTTTCTAAGGTTTTCTTCACTTTCCCCATAAAATTTTGACATAAATTCTGGCCCAGCAACAGAAATGAAATTTGCACCAGCTTCGTTTGCAACTGCTTTTGCTATCAAAGTCTTACCAGTGCCTGGACTTCCATGGAGTAAAACTCCCCTAGGCGGCTCAACACCTAATCTCTCAAAAACTTCAGGCCTACGTAAAGGTATTTCAATCATTTCTCTAATCTTAGGAACTATTTCTCCCAAACCTCCTATATCTTCATATGTCACTGATGGCAATCTGGCTGCCTCAACCTCAACAGCTTCTGGTAAAAGTTCGACTTCAGTCATATCAGATATCTGAGTTATTCCTTCTGGCTGTGTTTTCACAACTAAAAATCTTGTTTCACTTCCCATCGGCATAAAAACTTCTTCAATATCAATTCCAAATATAGAAAATATATCATCATGATTTTTTCTTGTCTTAAAAACAGGATTTGTAATTATTATATCTCCTTTGTTCATTGGTCTCATAAAAAGATTTTGTTTTAACAAGTTTGGTGAAATATGAATCATGAATCCCTTCTGAGCAGGAGCTAAAGTAACTTTCTTTGCTTCTTTAACATCTGACTTTCTAACTTTAACATACTCGCCTATGGAAGCATCGCAATTTTTTCTAACCAAACCATCCATTCTTATAAAGTTTAATCCTACATCTGCTGGATAACTTCTTATTGAAACTGCTCCAGATTTTATCTTTCCTTCTATTTCTACAACATCTCCTTCCCTTACTCCGATTTTTTTCATAGTATTGGTATCTAGTCTTGCTATTCCTCTTCCGAAATCTTCTCTTCCTGTTAATTCTCCGACTTTAAGCTTTAATTCTTCTGGCATTTAATCACCTTTGTAAACCTCCTTATTAAGATAGTTTTCTAAAAGTTTTTGAGTTGGTGGAAAAATAGGATTTGGTAGTTTGTTTATCGGAAACCATTTCCATTCAACTATTTCTTCTGGTTCCATAACTTTTGGCTCGCCTTCGAAATCATCACACAAGAATCCTATTGTTACAAAATGAGCATCCTTAACAATTTCATTCCCGACACTTACTGCTTTTAGTTTTTTCAGAATTAAACCAGTCTCTTCTTTTAACTCTCTTTTAGCTGCATCTTGAATCTTTTCACCGAAATGAATCTTGCCACCTGGGAAAGTCCAGCAACTCTCACCATGTAATTCGCTACTTGCTTTTATGGGATTGTCATTCCTCTTTCCTAGTAGAACTTTACCATCTTTCAATATCATTATTCCTATCCCAGCTCTTACATCTGTCATTCTATCTCAACCTCTAATTCTTTTTTCTTCTTTTGGTCAAGCAAAACAGGAAATGTTTCAAACTCAACTTTATCCTGCCATTCTTTGAAAAATTCCATCATTCTTTTCATATGCTCCATAGCAATTATAAAAACAGAATCAGCAACCTTGATATGAGGGATATCTTCCATTAATCCTTCCTTGTTATATTCGTATCTGCCTGACTGTTTTACTACAACTTGTTTTCTTCCATACAGCTCCCAATAAAATCTGTTTCTTTCAGAAGCTGATTCGAATTTCTCTCTTAAAGTGTCAAAGCTTATCAGAATTGCAGTATTTTCCTTTCTTTTTCTTATTTCAATTCTCATAGTTAGTATATACGTATAACTAACATATTTAAAGTTATCATTCAACAAGTTTAATTGTTCCATAACGATTATAATAATCTATCCAATAATGTTTTATTTCTTCTGACAAATTATTTTTTACAATATCAAAAATAGTTTTCATTTCAAGCATAGGAAAAACTTTAAATCCGAACTCGTGCTCTATGTGTTCTGTTGGGCTTTTATCCATTATGTTCTCAGCATCACCCATTTTCTCTTGTCTGTCTGCTATCAAAACTATGCCAACGATTTTATGTTCACCTAGAATATTCAATTTTTCAATAGCTTCCATTTTAGTTCCACCTGTTGTCATAACGTCGTCGATTATCAAAATCTTTTGTCCTGGTTTAAAATAACCAGCTCCAACTATTATTTTATCCATTTTTTTATCTGCATACTCTTTTTCTTCTTTTCTATCGTAAAGATATCTTTTGTTTATTCTATATAATTCAGACAAACCTTCGCACGCCAATACTGCTATTGGGATGCCCTTATAAGACGGACCAAATATAAAATCAAAATCTTCTATTTTTTTCTCTTTTAATAGCGAAGCAATAAAATGTCCAAGAGCATGCTTTAATTTAGTTAGAGCTTCTCCATCGGTTAAAGCACCGAGGTTGATGAACGTTGGTGATTTTCTACCACTTTTTAGAACAAACAAATCATCTTTACTTTGTGATATTCTTAAGGCTCCTTTTTTCATTAAAATATCTAGAACATCCTTCTTTATGTCATTTGAAAGCATAGTAATCACTTTTTACAAAAAATTATATTATTAGCCTTCAACTCTCTTCAAATAAGCGTTCCATCCAGATTCTCTATATTTTCTAGCCATTTCCAATGGATTTTCCGCTCCATAAATTCCTCTTCCAACTATTATGCAATCTGAGCCTGCTAAAACTGCTTCTTCTGGAGTTGTGTATCTTTGACCTAGACTGTCTGACTTGCTTTGAATCTGAACACCTGGAGTAAAAATAGCATGTCCAACAAAATTCATATCAGCTAATTCTCTTAATTGTTCAGTATCTCCACCGTTTCCAATGTATCCTGCCACAACCTCTTTATTTGCATTAGCAAGTTCAACAGCCTTTTTTGTATATTCTCCAAAGGCTAAAGTTCCAGAAGAAGACATCTGAGCTAGTATTAGTATTCCTCTTGGCAATCCATCTTTCTTTTCTTTTATAACATTGTTGATTGCATCAATTATTCCAGGTCCTGGAACTATATGTAAGTTTACAAAATTTGCCCAGTCAACTATTCTATATATTCCCTCTGCATACTGTAATCTAACGGTATTTCCTATGTCTGCAAATTTTCTGTCTTCAAAAATAAGGAAATTATATTTTTTTGATAATTCTAATAATCTCTTAGTTATCATTGGTGAAAAATCTTTTAAAATATCTATATGCGTTTTGAGAACTGCTATTTCTGGCCCTATTTTTTCAGATAATTCTAAGAATTTTTTAGGATCAGTTTCATCATTTGCCAAAGCTAAATTTGTTTTCTTTTTTGCCATTAAGTTAAAAATTTCCTTTGCTGCTGGGTTTAAAGCTTCTTTAGCTCTCTCCTCATAAGTCATTTTTAAATTTCCTAACATAATATCAAACCCTAATAATTATACATTGTAAAATTTATATATGAATGCTATGCTTAAAAGAAAATAAATATCATTTTAAATAAACTGCACAATAATGATCTACTAATTCATCAACATCTATTGGCTGATCTTTTTCAACTACTTCTTTCAAAGTTGAAAATATACTAGTATTTAGACAGCTTCTTGGGTGTGCTTTCAATGCTTCTTCTGATTGTTTAATTAAGATAGCTTTGCTTTCTTTTAATATCACTGCAGAACCAGGTTCATTACGATGCATTAGAGCGTATTCTCTTGCCTTATTAACTTCTGATAATTCTGGAAGATCAAGAATTTTTCTTCCCTTATACTGAACTAATTTATCAGCATTTACTGTCATGCTTTAATATATAATGCTAAAGAATATAAATGTAAGTTTTCTATTGTGAAATACTATTACAGACTACTGAAGATGAAAAGTAAGTAATTACTCTAAATAACTGCTGATTAAAGTTACTAAAGATAATTCTGTAAACTTAATCGGTTCTTCTGAAATAAAAGAATCAGTTGTTATAATCTCAGAACTGTTTAAATTGTAAAGCTTTTCTATTCCGTTTTTTGTTACTAAATGAGAAAGCACTATGAAAATTCTGCTCGGTTTGAATTTTTTTGCTTGTTCAAATACTGGAACTATTGTCCCTCCAGTCGCAGCAACATCATCATATATTATAACGTCTCTGTTCTCTAAGTTTGACTTGAGAGATTTCATAAATATTTTCTGCGTTTTATGGTCTCTTTCTTTCTCCAAGCATTCATAAGAAGCATTCAGTATTTTTGACAGTTCCTTAACCATGACAGCTGGTCCAGTGCCAGGACCTAAAACAACTGGATTCTTAAGGCTCTTTGCCTTCAGATATTCAGCAAACAACCCTGAAGGGCTTATATCATGGATTTTTATTTTTTTAAAATAATTTTGAAGCGGATTCTCTTTTCCGTATAAATGTGAATTAACAGTAAAGATATTTTTAATTCCTAGCTCTTCATACAAACTAGCAATATCAGATAATGACTCTGGCTCACCAGGTAAGAACTTTTTGTCTTGCCTTGAATAAAACATATAAGGTAAAAACAAATTTATTTCTCCAGCCTCATGTAAGGTTTTACAAATGAAATAAATTTTCATTAAGCAATCACTTATAGAAGGTTTGAATCTATTTGCTCTTAGAACAAGTAAAACCCTTTTTCCTTTTATCTTGTCCTCATTTTCAATCACTGGCTTTATTTCGCTGTCTGGAAAAACAAAAGAATTAACCTTGATGAATTCTGCATTTAATTTGTCTGCTATTTCTTTTGAAAAATTATCTTCTCCTATGACTAAATACATAGAATATAAATCTAGTTATAACTTTTTATAATTACTTTAAGAATAGTTATTATGTTTTTGCTTGCTCTAAGTATTGTAGACATATTAGTTGGAATAAGTTTAATGTTTCCGAATTTTCTAGGATTTTATCTAGGTGTTATAGTTTTGCTGAAAGGGTTGTCTTCAATGTTAGGGATTCCAACTGGTGACATAGGAATTGTAATTATGGGTTGTATAGACATAATAGCTGGGATAATGCTTTTAATTAATTTTTCAATTCCTTGGTTTTGGCTGCTACTTATGATAAAAGGAATTTATTGCCTTATTGTTAGTTTTGCCTCTTGATTTATTTTTTCATTCTCTTCTTAGAAACTTTTTTAGGTTTTCCCCAATCAGCCTTTGTCTCGCATTTAGGATCCAAGCACATTCTAAAGGGTCTTTTTCCTTTTCTAATTACTTGAATCATTGGTGTTTTGCATTTTTCACAAGTCTTATCTAACCTTTGGAAAGATGCGCCATGAGGCAATGGATAGCCCCTATCACATAAAGGATTCCACTTTTTATCCTTCCAGCTGCATTTGCATTTAGCCTTTTCCTGTTTGCAGATAGGGCACTCGCATTTGCAAGCACTTTTAGAAAATCCGCAAATTTTGCATTTGGAATAATTACTACAACCAACAAACATTTTCCTTGTGAAAGGACTAAACAATATCTTTAAAATTCCACCGCAATTTGGACAGATTCCAAGAATAGCCTTATCATTCTGAGTCTGAATGACAGCTTCTCCTAATTCCTTTCCAATCTTATCTTCATTTTGTTTAAATTCCTCACAAATCTTAATAACTGCTTTCCTTGCTTTGTTTAAAACTTTTTCCTTTTTCTCTTTACCTTGCATTATCTCTTCTAAATCTTTTTCAAATTTCCTAGTCAGCTTCTCATCAGCAAAATCAGGAACATATTTTTTGACTACAGAAGCGATCTTCAAACCCAAGTCAGTGACCTTAATGCTCTTATCCATTACATAATTTCTGTCATACAAAGTTTGAAGGATTGCACTGCGTGTTGCCCTTGTACCAAGTCCCAGCTTCTCCATTTCTTTTATAATTGAAGCCTGCGAAAACCTTGGCGGTGGAGAAGTTTCCTTGCCAAGCATTTCTAGTTTTTTAACATTTAATTTATCTCCTTTTTTCAATTCAGGGAAAATTATTTCATCAAACTTTGCATAAGGACCATAGAATTCCATCCAACCTTTTTCGATTGTTCTACGGCCAGTTGTTGAAAACTTGTAATCATTAACATTAATTAGAACCTGCATGCTCTCCCTGATTGCTTCTTTGGCAAAATGAGTAAGAAATCTCCTACATATCAAGTCATAAATCTTTTGAGCTGGACCAGTAAGTTTTTTAACATCCTTCGGCGGCTCAACTGTTGGATGAATTGCTTCGTGAGCAGTATCTATTTTCTTACCCTCCACAGGTTTTAATTCCTGCAAAGCCAGCAAGGTTTTGCATAATGCTTCATACTTTTTAATTTTAGACAATGCATCTAAAATTTCCCTATAACCAATCTGCGGAGGCAAATGCTCACTTGATGTACGAGGATATGATACGTAAGCACTTGTATACAATTTCTGAGCAATACTCATGGTCATTTGTGGTGAATAACCAAACAATCTATAAGCTTCTGTTTGCAAAGAAGTTATGTTAAACGGAACTGGCGGCGCTTGCGCATACTTCTTCTTTTTTACATCGTCAACAATAGCAGGCTTATCTTTGCATGCTTTGAATATTTTTTCTGCCTCATTTTTATCCCATAACTTATCTTTCTCGTATAAAGCTATGATTTCATTTCCATCAATTATTAGAACTAATTGTAATTGCCAGTAAGGTTCTGGAACGAACTTTTTTATTTCCAATTCTTTGTTTGCTAAAAGAACTAAAGTTGGTGCTTGAACTCTTCCTGCTGATAAAATTGCAAATCTTTTTGCATTCTTTTTTATTGCTAATGTCAATGCTCTTGAAGTTGAAACTCCATAAAAATAATCAAGATAATGACGTGCTATACCGGATTCTATATTTCCCCAATCGAGATGTGGAGACATTTCAGCATAAGCTTTAATCAAATCTGGCTTGGTCAATGTAGAAAACTTCATCCTTTTTGCATCGTCTTTGTTAAAGATAAATTTGATTATATTCGCTGCGATTACAGAACCCTCATTGTCATAATCTGCTGCACTTATCAAATCGCAGTTGTTATTGCTCTTTGCTATCTCTTCTATGGTTCTAAAATATTTTTCAGAAAAAGCAGACTTTTTTATTGCTTTGAAAGAAGGCATCCAATCTGCATTGAAAATAGGATAATTCCAACCCTTATCAGTTTGTTTTAGATTAAACAAGTGACCAACTGCTGCAACGGCTATATGTTTCTTTCCATTTCTATCAAACTCATAATAATCAACACCATACTTGCTTTGCTTCTTTTTTAAATCTTTTTCAGCTAAAGCTTGTGCTATATGAGTACAAGCATCTGGTTTTTCACATACTATAATGGTGGGTTTCACTTAATCACGATTTAACATAATATAGGCAATGATTTAAATGCTTTCCTGTGAAAATAAAAATATGACATCTAAATTAAAAAAGTTTAGAGTTGAAGAAGAAGTTGAAATGGTAATTAAAGAAACTGAAAAGAAAATTGAACCTAAACAAATTACTCAAAAAATTAAAAATGATATAGAATTTTTATCGTCCTGTACTACTCCTAGAAGTGATGAACTTGCAATAGTTACTGATTTTAATATTAAAAATTATGCTATAAAATATCCAGTTGTAATTAGAGAAAGAAAAGAACCTCTTGATATAAAATATCTAGTAAGAGAATTTATGAAATCCGCACAAGAAGATTTTAAGACATTAAAAATGTGTGCTAGTTCTAAAATTGTTGGTCAAAGGATTCTTGAAAATGCTTGTATAAAATATGATAATGAAGCTAAATTCTTCTTAGAAGAACATTTAGATTCTTCTAACTCACCTAATTCACTTAAAATGCTTCTTGGTTATGATTTATTAGCACCTGAAAAAGTAGATAAAGTTGAAGAAACAAACAAAAATGATGAGAAAAATAGAAGAATTATGAAAGTTTATAGTTTAGATTTTAGAGGTAAATATGATTCTTTAATAATTGGGACAGGAATAGGTATAACAAAATATATTGGTTTAAATTGCAAAATAGAAGTAGTTCATTGATTATTTTAATGATTCTAGTTTCTTGATTCCATTCATAAAAGGCCAAAGAACCTTAGGTATCAAAACTGTTCCATCTTTTTGCTGGAATTGCTCTAAAATGGCTAAAATTGTTCTTGAGGTTGCAATAGCAGTGTTATTCAATGTATGAATGAATCCTTTTGGAGCTTGACCCTCCTTCTCTCTGAATCTGATATTCAATGCCCTTGCCTGATAATCTGTGCAATTAGAATTAGAACCGATTTCTCTAAATTTTCCATCAGCCATCCAGACTTCAATATCATATTTCTTAGCAGCCTTAACTCCTATATCACCTGTACAAACATTTACAACCCTGTAATGCAAACCTAGTTGTTTATAAAGTTCTTCAGAATTTTTTTGCAGTTCTTCAAGAAAATCCCAAGAGTCTTCAGGCAAACAAAAAATAAACTGCTCAACTTTGTTGAACTGATGCATTCTAAACAGACCTTTAGAATACTTACCATGCGTCCCAACCTCTCTTCTAAAGCAAGCACTTACACCACATAATTTTATAGGCAATTCTTTTTTGTTTAAAGTTTTATCTATAAACATTCCACCAAGAGGATACTCAGCTGTTGGTATAAGATAGAGATCTTCACCTTCTATCTTATAGCTTGCCTCAGCAAAATCAAATGGGTTGCCAATCATTCCCTCATAAGTTTTTTTATTTACCATTAGAGGTGGCTCTAAAATTTGGAAACCCCTTTTCAGTAGAAATTCTATAGCAAATCTTTGCAATGCTAAATCTAATAAAACAACAGGACCCTTTAAATAGAAAAATAAACTACCTGCAACCTTTGCAGCACTTTCAGTATCAATCATTCCCAAATTTTCAAGAATTTCCAAATGACTTTTTGGCTCAAAATTAAATTTTGGAGGTTTGCCCCATCTTCTAATTTCAACGTTTTCAGATTCATCTTTACCAATTGGAACAGACTCATGAAGAATATTTGGTAATTTCATTAAAGCATTGTCTATATTTTCTTTAAGTCTTAAGACATCTTCTTCTAGATTTCTGATTTTTTCTGGAATTTCTGAAGCTTCCTTTATTTTTTTCGAAACATCTTTACCTTCTTTCTTTAGCTTTGCTATCTCATCTGACAAAATATTCCTATCATGCTTTAGTTTTTCTAGTTCCTGCAACTCTTCCCTATATTTCTTATCGCTTTCAATCAAATCTTTTAATAATTTTAATTTTTCTTCGTCTCCTCTTTTCTTTAAGTTTTCCTCAACAACTTTTGAATTTTCTCTGATAAGTTTTACATCAAGCATCTATTCACCTAGTAATTACTGCTTTCTTAACAGTCTCATAAAGTTCTTTTGCTTTTTTATCTTTCTCAAAATGACTTCTAACTGGATTTAAAATCTCATCTAGAATTTCCACAGTTTCTTTTTTCAAATCTGCTGGATGTAAGCTTCCTTCTCTATAAGCCTTTTCCAACTCGCCATAACTTCGCACTTCTAAGCTTGGTTTTTCCTTTCTCTTAATGATTCTTGATTTGAACTTTCTAAAAACAATATATTTCCAAATTTCTAAAACCGGATTTCCTTCAGTTTCTTTAGGTGAGCAGAAAGCGTCGTTTATTTTACTTTCTATCTGCTCTTTTGTATCATGAATATAAATTGCACTCTCAGCAACAGACTTGCTCATCTTGGCTTCTGCTGGTCCCATCCTTTGGTTACCTTTCAAACCAATTAGCAAGTGATGCATGGCAGCAATCCTTATGCTTCCATCAATCTTAGGTGCAACCTCTCTTGTTAGTATCATTGCTTTCCTTTGATCCATTCCTAATTGCATTATGTCTGCCTCTAAGTAAAATGGATCATAAGCCTGCATCATGGGATATAAAACCTGGGCAACATATTGCATCTCTGATTCTTCCCTGCCCATTATTGTTCCTGCTCTTATTGCTCTTTGAATCGTTGTTAATTTTGATACGTTTATAACATTCTTCCAGTAGTCTGGGTCTTTTGCCAAATCAGAAGCCCATAGAACTTTTACTCTTTTCATATCAATTCCGCAAGCTTTCCAACCCTCTACAAAATATTCTCCTGTTTTTTTAATCAATTCTAGATTTCCACCCATTTTATTATTTATCCAAGCATACCAATCAGCCAGCAAAAGAATAAAATTGACATTAGCTTGAAAAAGATCATTAATTTTGATTGCTCTTAATATTCCAGAACCAATATGCATTAGACCAGATGTTTCAAAACCATCATAAGCTGATATTTTTGTTTTTGTCTCTAACAATTTTCTTAGATCCTCTACAGTAACAACTTCTTCTATTGGTTGCCTAGTTATTAACTCTAATCTTGTTTCTATGTCCATAAATATCTTCAATAGAATTTGGTTTAATTGTTTATTAAACTTTTTGAATTTTATTTAAACAGCACAAGCACTTACTCTCATGCAGGTTTGTTGTATATCACATCCTAGTGGATTACATATTCTTGTAAATAAGCTTGAAGGATATCTTGTATAAGAACAGCACAATAAGTTTTTTCTTTTCCATGCTGAGCATGTACAAATTGAAACTGTAAAGTATCTTTTTTCAGAAAAGCCCATATTTCCTAAAGTGTCATTAGCATAGACTATGATGTTATGAGTAGTATAACTCAAGCCAGTCAAAGTGATGTTAACACAACCAGGAAGAGTTACGTTTGCTTGTCCATCTAATGAATAACCACACCACGATGTTGGCTCGTTCACAGTGAAAGTTAATGGAACTGATGTCGTGTAATAAGTCTTGCTCTGTGGAGATAGGATTGTTATTGTTGGTGGAAGAAGCCAACAACTTTCTGTCATGAAAGGATATCTATCTGTGTTATTAGCATCTATAGTATAATTAGTATCTCCTATTCCATCACTTCCAGTCTCATTTTGATAAGGACCGTTGTATAAATCTAATCCAGTATAATTAGACCAGTAATTCCCTCCAGAAGGATAACCATCATTCCAGACATTAGCATAACCACTTCTAACAGATGTGACACTATTGATGATATTGTTATGAAAAAAAATGTTATTATTTCCACCAACACTAATATCATTGTTTACAATATTATTATTGTAGAATATGTTATTTCCAGCAACCTGCATGCCAGAATGTAAACCATTGTTTACAATATTATTATTGTAGAACGTGCTACTCGACGGATCGCGGACCCCATATGCGTTGTTCGTTATATTGTTCATAGAAACTATATGCTCACCACCTGCACCTTCAAAAATTATACCCCACCAACTACCGTTTGCTATGTTGTTGCCGGACAATATTTGACAACATCCGAAGTATAGCCATATGCCAGAACCATAACTTTTCGTTATGTTGTTATTTAATATTTTATTATTCATTGTTCCTTCTAGACCAATACCTTTATAATTGTCAGACATATTATTTTCAAAAATCGTGTTGTTGTTTGAAAATGCTAAATAAATGCCCTCACCACCTGTTGTAGGAAAACCGATGCCAGTGGTTCTTATTATGTTATTATTTGAAATAGTATTGTTATTTGATCCCCCAAGACGAACTCCATACTGATTATTGTCAAAATAGTTTCTGTAAATAATATTGTCAGATGAGGAAGTGAGGTCGATACCAACATGGTCATTTATCATTTTATTATCGAATAATGAATTTTTTGATGAATAATAAAATTTAATACCACCACCACTACCCCAATCCCTATGTTTAATACCATTATTCAATGTGGTAATGTTTGTCAAAATATTATTGTTTGAATAAAAAAGGCTCAACCCATAATTATTTTTATTAGCAGTTATATTTTTTAGAGTATTTCTTTCTGAATAGCTTACAAGATTAATACCGTTCATCAAACCTGTTACGTCAATATCAGTTAAGTTTGTATCATCCGTTTCGACTAATAGAATCCTATTGTTTTTCAATGTTGTTCCATTCATTATTATATTGTTAAGCAAAGAATTATCAGCATTGCATAAAACTATTTCACTAGCATTATTATACCAATTTTCTAATATTATCGAGGAATTGTAATATACAATTGGCTTATTTTCCGTTCCCGTCACATTTATTAACTCGTTATTACAATAATTCGAGCCTACAGGATTACCACTGATATAAAAGTCCCATTCTGTATTGTTAAATAAATTTGAATTTTTAATGGTGTTATAATTTGAATTAAAAAGATATAATCCCTTTCCAGTATTATTATTGGCTGTTATATACGATAAAATATTATAATTTGAATAACTCAAATATAAACCAAAATCATATATACCACTGACTGTTATATACGATAAAATATTATAATTTGAATTGTTGAAATACAGGCTGGAACTATTTCTAGCAGTTATATTTTCGATTAATCCATTATTTGAGTCTTCATACTTTATTCCATACGACCAATCTTTTAAAACACAATTCTTAATCCTCGTATTAAATTTATTTGAATAAATGCCATTCCCACCTGAAATTGCATCTATAGTATGCCCATTACAATCTAAAGTTATGTTATTTGCACCGATAGTTAAACCATTACCCGAAGGACAATCGACAAGATCTTTATACAACTTGGTATTTGTTACAACTGTGTCTCCGCAATTTATGTCATACTTAGCATAATAAACGTAATCTTCAATAGAACATTCTCCATAACCAACTTTAAAGTAACCATCACCATTCCAAGTATCTCCCCAACTGTTTTTAACAATCCAATAATTGCCAGTATCATTATAACCTGCTATAATGACGGCATGATTGACTTCAGAATCATCTGCACATCTATAAATATCTCCATCCCAATATCCTCCAAACTCATCGAGGATTCCCATAGCAACTGAAAGAGGACCATGATCAATGAGTCCTGATTTGATTTCTGATTGAATGTTCGAAATAGTACCATAATATCTTATTTTTGTTAATCTACTCTGCCAGTCAGAACATCTATCAGAACAAGTCCTATCACTGCAACTATCTCCAGTGCGATAGTTGCAATTATCATCACATGTAGGATATTCATAGCATGTACAATCAGTTCCATCAACATAAGGCATGCAATTCTCATCTGGAATCCCATTATCTCTAATGTATATAAGAGCATCATCATGCCACCCACCACAACAATTACCAGCATCACTACAATCGGATACAATGTATTCTTCTGACAAATCTAGATCAAGATTAGGATCATTCACATAAATATTATATGTTGGTTCAACGACTCCAACAGCAGAAAAAGCCCAGCAAGAACCACACTGACCTTGATTTTTAACAGGAGTCATCCAATCTTGACCTTGATAATTTCTCCAATCGAATGAAGAAGGTAAACTCATTGTTGAAACTTTTTCTGTAGTATTTGAGTTAACTCCTGTAGAAAAAGTTCCTTTGGTAGCTTTTTCACTTAAACTAAACAAATCTGTGACAGAACCAATTTTCACTCCTTTATGGGCACAGACAGCATATTCTCTTGAGAAAGGATTCTTGCCATCAGTCTTTATTATTAGGTCATATCCTTGTCTAGTACAATAAGAATAACTCTGTCCACATTTTCCTATTAAAAATTCCCATTCTTCGCACTCACTTTTATCAGGAAATATACATACACCTTTCTGCCCCTGATCCGTATCAACTATTTTGTATTCATATCCCAACTCATGACAATAAACAGCAGCAGGGTTTGCCATTCCTATTCTTTCATCAAAAAATTCTACACTTTTGTGGTTTTTATTTGTAAAACCAGTACTATAGAAATTATTGAAAATTGAATCTATTTTATTAACCTCAAAATTTTTAGCATAAACTCCATTTATCATTAAAAAGAAAAAAACTGCTGCAAACAAAATTATTTTTTTATTTAATGCTCTAGAACAAATCATATTATTTAATTAGAACCAAAAGAATAAATGTTTATTTTCTTCTAAGTAAATCTTCTTTTGCTAATTCTGCTTTTTCCATAATCCCTTTTTCATCGAGTCAGAACTTCTCTATCTTTATCCATTGTAACTATCAAAGCATTTTTAATAAGCATATTTAGAATTAAAAACAGAAAATATAAATATTGATAAGGTTAAAGATAGCCATGAAAATTAGATGCTTAGGCGGTTTTAGGGAAGTTGGAAGAAACGCTGTTTTAATAGAAGGTAAAGAAAGTATTCTCTTTGATTACGGAGTAAAGGTTGAAACTAACGAGATTCCAAAACCAGTTGAAAAAGTTGATAACATAATTCTCGGACATGCCCATTTAGATCACTGCGGAAGCATACCGATACTTTACCGCAAGTTTAAAGTTCCTATTTACTCAACCATAGCAACCTTTGACCAAGCTCATCTGCTTTTGAAAGATAGTTTAAAGATTGCAAGAATTAGAGAATTTGTAAAACATTTTGGGCAAAGTGATATTGAAACCATGAAAAAGAATGAAGCTAGAATAACCTATGGACAAAGGATTGAAGCAGAAAACTTTTCTTTGGATGTCTTTGATGCTGGTCATATACCAGGCTCTACAGCACCGTTAATAGAAATGGATGGAAAAAGGATTCTTTATGTAAGTGACTTTAATACAAATCCAACCCGCTTGTTGAACGGAGCTAGGATTGATGCAAAGAATGTAGACACCTTAATACTAGAAAGCACTTACAGCAACAGAAACCACCCTGATAGAAAAGAGACTGAAAAAAAGTTTTTTGAGGCAATACAAGGAACAATATCAAACGAAGGCGTGGCAGTACTTCCATGCTTTGCTGTTGGTAGGGCAGCAGAAATTCTAATGATACTGGACAGTTTCAAAGCAAACTTTCCTATTTATCTTGATGGCATGGCAAAGGAAGCAACCGAGATAGCTCTAAGATATCCAGAATTTATCAAAGATCCTAAAGCTTTGAAAAAAGCTTTGGATGATGTTAAGCTGATTTACTCGAATGATGAAAGGAAGAAAATAGTGAAAGAACCTTGTGCAATTGTAACATCTAGTGGAATGCTAGAGGGTGGACCTAGTGTAATGTATATAAAATATTTGTATGATAATATCGAGAGTTCTATCATATTCACTGGCTTTATACTTCCTCGCACAGCTGGCCGTTATCTCGTAGACACTGGAAGATTTGTTACAGAAGGTTTTGATTTAAAAATAAAAATGGGTATTCATACTTTTGATTTTTCTGCTCATAGCTCTAGAGATAATTTGTTTGATTTTGTTAATAAGATTAGACCCGAAAAAGTTATTTGCCTACATGGAGATTATTGTGAAAGATTTGCAACCGAGCTTAGAGGTAGAGGATTTGATGCTATTGCACCAAAAAATGATGATACTGTACTTTTAGATTAGTTGTTTCATATAGATAATTTCATTTATCTAGTGGAAAATTATTATAACCTTTAACATAATAAAATATTTATGATTGAAGTAGATGGAAGTCAGTCTGGTGGCCAATTAGTTCGAACTGCTTGTGCTTTATCAGCAATAACAGGAAAACCATTTAAAATAACAAACATAAGAGGTGCAAGGCCAAATCCAGGTCTGCAAACACAACATGCAGAAGGAATAAAATCTATTGTAGAACTTTGTAATGCAGAAACAAAAGGCTTAGAATTAAATTCTAAAGAACTTGTTTTTTCTCCTAATCAATTAAAAGCAAAGGATTTGAAAATAAAAATATCAACTGCCGGTTCAATTGGTTTGGTTCTACAAGCTATCTTGCTTGTAACATCTCAATTAAAGAAATCAATAAAAATCGAAATTGATGGTGGAGGAACTTGGAACAAATGGGCTCCTCCTGTTTTGTACTTAGAAAAAGTTTTACTTCCATTACTAAATGAAGAAACAAAAATCAATATTCTAAGAGACGGTTTCTATCCAAAAGGCGGAGCAAGAGTTGAGATAATTGCTAGACCTTTAAAGTTAAAACCAATTGATTTCTTCGAAAGAACTGAAACCAAAGAAATTCTTGGTTTCTCAATAGCATCAAAAAGTTTAGAAAAAGCCAAAGTTGCTGAAAGACAAGCAAAAGCAGCAAAAGAATTAATTAAACAAAAAATTAACAAAGAATTAAACATTGAAACAAAATATGTTGATAGTTTGTCTCCTGGTTCTGGTGTTTTGATTTATGTTAAAACTGATAGTTCTGTCATCGGTGGAGATTCTTTAGGTGAAATTAAGAAGTCCGCTGAAGATGTCGCTAAGGAAGCTGTTAAGAATTTGATATTTGAATATGCAAACGGAGTAATTGACAGACATGCTGCTGATATGCTTTTGCCTTACATGGCCTTAAGTTCTGGAAAAATTCAAACAAGCGAAATTACTCAACATATTAGAACAAATATTTCTGTTATTGAAAAATTTTTGCCTGCAAAATTTGAAATCAATGAAAAAGAAAAGATAATTTTAATTATCTAAGGAAATTTCCTCCGCCACCACCTCCACCTCCACCTCCAACTAAACATGTTCCTAACGTACAAATATAATCTGAACCATAATCTTTACAATTTTTATTGGTATAAACGCAAGAAGAACCAGAAACATAATATTCTGTTAAGGTGTTAGAATCTGTACAAGTATCCGTATAATGCATTTTTTGACAGCTTACACCATTTATGTAATACTTTATGCAAGTTCCTTGGTTTTGATAATCTATACCATCTGAATCATAAGCGCGTCCTGTAATACAATCTGTTGCCTTAGATATATTAACCCTCCCGTAACCTCGCTGATTTTCACTTACATCTCCAAAATAGTTTACCAAAATATCTCCAAACTTTGTTGAAGCTAATATTTCATTGTAAGTAGCAGTTGGTTTAATTTCTTTTAACAATGCTATAAAACCAGCTACAACAGGAGCAGCTGCAGAAGTTCCACCTGCTCTTACATAATTATCATTTCCACAATCTAAATCTCCTAATGTAGTTCCACTTGCTCTTGCAGCACAAACATCAACACCAGGAGCAGTTACATCTGGCTTAATCAAGCCATTGGGAGTTGGGCCTCGTGAACTTTCTGGTGCTGGTACCCCTATCAATGATGCTCTTTTCGTGCTAAACAGTCTAACAATAGTATCATCTAAAACCCATTGCCCTGAGCAACCTGTTGTTGAAGTTGTTCCACAATCCCATTCACCTCCCAAACGTTCTCCGCATGTTTTAGCTGTTCCTTCACAACCCCTCCACTCACTAGGAGAATATAATAGACACTCGGCCACAGAAACATCTTTACAATATCCTGTTATTGGATAAAATGTCCATACCCAACAACCGCACCAACTACAACCTTCCTGATTTTTACAACCGTTTTTATCAAGAGGGTCAAAACTATTACATGAATTTGGAGTTCCAGAGCATGGAAAACTGTTGATATAAGTCGTACCCCAAACATCTACCCATAAAGGGCAGTAACCCCAATTAGTATGAACTTTTCCAAAAACTTCCATACCTCCATATGGTATGACGGTTCTTTGCCAGCTCCAGAAAGTATCACCTTTACTAGCACTACCAGGATTCCAGCTTATCTGATCCCCTAATAAACATGCTTTTGTTTTATATTGACCTTCTACATTCAGATTAATTGTTGGACTGCTAGAGCTGAAAACTTTTATAAATCCAGACCAAGTATAATAGCGTGCAGCTCCTGAAATGTTAAAAGCATACCACTCTTTATCTAAACTTTCACCTGACGCATCCGCTTTAACATGAATTAAAGATGTCGACATGGAACCATCTAAACCAGTAGAAAGTGAATAATAATTTGAACTATAATCTCTTTTAAAAGTCTCGCCTACAGCTATTACTTCATTGATACAAGCTGGAAAGGCAATTGTATTTGAATCTGGACCTTCATTACCTGCAGCGAAAACAACAAATATTCCATTATTAACAGCATTTTGAATAGCATTGAATGTAGCTGTGACGTCATTAGCTCCTAAACCTCTGCATGCATCTGCTAGATTAGTATCATAATTAGCTAATAAGTTTTCATTAGCCCAACCAAAACTTACAGAAATAACGTCTACATTTTGATTTACAGCACCATTAATAGCATTAGCTAAAGAACCCAAAGTAGCATAATCGAATCGAGAAATTCTCCAAATAAGTAATTGTGCATTAGGTGCTATACCTTTATATTTACCATTAGAATTTGCTCCGGTTCCTGCTGCTATTGAAGCAACAAACGTTCCATGACCATCTTGATCTTGGCAACACGGATTTCCATCTATTAAATCACTCCAAAAAGTTACTTTATTGTTAAGAGGATGATTTCCATTAGCATCAAAAAAATCTTGATGATTAGGGTCTATACCTGTATCCAGAATTGCAATTTGCACACCATTACCAGTAACTGGTTGACCAGTGCTCGGATTATTATATGGCAAACCTATTTCTGATCTAGACTCATCCAACATAGCTCTTCCCCACGAAACATTTTTTACATCATATCCAAGAAATTTAAATGCTTTAGTTAAGTTATCATAATTCTCATTTGGTAGTCTTACATAAGCGTAAGAGTATTCTGGTTCATTAAAAAAGACATCTCCTTTAAATATAGATGCAACCTCTTTAAAAGATTTTCCAGTTATCTCATTATAATTCTCAAGTGAACTAGCCAAGTCATCCGATTTAAAATTTAAAGTTAAGCTTACACTATCCACATAAATTATAGTTGTTCCGGAAGAAGCAAGCCCAGTAATACCAAACTCAATAATTTTATTAGAACTTACTAAGTAATTAAAGCTTGAATTAAAATTTTTGCAATAAACATTTTCATTTGTCGTGAGATTTACAATATCAATCCAATTTTGTGAACTTTGATTCTTCCATTTTACTATTGCACTATTTCCTGTATAATAACTTTCAAAACAAATTTTTATTTCTGCTATTTTATCAATATCAATTGATGATAAATTAAAAGCAAATTTAAAATTAGCATACCTACTAATATTAGAAGACCATGTACAACCACAAGACTCGCATGTAGTTTGTGAAGTTATGTAAGAACATGGTTTCTTGCTACATAAAAATTTACCACCACTACAGCACTTACTTTCTGAATAACAATTAGGCGGTTCTAAAGAATTACATGGATATTTATTGGTTCCCAAGCATGGTGAAACAGCTGTCGCAGAAATGCTAACTCTGTTATCATCACTCATATTTATATTGCTATATTCTGTTGAAGTAAATTCTGTAACTGCTGAATCTGGCGATGATATTTTTGTATTATCAATCTTATATGCTTTAAAAATTGTTCTTGAACTTTGTAAATTACTTTGTAGGTTACTTAAAACAGATACATTTCCAAATGCTTGGTTCCATGCTTCTGGTTTGTGAAAAACTCCAGGCAGTTGAATTAAAACTGCTGTATAATTTTCTGGTAGTTCCCTATTTATAAGTTCTTTTCCAGTTATTGCAAAAGAAGGTGAAACAAAAATATAAATAAATGAAACTATGATTAAAAAAATGAAAAAATATTTTTTCATCGTTGAACCTGTTTATTTTTACGCCTATTGTAAGCCCATTTCAAACCTCTATAACCGAGATATGTAATAAAAGGGGATAAAATAACTAAACCTGCGACTATTGGATTATTCAAAGCGTTTAGAACATTAGCTGTAATACTAGGATCATAATGTCTGTCCATCGGAAGTTGACTCATTTCTGTATGAACCCAAGGAAGAAGTTTTACGGTGAATGGATAAGTTATGATTTCTCCATTCTTTAATCCCTGTTCTACTAAAGGGTTTGATGCAATATCTCTTGCATCAGCAACATATTTTATTATTGGAAGATCTGCTATTGCAGTAGCAACTTTTTCCTTATGCCTCCATAAAGCTTTATCAGGTCGTTTTAATGCTCCACCAATTTTTCCTAAATACTTATGTTCACGATGTTTAGAATTAGGACTTTCTCCTTGCAAGTTATAAGCATTAAGCGTATCGTAATAATTTGTCTGAGGATCAATAGAATAATTATTTTTCATACTAAAAATAGGAAAGAAAATTATTTAAATCCGATTTTTTATTACTTTATGTACGACAATTGCTATTATTCAACTTTAACTTCTTTCTCTTCTTTTTTCTTAACTTCTTTCTTCAGCATTACAGCTTCTAGAATTCCATTCTCAAACTTAGCTTTTACACCTTCTGTTTTTACTTCTGCTGGTAATGCCATAACTCTTCTAGCAGATCCATAAGATCTTTCTTGCCTATAAAATGTTTCTCCCTTGTCTATAGAAATCTTTTTCTTTTCAGCAGAGATGTCAATTGTATTTGGTGTAACCTTAAGTTTTATTTCATCTTTGTTGAACCCTGGTAACTCTGCTCTAAGAATTAATTCTTTTTCTGACTCTGCTATATCAATTGGTATTGTCCTAGCAAATTCTAGTTTCATCTTCGGCATCGGAAATCTCCACATATCTTGCATCATTCTATGAAAATCTTCTTCCAGTCTCCTTAGACCTTCAAAAGACTCAAACCAAAAGGGATATTTTTTCTTTTTCATACCATCACAGTTAGATATACGTATATCAGAAATATTTAAAATTAACGTCCTATTAAAAAATTCTTATTTAAATTGTTTCTTTTTAGAAGATTTTGAAAACGCTGGAGTTATTTTCTTTCTAAAGATAAATAATATAACTGCTAAAGCTATAATAACTACTGTTGCTATCGAGTAATACAACCATGAAATTTCTGCTGGCTTAACCTCTTCTTTCTTAACTTCACAAGTTTGTGATTCAACTGGCTTGTTAATAGTTGTTCCACAAACATTAACATCTGTACAAGTCCTAGTCTGAGTCCCAGCAACACAAATAGACCAATCTGTACAAGACCAATTTTCTGTGCATGTTGGTGTTACTGTTATTTCTCCGCCTTTGGTTCCTATTAAGAAATATGATAATCCGGAAGATTCTGCTTGATAAAATGCTTCTGAAGCATCTTCACTAAGATAAGTGGTTACTAATTCGTTCCATTTATTATTCTCCCATCTGTATAAGCTTACATTTGAAGTAGATAGATCATTATCTGTCGACCAAGTTTTATTAACAGCAAACTTAATGAAAACTTTGTTTATATCAGTGTCAGTAAAGTTTGTCTTATCAATGCTAATGTAGTGATAAACATTTCCATCTATAGTATGAGAAACTGATGCTGGTGATCCAGCTAATTTAGTAATTGCTATTTTTATATTGTTAACAGAGTTTGCAACAGAGATGTTAATCTGCCTAAATGCAACATCCTCTGTTTTTGTTATTGAAACATTTGCCATATTGCTTGCTGCTATTGATGGAACTGTTATGTTTGCATTTCCTCTTGTTACTGTAACCTTGGTTGATGAAGGTGGATTACTACTGCCACCAGGTCCCCCACTACTTGTACCACAATCAAGTGAACATGAAACAGTTGTTTCTCCTGAATCACAATATCCATCTCCACAATAAATGCTAGATCCTCTGCATATAAGGTGAACGCAATAGCTGCCTGAACATTGAGATGCTATAGTACATGAAGCACCATTAGTAAGAAGTGCCACAGTAGCAAAATAAGTTGTTGAAGATTCAGAGTAATTAGCATTTCCTAATGTATATGCAGTGATATTAAGACCCCCTAATGATATATTTGTTATATTATAGACTTCTGATGTATTCGTAGGTTCTGTCCAATTCCAACCTGTTATATTAGTTGAAATATTAACTGTTAATGTTGAAACATTTACTTTAGCGGTAAGATTAGCAAAAACATAAGGCGAATAAGTCACGTTCCCTTGAGTTGTATTAAGATATAAAGATACGTTTGTTGGTCCTTTATTTACAATAGCATAATAAGTTACTCCAGTTGTATTATCAGAATAGTTTGCATTTCCAGTAGCATTAGCTTTGAAAGGATAAGTATTATTTCCTAGTAAAATATAGGTGGATTCATTTGTTGTCCAAATTGTTCCATTAACTAAATAACTATTATTTCTATACAGAAATACTGTTCCTGCTGTTGATGTTGCTGTTGCATTAATTGTTTGAGGATAATAATAGGTATTATTTTGGTTTGTTGAATTATTTAAATAAAGATAAACAGGATTAGTTCCATTGCCTATAGTAAAGGTCCAATTAGCCGACGTATTCCAATTATTTAAGGAATCATTTGCATAAGATTTCCAATAATAAGTACCTGCAGGTAAGACAATTGAACGACTATAGATGCTCCCACCATAGGTACTATTTGACATTGTAAAGTTTGCAGGGGTTGAAAGATTGATTTCTAAAAAGACTGTAGAAATACTACCATTGGTATCGTTCCAAGTAATATTGAATTGAGAATAATTAGTTGAGGAATAGTTTGGTGTTAGCGATACATTTGTTTGATTTGTAAACCAAGTTGGAGATGTAGTATCAACAATAATAGTCCAGTTAGCAACATGTGTATCATTTCCGCCTGTAGTATCATTTATTACAATATTCCATAAATATGGTCCATCCGAATCTACAGTTCTATTTATATAATTTATTGATGCATTCACTAAAGCTGTAGTATTAGTAACATTTGCTGTCCAAGTTCCAGTGAAATTGCCCCAAAGCGTTACTGTTTGAGGAGCTACTGTCGAGTTCCATATTGGTATGTATGAGAAATTTACATTTCTGGTATTTGTATAAGAAATATTCAAAGTTGAATTAAAGTTTGTACCAGTTGTATTATTGCTTAAAACAACACTTAATCCTCTTTCTATACTATACTCAGAGAAACCTGTTACGCTAAATGTAATATTCTGTCCATCCCAAGTAATACCTGAGCAAACACTTGCTGGGCATGGTGAGAAACTACCACTTCCATAAGTTGCGCTTCTAGCAATACTGGGTCGTCTATTACCAGTTAATCCAAACCTTCCACTAAAATTATAAAGTGTAAGTGCTGCTGAAAGAGTTAAGTTTGGTTTAGTAGTATCTGTACCGTTGTATTGTGATTCATTAATTCCAATTCTTCCGCCAGACATCATGTTCTTCATTGCAAAGTCAAAAAGTGATTGTGATTTCTGTTGAGTATCCATACTAACATTTTGAGTAAAATTAATTTTTACCTTTCCTGGAATGTCTATAACAAAACTAAAATTGGAGAAGTTGCCATTTGCAGCCACGTCTGTAAAATTAGTTGAACTACCACCAAATGTAGGACCACATAACACATAATGTGAAGAATTATATTGTTGTGCGCGATCATCCACAGTACAGTTTGTCCAGCAAGCATTAATAACACTTACAATAGTTCCGTTTAATAATGGAACAGCTGGTGGTAATTGAACAGATTCTCCAGCAGGTGGACAACCAGGTGGAGTAGACATATTAACTAATAATACCGTAGCAATCATGCCAGGCATATCAATAGTATTATACGATCCAGAAGTTTCGTTAATAACTGATGCATTGAAGGTAATATTTTTAGGACTCATTGTTATAGAACCGCTAATAGCAGAAAAATTTACAGTACCATTAAATTCAAAAATAGCCCAGCTTGCATTGGTACCATTTTGCTTAAATACACCAGCTCTAAGTTGATTTCCTCCTACTTGAGAAAAGTTAGCATCAATAAGCGTGCTTACATTACAAGCATGTGGCGAAGTGCAACTGATATTAACAATAATATAGACATCGTTTCCATCTGCGAAAAACATGTCTCCTCTTGTTAGATTAACCCAAGCAGGGCATGGATTACCATCACAAATTGAATTTCCATATAATGGTCTCAAATCTCCTGGATTAACCTCAGAAGATACGGGATTAATATTAAAAATTAAAGCTATTATAAATGTTAAAAGTATTAGAGAAAAAATACTAATCTTTCCTATAAGACCTTTATTCAAAAAGACACCTCTTTACGTAAAGAATATTTAAAAAACCTACTTATATAGTTTTCTACATGAAAATAATAATTTTATAACAGTGTTATAAAAGGAATTTATTCTAAAACCTCTTATTAAATTAAATGAAACTTCTAGTCTTTCAAGGAGAATTGAAGAGAAGAGGGATTATGATTTTCTTAGCTACCCTTTCTGCAAGCATAATTGTCCTCTTTTCTAACTTATTTATCTCTAAAACGCTCGGCCCCAAATCATTTGGCGATTTCAGAACCATGATTTACCTCTTTGCATTTTTACCAATAATTGCAGACCTGGGAATAAACTCTACATTAACCAAATATATAGCCGAATTTGGAAAAAATAGCGGAAAATCAAAATATATTATAAACCGATTCTTGAAAATTAAGTTCTTAAGCTATCTTTTTCTTATTGTAATAATTTTCTTAATAAAGGACTATATAGCCATATACTTTCTAAAGGATATTTCATTAAACTATCTTGTCATAGCTGGAATAATTTTATTAGCTTTTAATTTTTTCCTATCCTTTAGCTTTATTATACTCGGTTTTCAAAATTTTAAGCTGTTTAGCTTGTCACAATTTTTGAATTCTTCTTCATCTGCTTTGCTAGCTGTTTTATTAAGTCCTTTTGGAATTTTTTATATGATTTTAGGGTGGGGATTTGGACCGCTGATAAGCAATCTAGCAAGTGTTTTATTTTTAATAAAGCAAAATGTTTTTACAAATTATGAGAAAGTTGATGTTAAAAAAATATTTTTAAAATTTAGCTTGCCAGTCTATCCTATAGATTTGACAACTTATTTGTTTAATGCCATAATACCTTTCTTAAGCCTCTTCTTCTTGCAAAAACTAATAGGCTATTACTCATTTGTATTTATGTTTTATCTTGCAACCCTTTTGATTCCCAACTCCTTATCCTTTGTTCTTTTCCCTAAAGTTTCTGAATTGAACGGGCTAAAAAGATATGACCATGCTAAAAATATCTTAAGAAAGTCATTTCTCTATTACAGTTTAGTTGCTATAATAGGTTTAAGCTTTGTATTTTTGTTTTCAGAATGGTTTATAAGTGCAATATCAAAAGATTATTTGCCTAGCTTGTTTATGTTCAAAGTGATAGTTTCTTTAGGTTTTATCTTCGGCTATGTTATAATTTATAATAATTATCTGAAAGGTTTGGGTAAGGTTAAAAAATATGCTTTATTTACATTAGCTCAAAACATCTTGATGATTATTATTAGCTTTGTTTTATTAAACATTATGTAAAGTTTCTTACAAGGAAGAAAGCTTTAAATATTTGCTATATTATTGAAAAAGTAGGTGAATTTATGGCTAAGAAAAAAGATGTTTGTGAAGATTGCGGAGCTGAATTAGGAGAAGATGGTGTTTGCATCGAGTGTGGATGGAGTAAAGAAGGAGAAAATGTAGAAGAAGAAACTTCAGAAGAAGGGGAAACGGAAGAAGAAGAAGACTAATTTTAGCTTTTTTTAAAACTTTTTATATTTGTTTTTCTAATTTTTCTTAGTTGATTATGAAAATAATTAGTACTTTAAGGGATAAATGGTGGATACTTGCTCTGGTTTTCATTTTTTTATTCTCTTATTATATAAGAGCATTAAATATAATCCCTGACAGATTATTGTCATTTGACCCTATATTTCAATATAGATATACAAAATATTTTGTTGATTGGGGGCATTTACCAGTTTGGGATGAATTAACGTATTACACAGGCAGAATTCTTATAAATACAGCACCACCTTTAATGTTTTATATTACAGGAGTGCTTTATTGGTTATTTAAATTGATAATAAATATTACATTAGAAACATTTGCTTCTTATATGGCAGCTATTTATGGTGCTTTAATAGTTTTGCCTGCTTTCTTCTTGGTTAGAGAATTAAGTAATAAATATGGAGGTTTATTAACTGCTGTTTTAATAGGAACTGCACCACAAATATTAGTAAGAACTTTTGGGAGTAGTTATGATACTGATCAAATAGTACTCTTTTTTATTTTATTTAGTCTTTATGTTGGTATTTTGGTCCTAAGAAAAAAAACAATACCAACATTTTCATTAGCTTTATTTGGTTTTGCATATTTCATGCTAGCTTGGTTATACTTCCTTTATACTTTTTTAATATTGATAATTTTTGTAATAATATTTTTTGTGGTAAGTTTATTTTTGGATAAAGAAACTGAAAAGAAAATTTTATCATTTAAAAAAGTTAAAATTAGTCTTTTAAAGATTAAATCTGAAATATTTATTTTAGTATCAATTTTCATTCTTTTAATTTTTATTGGTCAACTAAACAAAATTGATGTTATAACATATTTATTAAAATTATTGAACTTTGCTCAAACGCCTGAAAAATCTATAGTAAACATATCAATTGCAGAGTTACAACCATTTAATTTATTTAATTTAGAAGGTTGGATATTAGCAACTGGAAGATTTGTAAGTACCGAAATAATTACTAACATTATTCTTATTATTTTTATTTCTTTTATTTTATTTAGCTTTTTTTATTCTTTTAAAAAAAGAAAATTAAGAGTTTTTTCATTTCTATTAACGTTATTAATAGTTGGTATTTATACTACATTCAGAGGTATAAGATTTACAGAATTTGTATCAGCCCTTTTCTTGATTATAGTTGGTGTTGGATTTGGATATTTTTTCGAATATTTTGAAAGTAAAAATTTTTGGAAAATAATTGCATTGGGATTAGGAGTTTTTATCATTTTCATTGCTATGGATATAGGATTACAACTTGGGCTAAGCCTTGGTCCAGATATTAATAAAAACTGGGATGATGCATGGGAATTTTTAAGGACAAAAACTCCTGAATTTTCAATAGTTGGAACATGGTGGGATCCTGGACATATGATAACAGGCTTAGCAGAAAGAAGAGTTTATGCAGATGGTGCTCATTGCCCACCTGAAGCTTGCCTTTATCCTATTAACAGTAGGATAACAGATTTAGGGAAAATTATGGCAACTTCTGATGAAAATGAATCTTTAGATTTAATAAGAAAGTATCAAGGTGATTCCTCAAAGGTTTATTGGATTGCATCCGATGATTTAATTGGAAAGTTTCAATGGTTACAATATTTTGGTTTAGGATGCGATGCTAGAACTGAACAAAGATGCCCACTATACATACAAATTCCTGAACAGTCTAGATCTACAGATGCGAATGGAAATATTATATTAAGAAATTATGGAAACATAATTATTTTTCAAGGATTAAATATACCAATTCCAATTTATGTTCAAGATATAAACGGTGCAATATTTGACGAAATAATGTTTTATTCTAATGGAGAGGTAAATGTATTTAAAATGAATGAAAGTGAAAAACAAGCTTTAATTCAAACTTTAAAACCATTAGAAAAACAGTTAAACTTTAGATTTACAAATCAAACTATACCATTAACAGTCTGGGTACCACAACATTACGCCTATATTGTAATAATACCTCCAAACCTTAGAAATACTGTATTCACTAAAATGTTTATGTTAGAGGGTCAAGGATTAGAGCATTTTAAGCAAGTTTTTAAGAATGAGCAAGTAAAGATATATGAAGTTATTTAATTAATTCTATTCTATGAGACCTTTTAAAAGTGCATTCAAACATAATGGTTGTTAAAAGTTATGATGGTTAATATGAAAGCTGTTTGCATTATCCCAGCATTTAATGAGGAAAAAAATATAGAAGAAGTTGTAAGAAGAATTAAGAAAGTTAAGAGTATAAATGATGTGATTGTTATAGATGATGGTTCCAAAGATAAAACAGCAGAAATAGCAAAAAATGCCGGCGCAATTGTTTTAAGACATAAAATTAATAAGGGGAAGGGTGAAACACTTAAAACCGGGTTTAACTATATTCTCAAAAAACCCGATATTAAATACATAATAGTGATGGATGCTGATTTGCAATTCAGACCTGAAGAATCGGAAAAACTCTTAAAGCTACTAAAGAATGGGAAAGCTGAGTTTGTAATTGGTTATAGAAATTTTAAAAAAATGCCATTTAGGCATTTAATGGGAAACTTACTTTGGAAAAACACTTTTAATTTTTTATTTAAAACTAGTTTTAAAGATACCAATTGCGGCTATTTTGCTATATTGAAAGATATTATTGAAGTATTAGAGGTTAAGAAGGGTTATGTATTAGAAAACTCCATTTTAGCGTCTGTTGTTAAAAACAAAATAAAATTTAAACAAGTCAATGTGTCGATATCCTACAAAAAAGTTTCAAAATTTCCAAGAGGAGTTAGAATAGTTTTAGGTGTATTTTTATTTATTTTAAAAGAAGGTTTAAAGTATAGACTAAGAATGAGTTAGTCTTGGTAATATATAATCAAGTATTTTATCTGAAAATTTTGTTGGAATTGTTATTTTAGTTATTTGTTTTTTATCTAATGCCCTCATTAAATTTTTATATGACCTAGACCAATGCAAAGCAAAATCGCTCTTAGGAAATATGCTTGCATATGAAAGCATATAGTCTAAAAAATTAAATGTTTCTAATTTATTAATTGAAATTATTTGATTAACTATATCTTCTTTATTATAATTTCTTTCAAATTTAACTTTTTCATTTGTTGATTTTACAAAGAATATCAACTCTTTTAAAGGATAACTATTACCTATTTCACTATTGGAAAAAACATCTTTAACGTTTATATTCAAAGGTAAAGATGCATATTTAAAACTTAGATTAAGTATAATGCCTTTCAAATTTATGTTTATTTTATTTCTGAAAGGTAATTTTTTGTATAAAAATGGACACTGTTTTATATTGTAACCAAATATATGAATTGTAGTAGGATAACTATATACAATTCCTTTATTAGATATTATCGTAAAATCATCAGACATGTAAAGAAAACCTTTATCGATTAAATTTAAAATTGTCGAAGTTTTACCAACACCCTTGCATGCAAAAAATAAAACAGATTCTTCTCCATTGCTTATTGCTGATGAGTGTATAAATGTATATCCTTTTTTCTCTAGCTTAAACCTCATTAGGGGTTCTATAATGTAACTAACTAAGAAACTTTTGGAAAAAAAGTTTCCATAAAAGTTTACAGCTGTTTCTTTTTCTTCTATGCCATCAATTTGAACTTTCCATTTAACAACTTTATAAGAATCTTCACAAAATAAAAAATTTTTCTTTATGAAATATTTATGATTAACTATACTGGTATTTTTTACATCTGGTTTAAAGTTATTTATAAAAATGATTAAATCCGGATTTTTAACATTTTTTGTCTTGAAAAATGAAAACTCTCTATCAATATAGCTTAAAAAGCCTTTGTTGGAGCTAACAACTTTAAATTTAAATAGGTTATGGATATTATAATTTAAAATCATGATATCAACTTAATTTATTATTTAATTACATTAAACAATATAAATATTGTGTGTAAGAATGAAAATTAAAGTAGGTTATATTGTAATATTATTCATTTTTATAGTGGGTATACTTTTTTATAATATTACTTTAAATTCTCCAATTGTATTTGGTGATGAAGGTTATTATGCATATCACGCTAAAATGTTATCTAAAAATTATATCTTACCAAAATTTGAGTATCTTGGGACACGCATTCTGCACAGACCATTTTCGAAACTCCCATTTTTTATTCTCTTAGATACTTTCGCATGGTTTGTAGATGGAGAGTTTGGAATTAAACTTCTAATTCCATTGTTTTCAATATTATCTGCATTTATGGTTTATATTTTTATGAAAAAATTCTATAATGAAAATGCTGGATTGATGGCTGCATTTATATTTTTATTAACACCTGCATTGATAACATACAGTGTTTTAAATTATGTAGATTCATTATTAGGATTATTATTTGTATTTGGAATGTATTTTGGTTATAAAGGTCTGAATAATGGTAAAAAGAGAGATTTAATCCTTGCTGGTATTTTTGGTGCTTTTACCATTTTAACGAAAGTAACTGGCCTTTTACTGCTAGCATTATTTTTAATTTATTTTATTTTTAGTAAAAAGAAAAACTGGAAAGATTTATTCATGATATTCTTAGTTTCAATATTAATTGTATTGCCCTGGTTTATTAGAAATGTTATACTTTTTAACAACATATGCCTCGAACGTGAACCATTTAGATGCCAAGACTTCTTTATTGATAAAGAAATACAGACAATAGAAGGATTAAACTTTGCTGGTGGGCTTCCACAAGTTGGGACAAATGTTGATGTTTTAAAAATGGGGATTTTAAATTTCTCTAATTTTGCGTTCGGGTTTGCTATAACGATTTTATTAATATTTGGGATCATAAACATTCTATCAAAAAGAATAGATAAAAATATATTTTTAGTTTTGTCTGTTTTAATATTCGTTTTAATATTCGTCGTTGGCGGTGGCTATAGAGCTGAGGACACTGCAAGATTTCTCGTCCCAGCTGTTATAGGAATATCTATGGTTAGTGGATATTTAATGGACAATATTTACAATGAGCTTAAAAAATACAATAAAATTATTGGAATAATAGTTATGTTAATTATTTTAGTTTTTGTATTTCTTTATGGATTAGAAAAAATAAATACAATGCCCCAAGTAAAACAATTTTCAAAAGCATTTTTTGAAGCTTGTGATTGGGTTAAAAAAGATACCCCTAACGATACTTTAATTTTTAGCATATACTCGCATCAAGCAACTTATAAGTGTGAGAGGATATCAACTGCAACTGTACCTGATAAAAAAGAAATTCAATTAACAAATAACGATACTGCCTATGAACATTTAAAACTACATGGCTTTAACTACATTTTCATACAGGGATTCGTTGTTTCACAAGAACCATATGAAGACTCTATCTCTATAGAATTCCTTAATTATATAGATAGTTCACCCCATTTTGAAAAGGTATTTGACAATACAAACATTTATGGTAATAGTGGTATGTTAATCTATAAGGTGTTATAGTTGATTTCTTATCTTGCAATCAGCATTGTAATATTAATTAGTTTTTTTGTAACTCTATTAGCTATAAAACGATGGATTAAAGCTGCTAAAAAGATTGGAATGGAAGGGTATGATATGAACAAAATATCTAAACCTAAAGTTGTAGAATCTGGTGGAGTTTGTGTAATCTTTGGCATATCAGTTGCTATTTTATTGTTTATTTTTTTAGAAATATTCTATTTTAATATAAAAGTTAATTTGCTGCAAGTTTTTGCACTTCTTTCTTCAATTTTATTGGCTGGATTAATTGGATTTATAGATGATGTTTTAGGTTGGAAAAGGGGATTAAAACAGTGGCAAAAGCCTATTTTAACAATACCTGCAACAATTCCACTAATTGTTGTAAGTGCTGGTAGTTCAAATATGCTTTTACCATTTTTAGGAATCGTTAATTTTGGTATTATTTATCCATTATTAATAATTCCAATAGGTGTAATTGGTGCTACAAATGGATTTAATATGCTTGCGGGTTATAATGGTTTAGAAGCTGGAATGGGAGTTATTATTTTATCAACATTAGGTATAATAGCTTATAACTCTGGAATAATATGGTTATCTATTTTGATATTTTCTTGTGTTTCTGCTTTATTAGCATTTCTTATTTTCAATTGGTATCCTGCTAAAATATTTCCAGGAAATTCATTAACATATGTAACAGGAGCTATGATAGCTGCTTTTGCGATATTAGGTGATATGGAAAAAATTGCAATAATTTTATTTGCACCATATTTTCTTACATTTATTTTAAAATCTAGAAAGAGATTTAAACCAGAGTCTTTTGCAAAAGTAAATAAAGATGGCAGTTTATCTAAACCTTATAAAAAATTTTATGACGTCGCACATCTTTCACTATCAATTCTTAGCAAGTTTAAGAAAAAGGTTTATGAAAAAGATGTTGTTTTATTTATTTTAAACATAGAAATTTTAATAGCGCTAATTGTATTATTAACTCTTTAAATTCTTTTTATACCAATCAATTGTTTTTTTAAGCCCTTCTTCCAAATTTATTCTTGGCTCAAATTTTAGAAGTTTTTTCATTTTTGAGACGTCTGCAACTCTGTGAATTATTTCATGCTTTCTAAACGGTAAATATGTTGGTGTTAAGTTTTTGCCACAGAGGTTTATTATTTTATTTGCAAGTTCATTTATAGTAATTCTTTCTCCCTTAGCAATATTTATTACTTGACCATTTGTGCTATCAAATTCAAAAGCTCGCATAGTCGCTTCTATATTGTCATCTATGTACAAAAAGTCTCTTGTTTGATTTCCATCTCCAAGAACTGTAGGTTGTTTATCTGAGAAAACTTGTTGTATAAAATTACCTACAACAAACGAATAGGTGGATGTTGTAACTTGTCTTGGACCATAGGTATTAAAAATCCTAAGGGCACATGCTTTCAAGTTATATTGTTCAAAATATGTCTCTACAAATTTTTCTCCTAAAAGTTTTATAACTGCATAAGGAACCTTGGGATTAACTACCTCATCTTCTTTATCTGGTAATTTTACGGGTTCGCCATAAACTTCTGAGCTAGAAGCATAAACAATTTTTTTTACATCATATTTTCTTGATAAATCAAAAACGTTCTGTATGCCTTTTACGTCATTTAAAACTCTTACGGGTTCTTCTACATTGATTTTATTGCCCATTGTAAAGGAATAGTGAAAAACAAAATCAATCTCATTTTTCCTGAAAACATTTTCTAAATCTGAAGTGTTAGCATCTGCTTTAATAAAAACAAATTTTTTATCTTTCATACAGTTTGCAATATTGTTCATATTTCCTGATGAAAGATTATCTAAACAAAGAACAGTATAATCTTTCATCAAAAGTTTTTCACAAATATGAGAACCAAGAAATCCTGCACCACCAGTAACTAGCACAGTTGACATAGAATCAATCCATTGGTTTTCCTAATCCTATGTATTTTTTACCAACTTCACTTCCAAAGAAGTTGCATGCATCTATTATTATTTTATCTCTTAGTAATTTATCTATGTTTTCAAGTTTTTTGAAATAATCATGTGGGACCGTGAAAACTATTATATCAGAATTTTCAATTGCTTTTTCTAAATCAGCTTCAATTTTAATTCCTGAAAATTCTTTGATGGTTACATAAGGATCAAAAATCTTAATTTTCAAACCCTCTTTCTTTAAAGCCCCAACCACATCTTTAATTGGGGTATCTCTAGCATCAGAAATATTTGCCTTATATGTGATTCCCAATATTAATATTGTATCATCTTTATCAGAACTTTTTTCTATCAGTTCTGCAACATGAAAGGGCATACTTGAGTTTATCTTATCTGCTAACTTTATGAATTCAGAATCAAACCCACATTCGTTAGCCTTCCAATTAAGATAAAATGGTGAAATTGGTATGCAATAACCTCCAACTCCTGGTCCTGGGTAATGAGCTAAAAATCCACCATGCTTCGTAGAAGCAGCATCTATAACTTCAAAAATATTTACTCCCATCTTTTCAGCAAGTAAGGCCATCTCATTTACAAAAGCAATGTTAATATTTCTAAAAGTATTCTCAAAAACTTTTGAAGTTTCTGCGACTTTTATACTACTAACTAAAATTACTTTCTTTATTATTTGTGAGTATAACTCTCTAGCCATCTCTCCATATTTTTTGTTTATTCCTGCTACTAATTTAGGCAATTCTTCAAGTGGATATTTTTTATTACCTGGATCAAGTCTTTCTGGTGAGCATGCTAAACCAAAGTCTACACCAGCCTTGAGACCTGATTTTTCAAGAATTGGTTTAATAACTTCTTCCGTTGTTCCTGGATAACCTGTACTTTCTGTAATAACAACTTGTCCTTTTCTTAGGTATTTGCTAATAGTTTCACAAGCTGATTTTATATAAGTTACATCAGGTTTTTTATCTTGTGTAAGGGGCGTTGGAACACAAATTATTATAAAATCTGAATCTGGTAAACATTCTTCTGGACTAGTTGTTGCTTTAATTGGCTTTATTTCATAATTTGTAACCATTTCAGGGTATTTACCTTCTCTTATTCTTTTAATTACTTCTTCAGAAATGTCGTAACCTGTTACGTCAAAATCTTTATTAGCAAATGCTATAGCCAATGGCATCCCAACATAACCTAAGCCAACTATAGTTATTTTTTTCATTTAAAAGCCTCTATTTATCAAGTAAAGATTACTTGAAGTAGAAAATTTAAAAAGGTTTCGATTTAAGCTTTTAGTTTTTTTCATAGGCCTTTTACGCTAAATCAATAAGCTTTTTTAAAAACAAAAAAATTACCGTTATTAAATTTTTGACTAAATAATTTTGATTTCTTAAATTTGGTTATATCATTTGTGATTACCCAATTTATTTTAAATTTATCTATTTTTCCAGTTTTAGAAACTGTATCTTCAGAATATTCTACAGGCCCTCCTATAACGTTAATAACAGTAAAAAATAAAGCAATGTAAGGATAGTGATAATCATAAGGAAATGTTACAAGAATATCAGATTTTTTAGCATGTCTTTTAATGTAATTACAACATTCTATAAAGTCCTTTTTAATAACACGGTGTGATTTTTGATAATCATACATAATCTTAAAAATAGTTAATAATGAAATTATGGTTAATATAAAAAATATTGGCTTTAATATTTCTATTCTAAGAATACAAACACTTGCTAAAATAGAACCAGGAAAAATAGTATTTGTTAAATGTCTAAAGCCGTCTCCTAACACCCAAATAAAAGATAATATTAAAAGTGAAAAGAACCATACTTCTAAAAATGTTTGATTAAAAGACCCAAAAAATACAAGATAAATTAAAATAACCAATATAATTGGGAATGAAAAAAATATTCTTATAGGACTCTCTGGCCTTAATCTGCGATCTCTATAACCTCCTGTTTTAGCATAACCCTTTAATTTTTCTAAATGAGTTTTAAGAATTTTAATATATGTGTCTTTTAAGACTATTAACCAAAATATAAAAGCTAAAATTAAAATTAATATGGGAATTGGATCAAAAAATATTATTGACTCTAATAAAATTATTGTAATTATGCTTTGAGTTGTTAATCTATGGCTTAATAAAACAACGGCAGTAAAAATAAAAAACGGAAATAAGAATATGAAACTTTTACTTTGAAAGTAAGAAAATAAAGATAATATTGATAAAGTTAAAAAAGTATTTGAAAAGGACCTTGGAGATAAAGTAAAACAAGAATGAACAACTATTGGTGTTATGGAATATATAAAAGTAGAAAGCAAAGCTATATTCTCCCCAAAAATGGCAAATGAAAAATTATAAAGCAATACTATCGTGATTAAATCCATTATTGCTGGTAAAAATTGGAGATAATGATAAACTTTTTTTGGAAATAATGAAAGAAAAATAGTGAACAATTGCGGGATGAAATCATTATATTTTGGCTTTATCTTATCTGGAATTTCTATCATATGTTTTTTTCTTTTGAATTCCAAAGCAAAGGCCATGTATGCAAATGTATCGTTTCCTACCCACTTATCCTTCAATAATAGAAATGATCTTAATAAAAATGCTATTAAAAGAATTAAAATCAACTGTATCATTTTATCATCTATTAATATTTTTATTGATGTAGATAATATAAAGTTTTAAATTAACTTTAGATATAGAAAGGTTTAAATATTTTAATTTAATACTATCTAATAGTGATAAAATGGTATTTAAAATTGGTAAAAATTCTCATATAGACCCAGCAGCACAAATTAAAGTAAAAGATGGTTATATTGGTGAAAATAGCAAAATAGAGGCTTATGTTAGAATAAATGCAGATTATCTAGAAATTGGAGATAGAAGCATTCTTAGACCATATAGTCATATTGAGGGTAGACATATTAAACTTGGGCATGAAGCTTATTTAGATGAACTTGCTTTAATTGGTGGAGGAAGTGCTTTTGATCCTGAATCTTTTATAGAGTGTGGAGATTTTCTACATATGGGAAAACGTTGCGAATTAAATCCAGCCAGAGGAATTACTGCAGGGCATGAATTAGGAGCTGGTGTTGAAACCAAAATTTTCACTCATGGAACTTATCAAAGTGCGTGGGATGGATTTCCTATTCAGTGGGAGGGTGTAAAAATTGGAGATAGAGTGTGGCTACCAAACGCATGGGTTAACCCCGGTGTAAAAATTGGAGATAATATTGTTGTTGCAGCTGGTAGTTTAGTAAACAATGATTTACCTAGTGGTTGCTTAGCCGGAGGTGTTCCCGCAAAGATTTTAAAGGAAAATGTTTATCCAAGAAGGTTAACTGAAGAGCAAGAAGATCAGTTATTTAAATATATTTTAAGCCAAGCAGAAAGAATAACGGTTGATCGTGGTCTTGGCATTTATAAAATGGAAAAAGAAGGAAGAGGTTCATATAAAGTAAATGATGTATTATTTCATATAGAAAATTTTGATATAGAAAAAAATAAAATAAATGGCCCTGCAAACGATATGAGTGAAATACTAAAAAATCAGTTGAGAAGAAATGGTATTAGGTTTAGGTATAAAGTGGAAAATAATAAATATGTTCCATGGTAATTTTAGTTAAAAGGGATTTTTAATGAATATACTTGCAATAGGCGCCCATCCAGATGATATAGAATATGGAGTTGGTGGAACAATAGCTAAATTAGTTAGAGCTGGTCATAACGTCACATTTCTTATTTTAACTTATGGTGAAACTATAGGAGACCCTAATGTTAGAAAGCAAGAAGCTATAGATGGTGCTAAAGCGTTGGGAGTTAAAAATGTATTATTTGGTAATTTAAAAGACTCATTCATTAAACATGATAAAGAAACCATAGATATAATAGAGCGTGTCATTGCCAAGGTAAAACCTGACAGGATTTATACCATTTATGTTGAAGATAGTCATCAAGACCATAGAAACACAGCACTTTCAACAATATCAGCTGGCAGAGACACTCCTTCCATTATATTTTACGAATGTCCATCAGTATTTTCAAATAATTTTAATCCACACTTATTTGTAGACATAACTGACACTATACAAAATAAGTTTGATGCTTTAAAAGTTCATGTTTCTCAAAACAAAAAAAGTTTTATGGACATGAGTGCTATAGAAGGTTTAGCTAAATTCAGAGGTTTCCAAACAAGAATGAAAATAAAATATGCTGAGGCTTTTCATATTTTTAGACATTTGGAGTATTAGTATGAAATTTGAAAACTTTGTAATAGATGTAGATGGAGTTTTAACAGGCATACATGTCCTTTATGACAGTAAAGGTATGGCTTACAAAATGTTTGGGCCAGACGATCATGACGCATTAAATATGTTAAGAGACAAAATAAAAATTTTCTTTATAACATCTAATAAAAGAGGATTTAAAATCTCTAAAAGAAGGGTCGTAGATGAAATGAAATTTGACTTGTATTTACTTCCATTCCCTAAAAGATTAGATTGGTTAGAAAAGAAATTAGATCTTAAAAAAACTATTTTTATGGGCGATGGGATTTTAGATTATCTTACCTTTAGAGAGGTTGGTTATTCTATTTGCCCGCAAAATGCTTTTTATAAAACAAGGCAAGAAGCAGATTTTGTAACAAAGTCAAAAGGCGGTGAAAGAGCAGTTGCTGAAGCATGTATACATATCTTGGAAAAATTTTTTGATGTTAAAGAGTTTAAAGCTAGCAAAAAATACGGAGCGTGGGGTAAGCAACATGCAAATAAATAAAGATACGACTGTTTGCATTTCTATCGCCTTAAAACCTGGTAATTTTGGATCAACTATTCATAATGCTGCCTATAAAGCACTTGGGCTAAACTTCATTTATAAACCGTTTGGAATAGAGCCTGTTGATTTGCCATCTGTAGTCAATGCAATGAAAGCTTTTAAGATTAGAGGCTGTGGAGTTTCGATGCCTTACAAAATAGATATTATGAAATACCTTGATAAGATAGACGAAAAGGCGAAAAAGATAGGAGCTGTTAGTACTATTGTCAACACTGATGGAATTTTAGAAGGATATAACACAGATTATGACGGTGCAAAAATTGCTTTAGAAAAAATGTTTAATCCAAAAGGGAAAACTGTTTTGATTGTTGGAGCTGGAGGCGTTGGTAGGGCAATTTCTTTGGCTGTAAAGGAATTAGGAGCAAGTAAAATTTACGTTGCAGACAGAACACTCGAAAAAGCTGAACTTCTTGCAAAGGAATTTGGCTTGAATCCTATAAAACTCGAAGATGTAAAAAATATGAAGGTTGATTTGTTTGTTAATGCAACTCCAGTCGGTATGAATCCTGACACAAAGAAGATGGTTATAGACGTTTCTTTGCTAAGCAACTTTAGTGCCTTACTAGACGTTGTCACAGCACCACCAGAAACTTTATTGATGAGGGAGGCTAAAAAAAAAGGGTTGAAAGTTATACCCGGATACCTTATGGCTCTTTGTCATGCTGCAAAGCAATTCGAGTTATATACTGGAAAGAAAGCTCCACTAGATGTTATGAAAAACAGTTTAAGAGACCTGCTAGGAATAAAAAATTGGTGATTCTATGGAAATTACTAGAGATTTAAAACAAATAGAATATGGAAAGGAAACTTGTTTTACAAATAACATTGAAAATCCTAGATATAGATTTTCACAAATTGAAATGAAAAGTGGATTTGATACAGGGTTTCTTAAGAAGAGTAATTTTATAACAAATATTATAATAAACGGTAGTATTGAGGTTTCTTTTTTTGACTTACAAGAACGTTTGAAGAAAATAAGCTACAAAGCAGGAAACGGTTGGGTTGTTTTGCCAAACGGTATTCATAGAATTGTAGCATTAGAAGATACGAAATATTTCCAAATAATGGACTTTCCTGAAGGAGAGATTATAAAAATTAACTCTATTTCTAATGTGCAAAATGAACTTCCTGGAAAAGATCATGTTGTCCCTGTTTCCGAATATTACGTTAATAAACCATGGGGTGAAGAGCATTGGTTGGCCCATCCAGATTACTGGCATGAACTTGGATTTGGAGTTGGACCTTATGCAGTTAAAAGAATCATCATGAAAAAGAAAGGTAAGCAAAGTAGTTTGCAATTGCATGAGAAAAAGTCTGAAACTAATGTAATAATTAAGGGTGCTGCTGATGTTTTATTCAGAGTTCCTGAAGGAGAGCATGATGAATTTATTGACACTCTGAAGGGTGGAAGATTTTTTTTAAAGAGGTATAAATTTTTAGCAGATAAAGATTTTGTAGGATGGTCAGTACCAATAAGAGTTGTTCATAGGGTTATAAACAATTCAGACTACTATGAAGCCATAGAAGCTTCAACCACTGAACTTGATGATGTTATAAGATTATTAGATGACACAAACCGCGGCGATGGGGCAATACCTGAAGAACATAGCTTCTATAAAGTTTGCATTTTGGCTGCAGGAAAGGGAACACGCGTGTCTTATGCAACAGATTTTAATAAGGCATTGCTACCTGTTGGAAAAAAGAGTGCATTAACAAGAATAATTGAAAAGTTTCCAAAAACTATTGAAATAGTAATTCCAATTGGTTATAAAGGTGAATTAATAAAAGAATTTGTAGAAATTGCTTATCCTGACAGAAAAGTAACTTTTGTAGAAGTTGATAATTATGATGGACCTGGTTCAGGGCCTGGACTTTCTCTTCTATATTGTAAACCGTATTTACAATGCCCCTTCATTTGGACCTCAGTTGATACAATCGTAGAGGATGATGTTCCCCCTCCGACTAAAAATTGGGTTGGCGTCAGCAAAGTATCGGATTCTGGAAGATTTTTAATGGCTGACGCTGTAGATGGAGTTGTGAAAACATTTTTTGATAAAGTTCCAACAGACGTACTGTTAGAACAATGTTATAACAAAAAAGATATCTTAAGTAATGCTTTTGTTGGGATGGCAGGTGTAAATGATTATAAAATCTTCTGGGAAAGTTTAGAAAAGGATACAACAATAATTAGAGATGAAAGGCAAGTATCAAACGGTTTAAATGGAATTCTAAAAGCTAATAAAAAAGTATATACAAGACCTTTCTATGGCTGGTTCGACACAGGAACTACGGAAAGTTATTTAGCAACAAGTAGACATTTTGATGCGGATCAAGGACTTATAAAACCAGGAGAATTTATATATTTTGAAGACGGGCTTGTTGTAAAATATTATGCAAATGAAAATATTGTGAATGATAGAATAAAGAGAGCAAACTTATTGAAAGGTGTTGTACCAAAAATTTTGAATAATACTCCTCATTTTTATGCTTACAAATTTGTTGATGGCAAAATGCTTTCAGAAGTAATTGATATAGAAAAATTTGAGTTTTTCTTGGATTTTTGTAAAGAAAATCTTTGGAAAAGATTATATCTATCTGAAGAGGAAATGAAAGAATTCAAAAGAAAATGTAGGACTTTCTATTATGATAAAACTCTTCAAAGAATAAATGATTTTTATAAGATGACAGAAACTCAGGATGAGGAAAATATAATAAACGGTGTTTACATACCTAAGTTATCTGAACTTTTGTTAAAAGTAGATTTTGAAAAGCTGGAAGATGGAATACCTGTCTTATTCCATGGAGACTTACAACCCGAAAATATTATTGTTGTAGAAAATCCAAATAATGTCAAAGATTTCTCTCTTCTTGACTGGAGACAAGACTTTGCAGGAGCAACCGAATACGGAGATTTGTATTATGACCTTGCAAAGCTAAAACATGCATTAATAATAAGCGGTGAAGTCATTAGAGCAAATAATTTTAATATAGAAAAGAAAGGAAAGAAAATAAGATTTTCATACCATATAAAGAGCAATTTGCTTAATTTCTTAGAAGAGTTGGAAAAATTTATAAAAAAGGAAGGCTATGACATGGAAAAAGTAAACATACTAACAGCATTAATTTATCTGAATATAGCGCCTCTATATCATTATCCTTACAACTTATTCTTGTATTACCTCGGAAAGTATACACTTTATAAAGCTTTAAAAAAATAAAATGATTGTATGAAAAATAATGAACTTATACAGTTGTATCTAGATGAAAAGAAAAAGATAATTGAAAATCTATCTGTAGATGAAATTTCTAAAGTTGTAGAACTTATTTGGGGAGCCTACAAAAATAATAAAACTGTTTATGCATTTGCAAATGGTGGTCCTGCAGGATTAATTGGAAATCTTACTTGTGATCTTGCTAATCATCCATTTGTAATGGAGGATAAAAGTAAGACATATCCAGAAGATATGAGAAGGTTAAAGGTTAGAAATCTTGTTGTAGATCCATCTGTATTAACTGGTATTAGTAATGATTTAGGTTATGAGGAAATATTTGCTAGGCAATTGCAAACAGAAGTTAAAGAAGGTGATGTTGTCATAGGAATTTCTGGAAGCGGAAATTCAAAAAATGTTATAAGAGCTTTTGAGGTTGCAAAAAAGTATGGAGCTTATACTGTTTTAATAAGCAGAGGAAGAGGAGGAAGTGGAAAGAATCTTGCTGACATTTGTATTTTGGTTCCTGGATCTTCAAAATATCCTGGTCAAACAGGGACTAATGATAACAATTTTCATTTTGAAGATTTTATTGTCTCAATTACACATATGATTACAGGAATATTGTGTGAAAGAGTTAAAGAGGCTTACGAGAAAGGAAATTATGATATAAGGTAATAATTTATGACAGAGAAAACTGAAAATATGAAAACCATGGATACTCCAGAACGTTTAGATTTTTGTCCATCTTGTGGTTCAGAGTTCAATATTCAAAAAAATAAACAAATATGCATTAAATGTGGTTACGAGAAATTCTTAGCTCCTTTTATAGAAATAGAGGATAAAATACAGTTACAAAAAGAAATGAAAATAGTAGAGAAACCAAATGTCTCTATAAATTTATTAAAAGAAAATGCAAAAAATACTAGACGACTTATCATTGAAATGCTTACCAATGCTAAATCTGGGCATCCAGGCTCATCTTTATCATCAACAGAAATTGTTGTTGCTTTAATTTTTGATGAATTAAATTGGAGATACGAACAGAATTTTTCCAAAAGAGATAGATTCATTTTATCCAAAGGGCATGCATGTCCTCTTTTATATGCTACTCTTGCTGAAGCAGGTTTTATTCCAAAAGAAGAAATTAAAACTTTTAGAAAAATGGGCAGCCGATTACAAGGTCATCCTGTGAGATCGTACATGCCAGAATATATAAATACAACTACTGGAGCTCTTGGTCAAGGACTTTCAATAGGTTTAGGTATGGCAAGGTATTTTAAACAATTCAAAAAAGATAACAGAGTTTACGTTATTCTTGGTGATGGAGAATTACAGGAAGGTCAAGCTTGGGAAGCCTTAATGTGCGGAGGAAATTGTGGTTTGGATAACATTGTTGCTATTATTGATAGGAACGGTGCACAAAACGATGGTCTTGTAAAGGATATAATGCCACTCAATCCTCTTGACAAAAAACTTGAATCTTTTGGATGGAATGTTATCACCATTGACGGTCATGATTTTAAACAAATTAAAAATGCGTTAAAAACTGCAAGAGAAACTGTTGGTAAACCTACAATTATCATAGCTAATACAGAGAAAGGCAGACTAGGGCCTGGAAAAGTCTTTATCAATGGAGCCCATGTAGTGAAGCATGTACCTGAAGAAGATTATATTGATGCAATGAATTATTTGAATAAGGTGGATTAAATGGATTTAAATAAAGATAAAATTGAACCAATTAGAGATGCTTTTGGTAGAGCTTTAGTTAAATTTGCAAAAATTTATCCTCAGGTCGCTGTTTTTAGCTGTGACTTGTTCTCTGCAACAAAAACAGAAGAATTTAAAAAGAAGTACCCTGACAGATTCTTTGAATGCGGAATTGCTGAATCAAATGCATTAAGTCAGGCAGCAGGATATGCAATGGAAGGTGGTAGACCATTTGTTGCAAGTTTTGCACATTTTCTAACAGCAATGTATTTGCCTATAACACAATCTATAATGCAAAACGAGGCACCTGTCGTTATTGTTGGTTCTCACCCTGGCTTAGCAATAGGAGAGGACGGCCCAACCCAAATGGGTTTAAGAGATATTGCTGTAATGAAAGTTTTCCCACCAATTGAAATAATAGAACCTGTTGATTCAAATGAAACAGAACAAGTTGTAGAATATCTAGCAAAAACTAGAAACCCTGCATATCTTAGAATTGGGAGAGCACCTGTACCACAGCTAACTTCAGAAGATTATAAATTTAGAATTGGCAAAGGCAACGTTTTAAGAGAAGGCAATGATGCTGTTATTTTTGCTACCGGATATACTGTTTCAACATCACTCCAAGCTGCAGAAGAACTAAAAAAAGAAAAAGGAGTTGATATTACCATAGTAAACATGTCTTCTATAAAGCCTTATGATAAGGAACTTGTTTTAAAACTAGCTAAAAAAACAGGAAATGTATTTGTAGTACAGGATCATTATATTCATGGCGGTTTAGGCGACTTTATAGCAAGAGATCTATTAGAAAATGATATTGCAGCCAGATGCAAAATTTGGGGTGTAACGGATATGGCACAAACTGGATCTAGAGAAGAACTTTATGCTCACTACATGCTTGATAAAAATGGTATTAAATTAAAGCTCTTAGAATTTTTAAAAATTAAATAAATTATATATTTATAAAAACTTTATATTAACGGTAAAAAAACAAAGCTCACTAAGAAGTGAATTGTAAATGATGAAAATAGGAATTGCAATAAGTTTGTATGATAAGTTTGAAGAATTAGCTATTTTAGTTAATATCATTAGAAGTAATTGGAAAAACAAGTATATAATTTCTGTTTGCAGTAATTATCCTGAAGCTAAAAAAAGAATAAAAGAATTGAACATAAACATAGATAAATTTACACAAGGTGAAAATATATTTTTTTCACCAAAAGAGATGAAAGGTGTTAGAAAAGTTGTTAATCTTTATTGTAGAGTTCTTGATTGTTTTAGAAAATCTTGTAGAGGAGCAGAAGAATTAGGAGCAGATTATGTGATGCATTTGCATACAGATGCGTGGCCTTTAAAGGAAGAAGGTTTATTGAAAATTATTAAATATATGAAAAAAAATAATAAAAAAGTAGCTACAAGAGGGTTTGGTTTAACAAAGTATGGACATGATTGCCCATTGGGACATATAGATGATATGTTTTTTATTTACAATGTTGATTACTTTAGAAAAATAAAGTTCTTTGATTTTAATACATTAGAAATGCTGCCAACTAGATTGTCTATTCATGGGATTCTAGCTACATTAATAGTCTCAAGGGTTGGTGTTAGCAATCTTTATTTGTATGATAATCATACAAAGTTCAAGTATTGGGATGAAACTCCGAAGGATCCATTTAGAGGAAGAGCAAATCCTTCTGCTTTAAATGAAGAAAACGGATTTTTACATGTTAACGTAGGTAGCTTTCCAAATAGTTATGGAAATAAAGTACAAGCTATGTACCTAAAAAATTATAGTTTAACAAAAGGAAAGTATATTCAAGACTTTCTGAATAAAAATTATATTCCTAAAGATAGACTTTGTGCTGAGCTAAATTCAATTGAAAAAACTTTAAAATTGAAATTAAGATTTTTAGGTTTTCCAATTTTAAAATTAGGTAGATTTGGAAGAGATTTTAGCAAGATGCAATGGTATATTAAAGCACCTATCAACAAAAAAATTAAATATTGGTTTTTATCTATTGGTAGAACATTTTGGGAATCAATGATTTCTAAAAGATTTGGTGTAACAATTTTCCCAGAATATTCATTATGGCCTGAATCCTTAGAGTCTTTTTATTCTAGGGCTCTTAACCCTAATGATTATCCTGACAAATCAATGGTTTGGTTTAAATCTAAAGGAAAGAAAAATAAGGAAAATCCCATTTACAGAGGTTTTGATGTTTACTGGTAAGAAAATATATTTTTGTATTCCTGTATCGTATCTTCAGAAAATCTTATAATTCCTTCTGAAGTTTTAGGATGTTGTATCATCTCTTCTAGTATTTTAAATGGTATTGTAGCAATATGAGCACCTACCATTGCAACTTCTCTAACTTGTATAGGATTTCTTAAACTTGCTGCTATTACTTCTGACCTGATTTTATAATTTTTAAATATATTTAATATTTTCTTAATTAAATCAACCCCACTAAAAATGCCTTTATCGTGATAATCTTCCATACCATCTGCAGGAAAGTAATCATACTTTTCGAATTTCATATTGTTATTTTTTCTAATAAAATCATCAACTCTTCCAATAAAAGGACTTACAAAAGTTGCTCCCATTTTCGCTGCTAGAAGCGCTTGTTCTGGTGTCATTATTAATGTAGCATTAACAGGAATATTTTGTTTATTTAACTCCTTAATTGTATTCAACCCCTCATAATGACTTTTTTGCATTTTTCCATCAAAAGTATTTATTGGAATTTTTATTACAACATTATTTGCAATGTCATTAAACTTATCGTGAAGTATTTTAGCTTCTTCTATCATTCCCTTTTCTGTTAAACTTATGACTTCTAAACTAACAGGTTTGTTTTTCCCAGAAATTTCACATATTTCTTTGATGTAATCTTCCATTCTTGTTTTTATTTTCATTTCAGAAATAGCCTCTTTTATTAATGATGGGTTTGTTGTAACTCCGTCTATGAAATTAGACATTTTTTTGATTTCATCTACTTTTGCAGTATCTATGAAAATTTTCATTTTTTATCTCCTGTGAAACTATCAAAAGTGAAGCTCTTTTCTATATTTTCTTTACTTGGCAATATTTAAATTCTTTAAAAATTGAAATAATGAAAGATTGAATATGAAACTAATGGTTGTTCTTGGTGGCGGAGGACATACAGAACAGATGTTAAAACTTGTTAATATGTTAGGTAAGAAATTTGAATATATTTATGTTATAACTAATGATGACAAAGTGTCAAAAAAAAGAATTGAAATAGAAGGCAAAATTTACGAGGTAAAAAAAGCGGTTATGCCGTACAGATCTATATTAACTATACCTTTCACGATGGCAATAAACTTCTTTCAGTCTTTTTTGCTGTATTTAAGAGAAAGGCCGAATGCAATTATAAGTTCTGGCCCAGGAACTGCAATTACAATATCTTTTATAGGAAAGATTTTTAGATCTAAAGTAATTTTTATTGAAAGTTGGTCTAGAGTTAAAAATCCATCTGGAAGTGGAAAAATAATATATAAATTTGCAGATTTGTTTTTTGTCCAGTGGGAAACTTTGAAAAAAATATATCCTAAAGCTATATTTGCAGGTAGATTATCATGATTTTTGTAACTGTTGGAACAGTGCAATTTGATGACTTAATTAGAAAGATTGATGAAATAGCTAAAAAATCAAAAGAAGAATTTATAGTGCAAATCGGCGAAGGAAAATATATTCCAAAAAATTGTAAATGGCTTAGATTTAAAGTACCGTTAACAGAATATTTCAAAAATTCAAAATTAGTAATAATGCATGGTGGAGCTGGAACCTTATTTGAATGCTTAAATATTGGTATAAGAATTATAGCTGTTCCTAACTTAAAGGCTAAAGCAGCTCATCAACTGGATCTGGTTTATGAGTTAGCGAAGGCAGGTTATATAGTAGCTTGTGATTTAAATGGATTAGAAAAAGCAATAAAAGAAAAAAAGAAATTAAAAAAATATGTTAAAGTTGAATGTAAAATAGGAAATGTAATCGAAAACTTTTTAAATGAAACTTCTCTGTAGTTAATAATTAAAAGTTTTCGGAAGAAGTAATATATGTGATTTAATGAAAGTAATCAGAGGCTCAATACATGAAGGTGAAAATTGCAAAATAGACCCAACTGTTGTAATAGACGTTGATGATATTTATCTTGGAGATAATGTAACTATCGGACCTAATACCATAATAAGGGGTGGAGAAATTAGTTTTGGAGATAACACCTTTGTTGATGAATTTGTTAGAATAAATACAAAATACTTCAGGACTGGAGAAGATAGTGTTCTTAGAGGTTGGAGCAGACTCGAAGGAACAGAAATAAAAGGTAAACACCGCTTTTATATGAATTATAGATCTAAAGTCGGTGGAGGAAACGCCTTTGATTACGATGCATTTTTACATGCGGATAATTGGTTACATCTCGGTGAAGGTGCTGAATTAAACACAGCAAGAGGAATAACAATAGGAAGGGAAGTCGCCATAGGCCCTGCATCAAAAGCTTATACACATGGCGTATGGGGACCCCTTTGGGAAGGTCGCCCTGAAAAGTGGGCACCTATAATAATTGGAGACTTTGCTTGGATGACATATGCAAGAATACACCCAGGTGTCACGATTGGACATGATTCTGTTATTGCTACTGGAAGCCTTGTCGATGTTGATGTTCCATCAGGAAGTCATGTAATGGGAGTTCCTATTTCAAAGTATAGAGAAAAATGGAAATTAAACCAGTACCCTAGAAAAATTTCTGATGAAGAAAAGCAAAAAATAATTCAAGAAATTGCAGAAAGGGCTGAAAAAAGACTAATGTTTGAAAAGGGAATTAATCATAAGTATTCCGTAAAAAGAATCGATGAAGATGTCTATAAGGTTGATGATGTTACTTTCCACATGGCTTTACCAAGAAGAATAGAAGGTTTTGTAACTGAATCAACAAAGGTTTCACTAAACATGTTTATAGATCAGGCAAGAAGAAAGACTCTTAGATTTGATTATAAACTAGATAAAAATGGAAAATTTGTTCCTTATCCTATTTTAGAGTAAAATTTAAATAGTAAAAAATTAAGAGAAAAATGTATGAACATTTTAGCTATAGGGGCACATCCTGATGATATTGAATTTGGTGTAGGAGCCACAGTTGCAAAGCTAGCAAAAAAAGGGCATAATATATTTTTCTTTATAATGACATTTGGAGGTAATCATGTAAACCATGAATTACGAAAAAAAGAAGCTATCGAATCAGCTAAAATTCTAGGTGTTAATAATGTTTTATTTGGAAATGTAGATCCTTTTCAATTAACATACGATAGGAAAAATGTAAAAATTATAGATGATGTTATTGAAAAAATAAAACCTGATGAAATATACTTACCTTATCCTTCTGATAGTCATCAAGACCACAGGAATGTTACATTATGCTCAATATCTGCTACAAGAAAGCACTCAAAGATATATTTTTATGAGACTCCATCAACTCTACAAGATTTTATACCTCAAAAATACGTTAATGTTGGGGATCATATTTTTGATAAAATTAATGCACTTCAAGTTCATGCTACACAACATAACAAAAGATTTTTAAATTGTGTAGAAGCTATGGAAGGTTTGGCTATTATGAGGGGCATGCAGTCAAGAAACGACATAAAATATGCTGAAGCTTTCCATGTTTTTAGAGACGTAGAAAGAGAGTAGTTTACATATAGTAGCCGCCATTAACATTCAGTATCTGCCCTGTTATATAACTAGCCCTATCAGATGTCATAAATAAAGCAGCTTCTGTTAATTCATCTATTGTACCTGGTCTTTTCAAAGGTATTTGTTCTAAAATATTTTTTTGTGTTTCAGAAGATAATCTTCTAAACATTCCTGCATCGATATACCCTACAGCCAGTGCATTTACAGTAATACCTTTATTAGCGACTTCTTTTGCAGCTGCTTTTGTAAATGCAATTATGCCTCCTTTTGCAGCTGCATAATTAGAAGATCCAAAGACACCTCCAGTTTGCCCAACAACAGATGAAATATTAAGAATACGTCCGTAGTTTCTTTCTCGCATGCTTGGAAGAACGTGCTTTGTACATAAAAATGTTCCTTTAAGATTTGTATCTAAAACTTTATCCCATTTTGAAATATCCATTTTCCAAACAGCCGCATCATTAAAACATCCAGCATTATTAACAAGTATGTCAATATGATTGAACTTCTTAAGAGACTCATCTATCATCGATTTCACCTGATCTTCATTAGCTACATTCGCCTGATAAATAAAAGCATTAGCTCCGTATTTAATAGCTTTATTAGCAGTTTCCTTAGCGCTACCAGCCTCTTTCAAATAGTTAATTATAACATCTGCACCTTCACGTGCATAAGCAAGAGTTAATTCTCTACCAATGCCTCTAGAACTTCCAGTTACAAGTGCAACACGATCTTCAAAACGTCTTCTATAACAATTGTTCTCACTTTCTACATCGGATGTATGATCCATAGTATTTAGTTAAACAGAAAATTTTAAATACTTAACAGAAACATAAAACCTTTTTAAGGTTAAAATAAATTATTGTATGGAAGATAAGAATGAGATTTAAATTAATACCTGTTTCATTCATCATCATATTTTTCTTTACTTTAACACTAATAATAGGTGAAGAAAATAGACTTAGTTATTTTTTTGCTATTATTTTAGTTACTCTTATTGGCTATCCTCTTACTATTTATGATCAAGGTATTTTAAATAAAATATTTAGATGGCCATTTGTAAAAGCGGTGAATAAATTTAACAATTTATTTGGTACAAAATTTCAATCTGCAATGTTGCTACAAATTAGAAAAAATCTAATGCCGTATGTAGATTATGGTTATAGAAATAATGTAAAAATAGGAGTTCATACAAATGCATTAGTTGCTGGGGACTATTTAATAAAATATTTAAAAGAAAATAATGAAACTGGAATTAAAAATACCTCTGAATGGTTATTGAAAAATTATGAAAATAAAGGTAATTACATAATCTGGAAGGCAAATTATGAAAGGCCAGATTTCAATTTGAAAAAAGGATGGGTATCTGGTTATTATCAAAGCAGAGCTTTGAAAGCTCTTTGCATGTTTTATGAAAGAACAAAAGACAAAAAAATTCTTAATTTAATAATAAAGGGGTTAAATGCATTTGAAGTTAACATAGAAAATGATGGTTTTAAAGTAGATGATAAATATGGCTATTGGTATGAAGAATACCCACAAAAAGGCCAAACCCCGCCATATGTTCTTAATGGTTTTTTAGAATCTTTATTAGACTTATATTTCATTTATGAAAAGACTAGAATTAAAAAAACGAAAGGACTTTTTGATAAAGGATTAATAGAATTAAAAGCAAGAATAAAAGAATTTGATACAGGTAATTGGACATACTACGATTTATTAAAACATTTTGCAAGATTTGACTATCATAAAACACATATAAGAGAAATGAATGATATTTACAAAATAACTAATGATAAATTGTTTTTAGACATAGCTGAAAGGTGGAAAAAATACAAGAAAGCAGATTGGAGATTTTATATTTTAAATATTATTTTATTGGATTTTATTATAACTATTCTTATGATTTCAGGGATTTTCTAAATAAATCTTTTAATAATTCTATCTAGACATTTTATTTTAATACCGGTTTTCTTTTCTACAGCTCTTAAAATCATTATATCCTCTTCATTTAAGACTTTGAAAATAACTAATAAGAAAAAGTACAGTAAAATAAAAGCTGGAAAGATTATAAACAAATCAAATCTGCTAACTTCTATTTTAAAATAGCTTAAAGGAGCATAAATCAAAATCATAGATGTTAAAGCTGCTAAAAATGGTTTTATATATTTCAAGTCAAATGGTTGCACTTTAATATATTTATAAGTGAAAATAAAAGGAATCAGGTTTGCTATTATTAAGGCTGATATTGTTGCTGTAGCAGCTCCATTAGTTCCTAGAACAGGCACTAATAAGATGTTAAGGGATATGCTGGTTACAAGTGACGCTAAGCTAACTAAAAAGTTAATTTTTGTCTTTCCTAATGATATTATTACATAGGTAGAAAGCGAAAATAATAAGCTAATTGTATAACCTAAAGATAAAATTATCAGTGGCATTGACGCTTCTATATATTTTTTTCCAAAAAGCAAGGATAATATGTGTACTGGAAAGAATAGTATCATTAGAAATGTTGGAAATATAATTAAAAATATCCATCTTGTTGATGTTTTATATACTTTTTTCAAGTCTTCTAATTTATTTCTAGAGTATAATTCTGATGTTACTGGCAAAAATATACAATTAAGCGCTTCATCTAAAACTAATAATAATGATGCTACAAGTATTGCTGAATTGTATATACCAACTACTGCAGTGGTAAGGTAATAACCTAGAACTATGGTATCAGCCCATCGGACTATAATACTAGAAATAGAGCTAAATGACATCGGCAGTGAAAATGTTATAAGTTCTCTTGATAAAGGTGATTTTTTAATAAAGTTAATATTTTGTATTAATTTTTTCTTTACAATGTAATATGAAATTACCGCTGCGATAATAAAACTTAATAAGTAAGCAAATGTAACACCTATTGTGCTGTATCCAAGATATAAAAGTATTATAACAATAGAAAATGCACTAAAGTTTCTGATCAAATCTTCTGTCAAAGTTTTATATTTTACAGTTTGAAGTCCTTTCATGATGGCAAATAAAATTATTGCAAATGAATATACTGGTACTCCTATTGATAAAATTTGCAAAATAATCGAAAGTTTAGGGTCTGAAAATATAAGTGAAATTTGATTTGAAAAAAATAAGAAAGTAATAAAGAATAAAATAGATATAAAAATTACTATTTTAAAGGCTGTTGAAATAATATCGTTTATTTTATTAAAATTATTCCTTCCTTTATAATATGCAACATATCTCATTACACCGTAACCGAACCCCATCACTGAAACATTCGTTGCAATCCAAAAAAAACTTAAGCCTAAAGAAAATAAACCAAAATTGCCCGGCCCTATAAATCTTGCTATAATTACTCTTGAAAAGAATTCTAGCATCTTTCCTATGATTAATCCTATTATAATGATTGATGCCCCTTTCGCTATTACCCTTAATGGCTTGTAGTGCGTGTTTAATTTTTTTTTCATGCTTATACCATTATAATGATAAAATTCCTATAAAAATTCCTATCGACCATCCTATCAACCTTATAAAAAATAAAGCTATAAACCAAAAAATTTCATTAATTTTTCTGGTTAATTTGAAAATATCAAAAAACCAGATTATTAAAATAGATATAATTGAAATTTCCCAGAAAAAAATAAAAGAACTATTAAGTAAATTAAAAATTAAACCTAAAACTGTTAAATAAACAAAAAATATTTGTAATGCCATTGAGAATTTAGATATAAAATCTCCTGTTATTTTTTTAATGTGTTTTTTGAAATACAAACTTGGCAAATATTCTGCATAGGTATACTGTTGTTTAAAAAAACTTTTCCATGTTGCTCTATGATAATGATAAACTATAGCATTTTTATTATAAAGGATTTTGCCGAACTCATTTAATCTATAACCAAAATCTGTTTCAAAAGCTACTTTAAATCTTTCATCGAATCTTAATTTTTTAAGAATATTTGTTCTTACACAAAGATTCATTGTTGGTGCTCTTAATATAAATTTGGGGAAATGTTTAAACCTGTCTTCAAGTTCTATACCAATTATCCGTTGTAAACCTTTAGCATTTTTTGGAGTTCCGCAATAACCTGCGACAGCAAGTATCTCTTTAGACTCAAATCCACTTAATAACTTTTTTAGCCAGTTTTTATCAACTACACAATCGGCATCTGTAAAGGCTACGAATTCAGAATTAATCCTTTTTATTACCCAGTTGTATGCCTTAGGTGCCCATCCTTTAATTTGATAAAGTTTTATTTTTTTACCAAAGGTTTTTAAATTTTCATATGTGCCGTCATAAGAAAAGGCATCCACAACTATGATGTCGTAATTTTTATATGTCTGATTCAATATAGATTCGATGCATTGTTTTATTGTGTTAACACTATTTTTTACTGTTATTAAAACTGTTATTTTAGGTTGTTTCATAGAATCATTTAACGAATAAATAATCTAAAAGCAACTTTTATATCTTCAAAGAGTTCATGAAAACTTTTCAAATTCTTTAACCTTTTAAAAATGTAATGAGGTCTTAGATAGTATTCTCTGTAGGACCATCTGACTAATTTTTCCAGTTTCTCATGGGAGATGTCAGGAAAATCTACTATAGCTTCCATATAAGGGTCTACCCCTACCCAGTCTTTGGAAGGTGTTACAAACCATTTGTTCTTCTTAACTATTTTATAAAAATCTACAGAAGGATGAGGTGCAACAACACCAAAAGAAACAAAGTCTATATCTAACAGTTTTAAAATTTCAACTGTCCATTTAATGTCTTTTTCATTTTGTAAAGGAGAAGCACCCAAAAGGATATTTATTTTTGGTTCTATTCTAACTTTCTTCAGTAATAGAATTGCATTGATTTGATCGCCTGGAGAAATGCCTTTTCTTACATAATCTAGAACTTTTTTATCAAAACTCTCAACCCCAATATCCACATAAACACAACCAGCCTCTTTCATTTTTTGCAAGACGGTTTCATCTTGCAATTGATCTGCTCTAGCCAAGCAACCCCACTCCATTTTAAGTAGTTTAATTAATTCACAGAGTTTTATTATTCTTTCTTTGTAATCAACTGGTTTCCCCATGAAGTTGTCATCCATTATAGCAACTGATTTGTAGCCTTGTTTCTTAACAAGCTTAAATTCTTCATAAATGTTTTTAGGAGATCTAACGCGAACAGGAGGTTTTACATTATGATATTTTTTCCACTCTATTTCTCTTGTAAAATTGTAAGCTGCCGGTATGCAATACAAGCAATTGCCCCAGCATTGTCTAGAGGTAAACATTGTAGTTGTTGGTCTTCCTTTTAATTTTGGATTAAAATATCTCTCAGGATATTTTATTAAATGCCTAGCAGGAAGTGGTATTTTATCTAAATCTTCTATAAAATGCCTAGGTGAATTATTGATTACTTTTCCATTTTTCATCCAACTTACCCCTAAAACGTCATCTAACTTTTGATTTTTAATTAATTTTTTAAATAACTCTAAAATTGTATATTCTGGTTCTCCTCTAATAACAAAAGATTTTTCGTCAATTAAAAATCTTTCAGGAACCCTTGTAGGTTCAGGACCCATGAAAACAACAAAAACATCATCTCTTAATTCTCTAATTTTCTTTTCCCAGTATAAGTCTATTTTTTCAGCAAGGTACACAGTAAAGAAAATGAAAGCATTAGTATTATTATTTATTATGTACTTTTCTAACCATTTTTTACTTTTCTTTTCTACTGGACAATCTATAAATTCTACTTCAAATCCAGCTTTTTCTAAAATTGCAGCAGAGTATAATATGTGTATAGGTTGTTGAAACGTAACACCAAAATTACAACCAAAACACCTGTCCGGAGCTTTTTTCTGCGGATAAGCAGGTGGTATTAAAAATGTTATTTTCATATATATCTCCTTAAAAATTTGACAATAATATAGTTTTATTATTATTTAAGTTAATATTTGAATTTAAAACAACTATTGATTGGTTATTCTAAACAATATGTAGACTAAAAGCTTCTTTTAATCTTGCTCTAGAATTCCAGTCGATATCATTTCCATATTTTCTAATAAAATCTTCAAGATCACTAACATTTACTGCAAATCTTCTTTTAGTTTCATCTTTATTTAGAGTTTTTATCTTTAAAATTCCATTTTTACGACTACTGAAAACATTAGAACTACCATTACAGTTTACTTCAAGAGAAAAGGTTGGTGATACATTATTTCCCCACATGTTTCGGACAATCGTCATATATTTTATTTCTTCAACCTTAGGAAATCCTTCAGCTTCTTCTTTGTATTCTTTTAACAAATTCATTTTACATGGATCTTCTTCGTTAATTGCTTCTACATCCATTAATCCTTGAGGAACAGTCTCTATATTTCCTCCGCCAATATATCCTGTTTTCTTTCCTCTTTCTGCAAAAAAAACAAAGTTATTTCCTTTATACCTTAATTTTGTTATTCCGCCGCCTCCAAGTGCATCCAATCTATATCCTGGAACTCTGTTAAGTCTTGATGTAAGAAACCATTTAAATTCTTCTGGAGAAACTCCCATTTCTATGTAATTTCCGCCCTGTTTTATATAACCAACTCCAACAATTTTATTATTAGTTATATGAGGTGTTTGCCTTTTTTCTTCTTTCCAAATCTCTTCTATTCTTTCAAGAAGATTTGTTGGGGGAGATGGAATTTCTGTAGATTTTAGTTTAATCCCTTTAAATTCTGGAGTCGAATAACAAGTAAAGGCTGGATTGTTTTTTGTTAAGCATTCTAAAACATCAGATTCCATTTTTATTACTATTAAGTAAAAGTATTTAAATACATGTTAAATAGAAGTGATTTCTTTGGAAATTTGTTCAATATCTTCTTTTTCCGTCAAATGTAATCTCTCTTTAGCATAAACGAATTCAATTGCTTTTCCGTCTTTAGCCATTAATACTATTGCATCCGGTAATCCATCCTCACCAGCAAAACGCTTTGGAAGATCTTCTAGATATTTAAATATAATATTTCTAAATACAGCAAAGCCATTAAATGCTACATTTCCTATCGATTTCTCTTTAGAAGGCTTTTCTATAATATCTACAACTCTATCATCTTTTATAATAACATTACCCAAATTTTTTAATTCCTCTTTACTAACTTTTTTTACACTCAAAACAGAATCTAAATTACTTTCATTAAATTTTTTTATAACCTCTTTTATATGCTCTGTTGGTAAGACTGAATCGCCGTAACAAACTACAAAATTGCCTGAGATTTTATCCTTTGTGATTAGGACAGCATGCCCAGTTCCTAATGGTTTACCTTGATCAACATACTCAATATTTACTCCAAATTTTTTACCATTACCAAAATAGTTCAAAATTTGCTCTTTTTTATATCCAATAACTAAAATCAAGTCTTTAAACCCTGCTTCTTTAAAATTTTTAATAACATATTCTAAAATTGGTTTTGAATTTATTGGTATCATTACCTTTGGTACGATTTCCGTTATCGGTTTCAATCTTTTCCCTAAGCCAGCAGCTAAAATAACAACTTTCATTTCTCTCACGAATTTTATATTAAAGCAAACTTATTGAAGTCGTAACAAAGCAATTTTCTATATCATATACATCCAATAAAATATTTATTTTTCTAAAATACCCAATCACCATCGAACCAAATCTCTTTGAGTGTTAAAAAAGATAGTTTGTTACCGAAGAATTTTCCAGCAAACAAAGCTATTTTAGAATAGAATATTTTTGGTTCAAAATATTCTTTTACCTCTTCTTCATATCTCCTAAATTTTGGAAAGTTTTTAATTAAAATATCGTCTGCAATTAATCCCCAAATTATTCCACCATAGCTCCAAGGTTTAGTAATCCCTGTTGCATCACCACACAAAGCTACCCTATCTTTTTGCATTTTAGTAAGTCTGCTAGGTATTAAATGTGAATAAACTTCCTTAGGTTTAATTTTCATTCTTTTACAGAAACTGTTAAACTCATTTTTAGCAATATCAACTCTCTCGTAAACTCCATATTCCACATCATTCCTTCTAGGAATAATCCAGCTTATTCCATTCTTTAAAGGGTAAACATGAATCACATTTGTTTTTGGTTTCTTTTTAATTCTTGTATAGATTCCTAAAATGCATAATGGATCTTTTATGCCTACACTTTTCCTAACTATAGAATTATAGCCATCACAACCTATCAAATAATCAAACTCAAAAACTTTTCCAGAAACTGATATTTGCGGTCTTTGATTTTTAATATAAAAAACTCTTTTTACTTCACTATTTAAATTGATTTTTGCTCCATTTTGCTTTGCTAAATCAACAATAAAATTAGCTAGTTGCTTCCTGTCAACAACAAGCATTTTTGGATAAAATTTTATTTTTAAATCTTTTTTAGGAAAATGAATTATAAGCTCTTCTATACCATTTCTAATCAAATCATTTCTTTTTGGAACAAAATTCCATATTCTTTCAGATATTAATTCTGAACAAGGTTTTTCACCGATAACATTATTTTTCTCAAAAACCTCTACTTCATTTTCTTTTGATAATTTCCAAGCCAAATAAGCTCCATTAATACCGCATCCGACTATACCGATTTTCATAGCTTTCACTAATTTAATTAAGATTATATACTTTTATATCATATCTATTTTTTATGAATTATAAGAAAATGGCATTATTGCCAATACCTTTATTAATCATATGTGCAATTTATCTATATTTTATAATACAAACCAATCAGCTAGCCTTAGATATAGACTTTAAAGGCGGGACGCAAATAGTTGCAACTTCTGAAAGGCAGATAAATGTAAATGAATTAGAAAGTGTATTAAAACAATATGATGCTAATGTTAGAACTGCTAGAGGTATAACAGGTTACACTGTTTTTATTAATTTTGATACTAGTATAAAATCTGAAGATGTTTTAAGTACTTTAAAACAAAATGGCTATGAATTTAAAGATTACTCGATTCAAACAATCGGTCCGTCTTTAGGGTCAGATTTTTTTCAACAAGCATTAATTGTTCTAGCTTTTTCTTTTGTTTTCATGGCAGTTACTGTCTTCATAATGTTTAAAACTCCATTACCAAGTTTTTATCTTGTTTTAACTGTAATTGCGGATTTGATAGAAACTTTAGTATTTTCACAAATAATAGGTATAAAACTTTCTTTAGCGGTATTTGCATCTTTGCTTTTATTAATAGGTGGTGCAGTAGGAGATAATATTTTATTCACAACAAGAATTTTGAAAAGCACTGGTAAGAATTACGACGAAATTATAAAAAAGTCTTTTAAAACTGGTATGACTTTGGTTGGCACAGTTATGGCTGCAATGGCAGCTTTACTTATAATATCATCTTCAATTGCAATCGATCAAATTGCTTCTGTTCAATTAATTGGAATGAGTGTAGATGTTTTGAATTCATGGGTATTAAATCTTGGTTTGTTGATGTGGTTTGTAACGAGGAAGATTAAATGAAATTTGATTTAATAAAATATCTATTAAAAAGATGGCAAATTTTATTAGTTTTAGTTTGTGTAGTCGGCTCACTTATAATAATTGCACCTTCTCCAGGGCAAAAAGGAGTTGTTGCTACATCTGTAGCTAGCGATTCACCTTTTTTAGGAAAGGTTCAAGTTGGAGAAACAATAACATGGGCAAACGAAAAAGAAATAAATTCTCCTGAAGATCTTTATGAATTTGAAAATTTTACAGGAACTTTTAGATTTATGCACTCTGGAAAACTAGACTTAGTAAATATAGAAACCCCTGGACTAGGAATATCTGTTGTTAAAAAACCATCTTCAAACCTTCAGTTTGGCATAGATTTGGTAGGTGGTACAAGAGTTTTGCTTAAACCTAAAGGCGTTGTGACCGATGCTATAATTCAACAAATCATATCCACTCTTGAAACAAGAATAAATGTTTTTGGTTTAAGGGAAGTAACCTTCCAGCCAATAAAAGATTTTTCAGGTAACAGTTACATACAAATAGAAATGGCTGGCGGCTCAAAGGAAGAAATAGAAAACTTGTTATCAAAACAGGGTATGTTTGAAGGAAAGATACCTAAAATAATAAATTTTAACAACAATTCAGGAACTTTAAATTTAGAAAAAAGTTACTCAATAATTTTAAAGAACGACTCGATTGAAATAAACAACACTTTGTTGAAGGTAAACGATACTTCTGAAATTGAAGGAATACCTTTTCAATTAACAAACTTAACAAATAGCTCTGCTGTTTTGTTTTTTACTGTTTTTACTGGAAAGGATATACAATCAGTTTGTTTGCAAGACCAACCAGGAATATGTGTTTCAAGAATTTTAATGGTTAAAGATGGTTATGAGTTTAACTTTCAAGTTTTTATTACAAAAAAAGGAGCAGAAAACTTTGCAGCTGTTACAAAGGATATGAAAGTCATCACAGACCCAAATACAGGAAACAAGTATCTAGAAAGTAAGATATACTTGTATTTAGATCAAAATCTAATAACTGAACTAAGCATCTCTTCAGAACTGAAAGGCCAAGCTTACACCACACCTGCAATAACAGGATTTAGAAAAACAAGAGACGAAGCATTAAAAGAACAACTGATGCTTAAGAGTATTTTACAATCTGGCGCATTGCCAACCAGCTTAGAAGTAATAAGAACTGATCAAATATCCCCTGCTTTAGGCAGCGAATTCATTCAGTCAACTATTGTTGCTGCCATTGCTGCTAGTCTAACAGTTTCAATTATTCTTTATTTGCGATATAGGAGTTTTAAAATTTTAATACCAAACATGCTTTGGAGCTTCTTTGAATTAATATTAACACTTGGGGGTGCGGCCCTTATAAAATGGACGCTTGACCTATCTTCAATTGCTGGAATAATAGCTGCGATAGGTGAAGGAACAAACGACCAAGTACTGATGATCGATGAAGTGTTAGAAGGTGGAACTGGAGAAGAGGGTAAATCTTTCACCTTAAAACAAAGATTAAAAAGAGCTTTCTTTATTGTTGTTGGTTCTGCTGTGGTTATAATGATGTCAGTTGTACCAATGATATTTATTGGTGTAGGTGTTATGAAAGGATTTGCCATAACAACTCTAATTGGAACTTTAATTGGAGCTGTTATAACAAGGCCAGCTTTTTCAATTGTTGCTCAGAAGGTTTTAGAAGGAAGAGTTGAAAAGGACTTGAAGAAAAAGATTGAAAGTGATACCAGTAAAAAAGAGATTAAGGAAAAAATTGAACCTGAAAAAGCCAAAAAAGAAATCATAAAAGAAGAAGGAAGGAAATTAATGGATATTGCTGCAATGGAACTGTTTGGTAAGCCCTTCAAAGATTTAGCGCCTGAACAAAAAGAGGAAGTTAAAAAAGTAACGTTAGAAGCTGAAGACAAAGAAATTAAATAATTTTACCACTGTAAGTAGTAAATTAGAGTTTTCTTTTTATTTAATTTATCTTTTTTATGCTTGAATTGTTGTTTGCCTTTATACTTGGAGTATTAATAGGTACAGTAGCTGGATTATTACCAGGCCTGCATCCTAACAACACTGTTCCAATTATTCTTGGATTATCGTTTTTATTTGGCCCTTTACCTAGCGCTATTATTTTAGTAACAACTGGAGTTGTAAATTCTTTTATTGCTTTCATTCCGTCAATCTTGTTAGGTGCTCCAGAAGATTCAACAGCTCTAGGAGTTTTGCCTGGGCATAAACTTCTTTTGCAAGGCAGAGGGTTTGAAGCAATAAAATTATGTATTACTGGGTGTTTTGGAGGAGTTTTATTTTCAACTCTCTCGTTGCCTTTATTTGTATTTGCTGTTCCAACATTGTATAATTTTATAAGACCTAATGTCCACTGGATTTTGATAGCAGTTGTATCTTATATGATTTTATCTGAAAAAGGAAGAGACAAAATCTATTCTTTATTTGTTTTTATATTATCAGGTGTGTTAGGTTTGCTTGTTTTAAATAATTTATCAGATAGCATGTTATTTCCTCTTCTAAGTGGTTTATTTGGCTTGCCTATGCTTTTATTATCAATCTTTGAGAAAACTAAACTTCCTGAAAATTTTAATTTTGAAGAAGAGAAGATAGAAAGAAAAAGCCTTTTATCGTGTATAGGAATAGGGAGTTTAGCAGGTATAGTTGCAGGCTTGCTACCTGGAATCGGTTCAACCCAATCAACAATAATAACTCAGCAAGCATTTCAAAAGAAAAGGGATGAAAGGAGTTTTTTAATCTCAATAGGAGCAATCACAAGTTCTGATATTGTTTATTCTACATTAGCTCTATGGTTGATTCACAATCCTAGGTCTGGTATAGCTGTTGGGATTAGTAAGTTACTAGAAGTTGGCTTTAATGAAGCCATGATTTTTATTACATTTATTTTAATTTCAGCAGCCATAGCAACAATAATAACTTTGAATCTTACTAAGATTTCTTTAAAATTCTTGAAAAAAGTAAATTATCAGAAGTTATGTATAGCAACTTCTATATTTCTCTTTGCTTTAACATTTATTTTTTCAGGTCTGATTGGAATTTTAGTTTTAATAGCATCCATAGCAGTTGGATTAATTCCTAATAAAATTGGAATAAAGAGAACTCATATGATGGGTTGTTTATTGATTCCTACGATTTTATTTTTCATGGGAATTAATTTTTTGTAAGTTTCACATAGATAATTTCATTTACTAGCAAGAAAGATGCAAGTTTCAGTAGGATAGATTGATTTATGTGGTGTGGAGTGATATTAAATTTAAATCTTTATAATTTTATATTAATAATATGGTATTAAGAAAATTAACAATAAGAACTGAAAGAGGTCTTCTAAGAGATGCCCCAGAGTTGCACAAAATTTTGTTAGGCGAATCAAAAAAAGATGTAAAAATTGTTGAAACCCATCTTGGCAGAAAAGTCCACTATAATAAAACAAACTTGCAAGAAATTTATCAAAGTTTGCAGACTTTGCCAACTCCAGAACTCTCCTTGAGGACAGCTATAGGCGGAAGAGATGCAGAAGATTATATATTCCCTCTAGATGCGATAATACCTGGTCAAATTGAAGCTATTTTATCACAAATGGTTTTAATAGAAAGGAAAAAATATCCAAAAACTGCACAATTCTTCCAAAGAACCACAGAAGAAGCAGGATATAGGGATTATGGAAGGGGCGGAGATTATAAGGTTGATTAAAGTATTTAAATTTGAATCTAAACTAGTTGTTTCACTAGGTTATTTTCATTTCTCGTATTGAAATGCTACTTAGTTAAGTCAACCGTCTTCCCCATTGAACCTGAAGATGCAAAATATAATTGGCCTGAGCATTTAGGGCAATTGCCATTTAGGGAAGGTCTTCTAAACTCCCAACCACAGTTCTTACATACAACAGACTCAAAAGTTTTTAAAACAGTTTCCTCAGGCGATAACTGTTTTTTCTGTCCATTTAGCATGTCTAGCAAACTCTTTTGCTTAACACCTTCTAAAAGTTCTGAAGAAGAAATACCACAAGCCTCAAATATTCTTTCTAACGGCGGTAGTAATTGATTATAAATATAATATTCCGAATCTATTTCTAAACCCTTTTCTTTTACAAACTTCGGATCTTCTGCCCGCTTTGACATTAGTTGGTTGCCCTTAACTATAACATACTCAAGTCTTTCACCAACTAAAGATCTAGTTTTATCTCTTCGGGCAATTTTCTTAGCTAATTCAACATGCGGCTGGACTCCATCATAACTATCTAAAGCTTTAGTTATTCCTTTTATAATCGATAGTTTTTCTAAAGGTATTTTTCCTTTTGCTAAATCATCAACCATGCTTCTAACATACTTTGAAGCTTTGTTAATGTCTTTTTCTTTTAGAATTATATTAAGAACATTAAGCATAGTCTCAGAGGTCAAAGAACACCAGTCTCTTCTAACAGTTTCTATACCTTTCATTTCCATTTTGTCTACCCATTTATCATCATCTCTTTCAAAAGTCCAACCTGCATATCTTTTCTTTGCCTCAATCAAAAATGTCTTAAAAGTTTTTTCGAATTTTAAATCTAGACCATAAAGTTTTCCAGAAACGAAGCCAGAAATTTTTTTACCAAATTCCTCAGCTTCATCGAGGTCTTTAACATTTGATTTTATAAAAACAGAATCTGTATCTGCGTAAATGACTTTTACAGGAAAGTTCTCTTCTATTAATTTTTTTGTTTTTGTTATAGTGTCTCTTCCATATGCAGTTATTGTATTTGCAATGTCCATGACATACAGTCTTGATCTAGAATAGCCTGTATAACCATAAAGACTATTTGAAAGATCCTTTAATGCAAGTTGCTTAGCTTGAAGAATTCTCTTATTCTCTGGTTCTTTTTCCAGTTTTAGTTGTTTTTTAACAATAACTCTGGCATTTAAAAGGTCCTCAACAACTGTAGGTATAATCCCTTTGAATACATTTGACTTTACGAATTTTGTACCATAAGGAGAAATTGTACAATCAATATTTTCTCCGTTAGTTAAAAAAGTGGTTGTACATATGTTAAATGCTTTTATTATTGATGGGTACATGGAAGTAAAATCTAAAGCTATAACCCATTCATGAAGACCTGTATCTGGCTCTAAGACTAAAGCTCCTTTTAGTCCATGCTCTTTTGAGATTTCTGAAAAATCAACCGGCTTACAAGGAACTATAAAATTTTTTTTATTGAATTCTTTAAGAAGCCTAAACTCATGCCTTTGTGACTGACCTCCTAAACAATCTTGTAATAATAATCCACATGCCTTTGCAACCTCGAAGAATTTATCAAGTAAATGCCTTTCCACTACTAGTCTTAAAGCTAGTTCTGCATCTTTCTTTGCATAATCAACAAATTTCTCAAACCCTGTACCATCCCACATTTCTCTTACTTTTTTTAAATAGTCTCCGCCCAAATCTACTTTCTCTTCTCCAAGAACCTCTTTTGATATTGTGCTTAAATCATATCTCTTAAATTTAACCCAAGGATCTCTTTTAAAAATTTCAAAAGAATCAACTACAACCCTTCCGCACACATTTGGCATATAGCTATGCTGCAGTTTTCTTGCTGAAGCAGATTTTTCTGATCTGCCTAAATCTCTTGAAATATTTAAGATTTCTAAGCGCTTTATTAAGAATGGTAAATCAAACCCATTAATATTATGACCACATATAATATCTGGATCATAGTCATGTAAAATATCCTTAAACTTTTCTAGCATCTCTTTCTCATCTTTACATGAAATTACACCATTGTTTGTTTTTACAGATTTTGCAACAATAACTAAATTTTTCTTTCCCTTGTACTCAGGACTGAAAACCAAGCTTATTACAATAATTTTATCTTTTTCTGGAACAGCTATTCTATCCTCTTCTGCCAAGCATTCAATGTCAAGCGACATGAACTTTAAAGGAGCATTCTTTAAGATTTCTATTGGCTTTATCGATTCTGCTACAAATGCTTTGCATTTTACTGTATTAGTCTTAGTAAACTTTCCCTCAACGTTTATCCAACCCATTCCCTTTAAATCAAAGTCTGCCATAAATCTATATCTAAATAAAACATCAGCTTCATAAGGAGTTCCAAACCTTTTAACAAATTCTCTTATTTCAGGAGTATCCCCAGGGTTATTCCCAATTATTTTCAAGACTTTTACTGGTGGTTGATACCCTATTGGTAAGGATTTTTCAACAATCTCTATTTTAAGATTTGGATATTTATTTTTTATTTGCTCAATTACTTCTTGGTATTTACTTTCATCGCCATAAAGGTAAAAGTACGGTAAGAACTTGTCGTAAAAAACACATATAGACTCGCCTTGAATATCCTTACAAAATAGTCTAACTATCGGTTTATTATTGACAAGTGTATAGTCGCAGTCAAGAATTTGTAGTTCCATGAAAATTTTATTTGTATTTGAAAGATTTAAACATTTTGTGGTTATTAAACATATTAATTAATCAGAATAAAAAAATTGACTTAAACATCATCAATTTCTCTTGTCTTTAGATCTATTACTTTGTTTGAAGAAGCAATTGTTATTCCTTTGTAATTTGTATTAATGTCTTTATCTGTAAAGATAATGTCTGGAACTGGCTCAATTATAAAATCATTATTTTCTATATTTACGTATCTTTTTCTTAAAATATCTAAAGGATTGAAACCCAAAACTATTAAAATCAGTATGCCTTCCACTTCAATTAAGCATGGACTATTTATCTTATAAGTCTTGTTTTTTATTTTATCTTTTAATTTATCAATAGAAAAAACATAATTAGCGTCACAATCTTTACCTTCTTCTAAAAATGCAATTTTTACAGAGTCTGAAGTGTAGTTAACTGGCCTTATCGGAACATCTGGATAAATTAATTTGTCGGCAAATAAAATTTTATTGTTTATTCTACCAGAAGCTGCAACTACATCGTCTAAAGTTAATTTTTCTCCTATGCTTTTTGGAATTAAAGCTTGAATATCGCCTGTCGGATCTTCTAAAATAACAGCAAAATCTTCCTCCTTTTCAGTTTTATCTTTTACAAGGCCTATAACACTTGCATTACCGCTGCTTACTTTATTTATCGATACCAAGTCTGAAAACTCAACTCTTTTTAGTAAAATGCTTTGTAATAAAGAATACCTCTCATTTAAATTTTTAACAACGTCTTGCATTGTAAATTTCTTAACATGATTAAACTCTTTAATAATGTTAACATCTCTAACAAGAATTTTCTTAATTAAGTCGTTTGTTACTAAAAATGAATTTTCTCTTTTAAGCCCCTCTATCAGTCTATAAAAATTATCTTCATCAATATTTTCTATTAAATTAACTATACTTTCTTCTACCAAATAACCTAAATTTATTAGGTTCTTTACATGGTTATGGTTCATAAGAATATTTCGTATAGAAGATTTTTTAACCTTTTCAAAACGCATTCAGATAAGTTTAAAGATATAACCCTTGTCCTGCCATACCTTCCTTTAGAAATTATTTTTGTAGTAATTATTCCAAATAAATCAAGCTCAGCAACCAAATCTGATATTCTTCTTTGTGTTAATGATTTTAACCCATGTTCCGTACATAGATTTTGATAATTATCAATAACATTTCCTGTCTGTATCTCCTTGCTTTTCTCTGCTAATTGAACTATTGAGTATAAGACAATCTGACTTTGCTTTGGCTGTGCCTTAACGATTTCTAAAACTCTGTCCATATCTATTTTTTCTTGGGCGATGTCTACATGCTTTATTAAAACTTTTTCTTCACACCCTCTTTCAGCTAATTCTCCTGCTACCCTAAGCAAGTCTAAAGCCCTCCTAGCATCACCGTGTTCCTGTGCTGCCAAGGCTGCACATTTTTCTATAACTCCTGCTTCCAATGATTCAGGAACAAAGGCTAAGGAAGCTCTTGTTCGTAAAATGTCTTGTAGCTGTAAGGCATTATATGGTGGAAAAATGAGTTCTTCTTCACCTAAAGAACTTTTTACTCTTGGGTCTAAAGACTCTATAAAACCAAGGTTGTTTGTTATTCCTATAATTGAGACTTTAGAATTTTTTAAATCTTGATTTATTCTAGTTAAATTATAAAGGATTTCATCACCTGTTTTTTGAACTAATGTATCTATTTCATCAATAATTATAATAATCATTTTATTATCTTTTTCCAATCTTTCAAAGAACATATTATAAACCTGATCGGTTGGCAACCCTGTAAAAGGAACTTCTTTGCCTAATTCTTTAGATAACTCGGCCAGTAACCTATACTCAGTATCAGCCACTTTTTTCATTTTACAATTTACATAAAGAATTTTAATTCTATGCCCATTGCTTTGACTGATCCTTTCTAGTTCCGAACCAACAAACTTTGAAACCAATGTTTTGCCAGTTCCAGTCCTTCCATATAAAAATATATTACTTGGCTTCCCACCCTTCAAAGCAGATGCTAAAATTCTTCCTAAATCATTTATTTGCTTTTCTCTATGAGAAATTGTTTCTGGTATGAATGATATTGTTAAAGCCTCCCTATTAACAAATATAGATTTTGTTTGTAAGAATTTATTAAAAATATTTTCTTCCATTTTAACAACCTTTGCTTCTTCTGAAGATAAACTGATGAAGTTATAAATACTTTTCTTCACGTTAACCCCATCACTTCCTTAGGAAAATGTTCATATGAATAGAAAATGAAGGTTATAACACTGTTATTGTTCCTTCGGAAACAGTCACCCATAGGTTTCTTATGCAATCGTTAAAATTAATATTTATTAAAAATTTAATATATAATAATAATACCTTGATTTCATATAACACTGTTAATATTATAAATAACAAATGTTATAATTAATATTATGAATTTTTGTAAAATATGTAAAAATAAAGAAAATTATTATGCAAAAAACATGTGTAAAAAATGTTACTATTCTTATTATAATAGAACACCACAAACCAAAAGAATAAAACAACTTTATTATGAGAAGGTTTTGAAAAATTTAGAGGAGTGGAAAATAAAATCTAGAAGAGCTATGCGTAAAATGCGAGCAAGAAAGTATTTTAATTTGAGTTCTGAAGAATATGATAAATTAGCTACTAGATGTGCAGTTTGTGGTTTTGATATAGTGGTAGAATTACATCATAAGGATGGGGATAGAAAAAATAACAATATCTCTAACTTAATTCCTCTTTGCCCAAATCATCATCGAATGGCTCATATGAATATACTAAAAATCGATAATAACAGCAATAAGTAAACTGAACCTCGACTAGCAATGAACGGGTAGGCTAAAAATTATTCTTTAATAATTTTATGAGCTCGTCTTTATCCTTTATCTTAGTTATGCCCATCGGTATGCCTTCTAATTCTGCTAGCCTCTTAGCTAATTCATCTATCTTCTCTGAGCCATGAAGAATAACTAGACCAGGCCTTAGATTAGTAACTTTTAATGCTACCATCGAGCTTCTTCCCCTATGAGCTCCTATGAAAATCAAAGCTCTTTCACTGGTTAATCCATAAAGTTTTACCATATCAGTTGGAGAAAGATCTATTATTGCCTTTAAACTGTCAACAACAGTATATCCATATATATTTTTATTGGCAAGGTCCTCCCTTACCATTATTGGGGTGTCAATAGTCTTGCAAAACTCCTTTATATTTATAGGAGCATCAAATTCTTTCATATCTAAGACAGCGTCTGATAAAGCTGTTTTAGTTGGTAGTTCTGCAAACTCTTGGATAATTTTCCCTCCAAGCTTCTCATCTATAGATATCATTGCCTCTACCATTCTTTTAACAATCTTAATTCCAGGCGATTTCCTTCTACCGTTCTCATAATCAGAAATAACTGATGGCATTATCTTCATTTCATCTGCCAGTCTTCTTTGCGGTATCTTGAATATATTTCTCCATTTCTGAATAATTTTCCCAGCCTCATTACTAAGAACAATTTCGCCTGCTATTCTCTTAGCTAGGTTCTCTTTTGCTAATCCTTGAGCATCCATAAAGACATATTAACGTAGAAGACTTATAAATTTATCGTATCATGTGTTTCTGCTCTCTACTAACTTTATTTTTTGATTTTTCCGCTATGCATATTTTTAAATAAATTAAAAATATAGAAAATAATATGCCAACAGGAATTAAAGTTAAAGATGCGATGGTAACGAGAGTAGTAACTGCTAGACCCAGTCAGAATGTTTTTGAAGCATCAAAAATTATGAAAAAAGAGGATGTTGGAAGTGTTATAATAATTGAGGGTAGTGATCCAGTAGGAATTGTAACAAGAGAAGATATAATAAGCAATGTCACGTCAAAGGATTTGTTATCTTCAAAAGTCTTACTAAAAGATATAATGAGTAAAAATTTAATAACTTGCCCTCCAGACTGTGATATTTCTGAGGCAGCAAGAATAATGTCAAAACACAAATATGAAAGGATTCCTGTAGTTTCTATGGGTAAATTAGCTGGGATTATATCAACAAGGGAAATTGCTAAAGTTGCACCAGCAGCACTTGAAATAGCAACAGAACACTTAAGAATAGAAGAACCTGAAAAAATCATTGAGGAAACAAATGAAGGCGAGTGTGAATTGTGCGGTAATTATTCTGAAGAACTCCATAACATTAATGATAGATGGGTTTGTGATTCTTGTAAAGACGAAGCAGAAGGATTGTAATTTTCTCTCTGGTAAATGAAAATATCCATATGAACCAATTCAAATATATTTAAATACTTTTAAAATTAACTTATGATTAACCGAGAAGTTGAAGAATTATTAGAAATCCTTGATAAAAACAAGGATAAACAAACAATAGCCGAAGGAAAAAAGGATAGAAAAGTATTATGTTCATTAAATTTCACTAATGTAATTACAATTGAAAAAGGGCTTTATGAAACAACAGAAAGTCTGAATGAAAGGGAAGTACTAATATTAACAGACTTTGACTCTGAAGGAAAGCAAATAGCAAAGAAATTTAATTTATTTCTTCAACACCTCGGCTACAAAGCAGATAAGGAAACCAGAAGGAAAATTGGTTTTATATTTGCTAAATTAAAAATCAAAAAAATAGAGGAATTAAGAGGTGTTTTGTATGGGAAAACTTGCGCAAGCAACTTCAAAGTATACGATTTATGCTAAATTTGAGGCTGATGGAACTGTAGAAAAGCCTGATGTAATCGGAGCAGTTTTCGGGCAAACAGAAGGTTTGCTAGGGCCGGACATGGAATTAAGAGAATTACAAAAAACAGGAAGGATTGGAAGAATAGATGTTGAAATGAAGGGCGTTAATGGTAAAACTTCAGGAATAATTTCTATCCCTTCTTCATTAGATAGCTCTGAAACTGCTTTGATAGCAGCTTGCATAGAGACGATAGAGAGGGTAGGACCTTGCAATGCAAAAATTTATATTGATAAAATTGAGGATGTTAGGGTTACGAAAAGAAAGTATGTTGTTGACAGAGCAAAAGAGCTTCTAGAGAAAATCTTTGAAGAAGGATTTTCAGACCCTCAGCAAATAGCAGAACAAATAAAAGAAGCAGTAAGAGTGGCAGAGATATCAGACTATAAAGGATTACCGGCTGGTCCAAATCTTGACGCATATGATTCAGTTATAATCGTAGAAGGAAGGGCAGATGTATTGAATCTTTTAAGAAATGGAGTAAAAAACGTAATAGCAATTGAAGGTACATCAGTTCCTAAAGCAATCATAGATATTTCAAAACAAAAGACAGCCACTGTTTTTTTGGATGGAGATAGAGGTGGTGACTTAATTCTTAAAGAACTTATGGCAGTAGCTGAAATAGACTTTGTAGCAAGAGCACCAAGAGGGAAGGAAGTAGAGGAGCTAGGTAAAAAAGAGATATTTCAATACTTAAGAGCAAAGGAGCCAACAGAGCAAACTAAGCCAGAAATTGTAAAAGAGGAAGTAAAAGTAACGCCTACATATCAAACTGGTATTGAGTTCGATAAACTTGAAAGGTTTAAAGAAGTTTTAGAAGATTTAACAGGAACAAGGGCAGCTTGCTTTTTAGACGAATCTTTAGAAATACTAGGCAGGGTTCCAATAAAAGAAATGTTTTCAGCAATGAGAGAATTGGATGCAGAAGTTATACTCCTAGACGGCGATATAGATCAGAAGCTTGTCAATCAATGTGCAAGCAATGGAATAAAGTATGTAGTCGGAATGAAAGTAGGAAGAATAAGGACTCCAGAAGGTCTATTTGTCTTAACAATTCAGGATTTGAAGTAAAATTAATATATAATTAAATCAAAATATTGGAATGCTTGACTTAGTTGAGAGAGTATTGAAATATGTAGAAAGCTTAACAGATTATTCAGAAGTCAGATATGAAAATACTAAGGGCAACAGATTTATTATTAAAAATGGCATTCTAGAAGCTACAGATATTTCCAAGACTTTCGGTACATCAGTAAGGTATTTGAAAAATGGATTTTTAGGAGCAGTGTATTCTAACAATCTTAATTTTGCTAAACTGAAGGGTTTAATTGGAAAAAATGTAAAGAAGATTTCTCTAAAGCAACCTATAGAATTTTCAAAAGAAAAAATCTATAGCGATGACTATGAGGTCAAACAAAAAATTGATCTGAACAATGTTAGCCAAGAAGAAAAAATTAAGGCTGTTCTTGAAATAGAAAAAGCTTTGTCTAAAATGAAATTAGCAATGAGATATTTCGAATTGTATGATGAGTTTAAAGAAAAAATTTATGTTAATTCTGAAGGTTCTAAGATAATTTCAAAAGTACCAAGAGTTTCGTTTGAGTATGTTCTCACAATGTTAGCAAACGGCAACAGCGAGCAAAGAGTTTTTCAATATGGTGGCTCTGGTGGGTGGGAGGTATTTCAAGGTTGGAGCCTAACTGAAAAGCTTGTTAAAGAGGCTGAGACGCTTGCAAAAATTTCAAAAACAAAAAAACTTGTTAAAGGGAAATATGATGTTATACTTGCACCGGAGTTAGTAGGAATAGCTTCTCATGAAAGTTGCGGTCATCCTTACGAAGCAGACAGAATTTTAGGGAGGGAAGCTGCTCAAGCAGGGAAATCCTTTATAACAAAAGAAATGTTAGGAACAAGAATAGGAAGTAGCGTTGTAAGCGTGGCTGACGATCCGACCTTGCCTAACAGTTATGGATTTTATCTTTATGATGATGAAGGTTTGAAAGCAGAAAGAAGAATTTTAATGAAAAATGGAATGATAAATTCATTCTTGCAAAACAGAGAAACTGCTGCTGAATTGAAAACTCAAAGTAATAGTGCTGCAAGAGCAAATGCTTGGTATTCAGAACCAATAGTAAGAATGGCAAACACATTTGTTATGCCAGGTAACTATTCCTTTGAAGAGCTTTTAGAATCGATTAAGAAAGGAGTTTATATTAAAACTTACATGGAGTGGAACATTGATGATAAAAGATTTAATCAAAAATATACTGGTTTGGAGTCATATTTGATAGAAAACGGTAAATTGACAAGATTAGTAAGAAGACCTATTTTAGAGATAACCACACCAAAGTTCTGGAGTAGCATAGATGCTGTTGGAAAAGATTCAGGGTTTGTTGCAGGCAATTGCGGTAAAAGTGATCCTATGCAGGGGGTCCCAGTATGGTTTGGTGGACCGCATATAAGACTAAGAAATATAATTTTGGGATAAACTATGAATTTAATAAAATTTGCTTTGAGAGAAGGAGTAAATGATGTTGTTATTGAAAAGAATTCTGCAGAAACTAAGCAAGTTAGGTTTGCAAACAATAATATAACAATCTTAAACAGATGGAATATAACAGCCTACAAAATATTCCTTTCATTTAAAAAAAGAATTATAAGTACGATATTGTTTGATGCAACAGAAGAACAGCTTAAAAACTCTTTAAGAAACTTAATTAAAAATGCAAAAGCGCTTCAGCCAAACAAAGAGTATTTTGGAATAGCTCAAGGTCCTTTCAAATATAAGCCAGTAAAAGAGTCTTTTGATAAAAAAATAATCAATGCTAATGTTTCAGAGATTGCAAGGGTTATGATAAATTCTGCTTTAGAAAATAGCAAAACTGTTGCAGGCGTTGTTTATACAAATTCTGCTGAAAGAGAATTAGAATCATCTAACAATGTTTCTGCTTTTGAGAAAGCAACTTCCATTCAGTTGTCTGTTAGGGCGTTTAACAAAGATGAAGAGTCTGGACATGCTGCTTCTTGCTCAAGAGTCTTAAGCAAAATAAATCCAGAAGAATTAGGAAGAAGAGCAGGCGGGATATCCAAGTTAGCTAAAAATCCAGAAAAAATTGTGGCAGGGAAATACAATATAATTTTTGAACCTTTGGCAATAGCAAATCTTTTGAACTTGGTTAGCAGATCTGCTTCCGCTTTCATAGTAGATTCTGGACTATCATTTCTTAAAGACAAATTGAACAAAAAAATTGGAAGTCAAATTGTTAATTTAATTGATAATGGTAGAATGGAAAACGGCTATTTTTCTTCGATGTTTGATGATGAAGGAGTTCCTACAAAAGAGACAGCTATAATAGAAAAAGGAGTCTTGGAAAATTATTTACATAATACTTCTACAGCTAAAAAATATAAAACAAAAACCACAGCAAATGCAGGTCTGATTGTTCCTTCACCAACTAATACTATATTAAAAGAAGGTAAGATATCTAAAGAAAAATTGTTTAAAGAATTTGATAATGGATTGTACGTTACAAACGTCTGGTATACCAGATTTCAAAATTATTTGACAGGAGATTTTTCAACTATACCTAGAGATGGTATATTTTTAATTAAAAATGGAGAGGTTGTTAAGTCAATAAAAGATATAAGAATAACTGATAATTTGCAGAAAATCCTAGAAAATATAACAGGATTATCTAATAAACAAGAATGGATTATTTGGTGGGGGCTTGAAAATCAAATTCCAGTTTTTACACCTTATGTTTTAGTTAAGGATGTTAATATTACAAAGTCGGCTATGTAGTTTTCATTAGGATAAATGAAATTATCTAGTGGAACCAACTAGTTTAGATTTCTTAGAAAGGCATTGAAAAATAGCTAGAAAATGCTTGTTTTTGTTATAATTTTATGGTTTTTGATGGGTGTTTTATATGATAAACTAGCAATTTAATCCATTTGTGTTAAAATTATTTCATACTTTTCCTTTGTTATAAAATCAACGCATATTTGTTTTTCTTCTCTTTCTGGATAATTCTTCCTAAGTCTCTCTCCTAATATTCTAACATCTTTATCAGAATCAACTACTTTGCCTTGATATATAGCAACATATTTTCCATCAAATTTTTCTGCTAATTTATCACTGTTATTAATAAGCCATATTTTATTTTCTGCAAGCTTACGAAGGCATTCAGCTCCTTCTGGGTCAAATACATATTTTATTTTTGTAGGTTCTGTCATATCTAATTATATCAATAATCAAAAATTTAAATCTTTGAAATTCATGTTTCCCGCTACATAACTCAATCTATCTTACTGAAACTTACATCTTTCTTGCTGGTAAATGAAAATATCTATATGGAAACAACTAGTTAACGCCATATAACATTTTTAACACACTTTCCAGCAATTTTAGCAAGTCTTTCCATCTCGTCATCGGGCTGTGTTTTCAATTTTTTTAGTTTCTCATCCAACGCATTTTCAGGAAGGAATTTTTGTAAAACAAACAATTTAGCATCTTTAATGTATTTTGCAATTTCTTCTATATCTTTTTCAGAATGTAGACCAGGAACAACTGTTGTTCTAAACTCATAATCAATGCCAGAATTCATTATCAAAGAAATACTTTTCTTTACATTTTCTACAATGTCTTTAACATTTGTTACAGCTTCATACTTCTCTTCTGTTAAAGGTGCTTTAATATCCATTGCAACTGAATCAATTAATTTGTTATCTATCAATTCTTTTAACATATTCGGGTTTGTTCCATTAGTATAAATTCTTACTAAATAGCCCATTGTTTTTATTTTCTTAATAAAATCTGGTAGATCTTTATGTAAAAGTGGTTCGCCACCTGAGATTACTAATGCGTCTAACCATTTCTTTTGTTTTTCTAGAAAATCAAACACTTCCTTTTCATCAATATCCTTTATTTTTTCACTATCTTCAATCAATTCAGGGTTAAAGCAAAATGAGCATTTAAAATTACAATTAGGTAAAAATATCATTGCTGCAATTTTTCCAGGATATTCAATAAAAGTATTTTTAATAAAACCCTTTATCTTCATAAAAGATCTTTTATATTTTCAATTTCAGGAACTTCCCCATACCAAGCAGCTTTTTTCTCATTGTTTTCAACTAAAACTATAGAAGGCGTTGATAAGACATCATAAAATATAGATTCAGCCAATCCATCAACTTCTTTTATATTAAAAAGTTCAACTTCTATTCCTTCTTTCTTGAGAACTTCTCCTAGCTCCTTTGCCCTTGGACATTTTGGGCAATCAGGTTGCCAAAATATTTTTACCAGCATCTATAACACCATAGTTTCCTTTTTGTCTGTCTTTGAATTCTCCTTGTTTACTTTTAATCCAACCTTCAAATTCTTTTCCTTTAACTTTTCCACCAATTATTGAATAGTATCCAACTACTCTGCTAATTCCATAGATATTATCGCTTCCACAAAACTTACACTCAGCTTCTGGAGTTCTCCTAAATCCTAAATAAGTTCTTTTGCAATCATCACATACTGTGAATTCTGGTGACAAAACAATTTGAGCAGATTGTGTATTTTCCCAAGTTTTTCTAATCAAATTAGCTATGCTATCTGAGTCAGGTAAATGTTCTCCAACAAACAAATGAGTTATTGAGCCAGATTCTATTAATGAATTAAATTTTCCTTGTTTTTCTATTCTCTCTATCATTGATATTGGAGCGTCAGGTGCAAAATGAACGCTGTTAGTATAGTATACTTCTCCCCTTTCAATATTTCCTTTAATATAATTTTTAGCCTCAGGGAATTTCACTGAGTCAATCTTTGCTAATCTTAGCGAAGTACTTTCTGCAGGGCTTTCTTCTAAACTGAATTTTATTCCTAATTCATTTTCAAGTTCCTTGCATTTTAAATACATAGCTGAAATAATCTTTAATCCAATTTTATATGCTTCATCATTTTCATGCAATTCCTGTCCTGTAATTCTTTTAACACATTCATTAAGTCCGATTAAACCTATAATATGCGTTACCTTTTCTAAATCAAGGTAAGGCCTTCCATCAAGTCCTTGCATCCCTATCTGCCATAAAGGCATGCCAGGCTGACTGGAAATTTTTTTAATGAAGTTCTTTTTTTGCATATGAGCTTTTGCGGTAAGGTCCATGGTTTTCTTTATCTCATCTATTGTTTTTTCTAAATCACCATTAGCTCTATAAGCAGCTTGTGGCAGGTTTAATGTAACATTAAGAAAACCGCAGAAGCGCATGGATTCTGGATGTTGTATCATGTAGTTGTCAGTTATTTTTGTTTTAAGTCTGCAACATTGACTTAGAGTTGCATCTTCTCTATCGAAAACAAAATATGTTGCTCCATTAGCAGAAGAAACCTTACATGCAAATTTAAACAACTCATATTGCTTTGGATCGTTAAAAGTATCGCTGTTAATATGTAAATTAAATTTCGGGAATGGGAAAGGTTTTCCGTCTGAATCACCAGCCATCCAAACTTCCATCATTGCCTTTGCAAATGCTTGTGCTTCTTTTTCAAGATCGCCATAAGTTAAAATTCTTCCTTCTTTTGGTTGAACTAGATTTCCTCTTTCATCTCTAGGAACTTCATCTAATTGTTTTATCGAGTTATCTGGCATTCTTTGCATATACTTACCACCAGAACCAATAGCAGGTATATTTTTCAAATAATCAGGAACACCAAGGTGAACATTAAAATCTATGAATAAAGTTTGACCACCTCTTGAAAATGCACTTTGCGAGCAACTAAATATTAAATATTGTGCCTCTTGTTTAATTCTTTTATAATCATATCCAATAAGTAAAGGAGCATAAAATATGTTGATATAAGCTAATCCTAAAGCTCCTGCATAATAAGCTTGCATTGATGCTAAGAAAGTGTTTATATGACCTGTTAATGTGCCTGCATACTTTGCTGGTGTAGATGATGTTGACAAATTCAAAAGTCTTAATCCATATTTCTTTAGATATTCTGGTGAGTGTGCCGAGCAATAAACTCTTATAGGCATTCCCAAGTTATGAATATGTATAGCTCCTGATAAATGAGCTTCAGCAACGTCCTTAGAAAATATTTCTTTTAATGCATATTGTTTAAGTATAATTTCTGCTATTTCAAAATTAACAGCTTCTGGATTGTTTGCAGTAATGTTGCTGTTTTCATTACTTTTTGCGTATACTATTTGATTTAGGTTAAAACTTGGTATTCCAATAATTTGTTGTTTTTCAAGCTTTTTTCCTAACCCTTTTACAAAAAGTTCATTATCAACCAATTCTCTTACTAAGTTTACTGTGAGTGTTTTCATTCCAGATGCTAAAACTTTCTTTTCAACAGCTATTGCTATATCCTCAGCCTCTTCTTTAGAAATCCCTGTCTCATTTATTAGAGCGTCTATTATTTTTTGTCTGTCCCATTTAGAAGTTATGCCTTGAGTAGGTGCTGAAACAAACAGATGGATATCAGTAGAATCTTTTGTTTGTTCTTCTGATACAATACTTACAGCTTCTAGAGATTTTTGGAACGAGACAATATCAGTGAATGACTTATAATATGAAGCGAATCTTACGTAAGCAACCTCATTTATTTCCTTAAGTCTTTTCATTACCAAATCTCCTATAGCAGTTGTGGCTACTTCTTCTTGACCAAGGGTTCTTACTTCAGCTTCTACCTCGTCTACAAGCTTTTCAATTGTTTTATAAGAAACAGGAAGCTTTTCACAAGCTCTTACAACACCTCTTTTAATCTTATCTTTACTAAATGGCTCTCTTCTTCCATCCTTTTTAATAACAACCATATCTTCAATTTCTACTTTTTCGAATGTAGTAAACCTTCTTCCACATTTCAAGCATTCTCTACGCCTTTTATTAGCACCTAAATCTTCGTCAATTCTCTTGTCTACGACTTTTGTCTCATCAGAACTGCAAAATGGACACTTCAAGCTAATCACACCTTAATAACACAAGATATTGTGTTTTTTAAATTTTAAAACACAAGTAATTGATTTTTAACTTTAATATTTAAATAGTTTTTGGTATTGTACAATATACTTTTCATCCTAAATCCCGGCAAATAACGTTTATTAAATATAAAAATTAAATAATTTTATGCGTGCATTTCTAGGGATACCAATTCCAGAGGAATTAAAACCAAAGGTAGAATCAATTCAAGATAAATTTTCTGATTTTGATATTAAATTTGTTGAACTGGAAAATTTACATTTTAATTTAAAATTCTTTGAGGAAATAGACAAAGAGAAAGTAGATCAATTGAAAAAGGGTTTAGAAGATATCTGCAAGCAATTCCAACCTTTTGAAATAAAAATAGCTGGAGTAGGAGCTTTCCCAAGCAAGAATTATATAAGAGTTATATGGCTAGGAGTAAAAGACGGCTATCAGACTTTAATTTCTTTGGCTGAAATGATAGAAACTGCATTGGAGGCTTTAGGTTTTGAAACTGAAGAGAGATTTGTACCACATTTAACCTTAGGAAGAGTTATATCTGGAAGAAATAAGAATGAAATGATAGTTCTGTTAAAAGAACTAGAAAATATAGAAGTAGGTAAGATGAGAGTAGATGAAATTATATTATTTCAATCCAAATTAACTCCTAGCGGACCCATCTACGAGGAGTTTTTTAAGAGCAGGATTGGCTTCAGCAAGTCTGTTTAGCTCTTGTAAAGCAGCATCTAAATTTTCAAAATCTTTAGGAAGACATTTAGTCTGTCTTTCTAAAATTCCTTTTGCTAATGCACGTTCACTAGCAATATCATCCAAAGAAGCAAAGCCAATTGTTGGGATATTGTATCCTACATGTCCATTTTTATAGGTTACACTTTTTATAAGACTTTTAGGCATTCCTTTAATTCCTCTTGCAAATGAAGTGTAATCAATATTGGAGGACATATAAAATAATTACTAATAAGTGATATATAAAATAGTATGTTCTTACCACTAAAAGTAGTGAAGAAATTATAATTTTTAAGCAATTTTACTAGATTTATGAACATAGTAAAGATATCAATTGCAGTAGCTGCCATAGGAATAGTGGCTTTATTCTTTTTTGTCAGATATAGTGAGCAGAATACAGTCAAAATTTCAGAGCTAAAGCAAGGCCAAATAGAAAAGATTACAGGTATGGTAAACTCGGTTTATGTAAGTAAAGATGGTCATACCTTTCTAAAAGTTGCAGATACATCTGGAGAGATATCTGTAGTGGCCTTTAAGAGTTCAAATATAGATGAGGTTTATGAAGTAGAAGTTGGGAATCAAATATCAGTCTTAGGAAGGGTAGAAGAGTATAAAGGAAAATTAGAGATAATAGCCAAGGAAATCAAGAAAGTTTAATTATTAATAAATTTTTCAATTTTATTGTGTTTTATATCTAAAATCCAGATTTCATTAACTTTGCTTAAAATCTTATGATTTTTTATATAATTTTCAAAATTTCTCTTTCTTTGCTTTTTAAGGCAGATGATTATTTTACCTAAAAATTTCACAACATCTAAATTATTGTAAATATGTGACGGAATGCCTTTACACCATCCGTCATGATAGTGGCATTCAAAAAATACATATTTTTTGTCTTTAAAGACTGTTATATCTGGTCTAAATCCGTATTCTTTAAATGGTTTCTTTTCAATTAAAATATTTTGTTGATTTTCTCCGTTTAATATCAAATCTGAAATAACAATATTTTTCATCTTTTTATGCAATTTAGTTTGATTATAGTTTCTTTTTATAAATCTTTTTAAGAAAGTTTGGTCAGATGAAAGTCCTAGTCTCTTCCTTCTTATAATTTCCGGTTTTTTAAGAATCTCTATAAGTTTAGAAATTTCACTCTCGTTTAACACTTTTATCAGCTTTTATTTCGTTTATAAATTTTAAAGCCTTAATGTAAGAGATTAAATCACTATTCGGTTTTAATCTAACCATTCTTAATCTAATGGTAGGTACTATTTTTTCTTCTTCTATGGCATCTTTTAGATAGTGGTCCAAATACCACCTTACAGTACATTCATTTATATTAGTTCTTCTAGAGATTTCATTTATGTATAACCAATCATTATTTTCAGCTAAAACTTTCCAAATTTTAGTTAATTTTTCGATGTCAAAGCCTTTTCTTACTTTTCTATCTCGTTTAATCTTATTTTTCATAGTTCTCTATTACTATAGTAGTAGTATACGCATATTTAAATCTATTTAAAGTTTACTTTTCAATTTTTATACGTCAATTATCATGCAAAACACTGTTATAATTCGTTTTTTGTCGATAAAAATGTTCACGTGAATGTTCATAAAATCTTCACGTCTTCACGTTTAACGCTCGCACTTTCCTCGCCTTTCGTATCACATAGTATCATATCTTCACGTGAATATGTAGTATAAAGTTTAACATATAAACATCTTCACGTTAACTTCACGCGTGAAGATGTGAACTTCATGTGAACTTCACGTGAATAAATTATGAAGTTCACGAAAACTTCACGCTCAAAGTCTCACAAACATGTTGAAGTTTCAAAAAAGCTAAAATGCCACTAAACTTCACATCATCTTCACATTAAAATGGCATTTTTCGAAAAATTCCTAAGAAAATCTTCATTTCATCTTCACAAAATCTTCACGTATGAACTTCATGTTCACGTGAACATAGTAAAGCTTAAATATTTACTTCACGTGAATACTATGTGAACATTTATGCCTATTGAAATCTCAAAATGGGGATGGAAAGAAAATCCTTTTATTCTTAAAATAGATCCAAAGCTGTTTGTAGGTTACGATGAGCAAGTTAAAGCAGCTTTAAAGCATATAGAAAATAAGCATAAAATTGCTTTAATATCAGGTAAGACTGGAAGTGGTAAAACAACCTTTCTTAAATGGCTTGAAAAGAATTATGATACATCAAAATTATATGTAAGTAAGCCTCCAGAAAACCCAGAAGATTTTATTGGCATGTTTACAGATATATTTGGTTTAAGTTTCTGGGAGAAAATGTTTAGAAAAAGACCAACTTTATACAATCTTCCTCATTATATAAATAGAAAATTAAAAGGAGATCATTTAGTTTTTCTTGTTGACGAGGCTCATGAGACAAATAAGCAGGTTCTAGAATGGCTCAGAGTTTTAACAGATCAAATAGATACTGTTAGTTTAATTGTTGCTGGAATGCCTGTTTTAGAAAGTAAGATAAAATCAGAGCTAGAAACCTTAGATCAAAGAATAACAACTAGGATAGCCTTAACTTCTTTAAATAGAATCGAGACTAAGCAGCTTATCCAAAAAAGAATAGAAAGTGTTGGAGGAAAGAGTATAGAGCCATTTACAGATGCAGCTCTGGAAAAAATTTATGAGAGAACAGGAGGATTCCCTAGAGAAGTTTTAAAATTTTGTGAGAGATTGATTAATACTGCCTTAGAAAAGAACTTAGATGTAGTAGATGCTAAAGATATAGAAGAGCATAGAGAGATTGAGCTTCCGAAAGTGAGAGCTGAAGAACCTGTAGTCACCTTTATGCCTAAACCGCCGTCAGAAGAACAGTTTAGAAACCTTCCTTACAAACAAAGAAAGATTCTAGAAATTTTGTCCAAGAAAGACTGGTTAACTCCAACAGCAATAATCGAGGATTTAGATATGAAAAGTTATAAAACTAAAGGGCATGGCATAAGATCAGTTAACAATATTCTTAAAAGACTTATGCTAGATGGCTATGTTCAAAGAGAGGCTAGAGGGAAAGCTTTCATGTATGCTTTAACACCTAAAGTAAGAACAATGTTTGTTCAGTCTTAATTTCGTTTACGATGGTAATCTGCTATATCTTGCTGTGTAGGGTAGTTTTTGGATATAGGTTCTGCTGATTCTTCATACTTTATTGCCATATTTACCTCTTCCAAAAATCTTGGGAAGTATTGTGGCACATTACCAAATAATCTACTAAGAGCACTTTCACTATCTTTTCTAGAAATTCTCTCGTTTCCTATTAAAAGTTCTCCGTCACCATCAACTCTTACTTTCCCAGTTTTTCCAAATATTGAGTTTCCAGTCATAAAATATATTAGGCCCTATAATTATTTAAATGTTACTATTATTAAGTAGTTAACGTAGATATCTTTAAATACTACTTATTGGTAATTACTATATGGTGGTAATATATGTGTAATAGTAGGCAATTCATCAATACTAAAAATGTTTTAGAAGTATTAGAAAAAAATCCAGGTATGGATTTGGTTGCAACTCCAGACAAAAGATTTGTTTATATTCCAACCGGTGTAGCTGGTTCAGTTGTAGGCCCTAGAAATAGAAGGTTTGAATATCAAATACAATAGTTTTCCTTTTCTTTTTTATCTTAATTTTAACTAAATAATTCTATGAAAAAGGCTCTAATTCTAATAGTAGGAATGCCAGGTTCTGGAAAGTCTTTTGCAGCAGATGTTGTTAAAAAGCGCTTTCATGCTAAAGCTCTTAAGACAGGAGATGTTATTAGGGAAGAAATTAAGAGAAGAGGTTTGCCTTATACTCCTGAAAACGATACAAAAGTGAGGCTTTGGTTCCATACTGGAAGGGAGCATTTGATTGTTAAAAGACTTTGGAAAAAAATGAAAAATTTCGAAGGTATAGTTGTTATAGATGGTTTAAGATCTCCTAAGGAATTAGCAATGTTTAAAAAATTATACAAAGGTAAAATTTTTCTCATAAAAATAAAATCTTCCTTTAGAGTTAGAACTCAAAGGGAAATAGAGAGAGGAAGGTTTGGGAAACTAGAGTCAATAAAATATCTTAAAAATAGAGATAAATCAGAGTTAAGTGAATTAGTAGGTTTAAAATATTTGTTAAAAAAAGCAGATTACATCATCGATAATTCGAATTTATCCAAAAAACAGATGGAAGATAAAGTTGTAAATTTAGTGAAATCGATTATTTGATAAACAACATAAATTTAAATATGTGAACTTAATTCTATATAGTAAGGTGATTGAATGGATAAAGTTAGAGCTAAGGATTTAGTAGGAAAGGTCATTGTTTCTGAAGATACAGGAAGAAAGTTTGGCGTAGTTGGTGATGTTAATTTTATAACAGAATCTGGGGAATTAATGAACATTGTCGTTGCTGAACCAGCCAAGCAAACATTAGAATTAAAACTTGCAGAAGATGATAAAGGAAGATTGTTAATACCATTTTCTGCTGTAAAGTCTGTTGGAGATTTTATAATAATTGCAGAAAAAGACATTGTTTAAATTGATAAATAATGGCTATAATTCCTCAAAAGCCAGTATGTCTAAGTTACGAGGATAACGTAGAGACATATAGAAGTTCTAATGAAGGTTATTGTTTTAAAATTAGTAGAATCTTAGATCAAGGCCCCCATTTTCCTTGCCAAAGAAATGAGGAAAATCCTATTTCTAAAGGTTGTCATGTAAAGTCAAGAAATGATCCAGAAAATGCTTTAGTTGAAATTAAAGAAGACGACTTTATTATTAACGGTGAAGTTCTAAGGATACTTAGAGAAGTTGACAGATGGAATTTTTTAGGTAAAGAAGGTAACTTTCTAAAATTACAAAAGAAATTAAATCACCTTAATGCAGATGAATGGTGTTTTTCTTATTGTACACATCCTATAAAAATAGCTTATTTATCGCCTTCTCAATTGAAAACATATGAATTACTGAGGGGAAATAAGATTGTAGACGATATAAAAGCATTTAGTGAAATTGATGCTGAATATTTTAAAGAGCTTTTGACAAAGTCAGATTATCCTAAATTAGCTATTGTTTTAGAGATTGCAAAAAAAGTTTAATTATTTTTCTTCTGGATCTTTAATTCCTTCAGGAGTTATTCTAAAAATTATTTCGCCTTCTGGCAAGTTCGGCGAGTCTACCATTCTAGCAATTCTTGTGTCTCCTTTTGATTTCCTCAAATAAAGTCTATGCGTGCTGAAATGCCCTAGTATGTGTCCTCCAATAGGAACCGTAGGATCACCAAACAAAATATCAGGTCTCGACATGACCTGATTTGTTATATAAACAGCAACGTTAAAAACCTCAGCCAATTTTTGTAAAGTTCTTAAATGTATATTTAAATTTTGTTGTCTAGTTGCTAATTCCCCTCTTCCATAATATTCTGCTCTGAAATTTGAAGTTACACTATCAACAATTAGTAACTTTACGTTTTTTTCCTTTATTAATTTCCAAGCCCCTTCAGCAAGAGACGTTTGTTGATAGGTGGTAAAACATCTTGCGACATAAATATTTTCTAAAACTTTTTTCGAATCCAAGCCAATAGCCTCTGCCAATTGGGCTACTCTTTCAGGTCTAAACGTATTTTCTGCGTCTAAATATATACAACTTCCATTTAGTCCACCCCTTTCTATAGGTAATTGAACATTGATTGCTAATTGAAAGCCAATTTGTGTTTTCCCGGATCCAAACTGTCCAAACATTTCTGTGACTGATTGGGTTTCTATACCGCCGCCAAGTAAATTATTTAGATTAGCGCTACCAGTTGATATTTTTTTTATTTGTTGTCTTCTTTCGAGAATGTCTGATGCTTTTTCAAAACCAATGCCCAAAATTTCTGCTGCTTTATCAATTATTTTCTTTGATGTTAATTCGCCTATTTCAGCATCAGCTTCTAATTCTTTAGGAGAAGAGCTAGCAATAGACATTAGACCTATATACCCCTTACTTATTAGTTTTTCCGCTATTTTGTCTCCAACACCAGGTAAATCAGATACGTCTTTAATTTCTTTAGATTCTTTACCCATAGAACTCACTTAAACATTCGGTACTAAAATATTTATAATTTTATTCACTTCCTCCGCTATATCAACTTCTTTAATATTATTAACAACAAATTCCAGTCTGTTAAACATCTTGTTTCTTCTAGCTTTTCCAACCATAATAAACTCCTTTCCTAAAACATTTAAACCTTCAAAAAATGAGTCTTCTCTTTCTAAGGCTTGCTTTATATCCATTCCTATTAAATCTAACGCCACATTTCTGAAGAAGACTGCCCTGATGTTGCCTGTACCATCGTCAATAATTCCTGATAAAACAATTGTTTTTGCTGGATTAACAATCCCATGCTCAGGGCATTTGAATTCATTTCCTTCTTTTATTACTCTGCTTTCGCATTGCGGACAGATCTCATAAAAAATACTTGTTTCAAATAGTTGTACTAAAGATGCTCTTAGTTCAGCGGGTTCACCTTCTCTTAAACCTGATATATTTTTTCTTTCTATTTCAGAAGGTCTTTGAAGCTTTTCTAATGCTGGTAATTCGCATTGCTCTAGAATCCTTACACCGCCTCTATTCCCAAGTCTTATTTCTACGCCACCAAGTCCATTGTCTCTTGTGTATGCTCCAAAGGTTTCAATAGCCATTCCAGGTTTCAGTTTTTCGATTATGTCAGTTTGATTATCCCATAAAGAAAGCCTTATATTTCCAGTCTCATCACCAAGAACAATGCTTCCAACCTTTCCCTTCTTTCCATTTTTCTCAAATTTTCTGGGTTCAAAAATCCTTATAACTCTTCCTGTTAATTTCAAATCTCTTATCTTAGGAATAACATTCTTTATTTCAAGCCTTCTTTTAGTCTTGGTAAATACATCCAATCCCAACTCCTTTGCAATTATGTAAGCAGCTCCTTCCTTTGAAACAAGATTTGATAATTCTCTTTGCTTTTCAAGAATATTTTTTTGAACTTCTTCTTGACTTAATCCAGTTTTTTCAATTATTTTTTGTAATAACTCGTTAAAATCCATAATTCAAATTACTCTTTAACGTTTATATTCTTTTTTTACTATCATGAGAAGTAATATCTTTAATATATAAATTTATTATAATTTTATGGCAGAGCCTCAAGCATTTGCAATTTTCTTTGCAGTCATTCTTATACTTGTTGGTTTACCTTTACTTTTATTTGGTATACTTGAATATTCATCTTCGCCTGGAATAGGTTCTAGTATTTTGGCAATGAGCATTCTCATGCTAGTTTTAGGAGCATCTTTTTTAATAATTATTCTGACTCAGAAATAGTTAGATTTTTCTTCTAGCTTCTACCACATCTTCAGGCAAAACCGTCTTTCTTCCTTTACTTTTTGCAATTGCTGCTGCCTCAGATGCAACATCAGATGTTATTTCTTCCAACAAAATAGCAAATTCTTTCACCGCTTCGTCGCTGATTCTCATGTTTGATTTTTTCAATATTTTTTCAACAGGCGCTAAAGGCATGTCCATAAAATCATTTTTTGAATTTTTCAACTATTTTGTTTGCAAACTCATACTGGTCTTGGTAAATCTGCATTGCTACAGAGAAATGATTATAACTTCCAACTTCTACCTCTAGTTGCTCTGCCATATATTTTTGCAATGCTGTGAATGCAAAAGCATTTCCTGGCCAAGCACTGAACAAATCGTTTGTTTTCATAACAACATTGAAATGAATCTTATCCTCGACTATCTGCGGATGGATTAAAACTAGGCATGGTGAAGAAGTATCTTTTCTTTGCGGTGTAAACTTTTCCAAATCCCTCATAGGTATCCATGTGTGCATTACAACAGATCTTCTTCCTAAATCCTTTTTCAAAGTTTCAATCGCTTTTTGAACTTGGTCTATTCTTTTAACAACACATTTTCCACCAGTTGTTTTTTGAACAAAATCTTGGATTTCCTTTTCATTGCTGACATTCGGCATCCATGCTCGTATCTGGCAGTCAGGATAACATCTTAGTCTTGAATAATAAGTATAGTCAAAAGAGTTTTCTTTTTCAGGAGGTAATCCGTTAATCAAATTCTCTGCGTATTCTTGAGCTAGTTTAATGCTTATCGGTGCTAAAGAAGAAAGTCTCGGCGCCTTTAAAGGGTTTGAAATCATTAAAAGCATGGGAGAGTCTTTTGTCATAGTCCTAAATTCAGGTGCTTCAACCCATCTGTCAAATCCTTCAATCATCATTGTAAAAACAGCCTTTTCCCAGGCTTCTCCAAGTGTTTCTGCTTGAACGATTTTTACACCATAACTCACTTTATCACCCTATTTTTAGTTCTTCATCCTGCGTATATTCAAGACCATGTTTTAGAGCCTGCTCTGCTTTTTTCAATTCCATTCCCAAATATGAAGCATGATCTAATCTTGACAACAAACCTTTTTTAATTATCCTTTTACATATCTCTTCTGCACTTGTCCCTTCTATAACTTCATTTATTTTTCCAGTTTTAATAAGATTTTTATCTTTAACATAATTATAGTGCTCAACAACTATCTTCTTTTTTATCTTATCAATTAAAATAACAAAAAACCCTTTAGCATCAAACTCAAATTCAGCCATTATTCATCACTTAATATTTCTTTTATCATTTTTAAAACAGGAAATATCCGCCAGGAAGATTCGATTGGGCCGTAGAGTAAAAAGTCTGCTCCAAGCAAAGCTTGGCATGCACATAAACTTGAGTCGCATATTTCCCTTACAGGTTTTTCTAAGCTATGAACCCATTCTGAGGCAATGTTATGTATGCCGTTGCCAGCCGGATATCCTAACTCAGATTTTAAAGCTACAACAGCTTTTATAGAGTTTAACGAACCAGCTCCGATTGGAACAACACCGCTGTCAATTAAAACATTTTTTATTCTTGCATTTTGGGAAAAGGGCAATAGCTTGTTTTTAACGTAATCAACCTTTCCTTTAACCGAGTCGTCTAAAGGATTGTATGCAAGCAATATCGCATTTTCAGGCTTTAAATCATAGCAAATTGCTTCTCTCTCACCTTCATTCATACCATAGTTTATAGAGTTGTACAAAGCATTTTTGGATATTCCAGTTTCCTTGCAGTGCTTTAGTATTTTTATTCTAGTTTCCCAGTCTTCAGAATCTATTGAGAAAGGAATATTGAATTCATTTACAAAATTTATTATTTTCTCAAAATCATCTTCCTTGTCAAAATAAATATCGAGTAAGAAATTAAAACCAGTTTTTTTCTTTAGATTTAGGGCATCTTCTATCTGTTTTCTTGCTTCCTCAAAATCTATTCCATTTAAAGTCCTTATCTTTTTCTCCTCTCTGTAAAGAATTGTTCCAATTAAAAGTAAAGGATTGTTGTTGCCAACCTTAATATTTCCAATTTCAACAGTTTTTAATTCTCTAGGGAATTTAAACATTTGAACCAACTATAAAATTTATCGGATCTAAGGCTAAACTTTCTGTAATTAAAACACCTTCTCCGTGATATGCTATATCTTTTTTTGTTTCTTCAATTATTCTCACAATAAAAGGTTCTCCATCGTATGCTTCTTCATTCGGTATCAGTTTAATCTTTTCAATTATTTTTATAACATCGGTTTCATCAATTAAATTTATAATTTTTTTTATCTGCTTTCTAAATCTTTCTACAGCTTCTTTTGGAATATTTTCTATAAATGGTATAGCTCCTTTGGAACCAATTATTCTACCGTTTTCATCTATGCCATTCTCGTGAATTGCAATCAGGCTTTGACCTGAAAAATGTCCTTTAGATTCTTTTCCGCAAACTACAACATATCTTATATTGCAATTAGAAATCGTATTTACTATTACTCTTTCTGTTCCAAGATTTTCAGTTCTCATTTCCCCACATAATGCAAACATATCCTTTGGAAAGTTAAATCTACTTGAAATTGTAACAATAACAACATTAGAATTCTTGTTTCCGATTTCATATTTTCCAGAAAGTATAGGCCAGTTTTCAGCAATTTTTGAAGTCATTAATTCTAATGATATTTTAAAATATTTATCTCTTTGTTTTCTATGTATTTTTATACTTTTAAAATCTATTTCTGAAAGTGATGCAATGGGGTTTAAAGGAATGATAAGAGATATAATAATGTTTTATGTTGGTTTACAACTAATCATTGGTGGAATGGATAAATTCACTTTAGGAGTAATATTAATAATTACAGCAGTGATCTTTACAATATTAGGTTTCATAATTGCTTTTGGTAGTGGTTAAATGCTAGACAAAATAATAAACATAGTTAATACTCACACCAAATGGAGAAGAGAGCAATGCATAAACATGATTGCCTCAGAGTCCTTACTTTCACCGTTAGCAGAAAAATATTTTATAACTGACTTTGCTGGAAGATATAACGAGCATAGCGGTCCTGAGCGTCACTATCATGGCACCCAGCATTCTTATGATATAGAAGAACTCTGTAATGATATTTTTAGAAAGAATTTTGATACTCCATTTGTCGACTGTCGCCCTATATCAGGTGGTATAGCCAATCTAGTAATTTATACTGCATTTGCAAAGCCAGGAGACGCAATTGTTGCATTAGGCATACCAAACGGAGCTCATGTTAGTTCAAGCCCATGGGGAATGGCAGGCGTTAGAGGATTAAATTCAATTGATATGATTTTTGATCCAAAGGAAATGAATATAGATGTTGAAAAAACTGTCCATTTAATCAAAAAGATTAATCCAAAAATCATAATGTTCGGAGCTTCAATGTTTCTATTTCCACATCCTATAAAAGAAATCAAAGAGCAAATAGATTCAAGTATAAAAATTGCTTATGATTCTGCGCATGTTTTTGGTTTGGTTTATAATAAGGAATTTCAAAATCCTTTGGAGGAAGGAGCAGATGTCATAAGTTCTTCCACCCATAAAACATTTCAAGGGCCTCAAGGTGGGATAATTATTGGTAAAAAAGATTTGGATGAAAAAGACTGGAAAAAAATTCAAACAGCAATCTTTCCAGGAACTGTTTCAAATCATCACATCCACAGAATTCCTTCTTTAGCAATAACTGCCTTGGAGATGAATGAGTTTGGAAAAGAGTATGCTAAACAAGTGATTAAAAATGCAAAAGCATTAGGGCAAGCCTTGTATGACTTAGGATTCAAAGTTCTTTGCCCTGAAAAAGATTTTACAGAATCACATCAAGTAATTGTTAATGTCAAGGAATTTGGCGGCGGAAGAACCATTGCAGGAATTCTAGAAGAAAACAATATAATTTGCAACAAAATGTCCCTGCCGATTGACACTCCGCAGGATGCTACTAAGAATCCTTCAGGAATAAGGCTTGGTACACAAGAACTAACAAGAATTGGAATGAAGGAAAGTGAGATGAAAACAATAGCAGAAGTCTTCAAAAAAGTAATAAAGGATAAAAGAAATATCAGAAAAGATGTTGAAGAATTTAGAAAGAATTTTCAGAAAATTCAATATTGTTTTGATTAAAGCATAAGGCTAAATTCTTTTATTTTTATAGTTAAATTATGAAGGAATTCGATATTACAGGAAAATTAACAAAAGAGGAGATAGAGCAACTTATTGAAAAAATTAAATCAGGAAATAAAATAGAAGTATATAGAAAGTTTAATTGTAGGCATCTTGATCAAGAAAGAGTACACTCAATTTATTGCGATAAGTGTCAGTATCTTTACAAAATTGATATAAGAGAACCAGGCGTTTTTGGTTGTTATGTGGAAGATTTTATAAGACGATTTGAAAAACAATTTGAAAATTTAAAAGAAACTAACTCTGTATCAACATTTTAGCTTTCTCAAAATTTCCAAAAGGCATTATGTTAACTCCTCTGGCTCCAGCATTTCTAATTTCCCTTATCATTCTAGCATATTCCTCATCTAAATTCTCTTCAAATATATTCATTGGAAATATTCCAGGAATTAATTTGTTTAACTTTTCAGCCTCTTCTTTAGAATAGAAAGTTATTAGCCCAATAAAAACAGGTTTTTCAATTGCTTTAATAAATTTCTCGATTGCGTATAAGTCATAGCAAGGCTGGGTCATCACAAATTCTGCACCAGCAGTTATCTTATCCTTAGTTCTTTTGATTTCTACATCTAGATTTGCATTAAGATTTGCTCCGCAGCCAATAAAGAAATCAGTATTCTTTTTTGCATTTAATTCTTTTAAAAGTTTTATTAAGCCTAAAGAAGAAAATTCAAAAACAGGCTTCGCCTTAACACTTTCATGAATTCTATCTCCTGTCAATGCAAGGATATTTTTTATATCCAAGGCTCTTGCAGCAAGTAATAGAGACTTTATTTCTATAAAATTTCTATCTCTGCATGTAAAATGCATTATGGTTGGTGTCTTTAAGTTATGTTCGATTTTATGGCATAGAGCAATAGGATTCATTAAAGGAATTCCAAGAGGTGAATCCACTATATTAAAAGCATCAGCGTTAAGATCCTTTATTTTTTCTAATAATTCGTCTAAACTAGGTTTTGTAGGCGGTTCTAGTTCTACAATATAAAGAAAATCTTCCTCATTTACAAGTTGTCTAAATTCCATAATAACATTTTATCTATAAATTATTTAAATTAAAATACTTTCAATTCTCTCACTTTGTGAGATTAGCTAAAATTTTCAGAAAATCCTATTTCTTAGGCATTTCTCACTTTGAAAATGAAAAAAGTGAGACTAAAAATCAAGTATAAAAATAATGTTACAAAGAACATATGTTATAATATATCTATTACATCATGATAATAGTAATAAATATAGGCTGGTAAATATGTAACGTGATATATTTTACTATTATATTAATGAAATATATATCATTCAAATTATAAATTAGGCTTAAATATCAAAAAAACAAAAATTTATTAGGTGAAATAGTGTGGCAATAAAAAAAATTCAGAAGAATGCCTTTGAAATGATCTTTCTTCATCCAAAACCTGTAAAAATGTTAACAAGTTTGAAGAATGAAGACATAAGATATGCTACACAGGTGTCAAAAGTTGTTGATTGCACATATTCTCACACCGTAAAAGTTCTGGAAATGTTCAGAAAGTTAGGCTTAGTCGAGTTCGAAAAGAAGGGAAGAGTAAAACTGATTAAACTCACTGATAACGGAGTAGATATTGCTCATGACTTTGAGGGGCTTAGACGAAAATTTTCTAAACTTGGTGTAGATTTTAAAGAATTTCCATTAAAAGAATAATAAATCTTAATCATTTGGGCTATCCCTTTACACGAAAATATGTACAAAAAATTCTATAGACAATTGTTGTTAATCTCTAACTCTTTGATATTGTTTAAACCATAGCATCATGCCCATTTGCTTAGATATATGAGCCATGCACACACATGTATAGTGCAAAATAACAATTTTTTTAAATGCGGACAGTTGATATTAATCTAGGTGTTTTGTGATTTTATGAAAGAATTAATGCTTTGGTTGTATGGTAAGTCTGCTAGGAATGCACACATACGTGATATGGCAGAGAAATTGATCATTGCTCTCAAGGAGAAGCAGTCCATGGAGCATCAAGAACTCTGTCGCTTGTTAGGTATAGGCTTTGACAAGTATCAAAAGCCGAAAAGGACCTTCTACTTCGTTGTGAATCCACTGAAGAAAGTGCAATTGGTGAAGGAAAAGCGTGTTTATACCACTAAGGATAGGAAAAAGTATGCTACTCACTATTTTCTCGATGCCGGAGCATTCCAGGGCTACATGACCCGCATCATAGAGGAATTCCACGCCACAATTAAGCCATAAATAGAAAAATTATCACTGAAAAATGCTCACAAGCTATATATCGTGATTTATTGTTTAGCCTATATATTTTACGAACATAGTTTTTAGTCATATATTATGTTATAGATATAGGTTAGTGAATAGGTTAGGATAGATATATTGTGTTAGTAGTGACGTAATATGTATGCTATAAAACATATGTTAGACAAGCCGATGAGTCGTGACCTCACGCTCAAATGTGAGAGTTCGTGAGAAAAGTGAAGATTTTCCTTAGGAAAAATGAAATTTTGAAACTTTCGTATACCTCACATTATTTCTTTTTATAACCAAATAATTTGTCATATCTTCTGTGGTCGAATATTTCAAGAATAAAACAAAGTATTTCTATTTGCGATCCTTTTAATGTATAAAGCATCCTCCAAAAGCCTGTTAAATCAACTACCCATAGATTATCAACAGGAAACCTTTTAGGTATAAGTTTTTTGGAAACAGAATTTCCATACTGAGGATTTATCTTTATGATTTCTATTTTTTGTTTTATAGACTTTAGAAGTTGTTGATTTTCAGAATTTTTTATTCCTTTAGATTTTTCTTCACTAACAATTTTGTTCAATCTTTCCCATTCATTAGCAGCATCGCCTATAAAACTAATTTTTACTGGTTTCATACATCAATTACCTTTGCCTTTTTAATCATCCTAAGGAATTTGGGGTTGTCATTTGCTATCCAGCTTATTCCTTTTGGTCCTATTAGTATCGAACCCTTATTCTCTAGGTAGGCAAGGATTATTCTCAAAGATTGGTCCATAACTTTTTTTGGTAAAGCTCTTTTCAAGCTCTCTATAGATATTGGATTACCTTGTTTTCTTAGTGTGTCTTCAACCATTAAAACAGTGCTAAGTGTGGGTGAATGAATGATTCTCGTTACGTTTAAATGTATTTTTGCATTTTTTTCATTGGTTGTTTGTTGCATATATATCTATATACATATATGTTTATATGTATTTATAAAGTTATCGCAATGTATACCTTGCCAGAAGTAAATAATGAAATATTTTGAATTTAAACATAATTTACCACCAACAGTGGTTATTTAGTTTAAAAACTTTCGAAAGTCTCTCAAATTTATTATCTTCTTTGAACTTTGTTAAGAATAATTCTATTTGAATTCTCTCTAAATGTTATATCAAATATTTGAAAAAATGGTATTCTTCCCATTATAGGAAAGTATCTTTAACTTTTTCTCTAACATAAGGGAAAGAAATAGACATATTAACATCTTGAAAACTAGATTATGTAATATTCTTCTTTTGGTATTTTTGCTACTAATGGTTTAGCTTTATGATATTTTTTATTTACTTCTTCAAGCATCTTTTTAATATCTTCTCCACTTTCAACAACTTTATTGTTAACAATCACAACCCACTTACCTGAAAATTGATGTAAATCTGTCTTCAGGAAAAAATCAAAATTACTGTTCATATTTTCATCTTTTTATATATATTTTAGCAAAGGATTTAAATATAGTTTACCACTTATGGTGGTGTTTAATCTTTAATTTTCAGAGGCAAACCAGCTTCTTTTATCAATTTACCACTTTCTGGAGTTAGAAAACTATTTGCTTGCTTTTCATACAAACAATTTTAAATGAAAGAATTAAAAAAAGTAAAGGTTAGAGGCAAAATTTATTATTTAGATGAAAGATTAAAACAACTAAGAAATGTTAAAAACCCCCACGATTTCATAAACTTAAATGATTTTGAAGTTAGATATTTTGTAACAAAAACAAGAGTTAATTTTGATTAGTTATTTGTTAAGAAGAGCACTTTCTATTTTTGATCTAAAGAAATTTTCTGTACTTTTATCGAGAAAATATATATAACATCCTTTCATGCCCCGTGTTAACAAGACCCTATAAACATTTTTCACATATTTTATAAAATTCTCTTTGTCCTTTTTAATCATTGGATCAGCTGAGTTTTTTAGTATTCCAACCCATTCTTTTTTCACTGGATCATAAATAAGATCCTTCCCAAAAATTACACCTACATATTCAAATTCAAAACCTTGTATGGTATAAATACTACCAACTTGATTTACTCCGTTCGGATCATATGCCCAAAGAGCAGCTTTCGGAATTCCTGGAGCTACTTTTTTTGCATCGTTTTTAGCTTCCCAAGTCATTCTAAAGTTTCCTATTACTACATCTTCCTTAAGAGTTCCATCAGGATTTGGATCACTCCATGACCAGCAGAAACCTGCTACCAATCTTGCAGAATTTGCTTTTTCTTTATTTTTCTTTTTTATTTCTTCATATAGCTCTTCTGGGCTATTGAATATTTTAAATTCCATCTTCTCATTTTTAGTAAGCATAAAATTTGCAGTTTCTCTTATACCTAAAATATTATCTATCCAGTTGAGATACCCATCCGACCCGCTACATCTGAATTGAGTTTTCAATTCAAAATCGAAAATTTCAGCTTCAAACTTTTCTGCAGTTTTCTTTATAAGTTCTGTGCTACCGATTTCTTCAGGTCTTACAATTTGATGATCATCAATAAAAAATATACAAACCTTTGCAACTCTCATCAATTCTTCGACTTGAGGGGTGCCTGAACGTAATTCCTTTCGCATATATCTACTATTACTTGTTTTTCGTATTCTATGTGCTTCATCACAAACAAGTGCATCTATTTCATTCTCTTTTACTTTTTGTGCTTGAAAACTATTGAAATATTTAAACAATTTAGCTGTTCTTGAACCTACAATTTTTCTTAAAGTTGTTGTAAAAGCAGCAGAACCAGTAGCATGAAATACCGTTAATCCTTTTGAAAGTAATTCTGCAACAGCATTTAATGCTATAACAGATTTTCCAGTTCCAGGCCCACCTCTTACTATTATCACAGACTTTTTCTTTAGTTTGGAGCACTTTTTAGCTCTGTCAATAATAGTATTATTAGCAGTAATTTGTTCATCTATTAGCGTAAATGCTTTTTGCCCACTTATCATTCTATGAGCTTGTTCTATTAGTTTTTTCGAAGGTTTAATATCACTTGTGATGAATCGATTAAACAATTCAAATCCATTTCCGTTAGAGAGTTTAGATTTCAAATAATTTCCTATTTTCTCAAAATCTTTTCTTGTAAAGACTGGAAAGGAATTTAGAACATCTTGAAATTTTGGAAGAAAAAGTACAGAATTAGAATAATTATGGCAATAAACACATGAAGATAGGTTGACATCAGTTTCATCAAAAAGATGTACGAAATCTTTCAAATAATAATGATAACCTTCAGCTTGATGAGATGGATGTGGTTCCATACGATATGCTCCTCCGACAAAAGTTATTACATTACCTTCTACATCGCAATCTTTAACTTCTGACCATTGTTTTAATTCTACAACAACTACATTTTGTTTGTTGTCGTTACCTTCTCCAAAAATTATAAAATCTATTCTTTCATTAGAATAAGGTAACTCATACTCTAAGACTATCATATTTTCAAAAAGAGAATTTCTCTCAATGACATTTTTCATAAACTGTAAAGAATTAGTCCAAGAAGTCATCTCGCGTGGATTGACCCTCCTTCCATAATAATTTTCATAAGCAATTTTTAGCTTTTCGGCTATTTGATTTTGAATGGCATCTTCTATAAATTGTTTAGATGTACCTTCATAAAGTCTCATACTTACAACTCTGTATATTTCTTAGCGCTGCCCTTTGCTTTTTCAACGGGATATTTTTTTCTATTATGTTCCAACTTCTTCCTAACTATTTTTGAAACATCAACGTTTATGGCATCTGCTAAATCCAAACAGTATATAATAATATCAGCCAACTCTTCGCAAACCTTCTGGTATCTTTCGTTGTTTTTCAACAAAATTTCTATTTCTTCAGCAGTTTTCCATTGAAATAACTCTAATAGTTCAGCTGCTTCAATGCTCATAGAAATTGCAAGGTCTTTTGGATTATGATATTTCTTCCAATCTCTTTCATCTCTGAAGGATATAACTAATTTTTTCAACTCTTCTATTGTTATTTTATCATCCATAAAAACACTTTAATTATTTAATCCCATATCTTTCTCCGTATTTAACAATCTTAGTTTTAACTCCGAACTTTCTGAACATTCCTGGATGCTCAGTATGAACTGGAAAGAGGACTTTCGGCTTTATTCTTTTCACAGCCTTGCCGAGCAGCGTTCCTGACGCATGGCCTGATACATGCGTTCTAAACATCCTTATGTTAAAATGCCTTAGCCAATTATTAATCCTTTCCTGCTCGATCTCCATCTCTACATCAAATGGCTCACACGTCGATTTAACGTAAAAAGCATTCCTCGGTTTTATATCTATGAGTTCTTTCAAATCAAAGTTCGAGCAGAACCAGACATACTTGCTAGGATCTTTACTAATGCATTCATGGTCAGAGCAATTATTAAGGAAAGGCTTTTCCCAATGTTCATAATCCTGCTCCTTTATCCTTTGTGGAAAGTCCTTGCGTATGACACCCCAGCCTTTTCTTATGCTATAGACACAAAGATTCTCGTCATCAATGCTTGGTATTTTAGAATCGTTACACTCTTTCAAAAGATTTAATAAATAAGCCTGGCGAGTACTGATAGCCAACTTTCTATTCAATGCTTTAGCTGCATTAAGAAAAGAAAGCATCCTGTCAGTGTCACGTATCGGCCAGTCAGCAACTATAAGACCCTTGCACTTGCAACCAATCTTTGAAACCTTTTTCTCAACATCCTCTTCTTTCTGTCCCTTCCTCTCATTAATCCTTGTTCCCTCGCTGATCATTGCAATAGGCTTTGATTCAGCACACTTTTCAACAAACGTTTCGCTCTCAGCGCCTCGGCGGCCATGGAATCTTATGTCGCCAGTATAGACGATTGCTCCTTCTGAAGTATGAATGATAAAACCAGTCGCACCTGGTAATGAATGATCGACTGGATAAGGATAGACTTCCAACGAATCAATTTTTATTTTATCTCCAAAATCAAAGCCGCGAACGTCTCTTTTGATGACAATATCATTATAGTGGTATTGCTTGGTCTTCCTGCTATACTCGCCTTGCTTGTTAACATAGATTTGGAAGTTCTCAACAATGTCAAGAAAGTCAGTAAAGCCTGATTGGGAAGTATTTTGAATTGCTTCGAGTATAAGCTTGGTCGGCTTTGAGCAGAATATCGGGACGTCATGTCGTATGTGATTTATATATGAAGAATGGTCAGCGTGTGCATGAGATAGGAATATTCCTTGGACAGATGGCTTTTCCTCAAACTCTTTTCCCATATGCTTTAGAAAATCTCTTCTATATAATCCTTTCAAATCAGGCAAGAGCCCGAACTCGATTAAATCGCCGATGACATTGCACTTTCTCGGTTGTAAGAATTCGGAAAAAAACATATTTGCTTTCGAAAAGCTCATCCCAAAATCTAAGAATATTTTCGTTCCTCTATCTTCAAGGAGAATCTTGTTCCCACCAATCTCATTGACACCGCCGTAGAAAGTTAAAGACGTCATAAAGATTAATTAATAATCTAGCAATAAAAATTTACCACTTGCTGTGGTAACAAATCATTTTAACGTCTGATTCTAAAATTGCATTATATATTTATGTTCGTGATATCATATGATATATAGAGATATCATTAAAGGCAAATGGGAAATAAGGCTTTCAAACCACGCAAGAAGGCAAGCCAAAGAAAGAAAAATTTATTCAGAGATGATAATTTCAACGATAATGAGCGGAGAAATGAAATATTTTGGCAAAAATTATGTGAAATTTGTAAGGAAATATGAAAGAGGAAACTTGATATGCATAGGTGAAAGAAAGGAGCAAAATAAAATTTTAATACTCACAAACGAATGGGGATAATTATGGCTAAAAAATATAAGAAATGTTGGGAGTGTGGAGCTGTGATGGAAGAAACTGTTGGAACAGATTCTGATGGAATCAGTTATAATTACTGGAAGTGCTCTAAATGCGGAGAAGATGTTTTAACAATGGATCAACTTCATGAATTAGCTGAAAAAGAAAAAAAGTTACTTACAGTTAAAATATCTAAATGGGGAAATGCTGTTGCTATGAGAATTCCTAAAAAGATTGTTGAAACTTATAATTTAGTTCCAGGCAAAGAAGCTACTATAATACCAGAAAAAACAGGCTTCAAAGTTGTCTCAAGAAAGAAATAGTTTTCAGACAACATAAAATTCTTATAATAAGATAAGAAATGGGAAAATTAGGATTTAAGGATTATTTTTTTAATTTATCTTTTAATCTTATTTCTAAAGCTCCTATAACGCCTCCAAATGCTGACATAATATCATGATAGTCATCTTCGTCATAGCTAGTATTATCAAGATTTTCTTTAAGGTCATTAACATATTCTATTTCTTTAATGTCAGGAGAAATTTCCTCAATAGAAGCTAGAGCGTGCATAATTTTTGGTCTGTATTTTCTTATGCTTTTTTTCTTCATCTACATCTCCATTTTGTTTTTGTATTTTTGGCATAAGCTTCAATAACTTTCCATTATATTCCTTTAATTCTTCAAAATATTTTTTTAATAGCTCCCTGTTCTCTTTGGTTAATTCTTTTGTTTCAGATGTCATTCTATCACTAATTAAAATTACTTCAGAAAACTTTTTAAGCTTTTCTAAACTTCTCATTTTCTTCTAAATATAGAAAAATCAGGATTTCTTCTCTTTCTCAACCCAAGAAAACTTGCGCTGTAAGGTCTTTGAATAATATTTCTTCCAATCAAAATCTACTTTCTTAAACCATTTGTAATATATTCTTGGATCGACATAGCTCTTAAGAGATGTGTTAAGATTGTAATCCTTTGTTTCTTTCATCAGCTTGATTTTCATTTTCAATGCCTTCACAGCTTCTTTGGACTTTTTGGTTTTCTTTAGCTTTAATTGCTCGAGTCTTTCTTTTTTCTTTTCAAGTGTTTCTTTCCATTTTTTCGGCAATTTCCTCTTGTGATTGCACACTATTGCCGCTTGCAGGTTAGCCATTGTAGCCAAATATTTTTTATAAGTTTCAGGGTCGTCCTTTTTGACCTTGACACTCTCTATATATTCTTTAACAGCTTTCGATGCATGATAGGTTCTGAAAACTTTTGCAGTAATCCCGTCTGCAATTTCACTTAGGAATGCATTTACATCTTCTGATCTCACCCCATCAAAGACAAAGGGTTTTGAACCTTCAATAAATTCCTTCAGATTTCTCACAACATTCTCAGGCAAAACGACTTCCTTATTCCATTTAACATAATCCTTTCCAATGAAATTGAACTTGACAAGGTTGTTCTGGCATATGATTATATTTTTAGATGTCAGGGTGGTTGCACCAACAGTATCTGCTTCATCTTCATCCTTCTCATCTCCCGCTCTCATACTCAAGGCATAGATAAGATAGCAAACAGTTGCTATTTTCCTCTTCTTCAAATCATCAGAATCAAGATTTTTTATTATATGATTCTTGATTACCTCGAATTTATTTTCAAGTTCTTTTGCTTTTTCGAATTTTTCTATTTCTCTTTCTTGCTTCATTGGCGAGAAATCTGATATCCAAATATATTTTTCCTTTCCTCTTAGCTTATCATCCCACTTGGCTATCCACAAAGAAGTTGACTGCCACACAATTTGCTTCCATTTTCCTTCTGGCGTCTTTGAATCAGGTGAAAGATTTAGAATAACATCACTTTCTTTTGCTCCCTCTTTCCACTTTCCTCGCAAGGGATGCTTTCCCCTTCCCATGAATATGCTGCTGGGTTCAGACATATAATTTCCTAATTCAACCCTTTCACCATCAATCATGGCAAATCCATACTTCTCCTTGTTTGCCTCACGGATCACTTTTCTTTCTGCAGCCAATTTTTTCTTCTCTTCCTTAGACATACTCAATTTTGCTTCTCTTTCCTTGTTTACAAATTTTTCTATTTCTGAAAAGTCAAAATCTTTTGGAAGAGATTTTTCAACTTCAAGAGCTTTGCAAAAATCATCAAAAAAATTCCTGACAAAAACTTTATCCTTTACATATTCTGTGCCAAGCTTTCTGACCCAGGCTACAGCCATTTCTTCCTGTTCAGGGTTAAGAGCAATCTTCTTGCCTTTAAACATTATGTGAAATCCTTTCGGCTCGTACTTGAGTATCAATATACCATTATGGGATAGTTGCTTCATTGCAATCAACAGACATATTATATTTAATAAATAAATATAAAATTCTTACTATGATTAAGGCCATCATCTTTGACTTGGATAACACTTTAATAGACTTTATGAAAATGAAAAGATTAAGCTGCGAGGCGGCCATGGATGCCATGATTTCTGCTGGACTAAAAATAGAAAAAGAGAAAGGATTGAAAATCATGTTTCATTTGTATTCTCAATATGGCTTTGAATATCAGAAAATATTCCAAGTTTTTCTTAAGAAAGTATTAGGAAGATTAGATTATGGAATAATGGCTTCTGGTATAGTTGCTTATCGCAGAGTCAAGGAAGGCTTATTATATCCTTATCCAAAGGTTATTCCTACGTTAAATCAGTTAAAGAAAAAATACAGACTAGCAATTTTATCAGACGCACCAAAAATTCAGGCTTGGATAAGACTAGCTGCAATGGGAATACAAGACAAATTTGATATGGTAATAACCTTTGATGAAACTAAATCTAAAAAACCAAGCTTGAAACCTTTCTTGTACATCTTGAAAAAACTTAGACTAAGACCAGAAGAATGCATTATGATTGGAGATTCATTGAAAAGAGATGTTGCTCCTGCTAAGAGACTAGGCTTCAAGACCGTGTTTGCAAAATACGGTGAAGACAAAGAAAAGGCAAGAGTTAAACCAGATTACGTCATAAATGATATCAAAGAACTTTTAAAAATTAAGATTTAAGGATTAACAGAACTTCCAAGACCAATCTTCATTTGCAAACTCACTAACATTACAGAATTCTTTGTACATAGTAACATATTTATTATAAATCATTTCAGCATTAAGATTCCTTCTATTACAGTAAACAACTGCTACTATGCGACCATAACTTTCATTTTGTCCATCATCCTCATCAACTATCGCTTTTGATCCGATGGGACATATGCTCAAAGCAAGTTCTTTGGTTTCATTCCATCCTTCCTCATTATATTCAGGAGCATCGATTAGAGTAAGTCTTATTGAAACATTATTTACTTTCAAAGTATCTCCATCTATAATTTCAGTGACGGTTCCGTTAAAGCATCTTGCAGTACCTTTGCAAAAAGAACTTTCTGGACATCGACTCGGTCCTCCTAAAACTTCGGTTCCGTCTGGGCAAACCCATGTGAGTGGAGTAGTTTGTGTGCATCCAGCTACAAGAACTATTAAAATAATGACAGCAACTAAGAACTCCATAATAAAGAATTATAAAAATCAAGATTTAAACTTCTTAATCAAAAATATTATTATGCGAATAGACAAGAATGGCAATTCTTGGATAGCAATTTCAGAGTTCCATCAACAATCCTATTGCGAGGTACAATTAAAATTCAAATGGAGCGGCATAATTAGGAAGACAGAGCAAATGATGGAAGGTTCTGTCATTCATGAGCAAAAGTTCAAGGATTTCCTTGAAGAGACAAAAGAGTTAGAACAAATAAACATGCAAGAGGCAATCAAACGTGCTATAGAAAACAATGAAAGGTTCTCAGGAAGGGAAGTTTTCATAATCTCGCCTACCTTCAGGCTGTTCGGTATGATAGACTCTGTGGAGGTAGGGCCTGAAGGAATAATGATAACAGATGACAAGCCATCGGAATATCCGTTCATATCCGACAAGTCTCAGATAATTGCATACGCTCTTGCATTCAAAGACCTTTACAGACCGCCTATTGATATTTTCATGGCAATCAAGAATCGTGATAGCGGCGATGTGACTTGGGAAGATGTCTTAACGCAAGACTGGGTTGATTTCATGCTTGAGAAAATTAATCGCTTGCACGAACTAGCCCTGGGCAAAAGAGAGTTTGAACCAACGAAGAATCCTAAGAAATGCTTGGCTTGTTCTTACAAGAATATTTGCGATAAGAAGATATCGTAAAGAATTAGAAAATTCAGAATTTAATGATTACCAATATTCATTAAATCTTTCCAAACCTTTAGAAGAATTTCTTAAAGCTTTGAGAAAATCTATACCATCCATATTAATTTGATATTCGGGTTTTTTAGAGCCTTCAATTTCATCTAGATAATTAGCTTTTGAAAGAGCATTAACATATCTTCTACCAGCAGCCAAATTTAAATTAGCTTTATGTGATAAAGCTGCTATTGTTTTAGGAGTTTTTGCTTCTTCTAATATTTTAATTATAATTTCCGGTTTATCTCTCATCACTTGGTTCATATTAACTAAAAGAACAGTAATCTTTAAACATCTTTCCTTATAAAAACCAAGATTTAAAGAATAATTTGTTAGCATATAATTACATTAGGAAATCTTTTCTCCATATATCAGTTTGTCTTGAAGCCATTTTTACCAAATCTGGTCTGTCTTTATATCTTCTCTTGGTTTCAACATTCATTTTTACAAGAGTGTTGTTAATAAAGATTCTATCATCACCGCTGAATTTCCCATTCCAACCAATGTCAGGTCTTTCATATGACTCTGGGTCGCTCACCACTGAAACAAAATCTGGTTTCTCCAACTTTCTTAGGCAGTACCATCCAACAGGGTATGCTATAGTGTAGTAGGTTGCAAAACCTACTGTGTTTTCCATAGTTGTATATTTTAAGAAGGCATTGCTGACGAACTGCAGCATCACAGGTCTTTCACTATATGTCTTAATCATGAGATTCTTTGCACGTTCACTTGCATTCTTTTGGTATCCTTTTTCAAGAATTCTTCTAAAAGCTCCCTCCTTCACTACTTCTGGAATTCCTTCAAGCCTTGCCAATTCCTTGAAAAATGATTTTCTATCAACTACAAAATCATTCCCTCTTAGCCTATTGTAATTTGTCACTAAATGTGGCATCTCGTTCAGAAGGCTTTCAACAGTTGTTATACCACTTCCGATAGAAGCAGATGGAATTGCAACCCCTTTCTCTTTGCCTTCAAGCAAATACGGAACGTCTTTTTCAATATCAATGAACACTTTTATTTGTGGCGGTCTGACTCCAGTTTCTTCTTCTACAACTTTATTGCAAAAGTCTAAAATTTCTTGGGAAATAGGACAATGATATTCTCCTATTTTTTCAGGTTCACCAAACTTGTTCTTATAGACACCTTGCATATAATCAAAAAATTCTTGAACAGGCTTCGGGGTCTCAGCTTCCAGTCCAGTTGAGAAAGTTGCATTTTCAAAATATTTTACTTGTGCATCTTCTAATCCGATTGCTAATTTTTCCAATTCCCTTTCTTCTATTTTACTTAGGGGTTTTAATTTTTCAACTCTAGTCTCCTCCAACAAATCTTTTCTAAGCGCATGATACAAATATGCAAAGGAATTTTCTGGGTCAGCACCAGCACTAACACCGCAAACTTCTTGCATGAATATTGCTATTGCAATCGGGTCAAGCGTTCTAGAGCCTTTTGCTTCGCTTTGCAGTTTTCTTTTCACGTATGCTAGCCTTGAGTTAGGTGATACGTTGTATAAGTCATCTTCGCCAACTATTCTTTTAGCCATTTCTACATTCTCTTTTATTACAGGGTCATCCAAATTATGGGCGTTTCTACTCACTATATTTTTCAATTCATCCAGAGTAGAGAAACCAAATCTTGTTGAAAAATAATCGGTCATTGCTTTCTTGTCAGGACCTTTAGGCATATTCTTCAAATAGAAACTAATCTTTAAACATCTTTCTGAAAACTTTCAAACTTAAATTTTTCACTTCCTAAAAAGCAATCATGAGAAAAACGCTCCAAGAACTGGAAAAATTAATCTCAATACCAAGTAAAGACTCCAAATTTTTCCATGAAATGACAGATATTTTGCTTGTAGATTATCTTCTTTTTATAAAAACTGAGGAAATATACCAAGTTGATACCGAAAAACCTTCACCGCCAACCAAAATTGTTGAAGCTAAAAACATAGACGAGGTAAGGTTTGTTTGTAACGAGCTTCTTTCACAAGGAATAACCCCAAGAGATTATGCCAGAAGGTTTACTTATGAAAGGTCAACCCCTTTAAATTGGCGGGGTGACAGAGTAACAACTTTTTCTCATCATAAAACTCTGGAAGATTTGTTAAATGACAGACTTCATGCAAGAAGTATTTTATCAACAACAGACTTTGATTTAGGAAAAAGAAAATTAAGTATAGAAGATACAAAACGTTTGTTTGGTTTGGAAGCCGAACTAAGGGGAATAGACTCTGTTGGCGTAGCATTTGAAAGGGATTATATTGTAATAACACAAGATGCAACACTAAATGATCTTTATTGTCTGCATCCAAAACAACTTTATGAAGCAGCCAAAAAATATTTAAATCCTTTTTAAGAATCAAGATTTAAGTCTTCTTATTTTTCTTACCTTCTCTGTAACATTCCAAACATAAATCATAATTTTGCTTTATTTGCCAATCTTTCAAAGGAGTTCCACAAATTTTACAATCCTTTTTCCTTTTCATACTATCAATTTAGAATTTAAGGTTTAAGTCTTTTATTTATAATCTTTTCCAGAGTCTCTCCAATTTTTATCTATTTGGTTTCTATGTTTTTCACAAAGTTTGTAAACGCCTTCATAGAAATCTTTAAATTTACCAAGTCTTCTCATTAAACAACCTTCAACTTCACAATGATCTAATTTTAAAACATGTCCAATTTCATGTAAACCTATTCCAACAGAAACTTCTGAGTTATGAGTTCTTATGTCAAAATTAGAAATAACCGCCATATGAGACTCCCTTTCTGCTTGACCGTTCGGTGCATCTGTTAAACCATAAACAAAATAAGGCAATACGCCTAGTAATATTTCATTAGAATTATAAGCCCAGTGCTTTGTCATTTCATCTAAAATATCTTCTACATAAATCATTTTTTCTCCAACCTCATAATGCTTTCTAATTTCTTTTCTAGCTAAACTATCCATTTTTAATACAACATTTTCTACAAGGCATTTGCTAAAATATTCTCCCTTATAAGTAAGAACTGAATCTGATAGTTTTATTTTAGGTGACACTTCAAAAGTTTTTACTTTAGGTTTATATATGGTATTTGCTTGACTCCCAATATCTTCAAGAAAACTAAAATCACCATCAAACGGTTGAACGATTAGATGATAAGTCATATTTTTACTTTAAATAGAAAACAATTAATTCTTATCTTTCAAGGTTTAATTTTAAATCTTTTCTCTTCTTATTAGAAACTATGGTAAGATTGTTTTCTGAGGCTAAAAGTGTAAGATTACCTAAAGAAAAAGTCCAAGTTAATTATGTTTATACTCAGTATCAAGATATTAGTGATGTTCAAGAGCTTGTGACAGATTCTTTAACAGCTTTCGGTGAGTGGGGAAATGATTACCTTAATGTTTGGGTATGCCAAAATGACAGAGAATGGATAGACATGCACACAAGGTTAATACCCAATGTTTCGGAGTATGATTTAAGATCTTTTGAAGAACCACTGAATCAAATACCAATAGCTAGAATGATTTATTCAACAGATGAGGTGCAAAAATTAATAGGAATTAGGAGCGAAAAGTTACTTAAACCAAATTTACTTTTACATAATAATAATTTTTCAAAGGCTGATAAGAAAGCTAAGAGTGCCTTTGTTAAGCATGAATTCTCCCACAAGTTTGAAATGGATTATGGTTATTTCACTCCTATAATGGAAAAATTCAAAGAAATTTATTTCAGGCATTCTCCACTTGCAAAGAGTCAGTATATTATCTTCAAGAGTATAGAAGAAATATGCGATGATATTTCAGCAGACGAGGTTTGTATTGATTTTGGCTTTAAAGATGATGTGTTTGTTTTGGCAAATCATAATTTTAAAAGCTTTAGACCTTCACAAAATGAAATTGAGAATTCAAAGCCTTTAGACTGGTTTCTACCAGTTTTAGGATTTTCAAGTTATCCAGTAGTTTTTTCGCATAAGAATGAAGAAGGTTATGCAACAAAATTGAGAAAGGTTTTGGACGAGTATCTTAAAAAAGTAAAAGTCATAGATTGTGTTGCTCTAAGAAAAGATTTTGAAGCAACCTTTGATAGAGTAAGAAATCCACCTCACCAATCTGAATTAGAGGTCGTTTATAGTGAAATTGTAAATAAACTTAATGAGGTTAGCAGATTAGAAACCTAAAAAATTAATATTTTATTTTGTTCTTATAGGGATGTTTGCGATAAGAAAATCAGGATTTAATGTAACCACCAAAGAGCAGGTGAATCCAAATTTCTTTCACTTGATATTGCAAGATCAGAAACTTCAATAGTAGGATACTTCAGCTCTAATTTTGTTTTTGACATTGTGATTGCGTCCAATTCCATTGCTCCCAAGCATTCTTTTCTAACAGAGGCTAGGCCCTCTATTCTTCTGTCATGGTATTTTCCTCTGACAATATCTCCGTTTCTGTAAACACGAAGCACAGGATTGGCCTCATCACTTATTTTTAGGAAATACATTACTTCTCTTACAGTACCATCAACAAGCGTTCTTTGAAGTCTAACAGGTTTTCCTGGCATAATTAAAGTCTGTAAATTAAAAAATTTAAACTCTTCTGAAAATTCAGGATTTAAAATTCTGCATTTAAAACGGAGTAAAGGTTAAGAATATGCTCCAGATATTGTACCAGTGCTATTGAAATAAATATCAGAGTTTAATGCAGTGGTATATTCAATTGAAATACCTATACCATAGCCATCTCCAATACTTCCAGTTGGTCCTCCAGATAAATTTATTGTAGAATTGCTTCCATCTGACAAATATTTATTGAGATCTGAAAAGCTTTCACCACTTAAATATATTTTATTTATAACAACACTCTGCCCAGCATTGTTTTTTATATTCAGATTCAAAAAACCATCATGATGAAGCTCCCATGTCAACACTTTTATTTGATCAAACCCGTCGGCAACTTGTTCTCTGCATTGAGCATTCAAAGTTGTGGTCTGGCATATTTCATTATCTCTATCAAATTTTTGACTTAATGTATCAACATGACTGCAGCAAATTAAAATAAATTTGTTTTTGTCTCTTCTAGTATAATAGTATTTTCCTCCATTTTGAATTGTAGCAAAATCAGGCTTATAATCTAGCTCTTTTTCAGCAACTACTAATTCATCTGTGCAAGGTTGAAGACCATCAAAACCGTATTTTGATTTAACACTGTTCACATAAACCTCGCATTCTAAATCTTTCTCACAACTAACTTTAACATAAGCAACAGAAGCATTGCCACTTTTACATTTGTCCTCAAACCCCCATGAGGAACTCAATATCTGAAAACCTGATTTTTCAGGCTTTGCTAGCATATAACCACTTTTAATTTCACTCTGAACGCAACCTGCTGTCAAGGCTATTACTAAAATCAAGAATATTAAAAATTGTTTCATGACTATATCCTCCACAGTTTCATAATAAGATAGTAATCTTTAAACATCTTTCTCAAAAATCAGAATTTAAATAAATAAAAAATAAAATAAAAAATCTTATTGACCATAGAGTTTCCATATACCATTGACATCAGATTGTGTCAGTGCTCTTTTTATTTCCCCAGGACTGCCATAACCATACATCACTACATAACTGCAAGCTTGACTGTAGACATCAGCCGATCCTAAGCCATGTCCTGTTTCATGAAGCGCTATAGTTTCCAAATCCATATCCTTTGATGAAGGAGATGTATCACAACCAATGGAACAGTCTTTCCAATTATAGTAAGTATTGAATAATACATCATACTCTACTAACTGCTTGCTATTTCTGGTATACCAGTATGTTGTTACTGCTATTACATTATCATTTGAGTATCGACCGAAAACATACACATTTTTATCATCACGGATTCCCCATGCTACGTTGTAGTCTTTTGTATATCCATCAAAAAGTTGTTTTGATGTAGCAGAATCCCATGTATTTGCTGATGTTGAAATTGCATTAGTAACAAACGCTTCATTATATCCGTCAGGATTAATCACATAGCTTACTGGTAAATTCGTCCACTTGACTCCTAGCAATTTAGAACAACTGCCACCACCTACTTTTACTCTACCATCTTTATAGTGTATTAATGTTACTGAGTCTATAGGTTCTTTGTTCGGGATTGCGAAAACTGCTGTAACTAATATTAGAATTGGTATAAAAGCCAATATTTTTTTCATCTTTATCCTCCTTTTATTTTATGATTATTAATTGTTGAATTAAAGATTTAAGGGTTATTTTTCATAGAGCATCTTATTATATATCATATTAAATCCTTTTTAAGAATCAGGATTTAAAAGGGCTGTAGTGAAAAAGTCTTCATCAAATCTTCTAAACTAACTTTAGAGCCTATATCTTTTCCAAGGACTTCAGCAAATCCTCCAGTATCTAGCAACCCATGGCCGCTGATATTGAATGCTATGACTCCTCCATCTCCTTTTCCATTTTTCAAATCATGCTTTAGTTGTAGAGCTTGGTCTATTGCGCATGCAACGCTGTAGTTGGATTCTGCGGCAGGGAAGACTCCTTCGCTTCGGATAAATAATTTTGCTCTTTCAAAAACATATTTTTCATCTGCAGGATATGCAATAGATGATATTAAACCACAGTTTTCTTTTAGTGAGCTTATTATTGGTGCCGCAGCGTGATATCTTAGTCCATCGCCTTTTATTGGAACCATTTCTCTTTGGTGTCCAAGAGTTAACATCATTAACTGTGGAGTTATTTCTGCATGATCAGCAAAATCGTATTTATATTTTCCTTCACTAAGATTTGGCGCTGCTTGGCTTTGGGCTGCTATGAACCTAATTCTTTTTGGCGCTTTTTTGGTTAAGACATCTCCTGCAAAAGGTAAAGCAAACCCACCGAAATTACTTCCTCCGCCTAGGCATGAAATTATATAATCAGGATAATCTTCAGCTTTTTCAAATTGCTTCTTAGTTTCAAGGCCTATTACAGTCTGATGCATAAGAACATGATTAAGGACAGAGCCAAGACTATAGGCAGTATCATCAGGACTGCTTAATGCAGCTTCTATACCTTCTGATATTGCAATTCCCAATGATCCTTGATGGTTTGAATTCTTTTTCAAAATTTCTTTACCAAAATTAGTTTCATTGCTAGGAGATGCATAGACTTCTGCTCCCATGAGTTGCATTAGAGCTTTCCTTTCAGGCTTCCAATCATGTACAGATCTGACCCAAAATACTTTAGCATCTAAATCATTTAGCATAGCTCCATATGATAATGCACTCCCCCATTGCCCTGCACCTGTCTCGGTTGTTAATTTAGTCTTCCCTTCTTTTGCAGCATAATATGCCTGAGCCAGTGCTGTGTTTACTTTATGGCTTCCTGTAGGGCTTAGAAATTCTCCCTTATAGTACATTCTTATTTCAGGTGGAAGTTTTAATGTTTTTTCCAATCTTTCAGCTCTTACTAAGACTCTTGGCCTTCCGACCTGCTCGTACAAATCTTGAATTTTTTCAGGAATTGGAATTTCTCTTTCAGTAGAAAATTCTTGTCTTAAGCATTCTTTTATTCCATATGTTTGCAATTTCTTTATTGCCTCGTCCCCTTTAGGTGGTGGAATTTGTTTAGGCAAGTCAGGAAGAATATTATACCAAGCTTTTGGCATCTCTTCCCTTGTCAATTGAATTGCAGTCATAGTACCAATAGCATAGTTATCTGCATTTAAGAATTTAAACTATTTGTATATTACGAATCAACTACAGGTCTTACAATCAACAATTTTATTTTTAAAGAAAAATCAGGTTTTAAGGATTACAATCTTTTAGAAGTTCTAAAACATTTTAACAGAACCAAAAATCTTACGGTAACTTGTTCCCTTTCTTGTTTTAGATTCAGCGGCAAGGACAGAATCACTTACATAGCAATCTTCAGAGATTATAGAATCTTCAAAAATTATACTTCCAGAAACCTTAGCATCTTTTTCAACTGTTACATTCTCCATCAAATGTGTTTTTGGGCCAATAACAGCATCTTTTTCAATTTTACATCTTCTTTCCACTATAACTGGAGGGATGAAATGTGCATTAGCGTGCCTTTTAACGCTTTCATCGATCCTTGTTTGTCCGCCTAATTCTTGATCGAAAGCTATATGATTCACCTTTAGATATTCTTCAGGCTTACCAAAATCTACAAAATTAAAATCATGCATATAACAACCAACATTTTCACCTTTATTAACTAACCATGCATGAAAATCTCCTATCCTATCAGGTTTTTTACCAACTTCTAATTCCTCTTCTACATATGTCCCTAAATATTCAACTATTTTTGGAGTATAACATAAAACACCAGTTGCAGCTATGCTACTTTTTGGTTCTTTTGGTTTTTCTTCTAGTTTTTCAATAAGATGTGATCCCTTTCTCAAAGAAATGACCCCTAGAGACGTGAGCTCTTTCTTTTCCATCGTGCTACCCACTATAGATGCTATACTATCAGTCTCTTGGGTAAATTTTTCTAACGCTTTTAAATCAACATTTTTAGAAAAATAATTATCTCCAGCTATTAATACCACTGGCTCAGAAAAATTATGTCTCTTGAATAATTCATAAGTTGATCTTGTTGTACCAGGTTTTCTGGTTTCAGATAATGCTTCTTCTAGCTCATAATTCAACTCCATGCCAATATTTTTTCCAGCTAATTCAGAATTAAATCTTTCTTGATACTCTATATTTATATTAATTATAACTTTTTTTATTCCAGATGCTTTATAAGTTTCTAATAATCTGTGTACATTCGGCGTACCTGCAATGGGTAGCAATGATTTTGTATCTGTAAATGTAAGCGGTCTTAATCTTGTTCCAAATCCACCATCCACTAGTACTCCTATCATCAAAATCACTTAATAGTGGAATGCAAAAACATTTAAACGCTTTCTAAAAACTCAGAATTTAATATTAATATATGTTCTCTTCTCCTATCATAAAATTACCTTACATTTTAATAAAAATTGAATCATGTCAAGTCTTACTATGAGATAATAATCTCTCTATCAACTCTTCCTGTTTATCTAAAAACTTTTGCCTCATTACGAATACATTGCCCATATTTACTACCTTCTTTACTGGCAGCCTGAAGAAACAAAGGCTACCTCTAAGCCACTTATCTAAACTACGTTGCTATTGATCCAACTTTTTATCCTCTTGAAAGTGGACATCAAACTTGTATTAACTGCTGTACCTCTCGTTGTTTTATCTTTCATAAAATAATTCCTTCCTCAAACTTGCCAAATAGATTATTACAGAAATAGTTGTGCTTCAGTTCTTCTGTTAAAAGTTCCAAAATGTCTATTAACATATATATTCGTCTAAGTACTTAAAGCAATGAATATTTACTACTATTCTATAATAAAAGAGAATTTAAGAATTAACTAAACCCCTTTTTTCAATACCCTACCCATCCTTTTTTCCTTGTCTCTTGCTTCTTCTCTTTTCTTTCAGCTTTCATTCCTTCAACCACAGTATCACTTGAAATCTTCCGACTGATTGTGCTCTTTTCTTTCATTTCTTCTAGTGTGATGTCTTCTTTTTGATGTATGTGTTCTTCTCATTTTGTTTCACCATAGCTATTCTCTGAGGTCTTTATTCCTTTTTTTACATTCGCTCTATATTTCTTAACAGCTCTCCTCAAGCCTTTTTTAGTTTTTCTCTTCATAATTATAATTTAGAATTCTTGATTATTAAGTGTTTATTTAAATTCAGAATTTAATGATTAATATTTGACTATACTTTCTCCTGTGCCGACATATTGCTGGCTCCAACCACAGCTACAGGTTATAGTCACGATTCTTTTCTTTCCTCTGGTTTCAACTTCTATTTTCCACTTGTCCTTATTGCCGCATTCTGGGCAGCATATCAAGACTTTGTCTACCACTTTGTTCACCCGAATACAAAGAATATGTAAGAGTCAGGATTTAAACTTCTAAATTCCATAAAAAACACAATCTTATATATGTTAAACTTTATTACATTATAAAATAAGGAGAGATTATATGGAAGAAGATACAGTTGAAGATGAAGAAGAGACTGACGAAGTGGAGACTGAACCAGAAATCACAGTAGAAGAAGAAGAAACTTCAGAAGAGAAAGAATCTAAAGTTTCCGAAGGAGAGAAAGAAGTAGACAGTTTCAAGAGAGAAATGCACAAAGCAGTTTGTGCTGATTGTGGAAAGGAATGCGAAGTCCCTTTCAAACCAACAGAAGGAAGACCAGTCTACTGTAGAGATTGCTATCGAAAGCATGTACCACAAAGAAGAAGATTCTAATTCTTCATTAATGATAATTAAGAAATAATTAGAGGATTTTATAGAAAAATCAAGGTTTAAGGTTTTATTCTTTTCAATTCAGTCTCTTGTTTATCCTCTACATATTCCTTTAAGAACTTCTCCCTCATCACAAAAACATTACCCAAATTTATCACCAACTATTTTTAAATACTCATCAAATTTCCTACAAAATATTTCAAGCTTCAGAACAAGCCCAAATATATTGCCTTATTTCGTCAAGTGCTTCTTTATTATTAGCTTCCTGGACATATATAGTCCCTTAGAAAATTTAATCATATAGAAATTCAAGCTTAAATTTTTAGCTCTTTAATTGAAAATTATGGACAAACTTAAGACAACGTCTGCAAGAAAGTTAGTAGATTCTTCTTTTATTTGGAGAAGGTCAGACAGCTCTTACAGCTGTTTGGGTGGCGCGAGCGTAGTAGACGGGCTGTTTTATTATTGTCAACAGAAAGGAATAACAGCTGAAGTTTTTGGGAGAAGCGTCGCAAAGGTTATAGACGATTATTTTAGAAAAAGAGAAATCGACTCTAGCAACAGTGTCATTGAAGACAAATGCAAACAATACAATGATACCTTCAGAGGGACGATGCTTATTGAATCCAGAAGCAAGGAAGAAGAAAAAAAACACAGGTTAAGGGTGTCAGATGTTGTAACTAAAAATTCTACAGACGAGAGGAAGGATCAGTCACTTAGAAACATGAACCTTTTATGCTATTGCACTGGAGCTCACTATCAAACTCTTCTCACAGTTCCACAGTATGTAAGACGATTGCTTGATGATAGCAGAGAGACAGACAGTTTGCCATCCCCACAGATTTTGATGGCTATAGACACACACAGTGTCACTGGTTTGAACTGGTTGGTAGAAGAGAGGGGAGCAGAAGATTTTGGCATCTTTGGCTTAAGCGACCATACAATAGAGATTGCTAAGAATGTGGCATGGTCTGCTCTAGATGAGTGTATACCTGAACATGAACTGAATTCATTTTTGAGAGACAGGACTGATTTGTTTAAACCTTTGAAGGAAAGACTCAGAATTAAAACATGATTTTCAAGATTTAAGAATTAATTTATTTAAAATCTAGAATTAAAGATAGTTTTATACTGAGCAAATAACTTGGTTTGTGGAGCAATCAGGATTACCATTTATTTGGTTGCATAAGCTTATGAGAGTTTTTATAATATCCCTTTCACAAAAGACTATAGAAAAACCTTTCATATTATAACAGCCTAGAGCATTTGAAGTATCTACCCATTCTCCATTTAATAAATCTATGCATAGACTCTTTGCTTCTGCTAATTCTAACGCAGAATTATTTCTTATGTAATCTAATCCCTTTGATCCTTTGTATTCAGATGGTATTGAAGTTATTGTAAAAGTCTTATTCCCATAAGTAAAAGTCTTATTAGTCTGATTAAAGGTCTCATTAGAAGTAAAGTTTTGATTACCTTTGTAAACAAAAAGAAAGTATGCAGATATAGCTATAATAAGAAAAATTAAGACTTCCAATTTTTTGTTAGACTTTTTAGTTTTTACTGGTTTTGTATAAACATATTCTACTTTTGGCATTTAACCATTTTACAATTTAGAATTTCTGGCTTTTAATCCTTCCAAATCCAAGATTTAATGATTATCTTCTTCCCTTAATTTTCTTACATGTTTCCATATAGTTCTGCGATCTGGAACAAAGCTTGTTTTTTGTGTATATGGGGTGCAAATTTCACACAAACTTTTGATTCCGTTTTTGTTTTCGTCTATATATTCTTTAGCTATTGCTTTGTAGAATTCAGTTTTTTCTTTTCTCGTTTTAGGCAGAGGCAGATTACTCATAATAAAAATATATAAAAATAAAAATTTAAGGATTGATTTAAATTGAGTACGTTTTCTAAAAATCAAGATTTAAGGGTTATTTTTTCTTATGCTTCTTTACTATAATGCCCATCTTTCTATGACAAATCTCATGTTCTTTACTGTTCTTTTCATCATAGCCCTTATGCTTTTTGTGCCATTCATTGTGCTCTTCTTGTGTAATAATCATTTTCTTCTTGAGTTTTTTCTTCATACTAATCATATGTAAAATTCAGGATTTAATATTTTCCCCCAAATTCAACCTAACTTCCAATGCTTTTAACGCTTCTGTGCCTTTTTTCTTGCATTTCTTTGGCTAAAGGTTGTACAGCATCATAATAAAACTTTTGATTTATATGATTGAACATAACTACACTTCTTTTCTCACTGTTAGCTGCTACCTGTGCCAGGCCTCCAGCGCTTTCGCTGAGATAAACAGCAACGTATGTATCTTCTATATTGAGTATTGTCGCGGCATCACGTCCTTTGTATTGCGGACTCTTTGGCGAGAAACTTATTACTTTTATTTCTTTCATAATATTTCTTAGAAAGCTTAAACATTTATACTCTTTTTTTCTGAGTATCCCCATACAAAGATGGAAACTCAGCACTTAAATGCATTTTAAAAGTAAGCATATGGGTTTTAACAAAATCTTTAAAGTACTCTAAATATTTTTTCTCAGGTTCAAAAACTCTATTAATTAATTGATGAAATCTACCTTCATATTCGTTTTCAAAATCATTTGCAGTAAAACGCATTATGGTTCCAATCATTGCATTCTCAAGTAATTTATCCATTTTTACTTTTTTATTCTCTCCCTCCCTTTCAATTTGTTTCTTAGTGATTTTAACTCTTCTTAACTCCGGTCTTCTAATCTCATTGAGAGCTTTCTCAATTTTTTTAGGGCTAAATTTAGCCCTTTCTTCTAGCTCTTCAAAGTGAGCTTTGATAGCATTTTGAAGCATAAAGGGATCATAAATTCCTAAATTTCTTTCCACTATTCTAGCACCTATCTCATCAATGGCTCTAGTTTGAGAAGCAATGGAGACATAATTTTGAAAACCTTCTAAATTAGAATTAGGTTCACAAAAACTGAATCCACAATTAAAATTTTCGGGGTTTTTACAGAATAAGAAATACATTGAAAATCTTCCGCCTGCAATTGATTTCAACATATAATCTGCAGTTGTTTTTCTTCCTACTCTTTCATATAATTTCTTAAAAAATTCAACATCTTTAACTTCAATGGGAACTATTCCTTCTTTTAAACCACATAAATCTCCTGCTGGATAATGTGCAGCCCTAATTTTTGGAGGTCCTATTTCAACTTGCCAAAACTCTTTCACTATCTGATAAACCTCTTTAGGAGAATTTCCAGATGCCCATCTTTCAACATCTTTTTGACGCAAAGTACCATTTTCATATCTTTTTTCAAATTTTGACATAAGAGAAGATGCGAGGAAAAGCATTTAAACTTTTCTAGGATATTAGAAACATTTATTTTAAAATAAAAACAACTCCAACTAAAGTTTCTATCAATGCTAGCACACTTAGTATAGTGAATATTAAAGTTACTATACCCTGAATTACGGCAACAAGTATTGCTTTCCATAAAGAAACTTCAAAGAATATTATAACTAAAACTAGCCATAATACAACATATAAAAATAGTGATAAGATACCTGATGAAAACAAAGGAAGTACAATCAGATTTATCATTTCCATAATTGTTGTCAAAGCAATCGATTTCTTAAGGCTAGAGCGTCCACCAACTAATTTTACACTTAGAAAGAGAGTAAAACTTGAGATTAGAATTTTGATAAATAATCCTATAATAAAACCTAATGTTATTTTTTGCAGTTGGTATGTTAATTCATTAACCATATACTAAAATTTAGAATTTTAAACTTAATATAAATAAAACAATAATTTAAATAGCATATATGATAGGAATACCACCAGTAATTCTTACATTTATCGGCATTGTATTTTTCATAATATTATTAATTTTTGTTTTTATGCCAACATTTTTTTCAAGTGCTTGTGGCTTGCATACAATAGGATACGAGTATGTTTGCAGATTGATGGGGTATGGTTGGTAGTCTACAACTGCAAACAACAAAGCTACGATAATTACCTTTTTCATAATTAAAAATTAATTTTAGAATATAAGAGTATGATGATTCGTTTTTCACCTAATTTTCGTGCTATCATCTTTTAAGAAATTTTCTACAATTTTAAATTAATTTCCTCTCTAAATTAGTTAATTCACATTTCTGTTACTACTTTAGGGTGAATATTTAAATCTTTAACTCAAACTATTTTTATGAGCTTAGAAGAAACTAAAGTAGAATGGGATTCAAACTATTTTGAAGAAGAAGTAACAAAGAGATATTTACCACAATATGGAAGAAAATTCTATGAGAACATAACAGATGTTAGCGGAGATATTTTAGATGTTGGATGCAGTGATTTTGGTTGTTTTTCGGAAGATATTAAAGCTCAAAATAATGTTCGCTTGATAGGTTTGGATATCTCAAAAATAGCTTTGGCAAGAGCTACTAGAAGAAATTTTAAATTCAAGAGTGTTAATCCAATTTTAGGTGCGGCACAAGATCTTCCATTCAAAGAAAATTCTTTTGACAAGGTACTATGCATAGAAACAATTATGCATACAGGTCGTGATTATAAAAAGGTATTAGAAGAGCTTAAGAGAGTTTCTAAAGGGGACATGGTATTAACCTTTTATCATAAGGATCGTGCAGAAAAGCAGGGTCTTTTAGTAAAGGATAATATGGCAGAGTATAAGCGTCTAGACAAAACTAAAAAGGAAATGGCAGTCTTTAATGAAGATGATGTTAAAGGTTTAATGAGAGAGGGTTTCAGCATTAAGAAAATGAAAGTCTACACGCTAAAGGATTTAGGCACTGAAGATAAAAATGTTCCACCGGAAACCAAGGCTGTTATTTATGTTAAATGCAAAAAACAAAATTAGTTATTTTGCAGTAAAAACCTTTCCTTGAACGTTCTTAACGTATGCTCCACACCCTGGGCAGATTCTTTTATATTTTGGAATATAAGAATTACATTTTGGGCAGGCTCTATTAAAGTTTAGCCAAACCATTCCTCTCTTTTCACAAATTTTATTAAATTTATTCATTTTTTCCACCATTTGTAGAAAATAATTCCTCCTAAGTTATATTTAAATCTATCTATTTTTAGAAACGAAATTATTTTTTCTAATATAAAATCTTAATAATTTATTCAAATCTTTTGAGATTCCTACTCTTTTTGCTCTTACAATTTCAAATTTTTCATTAGAATTTTCTAAAAAAAGATTACTTTTAGTTAAATCCAAACCATTTTCTTCCTTTTTTATTCCTAATGCTTTGGTTAGCTTGCCTGGACCGTTAGTAAGATTGTTAATTTCTGCGATTCCTCTCCTTCTTTTCATTAATTCAATTCCTTTCAAAGGTTCTAAAGCTCTTATAAGAACTGCTCCTGGATTCTCATCTTTCTTTGCTACAATGTTAAATAGCCAATGATTCCCATAGCAAAAATAAACATAAGCTTTTCCAGGAGCTCCAAACATCAATAAGTTTCTTTTTGTTTGCTTTCTATAAGCATGAGAAGCAGGATCTTTGCACCCAAAGTAAGCTTCAGTCTCGACTATTTTACCTTTACATATTCCTTCCTTTGTTTTGTGAACTAATATTTTTCCTAATAATTCTTTAGCAACTTTTTCAGTATCTCTAGAATAAAAAGATCTTTTAAGTTCCATTAAATTATTATTAAGTTCTTAAATATTTTAAAACATTTTCCTTAAACTTTTCTATATCATTAGCCATTATATTCGCTCCAGCAGCAGGAGCATGCCCACCACCGTTTGCATTTTCAAGGTTTTTAGTTGCAAATTCAGCAAGCTTACCACAATCAACTTTCCCATCTTCTCTTCTTAAACTTATTTGAATAAAGTTTCCCTTTTCTCTAAATATTATAAAAGTATAGTTTGGGTTTCTAATGCCAAGCATGGTTGATATTGGTGATTTTATTGCAAATCTTGTTTTTAATTCTAAGAAAACTAGTTTCTTGTATTCATGAATTTCAGCATACTTTCTCCAGTTACTCATAACTTTGTTAATCTCTTCTTGAACTTCACAATAAAATTCCATTAAAGTTTTTGCTTTAGAAGTTCTAGCTTCCAACAAATCTAGTGGCGAGGAAGCTTCTAGACAGGCTTCGTATGCAATTTTACCTCCTCTTAGTCCAGAGTGATAATAACCAGATGTTACAATGTGATCTATTAAACCAAAATTAGATTCAAATGAATAAGGTTCCTTTCCTTTCTTTAGAATCGGATATTTTTCATATAATTTATCAAGAAAATCTTTCCATTGTTCTCCACAATAGTCATTTATTATTCCTAATCCAGCTAACCAGGCCAAATCTTCTATGTCAGTTATTCCACTGCAAATGTCATAAGTCAGTTTGCTAGTACAATATTTAACAGGTTCTACTTTAGAGTTCCAGAAATAAGGATTTACATGAATGATGTTACTAAACTTGTTTAAATCTCTATGAACTTGATGATGATCGAGAATTAAAATCTTTACTTTTTTATCAATTTTCAAAACATATTCAGGAGTTTCATCAATTGCAACGTCAACTATGATAACATTTTTTACTTTTTTATCAATGACTTCTTTATAAATTCCTTTATCAACTGTGAATAGCTCGTGATTTATTATAAATGCTGTAGGGATATAATCAAAAAGTCTTTCTATTGTTTTAGCAATTATGACAGCAGAACCTATGCTGTCCCCGTCTATATCATATATTATCGCAGTCTTCTCATTACAGTTTTTTATAAAATTTACAGCTTTGTCTATCATAAAAGTATATGGTTTTATATAGTAAAATATTTAAATCTTTGGTACAGAAGATTATTCTGAAGGAAAAAACATATGAAAAACAAGTTTTTAACTTTAACAGAAGAAGATGAACCACCACTCATTCAAACTGATAATTCTTCAGTACTATCAATTTATACAAAAATGCAAAATAACAAGAAACCTTATGTTGTTGAAGATGAAGAAGAAAGTTTATACGATCCTAAATATAAAAATTTTGCTCCAAATATAATAACTGACTAGCCAATATATCTACTGCTATCTTCTTGCTTTTTTGCAAATGGCAATGCGATTGGAGGAGGTAATTGTAATTCTTCGCTTAAACTTAAAGCTCTAATTATACTTCTTCTTAAGATTGCATTTATTACTTGAAGATTAACATCATCAGGAAGTTTTTTGTCCTTTTTCCAGTCTTTTGCAATTTTTTCAAACTGCTCATCTATAAAAAGAACATCTCCACCTATGTTAATTTCAGCAATAGGCTTATTTTTGTCGTTTAAATATTCTGTCTTAAATTCAAATCCAATTGACAAACCTTTTTGTTTTAAAGTAGGCAAATCTTGTTCTTTTATATCTTTTATATTAGTGTTGCTATTTACCTTTACTGCACCTGTTATTTCTTCATGTTTTCTTGCATCTACAGTTTTTATGTTTATCCCTATTACTGGCATTAAATCACCGTGTAAATTAATTGAGACAACAACTATTTATTAGTTTATTGACGATAGGTAAAGCTTAAATCTCTTAGTTTTGATATAAAAATATTGATTTTTATGACAGAAGAAAAAGAGCGAAGTGAAACTTTAAGTGTTAGTCATCCTGAAAAAGGACTTTATCATGTTGTTTTTTCTAAAAAACCAAATGCAAAGCAGGATATGTTATTGGATACTGCTGTTAGAATAGAAGAAGATAGCGAAAAAATTCCTTGGTTGAGACGACTTGATGTAAGTTATCAAACTGGAGATGGTGAAGGAGGCTCAAAAGGCTACACTCTAAGCATTAATATCCCAAAACGTGGTGAAAATCCATCAGTTGATTATAAAGAATCAGAAATAACAAAAGCATTGCCGATACCTTCATCATTATCAAAGCAAGAAACAATTTCTGATTTTCATAAAACTAAAAACTATGCACCTTACATACCTCGTTTAAAAAAGATTATGAGTGGAGGTAAAATTACAAAAACTAATTTTCTAGGAGAATTTGAAACATTAGGAGAAAGAATAAATGCTAGAAGATTATTAAAGAGATTAAGTAAGGCAGGGATTTTAAAGGAAAATATATTGGATAAAAAGAAAGATGTTTGGGAATATACAGTTTATAAAGAAAAATTTGAGACATTATGAAGGATGCTAAATGTAAAATTCAAGAAAACCTTAATGAGGTTATTATTGATTTAACCTATCCTCAAGAATCTAAATGGGAAATACCATCTTTACATGGAGAAAATTTTCGAGAATTAAAAATTTTTTCTGATGGGCTCTTGGTAAAATTGAAAAAATCGAAAGAGACAGACGAATTTTTAGAAAAAGGAATTACAATCAATAATGAATATCAATCACTAGTCTCAAAGCCTGTAATATCTGAAAAACGATTAACAGATTATTCTAAACCTCAATCTTTATATGAACCGCCTCTAGAAAAATCTTCAATCGGAAAGATAGAAAAAAAATTAATAAAACATAATATTTTACAAGCTACAGTAAAAGAGGCAGTTTCTGAAATAGAAAGGTCAGCTCAAGAAACAGAAGAACCTATAAGGATTAATTGTTGTCCTGATTGCGGTAGTACAAAACTTATGCGAGATTATGAGCGGGGGGAAGTAGCCTGTACAGACTGTGGTTTTGTGGTAGCTACGAAAATAGCTGATAGGGGACCAGAATGGAGAGCCTTTGATGATGAGCAAAGAACAAAAAGAACAAGAACAGGAGCACCAGAAACTTACACAATTCATGATAAAGGCTTATCAACAATGATTGATTGGCATGACCGAGATATTTATGGAAAAAGTTTATCACCTGGCCAAAAGGCACAGGTTTATAGGTTAAGGAAATGGCAAAGAAGAATAAGAGTTTCAAATGCAACAGAAAGAAACTTAGCTTTTGCTTTAGCCGACATTACAAAAATATCTAATAATCTTAATCTACCAAAAAATGTTTTAGAAACTGCTTCAGTTACTTACAGAAAAGCAGTTAAAGAAAGATTAATCAGAGGAAGATCTATTCAAGGTGTAGTAGCAGCTGCAACGTATCTAGCTTGCAGACAATGCGGGTTAGCTAGGACGCTTGAAGAAATTGCTCAAGCATCGAGCGTAAACAAAAAAGAAGTAGGGCGCAGTTATCGATTTCTTGTTAAAGAGCTTGATTACTCTATTCCACTTCTAAAACCAAGTCAGTATATAACTAAGTTTTCTAATCAATTGTCAATGCAAGGAAAGGTTGAAGAGATTGCTTATAAAATACTTAGTGCAGCAAAAGAAGCTAAATTAACTTCAGGAAGAGGTCCCACTGGTATTGCTGCAGCTTCAAGTTATATAGCCTCTGTTTTAACAGGTGAAAGAAAAACTCAAAGAGAGATTGCTGAGATAGCTAATGTAACAGAAGTAACAATAAGAAACAGATACAAGGAATTGGTAGAAAAATTAATGTTTCAGATAACCATATGAATAGTTTATTAAATTGTATTTCTAATTAATTTTATGAACAAAAAAGTCTTGATGGTGATTGCACCAGCAGATTTCAGGGATGAGGAGTATTTTGAAACTAGAAAAATCTTAGAAGATGTAGGTAATAAGATTACAGTTGCTAATTCGACAGGGCAGCCATCAAAAAGTATGTTTGGAAAGATAGTTAGACCTGACAAGATGCTTCATGACGTTAATGCAAATGATTTTGATGCAATAGTTTTTGTTGGCGGTTCTGGTGTGGCAGTTTATTTCAATAATCAACAAGCTTTAACTTTAGCTAAAGATTTTAACAAATCTGGTAAAGTTGTGGCAGCCATTTGCATTGCACCAACAATTCTTGCAAATGCAGGTATACTATATGGTAAAAAAGCAACAGTCTTTCCTTCAGAGAGAGATAGTATAAATGCAGTTGGAACATATACTGGAAAATCAGTTGAAGTTGATGGAAAAATAATAACGGGCAATGGGCCGCAGGCCGCAAAAGAATTCGGGAAGAAAATCACTGAAGCTTTAAAGTGATAAAATGAAATTAATAATTTCATTGATTTTGTTAATTATCCTAATTTCAGGATGTGCAGCTAAATCTGATGACACAGAATTTCTTAGAAAGGCAATATCAGATTCTTGCATTAGTATTTGTAATTCAGTTAAGGGTACAAGAGACTTGAGCAACGGACCTTGTCTTTCTGATAATAATACTAAATGGACTATACAGGATTGGGTTTGCGATGTAGCTCATTCACCCAGAATAGCTGCAATAGACAATTTACCAGAAAATCAATGCCAAGCTTATAGAAGTGGGCAAGCACATCATTTTGTTGAAGTTGACCCAAACTGTAACTTTATAACATCAATTTAGAATAATTTCTTAAACATAAAACTATAGATAGAATTATTAGATAGCCTCGTAGTGTAGCGGCCAAGCACAGAAGGCTCTGGTCATTAGGAAGAAACCTTCAAACGGAGGTTCGAATCCTCCCGAGGCTACATTTTATTAATAACAAAAACAATTTTGATAGCATGTGGGTTATTAAAGCTTCTGGTGAAACAGAGAAGTTTGATTCGAATAAAATAAAAAGAACTTGTATGAAAGCTGGTGCATCAGAAGAATTGGCAGATAGGATTGCTAGGGAAGTTGAGAAAAAATCTTATGATGAAATTTCTACAAAGGAAATTTTGCACATAACACTATCCTTGCTTAAAAAAGAGAAACCAATAGTAGCAACTAGATATGATTTAAAAGGGGCGATATTTAGACTTGGACCTGCAGGGTTCACTTTCGAGCATTTAGTTGCAGAAATTTTTAAAGAATATGGTTTTGATACTAAGGTTCATTCTATAATAAGAGGAAAATGTGTTTCTCATGAAGTTGATGTGATAACAACTAAGAATAATGATAACTACATGGTTGAATGCAAGTATCACAATATTCCTGGCATTTACACGGGCTTGAGGGAAGTTCTATACACATATGCAAGATTTTTAGATTTGCAAGATGGATTTAAAAATGGCTTTTGTAGAAAATTTAATCAACCATGGCTTGTTTGCAATACAAAATTTTCTGAGGATGCTGTGCAATATGCTAATTGCAAAGATATGAGATTAATAGGTTGGAACTATCCTGAAAACCAAGGGTTAGAGTATTTAATAGAGAAAAACAAGCTTTATCCAATAACGATGCTTAGGAAGCTTGATGCAGAATCTCAAGAAAAAATGGCAAATGTTAATCTTTTACTGGTTAAAGATTTGATTAGAATAAACATAAAAGAATTAAGTGAGATTACAAAGATTACTAAAAATAAATTAAAAATACTTTCAGATGAAGCTAGGGAAATTTGTGGAATTTAAATATTGAAAATTTTATATAATTTGTATGATTGATGCTTTTAGCATATTTACTTTAATGGGGATTACTCTTTTGTTAGGTTACATATGTTCTATCATCTTCAAAAAAACACAAATACCAGATGTTATTTGGTTATTATTGTTCGGATTTTTTATAGGACCAATTTTTAATTTAATAGATAGAACAATTTTTATTACAATATCTCCACTTTTAGCATCTTTTGCTTTGTTGATAATCTTGTTTGATGCTGGTTTAGAGATGAATTTATATAATGTAATAAAGCAATTTCCTAGAAGTATTTTATTATCGATTGTTGGAATTTCTTTAACAATATTATCAATAGCCGCTGTTTCAACTCTTTTATTTAATTTTGATTGGATAAGGGCACTTTTATTAGGAGCAATCATAGGCGGTCCAAGTTCAGCTATTGTTGTATCTGTTTTAAAAAGAATAAAAGTTAGAGAGGATGTTCGCACAATTCTAGATTTAGAATCAATTTTTACTGATCCAGTCGATGTCGTTTTAACAATTGCGCTTGTACAGATTTATGTTTCAACCTTACCTTTTTATTCTATAATTGGAAACATAGTAGGTGCATTTTCTATAGGAGCAGTAGTAGGATTTATAGTTGGAATAGTTTGGCTTTTATTTCTTAATAAATTAAAAGACAGCTTTGACTATATGTTAACTTTAGCAGTTTTACTTTTAACTTATGCTTTTGTTGAATCTATAAGTGGTAGTGGAGCAATTGCAGCTTTAGTGTTTGGTATTGTATTAGGTAGTGGGAAAATATTTTCAAAAGCTTTAAAATTTAAAAGAAGTTCTTCTGTCACCCCATCATTAAAGAAATTTCATGGGGAAATAACTTTCTTTGTTAGATCTTTCTTTTTTGTGGCAATGGGAATAATTGTTTCAATTAATTCTAATTTTGTTTTACAAGGCATCATTATTACTATTGTTATTGCTTTAGTTAGAATACTTGCTGTGGCATTAAGCACATATAAAATGAATCTCACACCTTTGGAAGTCAATATAATGAGAGTAGTAATACCACAAGGTTTGGCTACTGCTGTTATGGCTTATATACCATTAATTTATGGTGTTAAGGATGCAGAAGTATTTTTAAACATAGCTTTCATTGTTATTCTAGCAACTATAGTGTATACAACAATAGGTATAAAGTTCTTATACAGTCATGAGCAATCCAATAAGAAAATTAAACCAAAGGAACTTCCGTAATTTCTTTTACTAATAAACTTAAAGACCTTAAATCTTCTCTGTTTAGTTCATGAACATTTCTTTTTCCGCAAGCTGCAGCAGCCATTTTAACTTCTTCTGTACATGCAGTTAAGAAATTAGCAATGTTTTTTGAGGCTTCTTCTATATTTAACTTTGCTCTTAATTCTGGGTCTTGAGTAGTTATTCCAAATGGGCACTTTCCTTTATAGCATAATTTACAGTAAATGCAACCCATTGCTACTAAACATGAAGTTGCCATATAGACTGCATTAGCTCCTAATGCTAAGGCCTTTGCAACATCTGCTCCTTTATTTAATCCGCCGGAAATTATCAATTCTTGTTTTGAATTTCCCATTGCTTTCCTAGCTTTTATCAAAGCAGCTAAGGTAGGAATACCAAATTCATCTAACATTATGCGGGGTGCTGCCCCAGTTCCTCCTCCCATTCCATCTATTGCTATAACATCTGGTTCAGCCTTTAAAGCAAGCTTAACGTCATTTTCAACATCACCAGCACCAAGTTTAATAATAATTGGCTTTCCTTCTGTAATTTCTTTAAGCCATTTAACTTTCTTTTTCAAATCATCTATAGAAAATATATCAGGATGCGCTGGTGGTGAGTGAACATCTTTGCCCATAGGAACATTTCTTATTCTTGCAATTTCTTCTGTTACTTTGTCTGCAGGCAATAGTCCTCCTTGTCCAGGTTTTGCTCCTTGTCCAATTTTTATTTCAACTGCATCAGCTTTTTTTAATATATCTTCAGTAATTCCAAATCTTCCAGTAGAATATTGTACAATTAAAACCTTTGCATTTTGCCTTTCTTCAGGAAGCATTCCACCCTCACCAGTGTTGGTTGATGTTCCAGCTAAGCTAGAAGCCTTTGCCAGAGCTATTTTTGCCTCTTTGCTTACTGCTCCAAAGCTCATTGCACCAATCATGATTGGAATTTTTAATTTCAAAGGTTGTTTGGAAGTTTTTCCTATTATCGTCTCAGATATTATTTCCTCTTTAAAATAATCTATTGGCCTTCCTGTCAGTTGCTTAGGAATGAAAACCAAATCATCAAAACTAATTTTACCTAGTTTATTTGACCTTCCTCCAGAAACCAAAGGTTTTCCGGTTAATGCTCTTTGCTTGACTTCATTTACCCAATCTTCCATATTATCACTTCGCATATAGCAAAACTTAAATAAATAGTTGTTGTATATTTAAATATGTTTTACTTAACTGCATGGTTTCAAATGGTGTTGGTAACATCAATATTGTCATTATCGCTGTTTTTGGCATTGTACATTTTAAAAATGCTTACTAATATCGAGAAACTTTGATTTCTATAGATATAATTAAAAACTTGAAACTAAAATAATTATAGATGATTTTATGGAGCTTTATGATTTAATTATAATTGGTGGTGGTCCAGCAGGTTTAGCTGCTGGTCTTTATGCTGCAAGAAGAAATCTCAAAGTTATAATTCTTAGCGAAACTCTAGGAGGTCAGATGGCTTTGGCGCCTTCAGTAGAAAACTATCCAGGAACAGAGTCAGTATCTGGCTTGAAATTAGCTGAGAAAATGAGAAAACAGGCAGAAAGATTCGGTTGTGAATTCAAGCTAGCAAAAGTGGTTAGTTTGGAATTAAAAAATGAGGTAAAAAAAGTTAAAACAACTGAAAAAGAGTACTTAACCAAGACTGTTTTAATCGCAACAGGAAGCCATTATAGAAAGCTAGAGGCTGAAGGCGAGGATAAATTTATTGGTAAAGGAGTTTCTTATTGCGCAGTATGCTTACCTCCAAAAGAAGAAATAGTATGTAATAGTAACATTACGCCAATACAAGGCATAATTCCTAATACAAAAGTTCTAACATTAGATGGAAAATATCATGAAGTTAAAGAATTAACTAAAAATCTATATAATGGAGAATTAATATCTATAAAAACAAGATTTTTTTCAGAGGAGGTTCTATTAACTCCAAACCATCTAGTTTTAAAATTAAATGTTTCAAAGGGAAATGGTGGTAATTATTGGAAGAAATTTGCATTTTCTAATCCTCAATGGATAGAAGTTGATAAATTAAAGAAAAATGATATTCTAATTTATCCTATTATAAAAGATACTAAAGATATAGAATTTCTAAAGATTTCAGATTTTTTAGATGTTAAAATTGATAAGGATTTTGCACATAATAAGAGAGAAACGCATACTTCAGTAAAAATTCCAAATAAAATAAAAATAAATGATGAATTCTTAAGATTAATAGGTTATTTCTTAGCAGAAGGTTGCATTCTAAAACATGGTATTAGTTTCTATTTTAATAAGAAAGAAAAAGATTATGTAAATGACTTGGAAAAAATTATAAAAAATCTATTTAATTTAAATGCTTCAATAAAGCGAATAGATAATATTTACAAGATAACGATTTATTCTCATATAATAAAAGAATTATTTAATAAACTATTTGGTAAATATTCTTATAATAAGTGCTTACCACAATGGATTATTACACTACCTGTTGAGAAGCAAGCAGAATTAATAAAAGGTTTCTGGAGAGGTGATGGTTGCATCAGAAAAAAAGATTTTACATTAGTTACAAATTCTAGAAAGTTGACTTATCAACTAAGAGACATATTTTTACGCTTGGGTATCATACCTTCCATTCAAAAAAGGAGCAAAGAAAGTCTTAACAGAAGGTCGCATAGTATAGAAGGTAGAAATATAGTATTCAAGCATGACAAATATCATCTGGTAGTTGGTGGGCCCTCACTGAATTTGATGAGCAAAGTTTTAGATGTGAAGCATCCAAAGTTAATCTCTAGAAAATTTATATGCAGACATGCTTGGATTAAAGATGGTAGACTATTGCTACCTGTAAGATGTGTCAGAACCATTGATTACAATGGGTATGTTTATAATATTGTCATAAATGAAAATCCAACTTACGTAGCTAAAAATTTCATAGTTCATAATTGTGATGGACCTTGTTTCAAAAACAAGAAAGTTGCTGTTATAGGCGGTTCAGATACTGCTGTTAGATCTGCTATTTATCTTAGTGGAATCGCTTCTGAAACTTATTTGATTCATCGGAGAGACCAGTTAAGGGCTGAAGAAATAAGTCAAAAAAATCTTGAAAAAGCTAAGGTTAAAATTATTTTGAATTCAGTTGTGGAAAAAATAGAGGGAGACAAATTTGTTAAGAAAATCATAATTAATAATGTTAATACAAATGATAAAACAGAGCTAGCAGTAGATGGTGTTTTCATTGAGGTCGGAGAGGTTCCTACAACTGAAATTGTTAAGTCAGCTGGAGTAGAGATCAATGAAAAGAATTTCATAAAAGTTGATGACAAGTTTCAGACAAATATTCCAGGAGTTTTTGCTGCAGGCGATGTTACAGGTTCTTTTGCACAAATAGTGGTTGCAGCAGCTGAAGGAGCTGAAGCTACTACAAATGTTTATTTATTCTTAAAAGGAGGATTTTATGGAGAGAAAAAGCCAGCAGACTATGGTGAGAAGAAGTGAAGAAAGCAACCAAAAATCGAATAATTACGATATTTATACTTTTAATGTTTTTGGGTAGCAGTTTAACTTATGCTATTATGTTTGCATTCCCTAGTGAAAGTAATACTGCAGGTTGGAGAGCTAGAATAATAATAGTGATAAACGGAGAGCAACATCCTATATCAGCGGATGTTGGAGTTACTAATGAAACTAAGGCTAAAGTTTATACAGGAAATACAGACGGAGTAATTTCTAAAAGTGTTAGTGAAGATGTTACTTTAAAAGATTTCTTTGATGTTTGGAATAAAACTTTCAATAGTAATTGCATCCTAGATTATTGCAACACTAACACTAGTTCTATGAAGATGTACCTATGGGAAAATAATAATTGGGTAGAAAATTCTGATTACGAACTTTACACCATTAAGAACAATGATGTTATTATGATAGATTATAGATGATGTTCGCAGGTTCAAATCCTGCCCTCCGCACAGTCCATGCTCTTCACTGATGATCTGGAGGGCGACATGCGTTTAAATCTTTTTATGTCAAAATACTTCTTATGACAGAATATAAAAGCTTATTAGGAACTGTATCATTAGAACCTGAGAAAAAAGATTCAAAAACAGGATATAGAGCATCTATTTGGTTCAGACGTGGAAGATACCTTCCTCATCTTGGTCCGACATGGGGAGTTGGAGATTTTATTGAAGCTGATAATGAAAAAGATGCACTTGGAAAACTTAGAGAACATGAAGTTGAAGAGATAAAAAATGTTGCAATATCTGTGTCTGATAGTTTTTTGAAAAGAAAAGTTTTGAATTTATTTAGATGCTTAAATATGTATGGTACACTCAGAACAGACGAACAACGTAGAGTAAGAGGATTCTGATAATGAATGTTCTTGATAAAGCTTCTTCTGAAGAAGCTTTGTTCAAATCCTAAAATTTTTTAATTTTTCATAAGCTTCCTTGCCCTTTTCTTTCAAAGGCCCACCGCCTTTGAATTCATCTCCAGAGCCACCAGCAGAGCCACCCATTATTTTTGCAACTTCTTTTACAATCTTCTCAATATCTTTTTTGCATTTCTCACCCTTAATTCCAAATATGATTCCTCTGCCAATTAGAATAGAAAACTTTTCAGACTCCTCCTTTACGCTTTCTCTTCCAATAACTTCCAGCTCTTTCATATCTTCAGTATCAATGTAATTGACACCAAACAACTTTTTAGACTGCTCTTTCAAAATCGTAACCTTTTCTTTTTCTCTTCTCAATTCTTCTAATTTCTTTTTTAATCTTTCAGTCTCCAGCATTTTTTGCTCATCTAATTCCCTTTTGGTTTTCTCAACTAATTCCTTTCCAGCAACATATTCAACTCTTATAATTCCGTCCTGCATTCTTTTTGTGTTGAAAATAAATACCTCTTCTATTTCCTCAGTGTTGTCAACATGCAAACCGCCGCATGCCTCTGATTCTATTCCAGCAATGCTAATGATTCTTAGCGTTGTTTCAGGAATAGAACCTCCTTGATAAATAACAAATCCATATTTTTCTTCTGCTACGTTTCTCGGCAGAACTTCTTTTTTAACTTTTATTTTTTTCTTAATCATATCATTTACGAATTTTTCTATTTTTCTTGTCTGTTCTTCTGTTAAAGGTTCATAATGAGTTAAGTCCAAATGTGCTTTGTCTATATCCTTTTTCGAGCCTGCCTGCCAGATGTGATTTCCTAAAAGCTTTCTAGCAGTCATATTGATTAAGTGAGTGGAGGTATGATGTTTCTTTATTTGTTCTCTTCTTTTTGAATCAACTTTGCAGTTAACAACATCTCCAATTTTAAAACTCGGATTTTTAACTTTATGGAATATAACTCCATCAAATGGTTCAACATCATAAACTTCGCAATTGTTAATAAAACCTAAGTCAGGCTCTTGGCCACCGCCCCTAGGATAGAATGCGGTCTGGTCAAGGACAACATCTTCTCCTTCTCTTCTCAAAACCTTAGCCTTAAACTCAAACATCTTTTCATTTTCATAGTAAAGTTTCTTTGTTTTTTGAAGGCCTGATGCATCGAACTTCTTTTCTTCTTTTCCTTCTTTTTCCTGCAGGTGCCTCTCAGTAACTTTTGCATAAAAGTCTTCAGGTATTTTTATTTTGTTATTAACTTCTGCTATTAATTCTGGATTTATTCCATGTGAATCATATAATTCGATAAGTTTTTCTTCTGTGATTTCTTCCTTAGCCAAAGATTCAACCATTCCTTTTACCCTTTCCTTAGTTTCTTTGTATTTTTTCTTTTCACTATCCAAAATTTTGTTTATATGTTCTAAGTTTTCTATAAGTTCAGGATTCATTTTTTTAAGATATTTTGCCTGCTCTTCTATAATCCATTCCATATCAAACGGAGAATTTAATTGTTCTATAAAATTCAAAGCTCTCCTTAGAATAACTCTGAGATTGTATCCGCCACCGACATTTGATGGAAGTCCTCCATCAGATAAAGCAAACAGTAAAGTTCTTGAGTGATCTGCAATTGAATAAATTTTTTCCATTGGACTAACTTTTTTATAAAGTTCGTTTAATGGAATTTTAAGAGTTTTTGCAATTTTCTCTTTCTCTTTTTCTATGCTGTTTGTTTCAGTGAAATTTAAAAGCCCAGTAAACTTGGAATATTCTGAAAAGAATTTTTCATCATAATCAATTCCAGCTTTCTTTACCATTTTATTTATCAAAGGTCCGAAAACAACTTCAAAGCTTGAAGGAGTTCTTTGACCAAGCCAACAAGATCTCTCTAAACCAGCTCCCATATCTATTATCTTTTCTTTCAACGGAGTATAATTATTCAAGTCGCCTTCAAATTCTGTGAAGACTGCATTCCCCATTTCAATGCCGCCAACAAAATATTCCAAAGAATAACCGAAGGCTCCATAACCAATCCATGCATCTTCAGTGAAGTTTATCTCTTCAGGTTTTATTTCAAATACCTTTGTCAAAAGATTATAATCCAAATCTATGCATTTATCTTTCCAGTATCCTTGCTTTCCATTGAAAACAGAACTTTGTTGTATCATATTGAAACAAGTATAATGTTGCCCTGTCAAACCTACATTAGATATATCATTGAATCTTAAGCAAGGTTGGGAGAGTATAACAGGGTTAGCAGGAAATTCAAATGTTATCTTGTTATTAGCTATTCTATAGAAATCAACTATGCCTGCTATTGTGAAATATAATGGATACCATCTGCAAATAGTGGGATATCTTTTCAAAGCAGTATGACCGTTTTTAACGAAAAATTCTCTGACAGAATTCCATGTTGTAAAATAATCCATCTTTTTGGATAACTGCTTTTCTAAAAAACTGTAGCCTTTACATCTAGCATCATTACATGTTTCTTGCTCTTTTAACGTCCAAAAGAATTTTCCGCAATTCTTACACTGCTTTCTTTCAAATCCTTTTTCTTTAAAAAGCTCTACAAACCAGTATTTCTTCCAATCTTTTTGTAGAACATTAATCAAAGATTTTTTATCTGTCTGCATATCTAACTAATTATAATTAGGACTACAAAAATTTATCTATTAAAATTAATTATTAAATCTTTTACTGTTCAAATATTTACTTGATAAAATGGGTCAAGGAGAAATCATAAAGTTTCTAAAAAAGCACTCGGCTAAAGCTTTTACAGAACGGCAGATAGAAGAAGCTTTAGGAAAAGCAAAGGGTTCATTATATGAACCCTTACGTAGTCTAAAAGAGCATAATGAAATTAAATATTTTCAAAGTCATCTACCTCCAATTAATGGTGGAAAACCTCCTTGGTGTTACCAGTATAAATTATAAACTAGAAATAATATTAAGAAATCTAATAAAAAGGATTAAAATCAAAAAATCTTAAATCACTTTGACTTTGGCTTCTTAAACCAAAGTTCCCAGCCAATTATTACAACTGCTGCTACTGCTATTATCACTACACCTAGCTGCAAAAGATTCTTTGGTAATGCAAAGAAACTTGTTGGTGCACTTGATATTGTTAAGGTTGTATTCTTTGATGTTGTTATTTCACCAGACTTTGCTGTAAATTCTAATGTTTTTGATTCACTCTCATTTGCTGGAACAGATATAATTACTAAATAGTCTTTAGAGCTTTTTGCAGGTATATCATTTAAAAGTGGATAAATGCTTATCCAATCGCTTGGAATTCCTTCAATTTTTACTTCTACACCTGTTAAGTCCTTATTACCATTGTTATTAACTGTTACAATTACTGTGTCATTTGCACCAGGAGCTATTGTAATTGATTCTGGAATTGTTAATGATATCTCAGGTACCTCTTCTGGAACAGTTGGAGTAATGTTTATTTCTTGAGTTGGTGTAACCACAGTCACTTTGCCAACCGTTAGCGTAGTTCCGCTGACCAATGAACCATAACTTGCTATTACAATCCATGTCCCTTCGTTTTCAGTTGTATAAACACTTTTATTCCAATTTCCGCCTGCTTTTTTATCTATTGTCAATGTTGTTTTGTCTGTTAAATCAAATGAGTTTCCTAAAACATCTTTAGCTGATACTTTAAATTCTACCTTTTCTCCAGTTGAAACCTTTTTATCTTCAGGCGTTATTCCTATTTCTGTTGCAGCTCCAGGCTTAACTGAAGTTTTTGCTGATTCTTTAGAGATTCCTGCAGAGGAATCTTTTACAGTAAAGGTTTGTTCACCTACAGTTTTATAAGTTATTAAAAAGTCTTTTGAACCAGAATCTGATAATTGGAAAGTATAATCAGAAGGTAAACCAGCATTAGCATCTGTAGAAGTAAATGAGATTGTTCCTGTATAATCAGTTTTTATTTGGTTATCATCTCCATAGGCCTTTACATTGAATTTAAAGCTATTCCCTGCAGTCGAAGTTGTTGGAACACCTGAAATTACAAAATATGAGACAGGTGCTTTACCTACAGTAGTTGTTATAGTTCCAGTATAAGTTGCTTTACTGTCATTTGTTGTCCAAGTCCATTTATAATCGCCTGAAGAGCTTGGAGATTTTACATCTATTCCAAACAAATTTAAAGAACTTCCACTTGCGATTCCTGAACCAGTTGCTATCCATGCTATTTTAGAGACAGGCGATCCTGTCGTAGTGTAAGTCCATCCTTCAGGTTTTGTTATATCACCCACAATATAAAGCGGCACTTGATTTGCGTCTTTAGGAACCAAAAGCTCTATTTTTGTTATTGCGTCTGGTCCGTTGTTTGTTACTGCCAAAGAAACAGACTTGTCTGTATTTTTTGCCCAGCTACTAGGTGTCATTGTTACAGTTGATGTGTGAGTTGCACTGACTATTGTTACTGATACTATCAAGAAAAGAATTGCTATTGGCATTATTTTTGCTATTTTCATAGTAACTATTAATTGTATTAAAAGATTTAAAGTTTGTTGAATCTTAGTAGTGTAATTGGTGTGCATTACAAATTAAATTTAGAACTAGAAAAGTTATCAGCTTACAGAAAAGTTTGGTTAAAAAAGTTAAAATTACTAACCAAACAATCCAGCTAAACCTTCTACAGCGGATTCTGCACGTTTCTCCATATCTTCTTCTTTTTTCTCTTCTTTCTTTTCAGCTTTTGCTTCTGCTGGCGCTGCAACTGGCATTGCTGCCTTGCTAATAGCTTCATCTATGTTTACGCTTTCTAATGCTGCAACCAATGCTTTTACTTTTGATGTATCAGGTGTTATTCCTGCTGCTTGCAAAACCTTTGTTACATTGCTTTCATCTATCTTTTGTTTTGCGCTATGAAGCAAAAGTGCTGAATATATTAACTCCATTTTATCACCTTATCTGTTTAATTATATCTTCAACTTTTTTCTTCAATTCTTTTTCACTTCCAGTTTTGTAATAACCTTCTATTTTTCCTATCAATTTTCCATTATTAAAAAGCAATAAAGACGGTACTTGTTTTATTTTATATTTATTCAATAAAGAGTCGTCGTTGCTTAAATCTACCTTTCTATATTTTACATCAATATTAAGCAACTCTTTTATAGGGATTGAATAAAGTAAGCATTTTATTGAACTATTTTTGAAAAACTCTACCACAGCTGGCTTAGTTGATTCAAGGATTTGAACTTCAAACTTATCTGGTGAGATAAGAAAGGCAGGACTTAATGATGTTGCGCCATATCTATCGACAAATAAGTCTGAAACTTTTCTAGAATCTTCATCAATTTCTTTTTTTATTTTTTTATATTCTTGCTCATTTCTAGCTACTCTTATTGCACCTACAGGACAAGATTCTTCGCATTTGCCACAGTTGATACATTTAGAATTATCAATCTTTATTGTTTTATTTTTATCATCCCATATTATTGTGTGAGTTGGACAAACTGTTATTCCGTTACAATCCTTTGAATTATCACAAATTTTAAAGTTTATTAATACTACCATATTAATCACAAATTATTTTCAGGATAAAAGCTTATAACTTTTACCTTTCCATTAACAACATCTATAGTTGCCAAACTTTTCGGTGAAAAGCCAGTTTCTTCTTTGATAGCTTTTCTACCATTGCTTCTATCATACAAAGTTCCAATTCCAACTATTTCATGCCCATTTTTTACAATCGCCTTAATAATGGAATTTAACGTATCGCCTCCAGATATCATATCATCAACAATTAAAATTTTATCATTTTTTCTAAGCCCAACGCAAAATAATTTTTCTTTTTTTCCATACGGTGGCTTATGACTAAAGACAAGTTGATCAGATGTTTTATAGTCTCTCTTCCTTATTGCAACCCAATCTTTTTTGTGTTGATTAGCAAGTAAAGGTGTTATCACAAATCCTTTGGCTTCTATTCCAACTATAACATTTGCTTTTGCCAATTCATCACTCAGCATAGAGGCTAATCCGTGCATTACAGCATCTAAATACTTTGGGTCGAATCTACTTTCTACTGGTAATATACCATATAAATATTTTTTACCTTTATCTCCAAGACTCGTAACTCTACAGGTTTCAGTTCTTTCCTTTATAACATTTTTAACCCAATTATCCATAATCAACCCTCTATTTTTGCTTCTATGGCAACTTGCTTAGCTTGCATCTGCGCTTTAGCGAGCATGAAACCAATTGTTTCTTTTGTCGGATAATTAGAATTGATAGATAAGTTAAATGCATTTTGAATTGCCAGTTGAATGTCATTAAGAAGCTTTTCTTCGTCTATGAACAATTGTTCTTTTTTATAAATAGTTCCATTTTCATCAAATACAACAACATTCAAACCAATCTCCATTGGTTCGACTTTTAATAACTGTAAGGCAGAAGCTAAATCCAAGGAAACTTTTTCTCCAGCTTTGCAAACAATTTTATCTCTAACAACAGCTATTTTTCCAGCTTCAACCTTAGCAGGTATACCGGCCTTTGTTAAGCTTGATATAGCAGGTCCAGGTAGCAAATCAGTTGGACCAGCTTTTACTTCTATATCTTTTGCTGGAATGTCTCCTGGTTTAGCTGATGCTGGAGTTTTCCTTTTTTGTAAAAGTAAATACAATCTAAAAGGATCTAGATTCGCTAGTAATAAGGCGGGATAATCTGTTACAAATTCTTTCATATTTGTTTTACCAGCTTTTTCTAAAGCAAATAATAGTATGCTTTTCCTTGAAACTTTAATAACAGCTTTACCTTTAAGTTCTTTTTTAATTTTCTGTAAAGCAGAAGCAGGAGTTTTGTACAAGTTAAGTATGCCTATAACGGGATAATTTTTTATAGCCTCAGCTAATTTTTCAACAGCTTCAATCTTTTCTTTTTTTGGCTCTCTTCTATCTTTCATAATATCACTTTTACAGGCTTTCCCATAGTCATCTTGATTATAATATTTTTAACCTGTTCCTTACCTTTTGGCAAACTTGTCATAACAGTTTTAACAATCATGTCAATGTTCTCAGCTATTTCCTCATCTTTCATATCTTCTACACCTACTGGTACATGTATTGTCGGAGAATCTTTAACTTGTATTTTTAAAATATTTCTTTTTTGGTCTACTATAGATTTCAGATTAGGAGTAGTAGGCGGTACAGGTGATGGCATAAGGTTTTTCGGTGCTAAGAATGGTCCTAGAAACTTTCCAACCAAAGGCATTAGCGGAGCTTCTGCTAAAAAATATTTGCATTCTCTTGCAAGTTTCTTAGCTTCCTTCTTATTCTTTCCATAAGCTTCTATCTGCTCTTTTCTTAAGACAAGAACATTTTCCAAATCCTTTGTCTGAGGTAAAAGATTATCAACAATAATCCCAATTTTAGATTCTTTGAAAGCATAAGGTAATTTTATTTCAGCTTTAATCTTGTTTTCAGGTTTTTTAAAATCAATATTCTTTAGGTTAATAGCTAAATCAAATGTTTGCTTAAAGTTCCTTTTCTTTGTATCTCTAGCTTTTTTAATAGCGTCTAATACTTTTTGCTCAACCATAACAATCAGCCAACGCACTATGCTACTGCTTATCGCAGTTTAGAATAATTAATTTGATAGATATTTAAAACTTTCTTTAATAAATAATTTTAATTTCTTTTGAATCTTGTAAACCAGTTTCAATTGTTGCTCTTAATACATCTCCAGTACTTAGGCCTGATGCCGTTATATTGTAAATTGCTATGCAACCTTGTTCAAGATTAGTGCAATCGCAATTTGGGCAATCAACTGTAACACCTGCTTGAGGAATTTCATTTATATAAAAGGCTGTTTTCTCTGCATTAAAGGTTTGTGTTCCAGTATTTCTTATCGTAGCATAAACTTTCAGGTCACTGTCTACATAAACAGCATTTTCCATTTTAATTTGTGTGGCCATAGCACTGCTCGTTTTTGCTATTGCAGCTGATGCTAAAGACATTAAAGTAGAAAATATCCCAGAAAACCAAGTATAAGCCAAAGCAGTCAAAGCAATAGTTATCATTAATATTAAGATTATTGATATTATAGCTTCTATACTTTTCATATTATATAATAATATTTAAGAGTACTATTAAAATTACTCTTTATCCTCTTCATCTGTATAAACAATTTCTCCAATATTAAAAGAATCTGCTGGTTTTTCCTCATCTTTTATCTCTTCAGTTTCTTCTTCAGTCTTTTCTTCAACATTTATTTTATTTGTTAGGACTTGCCCAAATGCATTTAATTTCTCTTCTAGTTCCAAAGATTTTTTAGCAATCTTATCAAGAATATAACTCATATCATTTTTCTGTTTTTCTAACTTAGCTTCAAAACCAGGGTTTGGAGAAGATATGTGAGTAAATATATCTTTGCAAATATTCTCTATGCCTTCAAGTTTTGTCGTAATTATCCCTTTAGATTCTTTATCGGATTTTCTCCTTTCTAATTCTATCGATGCTCCCAAAGAAAGAAAGTCTATTATAATCATAATTATAATCAAATCAAGGACTTGATACCCTGATATTTGTAGTGCAGTTAAGATTGTTGTAATTGCAAGCGAAAGCAAAAATAATAATTTTAGCATACAAAATATTGCTAGTTAAAAGAATTTAAAGATTATTTCTTATTTTAAATTAATGAAAGATCCGGAGTTTGTAAAAAGGGCAGAAGAGGTCGTAATGGAAAATGAACCTCTCCCATCAAGACAGATTGCAGGGATAGCTGGTTACAAAGGGGAAAGACCAGGAAGAGCTCTTGGTAGATCAAAAAGTCTTTTTTACATGGGTAATGGACATAGTGGGATTTGGTACTTAGAGCATCAAGTTCAAGAAGCGCGGAATAATTATTATAAAATTCTTGAAGGCGTAGAAAAAAGAAAAGAAGAACGTAGGCATCAAGTAATTTACATTCCTCCTAATCCAAGCATTCATTCTTTTCTAACTCCTTTCAAAACAGATAAAGATACATATACAGCAAAACAGTTTTTGGAAATTGTTGGAGGAAACCTTTCAAATGTAAGACGTCATTTAAGTAATCTCGCAAAAGATAGGATACTGATTGTTGAGGGAAGACCTAAAAAATATAGAAGAAATCCTGAACATGCTGATATTTGTGGAGATGCTGCAGAAGAAATTTTTGGAAATTGGTTTAATTCAGACAAACAATCTTCAGTTCATTAGGATTTTCTATTGAGTCAAATATTATGGCAGATAAACTTAAATTTTAACATACTTAATTTTAGTTATGGTTGATGTAAAGAACTTGTTTTCTAAAATTCAAATTTCTTTCCAGTTATTTTCTCATATGCTTCTATGTATTTTTTAGTTGTCTCTTTTACAACATCTTCTGGTACTTTTGGTGCAGGCGGATTTTTATTCCAACCAATGTTTGACATAAAATCACGTACAAACTGCTTGTCAAAACTTTTCTGAGAACCTCCTGGTTTATAATCATTTGCTGGCCAAAATCTAGAAGAGTCAGATGTCAGCAATTCATCGATCAGTATAACTTCTCCATCTAAAATTCCAAATTCAAACTTTGTGTCAGCTATTATAATTCCTTTCTTTCTAGCCTCTTTTTCAGCAAAGTTATAAATTTCCAAGCTGGTATTTTTTAATTTTTCTGTCAACTCATCTCCAAATTGTTTTCTCATTTGTTCTTCTGTTATTGCTTCGTCATGCCCTGTCATTGCTTTGTTAGTTGGAGTAAATAATGGCTCTAGGAGCTTATCGCTTTCTACAAGACCTTCTGGTAATTTAATTCCGCATATTGATTCCCCATTTTTATATGCGCTCCAAGCAGAGCCTGTTATATAACCTCTGACAACGCATTCAACGGGTATTGGTTCAGCTTTCTTCACAAGTACAGATCTTCCTTTAAGTTCTGGAAACTTTTTTAGGTTAGAAGGCATTAAATCAAAATCATCAATAACTATATGATTGTTTACAATATTTTTTGTTTTATTAAACCAGAAATTAGACAAGCCATTTAGTATTATTCCTTTGTAAGGAATAGACGTAGGGAGTACAACATCGAACACAGAAATTCGGTCAGTGGCAATCATCAATAGCTTGTCATCTAAGTCATATACATCTCGGACTTTCCCTCTATTTTTCAATTTCAAAGGCAGATTAGTTTTTTCAATTACTTGCATTCAACCATCCTCTCCATTTATTTACTATTTTCTCTGTCTTTTCAACAGACAAGCCAATATAATTGTTGTAATCAAATAATTCTTCCAATTCTTTAGAGGTTAGATACCTCCTTATGATATTTTTGGTTAGCAGAATTTCTTTCAAATGTTTATTGGTTTCAAATGCTTGCATGGAAGACTGCCTTAACAACTCATGTGCATCTTGTCTTCCCATCCCTTTTTCAACAAGCTTTGTTATTATTGCTTCAGACATTATTGTTCCTTTGGTTAAATCTAAATTCTTTTTAATATTTTCTGGGAAAACGACCAATTCGCTCAAAATCCTATTCAGTCTTGTTAGGATTTCATCAGTTAGTATGAAAATTGTAGGAATTATAGAACGTTCAGCTGCAGAATTTGTAAGGTCCCTTTCATGCTCTAATGCAATATCTTCTAAAGAAGGATAAACACAAGATCTTATAACTCTTACATTTGAGCAAATATTTTCTGTATTGATAGGATTTCTTTTTTGGGCCATTGTTGTTGAGCCTACTTGTTTTTCTCCAAATGGTTCGCTGAGTTCTCCTATTTCTGTTCTTTGTAGATTTCTAATTTCTTTTGCAATCTGTTCGATAGTGCATGCTAGTATGGCTATATCGCATATTATTCTTGCAAAACTTTCCCTTTCAACAACCTGTGTTGTTATGTCTGCTGGCTTTATTCCTAGTTTTTCCATGATTTTTATTTCCAAATTGTCTCCTAGTCCATAAATCTTTTGTGCAGCATAGCTGCCAACTGCACCAGAGAATTTACCAATAATATAATTTTTAATGTCATAATCAAGTCTTATCAAATCTTCTCCTAATTTGTTAGAATAATTAGCAAACTTAAAGCCAAGAGTTATTGGTATTGCATGTTGTCCATGAGTTCTTCCAATCATTATCAAACTTTTATGTTTTTCAGAAATATTCAAGCAAGTCTTCAGCAGTTCTTTTCCTTCTTTCAAGAGAATTTCTAAACCATCTTTCATTTGTAGAGCATTGGTAGTATCAACTATGTCATAGCTAGTTGCTGTTAAATGAACATATTTGCCAGATTCTCCACAAACTTCTGTCAAGGCTTTAACCAAGGCCATTACATCATGCTTAGTTTCTTTCTCGATTTCCTTGACCCTTTCTATTTTCACATCTTTTGTATTTGCTTTTCTTATTATCTCTTCTGCAGACTTCTTGGGAATTTTTCCTAATTCTGCCAGAGTCTGTGCTAGTGCAGCTTCCACGAGAAGCATTTTTTCTAGCTTTCTTTCTTCGTCAAAAACATTCCTCATTTCTTGAGAGCCATATCTATAGTCTATTGGATGTATTGCCATGTTCACCAATTTTTCGCTTCTAAGTCTGCTTTTCTAACACTTTCTTTCATTTTATCTCTATAACTTTTTAACTTTATTTTCAAATCCTCGTCTTGAAGAGATAATATTTGTATTGCTAGCAATGCTGCATTTTCTCCTCTATCAATTCCAACAGCACCGACAGGTACGCCTGGTGGCATCTGAACTATTGATAACAAAGCATCTAATCCATCAAGCTTTGATTCAACTGGAACACCAATGACAGGCTTGATTGTTTTAGCAGCTATCATTCCTGGCAGAGCTGCAGACAAACCAGCAATTGCAATAAAGACATCAGAATCAGAATTTTTTACTATCTCATCTATTTTTTCAGGAGTTCTATGTGCAGATGCAACATATGTGTTATACTTTACTCCAAATTCATCAAAGATTGCTTTGCATTTATCAAATATCGGCTTATCCGATGCAGAACCTAAAACAACGGTAACAGATTTCATATTAACTAAAAATAATTGAGAGATTAATTATTTATAGTTTTTTTAAAATCTTATGCTTGTTTAGATTTAGTAGGCATTACAATTCCTAGTTTTCTAAAAACTTTATTTATAGCGTAAAAAGAACCAGTAACAGTGCCCATTTGAAAACCTTTAGAAGTATCTTTGCAAGAGATAAAAACTATATCTTCTCCAACTTTACGAGGAAAATATACAACTCCTAGTGCATCCTGTTCTTGTTGAACTATATGCACTTCATAATTTTCTAGTTTCATTCCTAATTCTCTAGAGACATATTCTGAAACTTCTTGCATCAATCTAGACGTTTGTTCTTTTTCTGTCATATTAACTATAAAAAATATCAGTGTAAAAAGATTTAAATCCCTATTACTTTTGATTCAAATACAAAAGAAGAGTTTAAATTCTTTCATTTTTTATTAGAGATTATGAGCATATATGAAGACAAAAGTGCATTGCCATTCGATGTTTATGGGCAATTCCTTGAAATAGTAAAAAAGTCAGATGAAAGTATGCATCGTTATTTAGGAGATTTAGGAATCCTGACTAATGATGAAGAAACTTATAAAAATTTTATTCACGCTTCTACTGTTCCAAAAGTTTTTAATAGAGAAAATTGGGAGGCAGCTGCTAAAGGATTTAGATTTGCTCATCTAGTCACAATAGATAGTTTTTGTTCAGAATTGAAATTTCTATCAGATAGAGTTGTAAAAGAGGGAGTTATTTTGTATGGAGGATGCGGTAATGGAGATATCATGGAATGGGTAAGAAGAAATACAAATGCTGAAGTGATAGGGGTTGACTATTCAAGAAAAATGCTAAAAGAATATAAAAATAAATTTAAGGCAGATATTATTCTTGGAAGTGGAGAAAATATTCCTCTAAAAGATGAATCTGTAAATCAGGTTATTTTGAATGGTGTTAGACCATTAACTAGTGACAGAAAACTGCTATCTGAGGCTTATAGAGTAGTTGTACCAGGAGGTGAGATTAGAGCTAATGGCTTCCAAGGAATGATAAAAAATTTTCCACATTTAGTTAAAGATATTGTTGATTATGTTAGAAAATCAGATTATGAAGAATCTATTAAAAGTTTTATAAAAAATATACAACAAAATCATCACGATTTAATTCCAGATATGGAAGCTGCAGAATACTGTGAAAAGGATATTCAAGATTTGTTAGCAGAATTCTTGATAGTCGGTCTAGAACCCAATTATGAATTTTCTAGATTTCCTGTACTTTCTAGAGGAAGTCAGTATCAACTTAAAATTCAATTCCCTGTTTCAATTGTTAGCAACAAACCAAAAGTTTAGAAATTCTCTTTTATAAATTCAACAGCATTTCTGAAAACTTTGACTCCCATTCCTTCTTCAGCAAGTTTTTCTCTTGTCCATCTAGGATGATTAACTCTATATAAATAAGCTTCTGGATGCGGCATTAATCCGAAAATTCTTCCAGTTTCATCGCAGATCCCTGCAATATTTTCTAATGAGCCATTAGGATTCAATGGATATTCTCCAAGATTCCCTTTTTCATCAACATACCAAAGTGTGATTTGATTATTTTTGTTCAGCTTCTGCAAAAACACATTATTTGTTACAAACTTTCCTTCTCCATGTCTAACAGGTAAATATAGCATGTCTATATTTTTTGTGAAAATACATCTTGACTTTGGATTGACTTTTAGATAAACCCACATATCTTCAAATCTTCCAGAATCATTAAATGTTAAAGTCGTAACTTGTTTTTTATAGTTTCTTTCAAATGCAGGTAGGATTCCTAATTTTACCATAGCTTGAAATCCATTGCATACTCCTATTATAACTTTTCCATCTTCTATGAATTTTTGAAGTTCGTCAAAGATGTTGAATTTTATTTTGTTTGCAAGAACCTTTCCAGAACTTATATCATCCCCAAATGAAAATCCTCCAGGAAAGGCTATTATTTGATAATCTTCAAGATTTTCTATCTTGTCTATTATATCATTTATATGAATTCTTTTAGCGTCAGCACCAACCAAATTAAAGGCGTGCTGCGTCTCGTAGTCGCAGTTAATTCCATATCCAGTTAGTACCAATACTTTTGGTTTCATATTACCACCTTAAAGTTTTTTGCCAAGCATCTTTTAGCTCGTTTATATCAGACTTTATACAAACTTTTCCATCTAATCCATAAACAATAAAATCATTTTTAGTTACTTTTCCAACATTAGCAAAAGCATTTCCCCTCATTATCTCTTCGAATCTTTTTACGTTCTCAGGTTTTAAAGTTACAATAAATCTACTTTGCGATTCTGAAAACAATAGAAAATCATTTCTATTCGCATCTTTTTTCGGAACTTTTCTTAAGTCTATGGACATACCAAGACAACCAGCAAAGGCAGTTTCAGCTAGAGCAGTTCCTAATCCTCCATCAGAGCAATCATGGCATGAAGATATCAAACCAGAATCTATTGCTTTGCTTAAACTATTGTATAATTTTAATGCTGATTCTAAATCAATTGAAGGAGCAGTGTTACCAATTTTATTATAAATTGCATAGTATTCCGAACCACCAAGCTCATTCTTTGTTAACCCTATGATATAAACGATGTCACCTTCTTGCTTTGCATCCATTGATACAGCTTTTCTTGCATCGTTTATTTTTCCTATTATAGAAATCAAAAGTGTTGGAGGTATTGATATTTTGATTCCTCCAATCATGTAGTCATTTTTCATACTGTCCTTTCCTGATATTAGGGGAATCTTGTAATAGGTTGTACAATCATACAAAGCTTGGCATGATCTTACTAACTGTGCTAGCTTGAATTCACCGTCAGGTGTTTTATCAGATTTAATAGGATCACACCAACAAAAATTATCCAAAGCAGCTACATGTTCTAACGATCCTCCGACAGAAATATAATTTCTTACAGCTTCATCCATTGCACATGCAGCCATGTTGTATGTATCAACATCACTATACTTCGGGCATATTCCGTGAGCTACTACAACACCTTCCATTGAATCTAGTATCGGTCTTATTACTGCAGCATCACTCGGCCCATCGTTTTTCAACCCAGTTAATGGTTTTATAACAGAACCTCCCTGAACTTCATGATCATACTGTCTGACTACATATTCTTTTGAGCAAGCATTCAATCTTCCTAAAATATTTTTTAATGTTTCAGTCAAATCTTCAGGGCATTTTATATTTAATTCATCATATCTAGGTTTCGACCAAACAGTCTTTAAATTCATTTGAGGAACTCCTTCATGCAGGAACTTCATATCAAGGTAAGCAACTGTTTTATCTTTGTAAAAAACATGGAACTTGCCACTATCTGTAAACTTTCCTACAACAGTCGACTCAACGCCTCTTCTTTGCGCAAGACTTAAAAATTCATCAAGCTTTTCAGGATTAATAACTACAGTCATTCTTTCTTGAGCTTCAGATAAAAGAATTTCCCAAGGGTCTAGTCCAGCATATTTTAAAGGGCATTTATCAAGATAGATTTCACAACCACCACTTATCTGAGCTAGCTCTCCTATGGAAGAAGATAATCCACCAGCTCCGTTATCCGTGAGAGTTCTATACAAGTCTAGGTCTCTTGCTCCCAACAAAAAATCTGACATCTTTTTCTGTGTTATTGGATCACCAATCTGGACTGCTGTTGCAGGAGAACCTTCATGAAGTTCCTCTGAAGAGAAAGTTGCGCCATGTATACCATCCTTACCTATTCTACCGCCGCACATTACAGCCAAGTCATTTGGTTTAATTATTTTTAGATGTGTTTTTCTTCCGTTTATTTCAGAAGGCATTATACCTCCTGTTCCGCAATATACCAATGGCTTTCCCAAGAATCTGTCATCAAATACTATACTTCCATTTATGGTCGGTATTCCACTTTTATTTCCTCCATGCTCAACTCCTTTCCTTACGCCTTCAAAAATTCTTTTCGGATGCATTAGCCTAGGTGGCAAAGGTTTATCATAAAAAGGAGAGGCAAAGCAAAATATATCAGTATTGAATATTAATTTAGAACCCATTCCTGTTCCCAAAGGATCTCTATTAACTCCAACAATTCCTGTTAAAGCACCGCCATATGGATCTAAGGCAGACGGGCTATTATGTGTCTCAACTTTCATAACCAAGTTCCAATCATCATTAAATTTTATCACACCTGCATTATCCTTGAAAACAGAAACCAACCAATCCTTTCCAATCTCTTCTGTTGATTTCTTTATGAAAGTTTTGAACAATGAATTTATTTTAAGAGTTTTCTTTTCATCTTTATAATCTATAACAGCATTGAATATTTTATGTTTGCAATGTTCTGACCAGGTCTGAGCTAAGGTTTCAAGCTCAACATCTGTTGGTTTATCATTTAATCCAAGTTTTCTTCTTTCTCCAAAAACTTTCTTATCTTTGTAATAATCTCTGATTGCTTTCATTTCTTCTAGGCTAAGTGCTAAAATACCTTCCTTGCTTATTTTCATCAATTCCTCATCGCTTACGTCTAGATCGATTTCAGAAACTTTAGGTTCATGAATTATTTTAACAATTGGTGTGACTGCTTTGATGCCTTTTTCCTTCCATTCATCATGACTTAATATTTCCCATCTTTCAATGAGCTGGTTTGCAAGCAATCCAGAAGAGATTTTTTCCGCATCCTCTTTTTTTATATTGCCTTTTATAACATACTGCTTTGATGTGTAGACGCCATTTATTTTTGTTTTTAAAATATCTTCTATTGCTTCCTTTGCTGTTCTTCCAACATTATCAGTAACTCCAGGTTTAAACCCTACTTCTATCAGCCAATCAAAATCTTTAGCAAGAGATTTATCAACAGTAAAATCTTGTATAACAGGATCTGCAAACAAAACTTCTCCCAGCATATTTAACTCTTCATTTGAAGAATCGCTGTCTATTGTATAGATATCTATCGTCTTTACAAAATCAATTTTTATTTTCAAATCTTCTATTATTCTTTTCTTTACACCATTTCCTAATGCATCAACTACATTTGCTTTGAATCCGACTTCTATTCTATGAACCATTTTAATCTTCTAATAAAATTTTTTTACCTTCAAATTTGATTACTAATCCCTTATCTATAATTTTTCCTATGACTTCGCTGCTTTTAAGAAGTTGTAATGCAGTTTCAACATCTTCCTTTCTAGTTATGATTGCAAATCCCCATCCCATGTTAAATGTTTTAAACATCTCTTCTGTTGGGACTCCACATTCTCTGATAAGATGGAATATCGGTTGTGGTTTGAAATTATCAAACTCAAATCCAAAATTTGTAAGCTTCTTGAATTTTAGGTAAGCATCACCTGTTATATGAACTGCACCCAGTATTTCAATCTCTTTTGCAAGATTCAAGAAAGGTTTAACATAAATTTTTGTTGGTTCAAGAGCTTCGTATATCAATTCTCTATCAAAGTTATCAAGCTTTTCAAATGTATCATATTTTCCTCCCCATGCTTTGAATAAAGTTTTTCTTAAAAGAGAAATACCATTGCTGTGAACTCCTGACGATGGTAAGCCGATAACAATATCACAAGGTTTAATTTTTCCTCCAGTTATTATTCTATTTTTTTCAACCTCTCCAACACAATCGCAAATTATGTTATAAGAAGCATTGATGATTTCAGGGACATCAGCAATCTCTCCTCCAACCAAAGGACAACCAGCTTCGTGAGCGCCTGCGCTTAAACCCTTTTGAATATCTTGAATAATTTCAGGATCAGATTTTTTTACATCTATAGTATCTGTCAATGCTATTGGTTGTGCTCCGCATCTTATACAATCATTAACAACCATTGCAATTCCATCAATTCCTATTGTGTCATGCTTTCCAGCAAGTTGAGATAGCAGAACTTTTGTTCCAACGCTGTCAGATGTCTTTACGTGAAAGATGTTGCTGTTAATTGGATACAAGTTGTTAAATGGAGTTTCAATTATGCTTCCGTGCTTGCTCAAAGAAAATGTTGACTTCAATTCTATTAAATGCTTTTTTGCTTTACTTCTTAATTCCCTATCAACTCCGGCTTCAGCATAGGTTTTCATTATATCACTCTAGAAATAATCCTTGAGATTAAAGATTTCATAATTATAGTAAGTTTTATAATAATAAATATTTGTAGAAAAGATTATTTTATTTTACTATCCCATTTCCCTTCGTTTATTTCTTTTAAAATTTCCTTTGGATTCTTTCCTTCGATATAAACTCCATAACTCACACAAGAGGCAACTACTTGTTTGACAGCTTTTTTTAAGTCATCTGTTTTCAAATCATCCATTTTCATTTTAGCAATTTTAACTGCTTGTTCAAATGTCAAGCTTTCTTTAAACTCTTCCTTAACTCCATCCTTTTCAAAAACTTTGAAAGGAGCTTTTGCTAAAATTTTAACGTTTAGTTCTTTCTTAATTAAAGCAGCTACCGAAGGAGAACCGACAGATATTTCAAATTCTTTTGTTGAAGGATCAATCTTAATTGTTACGGGTATTTGCATTCCAGCAAATTCTTTTGTCTTCTCATTTATTTTAGCTATAACCTGTCCAATATTTACTTTAGATGGTGCTAATGCTTGAGCTATCGGCGGAGTTGGAGTTGCCTTACCACCTTCTACCAAAGCTTTAACAGTTATCATTTGTTTTCACCCTTTTCTGCAGACTCTATAAGTCTGGCAGACTCTATGGGAATTGTTATTGGGATTGGAACAGCTGCCTCTAAAAACTCGATAGTTAATTCTCCTTTTGCTTCATCAACCCTAGTCACTTTCCCTTTCTCATTCTTAAATGGTCCTCCAGTAACCTCGACGACGTCACCTCTGTTAATTTTTATCTCAATCTTCTTGACCTCTAAGAATTTTTTAATGTCAGTCATTGAAACTTCTTTTCTAATAATTCCCTTAACATGTGGAACTCCTTTTATTAATTCGTTTATAACTTCAGCATCACCTTCTAGAAATATGTATCCCTTTAGTTCGCCAGGATGAAAAATTGATTTAATGTTTAAACCCATATTTTTTATTCTGTTTGTTAAGGTTTCAATTACAGCATTTTCTCTTCCTACAGTTGTTCTTATTGTGCGTATCATTTAACCACCAAAAAATATATTAAAAATATTATGAAGCCTATTATTCCGATTAATACTATACCACTTCCTGTTATCTTTAAGGATGAGAAGAACTCAGCTTTGTCTGGTTTTCTTGCAACTTCTACTACTCTTTTAAAGTTTGCAATTTTATTCTTTAATCTACTAAAAATACTTGGACCTTTTGGCTTTTCTATTTTCTCCTCTTTTTTAGGTTCAACTTTCTGTACGTTTGTCTCTTCCATTTTAGCACCTAGAATAAAACTATTATAATGAGTACTATTTAAATGCTTTTCTTTAGCTTAATTTTCTGTTAGACGAATTCTATTCCAAGTATTTTTTCAATTTCCTTTTGCTTTTCCTTAGAGAAAAATTCTCCAGTATATGCTAAAGGTGCTTTAACTCCAGTCACTATAAGTAATGCTCTTACTATGTCTCCTAGTTCTTTTGAAATCTGTGCTCCCCATATAATTTTTGCATCTGAACTTATTTTTGTTGAAACTGCTTCAACTATTTCCTGGCATTCTTTAATTGTAACATCTGTTCCACCAGATACGTTTACCAATGCTCCACTTGCTTCTTCTATGTCAACATCCAACAAAGGATTATTCAAAGCCTTTTCAACTGCTTCTACTGCTCTGTTTTCTGTGTCAGATTCTCCCATACCAATCATCGCTATTCCGCCATTAGTCATAACTGCCCTAATATCTGCAAAGTCTAAATTAACTAAACCAGGTCTTGTAACAAGTTCTGTCACTCCTTTTACTGCGTTTACAAGAATCTCATCACATATTTTAAATGCTGAAACTATCGATACGTCTGGAACAATTTCTAAAAGTTTGTCATTAGGTATAACTATTAATGTGTCTACTGTTTTTTGTAATTCATTTAAACCTTTTTTTGCATTTTCCATTCTTTGCTTTCCTTCCATTGAAAATGGTAGAGTTACTATACCGACTGTTAGCAATCCCATTTTCTTTGCAATATCTGCAATTACTGGAGAAGCTCCAGTTCCAGTTCCGCCGCCGAGACCACAGGTGATGAATACCATATCTCCTCCTTTCAATGCCTCTTTAACATCTTCTCTGCTTTCTCTTGCTGCTTCCATTCCAACATTCGGGTCTGCTCCAGCCCCTAATCCCTTTGTCAAGTCTCTTCCTAACAAAACTTTTTTTTCTGCATCAGTGTAAAGCAAATCTTGTGCGTCTGTGTTTACTGCTATAACTTGCGCTCCTGCAACGCCAACCTGCATCATTCTAGAAACTGTATTATTACCTGCTCCACCTACACCCATAACCTTTATGTCTGCTTTTGCTGTTTCAAGAATTTTTCTCAAATCTTCATCAGTATCAGAAATTTTTCCTGTACCTTCTATTGATCGTACTGCCATAACTCAAACCTCCTAAATATTTTTTATAAAAACAGACTTAAAAAATTAATTGAAATGTTATAAATGAAAATATAATTAAATTAATGATGCAGCTTCAATCAAATGAACAAATTCCTTTGTATTTTCTGATAAAATTCTTTCTAAATCTTCGCTTACATATTTAAAATCTTTAAGTTTAGCCTCTAGATTTCCAATTTCCTTTAAAGATAAGTCCCAACCTATTTTTTCTATATTTATAGCACCTTTAGATTCTAGCTTTTCTAATCTTTTTGTTACTTCACTAAGAGAATAATCTTTAGTAAGAGGTTCTAATCCATTTTCAAAAAGTTCTCTGAGAATTTGTCCATTAGGATTAGCTATTATTCTACAAGCTTCTTCGGGGGTTTCACATTTTCTTGTTACATCTATCCATACGTTTTCAGTCTGTTTTTCATTTTCATCAATATATATTCCATTAACTGCTGCACATGTAAGATATCTGCACTTATCTTTTTCTTGAAAATTTAATACAACACTTCCTAGGCCTATAATATTCGATAAATATGGTAATTTTTCATTTGGGATTTTTTCTGTAATATTATGTTTTGCTCCTAAGAACGGATATAAAGGGGTTGCATCTACTATTATATCAGTGCCATCAATAACTACAAACTTATGTCCTCTCGATGAGCAAAACATTCCGTCTTCAGAAATACCTTCTGCAATAGAAGACTTTATTCCATTTTTTTCTAAGATTTCCTTTGCCTTTAAGCTAGCGTCCGCACAATCATAGCCATTACTACAGTTGCCTCTTTTCTTCTGTATAGCTAAACAACTATGAAAAATATCAATATAGATAGGCTCCCATACAATTTCTTTATGTCCATATTTTTCTATAGGAACTTCTTTTCTGATTTCACTTAATATTTTTTCATTAATAGTTTTAGCATTGCATGTTGTTTGTACCATAAAAGAATTAAGAAAATAAATTTTATAAATATGAAAATAATCACTATTCTTTAGGTTTTTCAAAACTTTCCACAAAATTTACTTTTTCAAATCCTAAAATCTTCATTATATCATCAGCAATTTTCTTCTTGTAAATAGAATTTATTAAAGGTGGAACTCCAATCTCAACTTCCTTTTCTTTTATTATTGCTTTAACTTTATCTTCATCTATCCTAGCATATATTTTTATTATTGCCTTTATCTTATCTTCAAGATTTTCAATCTTTTCCTTTATTTCTAAATCATATATTAATTTCTTACCAGCTAAAGGATGATTAAAGTCTACTCTTATCCTTCCTCCTGAAACAGAGAGAACCCTTCCCTGTAAATTGTCTGCATTAACAAACATACCAGGATAAGGTTTTGTATCATGTTTTCTAAACTCAGATAAAGGAACTAGCTTAACTAATTTTGCATCTCTATTTCCAAAAGCATTTTCTGGAGAAAGTTCTATTATTTTCTTGTCTCCAACTTGCATTTCAAGCAAAGCATCATCTATGCCTTTTAATGTGTAGTTAATTCCAACTATTATCGGAACATTTTCTCCTTTATCAAAGTCTATTCCAGTTTCCTTTACTTTGCCTAAGTAGTTTATTATTACAAAATCATTAACTTGCATTCCAATAATTAGAATAAAGGATTTATAAGCCTTTTTATAAAAGCATAAGAGATTTAAATTAGCGTTATTATAAAATAGATATGGAAATAAATGATTTTTGTTCTATGTTAAAAGATAGCAAGCAGTTTGATGATTTAGAAATAAGAATAATAAGGTCAATGCTAATGCTCACTAACAGAGATGTTATAAAAGCTGATGCAAACCTTATAGCAAAAGAAGCTGCTATTTCTGTGACCAATGCTTACAAATATCTTTACTCGCTTCAGAAGAAGGGACTGGTAGAAAGTGGGCAAGATAAGAACAAGGTTTTCTGGTTGGCAAGATCAGCAAACCCATTCCCAAGAATAATGAGCTATGTAAGCAAGGATTATATAAGGCTTAAGGACTTGCTTGCAAAATTAGAAACGCACTACAACGAGTTCTTAGAGTTAAGAGGAAAAACAATATGGCAAGGAGAGAAAGCTTACGAGCAGTATGAAGGAGATTTTGTTAACAAAGCTTCTTTACTTTTTGATTTAGCAAATGAGGAAATTTTGATAACAACTGACAAATTCTATGATGATATTGTTCTTTTAGAAGCAATTAAACGTGCTATACAGCGTGGGGTAAAGATAAGGATAATTGCAACCGAATTGCATCCGACAATGCTTCAGAACTTAAGAAAGATTGGAATTGAGATGAAACTTGGAAGGGCTGCACCATACATGGTCGTGGTTGACGGGAAGCATGGCATGACTGTTGATGAGACTGAAAAAGGAATTTGGTTTGTTAATTGCAAAACAGATTATAGAGACAATTTTGAAGAATTCTGGGAGCATTCACATTTAATTTAATCGATAAACTTATTATTGATTAAAGACTCCTTTACAATTTCAAATATTTTCTTATGACCTTCAGAATTAGGATGAACTCCATCCTCTAACAAAATTTCATAATTTAAATTTATCCATTCTGCAAAGATATCGATAAAAAATACTTTGTTTTCTTTACACACAGATTTTATAACTTCATTATATTTTGAAATATATCCATTCTTGTAAGATACCTCTTTACGCCACGGTAATGGATTTACTTTTGACTCAACAACAGAAGTGGGTCCAACAAATATAATTTTTTCTGTAAATTTACGAGAAAGTTTAATTAATTTTTGAATATTTTTTCTAAATATTTTGGGAGATGTTGTTAATTTCTTTTTATCTTGAAAAAATAAAGAATCATTAATTCCTATTTCGATTATAACAAGGCTCTCTTCGTTATCCTTTAACCTATTTTTTATTTCAAATTCAAATCTGTATAGTAAATCTTTGCTAGTATCTCCAGATATTCCAAGGTTATATAACCTATAATCAAATTTATGCTTTACTAAAGATTTTGTATCTAAAAAATTTCTTAATCTATTAACCCAACCTCCACCTTCATAATCCCAGTTTCCATAAGTTATACTATCTCCGAAAACAAAAATTCTCATGATTATTCTCTCTTCAAATCTCTATAACCAATTAATTCTACATTAGCTTTTTTCAAATTCTCTTTAAACTGTGGTTCTACCATAAGTGCTAATGTTCTTGCTCTCTGCCATTGATATTCGCTAACTCGTAAAAGTTCTTCATCAACAAATCCTGGCATTGCGATTATTTCTGTAACACCGTCAGGTAAACTTTTTGCAAAAACATCTATTGTTTTAAGGTCTATGTTAAGACCCTCATAAAAATCTATTGGAGCCATATTATCAGGCATAATTACACCAGCTCTTCTCAGTTCTGTCTCGGCTGCATAGTTTGGCTTAAAGTTCCAATAAGGAATCCTAACAGGAATATTAAATTTGATGGCTATGTTTTTAATTACTCTAAAAACAGACGGGTCTCCATGTTCACATTTATGAGAGTCTAAATGAGAAGGTAAAAATCCTAATTTACTTTTAAATAATTTAAACTGGGTCCATATTTCTCTTTCAATTTCTCTAGGGTCTGCTTTGTCCAGAAAAGAAAAGTCCCAGTTTGCCAGGTCTGGCCTATGAAAATTATTTCCCTTACAGAGGCTCTTAACTTTTTTAACAGGTGAAATAGGAGAGTAGGATGTTAAATTTACATGAAGACCTACAGGAATTTTATTTTGTTTTATTATTTTTACAGCATCTTGAAATGCTGGGCCATTTACTAGTAAGGATGTATCCGAAGCAGCACCTATTTTGTAGGCTAATAAAATTCCTTCGTTAACTCCTTTAGACATCCCAAAATCATCTGCGCATATAATTAACTTTCGCATAAATGATACCTCTTTCAGGTGTATGTTTTTTCTCATTACCTATCCAGTTTACAAGTTTAAGTTTATTCTTCTTCAAAAGTTCAGTGAATGATGGATCAATAAGTGCTATTAAGTCTTTAACTCTTTGCCAGTTTAGAGAGCTGGAAAATAGAACTTCCTTATCCATAAAACCTATATGACAACCAACTTCAATTAATCCGTTTGGCATTTTTTCAATTGAATTAACAAAATCATCCACGAGCGGTAGTGGAGCCTCTCTTAAATCATCATTGAATATATTGATGAATATTTTGTTTGTTGTTTTTATTCCATTTCTTCTTAAAGTAGCTTCTGCAGCATAATTTGAAACAAAACCATTTGTAGCACTCATCCAAACAGGGAGTCTTACTGGTATTTTGTATTTCTTTGCTATTTCAATAACAATATTAAGAACCTTAGGATCTCCATGAATTCCATGATGTGAAGTTATATGAGAGGGATTTTTTCCAACTAGTTCTTTGAAAAGATTAAACTGGGCATGTATTTCTTCACTTATTTCAGATATTTTTGCAGCTGTTAAAAATCTGTAAAGATCATCTGAATTCTTTATTGACTTAAATTCTTTGGTTTTTTTATCTATCAAAGAATCTATATTGTGCTTTAATACAGGTTTAAATTTCGTAAGATTAAAATGCAAGCCAATATCATTTTTTGATTTAATAGAATTTAATGCATGTTCAACTTCAGGAGCATTAACAGCCATCGAAATTTCAGTTATAGGACCATGTTCATAAGCCAAAATTATTCCTTCATTAATCTTTCTAGCCCAGCCAAAATCCTCTGCTGTAAAAATTATTTCCTTTGCCATATAATATTATAATTTCATGTAGGTTATAATGGTTTCGTTTAATTATTCCCAAATACATCTCTTAGCTTTCCTAGCTTTATTTTCCAAATCTAAAAATAATTCAGAATATTTTACATTAGGTTCGATTTCTTCAAATCTAGCTAGTCCTAATCTAATCATCTCAGAATTAATAAACAAATTATCTACGTAAACATATCTTAATAGTCTACCATACTCATCCTTTTCTTCAACATCGCTTTCAAGTCTAATCTTTTTTCCTTTTATCAGTTCTTCTAATTTTTCCTTAGCTTCCAAAGAACAAGGTTCGCCAATTTCTGGAGCATTTATTCCTATCAATCTGATAGATTGACCGCCAATTTTGAAAGTGTCTCCATCAATAACTTCTGAAACCTGCTTATAACTTTCGATATAATTCCAGATTAAATATATTGCTACAGTAATAACAATTGCCAGCAAAAAGTTTTTCATAAGAATTATAAAAGAGAGTTGTAATTATTTTTCACTTACCACTATCGGTTGTTCTAATTCTTTAAATTCAATGTAAGGTTTGCATGCGAGCATATATCTAATATGAAGCGAATCTTTTTTTATTCCTTTTATTTTTCCCATATTATTTACAAGTTCATGTATCATTTGCTCATCTGGAGTTTCAAATCTTGCAGCAGCCTTATATTCATCTTTAAAGAATTCTATTGCTTGAACATTTCCATTCCCTAATCTTACTATATCTTCTGCTATCGTTCTCTTTTCTTTATTTGAGGCATAAGGTTCAATTTCTAAAAATACGTAACCGAACCCTGTATAAGTCTGTTCCATAACAATGAAATGATAAATAAAAATTTAAATCCTTTTATTCGATGAGTATTCCAGGCTTCTCAGGTTCTGCTGCTAAGGCTTTTGGATGGTCAATTTTCTCAGCAGATAAAATTTCTACTTTGCATTTCAACTCTTTCTCAAAGAAGTCCTTTGACTCTTCTAAATGATCTAGTTCATGTCCTTTCAAGAACAATTCGTCTGTAATTCTTTTCTTTTTTAATTTAGCAACGTAAGCAGAAACTTCTTTCTCTAGTCCTTTGTGCTTTGCTAAAATATCTTTAATATCAATTCCTTGAAGAACATCCTCATAAGCCTCGTACTTCCAGAACGGTGCGACAAATATAGTTATTTTAGCAGGCTTCTTTATTTTTGACAATTTCTTAATTTCTTCTATATCTCTAAGAATTCTTCTAATCTCTTCTTCAGCTGACTCTTCCTTTAATCTTATGGTTTCTGCGTTGTAAGTTGGCCAGCTCTCAAGCATTATGGATTTTTCATTTCCTATCTTGTTCCAGATTTCTTCACAAGTATGAGGTATGAAAGGTGCTAAAAGCTTTAACCATGTTTGCAAGATTTCTGGGTCTAATTTTTTAGTCCTCTTCTTATACCAATAGACATCATTTAAGATTGTAAAGAAAATAAGATTAGCAGCTCTTTTGATTTCATTCTTTTCAAGAGCATTCGTTGCTTCTTCTATTACTCTGTTAATTCTTGATTCGAACCACCTGTCTATGTGCTCTTTTTCCTTTGGTTTGCTTTTTATAAAATTATTTATTACCTTGAAGAAGTTTTGTAAATGATTTTTGTAGACTTCGCATTCCTCATTCTTCCAGTCAAAGTCCTCCCACTGATTTGCGCCATGACTCATGTAAAGTCTTATCGTGTCTGCACCATAATTATCGATTGCCTCATCCCAAAAAACTACGTTGCCAAGGTGCTTTGAAAGTTTCTTGCCGTAAGCAATCAAATGCCAGTTAACGAAAATTCCTTTTGGCCAGAGATTTTCAGGAAAGATTCCAACATGGTTCATTATGAAAACTGGAAAGTGAGCTGTCTTATGCTCCTTTCCACCTGCATTCAAATCTAACGGATACCAGTAAAGAAACTCCTTTCTGATTTCTTCCCATATAGTTCTTTTAGCCTTGCCTATTCCTAGAAAAACATAATCAAAGAACTCATCTGTTAAATCATCTAAAAATATTTTCTGAGCATTAAAATATTTTGATATAATATAAAATGCCATATAGATTGTAGAATCAGAAATCGCTTCTATAACCCAGTCTTCTTCAAAAGGAAACTTTGTTCCTAATCCTCTTTTTCTTACACATGGTCTTGCCTCTAACCAATCGATTATCGGCGGAAGTTCTTTCTTGTATTCAGACGGATAGATATTCATATTTTCTATACATTTTTTTGCAAGATTTTTCATTTTCGTGTTTGCATAATCTATGAACCACTGACCTTTGACAAGCTTGATAACAACCTCACTTCCACATCTACAGTGGATTGGTTTGACTGATAACTCGTAAATCATGTCAGCATTTCCAGTTCTTTTCAACCAGTTTGCTACTTCATTCTTTGCTTTTGAGGCAAGCATACCACCGAACATTGGAATCGAATCAAGCATCTTTCCATAAAACTCGATTTTATACAATTCATTGGTTGCTTCTGCTATTTTAGGATCTTGAGGATATTTTATTCCATATTTTTCTAAAATTTCTGCTGCAGGAATCTCTCCGAATTCCTTAGACTTGACCACTTGTATTGGCTTTAGTTCAGGAGCAACTTTCTTAATATAAATATAATCAAAAGGATCATGTGAAGGAACGCTCATTACAATTCCAGTTGCCTCGTCCATGTCAACAAAATCTCCAGCAAGTATAGGAACTTCCTTATTTGTTGCTGGGTTAATAACATTTTGTTTTATGAAATTTTCTCCTGCTACATCCTCTATTATCTTTACTTTTTTCTCAAGATTTTTTAATTTGTCTATTGCCTTTTCAGAAACAATCCATTCCTCTTCGTCTACTAAAGCTTTAACATATCTTTCATTTGGATTGATCCAAATATTTGTAACACCAAAAATAGTTTCCGGTCTCATTGTTCCGGTTGGAAAAACAGTTTTTCCTTGTCTAAATTTAACAATAATAAAATCTTTTATCTGAGCCCCGCCACCTTCTTGAATATCCATTTCAGCAGAGTCTAGACTGACAGGATGGTCACAATCCGGACACCAAGGCAATCTGTAATTTTTTTGAATTAAGTATCCACCATTCTTAAGTTTCTTGAACTGCCATTGAATGAATCTGTTATACTGCGGATCAATTGTTGATACGACAGGTCTGTAGTCTAGCGACAAACCGATTCTTTTGAAAGCCTTTATCATAACCTTCTCAAGATATTTTTCTACATCTAGAGGAGTTTTAAATTTAACAGAATCCTTCGGTGGAATGCCATATAACTTTGCATTCTTTAAGTCTTTTGAAACATCATCAAGGATTTTTTGACACCCAAGACCGGTTGCATGAAATCCCAAAGGAAAGAATACATTAAGACCTCTCATTCTTTTATACCTTGCTATTATGTCCGGCAAGACATAGGAGCGTGCATGACCAACATGCAATGTCCCTGATACAGTCGGATAGGCAAAAACCATATAGTATTTGTTTCTAGCATCTGGGTTTGTTTCGAATGACTTTTCTTTACCCCATTTTTCCTGCCACTTTTCTTCTATTTTATTGAAGTTCATATTATAACCCTAAATCACTTGCAATGCTTTGCAAGGCTTTTAGAGATATCTCAAAAAATTTTTCTTTAGGAATTCCTATTTGCTCGCAAAATAAAATCCTTTCCCTGCCGCAGTTTCTTGCAAAGTCCTTTTGCTTAAACTTCTTTGTTATGCTTTCGACCTTAACATCAACCAACTTTTTTGAAGGTATAACTAATGCACATGCAATTATAAGACCAGATACAGCATCAGCAGCTATCAGTGCAAGCTCCATTTTAGTTTCAGGTTTTATATCTAAATTGTCAAAATTATGAGATTGTAATGCTCTTACGAATTCTTCATCAAATTCCTCTCCCAATATCTCAGGAGCAAGTGTACAATGTTTTTCTGGTTCTGGAGCTTTCTCAAAGTCTATATCATGCAATAGCCCTAGCAATCTCCATTTTTCTGGATTTTCATTAAGATATTTTGCAGTTTCTTCCATAATTGCTTCAACTGCATACACATGTTTAAACAAATTTTCTTGTGTAACATGCTTTTTCAAAAGTTTTAAGGCATCTTCTCGGTTCATTTAATCAACTCTAAATTACCATTTATTATAATTGGTTTTACAGCTTTAAGTTCATCTTTGAATATTTTTATTTCTTCAGGTATAGGATTTAATAGAAAAATCTTTTTATTATTGTAAAATGCAAATATAATTTCTGCGAAAGTACTGCCACCAATGTAATTTTTTATCCCATTTTTTTCTAAATTAATGACTAGTATCGCATCACTTTTTAAAATATTATTTAAATGTTCCTTAATGAAGCATGGCTTTAAATTATTCAAATAATTTTCTCTATCAGAAAGTATTTTTTCAATTTCTTTAGAATCCTTATCCATGTAAGGAGCTACAAAAACCTTATGACCTCTATTTATTAGTTCTTTCCTTATTTTCTTAGCTTCTTCAATAAAACTTATACTGTTGCAAAGTGTTATTTTCATAACTATCAGTATAAATTTATAAGTTATATAAATAAATAAAATCATTATGCCCTCGTAGCTCAGTTTGGATAGAGCGCTTGACTTCTAAGTCAACTTAGAAGTTCTGAGTTAATATGAAGAAATCAAGAGGTCGCGGGTCCAAATCCCGTCGAGGGCAATTTAAATTGATGCATCCTTATACAATCTTCTGAAAAATAAGTACATGGCATAGCCTATGAAAGCGATTCCAATAAATCCTATTGCGGTTTGTGCATTAGGATTGTAAGCAGTCAAATCTTGTATACTTGGTAAGTTTTGCATTAATGAACCAATAGAATAAAATGGATTTGGAAGAGATAACAAATATTGTGATATCCAATAAGGAATAACATTATTTAACACATTTCCTATTATTAAAAAAATAAGACCCTTAATCCAATCCTTCATAATAGTGATTCTAAATATTAGAATATAAAATCAAAGCAAAAGAGCAAACTTTTTATTTCTTCTAAACAAAGTATTTTTGATTGAATGACTAGGATTATCTCAGTTTTATCTGGCAAAGGAGGGGTAGGTAAAACCACTTTAGTTTCTAACCTTGGTGCAGCCTTGGTAAAAAAGGGAAAAAACATTATAATTCTAGATGGAAACGTAACCACGCCAAATCTTAGTCTACATCTAGGAATTCCTTTCTATCCAGTCACTTTGCATGATGTCTTAAAAAAGAAGATTCCAATAGAGTCAGCAATATACCATCATGAATCTGGATTGAGAATTATTCCTGCTTCTTTGTCATATGAAGCAGTAAAGGATGTAGATATGGAAAGGTTTCAGGCAGTTCTTATGAAACTTTTAGGAAAGGCTGATATAGTGATAGTTGATGCTGCAGCGGGCCTAGGCAAAGAGGCATTGGCAGCAATAAATGTTGCAGATGAATTAATTGTTGTAACCAATCCAGACTTGCCAGCTGTTACTGACGCTTTGAAAACAATAAAAATAGCAGAAGAAAAAGGAACAAAAATTTTGGGAGTGGTTGTTAACAGAGTAAGAGGTTTGAGGCATGAACTTTCATTGAATGAGATAAAATCTATTTTGGAGGTTCCTATAATAGCTGCTGTTCCTGAAGACTTGGCAGTTCCTAGATCTATAGCAAAAAGAATTCCAGTGGTTCATCACAAGCCAAACAGTAAAGCATCTTTGGAATTTCATAGATTAGCCGCCAGAATAATCGGAGAACCGTGGATGGCAATTAAACAAAAAAGTTGGATAGAAAGATTGTTTTTCTGGTTAACGTAAATCTTTATAAATTCTAAAACCAAAAACTTGAAGGGTTTTGAATAGATTAGAAACCTTGATTTCTGGAAAAAGAATAGAACCTTTCTTTGGAAATGCAGCGGCGGATTATACAAGAGCAATAGAATTTCAGTTATCGTATTGGTCAAAGCCATTTGATGAAATAACAGACTACAAGTTATTTTCTAGATTAGTTGATGAAAAATTACTTGGTTTTATAACAACCAAAACATTAACAACCGAACCAAGAAGAGGAAATCCTCATCCGAGATTTGCATGGACAAGAAAGTTTGTAGAAGGAATACAGAGCATGGGGTTACCCAACGTAGGGATGTACGAATATCCATTTGAGGAGTGTGGTGTATCAACAATTATAAGTTATGTAGGAAAGAACATAGAAGAAACAAAGGCAATGACAAAGTATTTAGGCGAGAAAGCAAAGAAAAATTCAAACATGTTTGCAGCTGAATATAATCTAGCTTGTCCAAATGTTCCAGGATGTCCTTCTTGTTACAAGGAAGATTCTCTAGAACATTTGAAAATAGTTAGGGAAAATACAAGTTTACCAGTTTTTGCAAAAATAGGATATTTTCCTGAAGAAGAAAAGCTTATTATGTTCGGTAAAAAAGTAGAGGATATTGGTATCAATGGTATAACAGCGATAAATTCACCTCCAGGAATGGGGATAGACATTGAAACTGGAAGCAGTGTTGTCAAAAAATACGGTGGGATCTTCGGGAGGGGTCTTAAGCCTTTGGCATTAAGAACAGTGAATATACTACATGAAAATACAAACTTAGAATTGATTGGTTTGGGTGGTGTATACGAATACTCAGATGCAATAGAATTTCTTATGGCTGGTGCAAAAGCCATAGAAATCAGCTCAAGATTTATAAAAGATTTAATGGATTATAAACCTCAGGACACGGAAGATATTGTAGATTCTTATTGGGCACCATTCTTAAGAGGATTTAAAATGAATACAGAAGATTTTATGGACAGGAAAGGATTCAAGTCTTTAACAGAAATCATAGATAAAATAGAAAGATAAAAAAATTAAAAGAGTTGTAGACTTTGTTAAACAAAACTATTCAAAATTAAATTTCATCTCTTTTATTGCTTTCCTAAAGCTTTCATGCTTCTTTTCCATAATTTCTATTATTTCATCTAAGTATAAACAAGGTAAAACTATTATAATAAAATAAATTAAAATACCGAGTCCTAATGATGATACTAAATAACCTTCTGGTGCAAGCTTGCTTTTTATTGGTATTGCTATATTAAAATTAAATCCATAGTAATTATTAGAAAAAGGATAAAATAGTGCAATAGGCCCTGGAAACACATCTAAAACTAAATGACTAGACAAAAATATTAATAAAAGTATAGAAAAGCCCTTAAAGTTATATTTTCCTTTAAAACTAAAAGCTAAAATTACAATTATTATAGGAAGTAACAATGTGATGAAAATATTATGAAAGGTAGCTCTTTCTAAGCCAATGAAATGATCTAGATCTATTAGAACAGCTAAGATTCCTGCTATTAAAATGTCTCTTAGTTCATGTTTAACGTGAACTTTTGCAGCTAATGCTATAATCAGTGGGAATATGAAATGAAATAAAATATCCATTTAATCAACCTTTATTTCAAATGCAATAACAGGTTTTTCTATTTTCCAGTTTTCCAAGACCTGCGGGTGCAATTCTCCAAAAATTCCTATTCGTTTATCATTAATTAAAATCTCTCCGCATCTGGATTCTAAAAAGCTTGGGTGGTTTAATTCTTTTATTAAAAAAGTATAATTCAAATCGCACAAAACACTCTCTACTATAGATTTTATCTCTGTCAGGTTTGCATTATCATAAGAAATAACTGCAGCCAATTTTCTAGTTTGCTTGGTTTTTACTTCAGACGATTCATCAAAATCTATACAATCACCTACCTCAAATATTTTCTGCGGATAGTCCCTGTGCTTGTTTGCAGCCAGAACTTTCAAGAGGCTGGGCAAAAGCCAGGTTCTGCAAATCGAATACTCGCTAGATATCGGGTTAAGTATCTCTACTGCTTTACCTTCAATGCTCATTTTCTTAAAATTGTTTTCTTCGCTTGTTAGAATAAAATTAAGAACTTCCTGAAAGTCTAAACCGATCATAAGTTCCCTTACTTTGTTAGAAAGCTTTTCCAAATCAGACTGTTTTCCAATGGTTGCTATTTTTGGAAGAATAGGCTGGATGTTGTTATAACCGTAACCGATTGCAACATCTTCTATTATATCGACCATGTGGAGTATATCGCTTCTATAAGGAGGAACTTCTATTTCGATTTTTCCACCTTTCATCCTTCTAGCATCATACCTCATTCTCTTAAGGATTTCCTCTATCTGGTTTTCACTTAATCCCAAACCTAGGATTTTATCTATGGATTCTATGTCTATTGTTAGCTTGGGTGGTTCTAAATCAGGAGTCTTCTTGTTGCTGACCTTTACGGTCAGTATTTTTCCTCCTCTCTCAACTATGTTACAAACCAGTATGTTTAGGACTTGGTTCACTGCCTTTTCATCATCTCCTGTCACGTCTATGAAAAGATTTTTAGTATCGTCAGTAACCTTTGTTCTTTCAGAATTTATGATTGGTGGAAAGCTTATCACGCCTTCCTTGTCGTAAAGCATTGGATACTTGTCTTTCACCAAATGCGCATAATCCTTTCCTTTTGGATGATATTCTAGAATCTCTCTTACAGTCATCTCCTTGCTCTCGTTCAATGGTATGAATTTCTCGTCAGAGACATCCGTATAAGTGAAAGGCGGCTTTACCTTGTCAAAATCATGCACGCCAATGGCGACCTTCTTCCTATTTCTACCAATGGTTGCATGTAATTTTTCCTGCATCTGCATCAGACTTTTTACTAACTCGTCTGTCAGTTTTACGTCAAGAATGATTGCACATGCAATGGAAGGTCTTACTTCTGCCTTTTCCTTTTTCAAAATGAAGTTCGATTCAGTTATGTCATACTTCTTTAATCCAGTCTCCAATTCCAGAAAACCTTTTATTTCTCTTGCTATCCCTTCAACAGAAAGCATGTCAGGTCTGTCGGGTGTCAACTCGCACTCAATTTTGTTTCCATCGATCTTTGCCTCGCATTTTAACAGGAACAAAACTTCTTCTATCTCTTCATCTGGCAGACTCTTTCCAATCAAATTCTTCAAATCGTTTTTGTCGATTTCAATTGATACCATTTATTTCACCATTTCTTTATCAATAATTTTAAAGAAAAGCTTTGTAAATTCAAACCTCTTATTAGCAATCTTTCTCGATTCTTTCAAATTTAATTTGCTGTAAACCTTAAGCCTCTTGTTTTTATATTCATTTTTAGCTTCTATTAAATCTAAACCTTTCTCACCTGCGCTCATAAAACCTCTCGCAATTCCTATAGCTCCTAGCATATCTAAACTATCACAATCTTGAACTATTTTTGCTTCTATAGCGTAAGGCATATTTTTTTTGAACCAATAATGAGTGTTTATGCAATGAATAACATTTTTAATTTCTTTATCTAAAAAACCCTTTAAGAATTTTTTTGAGCTATTAGGATTATTTTTTGTAAATTCGTGAAGTAAAATTGAAGCTTCTATCACTTTCCAATTACCATTGTATTTAGAATTTAATATCTTGGCGTATTTTAGCATTCTTTCTACATGTGAATAATCATGAGAACCTTTTAATTTATTTTTAGCAATCTTATTTAGTTCTTTCATTTATTTCACCAGTGATAAGGATGGTATTTTCCACTTTATCGTGTCATTATTAAATTTATATCTAAAATTTTCAATTTTTATAATCACATTTAACCTTATGAAAAAGTTAATGTATGTTGTTAATGTTCTTCTTTTATAGTTCAGTGTTTTGGTTAGTTCTATTATAGAAAAACTTTTTAAATTTCTTATTGTATGTAGAATGATTAAAATTTTATTATTTTTATTGAACAGTTCTTTGAATACATCTTTAGCTTCGTTAAAATCTTTAGGACCTCTTTCAAATCCAGATGATAATGAGCGAACTCTTATCCATTTGTTAGTTTGCTTTTCAAAAAAGTCTAGCAAATCGGAAGAAGCTAGGCATTTAACAGAATAAAAATTACCCTTCGCATTTAATATCGGGTCAGCTTTAGATAGTCTTAAAATTCTAAAAATAGATTCAGCCAAATTTTTACTTCTTATGAAGAGTTCTACATTTGAATCAACACCAACACTTCCATCAAAAGTTAATACGCCGCATGCAAAGGCCTTTCTTATTTCAAGAGGTGAATTTTTTATCATCTCAGGTTCGTCAATACTATACACTTTGCTTCCGCTTTTGAAATTGAAAAATTCTGTGAAATACCTAAATATAACTTTATTCCATGTGCAAATCATCCAGGTGTTATTTTTATTATTTCTCCTTATGCATAAAGAAATTCCAAAAACATCTTTAAACCACTTGTTTAGAGCATTTACAGAGCTTTTATATTCGTCTTCTAATAACAGTCTATAACTAAAACCAAAATTTTTATATGGTTTTCTAAGCAGATTTCCATCTGCCGCAAATGCTCCAATTATTTTTGTTAGATTTTCTGATAAATCCTTTACAACTTTTATTCTATCAGAATTCTTTACATTAAGAGAAAGAAATTCAATTTTTTCACACAATCTTTTTTTAAGTTTCTCGTTATCCATATCATATAATTTTTCATAAAGTTTAGCTAATTCATCAACCATGGGAAAAGGTATTGGAATATCTTTCTTAAGAGCATAATGTATAATTGCACTACATCTGCTAGGAGATTTGTATCCTAATTCTTTAGAGAGGTAATAACCTATTTTTCTTCCGCTCAAACCTTTACACTTTATATCTCTAATTATTTTTCTTATTTCTAAGCTAAAATCCTTTCCTTCTGCTCTTATCCAAGATTTAGGCTTTACATCTTCTGTACGATTATGCAATTTAAATAAATCTAACATGTTCTCACTTTACCATTGGAAAGTTTCTTAACCATTCTAAATCATCTGAAAAAAGCATCCTAATATCATCAATCCCAAGTTTAATCATAGCTAATCTGTTAATTCCTATACCCCATGCCAAAACCTGAGATTTCTCTATCCCCAACGGTCTTAAAAGTTCTGGTCTAAACATTCCACCAGGCATTGTTTCTATCCAACCTAATGTAGGATGCTTAACAAGGCATTGAACAGAAGGCTCTGTGAAAGGGAAGTAGGAAGGTTGGAACTTGATTTCCCTTATCCCTAAAGATTCTGCTATTTCTTTAAAAAATCCTAATAGATGTCTAAAAGTCAAATTTTCTCCTACGACGATTCCTTCACATTGATAGAACTCCATTAAGTGTTGTGCATCTATAACATCAGGTCTAAAGTTTCTATCTATAGTAAAATATTTTCCAGGATTATCCCCAACTTTAAACAACGTTCTTGCTGATACAGCTGTTGTATGCGATCTTAATATAAGTTTTGATGCATTTTCTTTATTCCAAATACCACCCCAACCCGTACTTTCAGTAATCCATCCTCCTTCATGAGTTGCCTTTACTTTTGCAACCAAGTTTTCATCAGGTAGGTTTCCTATGGTTGGATTTTTCAAGTAAAAAATGTCATGTATATCTTTAGATGGATGATCTTGAGGAGTAAAAAGTGCATCGCAATTCCAGAATGAAGTTTCAACTAAAGGTCCTTTCATCTCTTCAAAACCTAATCCAATTAGTTTTTCTTTCACATCTTCTACAAACTGAATAAATGGTTGTTTTTTGCCAGCAAAAATCTTTGGAGCAGGTGCATTGACATCATACTTTCTAAAAGGTATATTTTTCCATTCACCACTCTTAATCAGTTCAGGAGTTAGTTGAGCTATTTCCTCAGATTTTATAATTTTAGGCTCAGTTTTTTTCTTGGAAAATATGCTTAAAATTTTTTGCCAGAAAGAAGGCTTCTTTTCTTTAGCAATTTCCTTTGCTTCTTCAATCAGGTTTCTACTCAATAATATTTTTATCATTTCTGCTTCTGATTCGCCTTTTTTGTCTACCTCTTCCAGTGCTTTTTCTTCAGGGATTTTTTCCTTTGATGCTTTTTTACCTTCTTCTGTTAACTTTACAACTCCGTTTTCAATTGCTATCCACTTGTTTTTCCTTGCCCAGCCGATTGCTATCTGTGCCTTTGGTAACTTAACAACTTCTGCCAATGGCTTGTCAGTTTCCAAGAACTTTAACAATTGTTTTTCTGGCAAACCATTCTTAAGATATTCTTTGCCTTCTTCTGTTAGCTTGTACATAATCACTTTTCTCCAAATTTCATTATGTTTAATTTATCAATTTCATTTTTAGCCTTTTCAAATTTCTTGTTAAAATCTTCCATAAATCTTTTCATTAATTCTGCAGCCTTTTTCTTACATTCACCACACATTAACGTACCGTTTTTACAATTTTCATAAATTTTATTTAATTCATTATCATCTTCTATCAAATGTTGTTTGAACATTTCAAAGACAACACATTCTTCAGGTTTTCCTCCGAGTTTTTTCTGCTCCTCAATCGTTTTCTGTCCTCCGGTTTTTGCATTTAGCATTTTTCTAGCTACCACTTCTGGGTCTTCTGGTATTGAAATATAACTTCCGGATTCACTCTTACTCATTTTTATGTTGCCATCAAGGCTAGGTGTAAACTTGTGGTAAGTTGCTGACGGTAAAATAAAATTATATTTTTTATACCTTCTAACAACATCTCTGCATGCTCTTAAATGTGGAGATTGGTCAGGTCCAACTGGTACAACAACTGGTTTTGGTTTTTCTAATTGCGGATAAAGGATATCTCCTACTTGTGTTAGGACCGACATTATTTTTGATGCATTCAAATCTCCATAAATTGCTCTAAACTCGTTTAATGTTAAATGCGATGAAAAATCATATGCTATATCTCTTACAGCTTTATTTCTTGATTGAAAATAGAAAACAGTTTTTTTAGGATCCAATCCCAAGGCTATGTATGCGGGAATATGGAAATCTATTGCCCTTTTTTCAGCCTCTTCTAGAGAAACGTCTCTGGTTGCCAAGGCTTCCAAGTCTGCAACCAAAACAAAAGCTTTTCCTCCTTGCTCTTGGAAGTATTTTACCATTTCAACAACCATCTTATTTCCTAAATGAAGTTTTTCTGAAGATGGCATTATACCAGTGAGTATTGCAAACTCTTTTTTATGCTTAATTGCATCAGCAATTTTATCTAAGTCTTGATGTCCAAATACAACAAATCTTCTCATCAGTCTGTTTGGATTTGGAAATTTCTTTAATATTCTCTCATTAAATGGTTCCATCCCATATTTTTCTATAACTTTTTGATAATCTTCTATCAAAACTGCACCCCAAGGATCGATTCTTGTTTCTGTCATTTACTCACCCTTTTCAGCTAATAGATAACTTTCTTTAGTTTTATTAATATTCCTAGAAGTAGCAAAAACTACTAAATAAATTGGCAAAGATCCCATTCCATTTGATCACTAAGATATATTTAATACTAAGAATTTAAAAGCTTATTATATTATATGGCTAATTTAGTGAAGAAAATATACTTAATTTATTTATTTTTTCTAGTAACTTCTCTATTATTTTTTTCATATCAATTTTTAATTAATTCAATCTCAATAGAGATATTTATAAAAGTTATTGGATTTTTTATTGTTTCCATTTTTATTCTATCCTTTAGCTATAAAAAAAGCAATAGGCGTTTTAATACTGTAATTGAGGGCATTGGTGTTAATCAAAAAATTGCTGTACCAACATTAATGTTTATTTTCTTAGGAGGATTTTCAATTGCACTGGCAATTATTTTTATTGCATTTCTAGAAGCCTTAGGAATATTGTTTATAGTAGAGTCAGTAGAGTCTTTAATTCTTAATGTTTTGGCCTTACTAAGTTTTTTCTGGCTAGCTTTCATTCTTTTCATGGGCTGGGATTTTATAAAAATAGCTTGCTTTGTTTCTCAATACTCAATGATTATAGAAAAAAAATCTAGTTTTTTAGGAAATATTAAGATTTTATTTAGAAAAGTAAATTCCCTAAGAGATGCTTTTTTGGGTTTTATAACAATTGACTTAGTATGTAGAAGATTTCCAAAATTAGCTAGAAAATATTATAAAAATTTACTCTTTCCTGTAAAAATTTGGTCAGCCTGTTTAACTCTTTATGATGACAAGTATATTGCAGATTCTTTAGAGGAATCTTTTTCATATTTTAAAAACAAGTCATTTAAAACATTTTATACAGCAGGTTTAGCTCCATTATTTTTACCAATGATAATAGTTCCTGTAATTTTTTCTTTAGGCATAATATTATCAAACCTTGAGTATTTTACAAACCTATATTGTTTTGTTGGAAACTGCTTCCTTGTTATTATTTTCTTTTTAATTTTCATGTCTTTAAGCTTCTTCTTTTCTTATTCAATTATTATATCATTAGAAAGTGCTTATTACGTAAAGATTTTAAATGATATAAAAGAAGATAAGACTCTAGACAAATTAAAACAAGTAGATAATAGAATAAAATTCATTGAGGAAGAAAGCCTTAGAAAAGTTTCAAAATTAAAAGGTAACTTTTTGGATGTTTTTAGAATTTATTTTTAAATAAAATTTTTGTAATCAGAGCTGTAAAAATCTTTTAATTTTTCTATTGATTTGTTAACATCTTCAATTTCTATTTTAGCTGCATTCCTACCTTCTGCAACCTCTCCAGCAGTCTTCATTAAGAATAACCCGATTCTAATATCCTTTGAAGTAAAGGTTTTCCTTATTATATTTTCAAATGCATCATAATCCCAAGCTTTAGGAGCAAAAGCATATTTTTGCCTTTCATAAAGGACGCCTCTAACTTCTTCAAACTTATAAGGTTTGAATTCTAATCTCTCTAGAATCAATCTTGATAATAGTCTTCTATCCATTTTTGCTATCCATTCGCTAACATTAGTGATTAAAAATATTGTTTTTCTTGGAACATCCTCGACAACCCTGTAAAGAAAGTCAAAATCATTTGCTTTGTCTATTTCATCAAAAGCAAAAACAACACCATCATATTTGTTGAATTTTTCTATTAGCATATCAAAAAGTTCATCAGAAGATATTTTTTCATTTAGTTTAACATCCATTTGGTTTGCAATGTCATTAATTATTTTAGAGCTTGTATCTCTTTTCCAGCAGTTGACATAAATCGGCATTATGTTATCTGTTTCTTCCATTAATTTTCTTAAGATAAATCTTGTGCAAGCAGTTTTTCCTATGCCTGTAGCACCTACAACCAACAAATTTGTTCCACTTCTTCCATTCATCAAAGGCTTTATACATTCTGCTAGATAACGATGCTGCTCTTCCCTATAAGGCAATAATCTAGGCAAATAAGTTTGTTCAAGAATGGCGGAATTTATGAAAAGACCCATGCTTAATAATTAGAGCATATTTATTTATTAATTATTGCTAATTAACTAAAAGAGTAATATGACCGATATAACAACTATTGAACAGATAGCAAAGAAAAGAGGTTTTATTTATCCATCTTCAGAAATTTATGGAGGTTTATCAGGTTTTTTTGATTTTGGCCATTTAGGAACCTTAATGAAAAATAAAATAGAGAATTTTTGGAGAGAGTTTTTTATAAAATCAGAAGAAAATGTTTTTGAAATATCTTCTAGAACAATAGTTCCTGAGGCAGTTTGGGAGGCTTCAGGGCATTTAAAGGATTTTGTTGATCCAATAACTCAATGTGAAAAATGTAAAAGTATGTTCAGAGCAGATACTTTAATAGAAGAACAAACTGGTAAATTTGTTGAAGGTTTGAATGCCGAAAAACTTACAGAATTAATCAAAAAGGAAAAAGTTAAGTGTCCTAAATGTAAGTCTCAATTAAGTAATGTTAGAATTTTTAATTTAATGTTAAAAACAACAGTTGGCCCTGTTGAAGGTAGCATAGCATATTTAAGACCTGAAACTGCACAAGGTATATTTACAAATTTTAGTTTTATTGCGAAGGCAACAAGAGCAAAACTGCCATTTGGAGTTGCTCAGGTAGGTGTAAGTTATAGAAACGAAATTTCTCCAAGACAATGGATTATAAGGTTAAGAGAGTTTAATCAGATGGAAATAGAGATGTTCATACATCCTAAAAAATTAAATGAATGCTCAAAATTTTCTGAGATTGCTAAGAAAAAAATAAAATTGTTTACAAGAGAAGAACAAAAGAAAGATGGTAAGCCGATAGAGATAACTGTTGAGGATGCTGTTAAAAATGGAGTGATACCGAATCAGTGGATGGCTTATTTTCTTGTGAAAGAATTAGAGTGGTACCAAAAGCTTGGGATTCCTCTAGAATCTTTAAGACATAGGCATATGCTTCCTGAAGAGACGCCTCATTATTCTAAAGGGAATTTTGACATGGAAATTAAATTTGATTTTGGATGGAAAGAGGTTGTTGGAAATGCATATAGAACAGATTTTGATTTGATCAGTCATTCAAAAAAATCTGGGAAAGACATGTCAGTAATGGAAGAGGAAAAAATAATACCGCATGTTATTGAGCCATCCTTTGGACTTGAGAGAACTTTTTATGGAATCCTTTTACACTGTTTTGTTGAGGACAAGGAAAGAGGTTGGAGTTGGTTCAAGTTTCCTACAAAAATAGCTCCTTATACAGTTGCGGTCTTGCCTTTAGTTAACAAAGATGGTTTGAATGAAAAAGCAAGAGAAGTTTTTGAGATATTGAAAAAGCAGTTTGATACTTTTTTTGATGATTCAGGTTCTATTGGAAGAAGATATGCAAGAGCTGATGAAATTGGAACACCGTTTGCTGTAACAATAGACTATGATACAATGAAAGATGATACAGTTACCATAAGAAATCGCGATGATATACAACAAATAAGAGTAAAAATAAAAGATTTAGAATCAACAATTATCAAATTTATACAAAGCAAATAAATTGTAATTTCTAAACACTACATATTTGAGTTTAAATATTTTTTCACATAATTATTGATATGAAATTTTACCCTGCTAAATCATTTGATACTGAAGACGAATTTGGTGATTTCCTTTTAAGAACTGATAGTGAACTCAAAAGAATAGGACGCTATGGAAAAGAAGCAATCGGTTTACTTTCTGGGGGTGCAGATTCAACATCTTCAGGTATTTTAGCTCATAATGTATTAGGTCCAAGATTTCATGGAGTACATATTGAAACTGCATTTATGAGAAAAGATGAATGCAAAGATGTTCTTTGGTATTTGAACTCAGCTTGTAAATTACCAGTTGTATATAAGGACTTAAGTGATGAGTTTTTACCAAGGGTTATTGATGCAGGAAAAGATTCTGAGAAAAAGAGAGAAGCTTTTAGTGAAACTTATTTTGAAGTTGCTCGTAAATTGGCAAATGAATTTGAAGCAGAAATCATTGTCCAAGGAACGATCAAACCAGATGTTGTAGAATCGGAAAGCGGAATAAAAAGACAACAAAATGTACTTACAGAGAAATGGCTAAAAAGATATGATGCTGAAGGAATAATAGTAGCTGAGCCACTCCTTAATTTATATAAACCTCAATCTAGGCATATACTAAGACATTATAGAATACCAGAAGATATAACAGGAAGAGAACCATTTCCAGGTCCAGGCTTAAGTGTTAGAATAGTAGGTCAAGTTACTCCAGAAAAATTAGAAATCTTAAAAGAAGCAGATGCAATAGCTACACCTGTATTAAAACATTATACAAAAGAATTTGTTAAAAAAGATTCTCAATGTATTTGTGCAATTATGGATAATAAAACAAAAACTATTGATGTAGATCCTAAATATTTTGGAGATATGAAAAATCCAAGAGTAACAGAAGATAAAGTTACTGGCATTGTAGAAAATAAAAGAACATATACCAATATGCTTTTAATTGATTCACCAACTGATGTGTCATACTTATCACTTGCTTCAGAAAGATTCATAAAAGAAAATTTAGATAAAGGAATAGGAAGAGTCGCAGTCCTTGTAGAAGAATTAAATACTGATGGAAAATATAATATATTTTTAAGACCTGTACTTACAGAAAAATTTGAAATAGCTCAAGTACCTTCTATAGAAAGACCTAATCTAAAAATGATACCTCATACTTTAAAGTCGAACATTCCTGCTAAATATCTTTTTGATATAGCTGGAGTATACTATGATGTAACACCAAAACCACCAGCAACAATAGAATATGAGTAATTTTATAATATAGGAAAATATTTTTTAATTTCCCAATTTGTTATTTGAGTTTTATAAGAGTTCCACTGATTTTTCTGTGCTTCAATGAGCTTATTGAAAATATAATTTCCTAAAGCTTCTTTTATTACATTATTTTTACTTAACTCTTCTGTTGCCTCTTCAAGTGATGCTGGAAGTGTCTTTATATAAAATTCTTCTAATTTTTTATCATCAAAATGATAAACATTTTCTTCTACAGGTTTTGGTGGAACCATTTTATTTTTTATACCATCAAGTCCAGTCTGAAGCATAGCGGCAAATGCCAGATAAGGATTACAAGAAGGATCTGGACATCTAAGTTCTATTCTACAAGCTTGTTCTTTACCTTTTACAAATTTAGGCACTCTTATGAGGGCTGATCTGTTTATTCTAGCCCAGCAAATATAAACTGGAGCTTCATAACCAGGTACAAGTCTTTTATATGAATTCACAGTAGGCGCAACTACTCCAGCAAGTGCTTTTGCATGCTGTAGCTGTCCTGCTATAAATCCATAAGCAATTTTTGATAGCTTGTATTCATCGTTTGCGTCATAAAATGCATTTTTTCCATCAGTCCATAAGCTTTGATGTGTATGCATTCCTGATCCATTTATTCCAAAAACTGGTTTTGGCATGAATGAAGCGAACAGTCCATATTTTTTTGCAATTACTTTAACAGTATTTTTATATACTAAAACATTGTCTGCAATTGTTACAGGGTCACCAAATTTAAATCCTATCTCATGCTGTCCAGGTGCAACTTCATGATGTCCCCTTTCTACTCCTAAGCCAATTGCATCTAAATTTTCTATGACTTCCCTTTTAACATCAACTGCTAGGTCTAAAGGATTTAAGTCCCAATAACCAGCCTGATCATGCGGTTCATGAATTGGAACAGGGCCATCATTTATCTTAAATAAGAAGAATTCAAGCTCTGGTCCAACCTTAAATTCAAATCCCATTTCTTTTGCTTTTTTAACTAAATGCTTCAAATTGCTTCTAGGATCTCCTTCAAACGGTTTTTCATCTACTGTGTATACATCACATATTATTCTAGCTATCTTTTTATCAGACCAAGGAATTTTTGTAAATGTTTCTAAGTCAGGCTTAAGTAGCATATCACTTTCATGTATTCTTACAAAACCTTCAACAGAAGATCCATCAAACCATAAGCCATCGTTTAAAACATCTTCCAATTTTTTTGCAGTTACTTCACAATTTTTTGCATTTCCAAGTATGTCAACAAATTGTAACGAGATAAACTTTATATCATCAGATTTTACGGTCTTAATTATTTTGTCTTTTAATTCCTCATTACTGAGGTTTTCATCCATAGAACCAACATAAATAAATCTTTATTTAAATATTTATACTTTTTAAAATTCAAAACCACAATCCATACAAACAAGCTTCATTTCATTGCATTTCATAGAAGAAATTCTAACGTACCTTAAATTTTTACTGTGGCATTTTTTGCACTCAGTATACATGTTATCTTATAATATAAATTAAATTAGGAACTTATTTAAATCTGATTATAAGTCTAAACTTATTTATAAGTTCAATTTCTAAAATTAACTTTATTGGTCGGGTTAATATGAACAATATAATAGAGGTTAAAAACCTAAGTAAGGAATTTAAATCTTTAAAGCGTGAGCCAAGTTTAAAAGGTTATTTTAAAACTTTGTTTAGTAGGAATTATGAAATAAAAAAAGCTTTGAATAATGTAAACTTAGAGATAAAGGAAGGAGAATTTCTAGGAATAATAGGACCGAACGGCGCAGGCAAATCCACTTTAATAAAAATTTTAACTGGAATACTCACCCCAACTTCAGGGGAGGCTAAGATTTTAGGTATGATTCCATACAAGCAGAGGCAGAAATATACAAAAAATATTGGAGCAGTTTTTGGACAAAGAACTCAGCTGTGGTGGGATCTTCCTGTAAAAGATTCATTTGAATTGTTAAAACATATTTTTAGAATTCCTGATGAAGTTTATAGAGAAAATCTTGACACTTTCTCAAAAATATTAGACATTGACAAATACTTGTCAGTTCCTGTTAGAAAGCTTTCTCTAGGAGAGAGAATGCGCTGTGATTTGGCAGCTTCTCTATTACATAATCCTAAGATAGTTTATTTAGATGAACCAACCATTGGCTTGGATGTTGAGGCGAAATATAGGATAAGAGAATTCCTAAAGGAATTAAACAAGAAAGGAGTTACGATAATTTTAACTACGCATGATATGGGCGACATAGAAGAGCTTTGTCCAAGGATAGTTATAATTGATAAAGGTAAAAAAATATTTGATGGTCCAATAGAAGAAATTAAGAAAAAATTTAGAAAAGAAAGAGACCTTATAATTGATTTTCATGATGTTGTAGATTCTAAAGATCTAAGGTTTGACGGTGCAAGATTACTAGAAGCAAAAGAGAATAGAATTAAGTTAGCAATAGATACTAGCAAAACAACAGTTTCTGAAATTGCAAAAAAGATTTTCTCAAAATATTCTGTGCATGACATTTCAATTGAAGAGCCTGACATAGAAGAGATTATAAGAGAAATTTACAAGAAAGGGATTTAGATGTATAAGGAAATAGCTCTAACAAGTTTTAAAGAGGAAATTGCTTATAGAGTAGAATTCATAGTATCGCTTATAAGCTCGATTATACAGCTTGCTGTTTTATGGTTTCTTTGGAATGCAATTTTCAAAGCTTATGGAGCAGAATCATTAAAGGGGTTTACACTTCCTATGATGCTTACTTACATTTCCATATCTACAATTCTTACTTTTTACAACAGGTCTATGATAGAATTTTTGATTGAAAACGATGTTAAAACCGGATTTATTTCAGTCATTTTAACAAAGCCTATCAACTATCCAATATATTATCTTTTTAGGGAGATAGGAAGAATAAGTTTTTTCTTTTTGTCAAGAGGATTGCCAATAATTTTATTTGCAATTTTTTTCTTTAATATTTCAGCACCTTCAAATCCTATATTTTTCTTAAGTATGATTTTAGGTTTCTTCATCAATTTTTTCATAGTTTTCTTAACAGGGATATGGTCTTTTTGGACTGCTGGAAGCATATGGGGAATAAGATTTGCCAGAACTGTTGTTTCAGAAACTCTTTCAGGCTTAATAATACCAATTTACTTGTTTCCCTTATGGCTAAAGAATATAGCATATGCTTTACCCTTTCAGGCAATTTATAGTACACCTTTGTTAATTTACATTGGTAAACTCTCTAGCATGGAAATTTTTAATGCACTAGTTGTTCAAGTAGTTTGGTTAGTTTTTCTAGGTGCTTTATCATTTTTTGCTTGGAAACTTGCTGAGAAAAAGACTGTGGTACAAGGCGGTTAAATGAGAATTAAAGAGTATTTGAGTTTATGGAAAGAATTAATTAGGCTAAACATTGCAACTTGGATGGAGTATAGATTAGACTTTTTTATAGGTATATTTGCAATGTTCATATCAAATTTAACTTCAATTATTTTCTTTTGGGTTTTATTTCAAAGCATAGTACAAATTAATGGATGGACATTTTGGCAGTTGATATTTCTTGCAGGGTTATCCTCTTTAACTGTAGGAATATGGCATGCATTTTTAGTGGGTGCAGCTCCTTGGAGGGCAGAAAGGCTTATAAGAACAGGAAGTTTTGATAGATTATTAACTCAACCTGTGAATCCTTTCGTTTTTCTAGTTATAAGCAATATTGATGATGATGGGTTTGGAGATTTGATTGCTGGACTATTAATAACATATTTAGGAGCAACAATGAGTGGAATTCTTTTAACTCCATTAAATATAATTTTACTAAGTTTGTTTGTTTTTGGAGCTGTTTTAATTTTCTTTTCAATAACACTTATAACTTCTACATTATGTTTTTGGATAACAAAGTCAGGAGCGATAGGCGAAATTATCTGGAGTTTAATGCGTTTCGTAGACTTGCCATTAGAAGTTTATAATCCTTTTGTTACATTTATTTTGACTTTTATCATACCAATAGCCTTTATTAATTTTTATCCTGCAGAATTTTTCTTAGGAAAAGGTCTTTACATGTGGTTTGCTTACTTAACACCAATAATAGGAATAATTTCTTTTATTGTTGCATATAAGCTCTGGAAATTTGGATTAAAAAATTATACTTCAACAGGTAGTTAAATGAAATATAATTGGTATGCTTTTAAAATTGTAGCAATTTGTGTGATAGTTTTTATTTTTCAAAATATTTATGAAGATTTAACCAATCAATTTTCTTTAGATTCTTCATTATTTCTTTCAAGACCTTGGACAATTGTTACTTATCTGTTTCTTCATGGAAGGTTTGAACATTTATTTTATAATATGTTTGCACTAGGCTTGTTTGGCTCAGTATTAGAAAGTATAATTGGTGGTAAAAAATTCTTATTAACATTTTTCATTTCAGGAATAATTTCAGGAGTTGGTAGTTTAATTTTTTATATCTCTTCTATAGGAGCATCCGGAGCGATTTACGGAATCTTAGGAATTCTGGCGGTCTTAAGACCAAGAATGACTGTTTATGTTAGTTTTGTCCCACTCCCAATGGCACTGGCAGTTATTTTTTGGGCAGCAGGTGATTTACTAGGTTTATTTTCACCTTCTGATTTAATAGGTCATGCAGCTCATTTATTTGGTTTAATTTTTGGTTTGATTTATGGAATAACTTTGAGAAAAGACTATGGAGAAACTTTTGTTAAAAAATCAAAAGAAAAAATGAGTGATGAAGAGTTTAATAAATGGGAAGAAAAATTTATGTCATCTAACTGAGATTTTTAATTTCTTTCTACAAACTTTACATAGTTTCTGATTAATACCTTTCCATTTAACATTGGTCAATCTTCCAACTTCCTTTACTGATTTACCACAGCGGTCGCATTTTGTCTGAATCTTAATCACCAATTAATAAAATTTACACATTCATCTTCTTAAATCTTAACATTTCTTGAGTTTTATCTCTTTTACTTTTAATTTCCTTTATCATTATTCTTTCCAGTTTATCTAATGCATCATTAACAGCATCTCTTAAATCCCATGCATGAGATTTACTAACAAAAATTCCTTTGTCTGTTCTGAACCTTGTTCTTATAGAATATTTTACTTTTCCTTTTTTATCATATTTTTTAACATGTAAGAAAAAGAATTGAGGATTAAGTATTTTTGATAATTTCTGTAAAGTATCTCTAATCATCCTATCAATTGTAGATACAATAAAATCGTCCTCATCTGTTAACCCGCTTATTTGATAATAAAACCCTTTTTTCTTTAAACCAGAAATGTAAAGTTCTAGTAAGTCTTTTAGAGTAACTATACCTATTGGCTTATTGTTTTCAACAATTGTAATACCATCAGTTTTATATTTTTTCATTAAATTTACAACATCGTTTAAAGACTTGTTTTTTTCTACGGTTACAGGCATTGTGTTCATTATAGTTGATACTGGTATGCCCATTATTTTTTCCTTTTCAGCTGACATTGAATAAAAATCCATTCTTTCTCTTGGTTTTACAGCCTTTAGCAAATCAAATATAGTAACAATTCCGACTAGTTTCTGATTCTTATCAACAATCGGAAGTCTTGATATGTTTTTTTCTCTCATTAGAATTCTAGCCTTTCCTATGTCAGTATCATTGTCAATTATTTCAGGATAAGACATTATTGACTCTACCATAGTTTGTCTAAATTCTTTTGTTTTAGAAGCAACATCTATTATGTCAGATAAAGTGATTATCCCAATCATTTTTTCATTTTCTATTACAGGTAATGATCTTAATCCTGTTTTAAAAATCAATTCAGCTGCTTCATTAATATCTTGATTAGAGGAAACTGTAGGTGGGGGGAATCTCATTAAATTGCTAATTTTTGTTTTTGTAGGATCTATAATTCCTTTGTTTGATATATCTTTTGAGTAAGCAATTCCTTTTAACTTTTCATTTTCTGTTATTATAACTTCCCTAAGGTTATCACTTTCTATTAAGGAAATTAATTTTGAGACAGTATCGTCAGGAGATACTGAAATAAAATTTTCTGACATAATTTCTTTTACTTGCATAGAACCACCATCAGTAGTAAATCACATTAATAATACTTTGTGAATTAATATATAAATTATGGAATGGCATGTTTGGGACTTTCCTGATTCTATTTACGTTAAATTCAAAGATGAGTATAGGATAAAGCTTTTTGAAAGATTAAGAAAGCATTTTGGCGGATATAGAAAAATTAGTAAGTTAGGATTTGAATATACATTTATTGCGACTTGCTTGAAAAGAGGTTATGATTCTGGAGGATACCAAGCTTATACTAATGTAAGAATTATCAAAAGAATACTTGAATTATTTCCCGAAGAAAAGGAAATAATAGAAAATAATACAACATCCTATAGATGCAGAGCAGGCTGGCCAGTTTATGATGCAGTTCTTCCAATAAGGGAAACTCCCGAACTTTATTCTATAGCCTGTCATATGATAGCTGACGGAAGTGCTGGAACGGGAAAGACGCCATATTATTCTAATTCACGTAAAGAGCTATTGAATGAATTCGAAAGAAAACTGCAAACATTTGGGAAGGTTGAAACCAATTCCTACATTAACAAGAGAAATGGCGTTACATTTCTAATGTTTCCCAAAGCGATAACAGATATACTTTCTCGTATCTTAGATATAAGATTCACGTTTCCAGACAGACTCCCAAAAAGACTGTTTGAATCTTCAGATGAGTGCAAGATAGCTGCTATAAGAGCCGTGTTTGATGACGAAGGAACGGTGTCGACTATGTTTAGCATATCTCAAAATTCTGAGAACATATTATTACAAGTTAAAAAGCTTTTATCATTTTTTGGAATTAAAACCGGAAATATATGTTGTTCGGGTGTTAATCATGATTTGAACGTTTTGATAAGCAGTTATGAAAAATTCTACAATATAGTAGGATTAACAAGTTTAGATAAGATCGATAATCTGGCTGAAGATGTAAAAGTTCACAGGAATTATGTAGAATCTCTGCTAAAAACTAAGATCTATAATATGCTTATAAACAACCATCCATTGAACAAGCATCAAATAGCCAAGAAATTCAATATAACGTCTGGAAATGTTAATTGCACTCTTAAGCTATTAGAAAATGATAGAAAAGTTAAGAGAAAGTTTGTTGGAAATAATAAGCCTCTTTTATGGTACCCAGAGTTAGGGACTTAAATACGTTATTTGATAAAAAGTACAATCATTCTCATTATCAACAACTGCCCAGAGCATGTTGGCTCTTATGTTATGAGCTAATCTAACTGCTCTAGACAATTCTTGAAATGAGCAATTAAAGTCTTCTGGAACACAAAAAACTATCCATTTTGTATGTTCATGAGGCGCTTTTGGCCCCTTCTTTACAGGCGTAATACCTCTTTCATAAACTCTGAAGTCGCATCCAAACTTGAAGCCAGTTCTTACTGGCAAACCTCTTTCTCTCAAATCCTTATAAACAACATATCTTGTATGAAATCTTGAATCAATTTTCAAACAATGATCGTAAAAATCTTTAGAAGACATTTTTTTCTTTTTAGTTTTAAAAATTTCAATTTTTCCTCTTTCTAAAAGAAGCATGGCCTCAACTAATGCTAATTCTAACCTATCTTCTAGAAGCTCACCATACCAGCCATTATCAAAAAGTTGTTTGGCATTTCCTACATCTAAAATTATTACTCTATCTTCAACAAGTTCAGCTTTCAAAACTTTTTCTTCCATATAATCACTTATTTATACTTATTTAATAAATCTATCCTAAATTTATACCTTTTGTCATTAATTTAATTTTACAATCTTCACAAAATTCTTTTTGCTTTTTATCAACATCAAAAACTGAAGGTGAAAAGCTCATCACACATTTAATATTATGACAATGATCTAAGCCCAGGTAATGACCTAATTCATGTATAACTTCTTTTACAGTTCTTTCTTCAAGAAGTCCTCTTGTAGGTTTTTGATCATAAAATTCAGGTCTTAATCTCGCTAAAGTAACTATAGCACAACTTTTTGCAGGATCTTCTAATCCAAAAATAAAATTTAAACCAGCATAATATAAATCAAAAGCAGTTAAAAGTAATGTGGGAATGCTTTTATCTATAAACTTTACTTCTGATACCTTTGATAACAAATCCATAACAACTTCTGCATTATATTGTTTCCTCCATTGGTTGTAAGCTTCTTTAGGAATAAAAACTTTGGGCATTATTCTACATTTTATATTCAAGCTCTCTAATTCATCTTTAACTAAATTTAAAATACTTTCAGATATTTCACCTACCGGGACTATGCGAAGAAACATAATTAAATTTATGTTTTAAAAGTTAAAAAAGACTATCTAAATCTTTAAGTTTTTTTGGTCTTATACCATATTATGCAAGAGAAGTCTGTTTCTGAAAAACCAGTTGAGGGAGAATCTTTTAATTCTTTTCCAATTGATTATGAAAAAGGAAAAACAAAGTATATAATTATTACAGGAAGCGTAATGTCAGGTGTTGGTAAAGGAACATTTTCTAGCTGCTTAGGAACTTTATTATCTTGTCATGATTTTAAAATTTCGCCTTTAAAATTTGATGGCTATTTAAATTGTGATGCAGGAACACTAAATCCATATAGGCACGGAGAAGTTTTTGTTTTAGATGATGGGACTGAATGTGATCTTGACTTAGGAACTTATGAAAGACAACTTAACATGAATTTATCTAAAGATAATTATTTAACAGCTGGAAAAATTTTCAAAATTATAATTGATAAAGAAAGAGATGGAAAATATTTAGGAAGAGATGTTCAATTCATACCACACGTCACTGGTGAAATAAAATATTTTTTAAGAAATTTAGCCGTGAAATCTAGTGCTGACATAGTTTTAGTTGAGGTTGGAGGAACAGTTGGAGATTTAGAGAACTCATATTTTATAGAGGCTGTAAGGGAGTTAAGGTATGAAGAAGGTAAAGAAAATGTTTGCTTTATTAATGTAACTTACATACTAGAGCCAAAATCACTTGGTGAATTTAAAAGCAAACCAGCTCAGCTAGGTATAAGAAAATTAATGGAATTAGGGGTGCAACCTGATATTATAGTTTGCAGATCAGAAAAACCTATAGATAAAAAAATTAAAGAAAAGGTTAGCATTTTTTCAGATGTTGATGTTAATAGAATTTATAATCTATGGGATTTTGGAAATATTTACGAAATACCTCTTTTATTAAGAGAAAATAAAATAGACGAAGCTATTTTTGATATTCTTAAATTAAAACCAAATGCTAACACAGAATTAAATTTTTCAAAATGGAAAGATTTAGTTGATAAATTAAGAAAAGCAGATAAAGAAGTTACAATAGGAATTATAGGTAAATACACATATGTTCACGATTCTTATTTGAGCATAATTAAAGCTTTAGAGCATGTTGCACCTTATTTGGGAGCTAAAGTTAAAATAAAATGGATAGAGTCTACTGACATAGAAGATGGAAATGTTAAGGTTGAAGGCTCATTAAAAGATGTGGATGGATTAATCATTCCTGGAGGATTTGGAAAAAGAGGAATTGAAGGAAAAATTGATGCTATAAGATATGCAAGAGAAAATAAAATTCCGTTTCTAGGTTTATGCCTTGGCATGCAGCTAGCAGTTATTGAATTTGCAAGAAATGTTTGTGGTTTAAGTGAGGCTAATTCAACTGAATTTGCAGATACAAAACAACCAGTTATAGATTTTATTCCTGAACAAATTAACATTGTTAATAAGTCTAAATACGGTGGAACAATGAGGCTAGGAACTTATCCAGCTATTTTAAAAGACGGAACAATAATTAAAAAACTTTATAATGCTGATAAAATTTTAGAGAGACATAGGCATAGATACGAGGTTAATCCAAAATATATTGAAGTTTTAGAAAAAAATGGTTTAATATTTTCTGGTAAATCTCCAGACGGCATCTTAATGGAGTTCATAGAATTAAAGAATCATCTTTTTTTTGTTGCTACTCAATCTCATCCTGAATTTAAATCAAGACCAATGAATCCATCATCTTTGTTTATTGGTTTAGTAAAAGCTTCTTTAGAAAGAAAATATGATGGGACAGGCGTGATTTGAACACGCGACACCACGGTCTTCAGCCGTGCGCTTTCGGTTTATAACTCCCGGTCTGAGCTACTGTCCCATACAAAGTGATAAAGAATTATTATATTTAAAGTTTAAATTAAAAAATAGAAAAAGAAAGAGCCGTCATTGTTTCCTCAGGCTAAAAATAAAATTATCTTTTCCTTTTTCTTGCTGCCACTTTTTTCACCTCATTAAATAAACTAAAACGAACAAATTTTGTCTGTTCGCAATAAAAATAGTTTCACGTTTTAATATTTAAAAATTTCTTTGTTACAGAAACTAAATTCATCTAACTAAAATTGGATAAAATTTTCTAATTAAATTAATTTTTTCCTTTATTTTTTTCAATTTTTATCTTTTCTTTTTACATTATTGTCTCTGAATTCAAAGGAAAGACTGTACTTTTTCTTATATCATCTGCTCCTAAGACGAACTGAGTAACTCTATTTAGTCCTATGCCGCATCCTGAATGCAGCTTAATTTCATTGCTTTTTACACAGTCTAAATACCAGGCAAAATCTTCTATGCTTCCTCCACGGGTTTTCAACTGCCGAAGCATTGTTGAATTTTCTAACCTTTCTTTAAGTTTATCATGTCTGTATTCTCTTTCAGCTGCTCCAACTGCTTCTCCGCTTCCAGGCAAGATAAGATCTGCACTGTTAACTATTTCTGATCTAAAATCATTTTCTCTCATATTGAAAAACTTTATTTTCTTTGGAAAGTGTGTTATGAACAATAGTTTATTTCCTAACATTTCTGCAAGCATTTTCTCATGTGCACTTTTTAAATCATCTCCCCATTTTACTCCTGCATCAGAAAGCTTTTTTATTGCTTTGTCATATGTTATCCTATTGAAAGGTGCTTTTACTGCTTTAAGTTTTTCAATGTCTACTCCTATCTCTTTTAACATTTTTTCTTCTTTTAGAACTTCCTTTATCATACTACAGACAGTGCTCTCTATATATGTTAAAAGCTCTTCAAAATTTCCCTCAAATTCTATTTCTAGCAAAGGAAATTCTGTTAAATGCCTGCTATCTGCTTCTGGTTCTGCTCGAAAGCTAGGACCTACACACCAAACTTTTTTCAATCTTGGTATCATCGCTTCTAAGTATAACTGTTGAGTTTGACTGAGATAGCCTTGTATACCGAAATAGTCTAAGACAAACAAAGTGTTAATGTTTTCACAAGATCCTGTAGCTTTAGTTATGTGCGGTGCGTTAACTTCTATAAATCCTTCTTTTATGAAAAAATCTCTTGCACCTTTTAGCAAAGCTGCCTCAACTCTTGCAACTGTTTCTAATTCTTTTGTATTAACTAATTTATGTCTCCCCCTAGTTTCTACCAATTTTTCCAACATTTTTATCCTCCTAGGGAGGAGAAGAAACCTTCCATAAGTAGGTTTTCAAAATTTAAATGTTTTTCTATTCTTTACACCATCTTATATGAAATTTCGCTAGTTAATCCAGCCATTCTTTGTTTTTCATTTTCTCAGGTATGTATTTATCAGAAATAAAGGTTATTCCCTTGGTTACTAAAGCATCCAATTCAACTTTTCCTTTCATATCTTCCATTAATTTGAACTGTCTTTGCCACTCTTTTTTGTTCTTAAACCATTCATATTTTGAAAGTTCTTTTAGTCTTTTGATATCAACTTCTTTTAGTTTAATGATTTGTCTCTTTAAATCATATTTTATTACATCGTCTGCAGTTAATCCTAAGAACTTTGCTTCTGGAATTGCCAATCTTTCTGAGATATGTGCTAATGATATTGATCCAGTCTTTAAAACGGAATAAATATATATTCCATAAGGGTCTAAATCTGTTAAAACATATACAGGCAGACCTAACTCTGTATTCATTCTTTGCAAAAGTCTTCTTATTCCACGAGTAGCTTGACCTTGTGAGGCAATTATTGCGCATTTCATCTTGTCCCAAAGATTATCTTCATGTAATCTTTCCCATATAGCTGCTTTTTCCATATAAATTACGAATTTTGCATCAACTTTTTTGAAAACTATATCTTCAACAGCACTTGGTATGCTCCAACCACCACTTCCAAGCTTTGACCAGTCTATTGAATCTCCTTTATCTCTTATTGTAATTCTTCCAGCTGCAGCACCAAGTTTATTTGCATTTATATGCAGCTGTTCTCTTAGCAAGTCAGTTATTAACTCTAAATCTTCCACAGCTTTATTCGACTCTACTTGCTCATCTACTATATCTATGTTAGAATTAGGCAAAGTCCTTCTCAATGCATAAAAAACTTCTCTAAGGCTCATATGCTTGTCAACATCTAGTAAATCCTTTGCTAAGGCAGCTACTTCTGATGTTTGGGTGAACTTTCTGACGTGAGCAACATTAAAGAAGTATCTTTTTGCTATTTTGTTTCCGAGGGTTATCATTTTAGATTTAGAATCATAAATTATATTAGATAAAGTTCTGATAGGAATATCCATAGAAGGATTCTTTCCACTTTCAATATCTTTCACAATCTTACTTCCTAGGTCTTTAAGGCCCTTTTTGGCTATCTTCTCCATTTTCCTCACTTTCCACTTGGGAATTTTCTTCAATACCTTCTTTAACACCTTTCTTTAATAAGTTTTCCAAATCAGTTTTTATCTTTTCTTTAGGAACTTCAGATAATTTTGATAAAGCTATTGCAATTTCTGGTATATATTTCTCAAATAAACTTTGTCTCATTTGCAATTCATAACTTTTCTTTCTTCTAGAAATATAAATCTTAAGTTTTCTTCCAGCATCTTGCAAGGCGAGCTTAATTTCTTTTATTATATCAGGATATGATGCGATAGCTTGTTTTCCCTCTGTTGTGAAAGGAACCCATACTGAGACAAAGTGAACTAGTATTGCTAAAGGTCCTATTGGTAGAGAACCAGTTGATTGTTGTAAACCATATCTTCTCCAGTCAACTTCTTCTACAGATTGAGTAATAGCGCAGTCACCTTGATGATACATTAAAGGAACTTTATTTGCATATCTTAACAATTGTGCTTGATTGCTTGGGTCTAATTTACCTCCAAAAGCTATACCTACTTCAACTTGGAAAGGAATTCCACGATAAACGGCTGGTGATCTTGACATTGCAACAAAATGTTCACCTTCAATTTCTTTTTTTAAGCCTTTTACTATAAGTTCTTCTCCTAAAGGAGATAGGCAATCAGTTGGTGGTGCGATTAACTTAACGGTTTGCATTGCTCTATGTAACCTTTCTAATTCTTCATGATTTAATTCCAAAGGTTTTTTATTTTTATCAATTTTTGCTAATTTTGTTATCTCTTCTGCTGATGTTTTTCCAACTCTTGAAAAGTCATTTTTTAAAAAGCCAAGAGTGTTCTTTGCTTTTGTGCTTCTTGCCATTCTCCTTAGTATACCTAATTCAACACCATAAGGATGTGGCTTTATTTCCTTAGGTCTTTTAGGTAATTCTCTAACAACATCAGAAAATTCGATTTTTCCGTTAGGCCCATCATAAATAATATGAGCATAAGGGTTTGCTATTGCAGTTTGTCTTAAAAATTCTGATATTGACTTGCCTTTTTCAACATATTTTCCTTCTACTTCGAATTCTAGTATCGTTCCGTGCCATTTTTCTGGATTTTTCAATGTTTTATGAGAAATTATATGCGGTTCATTCTTAGTAACATCAATCATTAACTCAAAAACATGTATAGGACCCTTGCCAATACCGGTTGTAACTTTAAAAGGCTTTCCAGTTGTTAATTGACTATACAAACAGACTCCTTTTATTCCTATTCCGAATAGGCTTCGAGATTGCTTAAGTTTGTGGAATCTAGAGCCATAAAGAACTTTACCAAAAGCTCTTGGAACTTGTTCTTCAACTACGCCAGGGCCATTATCCTTTACAATAACTTTGAATCTATCTTCTCCAACTTGTTTTATGTTTAAAAATATCTCAGGTAAAATGCCTGCATCGCAAGTAAATTCCAAGGAATTGTCAACAGCCTCCTTTACTACAGTTAATAATGCCTTTATCGGGTTCTCATATCCTAAAAAATGTCTGTTTTTCTCAAAAAACTCGGCTGGGCTTATCTCTTTCATATCTTTTGCTTGTTCTTCTGCATCTCTTCCAATATTATCGGGCACATCATCACTAACTTAATGTAATCAAATTAACACTTCTTTATTTTTAAAGTTAAGTATTTTTAAAAAATAATTTAATTCAAATTTAATATAAATTAAGTTACATTAAATAATATTTAATTCTTATAATTTTTATAGGAAACTTATACGTTATACGAGCAATTTCTCATTTTAAATAAAATTAAACAATTCAGAAAATTCAATATAAGGTTTAGGAATATAACATATACTTTCACAAATATTATAGCAACTACATTTATTGATGCAATTATGAGCAAATGAATTGTTTAAGTCTGCTTGTGAATATTTCTCCATTCTATTCATAAGCTATTAAGGTTTAAACATAATTTACTTTTCTACCTAGCTAGCATAAAGGTATAATAGCTGAAAAACAGATTATAACAGTAATAACAATGATTAGTAAAACCTTAATTATTTTAAAGTTATTAAAGGTTTATAGATAAAAATAAAGAAGGTGTCTTTATTTTAGAGGTAGTATTGGTTCCTCAGAATAGAATAAAGGTAATAAAGGATGCAAAAACTAGAAGCCAAATAACCAAATCTTTAAATGTTAAGCTGTCTTTTCAAGAGAATTCTGCTTTAATAGAAGGTGAAGGTTTAGAACTTTATCAAGCAAAGAACATTGTAAAGGCAATAGGAAGAGGGTTCTCTCCAGAGAATGCCTTTAGACTTTTAAAAGAGGATGAAATGATAGAAACAATAGAGTTGAATCAAATTAATGAAAATAAGCTAAAGATTATTAAATCAAGGTTAATAGGAACCAATGGAAAAACCTGGAAAATGATTGAAAACTTTAGCGGTTGCTGTTTGTCTATATATGGAAAAACAGTCTCTATAATAGGAAATTATGAACAATTAAATATAGCCAGAGAAGCAATCCAGATGATAATAAGAGGTAGCAAGCACTCAAAGGTTTATAGCTTTTTATATCAGGCTAAGCCATGATCTTCTTCAGTTTCTATTATCATTTCAGTTGCTTTTGTTAATGTCCTCTTCTTATAATTTTCTATACTAGAGTGCCAGTAGATGTTTCCTTTACCTACCTTCTTCTTTTTTATTTTTCCTTCATTAGAAAGCCAATCGAGCTTCTTTCTTATAGTTTCTAAAGTGTTTGGCTTAATAGGAATCTTTTCAATCCTAAGTAATTCGGTAGGGGTACAAGGAGAATTAGCTAAAACTAAAACTTCTAGTCTTTCCTCGTCAGGATAGTCAAAAACCTTCTTTGGCAAAAACCTCACCTTAGCTCTACTTATTTTTAATATAACTTAATTACTATAAAAAAGTAACTTAATTTACAAAAGAAATAAGCTAAGTTATAAAAAATAAAAATTTTTTCCCAAGTTTTTTACACGTATAACGTACATTAAACAATAACAAATGTATAAGGAAAACAGTTAAACTTCTAAGCTGAGATTTTTCACAAACCCCTTTCTTTCAAGCCAAATAGCCTGAGCTTTTGTATACATCCAAGCAATATCTCCTCTCTCATTAGATTGGACTGTCCAAGGCTTTACTATTACTAAATCTCCTGTTCTTATCCATATTTTTTTCTTTATTTTTCCAGGAATTCTACATATTCTTGTAAAACCATCATTACATTTAACCTCAAATCTGCTACCTCCGAGGTTAGATTTTATTATACCTAAAATCTCTCCCCTTAGAGGTATTTTTACTCTTATGAACTCTTGGTTTTCTTCCATTTAATCACTTTATTGAAAAAACATTTTTATAAACATCTTTACCTTCTTTTTTTGTATATAATTTAAAGCTTTTCTTAATTTTTAACTTATATCTCTTTCTTAATTTTCCTACTATTTGATTAGCTATATTTTTATTTCCAATATATAAATTAAACCCCTCTTTTACAGGTTCAAGCTTGTAAAAACTCTTTTCTCTAACTTCTTTATCTATAAAATTTAGAATTTCTTCAGATGTATTTCCTCTTAATTGTATAATAGATTCATAGTAGCCACCAAATCTCTTAGAACATTCTGGACACAAAATTTTACTAATTTTAATATTTATTTCATGAACCTCCTCTTTAACTCTTTTAGAAGTATTTAAAAATCCGGTAGCAGAAACTTTATTTTCATTTATCTTTATTTTAACATCTTTTCCTAGAATTTTTATGCTATTTTTTATTAAATTTTCAATTTCGACGTCTATCCAAGAATTTTTTTGTCTAAATTTACTGCATTTGATACATTGAAATATGTGTAATTCTTTAGGAACTTCTATAAGATTAAAACTTTTATTATAGCAATCTTCACAGTAACCTTCTATTAATTTTTCAGTTTTCTTACCGCAAATAAAGCAAAATTTCATAAAGATTAGATTTTTGCATTAGAATATAAGCTTAAATTTCATACCATAAAGTTAGATAAAATTCTGCTGTTTCAGGCATGTCACAACAAAAAGACATAAAAGAAGATATTGTTGCTGTTTTTTTGTTAGGTAAAGTTGTCCTTGCAACCCAATTATCCTTTCTCGACAAAATTGCAGCCTTCACAAGAGTTTTGTATTCATCACTATTTGCAAAATCTGAGATCCAAATTGCACTATTATTGACGGTTATCGCTGCTTTTCCATTTGGATTAACTATTATATTTTTTGAGCCAATTGCATTATTTTCAGAAAAATCTTTAAAAGCAAAGGATCTGTTTAGAGGTTGAAAATCAACTCTATTTGGCCTTAATCTCTTGATTTTAAAACTATAAGTCCTTCCGTCTGGACCGTATAAGTTAATAATATCATTTTCTCTTTTTAGTGTAAAATTTTTGCTATGATCTTCAGCTTTTGTAATGTTTACATAATCAGATCCATAAGATATCGTCCATTCCTTCTCCCAAATAAACCAAGAGTTAATAGCATGCATTCCTAAACCTAAGAAATATTTTGAAATGGTATCGTTTATCGGATCATAAGATGTAAAATTTGTGCTCGGAGAAATCGGTTTACAAATACCACCGTCACATTGATCTCCTCCTGTACAGGAATTTCCACAACCACCACAACAATTCACATTAGATGACGTGTCACATTCGCAACCATTCAACGGTCCATTATCGTCGCAGTTTCTCCATGTTCCAGAACATGTGTAGGAGCATGAACCGTCTGCATTGCAGGTTGCTGCCCCGCCTGCACACTCGCTCACCCAGCATTTGCAACCAGCTTTCGTGCAGCGAGAAGATGAGGAGGTTGCATGTTCCCTTGCACAAGACGGAGAGGCACAAAGCCCTGTCCTGCACTCTCCTGGACTTGAGCAGAAGCCAGAATTCGCACATGATGCAGTCCCTATACCACAGCTTAATCCTGTTTCACCCCAACCTGTTTCAGAAGCTAAAACATTAATAAGATTCATAGTAAAGATTAAGAAAAATGATATAAATACCAAAATCTTTTTCATAAACATCAGCTTATAGTTAAGTTAAATATTTCATTAAAATCAGGATTATTTCCTGAAGTTGCATTTATTCCAATGACAACTCCTCCTTTATTTAAATAATTTGTGATATTTTGTTTTTGGGCTGAATAAAATGTATAATTAACAAAAACAACAGCATCAAGATAATCTGGAATACCATCAGAACCCATTTCAAATTGCTCAATATTAAAAGTGATCAAACGACCATTAACATAAGCAGATGTTAAAATCTGGCTAATATCGCTACAATGGTCAATACAACCTACAGTTATATTTGATTTAGGAGATCCTTTTATTTCTAGACCATACTTCACATTTGCAGGTTTAATCGAGTCAAGCTCTGATAAATTATCGTTAAGAATATTAGAAATGTTTTTGCTATATTTTATTGCATTTAGCATATTGTTTCCGCTTGATACCAAATCTGATGTTTCCCAGTTTTGCTTTACTTTAGTTGAAAAGAAAGTGCTTAAAACTATAACTATTAAAATTGATGCAACTGCTATTTCCAACAAATAAATAAAACCTCTCATTTTACCACATTTCTAAAGTTACCTTACCAAATTCATTATCTATATAAACATACCTTGTTTCTATGGTTGTTGGTGGTTCTAAACTATCAAATCCACAAAATAAAATTTGATGAGTTGAATTGTAAACTTTTAATCTATAAGCCTTAAGATCAAAATTATTTAATAAGGTGCAGTTGTTTAGAGTATTTAGTCTAGTTATTTTTGCTAGTGATAAGTTATATGGGTCATATGCCAAACCTACTCTTTTTACATCAGAATCAAGTCCAATTTGCCATTCTGAGGGTTCTCCTTTGTCTTCAACTAAAATTTTAATTGCATTAGCTGCCTTAGCCTTTAAGGTATCTGATTTTGAGTCTGTAAGCAATGATGAAAATAAAATGTTATTTTGAGTTATAATAATGGTTATTATTATTGCAAATATTATTATACCAAAAACAAATTCAATTCTTATTTGTCCAAACATTATATCACAAACTTAAACATAATTAATAACGCACCAAAGCCGGAGATAGTCATTATGATGCTATGCTTTACTCCTGCTATTACAGAACCTTCGCCTATTTGTCCAGCTACTAAGCCACTAAAAATACCTTGAATTATTGCCATCATAATAAATAATGCATTGTAATAGCAAGAGCCACCAGTTCCTAAGGCAAACATTTGGCATAAAACAGAGAAAATTGAACAGCTTGCACAAAATATATTAGGATTATCTATACAAACTGTACAAGGATCTTGAAAAGCCATTATCCCTCCAAGTGAACCAGTTTGGATATTTAACTTTAGCATTGGCACTAATGTTTGAGAAAGTCCAACAACTATTCCAATAAATATATAATAAATAGCGTATATAACCATCATGTGTTGAGACGTTACAGCCTTTCTTTCTTTTTCAGCCTCTTTTATTAATGTTATATCAGATGCCGTAGCTTCCATTGTTCTTCCTATATCACCACCAGAATTATAAGCTTCATTTATAATTCTCACAATCCTTCCTGTAACTTTTGATTTCTTCATTCTTTCTGCAAAATTGCTCATAACGTCCTGAACAGGTATTCCCCAAGAGAGTTGATCAATTATTTTTTTAATTTCAGCAGATAATCTTCCATAATCGGTTCTAGAAACTTGCTTTAAAGCTTCTGGTAAAGTCATCCCAATTTTTTGGGCTTCAGCAAGATCTAATAAAAAAGTTGGAAGCCTATCTTCTATATCCCTTATTCTTTTAAATTCAAAATAATTTAACAAAACAAAGGGTATAATTCCTATAATAGCTGCTAAAAGAATGAAATTTCCCATTAAACTAATATTATTATAAAAAAATAGTCCTAATATTATCAAAATTCCTGCTATTATCAGTGGTACATGCTTTATTTTTATCTTCTTTTTTATATCCATTTTATCACGCTGATGGCGATATAGCCTTTAATAAACCTATAAATCCTATTGAGGCAAAAGGTAAAGCAACAAAAATAACTAAAAACTGAATAAAAATCATTGTAGTTCCATCCCCACCCCCGCCTAGTATTGACATAAGAGCTGTCATTATTATAAAAAATATTGACCCAACTAAAACAACAGTTAAGTAAACCTCAATTAAAAGGGCTAAGGTTCTAGAATACTGCTCTAATCTTCTTCTATATTCTGAAATAAAAGTTCTAGATTTTTCATGAAGAAAATTACCAATGCTACCTCCGCTTGTAAGAACAGTATCTAGTCCCCAAAGTAATTCCTTCAATTCCTCGGAAGGTGTTCTACTAGCAGTTTTTCTTATAGCACTTACCAAATCCATACCAAAAGCTTCTACATCTCTGTATATTTTTCCAGTTTCTACAGACAATTCTCCATATTCCTTAAACTGAGAAAGTATCTTAAACATAGCAATTGGTGGTGCTCCAGAACTAGCTATGGTTGCTAAATAAGTAGTGCCAAAAGGTAAGGTAGCATCTATACTTTTCCTTCTCCTTCCAGAAGCCATACTAGGATAGGTGTAAAAGAGGAAAAAAACTAAAAGCAGAATAACGGTTGTTATTGTAAATGAAAATAAAAATGCTATTGCAGCATCTTGTAAAATTATAGCTACTATAACAACAATTACAGGAAATTCTATGGCAAAGAGTAACAAAAGCGTAAAGAACATTGTGTAAACATATTCTGTTAAGCTAAATCCTAAATTTGCTTTTAATAAGTCATATTTTATGCTTTCAAAATATCCTACAAATGGTTCAATAGTTCTACCAAAGAATTTAAATGATAAATCTTTTAGTGCCTTCCATAAATCCATTTAATCATCTATATAACATTAAGTACGTCTTCAGGATTCGAATAATAGAGTTTTATGACTTTAGCAACGTCTAAATAATCTTCTATATTGTTATCATACATCCAACTTAATATTTTCATTCTATCTGATATTTCTTTTTGTAAAATCTGTTCGCTGATTCCATACTGTTTAGAAATTTTTTTCAAGACAAGAGAAGGATTAATATTATCATAACTATCTTTTATTGCATTCCACCTGAAAATTTCATTAACTATTGGAAAGTTTCTTTGTCTATCAAATCCAATTATTTCATAAATGTTACTTATTCTTCTAACGTAGAAAGAACCGTATTTTATTCTAACAAGAAAAACTATCAAGTCAAGAGCTTCTATCAAAGCTGCTGGTAGACTTATTGGAGGTGTTGTTAATCTGTCTACTAGCCTTTCTACAGAGTCTGCATGCATTGTTGACAAAGAACTATGCCCAGTCGCTATTTGCTGAAATAGAACATAAGTTTCTCTTCCTCTAACCTCTCCTACTATTAAATAATCTG